>Ga0208717_1000036_pt1 | contig 94221 bp, 98 predicted proteins | sample NGESurF53shallow_FD_184489 | JGI IMG/M metagenome (GOLD analysis project Ga0208717, IMG submission 184489) | Arctic peat soil microbial communities from Barrow, Alaska - NGEE Surface sample F53-3 shallow (SPAdes) | ecosystem: Environmental > Terrestrial > Soil > Wetlands > Peat ... | reverse complement strand
CTATCAACATATAGAGGAAAGTTGTTTTATCGGCTAATGCAGCAAGCTGTAGATACTCCTCCACAACCGTTTAAAGAAATTACAAAAGGAACTTGACCGAAAGGGATAGGCAGTTTTTTTAATTTCAATTTTCAGTAATTCTATAAATAAAATTAGCTTCATCAATAAATGAAAATTATTATGAAAATTATTTTATTTATTTTGCTAATGACATTCACTACACAAATTTTTTCGCAGATAAAATATCCTGATACAAAAAAAGTTGACCAGCAGGATAATTATTTTGGGACCATTGTAAAGGATCCATATCGCTGGCTTGAAGATGATAACAGCGATGAAACAATAGCATGGGTTAAAGAAGAAAATAAAGTAACTGAAGATTATTTATCGAAAATTCCTTTTCGTGAAAAAGTAAAAAGCAGGCTTGAAGAAATGTGGAATTATCCTAAATATGGATCGCCATTTAAAGAAGGGGACTATTATTATTTTTATAAGAATGATGGGTTGCAAAACCAGGCTGTATTGTACCGCCAGAAAGGCTTAGAGGCTACGCCGGAAGTATTTATTGATCCCAATAAACTGAGCAAAGATGGTACCGCAGCAATAGGAACTCTTTCTTTCAGTAAGAATAGCAAATATGCAGTTTATTTTGAAGCGCAGTCAGGGAGTGATTGGGAGGCGGCTCATGTTATGAATGTAAATGATAAAAGTTTATTGAAAGATGAATTACATTTTATAAAATTTAGTGGTGCTTCGTGGAAAGGGGATGATGGTTTTTATTACAGCCGTTATCCTGCCCCTGATGAAAAAGATAAGCTGACGGTTCAAAATAAAAATCATAAAGTGTATTATCACAAAATCGGTACTCCACAAAGTGACGACTTATTAATATATGAGGACAAAGAGCATCCTTTACAAATAGTGGGAGCAGGGCTTACAGAAGATGAACGTTTTTTAACTTTAACTAAAAGTGAAGGTACAAGCGGTTCTGAACTTTGGGTGAAAGACATGAAAAATACTTCTCCCCAAAATAATTTTATTTTACTGATAAAGGGTTTTGATACTCAATCTAATTTTATAGATAATGATGGGGATAAATTATTGGTACTAACAAATGCAGATGCCCCCAATTATAAAGTAGTTTTAATTGATCCAAAAAATCCTGCAAAAGGAAATTGGGAAACTGTAATTCCGGAAAGAAAAGAATTACTCGAATCAGTAGGAACTGCAGGAGGAAAATTATTTCTTTCTTATTTACAGGATGCTTCGGGCAGGGTGTATCAAACCACCTACCAGGGATATTTTGCCCGGGAGATATTATTGCCCGGTATTGGCACTGCCAGCGGATTTAGTGGCCATAAGAAAGACAATGAAATATTTTATTCCTATACTTCCTTTGATTATCCATCGGGTATTTTTCGGTATGGAATTTCTTCAGGAAAATCAATTCTTTTTCGCAAGAGTGAGGTGAAGATAAATGCAGATAATTATCAAACAGTACAGTCTTTTTGTATCAGTAAAGATGGAACGAAAGTGCCCATGTTTATCACATTTAAAAAAGGATTAAAATTGAATGGGAAAAATCCTGTACTCATGTATGGCTATGGCGGATTTAATATTCCGATGACGCCGTCATTTTCAGTTTCTAACGCATTTTTTCTGGAAGAAGGTGGAGTATATGTGGTAGTAAATATGAGAGGCGGAAGTGAATACGGAGAAGCATGGCATAAAGGAGGGATGTTGCTTAACAAGCAAAATGTATTTGATGATTTTATTGCCGCAGCGCAATTTTTGATTGAAAAAAAATATACCAATCCCTGCAAACTGGCGATGCGCGGCGGTAGTAACGGTGGATTGCTTGTTGGCGCTGTGATGACGCAAAGACCTGAACTTTTTAAAGTTGCTATTCCCCAGGTTGGTGTGATGGATATGCTTCGGTATCACAAATTTACAATCGGCTGGGCCTGGGCTACAGAATATGGAAGAAGTGACAACAAAAAAGATTTTGAAAATTTAATTAAATATTCTCCTTTACAAAATTTAAAACCAGGTGTAAAATATCCTGCAACCCTGATAACAACTGCTGATCATGATGACAGGGTAGTGCCTGCGCATAGTTTTAAATTTGCCGCCACATTGCAGGCTGATAATGCCGGTACAAATCCAACTCTCATCCGTATTGAAACCAAAGCTGGTCATGGAGCCGGAAAGCCAACTGACAAGCTGATAGATGAAGCCGCAGACATCTGGAGTTTTGTGATGTATAATCTTGTGATGGATTTTAAATAAGTTATTCTACATAAAGAAGAAAGGTTTTATTGATTTTCTTATAATGAAAATAAAACAGGAATCTTCATTAAAACTTTGTTTACTGTTCTCTTAAATTTAATAAATAAAAAAACCGCTCTAATACAAGAAGCGATTTTTAGTTTCTTTTATTTCTTTATAAATTATGAAGTCGTATTTTCTTTTTTCCCAAGCTTAACTCCGAAAATAATTAAATGAATAATTGCGAAAGCCAATGAAAAATAATACAAAGCAAGATCAGGAGCTTCTGATGTATAATGATGTGCTATAGCAAGTCCTATCAGTATAATGCCTAAAGCTATGCCGCATATCCCCACTATTTTATGAGCTTTTGGGTCAAAACTTCCATCATTCAAATGGCTTTTTTGCATTCCATATCCTGCGTAAACATCAAGTCCGATAATCATCCACACAATTAAACGTATCCACGTATCGAAAGGAAGGAATACCATCATTCCCAGGCAAACCAGCACTCCCAAAATTGGAATTAAAGGAACCCATGGAACCCTGAAAGCACGTGGTGCATCTTTCATAGTGCTGCGCATTACCAATACGCCGATACATACTAAAATGAAGGCAAAGAGAGTACCGATACTTGTCATTTCTCCAACTATTCTGCCGGGAACGAATGCAGCAAATGCACTTACAAAAACCATGAATAATAAATTGGATTTGTAAGGTGTTCTGTGTTTGGAGTGTATTTGAGAAAACACTTTTGGTAATAAGCCGTCAGTACTCATTGAATAGAAAACACGGCTTTGACCTAACAACATCACCAGGATTACTGAAGAGTATCCTAATAGGATCGCGATTATGATCATAGTATTTAACCACGGATATGCCGGAGTAACGATACCGTTGATTCCCACAGGCCCCATTTGTTTAATAGCGATTGCAACCGGTGCCAGATCAGCGCTTCCGCCAACGTTAAACATTTTATAGTTTGCTACTCCTGTCATCACATAAGCAAAGAAGATATAGAGTACTGTGCAGATTGCTAATGATCCCAGTATTCCGATGGGCATAGCTTTCTTAGGATTTTTTGTTTCCTGCGCCGCTGTAGATACCGCATCAAATCCGATATAGGCAAAGAATACAACAGCCGCCGCACGTATAATACCCGACCATCCGAAACTCCCAAATGAACCGGTATTTTTAGGAATCAAAGGTTTTAAATTTTCGGGGCGGATATATTTGAATCCAATCACAACAAAAATGATAACAATAGATACCTTCAGTATAACAATAATTCCATTTACCCATGCTGATTCGCTCGTGCCCCTGATAAGAACCAATGACATAACAACCACAATGAATACTGCCGGTAAGTTTAAAAACCCATGAACCATATCGCCGCCTGCTATTTGTACTGAATCAAATGGAGTCATCATTAATTCGGGAGGCAATGCCACACCAAAAGATTTGAATAATTCTCCGAAATAGCCGGCCCAGCTTGATGCCACGGTAGCCGCGCCCACAGCATATTCCAATACCAGATCCCAGCCGATAATCCAGGCAATAAATTCTCCCATAGTGGCATACGAATAAGTATAGGCACTACCGGCAACAGGAATCATAGATGCAAATTCAGCATAACATAATCCGGCAAAAGCACAACCTACTGCTGCGATAATAAATGAGATCATAATCCCCGGACCGGCATAATTAGCCGCCGCCATACCGGTAATAGAAAATAAACCGGCGCCAATAACAGCTCCGATACCCAAAGCCACTAAAGACATAGGGCCAAGCGTGCGCTTTAATGTCTGGTTACCTGTTGCAGATGCTTCATTAAGAAGAACGCTCATTGGTTTTCTGACGAACAAACTCATAATAGTGATTGGTTTTATTAAATGATTTTGTATAAAAGATTTGGAAAAATAAGGAATAAATTAAAAAACCAGTAAAAAGATTTACCGGCGACTGCAAAATCCTGCTGCAAGAAAAAACAAATATTGGCGCGTAAAGAGTTTATACAAATAAGAATATTCCAATTTATGAAACGCAAATTAGGGAATAGAAAAGTTGTGAGGCGGCATTAAAATAATTTGATTAATTGAGCAACTCATTATGGTTGTGATCTGATTATAGCAGTTGAAAATAGCCAGAACTTTTTAAAGTTTTTTTTATCCATATACTTCCGGATTCACAGGATAAGGAATCCGAAGCCCGTTTAAACCTGCAATAATATTTTCAGCCGCAATCTGTGCCATAGCATTTCTTGTTTCAACAGTTGCTGTGCCTATATGCGGCGTTACGGCTACATTGGGCATTTTTAATAAAATGTTATCAGCGTTCATTGGTTCCGGATTGGTAACATCAAGGCCTGCGCCCCAGATAATCCCGTTTTGAAGCGCATTGATAAGGTCAATTTCATTGTGAATAGATCCTCTTGAAGTATTTATAAAAATGGCGGAAGGTTTCATTTTTTCAAAAACGGATTGATTGAATTTTCCTTTGGTTTCATCAGATAAATTAGAATGAACAGAGAGAACATCACTTCTTTTTATGAGTTCCTCAAATGAAACCCATTGGGCATTCAATTCTTTTTCCGCTTCCGTATTATGATTTCTGTTGTGATAGATGATCTTCATATCGTAAGCGGCTGCACAAAGCTTTGCCATCTCAAAACCTATTTTCCCTAAACCATAAATGCCGAGAGTTTTGCCACGTAGTTCTATCCCAAGATTGGCGGTTGGCTCAAAAAATTTCCACTCGTCATTGATAATCCTCAGGTGCTGAAAAAAAGCTTTTCTTGATACGGCAAGCATTAATAAAAAAGCGGTATCTGCCGTGGCCTTGCTTACTACGACTGGTGTATTACCTATTGGTATTTTCAGGCGGGTAGCTTCAGCAATATCCACATTGTCGAAACCAACAGAATGAAGCGCAATAACTTTCAGATGGCTGCATGCATTCAAAAAAGAAGCATCTATTTTGTTGTAACCTGCTGATATCATTGCATTACATGGTTTACAATTTTCAATTAATTCCTCCGGGGTCAATTCTCTTTCTTCTTTCCATTGCAGCACTTCTATTCCGGCTTCTTTTAATAATTGTAAACCAATTTCCGGAATCATTCTCGTGCAAAATACTTTCATTTTCATAGCGGCTTAAAGGTAGTAAATATACTAAGATGAGATGTTTAAAATTTTGAAAAGTGCTGTTATAAGTTTTCAAAACTCAAAACAAATGAGTATAAAATAAAAATTTCGATTATTTCTTGGTTTACTGTAAGATGAGTGGTACACTGTTTTGAGATGATAACCTTAATGTTGCGTTTTTTAAAATCAATAATTTTTTTACATTCTGTTATGTAAACTAAAATTTGAGACGCCATTCTAATCAAAGTCCCCCGAATAAAAAAAGCGAAACCCTTTCAAGTTTCGCTTTCCTTTTTATCTTTTTATTTTCTATAAAAACAATTCTTTCCCGAATAAAATATTCTTTACACCAATTATTTCATCCACATCATCCCAAAAAACATGGATGCCATTATTCTTAAAATTTTGTCTTTGTTTTGAGGAGGCTTTTAATAATTTCTTGCTCCAGTTTACCGGTACATAAATGATTCTGCCATCATTTAAAACGAAAGCAATTTCATCTTTTATAAAAGCTACATCATCTATTTTAGGCAATTGATTAAATGATAAATTGTTTATCCAATTTATTTGTGGCTTTTTACTTTTTATATCCTTTACAGAATTCATTAAATGTTGTTATAATTAATAAATAATTTTCTTCTACCACTTTCTCTAATTTAGTTAATTCTCTTTTTGTAAAGCCTGAATTATCTGCTAAAATTACTTCATTTTTTCTTAGCCAAAACTTACAAACCTTTTTTGTGTCGTCACTTATATGCACATGAGGTGGTTCTGTACAATCATAACTTACGAAATAAAAGCGTAAACCAAATTTAAAAAAGATAGTTGGCATAACTTGATTTAACGGCTTTCAAATTCCTTCCTGATAATATTCAACGCGCCACCAGCTTTGTACCATTCTATCTGCTGCTCGTTGTAAGTATGATTTACTAAGAAAGAATCCACAGTGCCATCTTTATGAGAGAGATGAACCGTCAATGGTTTATCTACGGTAAAATCTTCTACGCCGGAAATATCAATCACATCATCTTCGAGAATTTTATTGTAATCTTCTTTGTTGGCAAATGTTATACCCAGCAATCCCTGTTTTTTTAAATTGGTTTCGTGTATGCGAGCGAATGATTTTACAATAACAGCTTTTACACCAAGATGACGTGGCTCCATCGCTGCATGCTCGCGTGATGAGCCTTCACCATAATTTTCATCGGCTACAATTACAGAACCTACGCCCGCGGCTTTATACGCTCTTTGTGTTTCGGGGAGCGTTCCGTATTCTCCGGTTAATTGATTCTTAACCAAATTAGTTTTTTCATTAAAGAAATTTATTGCGCCTATCAAAAGATTATTACTGATATTATCCAAATGGCCGCGGTATTTTAACCACGGGCCTGCCATAGAAATATGATCAGTAGTACATTTTCCTTTGGCTTTGATTAATAATTTTAAATGCTTTAAATCATTTTCTTTCCATGCTGCAAAGGGTTCCAGCAATTGTAAGCGATCTGATGTGGGCGAAACAACAACCTGAATACTACTTCCATCCTCTGCAGGCGCCTGGAATCCCGCATCGTCAACGGCAAAACCTTTTACAGGCATTTCAATTCCCTGTGGTTCTTTCAGTTTTACTTTTTCACCTTTATCATTGGTGAGGTAATCGGTAAGCGGATTAAAAGTAAGTGAGCCTGCAATTGCAAGCGCGGTGGTAATTTCAGGCGAAGCCACAAATGCATGGGTGTTGGCATTGCCATCATTTCGCTTTGCAAAATTTCTGTTGTAAGAAGTCAGGATTGAGTTTTTCTTATTAGGATCTTTTGAATGTCGTGCCCATTGTCCTATACATGGCCCGCAAGCATTTGCTAAAACTACGCCGCCCATCTTTTCAAAAATATCAAGGTATCCATCTCTATCTACTGTAAATCTTACTTGTTCTGAACCCGGTGTAATGGTAAATTCCGCTTTTGTTTTGATGCCATTTTCTGTTGCCTGTTGAGCTACAGAAGCGGCTCTCGTAATGTCTTCGTAAGATGAATTGGTACAAGATCCTATCAACCCTACTTCCAGTTCTTCGGGCCAGTTATTTTTCTTAACGGCTTCGGCGAATTTTGAAATCGGCCATGCCAGATCCGGAGTGAAAGGTCCGTTGATATGTGGTTCTAATTCAGATAAATTGATTTCAATTACCTGGTCAAAATATTTTTCAGGATTTTCATACACTTCTTTATCGCCTGTAAGATCCTGCTGAACATTATCTGCCAATGCAGCTACTTCTGCTCTGCCGGTTCCTTTTAAATATGCTGCCATTTTTTGATCATAGCCAAATATGGAAGTGGTAGCACCGATCTCTGCGCCCATGTTGCAGATGGTTCCTTTTCCGGTGCACGATAATGAGGTAGCGCCTTCACCAAAATATTCAACGATAGCGCCGGTTCCGCCTTTCACGGTAAGTATGCCGGCTACTTTTAAAATAATGTCTTTTGCAGATGTCCAGCCATTTAGTTTTCCGGTGAGTTTTATGCCGATCAATTTTGGAAATTTTAATTCCCACGGTAATCCTGCCATCACATCACACGCATCTGCGCCGCCTACTCCTATTGCTACAATGCCCAGCCCGCCTGCATTTACAGTATGCGAATCTGTTCCAATCATCATTCCGCAGGGGAATGCATAATTTTCTAAAACCACCTGGTGAATAATTCCAGCACCCGGTTTCCAGAATCCAATTCCATATTTATCAGAAACAGAAGCTAAGAAATCATACACTTCTTTATTCTGATCTTTTGCTCTTGATAAATCAGGAATTGCACCCACCTGGGCTTGTATTAAATGATCGCAATGAACTGTGGATGGAACAGAAACTTTGGTTCTTCCCGACTGCATGAATTGCAGCAACGCCATTTGAGCCGTAGCATCCTGCATAGCAACTCTATCCGGCGCAAAATCTACATAATCTTTTCCTCTTTCAAAAGCTGTATCAGCATTTCCGCGCCAGAGGTGGGCATATAAAATTTTTTCTGTGAGAGTGAGAGGATGATTAACCACTTTACGTGTTGTTGCTACTTTCTGAGAATAACTACTGTAAAATTTTGTAATCATGCCGAGATCAAAAACCATTTCTTGTCTTTTAATAATTAATAATAAATTTTTAATTTTTTTGCAAATTTAATTAAAATCAATCCATGATTTTTTCTGTTTTATTAAAATGAATATTACATAAAAAATAATTTTCTTTTTTATGTAGGAATATTTTTTTTCAGGAAACGCTAAAAAGAATTAATTTTCGTTTTTATAAAAAAGAAGAATGATTAAGAAAATACTAAGTTTAATTATTTTAATTGTCTCGGCAGGCATAGTTAAAGCCCAGTTTGCTAATACTTCCTGGAAGGGAAATTTTAATATTCCTGATTCCACACAAATGATTTTGCAATTTAAAACAGATAGCCTTTTATTAAATTATCCGGACGGCTCTGCCTTTGAAACAATGAGTTTCAAAATAAGCAATGATACCATATCCATATTGAAACTGAATGGTCAGAGCCCATGTAGTTATTCTGATACCGCTACTTATAAAATATGGCTTAAAGATAAAAAGCTTTTTGTCTCTTCATTGAATGATGATTGCCCTGAGCGTGTTTCGGCATGGCCGGCAGATGGTTTGGAAAAGGTTGAATAAATTATTTTGAAATGCTTTCTTAAAAAAATGGCCGTATTTCATTTTCTTCGAATATTTTTTAGTTTTGCAAAATGTATAAAATAAAAAACTTCATTGAGTGGAAGGTGTTTGGCGTTTGTACCGCTATTGGTGAAAAGATGGGAATTGCCACTTCTGTTATCAGGAGATATTTTATTTATATATCTTTTTTGACATTGGGGTCACCAATAATTTTTTACCTGTTTTTTGCTTTCTGGATGAACATTAAAAATTACATCAAAAACTCCCGCCGCAATCCATTAAGATATCTTTAACCAGGAGTCAGGTACCTGATGAAAGCGCCAGGCGTGCGCTATCAGCCAGTAAACAAAGAAATAACACAGATTTCTGTTCAACTAATAAAGCTTCCCTATTGCACATAAAAAAAGGGCAACCTTTTGAGTTGCCCTTGCATTGAAATATCGATTTTAGCCGATTAATTTCACATTAACGGCATTCATGCCTTTTTTGCCATTTTGCAAGTCAAATTCCACTTTGTCGTTTTCTTTAATTTCATCAATTAATCCGCTTGCATGCACAAATGTTTCTTTTGAAGAATCATCGTGTTTAATAAAACCGAAGCCTTTTTCTGAATTGAAAAATTTAACGGTTCCTGTGTTTTTGTTGTCCATTGTGTTGTATTGTTTAAAAAAATTAGCCGCAAAGATATATTTTAAAACCGGAATAATGATATTAGTTCGTGGAATTTTGATTTTTTAACTTTTAGGAAGCCATCAGCCTTCAGCTATCATCTGTGAGTTGTCGGTCGCTGATAGCTGATAGCTCATAGCTGATAGCTGATAGCTCAAAGCTCGCGGCAGATAGCTTCTTTAAATCCCGGGCTTTCAGTTTTTTTTATTTTATCCCAAAAAGTAAAATACAAACCAAAATTATATTTGAATTGCTTGTGATGAAGCGAATGATGCGTGGCGCCAATAATATTTTTGGTCAACAAATTTTTGGGATTCTTAGGATAAATTTCAATATCCAAATGATTGATTACACTGCTGAAAGTCATGATGATTAACAGTAAAATAATTACATAATAATGCATTGGCAAAACCATAAGCATGACTGGTAAAAAGATTGCCTGCAAAATACCTTCAAAAGGATGAAAAGAGAAGGCTGTAAAAGGAGAAGCTATTTTGCTGTCGTGGTGCACTTTGTGGACGATTTTATAAACTGATGGAATATGCATCCAACGGTGAATCCAATAATAATAGGTTTCCTGAATTAGCATAAATACAATAAGGCTTACGGGTAAATACCACCAGCCATACAGATCAGCGGTTGTATAAACTTTTGTATATCCTTTTTGCCAAAGAATTACTGTAAAGGTTCCTGCTACAGAAAAAAGAATAGAAGTTACCAGGCTCCATTTTATCTCTTTTTTGAATTGCCCCTTTTTATATTCTCTTTTATTTATCTTTCTCTCTTTCCATTTTGATGAAAACCACACATAAAAAATTAAATAGAATAATCCCGCTACCAGGAAGTATCTTCCGGTGATGATAATAAAGAAAATCAACGTGAGCAAAAAAGGCCAATAGCCGGTAGCAAAATCAGGAAGATTCATAATGTAAAATAAAGAAATAATAATCTGAACGAACATTAATTTCTTAAAAAGAAAAGTATAATTTTTTAGCCGAATCGGACGTATTAGTTTTTATTAAAATGGTACTCAATATGCTGTTCTGGTAATGATTTTTTTCAAATTTGAAAATCCATTAAGGGGAAATTTCCAGAAAAGAAATAAATCCTTCTGGCGGTTTTTACCGGGACGGTTGCTTTGATTGTTGAATTATGTTTCCAATTTAACAATCAAAGTTTGTGGATGAAAAACCCTGATGAAAAATTTTCTACAATAAAAATGTGTTTTTATCCATACAACTGATCTCTTTTTAAATTTTTATCATTTTCCCCATATAAATTTATTTTTAGGCCGTAGGATATAGTGCTGATAAAGGCTTTACTACAATTTTCTAAAACGTAGGATAATTTTTTTGTTATTTAAATGATTCAACCTACTTTTGCACTCCCAAAATAAATTTGGATAAAAAAAGTTCTTTAAAATGTCTCAAAGAATAAGGATAAAACTTCAATCTTACGATCACAACCTGGTAGATAAGTCTGCAGAGAAAATCGTTAAGACAGTACGCAGTACAGGTGCAGTAGTTACAGGGCCAATCCCTTTGCCTACTCACAAGAAAATATTTACAGTATTGCGTTCTCCTCACGTTAACAAAAAGGCACGTGAACAGTTCCAGTTATGTACGCATAAGCGTTTGTTGGATATTTATACCAGCAGTTCCAGAACCGTTGATGCCCTTTCAAAACTTGATTTACCATCAGGAGTTGACGTTGAGATAAAAGCATAACCTCATCCCGATCTTCTCCACAAGTGGAGAAGGAGATGAAAAGTTCTTATATAAAATTGTAACACTCATCTATCCCAAATTTCGGGAGAGCGCTGAGTATAATAAAATAGAAATGAAAAGTATTATTGGAAAAAAAGTTGGCATGACCAGCATTTTCGATAGTAATGGCATACAAACGGCCGTAACTATTATTGAAGCAGGTCCATGCGTGGTTACCCAGAAAAAGACTGTAGAAACCGATGGTTACAATGCAGTTCAGATTGCTTTTGGAGATAAAAAAGAAAAGCACACCCTCCTCTCAGAAAAAAACCACTTTGCCAAAGCAAATACAACGGCAAAAAAATTCATAAAAGAAATCCGCGATAGCGAAACAGATAAAAATATTGGAGACACCATAAGTGTTGACATTTTTGCTGAAGGCGATAACATTACTGTTGTTGGCACCTCTAAAGGAAGAGGGTTCCAGGGTGTAGTGAAGCGTCATGGCTTTCACGGTGTGGGTGAGCAATCTCACGGACAGCATGACAGGTCAAGGGCTCCAGGTTCTATAGGTGGCTCCTCATACCCATCAAGAGTGTTCAAAGGAATGCGAATGGCAGGTCGTATGGGCAATGACAAAGTGCAGATAAAAGGACTTAAAGTGGTAAAAATATTCCCTGAAAAAAATTATTTATTAATAAGTGGTTCGGTTCCGGGCCATAACGGTTCAATCGTTTTAATCCAGAAATAATATGCAATTAGATATAATAAATATTGACGGAAAAAAGACCGGCAGAACCATTGAAATGCCGGAAGAAATTTTTAATGCAGAACCCAACAGCCATGTAATTTGGCTCGCAGTAAAACAATACCTGTCATCCCAACGTCAGGGAACTCATAAAGTAAAGACTCGCGCCGAAGCTCAGGGTTCGTCAAAAAAACTTCATAAGCAAAAAGGAACCGGCGGAGCCCGTAAAGGTAATCTTCGAAATCCTTTATATAAAGGTGGTGGTACCGTTTTTGGACCTAAGCCCCACGGCTATGATATAAAATTGAATCGCAAAGTAAAAGACCTTGCAAAGATCGGTGCATTAAGTGCAAAAGCAAAAGACAATAAAATTATTATTGTAGAAGATGCTTCTGTGGAAATAGAAAATCCGAATACCAAACAATTCAATCAGATATTTCTTAATATCAACGGCGGCAGCAGGAAATCATTATTTGTAATGCCTGAGTACAATGAGAACGTGTATAAAAGTTTCCGGAATGTGCCATCCATCTGTGGTACATTATTAAGTGATATAAATACTTATGATATTGTAAATGCAGATTCAGTAATTTTTACTGAAAGCGCAGCAAAAATATTCGCAGAAGAAAACGCAGAAGACAAAAAAGAAGTTGATAAAGCTTAAATAAATTATAAATAAAGATTATGAAATCGTCAGATGTTTTAATAAAGCCGGTGTTATCTGAAAAAGTAAACAAACTATCGGAAAAATATAACCGATATACTTTTATTGTAAACAGAAAGGCCAATAAGCTTGAAATTAAAAAAGCGGTAGAAGAATTTTATGGTATCAGTGTGGAAGATGTGAATACAATCACCATGCCCTCAAAAGTAAAACAGCGTAATACGAAAGCAGGCTTACTTACAGGACGCAAACCGGCAAAAAAGAAAGCTATTGTAACTGTAGCAAAAGGCGATACTATAGATTTATATAGCAATATTTAGTAGAAAGAGGAAAGTAATAAGAAGTAAGTAATAAGAAGTAAGATAGAATTATTTATTATAAAAAGATTGAGGATTTAGAAAACCGAAAATCGAAAATCGAAAATCATGGCTTTAAGAAAATACAAACCAACTACCGCAGGAACCCGCTGGAGGATAGGTAATGCTTATTCAGAAGTAACTACCAATGTTCCTGAAAAAAGCCTGGTAGAAAAAGTACATCATACCGCAGGCCGCAATGCCCAGGGACGCAGAAGTATGCGTTATTTGGGTGGTGGTCACAAAAAAATGTACCGTATTGTTGACTTTAAAAGAGATAAGAAAGATATAGCTGCTAACGTAAAGACAATTGAATACGATCCAAACCGTAGCGCATTTATTGCATTAATAGTTTTTGCTGATGGGGAAAAAAGGTACATTATTGCTCCACAAGGATTGCAGGTGGGTGCTACCCTGATAAGTGGGGATACAGTTGCGCCTGAACTTGGAAATGCATTGCAACTTAAGAATATGCCTTTGGGTACTGTTGTTCATAATATAGAAATGCAACCGGGGCAGGGTGGAAAATTAGCAAGAAGCGCAGGATCTTCTGCTCAGTTGGCCAATAAAGAAGATAAATATGCTGTATTAAAAATGCCAAGTGGAGAATTGAGAAAAATATTGATTAATTGCTACGCTACCGTAGGGGTAGTTTCTAACAGTGATCATAGCCTTGAAAGTAAAGGTAAAGCCGGAAGAAACAGGTGGAAAGGAATCAGACCAAGAACAAGAGGTGTAGCAATGAATCCTGTTGATCATCCTATGGGTGGCGGTGAAGGAAAAGCATCAGGAGGACATCCGCGCAGCAGAACTGGTAAATATGCTAAAGGTGAGATTACCCGTACTCGTGGAAAAGGATCAGATAAAATGATCATTCAAAGGAGAAATGGTAAGAAATTACCTAATAAATAGGCTGAAGCCTCAAGGCTGAAAGCGAATAAAAATTAGAAATAAAGTTTTACATCGTACATAGTACATCAAACATCGAACATAAATTATGGCTCGTTCAATTAAAAAAGGCCCTTATGTAGAAGCTAAGCTGGAAGATAAAGTGCTTGGGATCAACGAAGGAAAATCAAAGAAAGGTGTTATTAAAACATGGTCGCGCAGGTCAACAATTACCCCCGACTTTGTAGGGCACACTTTTGCAGTGCATAATGGCAATAAATTTATTCCAGTGTATGTAACTGAATTTATGGTTGGCCATAAATTAGGTGAATTTGCACCAACTAGAAATTTTAAAGGACATTCAAGCAAAAAGATTGTATAACCATGGGTACCACGTACCAGGCGTCAGATGCCAGGTAGCAAGTATCAAGTAGTAAGAAATAAAATTAATATGGAAGCAATAGCAAAACTTAATAATTATCCCACTTCACCGCGCAAAATGCGTTTGCTGGCTGATTTAATCAGGGGCCTGGAAGTAGAGAAAGCTTTGGGTATTTTACAATTCAATCCCAAGCATCCCGCAGTGCCAATGTATAAATTATTAAAAAGCGCTATTAATAACTGGGAACAGAAAAACACTGACGAAAAAGTAGAAGATGCTGGCCTGGTTGTAAAGACAATTATGGTGGATTGCGGCAGAGTGATTAAAAGAATGCGCCCCGCTCCGCAAGGTCGTGGATATCGTATTCGCAAACGAAGTAATCATGTTACTATTATTGTTGATAGCATTCGCCATTATGATGAAATAATTTCTAAAAAGAAAAAGGTTGAAAAAGTGGAAGTGGCTAATGTAGCTCCGGCTGAAGAAAAAGTGATTGCAGAAAAGCCAAAGAAAGCGATTGCAAAAAAAGCAACTGCTAAAGTAGAAACAAAGACAAAAACTAAACCTGCTGAGAAGAAAGAAGAGAAAAAACCAGCAGAGAAGAAAACAACAGGAAAAAAATCAAAAAAATAAAAACCGAATAATGGGTCAAAAAACAAATCCGATTGGGGCCAGGTTAGGAATCATCCGTGGATGGGACAGTAACTGGTTTGCAAGTCCAAAAGATTATGGAAAAAAATTGATTGAAGACGATAAAATCAGGACCTACCTGAATGCCCGTATCAATAAGGGAGGGATAGCGAAAATTGTAATAGAACGTACACTTAATAAGTTGATCGTTACGATACATACTTCCAAACCAGGAATCATTATTGGAAAAGGTGGAGGAGAAGTGGACCGCATAAAAGAGGAATTAAAAAAATTGACGGGCAAGGAAGATGTGCAGATTAACATACTTGAAATACGCCGTCCTGAGTTAGATGCTGCAATAGTGGCGGATACCATTGCAAGGCAGATTGAAAACCGTATTAATTATAAAAGAGCGATTAAAATGTCAATAGCCTCCGCGTTACGTATGGGCGCAGAGGGAATAAAAGTGAGAGTAGGTGGCCGTCTTGGTGGTGCTGAAATAGCACGTAGCGAAGAAATAAAACAGGGTCGTACTCCATTGCATACATTAAGAATGGATATTGATTATGCCAGTATTTTTGCTCAAACAGTATATGGAAAGATTGGAATTAAAGTATGGATATGCAAAGGAGAAGTTCTTGCCAAAAGAGATTTGAATCCTAATATTATTGCCGGAGGTAGTAAGAGTGATCACGAAATGCAGGGTAATAGAAGAGGTGGTGGATTTAGCGATAGAAGAGGAGGTAGCGATAGGGATAGAGGAGGTGACAGGAGAGGTGGCGGAGATAGAAGAGGCGGTGGCGGGAGAAGGTAATCAGCAAGAGTTTTAATAATAATATTTAAGAAAAAGTTTGAAGCAGTATTAGCAACAAACGAACAATAAAAAACAATTTACAATTATGCTACAGCCAAAAAGATCAAAACACAGGAAGATGCAGAAGGGCCGTATGAAGGGAAACACCAAACGAGGCGATACAATTGCTTTTGGAACATTTGCTCTAAAATCACTGGATTCAATATGGTTAACTAACCGCCAGATAGAATCTGCGAGGCAGGCATTAACGCGTCACATGAAACGTGAAGGAAATGTATGGATAAGAATATTTCCTGATAAACCGATCACCAAGAAACCGGCAGAAGTAAGGATGGGTAAAGGTAAAGGAAACCCTGAGTATTGGGCGGCAGTGGTACAACCGGGAAGAATCCTGTTTGAAGTTGATGGAGTTCCGCTCCAGGTTGCCAAAGAAGCTTTTGAACTGGCAGCACAGAAACTTCCGATTCAAACAAAATTTGTAGTAAGCAGAGATTATGTAGCTAGTTAGCATACCGGCTAATTGGCTAATTAGATAATTAAATAAATAAAACGATGTCAAACAGAAATGATTTTGTAAAAAGTCTTAAAAGCATGAGTGAGCAGGACTTAAAATCAAGGATTGAAGAGGATGAATTAAGAGTCAAAAAATTAAAATTTGCGCATTCTGTTTCTCCTTTGGAAAATCCTATGAGCATTCGCGATGTAAGGAAAGACCTGGCACGCACAAAAACAGAGTTAAGAAAAAAACAATTAGGTACTAAATCCTAAAAAATAAAAAAATGTCCGAAAGAAATTTAAGAAAAGTAAGGGTTGGTGTAGTTTCCAGTAACAAGATGGATAAATCCATTACCGTAAAAGTAGAAAGGAGAGTAAAGCATCCTCTTTATGGAAAATTTGTGAAAAAAACAACCGGATTTCATGCACACGATGAAAAGAATGAATGTAATATCGGCGACCTGGTGCGAATAATGGAAACCAAACCATTGAGCAAAACAAAGCGCTGGAGACTGGTAGAGATTTTGGAAAAGGTAAAATAAAATTGGTAATCCTTCTTAGGAAATAAAAATTCAATAATTGTTTTAAATACTCAAGGCTTATTGCTGAGAGCTTAAACTAAATAAAAATGATACAGCAAGAAAGCAGGCTAAATGTAGCGGATAATAGCGGGGCAAAAGAAGTACTGTGTATAAGAGTTTTAGGAAACTCTGGTCAGGATTATGCCCATGTAGGTGATAAAATAGTGGTAACTGTAAAAGATGCCCTACCTGCAGGCGGAATAAAAAAAGGTACCGTAAGTAAAGCAGTTATTGTACGTACCAAGAACAAACTTCGCCGCAAGGATGGTTCTTATATCCGGTTTGATGATAACGCTGTAGTTCTTTTAAATGCTTCGGATGAGCCAAGAGGTACCAGGATATTCGGGCCTGTTGCCCGTGAATTGCGAGATAAGGGATATATGAAAATCATTTCTCTGGCACCCGAAGTATTGTAATTATAAATTGTATCTTTGCACCCCTTTAAAAAAAGGGTATTTAATAAGTAATTAATCAAGACAAATATTTGTCAAAAATGAAGACAAGATTTAAACCAAAGTTCAACATAAAAAAAGGTGATTCGGTTGTAGTAATTACCGGTGATGATAAAGACTTTAAGAAACCCCGTAAGGTGTTGGAAGTTATAACTGAAAAAAACCGCGTATTAATAGAAGGAGTAAATTTTGTTACTAAACACACTAAGCCTTCTGCACAAAATACCAAAGGTGGAATTATGAAAGTAGAAGCGCCGATTGCTATTTCAAATGTAATGCTTTGGGATGCTAAATCACATTCTCATTCCAGGATCAACAAGACAAAAGAAGATGGAAAATTAATCAGGACAGCACAAAAATCAGGGGAGGTAATTAAATAATGAGCACTCAAAAATATACTCCGAGACTTGCAGATAAATACCATAAAGAAGTGGTACCTGCACTAATGAAAAAATTTGCTTACAAAACTGTAATGCAGGCGCCCAAACTTAGCAAGGTTTGTATTAACCGTGGGGTGAATGGAGCAGTTGCCGATAAAAAATTAATAGATATCGCTATTGATGAGTTGACTACGATCACCGGTCAGAAAGCGGTATCTACTATGTCTAAAAAAGACATCTCTAACTTTAAGCTACGCAAAAACATGCCGATAGGCGCTAAAGTTACTTTGCGTGGAGTAAATATGTATGAGTTTCTTGATAGATTGGTTTCCGTTTCATTACCACGTGTGCGTGATTTTAAAGGAATCAATGATAAGTCTTTTGATGGAAGGGGTAATTATACCATAGGGATTACAGAGCAAATTATTTTTCCTGAGATAGATATTGATAAAGTAAATAAAATCACAGGACTTGATATCACTTTTGTAACAACAGCAAAAACCAACGAAGAAGCATTTGAATTGCTGAAAGAATTGGGGATGCCTTTTAAAAATATAAAAAAATAAACCAATAAAACAAATTAACCAATTAGCTGATTAGCTAATTGGCCAATTATCAAATTAGAATTATGGCAAAAAAGTCAGTATCAGCACGCCAAAGAAAACGTGAAAAAATGGTAGAAAAATATGCCGAAAAGAGAAAGGCATTGAAAGATGCCGGAGATTACAGAGGATTAGATCTTCTTCCAAAAAACGCATCTCCTGTGCGCCTGAAAAACCGTTGCCAGCTTACCGGCCGTCCAAGAGGTTATATGCGCCATTTTGGACTTTCAAGAAATATGTTTCGCGATATGGCTCTTGAAGGGAAAATCCCGGGAGTAAAAAAAGCAAGCTGGTAAAGAAGCGGAAGGCTTAAAGCTGAAGGCTGAAAACCGGATATCGCATTGTAATTAAACAAAAATTAAAAGAAAAAATAAACAATGGTTACTGATCCTATAGCAGATTATCTAACAAGAATCCGCAACGCGCAAATGGCCAGCCACAGGATTGTGGAAATTCCGGCCAGTAATTTAAAAAAGCGTATTACTGAAATATTGTACTCCCAGGGTTATATCTTAAAATATAAATTTGAAGATGATTCCAAGCAAGGTGTAATTAAAATAGCCTTGAAATACGACCCGCAATCTAAAATCCCTGCAATTCAGAGTCTTGAAAGAGTAAGCTGTCCCGGTTTACGTACTTATTCAAAACCACAGGATTTTAAAAGAGTAAAAAATGGTTTGGGAATTTCTATTATTTCCACCTCTAAAGGAGTGATGACCGACAAAGAAGCGAAAACTCAAAAAGTAGGTGGGGAAGTATTGTGTAACATATATTAATTCGATATGAATTCGATCGTTGGAGTAATAATTACCTTTCTGGTACTATTCTTTGCGATACGATATGTTTTAAGAGGTTCGAATAAAAATAAATAAAGAATTGGTAAGATAATTAAGCCTTAGTCGTGGCTGAACACTGCCAGATTAAAAACAAAAAATAAAACCGGCTATGTCAAGAATTGGAAAAAACCCAGTAACAATTGTCAAAGGTGTAAATGTCAGCCTGGGTGCAGATAATGTAATTACTGTAAAAGGGCCCAAAGGGGAATTAAAACAGGCTATTGATCCTGATATTAAAGTAGAAATAAAAGATGATAAAATAAAATTAACCCGTCCCACTGAGCAGATCAGGCATAAAGCTATGCACGGTCTGTATCGTTCACTGATACACAATATGGTGGTGGGTGTTACAGAAGGATACACAAAAACTTTGGAATTGGTAGGTGTTGGTTTTAAGGCCTCCAATCAGGGAAATCTTCTTGATCTTTCATTAGGATATTCACACAATATTATAGTTGAAATTCCTAAAGAACTTAAAGTATCTACGGGACAGGAAAAAGGTAAAAACCCAAAAGTGGTTTTAACAAGTGTAGATAAGCAATTGCTTGGTCAGGTAGCTGCAAAGATTCGCAGTTTGCGTAAACCTGAGCCATACAAAGGAAAGGGTGTGAAATTTGAAAATGAAGTATTACGTAGAAAGGCTGGTAAATCAGCAGGTAAATAATCATTCCCGCCTTAAAGGGTATGAAAAAATATGAATTAATAAGAATTCCATTATTCCGCCTTATGCGGATTTGGGATTAAAAATAAAACAACATGAACTCAAAAGTAAGTGCACGTCAAAAGATAAGGTACCGAATCCGCAAAAAAATAAGCGGAAGCGCAGCAAAACCGCGCCTTAGTGTTTTCAGAAGTAACAAAGATATCTATGTACAATTAATTGATGATGCCAATAAAACTACTATTGCATCAGCATCTTCACGCCAAAAAGATATTGCTGCTCAAAAAGGAAATAAAGTAACTACAAGTAAAATGGTAGGTGAAGCTATTGCAAAAAAATCAATTGGATTGGGAATAAAAGATGTTGTTTTTGATCGTAGCGGGTATTTGTACCACGGTCGTATAAAAGCGGTGGCAGAGGGTGCAAGAGAAGGTGGTTTGGTATTTTAGTAAAAGTTGTAATTAAAATCAGGGTTGAAAATTAAAAATTATAAACAGTTATAATGTTGAAATCAAATACACAAAGAATAAAAGGCGCTGATCTTGAATTAAAAGAAAAAGTGGTGTCTATAAACCGTGTTGTAAAAACTACAAAGGGAGGAAGGGCATTTAGTTTTTCGGCCATAGTAGTAGTAGGAAATGAAAACGGAGTAGTAGGGCACGGATTAGGAAAAGCAAAGGAAGTACAGGAAGCCATCTTAAAAGGAATAGATGATGCGAAAAAAAATCTTCTCAGAGTTCCCATTTTACATGGAACGATACCTCATGAGCAATGGTGTAAAGATGGCGCAGCAAAAATTCTTATTAAGCCTGCAGCACAAGGTACCGGTGTAATAGCAGGAGGAAGTATGAGAGCGGTTTTGGAAAGCGCAGGGATAACTGATGTATTGGCAAAATCTCTCGGATCGGCAAATCCTCATAATGTAGTAAAAGCCACCGTCAAAGCTTTATCAATGTTAAGAGAGCCATCAGCAATAGCTAAAACAAGGAATATTTCTTTAAAGAAAGTTTTTAACGGATAAAAATTTCAATTGAGAATTGAGAATTGAGAATTGAAAATTAAGAATTATGAAAAAGATTAAAATTACGCAGGTTAAAAGTGGTATTGACCGTTCTGAGCGCCAGAAGCTGACCCTAAAGGCTTTAGGCCTAACTAAAATGAATGCCTCGAAAGAAGTAGAGGCAACGCCGCAGATCCTTGGTATGGTAAAAAAAGTGAATCATTTAGTAAAAGTAGAAGAACTGGCATAACCTGTTTTTCTTTTTTTGTTTTATAATTATTTAAAAGTGATCCGGGTATAAACCGGGAGTTAAGTATAAAAAAAGTACAATGCAATTACAAAATTTAAAACCGGCAAAAGGCGCTACTCACAAAATAAAAAGATTGGGCCGTGGTGAAGCTTCCGGTAAAGGTGGAACATCTACAAAAGGTAACAAAGGTGGACAAAGCCGTGCAGGTTATAAAATAAAAATGGCTCACGAAGGGGGCCAGATGCCTATTCAGAGAAGGATACCAAAGCGTGGATTTAAAAATTATAGCCGGATAGAATATAAGGTTTTTAATCTCGGTCAAATTGACCAATTGATTGAAAAACATGAGATCAAAGAATTTAATCCGGAGAATCTTTATATTAATAACCTGATCAGTCAAAATGATAAAGTAAAAATTTTGGGAAATGGCGTATTGAAAGCGAATATTTCTTTTAAAGTGAATGCAATAAGTGAAAAAGCCAAAGGCGCAATTGAAGCTGCCGGAGGTTCTATAGAAATAATAAAATAATTAATTGATATTTGCAATCCGGATCTATAATTGCAAATAATTAAATCTTGATAATTCTGTGAAGAAATTCATCACAACACTAAAAAACATCTGGACGATTGAAGAACTAAGAAACAAGATAATAGTTACTTTATCGCTCATTTTTGTTTACAGGGTAGGTTCTTTTATTGTTCTTCCCGGAATAGATCCCAATCAACTTTCCAATTTGCAGAACAGCGCACAAGGAGGAATGCTTGGACTTCTGGATGCTTTTGTGGGCGGCGCTTTTGCCAAGGCATCTATATTTGCACTGGGTATCATGCCTTACATCTCTGCATCTATCTTTATGCAGTTGGTAACCGTATTGGTTCCACAGATTTCAAAAATTCAGAAAGAGGGTGAAAGCGGCCAGAAAAAAATTAACCAGTGGACACGCTATCTTACTGTTATAGTTACTGCTTTTCAGGCAGCGGCGTATATTGGATTTCTTGAATCTTCGAGCCAGGGAGCATTACTCGAAGCCTACAAACCTTTCTTTTGGGTATCTACCGTTTTTCTTCTTACCGCAGGTACCATGTTTGTAATGTGGCTTGGTGAAAAAATTACAGATAAAGGATTAGGAAATGGTACTTCATTAATTATTATGATCGGTATTCTGGCACGGCTTCCACAATCATTTATGCAGGAATTTACTGCAAAGCAAACTCATGGTGGTGGCGGCTTACTGATTTTCCTTATTGAAATCGCAGCTTTTATTGCGGTAATTCTTGGATTGATCGTATTGGTTCAGGGAGTGAGAAAAGTGCCCGTAAATTATGCCAAACAAATTGTTGGCAACAGGCAATTTGGTGGTGCAAGACAGTTTCTTCCATTAAAAGTAAATGCGGCTGGTGTAATGCCTATCATCTTTGCCCAGGCAATTATGTTTCTACCGACCATATTTGCTGGTTTCCAAACTACAGGAAAAAATTGGGCATCCTATTTTACAGATCCTACTAATGGGGTCTATATGCTTGTTTATGGTATTATGACGATCGGATTTACATTCGTCTATACTTCCCTTATTTTTAATCCCAAACAAATGTCGGATGACCTTAAGCGTAACAATGGATTTATTCCAGGTGTAAAGCCAGGGCAGCCCACTACCGATTATATCGGAACCATAATGGATAGGATTACTTTACCTGGTTCTGTGTTGTTGGCGATTGTTGGTATTTTGCCAGGCATCATGCAGATATTGGGTGTTACGCAGGCATTTGCTACTTTCTATGGAGGTACTTCATTACTGATCATGGTAGCTGTAGTATTAGATACGCTCCAGCAAATAGAAACTCAATTGCTCATGCGCCAATATGATGGATTAATGAGCAGTGGACGCATACAGGGAAGGCAAACTACATCAGCACCGGGAGTTACAGGAGGAATATAATCAATTTTTAATTTACATATTTTTCAAAACCCCGACCATATCATGCCGGGGTTTTTCAAATTTATAAAAATGATACATTATAAATCACATGCAGAAGTAGAATTAATAAGGCAGAGTTGTATTTTGGTAAATGATGCTATTGCTTATGTAGCTTCTTTAATAAAGCCGGGAATTTCTACTTTAGAACTCAATAATAAAGCGGATGAATATATCGTGGAACATGGCGCTGTGCCTAATTTCAAAAATTATCACGGCTTCCCTTTTGCCTGTTGTATTTCAGTGAATGATGCTGTGGTGCATGGTTTCCCCACAAAAACGGAGTTAAAAGACGGTGATATTATTTCAGTGGATTGTGGCGCCCTTAAAAAAGGATATCATGGCGATAGCGCTTATACATTCGCGTTAGGAGAGATAAGCAGTGATGTGAAACAATTATTGAGGGTTACCAAAGAATCACTTTATAAAGGAATAGAAAAAGCCGTTGTTGGAAATCGTATCGGCGATATTTCTTTTGCAGTTCAGGAATATACTGAAGGAAAATATGGTTATGGTGTAGTCCATGAATTAGTAGGCCATGGTCTTGGCAGGGATTTGCATGAAGACCCCCAGGTTCCTAATTATGGGAAAAGAGGCAAAGGAAATAAATTAAAAGAGGGCCTTGTAATTGCGATTGAACCCATGATCAATCTTGGTGCAAGGGATGTATTTACTGATAAAGATAAATGGACAGTTCGTACTTCAGATGGCAAGCCTTCGGCTCATTATGAACATACCGTTTGCGTAAGAAAAAATAAAGCCGATATTCTTTCTTCTTTTGATGCTATTGAAATTGCAGAGAAAGCCAATACGAATTTGTATTCTGATTATTAAGCCTGCCGTAATAATCAGAATATTTATTATTAGGGAAATTTATTGAGAAACTGTTACCTAATCCGATTTTTGTTGTTTCAAACTATCCTTTTGCGTGTTAAAATAGATATAGCCCTTATATTTCATGTCGAGATATTGAGCTGTTAATTTAAACGGTATTTCAAAACCTTCCGGAATTTCCGGATCAGCGCCAACAGCGAAAAGTAAAATAGATTTACCCTTTAATTTCCTGCCCACTTCTTTCTTAATGGTTACCAGGTCTGTGAATCTGTCAAACAAGATTTTCATGTGCCCACTCATTGAATACCAATAAACGGGTGTTGCGAAAATTATCGTATCATGCTTTAGCATTTCATTTATCAGCTTGTCGAATTCATCAGTGGTTGGATATTTTGCATCATAGTTATAATGACAGATATTAAAATCCAATAAGTTAATTACTCTTTTATTGGAGCTGTTAAAGATTAGATCCAAATAAAGTTTTGTATCGCTTTCGCCTCTTGCACTTCCTGAAATTATTAAGGGTGTCTTTTCTTTCATGTATGAGCCGTAATTTACTTTTTTTATAATCTTATTTGAGAAAGTAATGATTAAAATATCAGGTAAATCAATAAATATAAAATTCCCGTTTTCCAATATCTTGCAAGCCGTGAAACAAAAACTCATAGTAATTGGCGGTGGCGCGGCAGGTTTTTTCTGTGCAGTAAATGCGGCTGCGCAAAATTCAGAAATGGAAGTAACACTTATTGAAAAATCAAATAAATTATTAAGCAAAGTAAAAGTGAGTGGCGGCGGCCGTTGTAATGTAACGCACTCCTGTTTCAGCATTTCAGAAATGATTAAAAAATATCCACGCGGAGAAAATTTTTTAAAGCAGGCGTTTCATTATTTTTTTACCACCGATACTATCAATTGGTTTGAAAAAAGAAATATAAAATTAAAAACAGAAACCGATGGAAGAATGTTTCCTGCGAGCAATACTTCCGAAACAATTATTAATTGTCTTTTGCAGGAAGCCAATAAGTATCATGTTGAAATATTGATGAACAGGGAAATTATAAAGATTGAAAAAAGATCTACTGAAGAAAATACAAATCGTTTCCGGGTTGTTTGCAAAGGCGGCATATTTTTAGAAGCCGATTTTGTCTGTATTGCATGTGGCGGCTTTCACAAACCGGACCAATATAAATGGCTTGCTGAACTTGGACATACTTTTGAAAGTCCTGTTCCTTCATTATTTACTTTCAATGTTCCAAACAATCCGGTTTCTGAATTGATGGGAATTTCAGTTGGAAATGTTCAGGTTAAAATTAACGGAACTAAATTTTCACAAAACGGTCCGATATTAATAACGCACTGGGGATTCAGCGGTCCGGCGGTTTTAAAATTATCTGCATTTGCAGCAAAGGAACTTTTTAATAAGAATTATGATTTTTCAATTTCCATAAATTGGTTAAATGATTATCATGAAAATTCTCTTTTAGAAAAACTAAAATTGATGAGGCACGAACTGGCAGCAAAAAAAATAATTAATAAAAATCCTTTTAGCCTTCCACAAAGATTGTGGGAATATCATTTGCAACAATGCGGAATTAATAGTGAAATAAGATGGGCAGATCTTCCCTCAAAGCAACAAAATCAACTGGCCAAACAATTATGCACGCAGCAATTCAACGTAAAAGGGAAAACAACTTTTAAGGAAGAATTTGTAACGGCAGGCGGGATAAAATTAAATGAGATAGATGCCAACACTATGCAAAGTAAAATAGTTCCTAATCTTTTTTTTGCAGGAGAAATATTAGATGTTGACGGTATAACAGGGGGATTTAATTTTCAGCATGCATGGACCAGTGGCTGGATTGCTGCAAAGGAAATTACCAGTAATAAATTTATAGACAAAGCTCCCTGAAACAGAAATCGTGATTATTTGTTGGGTTACTGTAAGTCATTTCAGTTTTTACACACCAGACTGAGAGTTTGTTTAATTTCTCTTTTTAGAATAAGACTTAAATTTTATTCATTAAAAAACCATCTCCCAATTATTTTCGTTTTATACATGTTGAAAGAAAATAGGAATACCAGTCATTTATATGTTTACTGAGATCCTCTTTTTGTAAAAACAAAATCACCATAAAGATTGTAATTATTCTATTGGCATAAAAAAAGCCAACTCAAAATGAGACAGCTTTTTAAAGCATTTTTATTGAATGTGTTTAATATAAAAAGATTATTCAGATGCGGTATCTGCAGGAGCTTCTTCAGATTTAGATTTTTCTGTCTCAGCATTTGCAGCTTTCGGAGCAGCTTCTTTTTTTACAAAAGCAGGGCGACTTGCGGCTCTTGCTTTTTTGTGAGTCTCCTGTCTTTTGGCAAATTCAGCATCATGCTCACTGCTCCATTTTGTAAATTTTTCCATAGCAGCAGCTTCGTCAAATAATCCCAGGGTAACACCACGAAGTAAATGTTTCAGATAAAGTACGCCCTTAAAACTTAAAATACGTCTTACAGTATCTGTTGGTTGTGCACCTTTGTGCAGCCATTCCAGAGCTTTCTGACGATCTACCTGAATACTTGCGGGTACAGTAAGAGGATTGTAAGATCCTAGTTTCTGAATAAACTTGCCATCACGGGGACTACGGGAATCTGCAACTACAATAAAGTAGAATGGCCTCTTTTTAGAGCCATGTCTTTGCAATCTCATTTTTACAGCCATAAAAAATAGAAATTTTTTTGGGTTTTATTAAATAGGTTTCTAAAGGATTGCAAATATAAGAAGACAACATTAAAAATACAAATTCTTAACACAAGTTTAAAAAAAAAGTATATTTAAGCTTTCATTTGATTTTGAGGTCGTTAGGATCAATTTTATATTAATATCCTCATCTTTTACCAAATCCGGCAAGCTTACCCATGGGCATTTTATTCATAGTTTTCATCATTGACTTCATTTGGTCAAATTGTTTGATAAACTGATTTACTTCCACAAGGTCTTTTCCGCATCCCTTAGCGATTCTTTGTTTGCGGCCAGGATTCATTAAGTCGGGGTTACGCCTCTCCTCCACGGTCATTGAATTGATAATGGCTTCAATTCCTTTAAAAGCATCATCATTAATATCAATATCCTTTATTTGTTTGCCTACTCCCGGTATCATACCCATTAGGTCTTTCAAATTGCCCATCTTTTTTATTTGCTGAAGTTGGGTTTTAAAATCTTCAAAATCAAACTGGTTTTTCCTGATTTTCTTTTCCAACTTTGCCGCCTCTACTTCATCAAACTGTTCCTGCGCTTTTTCTACAAGACTTACTATATCTCCCATACCCAGGATACGTTGTGCCATACGCTCAGGATAAAACACATCCAGTGTTTCCATTTTTTCGCCGCTGCTTACAAACTTGATCGGTTTGTTTACAGTATATTTTATCGAAATAGCAGCACCCCCACGTGTATCACCATCTAATTTAGTAAGTACTACACCGGTATAATTCAGACGCTGATTAAATGCCGCAGCCGTATTTACTGCATCCTGGCCTGTCATGCTATCTACTACAAACAGGATTTCTTTTGGATTTAAAGCGCTTTTGATGTTTGCCACTTCCGTCATCATTACTTCGTCTATGGCTAACCGTCCGGCAGTATCTATGATAACGACATTTTTGTTTTTTGACTTCGCTTCTTTGATCGCATTCTGAGCTATCTCTACAACATTTTTATTTTCAGGCTCACTGTACACCTCTACATTTATCTGGCTGCCCAAAATAGTGAGTTGCTCAATTGCGGCCGGACGATAAACGTCTCCCGCAACCAGTAATGGAGATTTTCCTTTTTTTGTTTTAAGATAATTGGCAAGTTTGCCGCTAAAAGTAGTTTTACCACTACCCTGAAGGCCGGCTATTAAAATTACCGCAGGATTTCCGCTGAGGTCCAGATCAGTTTCTACACCGCCCATCAAATCAGTCAATTCATCTTTTACAATTTTTACCATTAACTGCCCCGGGCTTACGGCATTGATTACTTTTTCACCTGTAGCTTTTTCTTTTATAGAATCTGTAAATTCTTTTGCAATTTTATAATTCACATCCGCATCCACCAAAGCGCGGCGTATATCTTTTACGGTTGAAGCAATATTCAATTCTGTAATTCTTCCCTGTCCTTTTAAATTTTTAAATGCGGTATCTAACCGGTCGCTTAACGATTCAAACATATTTATTAGAAATTATTTAAAAAAAGTGAACATAAATTATATTCACTTAAGTAGTGCAAATTTAAGAAAAGTTATTATTGGTTAATACGTTAATTAGATAATAATGTGATTGGCTGAATAGGATTTTGAATTATTTGTTGCTTTACTGCAAGAAGCTGTCTAAAAATATTATATAAATTTTCTATTCTGGTAAAAATGGCCGACGCTGACATCGGTCATGACGGAGAATAACATAACCTTTCTGAGTGTAGCGGCTCAAAAGTAATATTTTTCAGTTATAATGTTTCTAATAGTCCTCTAAAAAGCCTAAGTTTGTTTTATCAAAAAAAATTATGAATTACAAGAAATACATAGAATCAAATCCAAATGTTATGCTTGGGAAACCGATCATTAAAGGGACGCGCATTACTGTAGAACTTATAATTCAAAAATTATCTGAGGGTGCCTCTCATTCACAATTATTAGAAGCCTATCCTTCTCTCACTGCAAACGATATTTTGGCGGCATTAGCCTACGCATCTGAAGTTATCTCAAATGAAACAATTATTGCTCTTGCATGATATTGGCTGATGAAAATATTCACTTTTTTATAATTAAAACCTTACGCGAAGCGAATTTTAAGGTCATCTCGGTAAGTGAAACTTCCAATGGCATAAAAGATGAGGAAGTTATACAATGGGCAATCCAAAACAATTATCTATTATTAACGGAGGATAAAGATTTTGGAGAATGGGTTTTTGCTCATCACGTTAATAATTTAAGTGTTATATTTCTACGTTATCATTTTAAAGAATATCAAAAAATAGCCAATTCGGTTCTTCATTTCCTCCAATCAGGGGATTTAAAACATCCTGTGTTTGTAACCCTAACTACAAAAAAAATAAGAATACGACAATTGTAAATTCAATTGTCATTAACGAAGCTCAATGCAGTGAACAAACAATTAATACAGATTCTCATTTATATTGAAGAAAGATTATTTTTTTAAATAATAATTAATTGAATCGCTGAAATATTTTCCTTGTTTTACTAATTTAAAATCTTTCAATTCAGGTGACGAAATCCCATTCATAATTCTTAATTCTTCATTCATAATTACCCTTGCTTCATCCCACAGATCTGCATCAATAAAAGACTGCAAAGTTTTAGCCCCGCCTTCTACTAATACACTTTGAATCTTTAAATCAAAAAGAAAATGAAGCATCTCTTCTAAATAATTTTCTTTTTTAAGTTTGATGAACCGGAGATTTTTCTCAATAGAATTTTTTACAAAATTGAAAACAATCGTATTTGTTTCTTTACTGTAAAGATTTGATGATGAAGGTAATTCCAAACCAATATCTTTTAAGCCAGTGTCTATTACAATTCTCACAGCATTTTTACCTTTCCACAGTCTTGTAGTCAGGGAAGGATTATCTTTTAAGGCAGTATTAAAACCTATCAGGATTGCAGCTTCTTCACTGCGCCATTTATGCACCAGCCTGTTACTGTAATCATTGCTGATCAAAATTCTTTCGTTTGTATTAGATCCCATTTTTCCGTTTGCGCTTTGTGCCCATTTTAAAAAAATATAAGGTCTTTGCTTTTTATGAAAAGTAAAAAATCTTTTATTCAATGCTATGCATTCTTTTTCCAAAATACCAGTAACCACTTCTGCACCTGCATTTTTCAATTTTTCAATCCCTGTTCCCGCTACCTCCTTATAAATATCTTTAGTACCGATAACTACTTTTGGAATTTTATTTTTTATAATCAGATCCGCACAAGGCGGCGTTTTGCCATAGTGGGAGCAAGGTTCGAGCGAAACATAGATAGTGCTTTTTTGTATCAATGATTTATTTTCTAATGAAACACTATTAATGCAATTTACTTCAGCGTGTGCTTCACCATATTTTTGATGATAGCCTTCGCCAATTATTTTATCATTATACACTAAGACTGCGCCCACCATTGGATTTGGCGCTACATTGCCCGCGCCCAATTTTGCCAGTTGAATACAACGGCTCATATATTGTTCATCAATGTTCAAATTATCTTGTTTTAAAATTGCTACACAAAATAATTAAGTTTGCGCTAATGACAACACAGCAGGCATATAATGGTTTCAAAGAAAAGTTGAAAAAAATTTACGATGAACGTGAAGCTGATAATATTACCGATTGGATTTTTGAAAAAGTAACTCATTTAAAAAAAACAGAAAGAAGAACTCATCATAATGTTGAATTGGCAGAAACCCATTTGAATCTATTGCAAAAATATTTGGAAGAACTGTTACAACATAAGCCATTACAATATGTATTGAATGAAGCATGGTTTTTTAAAAGGAAATTTTATGTAAATGAAAATGTACTTATTCCACGACCAGAGACTGAAGAATTGGTTGAGTGGATTATCAATGACGTAAAGGCGGGAGCTGCAATAAACCCGATAACTAATACCTTATATACTCTACCTCAAATTATAGATATTGGAACTGGAAGCGGATGTATTTCTGTTTCAATTAAAAAAGAATTATCAAATGCAAATGTTACAGCGATTGACGTGAGTGAAAAAGCATTATCTGTGGCTAAAAAAAATGCGGGGGAAATTAATGTTGAAATTGGTTTTCTGCGTATTGATTTTTTAAATGAAAATGAATGGGAATCACTATTACAATATGATATAATTGTAAGCAATCCTCCGTATATTCCTATAAAGGAAAAAGAGATATTAGCAAAAAATGTTACCGCTTTTGAACCGGGGATTGCATTATTTGTACCGGAGGATAACCCCTATATTTTTTATGAAAAGATTGCAAAATTTGCAAAAACACATTTATACAAAAATGGGAAAATTTATGTGGAAGTGCATGAAGAATTCGCAAAAGATGTAAAAGTCTTTTTTGAAAACGCCGGTTTTATACCAACTATAAAAAAAGACATTTATGGAAAAGAAAGAATGGTGAAAGCAATTAAAGCAGGTTAGTTTTTTACAGAAGCCGAAGTAGTAGCGCCTAATTTTTTAGCGACCTCCATTATTTTTACAATGTCTCCCCAGCTTACCAAAGAATCTGCATTGATCACTACTGCAGGTTTTACAAGGCTGTCGCCCACGGGCAACCGGCTTCTTAAAACTGGTTCTAAAGAATCGAATATAATTTTTTCTTGTCCTACAAAAAGCTCTTTCTCTTTATTAATACTTACTATCACGCTTTGCTTGGCTTTTGATTCGCTGCTTGCCCGGGGGTTGCTTACTTTGATAATATTAGGATTAGCCATTGTAGAAATGATCAAAAAGAAAAACATGAGTATAAACAGGATATCGTTCAGAGGGCCGGTATCCAGTTCAGTATCATCACTTTTAAATCTTTTTCTGATGCTCATTTCTTTTAATTCTTAATTCTTAATTCTTAATTTCTAACGGGTAGGCTCCTGCAAAATATCTACAAATTCAGCACTTGCGATTTCCATTTTATTTTCGATCCTGTTTATTTGCGCAGCAAGATAACTGTGACCTATATAAGCTAATATTCCTATAATCAATCCGGTAGCTGAAGTAATCATTTTTATATATATCCCATCAGCAATGGTGTTAGCTGTATAATTGGGGCTGGCAGCAATTCCTTTGAACAATGCCAGCATCCCGATAATAGTTCCCAGGAAACCAAACAAAGGTGCAATGCGGGCTACGATAGAAATGATCGAAAGGTTTTTTTCCAGTTTATACAATTCCAGAGCGCCTACATTATCCATACTTTTTTCAATAGCGTCAATTGGTTTTCCTATTCTTTGAATCCCTTTATCAATTATTCTTGCTACGGGATTTTCATTATTCTTAGAAAAACTTCTTGCTGCCGTAACATTACCGGTTATAATATGGTCGCGGATAATACGCATAAAATTATCATCAATTTTAGCCGCTTTATTAATAGCGATTAATCTTTCAAAAAAGAAATAGAGCGCACCTACAAAGAGGATTCCCAGAGGAAGCATAATTATACCCCCGCTAACAAGGGTGTCCCATAGATTTTGTGTTTGTGGGACTGTATGTGTAAGGGCGCTTGAGTCAATCTGCAGAAAAAATAAATCCATTTAATTTGGTTTGGGGACAAATGTAAAAAGTAATTTGATAAATGTACGGCGATGAAAAAGTAAATTTAAACTTTAACGTAAATGTTAAATGAATCCGGAACCCCTTTTATCTAATCGCTTTGATAAATAAAAATGATCATCAACGATTTTTGAACTACTTTCTTTTTCATTAAAATATTTTTGAGAAAAAATGTCCGTCCAACTTTTCCATTCCTTATTTTTTATTTCTTATTTTCATTGGCTTTCTCCTCCCAAATCATACTCAAATGCACAATTGTTTCAGCCGCTTTTGCCATATCATTTACGCCTATCCATTCCTGCCTGGAGTGAATGCCTTGCATACCGGTAAAAAGATTGGGACATGGCAATCCCATATAGCTCAGTTTACTACCATCTGTACCGCCACGAATACTTTCTGTAGTAACTTCCATTCCTGCACGAATGATGGCTTCTGCAGCATATTCAACTACCTGTGGATTCTGATCCAATATTTTTTTCATATTGCGGTATTGCTCATGAACAGAAAACTCAACAGACGCACCTTTGTAATGGTTTACTATTCTTTCAGCAATATTTTTTAATCTCTTTCCATGTGCCTTTAATTGATCATCGTCAAAGTCCCTGATAATAAATTCAAGTGTAGCCTTTTCTGCTATTCCTTCAAAACGTACCGGATGCACATACCCTTCTTTTTTTTCTGTAGCTTCGGGCGCCCATTCATGGTTAGGTAAAGCGTGCAATATTTCACCTCCGATTTTTAATGCATTTACTAATTTATTTTTCGCATAGCCAGGATGCGCTATTACACCATTTATGATAAGAGTAGCACCATCTGCATTAAAGGTTTCATCTTCCAGGCTTCCTGCTTCGCCGCCATCTAAAGTATAACCGAATTGTGCGCCTAATTTTTTCATATCCAATTTTGCAGTCCCCTTTCCTACTTCTTCGTCAGGAGTAAAAAGAATTTTTATTTCTCCATGTTTTATTTCAGGATGTTTCATCAGGTATTCTGCCGCCTGCATAATGACAGCTACACCACCTTTGTCATCGGCTCCCAACAAAGTATTTCCGCTTGCGGTAATAACATCCGCGCCGATATGTTCTTTTAAATAAGGATGATTGACAGTAGATAAAACCTGGGATTTATCATCAGGTAATACGATATCACCGCCATCATATTTTTTGTGCAGGATTGGTTTTACATTGGTGCCGCTGCAATCAGGTGCCGTATCCACATGGCTGCAAAAACAAATTACCGGAATATTTTTTTTCTCCGAGTTGGATGGGATTGTCGCATATACATAACCGTAAGTATCCATCTCAACACCACTAATTCCGAACCCTTTTAATTCCTCAACTAGGATCCTGCATAAATCTTTTTGCTTTTCGGTAGAGGGATGCTTATCACTCTTCGGGTCGCTTTGAGTATCTATTTGTACATAGCGCATGAAGCGATTTGCTACGGAATTTTTATTGATTTCAATCATTAAAAAATGGTTTTGGGATTGTCAACAAAGATAGATTGAATTTAATATTAGTTTGTTTTCTATAAAGTATTTTTTATGAAAAACATTCCGGTAAAAAAATATAGAGGTTTTCGTTTTTCAAAAAATGATGATGAATCCCTATTCAGTAAACAAACTTTTTCCAGGATTTGTATTTTACCGCAGAAATGTAAAATGCCCAACAAGGAGCAGCCAACTGACCATTGTTGACTCTCTGGTTGTTACTAAGTGACATTCAACTTCTCCAACACAAAATAAACTATCGGGCAAAAAGTAGAATTTTTTAAAGTAATCGCCGGCCTTTTTAATAGTACATCTTCATCTGTATAAGGAAAACGATGGCAATCTGAAGGGCGCTGGTCATAAATATTACAATAATTATCTTCTCCCAGAAAAGGGCATGGCGAACTTTTAGTTACGTAATCTCCATCTTCATCAACACGTAAATAAGTTTCAATAAAAGCGCCTTCTTTCATTCTTAAATGTTTGGAAATACGCTTAATATCGGGAGTTTTAAATCTCGGCGAAAAATTCCTGCAGCAATTGGCGCATTTCAGGCAATCAATTTTTTCAAAAGCTTCTTCATGCAAATCGGGCAACTGTTTTAGTACTTTATTTTTATCAGCGCGCTTTAAAAAAATTTTATATTTTTTCTGATTTTCCGCAGATTTTTTCTCCCAATTAATCAAAATATCTTCCTTCATTTGGTAAAGATACATTTTGGGTGAAACAAACTATTTTCATAAGTTTATCTTTTAAACTTTGGGCATTTTATTAGGATTTAATTTGTGGTGGAAGCAAGAAAGTATTCTGACAGTTTTTGTTGTTTCTACAATTACAAAATAAAGAGAATATGGGAATTTCTTAATTTTTAATGCCCTGATATTTTTGTAACGGATTCTGAAAAATGGAGATGTTGACAAAGTATTGTAGGATTTTTCCAAATGGCTTAGGAAAGTTTGCGGCGCTTCAACGCTATACAGTGAATAATAATCAATGGCATTTTCAATTTCTTTTGAGCACGGGGTGAAACGATTATTTTATAAGCCATATTTTTTCCTGATCTGGTTGGTTGAAGTTTCGGCAGAAAGGTAAGTTTGTTCGTCTTCTTGCAGTCTTTCATCCAAAACGGCTTTCATTTCGGCACTTAGTTCATAATCGCCTTCGTCTTCTCCTACAATAATAGTGATGGGCTTTGATTTAAAAATAGCTTTGACAGCATCTAAAAAATCCGAATTTATTTCCTCTGCTGATGATAAGTGATATGTTGTGTACATAATATTTTATTTAATTACTTACAATATAAAGGTAACAAAATAATCATTTGCATTCCTTTTATTAAAACACAACTATTTGGGTGAAACTTGTTAATTATCGCAATATTTTCATAACACTTTGCATCGTAACTTTGCACGTCATTTTTTACTTTAAATAGAAAAACACGGAAAAAGTTTGTTTACTGTGAAATTAAAAGCAATTAAAATTTATGAACCTTTTCGAAAAACAATCCGCTGAATTTTCTGCAAGGCATATTGGGCCAGATGAAACCGAAACGAAGAAAATGCTGGCCACCATTGGCGTTAGCAGTTTAGAAGAACTTATTGATAAAACAATCCCTACCGGGATAAGGCTGAATAAAAGCTTGAACATTCCTGAGCCAATGAGTGAATCAGAATATCTAACTGAACTGAAAACTATTGCCAATAAAAACAAAGTTTTTAAATCCTACATCGGGCAAGGGTATTATGATACCATAGTTCCATCGGTTATCTTAAGAAGCCTTTTTGAAAATCCGGGATGGTACACGCAATACACACCTTACCAGTCAGAAATTGCACAAGGTCGTTTGGAAAGCCTTTTTAATTTTCAAACAATGGTGAGCGATTTAACAGCTTTGCCGATTGCCAATGCAAGTTTATTGGATGAAGGGACCGCCGCCGCAGAAGCAATGGCCATGCTTTTTAATCATAAAAATAAAGACCACGACCATATTACAGCCGATAAATTTTTTATTGATGAAAAAATATTTAAACAGACAAAAGATATTTTAATCACGAGGGCAAAACCTGTAGGGATAGAACCTGTTTTTGGAGATTTTAAAAATGCTCAACTTGATGAAAGTTTCTTCGGAGCAATCGTTCAATATCCTGATAGCGAAGGGAGCGTTGAAGACCACCGAAATTTTATTGAACATGCGCATAACGTACATGCACAAGTGATAATGGCTGCCGATTTATTGGCACTTACTTTATTAACGCCGCCCGGCGAATTGGGCGCTGATGTAGCGGTTGGTTCTTCGCAAAGATTTGGCGTGCCAATGGGATTTGGTGGCCCACATGCGGCATTTTTTGCCACGAAAGATGAATTCAAAAGAAACATTCCTGGAAGAATAATCGGCGTGAGTGTGGATGCACAAAACAATCGTGCGCTTCGCATGGCTTTGCAAACAAGAGAACAGCATATACGCCGCGAAAAAGCTACGTCAAACATTTGTACAGCACAGGCTTTATTGGCTAATATGGCTGCGATGTACGCCGTATATCATGGTGCAGATGGATTGAAAAATATCGCCAAACGAATTTCATTATTAACCCAAACTCTTGCAGAACATCTCGAAGAAAGTGGCTATGAATTGCTAAATAAGAATTATTTTGACACCATTACTTTCAAATTAAATAATACTGAAAAAATAAAAACAATTTCCCAAAAGCATAAAATGAATTTTCATTTTCCTTCTGAAAATTCAGTGACGATTTCTCTTGATGAAACAACCACTAAATCTGATGTGCTGAATATTCTGAGCGTATTTGATTCTGCGAAAGATGTGGATACCACAGCCATCACTTTTGATAATGAAACTGATTTGGAAAACATTCCTGTTTCGTTACAAAGAACTTCTTCTTTCTTAACACATCCTGTTTTCAATAAATACCATAGCGAAACAGAAATGATGCGTTACTTAAAATTCCTGGAAAATAAAGATTTATCACTTACACAATCCATGATTGCATTAGGCTCGTGCACGATGAAACTCAATGCAGCAACGGAATTAATCCCTGTGAGCTGGGCGCATTTCAGCAAGATTCATCCTTTCGCTCCTTCAACTCAAACGGAAGGTTATGATTATATTATTAAAGACCTGAAAAAATTATTATGTACGATTACGGGGTTTAGCGCATGTAGCTTGCAACCGAATAGTGGCGCCCAAGGCGAGTTTGCCGGATTGCTTTCTATCAAAAGATATTTTGAAAGTAAAAATGAATTTCACCGCAACGTGATTTTAATTCCGATCTCCGCACATGGGACCAATCCGGCATCTGCGGTGATGGCCGGCTTTAAAGTGGTCGTAACCAAATGCGATGAACAGGGAAATATTGATATTGAAGATTTAAAATTGCAGGCAGAAAAAAACAAAGATTCCCTTGCAGGATTGATGGTTACTTATCCATCCACACATGGGGTATTTGAAGAAGGTATCAAAGAAATTTGTAAAATAATTCATGATAATGGCGGATTGGTTTACATGGATGGTGCGAATATGAATGCGCAGGTTGGATTAACCTCTCCGGGATTTATTGGCGCCGATGTTTGCCATTTGAATTTGCACAAAACTTTTGCAATTCCTCATGGCGGCGGCGGACCGGGTATGGGGCCTATTTGTGTAAATGAAAAACTAACGCCGTTTCTGCCGGGACGACCAACGACTGACGACCGACGACCGACGACCGAAGTGCAGGGTGGTCAGTCGTCGGTCGTCGGTGGACATTATTCTGTCAGCGCTGCGCAATATGGCTCGGCAAGTATTTTACTAATAAGCTATGCTTATATAAAAATGCTGGGTGAAAGTGGTTTGAAAAAAGCTACAGAATATGCTATTCTGAATGCGAATTACATGAAGGCAAAACTGAAAAATAATTTCAAAATATTGTTTACCGGAAAAGGCGATACATGCGCTCACGAATTTATTGTTGACCTTCGGCCTTTTAAAACAAGCGCCGGAGTAGAAGCGGAAGATGTGGCCAAAAGGTTGATGGATTATGGCTTTCATGCGCCTACGCTTAGTTTCCCCGTTGCCGGAACGATAATGATTGAGCCAACTGAAAGCGAAAATAAACAAGAGCTTGACCGTTTTTGCGATGCACTCAATTCTATTTATGAAGAAATAAAAAGTATTGAAACCGGCGAAGCAGATGCAAAAGATAATGTGTTGAAAAATTCACCACATACGTTAGCGATAATTACAGAAGATGAATGGAAACATGCTTACACCCGCCGCAAAGCCGCATTCGCATTGGATTATCTGAAAGAAAATAAATTCTGGCCAACAGTAAGCAGGGTAAATAATACTTATGGCGATAGAAATTTGGTTTGTACTTGTGAGCCGGTGGAGAGTTATATGGAGGTGTAAAAGTGATTTTTTGTTTTACATTAATTGTGTAAATTTGTTTACAACATTCTTATTATGGAAACCATACAGAAACGTCAGAAATTACACGAATACATTGATATTGCTGATGATGAAAAAGTGAATGCCCTATTTACTATTTTAGAATCTGGCAACGACAATTCCTATCAATATTCTGCTGAGGATATTAATATGTTTTATGAAAGAAGAGAACGATATTTAAAGGGCGAAGGCAAAAGTTTTTCAGTTGAAAAAGCTTTTGACCAAATACGTAAAAGCAAATAATGCCTTACACTTTAATAATTAGGGAAGAGGCTCTTGAAGAGATGAAAGACGCGTATTTATATTATGAACGTGCGCAATCAGGATTAGGAGAAAGTTTTTTGTCTGAACTTCAAAAAAGGTATGATGAAATTTTGAAACATCCTCAATTTTATGGATTTATTGATGCCGGCAAAAAGATCCGTGATGTAAATGTCAAACATTTTCCCTATCAGGTGGTTTACGAAATAGTCGAAAACGCCGTTATTGTATTTTCTGTTTTTAATAGTTACCAGAATCCATCTAAACTGCAAATCAAGTAATATCCTAATTTAACAAAAAGCTGAAAGAAGATTTTCTCGCCAGGTGAGCAGGATTAATAATACTTATGGCGATAGGAATTTGGTTTGTACTTGTGAGCCGGTGGAGAGTTATATGGAGGTGTAAAAAACTTAATAAATTTTAAATAAAAGGTCGTCATAAAATTTTACCTTTGAGTAATGCTTTTGCCAAATGCCCACAGAGCGATAATTAAGGAAGAAAAGATAACTGACTATGTATTAAATTTTGATCACTTTGAAGGCAAGAATAAAGCAAGAGTATTTTCATCAGTTCCTGGACTAAAAAAAGAGAATACAGATTATTTGATAAATGCTATAAGGACGGCAATATTAATTAATGATGCTGTAAAACAATCCGAATCGGCATTTGGAACAAAATATTCGGTTGAGTTTGATTTAATATTTGAAAAAAAGATAGCCAAAGTAAGAACAGGCTGGCTTATTGAGAATGGTAACAATATTCCAAGATTGATAACATGCTTTATAATATTATAAATTATGGATAAAAAAGAAATAATAAAAGAACTGGATATTGTGGCTTTGCTTGAAGATCTTCCGGGTAAACATTTAAGCAAAGGCACCATTGGCACGATAGTACATATTTACGATAATAATTTTTACGAAGTCGAATTCGCTGATTTAAATGGTCAGGCTTATGCTTTACTCACATTGCCCCTGAAAAAACTTTTGTTGTTGAAGCACGATCCGGTAACTGCGTGATGCTTACGTGTTAATTTATTGGAGTGCCCACGCTCATTCCCGCAGCAAAGCCGCATTCCCATTGTATTATTTGAAAGAATATAAATTTTGGTCAACCGTGAGCAGGTTTAATAATACTTATGGAGATAGGAATTTGGTTTGTACTTGTGAGTCGGTGAGGAGTTATATGGAGGTGCAAAAGTGATTTTTTGTTTTACATTAATTGTGTAAATTTGTTTACAACATTCTTGTTATGGAAACAATCGAAAAACGCCAGAAATTACATGAATATATTGATTCTATTAATGACGAAAAAGTGAATGCCCTGTTTACTATTTTAAAATCTAATAATGATAATTCCTATCAATATTCCGCAGAAGATATAAATATGTTTTACAAAAGAAGAGAACGATATTTAAAGGGCGATAGCAAAAGTTATTCAGTTGAGGAAGCCTTTGATCAGGTATGAGAAGGCTAAATAATGATTTCTTCTCGAAGATACTTTTATCCGCCAACGCCCTTGTTAAAAAAACACTTCAGAAAAATAATGAGCACTTTCAGTGTAAATTTCCATATATTTAGTTGTTCAATAAATGAACTAATATTTTATTTTATGAAAAAATAGTCGTACGTTCGTAAAACAATAGACAATGGTAATCATTTCAAAAAAAGCAATAACGGAATATTGCTACAAAGAGCCTAAGGCAACTGATGGTTTGCTCAGTTGGCACACACAAACCAAAGCCGCCGGTTGGGCAAATTTTTCTGAAATGAAACAAACTTTTAATTCGGTTGATGCAGTTGGTAATGATAGATATGTTTTTAATATAAAGGGGAATAGTTACCGCTTAATTGCTATTGTACATTTTAATGTAAGGACTGTTTACATTGCTTTTATCGGCACACACAAAGAATATGATAAAATTGATGCTTCACAAGTAAAATATAAAAAATAATATTATGCCTGCTAAAAAAAGTACATACAAAGATGAGGCTTCGTATAAGGCAGCTATGGATGAGATTCTTGCTTTAATGAACAAAGGTGAAGGTAATTTAACTCCATCCGAAGTAACAAGACTTCGTAATATGGCATCAGCAGCCGAAGCATACGAAGATACCTTCTATCCGTTGCCAATGCCAGGCACTATCGGGCAAATGGTAGAATTAAAAATGTATCAAATGCACCTTACCCAAACAAAGATGGCTGAATTACTTGGGCTAGGCAGGCCAAAGCTATCACAAATATTAAATGGAAAAAGAGAACCTGACGTTACCTTTCTTAAAGCGGCATATAAAAAACTAAAAATAGATCCTGCTTTTTTATTAGAAAAAGCATAAACTTTTTGCCTGAAAGTTTTCTTCTATTAGTCCAGACATATAAAGAAAGACTTTTTGGCTTAAGTTTCTACTTGTGCCTTCCAATAATTCTTCTACCACTTCCTCACTTATTGTTGATAAAAACAGGAATCTCTTTTATTTTATTTTATTTCTTTGTTTACTGCAACAAATAAATCATGTAAAACATTTCACCACTTATCGGAACAATTCCTATAGAAATTATTCTTCCTTCTCTTGATTTATTGTTTACAAAAAACAGGAATCCCTTTTATTCATTCGTTTACCGGTAATAATAATATTGAGACATATCATTCTAATAATCCCGATGGACTAAAGTTGTTTTCACATTGATAAATGTCTAAATTAATAAGTTGCAGTTTTGCGGCAAAATAATCAAAAATGGCAATTATAGGGATAAAAATTTATCCCTACCTTTGTTATAAATTGACAGATAAGTATGCCCACGCTCTTTATTTTTTCCGGATTGCGGTTTTATTTTTATTCAGATGAACACCTTCCGATTCATGTCCATGTTCAGAATGCAGATGGTAAAGCAAAATTTAATGTGGATCCGGAAATAGAATTGGTCTATAACAAGGGTTTAAAAAAGAAAGATTTGAAACTTGCCGAAAAGATTATTTACGAAAATAAAGAAGTTATCATAACTCGTTGGAATGAATACCACAGTAATTAAAAAAAATAATGAATACAATAAAAAAAATATGGTTTAAAGGAAACAGAATATTCATGGAAACAGAAAATGGTGAAATCTACAGCCGTGCTTTAGAAGCTTTTCCTACCTTGAAAGATGCTACCCACAAGCAACGAAATGCTTTTAAAATTGGTAAGGATAAAACTGATATTCGTTGGAAAGAATTGGATGAAGACATCCACATCAATAGTTTTTTTGATACTACTGAACCCGATTATAATAATACCGTGGCCATATCCTTAAAACAATTTCCACAGTTAAATATTTCTGCACTTGCAAATCAAATAGGTATCAATAAAAGCCTGCTCGCCAAATATATTTATGGCATTAAAAAACCCTCAGAAGCTAGAAAAAAAGAAATAGAAACGGCGCTACATTCCTTGGGTAAAAAATTACTGGAAGTTGAATTGTAATCTATAAATGAAATTTTAATTTTTCTGATAAAACAGAAATCTCTTTTATTTCTTTTTTACTGGAATTGCTATTCTAATAAAAAGAGCGCATGTTCTCATGGTGCTTTATCAGAAATATTTCAATGTACTGGATGCTTTACCTCATAATCCCCACCAGTCCATTAATCCCATACAGCGGCAAATTAATCATCCATTCTTCTTTTCTATAATCAGGCATGGAAGTTCTGATAGCATATTTTGATTTATATTTTTCGGAAAATAATTTCAAGCTTTTTGCCTGAAGATTCTCTTCTGCTTTCACTTCTATTGGAATAATCTTTCCGGAATATTGTAATAAGGAATCAAGATTCCGCAGTAGCATTTTGTTGGTTTATATTTTAAATAAAATCAATAAATTTTACATAGGTGCACACTTTTACAAACGACTTTTTGTTAATTACTACATTTAGTCAAACGACTTTATGTCTTAAGCAACACTTTTACAAATTACTTTTTAAAAAACGCGTATTCCCATAGAAAAATATGCAGACGCTTAGAATGGGTCAAAAAATAAAATAACTATCGCTTCTAAAATGATAAAATGATTATGGCCCAATGAAACATGCAACAACTATTTTTCGCATCCTGCCGGGATTTCTTTACTTAGTGCAGATGATAAAAATGTTACTCCATTTCGATTATCCTTTTTCAAAATAAAAAAGAAATGCTTGTATTTTTGATAAATGATACAAATAAAAAATGACCACCTTGCAGTTGCTATAAGCGAAAAAGGCGCGGAGTTGCAAAGCATCCAATTAAATGCGCTTGAATATTTATGGCAGGCCGATCCAAACTATTGGGCCAAACATTCGCCTGTGCTATTTCCTATCATAGGTGAATTAAAAGATGGTAAATACATTTTTGATAATAAAGAATATCATTTGCCGCGCCATGGTTTTGCAAGAGATAAAATATTTGAAGCAAAACAAACGTCTGACACTTCTGCCATCTTCACTTTGCATAGCAATGCAGATACACTTGCGGTATATCCGTTTCAGTTTATTTTCCAGTTGCAATATGAAATCAAACAACATACACTTTATTGTAGCTACATTGTTCAGAATATTAACGAGGATGATATGTATTTTTCCGTTGGCGGCCATACTGCATTCCGGGTACCATTGAATGAAAAACTGCAGTACGATGATTACACATTGGCATTCGATAATGATTCTACTTTAAAACGTTTTCTCCTGGATAATGGTTTGACGAATGATAAAACAGAGACCGTAGCTCTTGATGATCATAACTTACATCTCAAATCTTCTTTGTTTTATAATGATGCAATAGTTCTAAAACACATAGGCAGCAATCAAATAAAATTGTATTCAGAAAAAGATAAACACGGATTAAAGTTTATGTTTGAAGGATTTCCCTATTTCGGTATCTGGGCTGCAAAAGATGCCCCTTTTGTTTGCCTCGAACCATGGTGCGGCATAGCGGATAATATTCATCACAATTACCAGTTGACAAATAAAGAAGGCATCAACCAACTGGCCGCTGGAGTTCCCTGGAAAAGAATATGGCGTGTTGAATTATTTTAGCAACCAGGTTAATCTCAACGAATGCAACTTTTTTTGTGATTGGATTGCTAAAATGATAAATGAACTTCTTGTTGTTGTTTATTGAAGAATACTTTTATTGAACCTGGAACTCGTTTCCTCTCTCACCAACTTTTAGTTTTAATAAAAAACAAAAATCTCTCTTATTTCTTCATTTACTGCGTAGCAGAAAAAAATAAAATTCTCCTTATTTAAAAAAAGGGTTTTTTGATGATTTCTTTAAAAACCCGGAATATGAAACTGCAAAAACGGGAGCCTCAACTTCATCTTCTGAATCATAATATCAAACTTCAATTAATCATTCTGGAGGGGAAAAGTAGAGCTGATAAACAGTAAAATAACTTTTATTAGATATTTCTGTTTTATTTTAAAAAGCTTCAAACTCCAACTTATGATTTTATGGCCAGAGAATGAAGCTTTTCCGCCGAATCAACGATGAACTATGAATTATCAACTATAAACACGGACTTAAAAGATACGAATTTTAAGCTTCTTCATAATTTGTTAATAACTCTATGCAGCGTATTGGTACCTGACATTGCCTTTTATTTGTTAATAAAAACTTAATGGCAATTAAAGTAATTTTCACTTTCTTTGCCGCAAAACAAAAAAAATTAGAATATGAAGTTAAAAAGAATTCTACCATTATTATTCGCTGCCTTTTTATTTCCTTTCATTATGAATGCACAGGTTACTACAAGTAGTATCACTGGTTTTGTGAAATCAAGTAATGGCGAGCCACTTGAAGGCGCTACCATCACAGCTGTTCACGTTCCTTCCGGAACTAAATATTTTACCATTAGTAATAAGGACGGCAATTTTACAATACCCAACACAAGAGTCGGAGGGCCTTTTACCTTGACTGTAGATTTTGTAGGTTACGCTTCTCAAACGATCAATGACATATCTCTTAGCTTGGGAGAGCCTTACATTGCAGATGTAACACTTTCTCCAAAAACCAATGTTCTTAGCGAAATAACTATCACTGCTGCAGGAAGGTCATCACTTGCGAAAACTGGTGCAAGTACCATCTTTAATGCAAGGCAGATAGCAACTTCTCCTTCCTTAACGAGAAGCATTACTGATTTTACCCGTCTTACACCACAGGCATCAAGCGGTAATAGCTTTGCCGGCAGAGACGGAAGGTATAATAATCTGCAGGTGGATGGTGCCGATTTGAATAATAGCTTTGGATTGACTACCGACCCATTACCCGGAGGTGGTGCAAGTCCTATTGCAATTGACGCCTTAGACGAAATATCGGTAAACATAGCCCCTTATGATGTAAGGCAATCAGGCTTTACAGGGGCAGGGATTAATGTAATTACAAAAAGCGGTACCAATACCGTACATGGATCTGTTTACGGATATTACAGGGATCAGAGTTTTAATGGCACCCATGCAGGCAAAGTAGAGGTAACTGCTCCGGAGCAAAAAAATAAAGTATTTGGAGCTACGCTTGGCGGTCCAATTATTAAGAATAAATTATTTTACTTTTTGAGTGCAGAATCGGAAAATTCATCTGTGCCTAATGGAAATGTATATGTTCCGCAAGGTTCTACAGCTTCCGGAACGCCATCAGCAGCACCAATAGATTCTTTGAACAAATTCAGAGATGTATTAAAATCAAAATATAATTATAATACGGGTGGATATGATAATCGTCCAAATTATGTAACCAAAAACCGTAAACTTCTTGGAAAGATAGACTGGAATATCAGCGACAAACACAAATTAACGTTGAAATATTCCGATTTTAAAGGGTCAGACCAGTCTCCTCTTAATGGAAGTAGCGTGCCCAATAGCGGAGCCGGCGGTTTTACCATTACAGATCCTTTAACAGGAATAACCATCGGGCCCACTTCCAGGCTTCCGAATAACAGGAATAGTGCACAATCCATTGGATTTACAAATTCAGATTATGGAACCGATCACGTAGTTCAATCTGCTACGCTTGAATTGAATAGTAATTTCAACAGCAGGGTTTCTAATCAGCTATTACTGGCTTATACTCATATTAACGATACAAGGAACAGTCCGGGTGGCATATTCCCAACCATTGAAATTTTTAATGGTGATGGAACAGTTAATGGGGTTACTCCTGGTAGAAATTATATGACTGCGGGTACAGACCCTTTTACAAGAAACAATGAAGTAATCAATAATGTAGCTTCAGTTACTGATAACTACACTTATTTTGCGGGTAAACATACTCTAACTGCAGGAGCAACCTATGAATATCAAAAAGTAGGAAACGCTTTTATGGCTGGCTCAGAAAGTTACTATATGTATAATACTTTGAATGACTTTGTTACTGATGCTACCCCTGCATACTTTTCCTATACTTATTCATTGGTTCCCGGTCAGCCAAAAGTTTTTTCTGCAAATTTAAAAGTAGGACAATTGGGCGTTTATTTGCAGGATGAATACAATATCAATCCAAATTTCAAACTAACCTATGGACTCAGGGGTGATGTGCCTACTTACCTCCAGCAACCAATAGCCAACCCTGCTATCAGTGCTTTAGCCTTTCCTGATGAGAAGGGCAATATGCAGCATTATTCAACAGGAAAATGGCCAAATTCTGCTTTACTTTTATCTCCCCGTGTAGGTTTCAGATGGAAAGTTCCTGATGAAAAAGGACTTATCCTTCGTGGGGGAACAGGAGTTTTCACCGGTAAGATACCGTTTGTATTCCTTACTAATATGCCAAGCAACTCAGGAGTTTATCAAAACGGAGTAGTACTTAATACGCCTGCGGAACTCGCCGGAATCACTTTCAATCCTAACCCTGATGCCTATCTTTCTAAATTTCCTCAAACCATTACAGCAACAGCTCCCGGAAGTTTTGTATTGATAGATCCTCACTTCAAATTTCCACAGGTTTTCAGAACTAATTTTGGTGTGGATAAACAATTCGGAAAAGGATTTGTAGCATCTTTAGATGTACTTTATACTAAAGACCTGAATGCTGTAAAAATGCGTAATGCCAACCTGATTGCACCTACCGGTACCTTAACAGGTTTGGATAACAGACCTTACTATCCCAATAAAGCACAATACGTAGATCCTTCAGTAGGTAGTGTGATCGTTCTTGAAAACACTAAAAAAGGATATTCTTTTGCAACTACTGCTCAAATATCCAAGTCTTTTGCTAAAGGATTCTATGGTTCATTAGCTTATACTTATACGCTCGCAACAGAAATAAGTCCTAACCCGGGATCGCAGGCTACATCAGCATGGCAGTCCATTATCAACAAGGGAACTCCTAACGATGAAGAATTATATAATTCTGCTTATTCAATCCCGCACAGATTTGTAGGAAATATTTCTTACAGGTTTGAATATGCCAATCACCTTGCAAGTACTATTTCATTGTATTACCAGGGCGCTAACCAGGCAAGATATAGTTTTGTCACTGGGGGCGACTTAAACCAGGATGGCAACAACGCATCAGACCTGATGTATATTTATGCATCCGGAGCAGATGTTCCATTTGTTGACTTTTTAAATAAAGATGGTTCTGTAAAATATACAATAGCACAGGAACAGGCGGCTTACGACCAATTAGTAAGCAATTCTCCCTATTTGAGAAAACATAAAGGACAATATTCCGAAAGAAACTCTGCATTAACTCCATGGTACAACGAGGTGGATATGCGTTTCCTACAGGATTTCTTCTTAAAAATAGGAAGCACAACGCATACTTTGGAATTTAGTTTGGATGTAATTAACCTCCCTAATCTTATCAGCAGAAATTGGGGAATTCAAAGTTTTTATACTCTAAACAATCCATTAACATGGAAAAGCGACGCAGGAGGATCACCTACTTATACCCTTGCTGAATACAATTCAGCATTGGTCACTCAACCTTTTTATAAGAGTGTATCTTCAAGTACTACCTGGGGTATGCAACTTGGTTTAAGGTATAAGTTTTAATAGCTTGATTTTTATTATAAATAAAAACGCCCTGGTAATTTCGGGGCGTTTTTTTATTACTAAAAATTTCCCCAACTGTTGGGTAAAATTGTTTTAAAAAAATAATTCGAAATCACAGTTATTTGTTGCTTTGCTATTCAAAATATATTTGAGATATATTCAATGATGATACGTACTTTTATTAGAGGATTGTATAAAATTGCGAAATAAAAAAATCTCCTTGATAGGGAGATTTTTTTAAAGATTTTGAATTTGAAACTTATCTTAATGCTTCAATCTTTTTTACAAAATTAGATTTCGGCTGTGAGCCTACTAATTTATCTACCACTTTACCGCCTTTTACAAATACGATTGCAGGGATGCTGGTGATTCCATAATTAACACTTAGTTGCGGATTTTGATCTACGTTTACTTTTCCTACGTTTACTTTCCCGTCATATTCTTTAGAAAGTTCTTCTACTACTGGTCCGATAGCGCGGCAAGGACCACACCATTCTGCCCAAAAGTCTATCATGGTTAATTTATCTGAATCCAGGACCTTTTCCTGGAAGTTTGCGTCGGTATATTCCTGAGCCATAATTAAATTTTTATTGATTTTAAAATTATTTTTTAATGATAATAAGGGTGCAAAGTTACAGCCAATATTTTTTATATGATGAATTGGCATATCCACATTATGTTAATTCTATTTGTATGTCTAATTCTGGCTTTCCCTGCAGAAAATTAGCCATTTCGTCATTCATTTCAAAGCCTTTTTTCATGGAATACATTCCGAATTTCAACTGGGATGCCCGGTCATTAATACAAAATTTTAATGTCGAATTTCCAGGATGTTGATTTATATTTCCTCCTACAAATTCTATCAACTCTTTAGATACGGATTGTGGATGTAATTCAATCTGTAGTTTTTTAGTGCCCGACTTCATCAATGATTCCAAAAGATGGATGCTGGTTACTTTAAATTCATGTGGAGATGTTTTAAATCGTTGTATGAAGGATCCGGTGAGGTAGATCACCATTCCCGGTTCGAGATAATTATTAAACTTTACATAATCCTCGCTCCACAACATTAATTCCATTTTGGAAGTATAATCTTCCATCACTAATACTCCAAATTTGTTTCCTTTTTTAGAAACGCGGTGTTGCGCTTCGGTAACAAGGCCTGCAATACGAAACGGCCTTCCCGGGTTAGGATGCAATTTGACAGCATCTTTAAATTCATTAAATTCTGCTACCGTATCAATCTTATAATATTTCATCTGAAATTTATAATTATCCAGCGGATGCCCGCTCAGGTACATCCCGATCACTGCTTTTTCATTATCCAATAAAGTAATTAATGGCCACGGTTCACAATCGGGGATGGTTGGCTCCGTAACTTCTGCCATTTGCAAATCTCCAAATAAGGTGTTGGCATTGTTGTTCAGTTGTGCCTGGTATTGATTGCCGAATTTGATTATTTTTTCCAGCGAATTGATACTTTCGCCCGGAATGGAAAAGAAAAACTGTGCCCGGTGAAAATTGTTGAAACAATCAAAAGCACCCGCGTAAGCAAGACTTTCCAAAGATTTTTTATTTACTGTGCGCTGGTTCACCCTTTTTATCATATCAAAAACTGAAGAAAATGTTCCATGTTTTTCTCTTTCTTCGATTATGTTTTCTATCGCTGCGTCACCCACACCCTTCATGCCACTGAATCCAAAACGTATATGGCCTTTTTTATTTACTGCAAATCCTTTTTGCGATTCATTAATATCGGGGCCTAATACCGTAAGCCCCATACTTTTGCATTCTTCCATGAAAAATGTGATTTTTTCGATGGATCCGGCATGGTTGAGTACCGCTGCCATATATTCGCTTGGATAATGTGCTTTCAAATAAGCCGTTTGATAAGCTACCAAAGCATAACAGGTTGAGTGCGATTTATTAAAAGCATATTGGGCAAAAGATTCCCAGTCTGTCCAGATTTTTTCTAATTTATTTACCGGGTGATTGTTCTTTTTAGCGCCTTCAATAAATTGTGCTTTCATCTTATCGAGCACGGCTCTTTGCTTTTTCCCCATAGCCTTACGAAGAATATCCGCATCCCCTTTACTGAATCCAGCGATCTTTTGAGAGAGCAACATCACCTGTTCCTGGTAAACTGTAATACCGTAAGTGTCCTTCAAAATTTCTTCCATTTCCGGTAGGTCATACACTATTTCCTGCCTTCCATGTTTGCGTTCTATATAATTGGGAATATAAGCAATGGGGCCGGGACGATACAATGCATTCATCGCTATAAGGTCATCAAATTTATCAGGTTTTAAATCTCTTAAATGCTTTTGCATTCCGGGACTTTCAAACTGGAATGTTCCGTTCGTGTCACCACGTTGGAAAAGTTGATAGGTTTTTTCATCATCCAGTTCTAAGTTGTCAAGATTAATTTCCAATCCATGATTCTTTTTAATGAGAGACAGGGCGGTTTTTAAAATACTCAACGTTCTCAATCCAAGGAAATCCATTTTTAAAACTCCTGCACTTTCAATATTACTCCCGTCGATTTGTGTAAGCCACAATTCCGAATCTTTGGAAGTAGCTACCGGAATAAGCTCCATCAGGTCTTTCGGTGCAATGATAATAGCAGATGCATGAATACCGGTATTCCTTACAGAACCTTCCAGAATCTCTGCTTCATGCAATACTTTACTTCGTGTATCCTCACCGTTATAAATGTCGCGTAGTTTCAATATGTTGCTGATATCATCAGGACCTACACCATCTTCCGTTAAGGATTTTGATCCTGTAACAGGCGCCTGCAATATTTTTTTTAAGGAAGTGCCCGGTTTGTCAGGAACTAATTTTGCCAAAGCATTACTTTCAGAAAGCGGAAGATCCATCACCCGTGCCACATCTTTGATGCTCATCTTTGCGGCCATAGTGCCATAAGTAATGATTTGCGCTACCTGGTTTTTACCATATTTATCCACCACATAATCCAATACTTTTTGCCTTCCTTCATCATCAAAATCGGTATCTATATCCGGCATGGATTTTCGATCAGGATTTAAAAATCTTTCAAAAAGTAAATTGTATTTTATGGGATCAATGTTGGTGATACCAATGCAAAAAGCCACCACAGAGCCTGCTGCAGAACCTCTTCCCGGGCCTACAAAAACGTCCAGCTTTTTCCCTGCGATAATAAAATCACTTACTATCAGAAAATATCCTGCAAAACCCATTGTTTTAATAGTGAACAATTCAAAGTTGATACGTTCTTCTATTTCAGGAGTTATCGTTTCATATCTTTTTTTAGCGCCGGTCCAGGTTAAATGTTCGAGGTAGGCTTCCTGCGATTCAAATTCCGTTGGAACAGGAAAGTAAGGGATCAGAATATCTCTTTTCAAATCGAGAAGATCAATCTTATCAATGACTTCGTTGGTATTGTCTAATGCTTGTGGCAAATCGTCAAATGCTGAAAGCATTTCGCTGGTATTTTTTAAATAAAACTGGTTATTGGGGAAAGCAAAACGTTTATTTTTTATCATCACATCATCGTCTGTGAATTCGCGAAGTGCAGGAGTAGATTGTCTTTCGCCCGTATTGATGCAGAGTAAAATATCATGCGCATTAAAATCTTTTTCATCCACATAATGCGAATCATTGCTCGCAATCACTTTTACATCATATTTTTTTGCAAATTTTAATAACACTTTATTTACTTTATCCTGATCCGGAATACCATGTCTTTGCAGTTCTACATAATAATCTTTTTGGAAAATATTCAACCACCATTTGAATTCGTTTTCCGCTTCGGCTTCCCCTTTCTTTAAAATAGTTTGTGGCACCAAAGCACCAAGGCAACAGGTAGTAGCTATTAATCCTTCATGGTATTTATGAATGAGTTCTTTATCAATACGTGGATATTTTGAATACATTCCTTCTATGTATCCCAGCGAAGTAAGTTTCATCAAATTTTTATACCCGGTATTATTTTTTGCCAGTAATATCTGGTGGTGGCGCGGGTCTCTTTGTTCTTTGGTAAATTGCTTTTGATGCCTGTTTTCTGTAATATAAAATTCGCAACCAACGATCGGTTTTACTTTTAATGAGCCGTCTGCATTTTTTAAAGTATGGGCATGCTTTACAAATTCAAAAACACCGAACATATTTCCATGATCAGAAATAGCAAGAGCTGGCATTCCATCTGCAATCGCTTTATTGTAAAGCGCTTTGATAGATGCAGCTCCGTCTAATAAGGAAAATTGTGTGTGTACATGCAGGTGAGAAAATTTCATAAGGAATAAAAAATAAGAAATAAAAAAGTAACAAGACCTTAACTACTCATAGCAAATGTCGCCTAAAACGATGGATTGATTTTCTGAAATTATCAACAAAAATGGTAAAACTTTTATTCCGGTTAATCGAAATTAGCATCCCATAAATTTTTTTTGCTGTTTTGAATTGGGAAACTTATCTTCGTTTTACTCAGGAAAATAATTATCAATTTTCATCGTTTGTAGAAAAGTCGAGCCTTTTGTTCTTTAGAGGTAATATTCTTTGAACAGCCGTTGCTTACCTTTTTTTTAAATGATATTAACCCAATGAATATGAACAAACCGGCTCTTACAAGTCTTTCTTTGCTATTAATTTGCTTTGCTCAAATTGCAAATGCCCAATCGGGTATTAATAAGATTAACGTTACAAATAATGGAGAAAATGGCTCACCTGTATTTATAAACGGTATATCCTTCACTCCCGATGGCATTTTAAAAACTACAGAAAGTGGAGGTTCGATGAGTATAAAAACTATTGCAGCGCCAATCGTTACCAAACAACAAACTGTTATTGCAACTGAAACATTGACTTCTTCTTCCATTGAAAAACTTTCTCCTCTGCAATATAAATATGCTATGATGATGGATGTAGATGTGGAATCTTTAAAAAATCTTTCTTTGCTGGGATTTATTGATGATTGGTTTGGTACACGCTACCGGCTGGGTGGCGATACTAAGAGAGGCATTGATTGCAGTGCTCTGACCAGCGCTCTTTTATTGGCAGTTTACGGATTTAGTGTTCCGCGTACCGCGAGGGAACAATACGAAACTACTGAGCATATAGATAAAGATGAATTGAAAGAAGGCGATCTTGTATTTTTTAATACCTGTGGCGGAGTATCTCATGTTGGAGTATATCTTGATAATAATTATTTTTTTCAGGCCTCCTCTCATGGAGTTACTATCAGTAGCCTTGATGATCATTACTATGCCAAAAGATTCATTTGTGGAGGAAGAGTGATTGATCCATCGGTTACTATATCAAAATAAATTTATTGTTTTATTATTATAAAAAAGGAAACCAAAAATGGTTTCCTTTTTTAGTAGGGAGCACAAGACGTTCCGAAGGAACGTTTCGTACTTTTTCTTCTGTAATATTCTATCCACCAAAAGTTCCTATGGAACTGTGGAATATAAATAATACCCACTGTTGTATCAGCTTTGCAAACAAACTATCTAATCCTAAATATTTTATTTTTTATAACTCAGTTGTTTTTTTTATAAATTAGTTTTATTAAAATCATTAGTTTTATTATTGTCAATTATTTTCGTGTGGCCGTTCATGGTTTTTATTAGTAAATCTTCTGGCAGAATCATCTTAATTTTATTTTATGGAAAAAAAATATCCCTTCTTTATCAGATCTACTGTTTCACTTTTGGGAATCATACTTTTTGTATTCATACTTTTTATTCTTCGCGGTATATTGGTGCCACTTGCTTTCGCCTTAATGATTGCTATACTTTTAAATCCATTAGTGAATTTTTTGATCCGGAAAAAAGTAAACAGGATTGTTGCAATCTCTCTTTCGTTATTTTTAGCTATTCTTTTTGTGGCGGGTGTCATGTATTTTATATCTTCCCAGGTTGTGAAATTTTCAGACAACCTTCCGGTGCTGAAAGAAAAATTCTCGCAGCTTTTTCATAGCATACAAGTTTGGCTACAGGATAATTATTCAATAACGGTTGCAAAGCAAAATCAATTAATATCGGAAGGGGAAACCGGCCTGAAACCTTATATTGGCCAGACATTGGGTTCGGTGTTCGGAACATTTAGCGTGATATTTCTATTACCTGTCTATATATTCCTGACGTTGTTTTATAAAACATTAATTCTAAATTTTTTATTTGAAGTATTTTCTGAAAGAAATTCCAAACAGGTTAGTAATGTGTTGCAGGAAACCAAAAATGCAATCCAGAGCTACATGGTGGGCCTGCTTTTGGAAGCAATCATCGTTGCCATAATGAATTCCGCTGCATTGTTGTTTCTTGGTGTTCAATATGCCATACTGCTTGGTGTAATTGGCGCGATGTTAAATGTATTGCCTTATATCGGAGGCATTATAGCTATTGCGCTTCCCATAATTATTGCTACGATAACTAAAGATGGATTTTCTACGCAGTTAGGTATTATTATAGCCTATGCGGTTATCCAGTTTATTGATAATAATATCCTGGTTCCGAGAATTGTATCTTCACAGGTAAAGATCAATGCTCTTGTATCTTTAGTAATTGTTTTGATGGGCGGTGCTCTGTGGGGAATATCCGGGATGTTTTTATCCGTTCCTTTTATAGCCGTACTTAAAATAATTTTTGACAGGGTGGATGAATTAAAACCATGGGGCAAAATATTGGGTAGTGAAATTCCTGTCTATCACAAAGGCCAATTATGGAAGAGACGCAGAGCCGCCAGGAAATCTCTATCGGAAGATATTGTGGATGCAGAATGATTTTTTTTATTTCGTTGTTTTACAGAATTATTCGGGAATTATATTTAATAGAAAACTTTTACCAATGGTTAAAAAAGCAAACAAAGTACTTTCAGCATTTATTTTTATATTTTTATTTTTCCAGGGTAATATTTTTGCCCAGGATACTACGCAGTACATTATCCCAGGTCGTGAAAACGCAGCAGCCCAGGAGCAAAAGCCTTACGTCATTTTAATTTCAGCCGATGGATTCCGTTATGATCTTGCAGAAAAATATGACGCAGAATTTTTGAAAAAAATAAGTGCTGAAGGTGTGAAAGCCGTTTCAATGAGGCCGAGTTATCCATCCTTAACTTTCCCCAATCATTATTCGATCATCACCGGGTTATATCCTGCACATCATGGCATTGTTGACAATACTTTTTATGATAAAAAGAGAAATCAATTTTATGCCATCCGTAATAAAAAAGCTGTGGAAGATCCTACCTGGTATGGGGGTGTGCCTCTTTGGGTATTGGCTGAGCGTCAAAAATTATTGAGCGCCAGTTTTTATTGGGTGGGTTCCGAAAGCCATATTGATGGTGTTGATCCTACTTATTATTTTAAATATAACGAAGCCATTCCTATTGACAGAAGGATTGAAATATTGAAAGAATGGCTGGAATTGCCTCCTGATAAACGCCCACATTTTATTACATTTTATTTCCCCGAAGTGGATCATGCGGAGCACCATTACGGAACTAATTCTTCTGAAACACGCGATGCAGTTCAGTTTATAGACCACTCAGTGCAAAAGATGAATGAAATGTGTTCACAACTAAATCTTCCCATCAATTTTATTTTTGTTTCAGATCATGGAATGACCAACATGGATACGTTACATACCATTCCCCGTCCTTCGGTGATTGATACCAGTAAATTTGTAATTGCATCTGGAACTTCGTTGGTTCATCTATATGCAAAAAATAAAAAGGATATACTGCCAACTTATCATAAATTAAAAGCCGTTGCCAAAGATTATGATGTTTACCTCGCAACTAAAATGCCTAAACGCTGGCATTATAGTAAAAAAGATGACCGCTTCAACAGAATAGGCGACATCCTGTTAGTACCACATTTACCAAAAGGTTTTAGTTTTTCCGGAAGAAAGATTTCTTACGGCGAGCATGGTTTTGATAATTATCTTCCGGAGATGCAGGCTACCTTTTACGCATGGGGACCTGCATTTAAAGAACATTATGAAATTGGAAATTTTACTAACATCAATATCTACCCGCTTATTGCCCACATTTTAGGATTACATATTGATAGTAAGATTGATGGGGATTTTAAAGTCCTGGAAGGAACATTGAAATAATCCATTTGCAGTAAACAAACAAATTTTAGAGATTTGTAATCGCCATTTAAAATGAATTTACCGCATCGCCTAAATCGAAAATGGGTATAGTTGATTTTACAAAATTTTTAATAATACTTACGCCTGCTGCGCTTCTGTAACCACCCGCACAATGAACTACCAATGGTTTATTTGTAGGGATTTCATTCACACGTTCTCTTAATTCGTACAAAGGAATAGAAATGGCGTTATCAAAAATCTTTTTTTCTTTTATTTCTGACGGATTGCGTATATCCATCACTGTAAAATCAGTTTGAGTTTTTCTAAAATGATTGATATCAAGATTATTTATTGTTTCGCCTTTTATTTCATTGGCAACAAAAGCTTTTTCTATTTGATCCTCATAACCAATTTTAGCAATCCGCTCTATCAGCGATTGCAATTGATCCATGCTTTTCGCAAGCAAATAAAATTTTTCGTGTGGAGCGATTATACTGCCTAACCATGTTTCAAATTTTGTATCATCCATCAGGTTAACAGAATTTTTCAGAAATCCTTTTTTAAATTCAGTTTCATTTCTCGTATCTATTATTAAATAGTTCTCTAATGGTAACGGCGTTGTATCACTTCTTTTTACTTTATGGATGCTTTCTTCATATTTCTCCGCACCTTTTTTATTTAATTCCACATCATAAGTAAAATATTTAGGCACGAAGGGCTGATTTTCTAAAAGTTCTTTAACGAAATCTTCTGCTGTGGATTTTTGCAAACACCAATTACTTGCTTTTTCAATACCGATAGTACTGGAATTTTTCTCACTCAACCCTTTACCACAAAGACTTCCGGCGCCATGAGCCGGATATACAAAAGTAGTATCGGGTAAATTCATTAATTTATCTCTGAGCGAATGATACATTTGTTTGGCAAGTACCTCCCGTGCTGCTGTTATTCCCCCTGCAGATTCTCTCAAATCAGGACGACCACAATCGCCGATGAACAGAGTATCGCCTGTAAAAATCACTTCTTCACTTCCGTTTTCGTCTATGGCTACTATACAGATACTATCCGGAGAATGTCCAGGTGTATTCAATGCTTTTAAAGAAATTTTTCCGATTACTATTACATCTCCATCATCAAAACTTTTATGTTCATATTCAGCTCCCAAAAGCCTGCTTACATAAACAGGAGCGCCGGTAGTATTATGAATCTCTAAATGGCTGCTTGTAAAATCCGCATGTGGATGAGTCTCGATCACAGCAACTATTTTGGCATGATATAGCTTCGCTAAATCATAATAGGGTTGTGGATTTCGGGCAGGATCAATTACAGCCATTTCACCATTACTTATGATTGAGTAAGAAAAATGAGCCAGGTTTTTATCTTCAAATTGTATAATGTTCATTCAGTTTTGATTCAAATGTAAATGAAGGTTTTTTATAGCCGGGACACTAATAAATTCCAAAAGGTATGCAGTCAGGTTTATAAAATTTTCTGTACAAAAAAACTTTTGGAACCTTTATTTGAATAATAAAACTAACCCATTTTGATTGCTTTGCAATACGTTATCATAATTGCCGTTTCATTAAAATGAAAGTAAAAAAACTTTACCACAAAATTTCATCTGGCTTGTTAATGCCAAAACAAAAGATTGAAATAAATAATTTTTCAAGATTTATAAATGTATATTTGCAAAATTATTCTCCTACTTAGCAGACTGGATACTCTTTACCGAAAGTAAGCTCATCAAGTCATAGGTCGTTGAGCATACTTAGAAACAAACTTTCAGAAATTACATTTTTTTTCAGGGAAGTTATCATTTACATTTAAAAAATTAAACTTGTTATTTAAAGAATTGCATTTAATAGCGCCTATATTGAAGGCGCTTGAAACCGAAGGTTACACAGAACCTACCCCCATCCAGGAACAATCCATACCTCATATTCTTCGCGGAAAAGATCTTTTAGGATGCGCGCAAACAGGCACGGGAAAAACCGCTGCTTTTGCGATACCCATTCTTCAGAACCTGATGTTGCAGCAAAAAGAAGATGCGTATAATCATAACATAAAAGCATTAATTGTAACTCCCACCCGCGAATTGGCGATCCAGATTGATGAAAGTTTTGATGCTTATGGAAAACACACAGGATTAAGGCACGCAGTAGTTTATGGAGGCGTTTCACAATTTCAACAAACTAATGAATTACGCCGTGGTGTTGACATCCTGATTGCAACACCCGGAAGGCTGCTTGATCTCATATCACAGAAATTTATTAACTTGAAAAGCATAAAAATGTTTGTGCTGGATGAGGCAGACCGCATGCTCGACATGGGATTTATCCATGATGTAAGAAAAATTATTTCCCTCCTTCCTGAAAAAAGACAGACTTTATTTTTCTCTGCCACCATGCCTCCGGAGATTACAAGGCTTTCTTCTTCTATCTTAACTAACCCGGTAAGAGTGGAAGTAACTCCCGTTTCTTCAACCGCCGAAAATGTTGAGCAGCATATTTATCTCGTTGAAAAAAATGACAAACGTCAATTGTTGATTCATCTTTTAAAAGATAATAAAATACATAACGCACTCGTATTTACCAGAACAAAATATGGCGCTGATAAGATTGCAAAGGAACTTCATCGCGCTAATATAAAAGCCGATGCCATACATGGAAATAAAACGCAATCGGCAAGACAAAGGGCTTTGAACGATTTTAAAGAAGGAAAAATTCGTGTTTTGGTAGCAACGGATATTGCAGCCCGCGGAATAGATGTAGAAGATTTGAGCCATGTAATTAATTTTGAATTGCCCAACATCCCCGAAACTTACGTGCATAGAATAGGCCGTACAGGCCGCGCAGGAAATTCAGGCTCTGCCTTATCTTTCTGTGATATGGAAGAAAGGGCTTACCTCCGTGATATTCATAAATTAATTGAAAAAACAATTCCGGTTGTGGAAGATCATCCTTACGCGAGCACAATGCAATTTGTGCAATCTCCCGTAACTCAAAAAAATCCCATGTCCCGAAGACCCGCATCGCATAGTGGTTTCAGGAGATCAAGAAGCTGGAGCCAGGGAAGGTAGTTGGTTAAAAGCTCATAGTTTATAGTTCCTATTTTCTTATGTCTGTTTGAATTGAAATTCAATTCCAAATATTTAATAAATTGCATCTCATTAGCGGAAGTAGCTCACCTGGTAGAGCGACAGCTTCCCAAGCTGTAGGTAGCGGGTTCGAGTCCCGTCTTCCGCTCTTTTACTCATTATTTGTTTGATGGCTGAGGAATATACAGAATTCCTTTATTAATGTATCAGGCAGTAAATCAACAAATATCCCAAAATTTAATTTTTTGTTTTCGTAAAAAATCCAGCGATAATAATTTCTTCCGGCGAGTAAGAATTGGGCTGATTCAATTAATGTTTTAGTTTTGATTAGAATAAGAAAGTTATGAATATAGAATTGAATAAAAATGAAGATGCCAATAAAATGGGGTGGAGTAAAATAAAAAATTTACTTGAAAAAATTGAGGAAGGCGGTGGTAAAAAAGCGATTCAGAAACAAAAAGACCGGAATAAACTTACCGCGAGAGAACGCATCGTGTACCTTCTTGATAAAGAAAAAACTTTTATTGAGATTGGTGCATTTGCGGGCTATTGTATGTATGAAGAATACGGAGGATGTCCGGCTGGAGGCGTAGTGGCTGGTTTGGGATATGTTGGCGGAAAACAATGTGTAATTGTCGCCAATGACCAAACCGTGAAAGCGGGCGCATGGTTTCCAATCACCGGAAAGAAAAATCTTCGTATGCAGGAGATAGCCATGGAAAACAATTTGCCCGTAATTTATCTTGTTGACAGTGCCGGGGTTTTTCTTCCAATGCAGGATGAAATTTTTCCCGACAAAGAACATTTCGGGCGCATCTTTAGAAACAATGCAAGAATGAGCGCTATGGGCATTACGCAAATTGCCGCCGTGCTGGGTCCTTGTGTAGCAGGAGGCGCTTATCTTCCTATTATGAGTGATGAAACTTTAATGGTAGAAGGACATGGTTCTATTTTTCTCGCAGGCCCCTATTTGGTAAAGGCAGCCATTGGAGAAATTACCGATAATGAAACGCTCGGAGGCGCAACCACCCACACAGAAATAAGTGGTATAGCCGATTATAAATTTAAAACAGAACAAGAATGCCTTGATTGTGTAAAGAATATTATTTCAAAAACAGGCGACTCACCCAAGGCTGGATTCAATCGCACCGAACCTATACCACCAGCAAAAGAGCCAAAGGAAATCTATAGCATTTTTCCGGAAGGAAACCTGAAGCCTTATGATATGCACGAAATTATAGACAGAATCGTGGATGCCTCTTCCTTTGTGGAATTCAAAGAAGAATATGGCAGAACCCTTATCTGTGGATACGCGCGTGTAGATGGCTGGGCTGTAGGAATTGTAGCCAACCAAAGATTGAACATTAAAAACAAAAAAGGTGAATTACAAATCGGTGGAGTAATATACAATGACAGCGCCGATAAAGGAGCGCGCTTTATTATGAATTGCAATCAGAAAAAAATTCCCTTACTGTTTTTCCAGGATATTACAGGATTCATGGTTGGCAGCAGAAGTGAGCATGCCGGCATTATAAAAGATGGCGCTAAAATGGTAAATGCAGTAGCTAATTCTGTTGTGCCGAAAATTACTTTCATTCTCGGTAACTCGTACGGAGCCGGTAATTACGCAATGTGCGGCAAAGCGTATGATCCCCGTTTTATTTATGGCTGGCCTTCAGCCAGGATCGCAGTGATGGGCGGCGAACAGGCAGCAAAAACTCTTTGGCAAATAGAAGAAGGATCTTTAAAAGCCAGGGGAAAAGAAATCACAGCCGAATATGAACAGAACTTTTTAAAAGAAATGACTGATAAGTATGCGTCCCAAACTACTGCGGTATATGCAGCAGCGCGGTTATGGATAGACGCGATTATTGATCCATTGGATACACGGAAAATTATTTCTGAAAATTTAACAGCCGTCAATCATAATCCTAAAATGGAGGAATTCAAAACAGGAGTTTTCCAGGTTTGAATTCTTTTAAAAAATTGCAGGGTTACAGAATCTATTTACATAACTCACTTCAATCAGATCAGTGAAACAAAACTCAATTACCATTTTTACAGACGGCTCTTCACGCGGAAATCCCGGCCCGGGCGGCTATGGCGCCATTTTAATTTGGGGGAAAATACAAAAAGAATTATCTCAGGGTTATCGTTTCACTACCAACAACCGGATGGAACTGATGGCGGTTATCGCCGCATTGGAAGCACTAAAAAAAAATAACCTTGATTTAATCATTTACTCTGATAGTTCTTACGTGGTAAAGGCGGTAATGGAAGGTTGGTTACATAAATGGATAAAAACGAATTTTAAAGGTGGTAAAAAAAACAGCGATCTGTGGCTGAGATATTTTGAACTTTCAAAAAAGCACCAGGTACATTTTAAATGGGTGAAAGGCCATGCAGGTAATGCAATGAACAACAGGTGTGATGAACTAGCAACAATGGCCGCGGATGGCAGGAATTTGTTGGTGGATGAGGGTTACGAAAATGGGATATGAGGTATTAGCACTTTAGATTTTATTTAAAAAAGCAATTACAAACCGGAAAAACATTCTGACGAATGTTATATTTTATAAAGTAAAAAACGGGAATTGTCAATAAAAGTTTGTTTACTATTGATTTAACGGGATCAATAAAAAAAATTTTCACCGATAAGTTCTTCAACTTTTTATTCTTCAATTTAATTAGCGTCAATAAGAAATTTTTAATTTCTTATTTTTGCAAAAAACCAGAAAATGAAAAATAAGAAACAACTGGCAGGCAGCTTTATTTTACTAATAGTAATTGCTTCTCTTTACAGAATTATGCCTGTGCGTCCTTATGGATTTGCGCCGCAAATTGCTATGGCAATTTTTGGAGGCGCCGTTATTAAAGATAAAAAATTCGCTTTCCTTCTTCCCATTCTGGCCATGTTTATTTCTGATGCATTATATCAATTATTATACATAAATGGAATAGGAAAAATATATGGTTTTTACGACGGGCAAGTATTGAATTATATATTGTTTGCAGGTCTCACCGTGTTTGGATTCTTTATTAAAAACTTTAACGTAAAAAGAATCGCTATTGCCTCTTTTGCAGCGCCAACTGCTTATTTCCTGATTTCTAACTTTTTGGTTTGGGCAAGTGCCTCGCCCCTGGCTGGTTTGGGAAGACCAAAAACTTTCGCCGGATTAATGATGTGCTATGGTGATGGAATGCCGTTTTATCTTTGGAGCCTGGCAGCTACTTTTATTTTTTCTGCCATATTTTTTGGTAGTTATTATTTTATGACAAGATCTTCTTCCAACGCGATTCTGGCCAGGAAATAATTTCATCTTCTTGTCTTGATACTTTTATCCTGATACCGAAAAATGGCACATCACAACCATACGGGACTTCTCGGCGAAAAGATGGCTGCAAAATATCTTTCCCAAAAAGGTTTTACAATTCTTCATCAAAACTGGTGGCATAGCCATTGGGAAGTAGATTTTATCGCTTCACTCAATAATACTTTACATTTTATAGAAGTAAAAACCCGGAGGACCAAGAAATTTGGCTTCCCGGAAGATGATGTTACAAAAAAGAAAATGGAAAACCTGATCAATGCGTCAGAAGAATTTCTTTTTTTATATCCTGAATGGAAATTAATGCAGTTTGATATTCTTTCTATTACACTTCTTAAAAATAAACCTGCGGAATTTTTTTTTATTGAAGATGTTTATATTCCCTAAAATATAATAAACAGACAAAAACAAAAAAATGGAATATTTGTTTGTCTGCTGTTTACAATTCTTATACCTCTTTAAATAAATCTGCCAGAACCATTGCTGTTACTGCTTCCAGTACAACAGGAACTCTGAGTGCAATGCAAAGATCATGTCTTCCTTTTACAGAAAAAGGCTCTACATTTCCGCTTTCAATATTAAGGGTTTTTTGTTCTTTGGGAGTGGAAGAAGTTGGCTTTACTACTATTCGAAAAGCCAGTTCATTTCCATTGGTGATTCCGCCAACAATTCCACCTGCATTGTTGGTAGCAGTAGTTCCATCTGCACTTATAATAGCATCGTTATGTTCTAATCCAAACATTTTAGCTGCGGCAAATCCTGCGCCAAACTCAATTCCTTTCACAGCCGGAATTGAAAAAACCGCATGGCTGATTAATGATTCCACTGAATCAAAAAAAGGCTCACCGAGCCCAACAAGCAAATTGGAAACTTTACATTCTATTATCCCGCCAACAGAATCTTTTGCATCAATAGCTTTTTGCAAACCTTTCTCTAAATCTTTTTCACCACCTATCTCAAGAATTGTAGAATGAATTTCAATTTTTTTATCCGGTGAGAATGATTCAATTACTTTTTTAGCAACAACACCCGCAGCAACTATGGCCACAGTTAGCCTTCCGCTGAAATGGCCGCCACCACGGAAATCTTCGAAGCCACCAAATTTTTTATGTGCAACAAAATCAGCATGGCCGGGCCTGGGAACTGCTCTTAGTTTTTCATAATCACTACTTCGTGTATTGCTATTTTTGAATAAGATAGTGATTGGCGAGCCAGCGCTTTTTCCATTAAAAACACCGCTGATTATTTCAGGAATATCATCTTCTTTTCTGGGAGTAGTTCCTTTAGCGCCTGGTTTTCTTCTTTCTATATCTTCTTTAAAATCTTCGGGGTCAATTCCAATTCCCGGCGGACAACCATCAATTACAATACCTACGTATTCGCCATGCGACTGCCCGAAAATCTGTACCCGAAATTTTTTTCCAAATGAATTCATATTATTTTATTTGAGCCGTCGGCTATCAGCTATCAACTTCTAAGTACAAATATTAATTAAAAGTTTCTTTACTGTAAATTGTTCTGTCAACTAAAAACCACGAACTTTCAACCATACCCATATTCCCGCAAATATATTTCATTGTCGCGCCACTTTGGGCGCACTTTCACAAACAGTTCAAGAAATACTTTTCGTCCAATAAATTCTTCAATATCCTTTCTTGCCAGCGTTCCCAATTGTTTAATCATTTTACCTTCATGGCCCAGTACAATTCCTTTCTGGGTTTCTCTTTGCAAAATAATATCAGCTGTGATTTTTGTGAGTGTTGTTTTTTCTTTAAACTCCTGTACGAGAACTGTTGAATGATAAGGAATTTCATCCTGGTATAAATAAAATATTTTTTCACGAATCAATTCACCTACAAAAAATTTCATAGGTAGGTCACTCAGGTTATCGTCAGTGTAAAAAGGCTCACCCTCGGGAAGCATTACAATAATTGCGTCTAAAAGTTCTTTGATCCCTTTATTTTTCAACGCCGAAATCACAAACACTTTTTTACAATATTTTTTATCTGAAAAAAAAATTACTGCTTTATCAATAATTTCTTTTTTTGCTATATCCGTTTTATTGATCAAAACAATCGCCGGCACTTTAAGGGAAAGAGAAGAAAATATTTCATCGGCTTCTGAAAGATCATCTTGTATATCAACAATGAGCAGGGCCACATCCGCATCCTCCAGGCTACCTTTTACAGCGTCCATCATTTTTTCGTGAAGCTTGTATTTCGGCTCGATGATTCCAGGAGTATCAGAAAAAATAATCTGGTAATCCTTATTGTTTAATATTCCTTTGATGCGGTGGCGTGTGGTTTGTACTTTTGGTGAAACAATAGCCAGTTTTTCACCCATAATTACATTCAACAAAGTACTTTTGCCTGCATTGGGTTTACCAAAAATATTTACAAATCCTGATTTCATAATTCGTGCAAAATTAATTCTTTGAAATTTAATGGGTTTAATTCAAATAGCATCATTGTGAGATTGATTGTGGGATTCTATATAATACTGTTTCGTATAATGCACGCCGTTGAGCTATAGGTGCAAAAAAAGAAAAAAATATTTTCTTATTTTTAAGATTGATATAAAAAAATAATTCTGATTTTATTCAAAAACTAATTAAACAAAAATGGAAATCATAAATAATCTTTTTGGGCATGGCTCAGATTTGAATACTTTGCAAATGAGTCTTCGCGCTTTTGCAATTTTTTTTATCGCGCTTATTCTTATACGATTAACGGGTATGCGCGCTTTTGGGATCAAATCTGCTTTTGATACCTGTATCATCATCATGTTGGGAGCGGTTCTCAGCCGGGCAGTTGTCGGCGCTTCACCATTTATTCCTACTATCATTGCTTCAACTTTTTTAGTAGTGATTCATAAAATCATTGCAGAAATTAGCGTAACAAACCAAACTTTGAGTCACCTTGTAAAAGGAAGACCTCTGTCTCTTTATAAAGACGGAATTCTCAATAATAAAAATATGAGAAAATGTTCTTTAAGTTATGGGGATGTTATGGAAGAAATCAGATTAACACTCAATCAAAATACATTAGATGGTATTGATGAAATCTTTATGGAAAGGACAGGGAAAATTAGTATGATTGAGAAAGAAAAATTACGTGAGTGAAAAATGAAAAAAAATTACTTTTTTTGGGCAAATTACTTGTATTTCTTCCGTTGATATTTGGTAAAAAAGGTATTTATACGATAAAAACCAATCGTTAATTTACTATCTGCGCCGTAATTACAATAATTTTAAAATTAAGCAATACCACCCTTGCCGGGTATATGTTGGGCGGCTATCTTTGTTCCAGAAGTTGATTGATGTTCAACAAACAATCAATCAAAAACCAAATCCTTTGAAAGCGAATATTTCCTTTAATCCGGGAAAAACCAAATAAAATCTGATATCGGTCAACTTCTAATTTTTACAATCCAATACCATAGAAAAATTATAATCCTCTATGAAAACCGGGCTGCAAAGCTCAACAAAAATTTAAACCTGAAAAACCAAATTACCCCAGGATTAAATTATTAAACTTCCGTTCTAATCAAACGGAAGTTTTTATTTTTAGGATAATATGAAAATTAGCAGGAATAAATCCTGGGCGACCAGTTCATACGGGCAGGTTTCGGGAAGGAAACAATTCTGTTAGCCATAGGAAGCAGATTTCCAATAAACCAATAAACCAATTAACTATTTAACTAATAAACTAATCATCTTGCCCAACCCCATTTTAAAAACTCCGGTAACGCACGTGCCCACGTAGCTACATCATGTTTCCCGTCTTTTAATTCCATGTAACGAATATCTGTTTGGGAGTTGTATCCTTTTTTTATCAATTCCTTAATCAACGAAGTAGTATCATCAATAGAATCAATAATTCCATTTTTATTTCTGTCGGCAGTTTCGTCAAGTGTACCGGTTTCGAAAAAGAATTTGAGCCACGGATAATATTTCCCATTTCTTATTTCATTGTGCATAATTCTATGATCCTCCTCAATAAATTCAGGATCATCCTGGGATACATCGCGCCACCACAAAGAACCACTGAACAAACCTACTTTTAAAAATTCTTCTGCATGGTTCCATACAATATCCAAAGCGCTTAAACCTCCCAGGGAAAAACCGCAGTATGATTTTTCTTTAAAGGAATAAATAGAATATTCATTTTTTATAAATGGAATTAATTCTTCAAAAACGAACCGGGTATACAATCCTGCTTTGGCACCGCGGCCTTTGTAATCTAAAATACCGGCAGTTCCGTATTCGTTTTTTCTATCGGGACCACAATGAATACCTACGCACAGTAAAGGAACTATTTTATCAGAAAGTGCTTCGAGAATATTATCAAAATCCATGGTTACAAGGTCCTGGCCGTCATTGATCAATAAAAGACTTACTTCATTTGATTTTTTTATAGATGCAGGGAAATAAAAATCAATAATTACATCTCTTTGTAAAAATGTGGAAGTTATGGTGTGAGTGTCACTGATAATATCAGTTAGCTTTCCTATTTGCATATCGTTTGCAAAAATAAAAAATAAATGATTAATGAAAATGACTCTTTTGTGATTGAGCATCATTTTGCTTTCTGATTTTTTATCAATTAATACCTAAGAAGCTGTTTAAAAATATAATTTTGTTTCCCCATATTGCGGTTGGTGTGAACACCAACCGCGGCGCAGCGCCGTGGCCGGTGTCCCACCAGTCACTTTTGCAATCGAACGAAATACCGAAAACTATTTTTAAACAGCTTCTAATCCTTTTAGAATAAAACAATTTGCATAGCCTGACTGAAAATTAATTTTGTTACATTGGAAATCATAAAATAAATTGAGATACGAATTACTTGTAAACGATTCCTTTAAATCAAATAAATAATCATGAAAAAAATCGGCATCTTATTCGGCAAAGAAAGAAGTTTTCCTGACGCTTTCATCGAAAGAGTAAATCAAAAAAATGTTGATGGAATCACTGCTGAGCCTGTACATATAGATAAAGTAATGCAGGGAGAAAGTAGCGGCTATGCTGTGATTATAGATCGTATTTCACAGGACGTTCCTTTCTATCGCGCCTTTTTAAAAAATGCAGCGCTATGTGGAACGGCTGTTATCAACAATCCGTTTTGGTGGAGCGCTGATGAAAAGTTTTTTAATAATTGCCTGATGACAAAAATTGATGTTCCTGTTCCCAAAACGGTGATCATTCCTTCAAGCTCATTACCTATAGATACAACTGATCAGTCATTTTCCAATCTTGCATATCCTTTGGATTGGGAAAGCATTTTTAATTATATCGGTTTCCCCGCCTATATGAAACCACATGCCGGCGGCGGATGGAAGAGTGTTTATAAAGTAACAGGCGTTGATGATTTTTTTACCAAACATGGTGAAACAGGTGAATTGATAATGATGCTGCAGGAAGAAATTATCTTTGATGAATATTATCGCTGCTATTGCATCGGCGGAAAAGATGTGCGCATTATGCCTTACGAACCGCGCAATCCACATCATCTTCGCTATGTAGCCGATTTTAAACCAGATCAAAAAAGATTAGATCTGATGACAGGTATTGTCTTGAGAATTTGTAATTATTTAGGCTATGATTTCAACACAGTTGAATTAGCATTAAGAGATGGAGTACCTTACGCCATTGACTTTTGCAATCCTGCGCCCGATGCAGAAGTTACCAGTGTAGGCCAGGAAAATTTTGATTGGGTAGTAGAAGCTTCTGCTAATTTTGCCATCGAAAGAGCACAAGCAAAGGAAGATGGAAAAGATAATCTGACTTGGGGAGAATATTTAAAAAGGAGTTTAGATCGAAAGGATTTAATGTGATAATTTGCTGATGTGATAATGTGATAATTAGATAATTAGCTAATGAGCTAATGTGATAATGTGCTAATGAGCTGATACAGTAAACCAACAAATATCGAGGATTCATAATTACTCAACCTTAGACTTTCAACCTGTATCGTTCAGGCCGTGGAAGAAAGCGTCCCGACCGTATAACCATCAACGAATTAACGAATTAACGAATTAACTAATTAACCAATTAACCAATAAACCAATAAAAATGTCTGCCATTTCTTACAAGCATTTCACCCTCGGAATAGAAGAAGAATATATGGTATTAGACCCTGCAACACGTGAACTTAAAAGCCATGAGCAAAAAATAGTGCAGGAAGGAGAAAAAATAATTAAGGATAAAGTAAAAGCAGAAATGCACCAGGCAGTGGTAGAAGTGGGCACAGATATTTGCCAGGATATTGATGAAGCATTTATGGATGTAGCCACTTTGAGAAAAACCATCAGCGGTATTGCCGGCGACCTGGGATTTTTGATAGGCGCTTCGGGCACACACCCATTCAGTCATTGGGAAAGCCAGTTGATTACCGATCATGCACGATACAGCGATATTGTAAAAGAATTGCAAGAAGCTGCAAGAAGTAATTTAATTTTTGGACTGCATGTGCATGTAGGAATGGAAAGCCGCGAAATGGCGATTCACATTGCTAATTCGGCAAGATATTTTTTGCCACATGTATTTGCTTTGAGTACTAATTCTCCTTTTTGGGAAGGAAGGCATACTGGTTATAAATCTTACCGCACAAAAATTTTTGATAAATTTCCGCGCACCGGCATCCCCGATTTTTTTGAAAGCATTGAAGCGTATGATAATTATGTGAAGCTGCTGGTAAAAACCAACTGCATAGATAACGGGAAAAAAATCTGGTGGGATTTAAGAGTCCATCCGTTCTTTAATACTGTTGAATTCAGGATTTGTGATGTGCCGATGACGGTGCAGGAAACCATTACCATTGCTGCGCTCTTTCAGGGAATATGCGCTAAACTTTACAAACTACGTTCCCAAAATTTGAATTTTATTATGTATCAACGCGCGCTCATCAATGAAAATAAATGGCGCGCAAGCCGCTATGGCATTGAGGGCAGTATGATTGATTTCGGAAAAGAAACAGAAGTGAATACCCGCGTGCTCATTTATGAATTGCTCGATTTTATTGATGATGTAACCGGCCCTTTGGGAATTAAAAATGCAATAAGCAACGTGCATAATATCCTGGAAAGCGGTACAGGCGCAGACAGGCAATTAAAAGTTTTTGAAGAAACACAAAGCCTTCCTGCGGTAGTGGATTATATTAATTCGCAGTTTTTGGAGGGGATATAAAATTAATAAGCGAATACCGGAACAAAGAAATAATAAAATCCTATTTTACTAACAACAACACAAATAATATATCGCTAAATAATTAAAAATGAATAGTGGGTTTTTTGTACTATTGCGTCTTATAACATAAATCAGAGTGCTATGTGCAATGTTGAAAGGACATGCTATAAATTGAAACCGACTAAAAGAAATTAATTTTGACAAATTAAAAATAAACTGGACACTGAAAACCGATTAGAGTAAGAACAAAAATAATATAATTATGGCTAAAGAAATTAAGTCAGAAATATTAATAAATGCGATGCCAGAAAAGGTTTGGAGTATCCTTACTGACTTTGACCAATATCCTAATTGGAATCCCTTTATTAAATCAATTACAGGGAATGTTTTGGTGGGAAATAAAATAACTGCAAGGCTTGAGCCACCCGGAGCTAAAGGAATGACTTTTAAACCTAAAGTTCTTGTCTTCGAAACCAATAAGGAGTTACGTTGGATTGGTCATTTATTGTTTCCCGGACTCTTTGACGGAGAACATAAATTTGAACTTATCTACAATGGAAACGGGACAACAACGTTTAGACAAATTGAAAAATTTAGAGGAATACTTGTTCCTTTATTTAAAAAAATGCTTGACGAGAATACGTTTAATGGTTTTAATTTAATGAACAAAAAACTGAAAGAATTATCCGAACAATGATATGAATGGCAAGATAAAATCAAACAAAATTGCGGCAAGAACTTTTGGAGTATTTTTTCTTTTAGGTTATCTGTCCTATGGACTAGGTTTTAGCCTTGTAAACTCTATTATAAACTCTCCAGATGGTCTTTCTAATGTTTATGCACATAAAACGCAAGTGATTTTTTACGCAGCGATACTGATGGCTGTATTTGCTTTTCTAAATATTGGGTTGGCTGTAATTATGGTTCCAATATTAAAACAATATAACAAAACTATCACTTATGGTTACTTAGGTGCAGCCATAACAGCGACCGTAATGCTTATTGTCGGGGCAATTTTCTTACTATTATTAATTCCCTTAGCTGATGAATTTATAAAAGCAGGCTCTGGTGAAACTTCTTATTTTCAGACCTTGAGTCTTCTTTGTAAAAAAGGAGATTTTTTTTCTTACCAGATTGCCATGGCTATATGGGGTTTAGGTGGACTGATGTTTTGTTATTTGTTGTATCAATCAAAGCTCGTTCCACGACCGATGTCAGTCTGGGGCTTTATAGGATATATGATTTTTATATTAGGAACTATTTTAGCGCTTTTTGGATATAGTGTTGATGTCCTTTTAGATATTCCAGGAGGTTTATTTGAAATTTTCTTATCAATATGGCTGATAGTTAAAGGATTCAATCCATCAGCAATTATTCACAAGTCTATAAAAACAGACAATTAAAAAGAATAACGAACGCATAACAGAAAGATTAAACGAAATTTTATAGAGTTTTTAGGTGAACAAAAGAAATTTCTAAAAAATACAAATTCTGTTAATTTATTCGTTTACTGTTCGAGAGAGAAAAAGATTTTTTCGGATTTAGCAACGTTGACAAAAATGAAAATGCACATAACAAAAGGTTTGGCAATAGGCTGACTGAAGGAATAACAATGAGCTGTAGTTCTCTATCAGCAACAGTTCCGGCAGACGTACTTTTTTCAGCTTTTTGTTGTTATCTTCATCTTTTGTTTTTCTCTGAAGGAGTCCTTTGGACAATCGGCTTTGGTTCCGGTTTACCCCGTAAGCGAATGATTCGGGAGCTAAAAGTTATAATGCCAGTCCATCGCCTTAGCCGTTGTACGAAATTATAAAACAGGACACCATAACAAGAATTAGTTTCGTAAGTTTGGGATAGAATTTAAAATTATGAAAGTAGATGCTCAAATACTCGACAAAAAAATTGAACTCATTCAATGGCTTTCCTCATTGGATGATAAAACTGTTATTGAAAAATTAATTCAATTCAGAAAAAGCGAAACAAAAGATTGGTGGCATATAATTTCTAACGAAGAGAAAACTTCAATAGAGAAAGGGATAAAAGACGCTGATAACAAAAGACTCAACGCTCATTCATCTGCAAGAAAACTCTATGAAAAGTGGCTATAAAGTTTTGTGGACAGACCACGCATTAGACGAACTCGAAAAAGGCATTGAATATCTTGAAATAAATTTTTCTGAGAAAGAACTAAAAAGATTAGCTCAAAAAATAGAAAGTACAACAGAACTAATATCTCAAAACCCAAAACTGTTTCCTAAATCTGATAAAAAAGGGGTTTATCGGGTAACAATTCTTAAATTCAACACAATGTATTATCGCTTAGAAAATGATACTATTGAAATACTATCATTTTTCTCTAATCGCCAAAATCCTAAAAAAAGAGAAATATAAAAACTTCATACACCTCTATTTGCAATAGCATGGGCTGGAGCGCATTTCCTCATCTTTTAGTTTTCAATTGTGCTTTGGTTTCAACTGAATATTGAAACAACAAAACAAAATAATAGAGCCAGACAATACAGCAGTACGAACTGCTTTATGGAGGGCAATGCACGTTCAGATGGATGCGAAACCGCATATACTTGAAGATGAAGTAGGATTAAAACTTTATCCAACGTTGGTGTTCCTTCATCATTTTATAAACCAAGTTATTGCGAGTAAGCACCGCCGTCTGGTCTCTGACCAACGACAATAAAACAATAAGAGTGTTCTGTGAATCGTAATAAAACTTTATCTTTGATACTATCAAATGATACTATCAAGAAATGAGACAACCTTACGAAATAACACCAGGAATTTTGAAATACGTTGCCTCCATATCTGAAAAGATTGGAGAAGTAAATGCGAAATATTTAAATAAACAAACGCCACAATTAAGAAAAGAGAATAAAATTAAAACGATTCATTCTTCTTTACAAATTGAAGGAAATACTTTAAATGAACAGCAAATAACAGCAATTATAGATAACAAAAAAGTTGCGGGGCCTGAAAAAGATATCCTTGAAGTTATCAATGCAATTGAGGCTTATGATAAGTTATCTGCATATAGCTCAAAGTCTGAAAAAAGCTTTTTATCAGCACATAAATTATTAATGAAAGGCTTAATTAGTAATCCCGGAAAATATCGCAAACAAGGTGTAGGAATTGTAAAAGGTTCAAAAATACAACACCTTGCGCCTCCTTTTGAAAACGTTTCTTATTTAATGAAAGATCTTTTCAATTATATAAAAAATAATGATGAAATCACTTTAATTAAAAGTTGTGTATTTCATTACGAAATGGAGTTTATACATCCGTTTATGGACGGGAACGGAAGAATGGGAAGATTATGGCAAACCGTATTATTAGTGAGCGATTACGCGGTTTTTGAGTTTTTACCTTTTGAAACTTTAATCAGTAAAAACCAGGATGAGTATTACAAGGCATTGTCACTAAGTGACAAACAAGGCAAATCAACTATTTTTATTGAATATATGCTTGGTATAATTAATGAATCTCTTGCAACATTATTGGATTACAATAGCCATGCTTTAAAAGATAATGAAAGGCTTGATTATTTTATAAGCCAGGGAAAATTAATATTTTCGAGAAAAGACTATATGAATTTATTTAAAGAACTTTCTTCTGCAACTGCAAGCAGGGATTTAAAAAAAGGTGTTGAAAATGGAGTGTTAGAAAAAACAGGAGATAAAACAAAAACCGTGTATAAAGTGAAATGAAAGTAATATCACACTATATAGAAAATTTCTACGAATTCTACTCTCTTCCCTCATTTTTGAATTTGCATCGTACATTGCATAAGCATGAAATATTACATTATAGCCGGTGAGGCTTCCGGCGATTTACATGGAAGCAATCTTATAAAAGAACTTCAGAAACTGGATGCCAATGCGGATATTCGATGCTGGGGAGGTGATAAAATGCTGGCCACAGGAGCTACGTTGGTGAAGCATTATAAAGATCTTGCTTTTATGGGATTTGCAGAAATAGTTAAAAACCTTCCCGCTATTTTAAAGAATTTTAAATTTTGTAAAAATGATATTGCAGCTTTTAATCCTGATGTAATTGTTTTTATAGATTATCCGGGGTTTAATTTGCGCATGGCTAAATGGGCGAAAGAAAATAATTATAAAACAGTCTTTTATATTTCGCCACAAGTATGGGCATGGAAAGAAAACAGGGTAAAAAATATTAAAAAGTACATTGATAAAATGATCGTTATTCTTCCATTTGAAAAACAGTTTTATAAAAAATGGGATTATGATGTTGAGTATGTTGGCCACCCTCTTGTTGATGTAATTGAAAATTTTAAAAAGAGCCATCCGGAAATTCAAATTTCACAAAATACAATTGCTTTATTACCTGGAAGCCGCCAGCAGGAAATAAAAACAAAACTTCCTTTGATGCTGGAGGTAACAAAAAATTTTCTGGATTACAATTTTGTCGTTGCAAAAGCTCCTTCAATCGAAGATGAATTTTACGAAAATTTTATTAGAGGATATAAAAATGTAACCGTCATTACAAATGAAACCTATTCGCTGTTAATGAAGTCCGTAGCGGCTTTGGTCACATCAGGAACGGCTACACTGGAAACCGCATTATTCGGTGTGCCGGAAATTGTTTGTTATAAAGCAGGAAGTATTTCATATCAAATTGCAAAGCGTCTTGTAAAACTTAAATTCATTTGTCTTGTAAATTTAATTATGGACAAAGAAGTAGTAAAAGAATTAATTCAGAATGATCTCACACCGGAAAATATTACTACGGGGTTAAAAAAGATTATATTTGATAGCGAAAAAAGGGAAAGAATGAAAAGCGATTATTTGCAATTAAAACAATTGCTTTCCGAAGGTGGTAATGCATCAATGAATGCAGCGAAATGTATTTATAACCTTTTGACCCGGGAAAGGCAAAATATAAATGATTCAATCCCACTTTAATCTTCCAGCTTTAAATCTATTTTAAAAACATTTAACCAATTATATGAACCAATTAATCGAAAACACCAGGAAAGCATTCTACTTCGCTTTTACTTTATTGGTTTTAACAGGTTTAAGCAATGTTGTTTCGGCACAGGCAAATCATGACAGAGCACGTCCTGAAAAAAAGTCACAAGTAAAACCTGTAACGAAACCTCATGAAACGAAGCCAGTTGTAACAAGAAAGCCTGAGAGACCTGTATCAAGACCGCATCAATCAAAACCAGTTGTAACAAGACCTCCTGTTGCGAGACCTCCTGCACAAAGGCCACCTGTAACAAGGCCTTCCGTTCATAAGCCTCGCCCCGGTAACAATCATCGTCCTCCGAGTTGGTCTGCCAATCGTCCTCCATATACCAGGCCGCCTCATGTATATCGTGGCCGTAAATTTTATACCTACCATCCTTATTTCCATCATCCCTACAATCCTTATTCATGGGGATCTTCATGGCATCCGGTTGGATTTTTTCTAAGAACTCTTGCTAATGCAGCGATCCTGATTTCCATCAATAATAACAGGTATCGCTATTATAATGGAGTTTTCTATAATCCTTATAACAATGGTTATGTGGTAATAGCCGCACCGGTTGGAGCTCAGATTCCTGTATTGCCTGAAGGATATGTAACTGTGTCTTTAGGAGGATTTGATAACTATTACTATGGAGGGAGTTTTTATACAAGAATAGATAATGGTTACCAGGTAATAGCCCCTCCTCCTGGAGCAGTGGTATATAATTTGCCGCCGGGCTGTATTTCAGAGAACATAGGTGGTATCACCTACCTTAAATATTTTAGTACCTATTATCTTCCTATACAGGTAAATGGTCAAAATGCTTATGAGGTGGTAGATGTAGAATAACAAATCAATGAGAATATATTAAAAAGGCTTGCCTGATACGGGAAGCCTTTTATTTTTTTGTCAGCCGAAAATCATCATTATAATTGAACCTCACTATCAATTTTTATTAAATTATTATAATAAATCTTGAAGATCCGATGTTTATTGGATTCTGGTTATGCTATAGACGCACACTGCTTAAATCATCAATTGAAAAATCAATAACAACGGTACTCATAAAAAAAATATAAAAAAAATGTAAAGCGATACTATATTCATAAAGGGCATCAATGTTGTAGAAGCCATTCTAAAATTATACAATGAAAATTAAAAAAACCATTTATGAAAATCTCTAAAACTTCACCTTTATTTTTATCCCTTATTTTTATATGTTTCATTTTTACAACTGCCAGAAGCCAGGACACACAGGACACTACAAATAAGCAGGAAGATAAAATTGAAAAAAGCATACAAGTGCTTAAAGATTTCAGCGACATGAAAGAAAACATTCCCCAGGAACTTTTAAAAGTTACGCAGGGAATTATTGTTGTTCCTAAATTAATAAATGCAGGATTTGTTTTGGCTGGTAAAAGAGGAAAAGGGATTGCCATGGTAAAAATGGAAGATGGTACGTGGAGCAACCCTGTATTCGTAACTATCACAGGAGGCAGCGTAGGTTTTCAGATAGGAGTGCAGGCTGTTGATTTGGTTTTGATATTTAAAAACAGGGAAACATTACAGGATATTGGAAAAGGAAGTTTTACACTGGGTAGCGATATATCAGTTACGGCAGGACCTGTGGGCAGAAGTTCCACTGCCAGCACAGATTATAAATTAGAAGCGGAAGTATATTCCTATTCCAGAAGCAAAGGATTGTTTGCGGGAATCAGCTTGGGTGGCTCTGCTATCGCTGTTGATGCAAAAGCAAACGAAGTCTATTATGGAAATGATGATGATGCCAAAACAATATTTTCCGATACAGATACAGATGAATCAGATGCTGTTAAAGAATTGAAAGATACTTTAAGAGGGATGTATGAATAGCTATTTTTCTATAATAAAAATTAGAAATCCCGAATATTTATTCTTTTGCTGTTATTATTTTAGAAAATAAATACTGGTTTGATACAGACCTGGAAGCTAAATTAGCCTGAATTCATTAATATGAGCATGTAAATCTAAATCCTCACTATTTGTGCGTTTACTGGATTAACTTTTGGAAAGTTTTTAAATTCTCTTTATAAAACTTTCCAAAAGTTATTAAATATTTTCTCTTTTGATGGTACCAATCATTATTGATCTTTCGCTCCCGGAGAACAATTTTTTCTTAGGTAATCTGTGTATAAAGTTGATAAAAATTTTCTTGTTCCTTCTCCTTCTGAAATAGCATGTGTGCGATTGGGAAAAGGCATGAACTGAAATGTTTTATTGTATTTTATCAATTCATTCAACAATGCCTCTGCGTTATCGTATTGTACATTATCATCACCAGTGCCATGGATGAACAATAAATTTCCCTGAAGATTTTTTGCATAATGAATAGGCGAACCCAAAACATAATTTTCCATATTTTCCGGCAATAGACCCATATATCTTTCTTCATAAATATTGTCGTAAAATAAAAGATTGGTAACGGCTGCAATGGAGATCCCGGTTTTATAAATTTCAGGATGCTGAAACATCAAATTAAGTGTGGAAGAGCCACCGCCGCTCCATCCCCAAACTGCCACACGGTCTTTATCGAAATAAGGTTTTTCCAATATTTTTTTTGCAGCCATCGCCTGGTCGTGAATGTTCAACCTTCCTATTTGTCCATAGATAGATTTACGCCATTCGCTTCCACGAAGAGATGGAGTGCCACGATTATCAACAGAAACCTGGAAGTAACCGTCTTTGCTCATATCTCCCATATATAAAAAATTATATTGTGCACCAAACCTGTCGCCGACAGTAGATGCCGCAGGTTCGCCATAAACATAAAATACTACCGGATATTTTTTAGTAGAATCAAAATTGTCGGGGTACACCATCCATCCATCAAGTGTGATATTATCATCGGTGGTTACTTTAAAATAATGCACATTACTATTTTCATTTACTTTCATGTTTTTAGCGATGCTTTTAGCTTCGTCCAAAGGTTTTCCATTTGGTAATGTGATCCATTCTGAAACCGGGAAAGTTTTATAATTGGAAAAAGAATGCATTGCATATTTGGCATAAGGTGAAATGTTGTAATCATGCGTCCCCACTAAATTTGCCGGTGATAGTGGCTCTAACTTACCTTTCCCATTAAGTTTGGTGCGATACAGATAAAGTTGTGTGGCATTATCAGGCGAAGCCATAAAATAAACATATCCGTTTTTATCATCAATGCATTTGATGTTTTCAATATCATAATCACCTTTGGTAACCAAAGATTCTTTGCCATCGCGGCTGATTAGATAAATATGACGCCAACCATCTTTTTCAGTAACCCATAAAAAATCTTTCCCGCCATCTAACCAATCCCATCCGGTGGGATCATCATCATTCCATCTTGATTTGATATCAATAAATGCTTTGTCATCTTCAGTATAAAAGTTAGTGGCGGCCCCGGTATTTACATCACAATAAAAAAGTTTGCTTTCATTTTGTTTCCGGTTCAATTGTTGTAAAACCAATTGTGAAGAATTATCTGCCCATTCCATTCGTGGAATATAATGCTCCTGCGGATCTCCGGGAACATCCATCCATTTTATATTCCCTCCTTTGGAGGGGTTGGGGAGGCCATTATCATTATCAACTGTTACCACACCAATACGCACGGGAGACGGTGGCCAGCCTACTTTTGGATATTCTACCGGAATGATTTTTGAGTAAACGGAATCGGTTGTATTAAGCATATAATAATCGCGGATTTTATTAGCATCCACCTGCCAGAATGCAATTTTTTTGCTATCAGGGCTCCAGCGAAAACCATCCCTGCATCCGAATTCTTCTTCATATACCCAATCAAATGTACCATTTATAAATTTTCGTGTACCATCCGCCGTTAGTGGCTTTATGGTATGTGTAACGAGATCCTCCACATATAGATTATGGCCGCTTACATAAGCAGCCTGTTTGCCATCAGGAGAAATTTTTGCAAACATTAATGATTGTGAAGGAAGTGTTTTACCAAGTTGAAATAATTGATTAGAATTCAAATCCAAAACCCAATAATCGCCACGTGTATGATAGCGCCATACTTTTGCAGTATTGGTAAAGATCAAAAGCGTTTTATAATCAGGAGAAAAGCTGTAAATATTAAACCTGAGCGGATTCACTGTGCCGGCCGGAATCAACTGATCACTCTTAACGAGGATAGTTTCATTACCGGTTTTAAGATCAGTTTTTACAATGCTACCTTCTTTTATAATAAGCGTTGAGTTTCCATCTGCAGTCCAGTTTATTTCTTTGGCTCTGAATTGGGAAAAAGAAGTGAATGTGCAAACAGAAAAAATAATGAGAATTAAAATCCTGCGGGTTTGTTGATACATGTTTTTATTTTTTAAAAGTAAAAATAAGGAAACGTATTTATGTTGCACTACCTTTTATATAAATGGAATAAATTTGTTAAATGGTAGAAAAAGAAAAATTACGAATTGATAAGTATTTGTGGGCCATCAGGATTTTTAAAACCAGGAGTATGGCCGCCGAAGCATGTACTTCAGGGAAAGTAAAATGTAATGGCAATCGAAGAACAAATAGATTTTCAAAAAGAAGCCTTTGCATTAGGCTTTCCGGGTATTATTACAACACATAAAGAAACCACATTTAACTATGGATTGGATATACTGGCAATTAAGAAAATTAATTTTAAACTTGATTTATATGGGGGAATGGGATTCTTTAGAAACAAATTTAATTTTTCGAAATATTATAATTATCAATTGCTGAACCCTGGTGATAGTATTCCATTAGGCTTGGCCACAAAAAATTATGTGTATTCATTACTAAGAGTTCCATTGGGCATTAATTATTATTTAAAGTCATTTAAAAGTAAAAAAATAAGCTTGTCGATGGAAAATATATTGAACTTTTCTTTTTTGCAAATCTATAATGGAGCAAAAACTTCTTTTAATTTCAAAAATAAGATGAAGAAATTTAAATTTTACGGTGATAATTTTTTAATCAAGATTAATTTAGAGCAATGCATTAAAAGCAGTAACTGCTTAATGATTTCTCCTTATATACGGATATTTAATTTGTACAACCACAATGATCCCGTGTTATACCAAAATAGAGCCAGCACTTATATTCGTTGGGTGGATGCAATAGGCTTATCAATGCAATACTCCTTTAATTTAAAAAAGTAAGTTATGAAAAAAGCATTTTTACAAATGTTCGCAGTCATGTTAGCACTAACAACAAACTCACAAGTTGTTATAAAATTTTATGGTAAGAGTAATCTTCGTTCAGGCAGTATTTATTCAGGTAATAATATTTTAAAAGAGTTTCAATATTCTAAAAAAGATATTGAACCTTTGTTAAACCTCAAAGCTATTTCTTTAAATGAAAGTTACAGTTACTACAATAACAAATAATCTTAAAACCAATCCAGATAATCTTTCTTCAAATCCGGGCCAATCATCTTTTTCAAAAATTAATATTTATGATGAAGTGGGTAATTTAAAAATGCATAAAATTTTTAATAAAATAAAGACAACAACTTTAAATGTCAGCAATCTTCCAACAGGTATTTATAAAATAGAAATTATAGAAGGATCTTATAAAGAAAGAAAAGAATTGCAGATATTAAAATAGGAGGTTTATCAAATTAGAAATCGAATGAGCATTGAACTTTCTGCTAAAAAGTAATATTAATTCAGGACTTTTTATTCAGTGGCCTGAATTAAAAAAAAGCTAAATGAAGAATTTTACGAGAGAACAAAATAAAAATTAAGAAATTGTTAATGAAAATTAATCTGACCAAACTTGGCAAACGCTTCAACAGGGATTGGATTTTTCGTAACCTGGATTTCCAATTTAATGAAGGAAAACATTATGCTATTACCGGGCCCAATGGTTCCGGGAAATCCACTCTATTGCAGATAATTTCGGGTTCCTCAATTTTTAATGAAGGGACAATCAATTATTTTGTAAATGATACATCCTTCCCATCAGAAAAAATATTTCAAAAATTATCTTTTGCCGCTCCTTATCTTGATATGATAGAAGAGATGACATTAACTGAATTTTTTTCTTTTCATCATAAAATGAAAGGGTGGTTTCCCACATTAGATACCAAAGAAATTATTAGTTTATTATCGCTTGAAGATGCAGCTCATAAACAAATCCGGTATTTTAGCAGTGGCATGAAACAAAGAGTAAAACTGGCACAGGCTATTTTCAGTGATGTGCCAATGGTTTTATTGGATGAACCCCTTACCAATCTTGATGAAGAAGGAGTTTTGCTTTATCACTATTTAATTGAAAAGTTTTGCAAAAACCGTTTACTCATCATTAGCAGTAATGATAAAAAAGAATATTCTTTTTGTAATGAAATAATTGATATAAGAGTTTATAAAAAAGATGCAAGTATTAGTAATTAAATATTCTAATTCCAGTAAACGAGCAAATATTCCCGATTCTTTTTTTCCTTCAGAATAAAACAAATTACTTAATGCAACCAGATGGAGGCCATTGAATTTTATAAAATACACTAAACAAAGGAATATGCCGGTTTTTTATTTTTCGTTTTAGAATAATAACTATACGAAAAAAAATCTACTTTTTGGCCTTACAAAATCCCTTTGCTTTTGATATAGATTGAGTCTTTAAAAACTAATAATTATTGAAAACTGAATTTTTTACGTAAAAAATAATCCAAAAAAGTTTTGATTGTTCAAAGTAGTTTTTAATTTTGTAGTCCATCCTTTGAAATTGCAGAAAACATTCCTCTGAAAATTTCTCCCTCTATCTTTCCGAAAAGCAAATGCTTACATAATCTCTGCATTTATAATGGTTGATTATACCATTCCAAATTTCCTTTCCCATATTTTAATCTTTAATTAATAGCAATCCGCATATCCGGTAAAAAGCAAGTTTTATCAATACTTCCCAAAGAAAATGATAATAAGGAAATTGATTTTTGGCCATTAAAATTACTGTGATATGCAAATGTTTACCACTAAAGTTATTTTTAAAAAGAATCTATACAGGTTCGTTATTAATTTCTCCCTGTTTTTTATTATTTCTTTTTCAGCGCAATCGCAAGCAAGAAGTTATGGCCTTGTTTATTCAGATAATATAAAAGGGGGTACTACCATGTTTGGAAATACACTTTTGCAAATTGTAGATAATGGTGTCGTGGATACACTAAAGATGAATGATAATAGGATAAATGGGAATAGTATTTATGGTAATGATCTACAAAACATGCAATATGCGGATATAGATGGTAACACTGGCTATGGAAGCGTTACCAGAAATTCTTCTTCTTCCGATTTAGTTCTTCCTGCAGGAACCAATACTATAAAACTTGCCAGGTTGTACTGGGGCGGCCGGGTTGCAGACACCGATTTCGATCTTACTCAGGATGTCAATGAAAAAATAAAGATTAGAAAGGGAACTACGAATGCGTATTCTGATGTAACAGCCTTAGGAATAGATAAAATAGTTATCAGCACAGGCTATACCGAATACCAGGCCTATGCAGATATTACATCCCTGGTACAAAGCAATGGCGCAGGCACTTATGAAGTTGGTAATGTTCCTTTAAGTACCGGATCTATCTCAGGCGGTGGTAATTGTGGCGGATGGTGCATTGTAGTTGTATACGGGAACGATAATCTTTCTTATAATAGTATAAGATTATACGATGGATTTCAGCAAGTGTATGATGGTGGAAATCCTACTACTTCTACCGTTACTCTTTCGGGTTTAAATGTCCCATCGGGGGCACTTTCATCTACTGATGCTACCATGGGAGTAGTGGCCTGGGAAGGAGATGCCAATTTAAGTGGGGATTTTCTTACTATCAATGGAAATACTTTTTCCAATGCTACCAACCCGGCTAATAACCCATGGAATGGCACTATTACCAATAATGGTATTCATGTAACAACAAAAAATCCCAATTTTACTAATCAGATGGGAATTGATATTGATATGTTTAATGTAGGGACCGGATATGGCATTTTGCCAAACGCTACCAATGTTACTTTACAATTTGGCACCGAAGCAGATAAATATTATCCCGGGGTTTTCACTTTCTCCATTAAAATGAAAGACCCTACAATTACTTTGGATAAAACAGTTACAGATGCTAATAACGATCATATAGCAGAATCAGGTGAAGTACTGACTTATACATTGCAAGGATCTAATAATGGCCCCGGCGACGCCAATAATATTATTGTTGCCGACACTTTACCAAACACCGTTACTTATAAACCCGGATCATTAAAAGTAATTAACTCTCCCGGAATTGTGGCAGGAATTAAAACTGATAACTCCGGAGATGATGTAGCGGAATATAAAATGAATGGCTCTGTAAAATCGGTTGTTTTCAGAATAGGTACCGGCGCTACTGCCACACAGGGAGGCACTCTTGCGGCCAATGAAACATACCAGGTACAATTTCAGGTAACTGTAAACGATCCCGGAACAGGTAAAATGGTTCGGTCAATTATGAACATTGCAAGGGTAACCTCACAATCTGATGCCGGAGTTCAATTCGTGGATGATGGGACAGCCATTATTAATCCTGAAGCAGGGCCGCTGCCTGTAACATTGGAAAGTTTTTCTGCTTCTACTTTACCCAACAATGAAGTAAAGCTCGATTGGAGTACTTCAATGGAAATCAACTGTCGCAGTTTTATTGTACAAAGAAGCTATGATGGAAATATATTTTCCGATGTGATAACTGTTGGAGGTAATGGCACTACCAATTTGTTTCATTCTTACTCTGCGATAGATAATATTTATTCTTTTACAGGAAGTGTAGTGTATTATCGACTAAAGCAAATAGATATAGATGGCAACCAAAATTTATCAAATATAGTTTCTCTTAAAATTAAATCAATCAATCAATTGATAAAAGTTTCTCCTAATCCATTTACTGATTATTTTAATGTAATTGTAGAATGGAATCAATCGGAAATGGCAACTGCAAAGATATTCAGCGTGGATGGTAAAGAAGTATTTTCTAAATTATTTCAAATGAACAAAGGATCTAACTTTTTAAAATTAGATGGTCTCTCAAGCCTTCCTCCCGGAACTTTTCTTTTACAATTAATATCACCTTCCGCTAAAATGATTCAAAAAATAACAAAATAATTAAACCTTGCTTCCTTACAATAGCCGCCTGAAAAGGCGGCTTTTTTTATTACTGAACTATAAAAAGTTTTTTACTATAGTATTTTAAAAAAGAACTCTTCTCTTTTACCTAAATATAAATTTCAATAAAATGTTTGTTTACTGTATAAAAGTAACCGGATAAAAAATATTGAATAAAAAATTAAATTCTTCTTGTAGATTCTGTGTAAATATTGGGTTCATTTGATCAGTCCGAAATTTCACCTTTATTACAAAAAAAAGTCCCTTTTAAATTTTAATTAAAAGGGACTTTCCCTGAGGTTGCAGAGATTGATTCTATAAAGCGATTTGCTTTTCTATCATCATTTTTCTTAAATTGATAAGTCCATAACGCATACGCCCTAATGCAGTGTTGATACTGCAATCGGTAAGTTTTGCGATCTCTTTAAAACTTAAATCTGCGTAATGCCTCATAACAATTACTTCTTTCTGATCTTCCGGAAGCATGTCAAGCATTTTGCGAACCCTATCATGACTTTGTCCCTGGATCATTTTTTCTTCAGCTCCAGCTTCCGAAAAATTGAGAACTTCAAAAATGTCATGATCATCACTTGTTTTAATAGAGGGGCTGCGTTTCACTTTTCTAAAATGATCAACACACAAATTATGTGCAATACGCATTACCCAGGGTAAAAATTTACCCTCATCGGTGTAGCGGCCGCCATTGATAGTGTCAATTACTTTAATGAATGCATCCTGAAAAATATCTTCAGCAAGATATTTGTCCTTTACTAATAAATAAATCGAAGTGTAAATTTTGTCTTTGTAGCGTTCTACAAGACTTGAAAGGGCTTCGGAATCTCCATCAAGATAGAGATGGATCAGTTGTTGATCTGTTAAATTGTTCATGGTTTTCATAATCTGTTACGATTTTGGTTTAGGATAATTGTGTAAGTCCAATTTAAGAGAAAAGATGAAGCAACATTTGTGCGGAGGGCGAAAGGTTCTTCATTCTTTCAGGAAAATTGGAGTGCTAAGATTAATCAAAAATTCTATACTTCCAAATATTTTCTTATTTATTTTTTATTTATTTTTTTTAACACAATAAAACTGGTAGCGTTACTACTCAAAAACCGGAATGATTACTTTTGTAAGAATACATGAGCACCCAGAAAATTTCCTCAAAAACAAAACCGGTTTTATCAACAAAACAAAAAGAAGCCATTTTTATTAAAGGTGCGAGGGTTCATAATCTTAAAAATATAGATGTAGAAATTCCACGCAATAAATTAATCGTAGTTACAGGAGTTTCCGGATCGGGTAAATCTTCATTAACCATCGATACATTATTTGCCGAAGGCCAAAGGCGTTATGCAGAAAGCATGAGCGCTTATGCCAGGCAGTTTATGGCGCGCATGAATAAACCCGATGTGGATTATATAAAAGGCCTGTGCCCGGCTATCGCAATTGAGCAAAAAATAATTACAAGAACGCCAAGATCCACCGTTGGCAGCATGACGGAAATTTATGATTATCTCCGTTTGCTGTTTGCAAGAATAGGAAAAACCATTTCTCCGGTATCGGGCAGGGAAGTAAAAAAAGATGACATAACTGGTGTGGTAAAAGCGGTAAATGAATTGAAAAAAGACGATAAAGTATTGATGCTGGTGGCCTTCAAAGAATTGCACCACAGAAATATAAAAGAAGAATTGAATATTTTGATGCAAAAAGGATTTTCGAGATTGGTGGGCTCTCCCAAACTCTCCAAAGGAGAGGATATGGAATTTTCACGGATAGAAGATCTCCAGGAAAAGGATGACAAGAGTTTGGCAATGTACATCGCACATCGCACATTGTACATATTAATTGACAGACTGGTAATAAAAGATTTTGATGAAGATGATAATCATCGCATTGCAGATTCAGTAAATACCGCATTTTATGAAGGCGAAGGAGAAGTGATTCTTGAAATAAACGGAAAAGAAAAATTACATTTTTCTAATAAATTTGAACTGGACGGAATTAAGTTTGAAGAGCCCGTTCCTAATTTATTTTCTTTTAATAATCCTTATGGCGCCTGCCCTGTGTGCGGCGGTTTTTCTTTGGTATTAGGTATAGATCCCGATCTCGTAATTCCAGATAAAAGACTGAGTGTTTATGAAAATGCAATTGCTCCCTGGCGCGGTGAGAAATTAGGGCAATGGAAAGAACGATTAATAAAAGTTGCCAACAAATTCGATTTTCCCATTCACAAGCCCATCATTGATCTTACTACTGCACAATATAATTTATTATGGACTGGCAATGAATATTTCGAGGGCATCAATGAATTTTTTAAAGAAGTAGAACGGAATTTATATAAAATTCAATATCGCGTTTTACTGAGCCGCTATCGTGGAAAAACTATTTGCCCGGAATGTAAAGGCTATCGGCTGAGAAAAGAAGCATTGTATGTGCAGGTTGACAATAAAAATATAGGAGAGCTTTGCGAAATGCCTGTAAAAGATTTGCAGAAATGGTTTGCAGAAATTGAATTATCTGATTTTGATAAAACGGTTGCAAAAAGAATTCTGATAGAAATAAATAACAGGTTGAGAACGCTTTTTGATGTGGGGCTTGGGTATCTTACTTTAAACAGGCTGGCTAATTCATTGAGTGGCGGCGAAAGCCAGCGCATACAATTGACACGGAGTTTAGGCAGCAATCTTACTGATTCATTATATATACTGGATGAGCCTTCCATCGGTTTGCACTCAAGAGATACAGAACACCTGATTGAAGTTTTAAAAAATTTACAGGCTCTCGGAAATACTGTTATTGTAGTAGAACATGATGAAATGATGATGCGAAAAGCAGATCATATTATTGATATGGGGCCACTGGCAAGCCATCTCGGAGGCGAAATAATTGCTGAAGGAAATTATGATCAGATTATCAAAAATCCTGAAAGCCTTACAGGAAAATACCTAAAAGGCGAACTGACTATTGATCCGCCAAAACACATTCGCAAGTGGAACCGCTCTATAAAAGTGGAAGGCGCGCGGCAGAATAATTTAAAAAACATAGATGTGGTTTTTCCTCTGAATGTTTTGTGTGTAGTAAGTGGCGTAAGCGGAAGCGGGAAAACAACTTTGGTAAAACAAATTTTGTACCCGGCATTAAAAAAATTGAAAGGAGAATTTGCAGAAAAAATTGGGTTGAGCAAAGGCCTTTCCGGCGATATGGATTTTATTTCGCAGATAGAAATGATAGACCAGAATCCTATCGGAAAATCATCGCGTAGTAATCCTGTAACTTATATAAAAGCGTATGATGAAATAAGAGAATTATTTAGCAAACAACCATTGAGTAAAATACGTGGTTATCAACCCAAACATTTTTCTTTTAATGTTGATGGAGGAAGATGCGATGCATGCAAAGGCGAAGGCGAACAGGTAGTGGAAATGCAGTTCCTCGCGGATGTGCATTTGATATGCGATGTGTGCAATGGCAAAAGATTTAAAGAAGAAGTGTTGGAAGTAAAATACAATGATAAAAATATTTTTGATATCCTTGAAATGAGCGTGGATGAAGCGATTGCATTTTTTGGAAAAGAAAAATCTTCTGCAAAGAAAAATGAAATTACCGGTGCTGAAATTGCAAAAAAAATACAGCCATTAAGCGATGTGGGTTTAGGATATATTAAATTAGGGCAATCGTCTGATACGCTTTCCGGTGGCGAGGCTCAGCGTGTAAAATTGGCTTCTTTTCTGGGAAAAGGAAAAGGCCAGGGGCACCTGCTATTCATTTTTGATGAACCAACAACCGGCCTTCATTTTCACGATATAAAAAAATTATTAGCTTCATTTAATGCTTTGATAGAACAAGGTCATTCCATCATTGTAATAGAACATAATACCGATGTAATAAAATCTGCAGATTGGGTAATTGACCTCGGCCCGGAAGCCGGTGATGAAGGCGGAAACTTGGTGTATGCAGGAGTTCCGGAGGGTTTGAAAAAGGTGAAGGAGAGTTATACGGGGAAATATATTTGATGCCGAGATGCTGACACTTTATATTTAATCGGTGTTATCTTAAACGATTACTTTCCTTAATCAATTTCGAATCCTTATAAATTCCTTTGGCAGCAAAAACCAGGAACACGATAATTAAAATATGCAGCGCCGACCAGATATTAAAATTCCCTTGCGAATATTTATTGGTTTCTCTGATATATAGATACACAATAAGGCACTCAGCTAAAATTGCTATTAGGATAATTCTCATTTGAATGCTACGATGTTTAAATAAAAAAATATTGATAATGATTCCGGTGCCTAAAGCGCTGGTAAGAATCAATATTAAAAAATTATCCGTTGCTTTTAGTAAATGATAACTACCATCTGTAGCCAAAGCAGTTACTGCACCTGGTGTCGTTTCTAACACAAGAGTTCCACTATAAAAAGAAAATTTTATAGTTAGAAAAACAGCAATCGCTGCTAATATCATCCATAAGGTTTGTACACGTTGTATCATGATAAAAATTTATAGCACGAAAGTAAAGAGTATGAGTTAAAAAAGGTGTATTAGCGCAAAAATTATTCTGTCAATTCTATTTAGGAATTTACTTTGCCCGACTTATTAAAAACTTATCTTTGAAATGGACGTCTTATTTTAGATGATAAACACAAAAAATAAATGAAGTACGAGATAAAGCCTTTACCTCCAAATACTGACCTTGAAACTAAAGCGGTTTTAAAAAGATTGGCTTCTGCACATCGTTATTTGGTCGAATTAAAAGGAAAGTCCGCTACCATACCCAATGAAAACATCCTGATTAATACACTTGCATTGCAGGAAGCAAAAGACAGTTCTGCAATTGAAAACATTATCACAACACATGATGAATTGTATAAAGCGCAATTGTTTGAGAGCTTATTTTCCGATGCTGCGGCAAAGGAGGTTAACCTTTATGCCGAAGCCTTGAAACATGGTTTTAATTTGGTAAGAAAGCAAAAACTTATTACCAATAATTACATTCTCACCATTCAAAAAATTATTGGACAGAATGATGCCGGATATCGGAAACTGCACGGGACAGCCCTGATAAACGATGCTACCGGCGAAACTGTTTATACTCCTCCGCAAGATCATCAAACCATAACGGCATTGATGGAAAACCTGGTTGCATTTATTAACGATGAAAAAATGAGCGATGTAGATCCTCTTGTTAAAATGGCTTTATTGCATTTTCAATTTGAAAGTATTCATCCTTTTTATGATGGCAATGGGCGTACAGGCCGTATTTTGAATATTCTATACCTGGTTCAACAAGGTTTGCTGGATCTTCCGATTCTTTACCTGAGCCGTTTTATTATCCAGCGAAAAGGAGATTACTATCGCTTATTGCAGGAAGTGCGCGAAAAAGGAAATTGGGAAGAATGGATTTTATATATTTTGGAAGGTGTGGAACAAACTTCAAAAGAAACTATTGAAATGATCAGTAATATCCGTGAATTAATGCAGGATTTTAAACATCGTTTTAGAAAAGAGTTGCCTAAAATTTATAGCCAGGATTTATTGAATAATATCTTCAAACATCCCTATACAAAAATAGAATTTGTGATGGAAGATTTAACTATTAAAAGAAAAACAGCAGCTAAATATTTAGATATGTTAGTTGAAATGAAATTTATGAAAAAACGGAAAATCGGAAGAACCAATTTTTTCATCAACGAGCAGTTGTATTTATTGTTAAGGGGAAAGAATACTGCTGATAAAAATGTAGATCAGATAAAAACCATAAATCTTATAAACTGATCCCTTTTTACCATTTTTGGATACATATCCTAAAAACATGTACCCAAAAAGCGCTTTTTGGGTACGTATCAAATTTCTATAGGCAAAAAACAAATTTCTATACATGATAAATTTCTAGTGTATAGAAAAACGCCATTTTAGGTACACGAGAAAGTTGTCATGTATCCAAAAGTGATGTTTTGGATACATATTAACGTTGCTTCCAGGCGAATAGCTTATTTTAGAAACTGATTTTTTTTGGATAAATATTTTAAAAAATAAACTTAATTTATAAAAATATTCATTCAATCCTTCTCATCACCCCAACTCAGGATACAACGGAAACCCTTTCATAAATCCTTTCACATCATTCTTTACAGAACCAATTATTTTTTCATCATCAAGATTCATCAAAACTTTATCAACCATATCTACTACAGTTTGCATGTCGTTTTCTCTCATCCCTCTTGTAGTAACTGCAGGAACACCTACACGAATACCTGAAGTTACAAAAGGGCTTTTATCATCAAAGGGAACCGCATTTTTATTAAGCGTAATACTTGCTTTATCAAGTGTTTCCTGTGCCTTTTTCCCGGTAATATTTTTATTGCGAAGATCAATGAGCATTAAATGATTGTCTGTGCCATTGCTGATTAAATCATAGCCTTTTGCATTAAATGCTTTTGCCATAGCCTGCGCGTTTGATTGAATTTGTTTTGCATAAACAGTAAATTCATCCGTTAATATTTCTCCGAAAGAAATGGCTTTTGCAGCGATTACATGTTCCAGCGGCCCACCTTGCGTACCGGGGAAAACAGCCATATCTATTAAATGACTCATCATTCTTGTTTCTCCTTTCGGAGTTTTTAATCCAAATGGATTTTCAAAATCTTTTCCCATCATAATAATTCCGCCACGCGGGCCGCGCAAAGTTTTATGCGTGGTAGAAGTTACAAAATGGCAATGCTCAAAAGGTGAATTTAATAATCCCTTTGCAATCAATGCTGCAGGATGTGCCATATCACAAAAAACAAAAGCGCCCACTTCATCGGCTACTTTTCTGATGCGCTCATAATCCCAGTCGCGACTATATGCCGATGCTCCGCAAATGATCATTTTTGGTTTTATTTCTCTTGCTTTTTGTTCGAGCATTTCATAATCAACCAATCCTGTTTCTTTTTTTACTCCATAAAAATGAGGCTCATATAATTTACCGGAAAAATTTACCGGCGAGCCATGCGTAAGATGGCCTCCCATGCTAAGATCAAGCCCCAAAATTTTATCACCTGGTTTCAAAACCGCGAACATCATCGCAAAATTGGCCTGCGCACCGCTATGCGGTTGTACATTGGCGTATTCACAATTAAAAATTTGTTTTAATCTGTCAATCGCCAATTGTTCCGATTCATCCACAAACTCACAACCACCATAGTATCTTTTCCCCGGATATCCTTCGGCGTATTTATTCGTAAGCACAGTTCCCATTGCCTGGATTACCTGTAATGAAGCAAAATTTTCTGAAGCGATTAATTCAATTCCTTCTCTCTGGCGATTTAATTCTTTATTAATAATATCAAAAACTACTTTATCTCTTTGCATAAAAATGAACTTTTGCGCAAACGTACAAAAAGTTGAGGAGTTGGTTGGTTAATTGGTTTATTAGTTTATTGGTTAATTGGTTAAATAGAATTCCCCCTTATTTGTTGCTTTGCTGGTTTTTTAAGTGCCTTTAGATCATAAATGCTGAATATTTATCAGTTTCTTATTATTCCCCATTTAATGCAAAAGAAAATAGAAAACAAAAACATTTACTATATTCACATCCCTTTAAAAATATAGATACATAAACTTACAAAAACATGAAGGCCATTATTCCTGTAGCAGGTGCAGGCACTAAATTACGTCCACATACTTACACACAGCCAAAAGCATTGATCCCTTTAGCTGGCAAAACCATACTAAGCATTAATGTGGATCAATTAAATGAAGCAGGCATCCATGAATTTGTATTTATTGTTGGATATCTGGGTGAAAAGATCCAGGATTATATGAAAACCAAATACCCGCAGTTATCCTGTCAATATATTTTTCAGAATGAAAGAAAAGGTACAGCTCATGCCATTGATCTGACAAAAAAATTAATTGGTAATGATGAAGTTTTTATTGCATTAGGCGATACTATATGCGAATACAATATTAAAGAAGTTCTTGATTCTCCTTTCTCAATGTTAGGTGTAAAAAAGGTGGATGATCCCCGGAACTTTGGAGTTGCAGAAATAAATGAAAAGGGATTTATAAAAAAGGTGGAAGAAAAACCATCCATTCCTAAATCGAATATGGCATTAGTAGGTTTATATAAAATAAAAGATTCAAAACTGTTATTTGATTGCCTGTCAAATATTATTACTAAAGGAATCAAAAGTTATAATGAATTTAACCTTACGGATGCTTTGGAATGTATGATTGCTGGCGGTGCGCAGTTCAAATCTTTTAAAGTAGAAAACTGGTTTGATTGTGGCAGAAAAGAATCTTTATTACAATCCAATTCCATATTACTGGAAAAATTCGGAGGGGCAATTGCTGAGCCAAATAATTTTGAAAATACTATTTTTATTCCTCCTGTAAGTATTGCCGAAGGATGCGATATCAAAAACTCAATTATAGGTCCTCATGTAGCCATCGGCGAACATACGATCGTTCATTCTTCTATAATTAAAACTTCCATCATTGGTTCTTATTCCAAGCTTTTTGATGTAATGCTTGATGATTCCCTAATAGGTAACGATACTGAAGTTATTGGTGAAACACGCTCACTTAATATCGGTGATAATACCGAAATTGACCTGGGTTGATTCCAATATTTTTACAGTAAACAAACTTATATCTCTGATTCCTAATTTTTATTTTACTAATGCTCTTTAATAAATTACGGTAAGTGAATAGGGTGGTAATGGAATATTTCCCGATCCTTTTATTTCCTTTTTTACAGGTGGAAGGTTTAAGCCTGGATGACTATTCGTCCCATCACTAACCCATTGATACTGTAGTTTTGAATATTGAATTAAATGCAAAGGATGCCATGCAATCTCTTCCTTTGAAATTGCATTCAGGATGTTTACATCTACATTCCATGTTTTATGAGGGTCTTTATTGATAAGCATTACAGACCATTTACCATCCCTACTGCGAAGAGGATAAGATGTTACAAGGAGTTGCTTTTTTCTGTTATAAATATCGCATTCAGAAGGATATATTTCTAAAAGAGAATCTGATGGCTGTGCCCAAAAATGAGTAAGCATCTTCAATGCATAATAAGAAGCCGTTTTGTATTTTATTTTCCCATTGCTTCCTAAACCAAAAAGCATATTATTCCCATAACCACAATTATTGCTTTGTTGCAGAAAAGCCGGCTCATAACCGTAAAGAAAACTTTTACTACCGCCTAACTGCATAAACTTGCCCAAAATATCAGCATACATTAATGCGCCCTGCATTTCCACTTCCGATTTGCCTTCATAAGCGGAATATCCATATTCTGTAATATACATTGGAGTGTTTTCAGGTAAAATATTATTTTGAATATTTTTCAAAGCAATAGAAAGCATCTCAGGAGCAATGGCTAATTGTGGTGCAGGTGGAGCGCATATATCGTCAAAAGGATACCATTCAAAAGAAAAAAAATTGAAAAGATGAATACCATTATGAACTTTTAAATAATTCAAAAAAATACTTGTCCATTTTGATTCAGTAAAAGTGGTACTATCATCAGGCGTAAAAGATAATGAGGCAAAACCCGGACCGCCCATTCGCATAGCAGGCTCTATCTCCCTTATTTTTTTCCCCAATTGATAATAAAGAGCCGCGTAATCAACAGGTGAAATTAACTGCCCCTCTGGCTCTTCACCCATTTCCATTTCTTCTACGGGATAATTTTTTTCTTTAAGATGCCTTATCATTGCCAGCACATTATCCGGTGTATCGTACAAAAGCGCCGCAGGAAGCAAGGCTGGCTGCCCTGAAGTAATACCCGATGAAAAAATACGATCTATTCCTGCCTGCTCTATATTAGAGTCTAAATCCTGTGCTCTATGCCATGGATCTGTTGATGAAACATGAATAACAGTTTGATTATGATCCGGTGAATGATGCATCCAATCATGAAATTTTCCATTTGAATTTATTAAGCCTGCCTGCATTTCTTTAATAGCAAATCCCAGGCTGTCTCTTATATCTTTTGATCCTCCCGTTGAAGTATAAGAGCTTCGAGTCATAGAAATACGGATGAACCGAACCCGAAGCGGCCTGGCAGAAATCTTTATTACCTTATTTTCTCCTTTCGGATCTTCTATGATATTTTTTGGGAAAGCATACCAAATACCCGGCTCATAAGGATCGAAATAAGCAGGGTCATTACCATTGGCATAATCTATTTTATAAGATAATGCGTAGGGATTGCCCCATTTTATTTTAATAGCATTTACTCTATGGTATTTACCAAGATCTACTATTACCCATTGCGGGTGAAGTGTGTCAGATTCATTGGTATAATACGTATCAAGATAAGGATTGCTTTTCCAAAAAGTAGATGTATCACCATCACAAATTCGCGAATAACCATCATCGTTAGCCTGGTCATGAGTATTTCCTCTTCTGGGCAAGCGGTAACCGTAGGAAATTTCTATTGGCTTTTTACTTTCAACGTCAGATGTCCAATATCCCTCTTGTTTGGCTGTATTACTCCATTTACCTTCAGGATTCCAATGCCATACTTCACCCGCTAATTCAGATCTTAGCCTGTAACTTACCGGCTTAAGGCCTGCGGATTTCATAGCCGTAATATTTTCCGGCGTAAGCATCTTATTGATATTTCCTTTAAAATGACCATCTATTGCGCCTCCTATGTTTTCGGAAGGAATAAAAGAATTTAGAGGATAATAGGGATTATAAAGAATATCTATATTTCCTTTATATGTTTTTTGGGCACTTAAAGAATTAAAAAAACAAATCATGAAAAGAAGTGATACAAATCTTGCCATACAAAATATTTATGCCGGGCACTTTTAAATATTAATTCGGTTACTAAATAAATATTAATGATTTCAAAATTTTCATGAATCAAAGGACACGTTTTAAATATTAACTTTCTAACCATAGATGATATTTAATAC
>Ga0208717_1000034_pt1 | contig 101054 bp, 86 predicted proteins | sample NGESurF53shallow_FD_184489 | JGI IMG/M metagenome (GOLD analysis project Ga0208717, IMG submission 184489) | Arctic peat soil microbial communities from Barrow, Alaska - NGEE Surface sample F53-3 shallow (SPAdes) | ecosystem: Environmental > Terrestrial > Soil > Wetlands > Peat ... | reverse complement strand
CTCCACCGCGCCCGGAGAGTTGGCGTCCAGCCGTTCCTGCGTGGGCGCCACTTCCTGCCCGGTCAACTCCGTCCATCCGGGCAGTTTCTGGCTCCCGGTAATCAGGCGCGGGCCACCCGCAAATCCGAAATACATCCACATCCATTGCAGCATAACCACAATCCGGTTGCGGAAGCCGACCAGAAAATAAATGTGGACCGTCAGCCATGCCACCCAGGCGGGAAAGCCACTCATATCGGCATGAAATGGCCACACGACCCGTGCGACCGCAGCGTGGCGGCCGATGGTAGACATGTCTCCCTTGTCGAAATAGTGAAATTTCGTCCGCGCCGTTCCGGCCAGATCGGCGAGAATTTCCCGTGCGGCGTGTTCCCCCATCTGCATTGCGGGCTGCGCCACGCCGGGAATCTGCTTGCCGTTTTCGACCGCGTGCGCAAGATCGCCGCAGATAAAAATTTCTGAGTGACCGGCGGGGTTCAGATGCTCATCGACAAAGATCGCGCCGCGCTTGTCCATCTCCACATGCAGCATGTTGCCCACGGGCGAGGCCTTCACACCCGCGGCCCATAACGTGACCACCGACTCGAGCTTCTCTCCATTGGCAACGACATACCCAGGCTGAATGTCGGTCACGTGGACGTTGGTCCGTACCTCGACGCCCAGGCTCCTCAACTGCTCTTCGGCCTTGCGCGACAAGTCTTCGGGATAGGTTCCCAGAACGCGCGGCGACCCTTCTATCACGATGACACGCGCTTTGGCCGGATCGATATGGCGGAATTCCCGGCGCATATATAGCCGCGATATATCCGAGATGGCCCCGGCGAGCTCGACGCCGGTCGGGCCTCCGCCGACGATCACGAAGTGGAGCGGCGGATGGGAACCCTTTTCCAACATTTGCCGCTCCGCCAGTTCAAAGGCCAGCAACACCCGGCGACGAATCTCAATCGCGTCTTCTACCGTCTTCAGTCCGGGGGCAAGATGAGCCCACGCTTCGTGGCCAAAGTACGAGTGCGTCGCCCCGGTGGCGAGAATCAGATAATCGTAAGAAAGGCGCGCGCCGCTCCGCAGTTCGATCGATTGCGCCCCGGAATCGATGGCGGTCACCTCGTCCATCAGCACATCGATGTTGGAGTCGTCGCGAAACATGCTGCGGATGGGTTGGGCGATTTCCCCCGGCGACAGCGCCGCCAGCGCCACCTGGTACAGCAGCGGCTGAAAGGTATGGTGATTGCGGCGGTCGATAAACGTAACATCGACCGGCTTGCCGGCCAGCTGCCTGGCGGCCCGGACGCCGGCAAATCCCGCACCCAGGATGATCACACGGGTCTGCGCCGCGCTCTTTCGGTTTTTCTCTGCCATGCCCGTACGCTCCTAAGAATTTTAGATGCGGCGGCGTGGTGGGAGGCATCATGAACTCTGCGGGCGTGCATTGGGGGGCCGATTCCCGCAACTCCCGATACACTGGTGACACCAATTATGACTGAAGAAACTCGCGACACCATTATCGTCGGAACCGGGTGTGCCGGGCTGACTGCGGCCATCTACGCGGCCCGCGCCAACCTGAAACCGCTGGTCCTGGAAGGCCATGAACCCGGAGGCCAGCTTTCCATCACCACTCTGGTCGAGAACTTTCCCGGCTGGCCGGAGGGCATCCAGGGGCCGCAGTTGATCGACAACATGCGGATGCAGGCTTCGCGGTTCGGAACGGATTTCCGCCTGGGTCACTTGACCAGCGTGGACCTGTCGAAGCGGCCGTTCCAACTGCACGTCGGAAAAGAAGTGCTTCATACCCGCACGCTGATTATCGCCAGCGGCGCCTCGGCGCGGTGGCTGGGGCTGCCCAGCGAGCAGGCGCTGATCGGCCACGGCGTCAGCAGTTGCGCCACCTGCGACGGCTTCTTTTTTGGCGGTAAGGAAATCGCCGTCATCGGCGGCGGCGACTCCGCCATGGAGGAGGCGCTGTTTCTGACCCGTTTCGCCAGCAAGGTGACGCTGATCCATCGCCGCGAACACTTCCGCGCATCGAAGATCATGCTGGAACGCGCCATGGGGCACGACAAGATCAAATTCCTGACCAGCACCGCGGTCAACGAGGTACTCGGTGTGGAGCAGAAAGAAGTCACTGGCCTCAAACTGCACGATCTTGCCAGTGGAGAAAGATACGTGCTGCCGGTCAGCGCGATGTTTCTCGGCATCGGCCATGAGCCGAACGCAAAGATGTTCACCGGTCAGATCGACCTGGACGACGACGGATACATTCGCACCCACGATCAGGTATTCACCCGCGTGCCGGGAGTCTTCGCCTGCGGCGACGTGCAGGACCGCCGCTACCGGCAGGCCATCACGGCTGCGGGAAGCGGCTGCATGGCGGCGCTCGAAGTGGAGAAGTTCCTGGAAGAACACGGACGATAGATCGTCGAAGTTTCGTATTGACCGGAGCGCATCAGGGGTCTCCAGCGACAGATCTTCGTCGCTGGGGCGGGAAGCGGAGTGGAGGGACTTGCGGTTTCCATGTCGATTGCCGAAAACATCGCGCGCGTGGAAGAAGATATTGCCGCCGCGTGCCGCCTCGCGAGCCGCCCCCGCGGTGAAGTGCGGCTGATGGCGGTGTCGAAGACCCATCCCACGGAAGCGATCCTGGAAGCGTATGCCGCCGGCCTTCGCCTGTTCGGCGAGAACCGGGTGCAGGAATTTGCCGGCAAACGGGCCGCTCTGGAAGCGGCTGGAATCTTTATCGGGGATAAATCTGCACAGTTCCATCTCATTGGACCCTTGCAGTCGAACAAGGCCGTGCGAGCGGCCCAGCTTTTCGACGCCATCGACACGGTCGATTCCCTGCGACTGGCCCAGCGACTCCATGAGGCGGCCGCGAGCGCCGGCAAGACGCTGCCTGTGCTGCTGGAAATCAAACTCAGCCCGGAAGCTGCGAAACACGGCATGGCGCCCGACTCCGCCGGGCTGCGGGAGTTGCTCGACCGCCTGCCGAACCTTTCAACTCTCCACGCGCGCGGCCTGATGACCGTGCCGCCCTATGCAGAAGACCCGGAACAAACGCGGCCTTTTTTCGCGCAACTGCGAGGACTGCGCGACTCTCTGGCGCGGCAGTACCCCCATCTCGCGCTCGATGAGCTTTCTATGGGCATGTCGCACGACTTCTCCGTCGCAATCGAAGAAGGGGCAACGAGCGTCCGAATCGGCACGGCGATCTTTGGCGCCAGGTCCGCAGCGTGACTATCCAAATTCAGCGGCCATACGTGTAGAGCTTCACCTTGTAACGTGGAAGCCAGGAGAATCCATCAGCAGTTCCCGCCCCTGGTTGCTCTGGTCTCCGTTGAGGCGGCGCTTCGCGGCCCATCTTCCGTCGGAGTACGATCCCTCCTCAATACTCGCTATACCGGCGATGCGGTCGTCGGTGTCGGGATTGCGCGCGAACTGCACCGCCAGGCCGCTGCCTATCGCGTAGAACATATCCGGCGCCGCCTGCAGCACAATCATGACGCCATTTTTCTCCAGCAGATTGTTCCGCGGCCAGCCTCGAGCCAGGCTGACGCGGAAAAGAAATCCTCCCAACGCGACCGTCTGCTATGGCATCGGGAACACATATCGCTTTCCTCATGTGAAAGTCGTTTTATTGCCGTGCGGCGTCAATGAGACATCCATGGAGATACATTTTGCCGCCTTCTATACACTAATCGGTTCCCTATTTTCTCCCGTGCGGGTGCTGTAAATGGCGTTGCTCCATGCCGGCCTCTATGCCTGGGTCCTCGGCGTCGTTGTGCTGGTGCTGCTGGCCGTGTCGCTGTCGCAGTTGCGCGGCGTCAAGACGAAGGCGGACTATCTGGTCGCGGGCCGTTCGCTGCCGGCCTTTGTGCTGGTGTTCACGCTGCTCTCGTCGTGGATTGGCGCGGGCTCGCTGTTCGCCGGGGCGGAAAATGCCTATCGCAACGGATTTGCCGCGCTGTGGCAGCCGGCGGGGGGCTGGGCCGGGCTGCTGTTGATCTACTTCATCGCGCCGCGCGCGCGCAAGTTCGCCCAGTTCACCATTCCCGATCTGCTGGAAGCTCGCTACAACCAGACGGCGCGCGTGCTGGGCGTGATCGCCATTCTGTTCGCATACACGGCCATCGCCAGTTACCAATTGCGTGGCGGCGGAGACATCCTCCATCTCATCTTCCCCACGGCCATCAGCAGCACCACCGGCATGTACATGATTGCCGGCTTCGTGATCGTGTTCACGGCGCTCGCCGGCATGGCGTCGGTGGCGTATATGGATGTCGCCATCGGCCTGCTGGTGACGGTGGCGCTAATCGTTTCCATTCCCATTCTGCTGGGCCGTGTAGGCGGCGCCGCCGGGCTGCACGCCGCTCTGCCGGCGACGCACTTTCAGGTGCTCGGCTCCATCAGCTTCGCGCGCGCGATGGAGTTTTTCATCCCCACCATGCTACTGATGCTGGGCAACCAGGCGATGTACCAGAAGTTCTTCTCCGCGAAATCCGAACGGGACGCTCGCGTTGCGGTGGTCGGCTGGATCTTCGGTACGGTGATTCTGGAAACGATCATCGTCGCCATTGCGGTGATCGGCTCGGCACTCTACAAGACCGGCGAAGTAGCGGAGCGGCCGCGGGAGATCATCGCCTACACGGCCCGCCACGGATTGCCTGCCATGCTGGGCGCGCTGCTGCTGGGGGCGGTGTTCGCCAAGGTGATTTCAACCGCCAACAACTATCTGTTTTCCCCGGCCACGAATCTGGTGAACGATGTTTTCCTTCGCTATATGCGTCCGGACGCCAGCAATAAAACGATTGTGCTGACGTCGCGGCTGGTGGTGGTGGGGCTGGGAATCTGGGCGCTCATTCAGGGCGCATACACGCAGTCGATCCTGGACAAGGCGCTCTATGCCTATACCATTTATTCCGCCGCGCTGACGCCAGTGATCCTGGCGGCGTTCTATTCTCGCCGCATCAACTCGAAAGGCGCGGTCTCCTGCATTGTGGCGGGGACCTTCGTCACCGTGTTCTGGGGCACGGACTTTGTCCGTCATCACCTACCTGCGGTGATCGCGCAGCGGGACGCGACCTTTCCGGCGTTGATTGCCTCTCTGCTCTGTATGTTTGTGGTGAGCTGGCTGACGGCCCCCCCGCCGCGGGAGAAGGTGGCGCAGTTCCTGCCGTAAGCGCCTACAGAGAGATTCTCACCGCCGTACAATAATAGTTGGAGAGGTATTTTGACCATGCGCCGCGTATACATGGACGCCAATGCGACGACGCCGATGTTGCCCGAAGTGTTCGAGGCCATGCAGCCGTATTTCATGGAACGCTTCGGCAACGCCAGCTCCGTGCACTCCTTCGGCCAGCGTGCCCGTGGAGCGGTGGAGCAGGCCCGCATGAGCGTTGCCGCGTTCCTCCATTGCCGACCGGCGGAGATTGTCTTTACCAGCGGCGGGACGGAAAGCGACAACCTGGCGCTGTTTGGCGCGACAAAAGCCGGCGACCATGTCATTACCACCAGCATTGAGCACCATGCCGTGATCCACGCAGGCGAACGGCTGGCCGCCTGCGGGCGCGAGGTGACGTTCCTTCCCGTCGACGGCAATTGCCTGGTGGACCCGGAGGACGTGCGCCGCGCCATCCGGCCCAACACGCGGCTGATCAGCGTGATGATGGCCAACAACGAGACTGGAGCCATTCAGCCCGTCGAAGAAATAGGCGCCATCGCCGCCGAGCGCGGCGTGCAATTCCATACCGACGCGGTGCAGGCAGCCAGCAAGCTAAAGCTCGACGTGGAAAAAATCGGCTGCCATTTGCTTTCGATCTCCGGGCACAAGATCCATGCGCCACAGGGCATCGGCATTCTGTTTGTTCGCAAGGATACTAGGATTGAGCCGCTGTTTTACGGCGGCACGCATGAGCGGCAGCGCCGCGCGGGAACGGAAAACCTGGCCGGGATCGTGGCGCTGGGCAAAGCGGCGGAAATTGCGCGGCATGGATTCGATACCGGTGCGCTGGACAAGATGGCAGCCTTGCGCGACCGGCTGGAGCGGGAAATCCTTGCCCGAGTGGAAGAAGCCGGAGCGCACTCGACCCATGCCCCACGCGTGGCGAACACGACGAATCTGTGGTTCGATCACGTGGAGGGCGAGGCGCTGGTAATCTCGCTCGACCTGAAGGGATTGGCGGTTTCTGGGGGCTCAGCGTGTGCGTCGGGAGCCAGCGAACCTTCGCACGTGCTGACCGCCATGCACGTTCCGGCGGAACGCGCCCGCGCCAGTCTGCGCTTCAGCCTGTCGAAGCTCACTACTGACGAAGACGTGGACTTCGCCATCGAAGTCGTGCCCCAGGCGGTGGCCAAGCTGCGCGAACTTTCTCCCTATTATCGAGACAGTGCTCGCGCCGCGAGCATTCCGGCCTGATGGAACCGTTGGAACGAGCGGTCATCCTGAACGCAGCGAAGGATGACAAACGAACGAAGAAGCGAAAAATTTATGTCCACACCTGAAACCATCGCCGTCGCCATGTCGGGAGGAGTCGACTCCTCGACCGTCGCCGCCATGCTCAACGCCGAGGGCCACACTCTCGTCGGGCTGACGCTGCAGTTGTGGAACCAGCGGCGGCTAGCCGGGCGGCCGGGAATGCCGGAAAGCACGGAGGGCCGCTGCTGCTCGCTTGACGATGTGTACGATGCGCGGCGTGTGGCCGAGCATCTCGACATTCCCTATTACGTCGTAAACCAGCAGGACCGCTTCGAGCAGGATGTGGTGCAGCCGTTCGTGCGCGAGTACCTGAGCGGACGGACGCCGGTGCCGTGCACGCTTTGCAACAATCATCTGAAGTTTGCGCAGTTGCTCGACACCGCCCGACAGATCGGGGCCGAGCGCATCGCCACCGGCCACTATGCGCGCAACGAGTACGACCCGGCGCGCGGCCGCTGGATTCTGAAGCGGCCCGCCGACACCAACAAGGACCAGACGTATTTTTTGTTCGGCCTGACCCAGGAGCAGTTGAGCCGCAGCCTGTTTCCGCTGGGCAATTACCACAAGCCCGATGTGCGCGCTCTGGCCCAGCAGCAGGGCCTGGCATTGGCCAACAAGCCCGACTCGCAGGAGATCTGCTTTATTCCCGGCGGCGACTACAAGCAGTTTCTCGACGCCTATCTGGCAGAACGCGGCGAGGAGATGCCGGACACCAGCGGCGAGCTGGTGACGACCAGCGGCGAAGTCGTCGGCCACCATCAGGGCATCCACAACTACACCGTCGGCCAGCGCAAGGGGCTGGGACTCGGCAATACGCCAGGCGCCGCCGGATCGCCGCTCTACGTCATCGGCATCAACGGAGCGGACAGGCGGGTGGTTGTCGGCGGCGGGGAAGAACTACTCGCGCCAACGCTGCGGGCCAACCGGCTGAACTGGATTGCGATTCCCGCGCTTGATGGGCCGCTTCGGGTACAGGTAAAGATTCGCCATCGCCATGCGCCGGCCTGGGCAACGCTGGAAATGTCCGGGTCAGATGAGGCAACGGCGACGTTCAATGAGCCGCAGCGCGCAGTCACTCCCGGCCAGGCGGCTGTGTTTTACAACGGCGATGAAGTGGTGGGCGGCGGCTGGATCGTTTGAATTCCAGGATATTCGTTCAACGCGAGATTTCTTCGTCCCACCGTTGCCGCAAACGGCCCGGCTAGGATGGGCACCCGACATCCTTCCGCCGCTACAAAGATCGCACCGCCGAAAACGAACTTCAGCCGATGGGTTCCTGTTTCGCCCACAAAGCCGGATCGACGTGGGGAAATACGCTGTCCTGCGTTTCGATGTTCTGCAATTGCGCTTCGTCCTCCTGCGATAACCGCGCCCCGGAGCAATGCTGCCGCCACATCGTTTCGATGGCGTGAAACGATTCCAGATGGTCGCGGAATCGGTGCTCCGCGTAATCGCGTGCGGCTTCGGTGGTGATCAGGAACTGCCAATCGGAGGATTCGAGCAGCAACAGCTCCCGGCAGAGCTGCTTGAGGATGCGCTCACCCTGGGCGTTGCCTTTCCACTTGTCCGAGCTGGCGGCCTCGCGCACCGCGACCTCCGCCGGATACAGATCTTTCCATGTCCAGCGCGTCTCTGAATTGAGCCAGACTTCATCGCCCCCGTTCTTGCCCCAGGAACCCTGCGGCAACGCCAGGAAATCGACTGGCCGGTGTGCCTCCAGGTAGGCCGAGCAGTTGATGAGCGCCACCGGCAGGTCGGCGCGCGCCATGGTGCGGGCGACGTGCTCCAGCCACAGCGGCCCTTCAAACCACCAGTGCCCGAACAGCTCGGCATCGAACGGCGAGGTCAGGATAGGAGGAACCGGTTCGTTGAAACTGCCTTTCAGGGAATCGAACACCAGGCTCACGTAATGCTCGGCATGGCCGCGGGTGAGCGCCGCAGCCTTTTCCGGGTGATACGGGGTCTTATAGGCCATGTCGATCTTCGGCCCCGTCACCTGCCAGTAGCGATGCCCACCGGGGAAGCGCTTCTTGTGGAAGTCGAGATAGTTGGCGTCCCCGGGATAGCCGCCGTTCCCGCTCCATACCTGCAGCCCGGTGCGCGGGTCGCGCGGAAACGCGGCCACGGGACGACGGCGCGCGCGCGGTCCGTCGACAAAATAAGGCTTGTAGAGCGATCGCCTCGGCTCCATGGTCTCAACCGCCAGCGACGTGGCCACGCCCAACGGCCCCCCCGCCCGCATCTCGTAGGGGGTGAACATCACGGTTTCTTCCACCAGGTGGGTATCGATAAAAAAGAAGTCGATCTTCGCGTCTTCCAGCGGTTCTTCCACGCCTTTGCGATCGAATGGCGGCCACGGCTTCGCGCTGCCCTGCGGGGTCACCGGATAGCTCCACATGCCGGCCGGCCGGTAGGCGCATTCCGGCAGCCAGATGCCGCGCGGGCGTTGTCCCAGATGACGCTCATGAGTGGCGACGGCGGTTTCGACCTGAGCTCGGATCGACTCGTCGGTGCCGAGCAGGGGAAAATACCCATGCGTTGCCCCGCAGGTGATGATCTCGATCAGGTTGCGCTCCTCGGCCTGGCGAAATCCGCGAACGATGTTTCCCTCAAGCGCGCGGAAATGGTCGAGCGCTTCTTGAAAATATCTCTGCCAATAACGGGCGGTCTCCGCCAGGCCGGGCTCGCCAGTCTGCTGGAAAAAGGCTTCGTCTTCTTTGGCGGCGGAAATCTTCCGCTCCAAATATTGCGGAAATTCGGCCTGAAACACCGGGTGCGCCAGTTGCTCCAACAGAATCGGGGAAATATTCAGATTGCAGCGAAGGGCAATCCCGTCTTTCTCCAGCCGCTCAATGACCCGCAACAACGGCAGATAGGTCTCGGCGACCGCCTCATGCAGCCAATCCAGCCCGTGCGGCCAGGTACCGTGGTTCACCACGTAGGGCAAATGCGCGTGCAGAGTAAACGTCAAATAAGCGGAAGGACGGTCTTGCGGCGTTGCGATCATACCGGAATCCTGAAGGTCGGTTGAACGTTGATGGAGAACAAGGCATCGAACAGCGCCGGTCCAGGAGGGAACCGGGCCGCGAGCGGGTTTTGAACGGAACACGCTCCGCCTTCAACTATATCGCGCTCCTGCACCACTCCGGGCGCTAGGCACGGCCGCCTGTCGCCCGAAGCGACTCCGCGCTAGTGAGGCGCGCAAGCACCTTACCGGTCGAATCGGCATCTGAGTGGATAGGAAGGCTGCGGGCGAATTGTTCATTGCTGCCCGTAAGTCCTTTTGCTAGTATGCAAACAATCGCGCATGCCAAACGCGCATAGGAGACGGGAAAAATGGAAGACAAGGAAACGACGGGAATTGGATGGTTCGCCGCGGGACTTGGGCTGGGCGCTTTGCTGGGGGTCTTGTTTGCACCCAGAGCCGGCCAGGAGATACGGGACAGCCTGGTGACCGGGGCCCGCGACAGCAAGGAATACGTCAGCGCACGCAGCAAGCAGGCCCGCGATCAGATCAACTCCGTGGTGGACCGCGGCCGCGATCAGATCAATGAATACGCGGAGAAAGGAAAGGAAGTCGCCGAGAAGGGCCGGGAGCGCTGGAGCGGAATCGTAGACCGGGTGTCCGGTAATCCGCCCGAAGCGGATCGTCGGGGCTTGGCGGGGGACGATGACCCGGAGGCATATCGGGCAGGGACAGCCGAAACTCGTTATTGATGCATCTCATCCCCAGACGTGGCCCTCATCCCACCCCCATTTGGAGTGAGGGCCACCCGGTTCGGCGCCGACCCCGCGCGGTATCCGGACGGTCTGGAATCTCTGGCCCATGGCTGCAGAACGCAGGTGTTCGGCACATTTCAAATTTTCACTAGAGGCGGACGACAATGCCAGATGGATCCATCGTATTTCTCATCTTTACCGGCGCCGTTACGTTTGCAATTCTGTTGCAGACCTTGATCCTGCTGGCGATACTGATCACAGCGCGGGTCGCGCAGAAGAGGGCCCTGGAACAAATTGAAACGCTGCGCGAGGAGATGCGGCCGATTCTGCGTACCGCGAATAGTGTGGCAGAGGCCATCGAAGACATGACCCCGCGCATCCGCGCCATCACGGTAAACGTGCACACCGCCACGGAGCGGTTGCGCGACCAGGTGGAAAATGTGGATACGGTGGTGACCGAGGTGGCCGGCAAGGCCCGTCGCCAGGTGAGCCGCATCGACAACATGATCAACGACACTCTGGACGCAATCGCCCACGGCACGCGCGTGGTGCAGGAAAACGTCATGGCGCCCTTGCGTCAGGTGGGAGGCTGGATGTCTGCCATCCGCGCCGGAGTAGACATGTTCCGACCCGGAGAGCCTCGCCATCACCGCCGCTCCGACGTACGCTCCGACGACGATTATTGAGCGCTAAACGCTACTTCAGCAGGTTTTTCGCGATAAAGAGGACGTTGGCCGGGCGCTCCGCCAGGCGGCGCATAAAGTAGGGGTACCATTCCGACCCGAACGGAATGTAGACCCGCATGTTGTATCCATCCCTGACCAGGGAGCGCTGCAGATCGCGGCGGATTCCGTACAGCATCTGAAACTCAAAGCTGCGCTTGTCGATTCCACGTTCGGCAACGAATCGCTTCGTCGCGCGGGCGATCGCCTCGTCATGGGTAGCGATGCCGTGATAGACGCCGCTGGTCAGCAAAATCTTCATCAGCTTTATATAGTTCGCGTCTACGTTTTCCTTGTCCGGGTAGGCCAGCGTGGGCGGCTCCTTGTATGCGCCTTTGCATAGGCGGATGCGAATGCCTTCGGCCAGCAGCGTGCGGATGTCGTTCTCGCAGCGGTACAGATACGACTGCATCACCGTGCCCACTCGCCCGGCATGGTTGGGCTGGGCGTGGAGGTGGCGGGTTATGTCGATGGTGGTCTGGGTATAGTCCGTGCCTTCCATGTCAATGCGGACGAAGGTGTCGGCGGCGGCGGCATGATCGACGATTTCGCCGGTGATCCGGCGGGCGATTTCCGGGTCAACATCAAGCCCCATCTGGGTCAACTTGACGCTGACGTTGGCCTGTAGCTTGCGTTGGGCGATCGCGTCGAGCAGTTGATGATAGACGGCGGCGGAGCGGAGCGCCTCCTGCTCCGTATAAACATTTTCGCCCAGGCTGTCGAGCGAAACCGGAATCCTTTCCCGGTTCAGCGCTTCGGCGGCGCGCAGGGCGTCGGCCACATGCAGCCCGGCGATAAAGCGGCTGGAAAGTCTTCGCCCGATGGGAGAACTTTCCGCAAAGCGGCGAAGCGGCTGGTTCTGCGAAAGCGCTATGAAAGCGGAGCGAAGCGGGGCGGAACTCATACGGGAAATGCGCCTCGGGAAACTCTCTATTGTGCCACAAGGCGCACAGACACGATCCGCTCAGCGACTCTCGATGGGCACGTACTTCGCCGGATATTCCGGGCCGTTATACTCCGCGCGGGGGCGGATGAGGCGATTGTCGTCAAGCTGCTCGATGACGTGCGCGGCCCAGCCGGCGATGCGGCTGACTGCAAAGATCGGCGTGAACAGATCGACGTCGATGCCCAGCGTGGTGTACGTCGAGGCGGAATAAAAGTCCACGTTCGCGTTTAGACCCTTTTCCTTCTTCACGAACAGTTCGATCTGGCGCGACATCTCAAACCATTTCGGATTGCCGCTGGCCCGGCCCAGGTCCTCCGACATGCGACGCAGGTGCGTGGCCCGCGGGTCTTCAGTGTGGTACACGCGATGGCCGAATCCAGAGATTTTCCTCTTGTCGGCCAGCATCTGCCGCACATACTCGACCGGATCGGCGCCCTGTTTGTCGATGTCGAAAAGAATGCGCATGATGGCCTCGTTCGCGCCGCCGTGCAGCGGACCTTTCAGCGCTCCCAGGGCGCCGGTGATGGCCGAATGCATGTCGGACAGCGTAGCGGCGATGACGCGGGCGGCGAAGGTGGAAGCGTTCAGTTCGTGGTCGGCATGCAGGATCAGCGCTACGTCGAGCGCGCGCTCCGCGGTATCGGAGGGCTTCTTGCCGTTCAGCATCCAGAGAAAATTGGCCGCGTGGGTCAGGGATGGATCGGGCGGTATCACTTCTTTCCCTTTCCGGATGCGATCGTAGGCGGCGACGATCATGGCGATCTGGGAGGTCAGGCGGAAGGCTTTGCGGACATTCGCATCGTGGGAATTGTCCTTTTCATCGGCATCGTACAGGCTCAACGCGGAGACGGCCGTGCGTAGCACCTCCATCGGCATGGCATGGCGCGGGAAGGACTCGAGCATGCGCAGAATCTCCGGCGGCAGCACTCGAGCTTCGAGCAGCTTGCGCCGGAAATCGGTCAGCTCTTTTTCCGTCGGCAGCGTGCCGAACCACAACAGGTAGGCGGTCTCGCCGAAGGTGGACTTCTCTGCCAGCTCGTGAATGTCAATCCCGCGATAGGCCAGGACACCGGTATCGCCCTCGATCCAGCAAATTCCAGAATCGGCGGCAACAATTCCTTCCAGGCCCCGCGCCACGGTCGTGCTCGACATAGTAGTTTTCTCCAAATTCAAGCGGATTTTGCCGGGCCGTCCGCGAATGCTTCGGTCCTCGTCCGGGAAAACCCCAACTTTCCGTTATAACGCGAGCGCGCCTACTCTGTCACCGCGTTGTCCCTGCGCTGCTATCATTCCGCCGCATTCGCATCAACGCAGCACGCGGAAACAGGCGCGATCCGTTCTTGAGGCATGGATTTGACGGCGCGAAAACGATACGGCGCGAAATCGTCGAGCGGCACGTCCAACGGCTCCCCCAGAATGGCTTGCGTCATCAGCCGCGCGGTTCCCGGAGCCAGCAGAATGCCATCGCGGTAGTGTCCCGTCGCATGCCAGCAATGTTCCATCGCCGCCGCGCCCAGGACCGGCAGCCCATCCGGCGTGCCGGGCCGAAGACCCGCCCAGATTTCCAGCCGCGCCGCACGATCGATTTCCGGAACCAAGCTGGCAGCGGCCCGCAGCAGGCGTTCAATGCGGTGCTCCTCGACGGACTCATCGAAGCCGACATGCTCGATCGTCGCGCCGATGGTGACGTGGCCATCCCCGCGCGGGATGGCGTAGAACTCTGGGGTGCGCAGCACGCAGCGCAGGCGCTCCGAAGCGAGGGCGACGGTCGCCATCTGCCCCTTCACCGGTTCGACCGGCAGACCTCCCAACTGCGGCGCTCCAGACCAGGCGCCGCAGCAATTGACAAAGATGCCGGCGGAAATGCGCTCCGTGGCCGTGCGTACGACAACACCGGCAGCGGATGTTTCCACATCGAGCACCGTAGTCTTTTCGCGCAGCGTTCCGCCCTCCGCGACAAACGCCTCCGGCAGCGCCCGGCACAGGTCGCGCGGGTTGAGACTCTGCTCCTCCAGCCGAATAATCGGGTGCCCTAAATCTCCAAACGTGAAACCGGGGATCCATTGCCGCACTTCCTCCCACGCCGCGTCGCCGGCGATCAAGTCCAGGTCCGCACTCGTGCTCCGAACCTGCTGCAGGGTCCATTGCGTACGCAGCGGAACCGGCTGCCCCGACGCCGCCGTAATTCGCTCCAGATATGCGGGATAATGCTCCAGGCTGTGGATGGAGAGCGGCAGCAACGCGGGTGGATTCTCCGGATCATGGGCTGCCAGCATCCCGCCGGCCGCCCAGGACGCTGCTCGCATGGCTTCCCCACGCTCCAGCACGGTCACAGACAGCCCGTGCGAGAGCAGTTCCATGCCGATCGACAGGCCGATAATTCCGCCCCCTGCGATCAGAACGTCGCTGGTCCGCGATCTCCCCATACATCCATTGTATGAGTTTCCAATTTGTGAAAATAAGCGATGCGACGCGTCCGGTATACGCCTACTTGAACGGCACAATCAGCGAACGCCCATTATTGAAGCTGATGGTCAGATGTGAATTCTTTCGCTGGCTCCATTGCTGTTGGGACCATGCGTAGTTGAACACCATCAACCCTTCGGCCGACTGGCCCGGTTGAATTACCTGGTGCCGGGTCAACAGCTTCGTCCGCATGGCAGCGAGGTTGGGAAAGCGTTCAAACACGCGGTCAATGTCTTCCGGCAACGCGGCGAAACTACGATTGTTGTTGCCATGCAGCTTGATATCGGCCGTCATATCGAAGATCGTCAGCGGCTTGGGCCCTATGTTGGTAATCCGGCCCTCGACCAGGAGGATGGTTTCGTTCTGCTGCGGGACCGTTCCCGCCATTCCTGTGTCGGACGGCGGCTGCGCGGCATTCACCTGCACGGGATACGCCGTCTCGCGAATGACTGTACCGGTGGCGTCCGGTTTCGTGCGTCCAAAATGGGCAAACAGCGCCCAGCAAATACCCAGTCCTATAACGACGACGATGGCAGGGATCAGGAGCGGACGCCAGGGGTTCGGCGGCTCGACCTGCTCCAATTCCGGAGCGCCCGCGTTGGGGGACGGCGAAGCGGATGTATTCATGATTGCAAGCAGTTTACCCGGAATCTCGCAAAATGGGGCAAATTTTCGTCAGCGACGGGGACGCAGGTGCCGCAGCAGTTCCTCCGTTGCACCGGTGTTCAACACGTCTTCCGCCCGCAGCCAGGCCCGCCGCAACTGGCGGATGCCGTAACGCATTTTGTCGAGGTGAGAGGTATGGTGGGCATCCGTATTGACAACAATCTTGCAGCCCAACTCCCTGGCCCGCCGCAGATTGCGATCGCTCAGGTCCAGCCGGTCGGGATAGGCATTGTGCTCGACCGCGACGCCAAGCTCCGCGCAGCGGCGAAGGACGCGATCGAGGTCGAGCGCATACGGCTCCCGGCGCAGCAGCAGGCGGCCGGTGGGATGGCCGAGAATTCGGACGAACGGATTTTCGATCGCCCGCAGAATCCGCTCGGTCATCTGCTCCGCCGGCTGGTTGAAATGGGAATGCACGCTGGCGATGACGATCTCCATCTGTGCCAGCACATCGTCGGAAAGATCGATGGCGCCGTCGGCGAGGATATCGACTTCGATACCTGCAAAGATTTTTATCCGGCCTTCCTGCTCGCGATCCACGGCGCGGATGCTTTCCACATGGCGCAACGCCCGTGCGTCGTCCAGGCCATTCGTCATGGCCAGGTTTTTCGAGTGATCGGTGATGGCCATGTAGCTGTACCCGCGTTCGATCGCCGCCTGCGCCATTTCCCGAATGGTGTTCCGGCCATCGGTTTCGCTGGTGTGCATGTGGAGATCGCCGCGAATGTCGGCCTGCTCGATCAACCGCGGCAGGCGATGCTGTTCGGCAGCGGGAATTTCTCCCAGATCCTCGCGCAACTCCGGCGGGATATAGTCCAGACCAAGAGCCGCATAGATTTCTTCCTCCGTCGCAGCCGGAATCGCGACCCCGTCGGAGAATCGAGTGAGCGCGTATTCATTGAGCGTGTAACCGAGCTTGAGAGCACGCTGGCGCAGCGCCACGTTGTGGGTCTTCGATCCGGTGAAGTATTGCAGCGCCGCGCCGTAGCTCGCCTCCGGCAACATGCGCACGTCCACCTGCAGACCATGGCGCAGATGAAAGCTGACCTTGTTCTGCCCCTTGGCAATGACATCCACAATGGGCGGATAAGCGGCGACGTGTTCGACCACCGCCTCGACACAATCGGCGGCGCACGCGGGGCCGGTGACGAGAATATCCAGATCGCCCACGGTTTCCCGGCCACGCCGCAGAGAACCGGCCGCGGTCACCCGATCGACGCCCGGCAAGCGGCGCAAGTATTCCGTCAGCTTTTCGGAGGCGGCTTCCGCTTCATCCAGATGGAATCTTCCGGCGTGCTTGCGATAGTCGGCGATGCCCTGCAGAATCTTCGCCACCTGCCGGGGCCCGCAGCGGGGCAGGCCATCGAGCTTGCTCGCGCGCGCGGCCACTTCAAGTTCGTCCACGCTGGCGATCTGCAGGGCGTCCCAGAACAAGGCTACGGTCTTCGGCCCCATGCCGGGCAGCCGCAGCAGCTCCAGCATGGTCGGCTTGTAGCGAGCCAGCAGTTCTTCCCGCAGGGGCAGCTTACCGGTCCGCTCCATCTCCACAATGTTGGCCGCCATCCCCTTGCCGATACCGGGCAGCTCCAGCAGCTTTTTCGGCTCCGCCGCCAGCTCGCCCACCGAGACGGTGCTGGACTCGACCGCCTCCGCCGCCCGCCGGTAGGAGCGGATGCGAAACGAGTCGGCGGCGCTCACCTCCAGCAGGTCAGCGGTCTCAAAGAGGATTTGGGCGATATGGCGATTTTCCATGGCTTCGGCGAACGGGGACGCAGCGCCTGGAAGGAATCATCGCACTCTGAAGAGAAAACGCAAAGCCCGGCGCAGAGCCGGGCATTCTTCAAACGTCCGATGCCTCGCGCCTTGGAAGGGAGACACGAGGCATCCCATTCCAACCCGCTTCATCCGTTCTGACGGGACGCCGCTTACACGGCAGCCTGCAGGCGGAGCACTTGATCTGCCTGAGGGCCTTTCTCTCCCTGCACGATGTCGAATTCGACTTCGTCGCCCTCCTTCAAGCTTTTATAGCCGTCGGTTTGGATCGACGTGTAGTGAACGAAGACATCCGGTCCATCGTCGCGCCCGATAAACCCGAAGCCCTTTGCATTGTTGAACCACTTGACCTTGCCCTTGTGATGAGACACGGAAGACGCACCTCTCCATACAGATTGGAGCCCGAGGGGATCCTAGGGTATAGACGCGCGCTCAAAAATTAAGTTACCGGCGGAGAGAAAAGAATGCGGTATCGGGGGTGATTACGATCCCAAAATGCACCGGGTGAAAGGATTTCCCTGGGTCTCCGCACGAAACGGAATCCAGAACCGCCAATCGATCGTTCTATCGTGCGCGGAAAGCGGATTGAAAAAATGCTTCTGTCGAGAAAAACTGTCATTCCAAGCGAAGTCCTTCAGAAGCAAGGGCACAGTCCGATGGAACCGCGGTTTCCCCGCGTCGAAATCCGCTCAGCGTCGCTTGAAAGAGCGCCAACGTTCATACTGCAGAATTGCGACGATCGTTTTGGCGTCGATGATTTTGCCGCTTTCCACCCAATGCAACGCCTGAGACAGCGGAATCTGGCGGTGCTCGATGTATTCATCCTCGTCCGGGTTCGACTCTCCAGAGCTCAATTCCTCGGCCAGATAAATCTGCATCCACTCGCCCAGAAATCCAGGGCTGACATACAGGCACACCATCTTTTTCCAGCGCTTTGCGCGATAGCCGGTCTCCTCCAGCAGTTCGCGCTTCGCCCCCGCCAGCGTCGCTTCCTCCGGCTCTCTGCCGCCGGCGGGAATTTCCCACATATATTGCCCGGCGGCATGACGATACTGGCGCTCGATTACGATCAGCGGATCGCTTTCATGGCCGCGCGGTTCGACGGCGAGGATCACGACGGAACCGGGATGGCGAATCACGTCGCGCCGAGAAAGGACGCCTCCCGGTTCGCGCACATGATCGGTGTACACATCGAAGAGCGGCCCGTGGTAGGCGAGCTTCGAGGAGACCAGTTCGACCTTCGTGCCGGACTTATTTTTCGCCGGCTTGCTCGGCGGGTTTCCCGCGGCATGTTTGCGGAGACGTGGATTGCTGCTCCTGGTTGTTGCTTTGCGTGATTGCGCCAACGGCTCTCTCCGAAATCGTTTGGATTTTCTATCGAAGCCCTTCCCATAGTAATCGGTTGCTGCTGGGCTTCGCACATCGGGGGCGTGAGAGGATGAGATCGATGACGCCGATCCGCCAAACATCCCGGCGCAAGAAGCCCGCGCCGCAACGCGTCTCGCTCATCGGCCTGGGCAACTGGGGCACCGCGCTGGCGCTGGCACTGAAAGACGCCGGCATTCGTCCGCGCGAATTCGTTGTGCGCCGGAAGCTCGCCATCGATTCCAGGTTCGCCGCATCGCTCGGCGCGAAACTGGCAACCTGGGTGCAGGCCGCGCTCGACGCCGATGTTTTCTGGATCTGCACTCCGGATGCCGCCATCGTCAAGGTTGCAGCTGAACTGGCCGCCGCTCTCGGAGCTGAACCGCTACGCAGGAAACTTGTCGTGTTTCACTCCAGCGGCGCCTTGCCCAGCACGGAGCTTGCGGCCTTGCGGGCCGTGCGCGCCAGTATCGCCTCAGTCCATCCCCTGATGACGTTTCCGCGGCGGTCCAGCTCAGGTTCCAGCCGGAAACGCCCGCTGGCGGGGGTGCCGTTTGCCATTGAAGGCGACTCGCGCGCCTGCCGCACGGCGGCGAAACTGGTGCGTGCAATGGCAGGAGAACCGTTCCCGCTGACCGTGGAAAGCAAGCCTCTCTACCACGCTTTCGGCGCGTTCGCTTCGCCCATGCTGGTGGCGGCGCTGACCGCGGCGATCGAAACCGCAGTCGCCGCCGGGTTCACACGCCGGGAGGCGCGCCGCCGCATGCATCCCATGGTCGAGCGCACCATCGCCAATTTTTTCAACGATGATCCGGAGAAAAGTTTCAGCGGCCCTATCGCTCGCGGCGATACTGCAACCATCGCCAGCCATCTGGAGGCATTGCGGGGCCGGCCCCGGCTGCTGGCGGTCTATCGGGAGCTGGCCTGCTTCGCACTCGATACCCTTCCGGCGCAAAATACAATGGAAATTCGGCGACTGCTGATCGGCCGGGAAGAATAAGTTCGCATCGCGAGCGTCCTCGGGCGCATCCACTCCCATGAGACACTGACGCTTGCCCCGGGGCCGCTCGGCCCGCACCTCGCCTCAAGGAGCTTCCACGGAATTGGACCGAAACTGCTATACAGCGAGTGCCCTGCCCCACGTCAGCGCACTGTTTCGCGACTACGTCGCCGGCCTGGCGGAGCGAAAGGAAGAGCTGCTGCCGTTCTATTCGCCGCTCTACCGCGAAAACGCCTGGATGGGGCATCCGCCGGCAATGGATGCCGACACACGCAGCGTGATCGCTACCCTGCTCGCGACGCAGAATCGAGGCTTCGGCGCAGCCCCGGCGACTTTCGCTAATCTTGACCGACTGGCTGAAGGAGCAGCAGCCGTCGTCACCGGCCAGCAGGTGGGCCTGTTCGGCGGTCCGTTGCTGACACTGCTGAAGGCCGCCAGCGCCATTCGCCTGGCCGCCGATGCCAGCCGCGATGGCCACCCGCACGTGCCTATATTCTGGTTGGCCAGCGAAGATCATGATTTCGAGGAAATCAACCAGGCGACATTTCTCACCGCCACCGGATTGGAAACGCTGCGGCTGCCCGGCAACCCCGCGCCGGGAAGACCGGTGGGCGATCTGCCGCTGGGCGACGGCATTCTCCCGCTGCTGGAGAACGCGCGGCGATGTCTGGGCGAAAGCTCCATTGCCGATCTCCTGGCCTCCACCTACACACCCACCGCAACTTTCGCCTCCGCTTTCGCCGCCTTTCTTACAAAAGTTTTCAGCGAACATGGCCTCATTGTCATCGACGCCTCCGCGCGGTCGTTTCACGCATTGGCGCAGTCCACCTTACGCGCGGCCATCCAGCAGGCGGATACCATCCATGCCGCGCTGCTGGAACGCACGAACGAACTGGAACGCGCCGGATACCATGCCCAGGTGATGGTTGGCGACTCCTCCAGCCTGCTGTTTCTTCTCGATGAAAACAGCGGCGAGCGCAATGCCTTGAAGAAAACACCCCAGGGCACGTGGTCGGCCGCTGGACAGCAATACACCAGCTCCGATCTGCTGGCTATCCTCGAAGAAGCGCCGGAGCGCATCAGCCCCAACGTGCTGCTGCGGCCGGTGATGCAGGACACCTTGCTGCCCACATCGGTCTACATCGGCGGCCCGGCGGAGATTGCCTATTTCGCGCAATCGCAGGTCGTCTACCAGCACATTCTGGGCCGCGCCACGCCGGTGCTTCCGCGATTTTCCGCCACGCTGATCGACCCGCGCATGGCGAAGATTCTCGAGCAGCATCAGCTCTCCTTGCCTGACGTTTTCACCACCGGTGAAGCCCTGGCGCAGCAGTTGGGTGCCCGCTCCATGCCGGTCGAAGGCAAGCGCAAACTCGCCGCCGCCGGCAACGCTCTGGACCGCGAATTGCAGCTTCTGACGGAATGGATGCATGCTCAGGATGCAAGCCTGGGCCACGCCGCCGACGTTGCCGCCTCGAAAATGCTGTACCAGATGAACCGGCTGCGGCAGCTCTCCGCCAACTTCACCCTGCAGCGCGAACAAAGCCTGCGGCGCCACGCCGACGCCCTCTGTCTGCAACTCTTCCCCAACGGCAACCTGCAGGAGCGCGTTCTCGCGGGCGCGGGATTCCTCGCAGCCACCGGCCCTTCCCTGGTTGATCTGCTGGTCGAGCGCGCTCGCTCCGGCATCTGTGCCCACCAGGCGCTTTATCTTTAGAACCGCTCCAGAAGCAACGACGCCCCGGCATGCCAATCTTTTTGGCTAGCGCGTATAAAGGATTTACCCTCCCCGGGGAACGCTATGATCGATTTTCATTCGCTGCAACATTGCCAATCCTGCCGTGTGCAAGAACACCTCTTCCTGAACCATCTGACCCCTGCGCAGCGACAGGAGTTGACCGACGCCTCGTTTCGCATTTCTCTGCCCTCTGCTTCCACGATTTTTCGTGAAGGGGACGCCGCGGATGGAGTGCGGGTCCTGCGCAGAGGGCGGGTGAAGATCGTTATGAACTCCGAAGAGGGCCGTACCGTTCTTCTGTACATCGCCGCGCCGGGGGAGTTGCTCGGGTTGAGCACCGCGATTTCCGGAGACGTAGGTAAGATTTCCGCCGTCACGCTGGAGCCGTGCGATCTCGACCTGATCCCCCGCGATGCATTCCTGGATTTTCTCAACCGGCATGAAGCGGAGTCGCGCGCCGCGCTCGAGGAACTGTCCGCGCAGCACTCCTGCATCCTGGACGCGATCCGGCGGTTGTCCCTGGCGCCCTCGCTGCTGGCCAACCTGGCGCGATTTCTGCTAGGGCTGAACTGTCCGGAGGAGGGACCGCAGACCGATACAGTGCATTTGCGCCTGACTCATGAGGAAATCGCTCAGCAACTCGGCGCCACTCGCGAGTCCATCACCCGCAGCTTCTCCAAACTGCGGCGGAACAACATCATCGAGCAGCGAGGGCAGTCGATTCTCATCCGCGACCGGGGCGTGCTGGAACATCTCGCCGGCGGCCGCGTGAAAGAAGCCGCGCTGCAGCGGGTATAGTCGCCGCGGAAGCGGCTGCGATATCCTGAGCCAGAGGAACGGAGGGAGCGCCATGGCTGAAAAAGGACCGAGCATCTTCGATATCACCTGCCCGGACTGCGGAGCTGTGATGAAGGTCGATGCCGACACGCGCAGCGTGATCGCCCATACTCCCGCTCCGCGAAAAAGGACATTTGAAGACTTCGAAGCGGCGACGCGGGCGCTGAAAGACCAGGAAGAGCGCAAGCAGTCGCTGTTCCGTCAGTCGGTCGAGGCCGAGAAGAACAAGGACGAGGTGCTCGCCAAAAAATTTGCCGAAGCGCTGCGCCGCGCCAAAGAAACGCCGGACGAAGCCCGACCGCTGCGCGACTTTGACCTGGACTGATCCGCCGCCCGGAAAGAAGCATTCAGAGTCTCACTCGAATGGCCGCCGACATCCTCTCCCATCTGACCGCTGCCGCGTACGACAAGCCTTCGCGCCCGTGCGGAGACAATCCCGCATGGGGGGGACATATTCCTTTCGCGTTCTGGGCCATCGAGCAGTGGCGTCCGCAAACGCTGGTGGAACTGGGGACACACGCCGGCAGCTCCTACTTCGCCTTCTGCCAGAGCGTGCAGGCGCATGGGACGGACACCCAATGCTACGCCGTTGACACCTGGCAGGGCGATCCCCATGCGGGGTCCTATGGGGATGAAGTTTTTGCCGATGTCGACGGCTACAACCGGCAGCACTACAGCGCCTTTTCCCATCTGCTGCGGATGCGGTTCGACGATGCGTTGGGGCAATTCGCCGACGGCAGTATCGACCTGCTGCACATCGATGGGTTCCACACCTACGACGCGGTGCGCCACGACTTTGAAACCTGGCTGCCGAAAATGAGCCGACGCGGCGTGGTGCTGTTTCACGACAGCAATGTTTTCAAGAACAATTTTGGCGTCTGGCGGCTCATGTGCGAGCTGGAACCGCGCTTCCCGCATTTCCATTTCCTGCACAGCCACGGTCTGTCCATGTTCACATTGTCGGAGGAAGCTCCGGCGGAAGCGCGCTGGATGACCGCGCTATCGCTCGCGGAAAGAAAGCTATGGAGGCGGCAATTTGAGCAACTGGGAAAGCGCATCCTCATCGACGCGCTGCCGGAAGGGAAAAAGCGTCTGCCGTTCCATCCCTGGCGCCTGTTACGAGCGCAGATGCGGCGATCGCGCGCGCTGAGGCGTTATTCTTTGCGCTCAAACGAGCGGTAGCCGTGCTGGCGAATGAGAGCGTCGCGGCGGGCGTCGGCCAGGTCGGCCTCGACCATCTCCCGCACCAGTTCATCGAATCCGATGCGCGGTTTCCAACCCAGCCGTTGGTGCGCGTAGGTGGCGTCGCCCAATAGCGTTTCCACCTCTGCTGGGCGGAAATAGCGCGGGTCCACGGCGACGACAGTGCGGCCCTCGGCATCGAGCGCATGTTCCTCCGCGCCCTCGCCTTCCCAGCGCAGTTCCATTTCCAACGCCTGTGCGGCCAGGGTGACAAATTCGCGCACGCTATGCTGTTGGCCGGTGGCGATGACGAAGTCCTCCGGCCGCTCCTGCTGCAGCATCAGCCACTGCATTTCAATGTAGTCGCGAGCATGGCCCCAGTCGCGCAGCGCATTCAGGTTCCCGAGATAGAGGCAATCCTGCAGCCCGGCGGCAATGCGCGCCAGCCCGCGGGTAATCTTGCGGGTCACAAACGTTTCGCCGCGGTTCGGCGACTCGTGATTGAACAGGATTCCATTGCACGCATACATGCCGTAGGACTCGCGATAGTTCACCGTAATCCAGAAGGCGTAGAGCTTCGCAACCCCATACGGCGAGCGGGGATGAAAGGGCGTCTTCTCCGTCTGCGGCGTCTGCTGCACCAGCCCGAACAGCTCCGAAGTAGACGCCTGATAAAAGCGCGCCTTCTTCTCCATCCCCAACATGCGGATTGCCTCCAGCAGCCGCAGCGTGCCCATGGCGTCCACATCGGCCGTATATTCCGGCTGTTCAAAAGAAACAGCGACGTGGCTCTGCGCGCCCAGATTGTAGACTTCGTCCGGCTGCACTTTCTGCACAACGTGAATCAGGCTACAGGCGTCTGTCAGGTCGCCGTAATGCAGGATGAAGTGCCGGTGATCGACATGCGGGTCTTCATAGAGATGGTCGATGCGGTCGGTATTGAAGAGCGATGTGCGGCGCTTGATGCCGTGGACTTCATAGCCCTTCCGCAGCAGAAATTCGGCAAGATAGGCGCCGTCCTGTCCGGTTACGCCCGTAATAAGTGCGATCTTTTTCGCCAACGTTGCACCTGATTTGGAATGGTTCTTCCGGTTTCTCTGGTTCAGTGTATCGGAGACCGCCGGGTAGAGCTGCGAAGGTCAGTCCGACGAATCGAGTTCCCGAACCACTTCCGCCAGAGAAATCCCCCACTCCGGTAGGCGAACGCTGAAGTCGCGTTCCAGTTTGACGCAATCCAGCCGCGAATTCTTTGGCCGCGCCGCTGGCGTGGGATATTCCGCCGTTGCGATCGGAACCAACCGCGCGAAATTTTTCTGCGGCTCGGTCAAAGCGCGCAGACGAATCGCCTCGGCTGCGAATCCATGCCATGTTGTCTCGCCCGATGCCGTCAGATGATAGACGCCGGAGCTCTTCCCGTTCCAGCGACTGGCAATCGCGGCAGTGACGGCAGCGATCTCCCGCGACCAGGTGGGCGCGCCGGTCTGGTCGGCGACGATGCGCAACTCCGGCCGTTCCGCCGACAGTTTCAAAATGGTCCGCAGAAAATTCTTCCCGCGCGCGCCGTATACCCAGCTTGTCCGCAGCACCAGCCAGGGAATACCCGCCGCCGCCAGTATCCGCTCACCAGCCAGCTTGGTCCGCCCATACACGCCCAGCGGATTGGGCTGGTCCGCTTCGACATAAGGCGTGGTCTTGGCACCATCGAAGACGTAGTCCGTCGAATAGTGGATGATGGCCGCGCCGACCCCCCTGGCTTCGTCCGCGAGGGTCTTGATCGCATCCGCGTTGATGCGCTGGGCCAGCTCCGGCTCGCCTTCCGCTTTGTCAACCGCCGTGTAGGCGGCGGCGTTCACGATGAGATGGGGACGAACGGCGCGCACTGCATCTCGAATCGAATCGTCGGAGGCCAGATCGAGCTCCGCGCGCCCGGTCGCCGTCACCTCGCCCAGCGGAGCCAGCGCCCGCATCAGTTCCCAGCCCACCTGTCCGTCGCGCCCGGTGACCAGAATCCTGCCCGGAGCGTTCACCCGGCGGCCTCGCGCAGCACTTGCCGCAGGTACGCGCCATAGCCGCTCCGGCCCAGCTTGCCGGCCTGCTCTTCCACCTGTTCCGCGGTGATGTATCCCAGATGAAAAGCGATTTCTTCCGGGCACGCCACTTTCAATCCCTGGCGTTTTTCAATCGTCTGGATGAACGCGGCCGCTTCCAGCAGCGAGTCCTGCGTACCGGTATCGAGCCAGGCGAACCCGCGCCCCAGCACTTCCGTCTGCAACTGCCCGCGCTCCAGGTAGCGGCGATTCACATCGGTAATTTCCAGTTCTCCGCGCGCCGACGGCTTCAGCGACTTGGCGATCTCGACCACCTGGCTATCGTAGAAATAAATCCCGGTGACGGCGTAGCGGGATTTGGGTTTCTCCGGCTTTTCCTCAATCGAAAGCGCGCGCCCATGGCTGTCGAACTCGACCACGCCATAGCGCTCCGGGTCCTGCACTGGATGGGCGAACACGGTGGCGCCGGACTCCCGAGCGGCAGCATTGCGCAGCATCCGGGGCAGATCGTGCCCGTAAAAAATGTTGTCGCCCAGCACCAGCGCGCAGTGGTCGCCGGCGATAAACTTTTCGCCGATCAGGAAAGATTGCGCCAGCCCACCGGGCTTGGGCTGCACGGCATATTCAAACGACAAGCCGAATTGTTCGCCATCGCCCAGCAGAAACTCGAATCGCGGCGTGTCGGACGGGGTGGAAATGATGAGGATATCCCGAATGCCGGCCAGCATCAGCGTGGAAAGCGGGTAGTAGATCATGGGCTTGTCATAGACCGGTAGCAGCTGCTTCGATGCCGCAATGGTGAGCGGATAAAGCCGGGTTCCAGAACCGCCGGCGAGCACAATTCCCTTCACTTCGTTCCTCCGTGCCGTCCGTCTCGTGCTTGCCCGTTTCGAGCTTGATAATTCCGCTTAATCCATTCCTGGTAGGCGCCGCTCTGTACATCGTCCACCCACTCCGGATGGTCCAGATACCACTGGACGGTTTTGCGCAGCCCGGTTGAAAACGTCTCCACGGCGCGCCAGCCCAACTCCCGTTCCAGCTTGGTGGCGTCGATGGCGTAGCGGCGGTCGTGGCCGGGACGATCCGGCACAAAATGGATGAGATGCTTATGCGGGCGGAAGCGCGAATCCGGACGCAGCTCGTCGAGAATCCCGCAGATGGTCTCGACCACCTCGGCGTTGCTGCGCTCGTTTCTTCCGCCGATGTTGTAGGTTTCCCCGGGCCGCCCGCGTTCGAGCACCATCCGCAGCGCCCGGCAGTGGTCGCCGACATACAGCCAATCGCGCACGTTGCCCCCGTCGCCATACACCGGCAGCGGCTTGCCTGCCAGCGCGTGGGTGATCATCAACGGAATCAGTTTTTCCGGAAAATGATACGGGCCGTAGTTGTTTGAGCAGTTGGTGATGATCGTCGGCAGTCCGTAGGTATGGAAATAAGCGCGCACCAGATGGTCGGATGCCGCCTTGGTCGCCGAGTAGGGACTGTTCGGCGCATAGGGCGAATCCTCGCGGAATGGGGGATCGTCGGGGCCGAGCGAGCCGTACACCTCATCGGTCGATACGTGGAGAAACCGAAATCGCTCTTGCTCGTCTCCGGTCAATTTCTCCCAATAGGCGCGCGCGGCTTCCAGCAGCACAAACGTGCCGCGCACGTTCGTCTCGACAAACGCCTCCGGACCGTGGATCGAGCGATCAACATGACTTTCCGCGGCGAAATGCAGGATGGCGCGGGGGCGATGCTCGACGAGCAACTGGTCCATTCGTTGGCGGTCGCAGATATTCGCCCGCACAAAGGTGTAGTCCGGACGCGCCGCAACCCGCTCCAGATTCTTCAGGTTGCCGGCATACGTGAGGCAATCGACGTTCACCAACGGGCTGGCCGAGGCTTCCCGCCCTCCATCCAGCCATTCCAGCACGAAGTTGGAGCCGATAAACCCCGCGCCTCCAGTCACCACAATCGGAATCAAAACAATCGTTCCTTGACACCCAAGAAATGCCGGAAATCCCGGCCGCCGCGCCTTGCGAGCGCAGCAGACGCCAGTGTACCGGATGGGCGCAAAGAATTGTCATTCCGACCGAAACGAAGCCGGGGCCTCAGCGACAGGTGTTCGTCGCTGGGGTGGGAGCGGAAGCGAAGGGGCGCACGCTTCTCCAGTCCAGCCAGAGAGCTGTGCGGTTTTGATCTATTTTGATCTATGCCCGGATGGCGGAAATATCCAGATCGATCTTAACCTCTTTGCCGACCATCACTCCGCCGGCTTCGAGCGGAATATTGAACGACATTCCGAAGTCGTCCCGGTTGATCTTCGTGGAAGCCGATACGCCGATGCGTGCGTTCCCGTAGGGATCTTTCGCCTCCGCCGTGGGACCTTCCACGTCCAGGATCACTTCCTTCGTTGTCCCACGGATGGTCAGGTCGCCTGTGACCTTGCCCGTGTCGGCGCCGGTGCGCGCCACTTTGCGGCTCTGGAACGTCATGTTCGGATGGTGCTCAACATGGAAAAAGTCCGCGCTCTTTAAATGGCCGTCCCGTTTTTCATCCTGGGTGCTGATGCTGTTCACGTCGATGACCGCATTGACCTGCGATTGCTCGGGGTGTTCCGAGTCGTATTCGATGGTGCCCTGAACGCTGCCAAAACTACCGCGGACGTTCGATATCATCATGTGGCGAACGGTGAAATGCGCGCTGGAATGTATCGGATCGATTTTGTAGGTCGTTTTCAAGATGTCTCCCTCAGGATTGTCGCCGGTGCGGCGGAATAACACTTCACCCTCACATAGATGTGCCGTCGCCGGCAAACGATGCGGGTTCTCTCTGGAAGTTGGATGAGCGCACTCGCTGGCCGAATGCCCGCGAGCTTAAAATAGGAATTATTCCAGCAGGAAAGGTTTCACCCCCGATGGATTCCTTGCGACCGAGCGCCTCCTCCGCCAAATTCACGCGCCGACGTCTGTTGAAGAGCGCGGGCGGCATGGCGGCCGCCGCAGCCGCCGCGTCGTTGATGCCGCCCAACCTGCAGCGTGTGCTCGCGGAGTCGCATCACTCCCCCGGCCCGATGGGCTCCATGCGGGAAATCAAGCATGTGGTCATGCTGATGCAGGAAAACCGCTCATTCGATCACTATTTCGGCACCATGGCAGGGGTACGGGGATTCAATGATCCCCACGCGCTCACGCTGTCTACGGGAAAATCCGTTTTCTACCAGCCGGACGTTGTCAATCCGATGGGCTATTTGCTGCCGTTCCACCTGAACACCCATACCACCAGCGCCCAAAAAATTCCTTCCACCAGCCATGCCTGGACCGTGCAACATGAGGCGTGGAATGGCGGCGCCATGGACCGCTGGCTCCCGGCCCACCGCAAAGCCGACGGCGCGAATGGCCCCTATTGCATGGGTCACTACGATCGCGGCGACATTCCCTTCCACTTCGCTCTGGCGGAGGCGTTTACAATTTGCGACGAATATCACTGCTCCGTCATGGGTCCGACCCATCCCAACCGCATGTACTGGATGACGGGGACGATCGATCCCGAGGGCCGGCACGGCGGGCCGCTGCTGAACAACAGCATGCCCAAGGGCGGCTTTACCTGGACCACCTACGCCGAGCGGCTGGAGGCGGCCGGAGTTCCATGGAAGGTCTATCAGCAGAAAGACAATTTCGGCTGCAATGTGCTGGAGTTCTTCAAGGTTTTTCTGGACGCGCCCAAGACATCCTCTCTTCATGCGCGCGGCGTGTTCCATGGCCCGGACGGGCAGTTCGAGTACGACGCAATGAATGACCGGCTACCGCCCGTCTCCTGGATTATTCCCACCAGCTATCAGTCGGAGCATCCCGACTACATGCCGGCCGACGGGGCCGCCTTTGTCGCCAGCAAAATCGATGCGGTCGCCGCCAACCCCGCCGTATGGGCAAAGACCGTTTTCATCCTCAACTATGACGAAAACGACGGCATCTTCGACCATGTGGCGCCCCCCGTGCCGCCAGACGGCACGCCCGACGAGTTTGTCCAGGGTCTCCCCATCGGCGGTGGATTCCGCGTTCCCTGCATCCTCATTTCCCCGTGGACCGTGGGGGGATGGGTCTGCAGCCAGCCTTTCGATCACACCTCGGTGCTGCAGTTTCTGGAGCACTTCACCGGGGTGCGGGAGCCGAACATCAGCGACTGGCGGCGACAGACTTTCGGCGATTTGACGTCGCCATTTCGTTTCCGGCACGGTCTGACTTCCCCGTTTCGCTTCTGGCATCGGGAATCCAAGCCTCCCGCACTGCCGGGAACCGCCGACGAGCTGAACCTGGCCCAGTATGAGTCCATCTATCTCCCAAAGCCGGTTCTCCCCGGCGCAGAGCAGCAGTTCCCGGTGCAGGAAAAAGGCTCCCGCAAGCGCGTGTAGTCGGGGATCGCGCCGACGAAAATGCCCCACGGCCGGGCGAAGCACTCTGCACCCGGTTTCCTATCTTGGGCTGGACTGCGACGCACGCCACTATTTTCCCGAGGGGTCAAGCCACAAGCACACCTGCTGATTGATTGCCGTAGGTATCCCGACCCGATAAAATGAATCTGTGCCGTCTAAAAACCAGATTCGCACGTGCCTTCGTATTCTTCTGTGAGAGGTCCCCATGCGCCGTCAATACACGCAGTTCTCCCTGGCATCCATCCTCATCTTGATGATGCTGGGGTGCGGAGGCGGTGCAGCCCCGCCCGCACCAAAACCGATTACAGCCAGCCTTTCCGCTTCCCCATCCACCATCACGGCAGGCGCCAAGGCCGCGCTTAGCTGGAGCACGGCGAACGCGACCACCGTCTCGATCAATCAGGGAATCGGCACCGTGGCGGCCAGCGGCAGCATGAGCGTGTCCCCGACCGCGACCACCACCTACACCCTTACGGCGAGCAACGGCACGAACACCGTCACCAGCACCGCCACCGTGACGGTGACCGCGGCGCCCGCAATCACAGCAACGTTGACGGCTTCCCCCGCCTCCATCTCAAGCGGCCAGAGCACGACCCTCACCTGGAGTACGGCGAACGCGACCACCGTCTCGATCAATCAGGGAATCGGCACAGTAGCAGCCAGCGGTAGCATGAGCGTGGCCCCCACGGCGACCACCACCTATACCCTGACCGCAACCGGAGTCGGCCAGCCCGCAACCAGCGCCGCCACGGTGACCGTGACTGGAACGGGGGCGTTGCCCACGGCGCACTTGACGGCTTCTCCGGCGACGATCCAGGTTCTTTCCGGGCAGAGTGCGACCCTGACCTGGAGCACGGCGAACGCGACCAGCGTGTCGATCGACAACGGGATTGGCACGGTGGCGGCAAGCGGGACGCAGACCGTCTCTCCGATGGCGACCACCACCTATACCCTGACGGCCACCGGCGGCGGCCAGCCCGCGACCAGCACCGCCACGGTGACAGTGACGCCGTTGACTGGGGTAATGGAGTGGAAGGGCAGCGTAACCGGCAACGGACTCTACGACAACGAAACCACGCTGACGCCGGCCAACGTGAACGTGACCCAGTTCGGCAAGGTGCGCAGGCTGATCGCCGATGGCGAACTGCTGGCCCAGCCCCTGTATGTGCGCAATGTCGATCTCGGGGCGACCGGGGTTCACAATTTACTGATCGTCGCCACCGAGAACGACAGCATCTACGCGTTCGACGGCCAGGGCACCTCGACCACGCCTCTGTGGCAGCGCAGCTTCATCTCCCCAGCCAGCTGCACCACCAACTGCATCACCACCCAGCCGGACGATCACGGCGGCCGCTCCACCTTCGGCGGCGAGGTCGGCATCACCGGCACCCCGGTGATCGATCCCCTGACCGGCACTCTATACGTGGTCGCCGCCACCGAGCAGAACGGCACGATTACGGATACGCTGCACGCCCTCGACATCCGCACCGGCAACGACGCCGCCGGCGCGGGCAGCGTGGTGATTGCCGCCAGCGTACCGGGCACCGGCGAAGACAGCGTGAACGGCGTGCTCACCTTCAACGCCACCTATGAGAACCAGCGGCCGGGACTCGTACTCTCCAACGGCGTCCTGTATATCGCGTTTGGGTCCTTCTCGGATGTCCCGCCCTTCCACGGCTGGCTGCTGGCCTACGATCCGGCGACGCTCCAGGCCATCTTCAACACCACGCCCACCTACACGGCCAACGATCCCAATTACGAAGAGGGAGTCGGCGCCGGCTTCTGGGCCAGCGGCGCTTCTCCCACGATTGCCGCCGATGGGACCATCTACATCGTGGGGGCCAACGGCAGCACAGACGTGCAAAACGGCGGCATGGACTACGGCGACACCGTGCTGCACCTCTCGTTTGACGACGGCGAATTCAAGGTGCTGGACTGGTTCACTCCCTCCAACCGCGATTGCACGGACTTGGCCGATCTCGAGATCGGCTCCGGCGGGGTCGTCCTGCTGCCCCCGGAAGTAGGCGGCAGCAACAGCCTGGCGGTCACCACCAACAAGGAAGGGCGCCTGTATCTGCTCGACCAGGACAATCTGGGCCACTTCAACGCAACGAAAGATCAAGTGCCGCAGGAGTTCATGGTCGGCGCGGACACCTGCACCGCCTCCACGACAGCGATCGCTGCGGCCGACGGCACCACCTGGCAGCGCCTCTACGGAAACCCCTCCTACTGGAACGGCAACCTCTACATGGTGCCCGCGAACACCCCCATTCATCAATACAGCATCGCCAACGGCGTCATCAACCCGACGCCCGTCGCCGTGGGCGCGACCGCCACGTACGTGCGCGGCGGCAACACCATTGTCTCCTCCAACGGAAACAGCGACGGCATTGTGTGGATGTACGAGAAGACATCCGCTGGAGACGCCATCCTGCACGCCTACGATGCGACCAAAGTCAGCAAGGAGCTGTGGAACAGCCAGATGAACGCCACCCGCGACGGCCTGAATACCGGCGACGAGGGCTTTCAGGTTCCCGTCGTCGTCGACGGCAACGTCATCGCACCTTCCGGAACCTACCTCGACGTGTACTCGCTGCTGCCCTAGTTTCCGGGGCATCGACGCGCTCCATGTCGCGGTAAACTTCGTTATGGAAATAATTGCCACCGATCTGCCCGGCGTGCTGCGCCTGCGTCCCAGGATTTTCTCCGACGACCGGGGCTGGTTCACGGAAACCTGGAACGAGGCGCGATTTCGGGAGAACGGCCTTCCGTCCGGGTTCGTGCAGGACAACCAGTCGCGCTCCCGCAAAAACGTGCTGCGCGGCCTGCACTACCAACTCCAGCACCCCCAGGGCAAGCTGGTCCGCGCTGTCGCCGGACGCATCTTCGACGTGGCCGTCGATATTCGCCGCTCCTCTGCCCACTTTGGTCGCTGGGTGGGGGTGGAGCTAAGCGCAGAAACCCCGGAGATGCTGTGGATCCCTCCCGGTTTTGCCCACGGATTCCTGGTTTTGTCCGAGTCGGCGGACGTACTCTACAAGACCACGGACTTCTACTCCGCGACATCGGAGCGGACCATCCTGTGGGACGACCCCTCCCTGGGGATTGCGTGGCCTTTGACCGCCGAGCCGGTCGTCTCCGCGAAAGACGCCGCCGGCGCGGCGTTTGCCGAGGCGGAATTGCCGAATTCCTGAACAGTCTGAGTCCGAAAAGCGGGGCGGCATGCCCTTCCGCGTTCCGCCGCAACGGGAGCGCCCGCGATTCGATTCCGTCAATAAGTGGGTACAGTCTCTCCGACGCGGCTCCGGTACCTTCTCCTCATTTTCGCATTCCGCGGAACCGATCGCTCCGACCGTAGCGCGAGCGCCCCTGACTGTCTAGGTTACGAGAGTGTTTTTTTGTCGTCTTGTTTCCCAAAATGGGGTAGACTCAGGCAGCATTTCATCTTGTCGCAGTCACTATAGCGGTTCTGTTTCGGAACGAATCGGGAGTTTCCGATTCAATCTGGGGCCCTGCCGGAGCACCACCCATCGGAGCCAAGGCGATCATGCCGCCCGATGAGTTTCATCGTAGGATGTGCCGGGAACCTGCAGCCGGGCTTGAATCGGGCTGAAACACTCTCGCGGCGCAGGTCGAGTCTGCAATGCTCCTTGACCTGTCCTTCACCCGCCGCTCAATAGAAGTTGGAACCGCGCCGCCACCGAGACGCCGGACCGGTGGGTAACGCAATCGGACCGGCGAATCGATTCCGGCTTCCGCGTATGCCACGCAGTCAAATTTTTTTGTTTGAGGTCTTCGATATGCTCCGTTCCTTCGTTCTCCCCGTTGCCCGTGCCACTGCCGGCGTCTTCGCCGGCACAGCCTGCCTGGCCGGAATACTGTTCGCCCCTGGCGTCGCCCGCGCCCAAGGCCTCTATCAGCCGCCCTCGGTCAATGTCGGCACCGGCGCCACACCGCAGGGTGTCGCTACCGCCGATTTTGCGCGTACGGGAAACCAGAGCTTGGCGGTGGTGAGCACCGGCAGCAGCAACGCCGGGGGGAACCTGAGGGTCTATCTAGCGACCGCGCCGGGAACATTCGCCTCACCCACGAACTATTTGACATGCAAGAAGCCGACAGCAGTCCTGGCGGCCGACGTCAACAACGACGGCTATCCCGATATCCTGGTCTCCTGCCAGACGGCCGGCGTGGTTGATTTGTTCCTTAATAGCGGAAATGGCAGCTTCGCCAACGCCGTCCCGATCTCCGTGACGAAGCCGGTTGCGATGGTTGCCGGCGACTTCGCCAACAACGGCACCATCGGCGTCGCTGTGGCGCGGAGCAACGGCGACATCACCACCCTGCTGAACCTAAGCGCAACCGGCGCCGGATCGAAGAAATTCCTAAGCGACACGGGAACCCCCACCGGAATCGCCGCCGGCGACTTCAATCACGATGGCAAACTGGACGTCGCCGTCTCCGATGGCGCGAACAACCTTGTCCGTATCTATACCGGCAAGGGAGACGGTTCCTTCGCAGCCGACGGCACGGTTGCCGCCGGGTCGCAACCCAGCGCCATCGCCGCGGCAGACTTCAATAACGACGGCAATCTCGACCTCGCCGTGACCAATGCCGGCAGCAACACCGTGAGCATCCTCCTCGGCAACGGCGACGCAACCTTCAATGCCCAGGCCAATCCCCAGTCGGCCGGTCTCAACCCGGTCGCCATCTCGGTCACCGACGTCAACAGCGATGGTTCCCCGGACGTGATTGCCTACGACGCCTATGTTTCCGCAAGCACCGGGGAGAACGCCTATTCGGTCCTGCTCGGCAACGGCGACGGCACCCTCCAGACCCCGCAGACCGTCAGCCTGTCTTCTACCCCGGGCACGGTTGCGGCGGTCGCCGACTTCAATCGCGACGGCAAGCCGGACCTGGCGTTTGTCCAGCAAACATCTAACCTGGTTTCCCTGTTGATCAACAACACTCTGCCTACTCCGTATCCCGGCGCCCGCAGCTTCTCTGGCGCCAACCCGATCGCCGCCGGCAATGGCAACATGGCGGACAGCATCACCACCGGCGACTTCAACCAGGATGGCAATCTCGATGTCGCCGTATCCTACCTGCAGGACAACCAAGTCAGGGTGTTGCAGAATGAAGGCGGAGGTTCCTTCGCCCTGGCCGGCACTTACAACGTGGGGCAGCAGCCCTATTCCGTGGTATCCGGCGACCTGAACGGAGACGGCTTTCCCGACCTGATTACCGTCAATACCTCCCTCAGCAGCCCGACCGGCACCGTCACCGTCCTGCTCAACAACGGCAACAGGGTCAACAACAGCTTCACCGTTTCGGGTACATATAATGTCGGAAGGCTGCCGTACCAGGCGGCCATCGGCGACCTGAATGGCGACGGCATTCCCGATATCGCCGTCACCAATTACGGAGCCAACACGGTGTCCATCCTTTGGGGAACGGGCAACGGAACCTTTACCGCCGGCCCCACCCTGAACACCGGAACCAACCCCTACGGCATCGCCATCGGCGACTTCGCCCACAATGGCCGTCCCGATATCGCTGTCACCTGCTATGGCACCGACATGCTGTACATTTTCCCCAACCAGGGTGATCGCAACTTCGGCACACCCTACATGTACAGCACGGGCTCGGGGCCCATGTCGCTGGTCACCGGAGACTTTAACCGCGACGGCAAGCTCGACATCGTGGTGGCCAACGCCACCGGCGGTCCCGCTGGAGATACCGATCCGACCACCTCCGGCAACAACATTTCCTTCTTTGCCGGCACCGGCACTGGCACGTTCCTCAACGGCGTCATCAGTCCGTCCTTGAACTTCCCCGACTCGATCGCCGCCGGAGACGTAAACGGCGACGGCATTCTGGATATCGTGGGTGTGGCCCCGAACTTCAACGCCGTCGAAGTCACGCTCGGCGCCGGCGACGGCACCTTCGGCACTATTCAGCAGCGCTCGCAGGGTGAATTTACCGCGGCCAAACAGCCTTGGGCAGTTGCACTCGGCGACTTCTACAACGATGGCCAGCTCGACATCGTGACCGCCAACACCTACAACCAGGTCAACATCGCGATTCCCGCCTATCAGACGCGCTATATGACGGTGTATCCGGTGGTGTCGGGCGGCGTCCCCAGCGTCGATCTGCTCACCAACCAGTCGGCAGCCACCATCTCGCTCGGGATAAGCCCAACACCCCCGCTGCCTGCCATCAACAGCGGCGTGACCCTCACTGCCACCGTCCAACCCGCCATCAGCGGCGCCACACCCACCGGATCGGTGATTTTTGAGGACAACACCGGCGCTCCGCTGGGAACCGGGCCCTATGATCTGGACGGCAGCGGAACCGCCAGCTACACCACCGGCCAACTCGGCAGCGGCCAGTACACCTTTACCACCCTCTACTCCGGAGACACTCTCTACCAGCCGACCACCGCTTCCGGCAGCAACTTTGCCGTCATCGTGGCGGGAACTCCGGTCACCCTCACCATCAACCCGACTACTGTCCCGTATGGAAATACGTTCCAGGCAACCGTTACGGTCACCCAAACGGGAGCCACGGTCCCGACCGGCACCGTGACAATCTACGGTACGCCGGGCAGCTTCAGCCTGCCGCCGATTACGCTGGCGAATGGCACGGGTAGTGAAACCGTAACCGTCGATACTCCGGATTTCAACGTCGGGACGTATGAGCTCTACGCTTATTACACGCCGGCAGGGGGTAGCCCATATCAGCCAGGTACTTCTTCACAGGTGGCGCTGACCGTAACTCCAGGACCCACAACCACGAACATCTCTTGCGGCGGCGGCTGGCTCCGCGTTTCCTGCACATCCACCACCACGCTGACTTCCAGCGGCGTTCCGGTTGCCTCGGGAAGTACGGTTGACTTCACCGTAAACGGCGGCGGCAACCATCCGGAAACAACCAACGGCAACGGGCAAGCGGCATATGCGTTCGGTGAGTTTATCGGATCGTTCACAGTCAAGGCTACCTTCCCAGCCCAGACGAACTATCTGACATCGAACAACAGTACAACCTCCGTCTGTTTCATTTATTGTGGTGCCTCGGAGCGATCGAGCATCCTATCTCTCGATTCATTCACAGGGAGCGGCCTGGCTGGCCGCGCATCTCCGGCAACCAGGCGGAATGTGCCGTTCTCCCTGTTCTAACCTGATGCATTGTTGAAGATGAACAAAAGCAAAGGCCGGGCGAAACTGCCCGGCCTTTCGCCTTTCTTGTACAGCATTTCCGCCTTTTCGATTTCGCGCCTGCAGACGGTAAACTCGGCCCCGAATTCCTGCATCTTAAAATCCCGCAGCATTGTATTGCCGCTCAAAGAACCGCGCGACCAACTCCCTTTCAGTAACAAAACCTTGGTAATTGGCCGTGCCATTTCGGTATTTTTTGGAAAAAACCGTGAAACACTTAGCTTTTCGTCGGCGCACCGATCGTTTTGTCCTGGGTCGGGCAAATCTTTCAGTTGAGGTCATGGTCATGATTGATCGTTCCCTTCAAAACTTCCTTCGTGCAGTCTCCGTCTTCGCTTTTGCCATCTTCTTCCTGCAGCCGTCCGCGGCGCGCGCGCAGACGCAATTTCAGCCGCTCACCGCGCTCAACACAAAGAGCGTCACGCTGCCGGCGGGCAATACGCCGCTGGGGGTCGCGGTCGCCGACTTCAACCACGATGGCTATCCAGACCTTGTTGTCGCCAACAATGCCGACAACACCATTAGTGTTTATCTCTCCACCGCATCCGGAACCCTGGCCGCACCGGTGACCTACCCCACCTGCGGCGGACCGACCGCGGTGCTGGCCAAAGATCTGGACCTGACCAGCCTGCCCGATATCGTTGTCACCTGCAATACACCCGCCTCAGACGTGATCCAGGTGTTTCTGAATCTGGGCGATGGCACCTTCGACCCGACCATGGGAGACGGGATTCACAATATCGTGCTGGGCACGGGCAAGGGCCCGGTTGCGCTGGTCTCCGGCGACTTCAACAATGATGGGCACCCCGACATCGCCGTAGCCAATAAGCTCGACGGCACCGTGACCCTGTTTCTGAGCGATGCGTCCAACAATTTCACCTATTACACCGTGAAGACCCTCAGCGGGTTCGGTACCCCGACGGCAATTGCCGACGGTCATTTCAGCGCATCCGGCAATCTCGACCTGGCCGTGGCCGACGCCTCCAGCAATACCGTCCATATCCTGACCGGCAACGGCGCCGGCAACTTTACCCCGGGAGCGACGCCGGCCACCGGCTCCAGTCCGGCAGGGATGGTCGCCGGCGACTTCAATCGCGACGGGATCACCGATCTGGCCGTGGTCAATGCCGGCGACGGCACCGTGAGGGTGCTACTCGGCCAGGGAGGCGGGAACTTCTCTACCTCCAAGCCCATCAAGGTGGGACCGGCTACCGGCACTGGAGCCAGCTCCATCATCGCCGTCGACACCCGGAGCAACGGTATCCTCGACCTCATCACCGGCAATACCGCGCAAAACACGTTCGGAGTCCTGCTCGGCAAAGGAAACGGGAGATTCCAGGCGGTCCAGACCTATGCCGTACCCAATGGGCCCGGCTATCTCGCCGTGGGCGACTTCAATCGTGACGGCAAGCCCGATTTGGCAGTCACGCAGACGACCGGCTCGGCGGTTTCTCTGCTGATCAACAACACGCTGCCCACTCCGGTCCCAGGCGGCCGCAACTTTCTCGCGCCGCTTTCCCTGAACCAGGGGCACGGCAACATGGCCGACGGCATTGCGGTCGCCGATTTCAACCATGACGGCAACCCGGACATCGCCGCCACCTATCTTGAAGACAACGCGGTGCGCGTGCTGCTGGGCAAGGGCAACGGCAAATTCGGCGCCGCCGTCGAGTATCCCGTCGGCACCCAGCCCTACTGGGTGGCGGCCGGGGACGTGAACAATGACGGCTACGCCGACCTGGTCACCGCGAACACGGGCGACGATACCGTCAGCGTGCTGATGAACAAGGCCGACGGCAGCGGCAATTTCAACGCCGCGGTCAGCTACCCGGCCGGTCATTTACCGTACCAGGTCGCCATTGGCGACCTGAACGGCGACGGCATCCCGGACCTGGCGGTCACGGACTACGGGGCCAACACCGTGTCTCTCCTGTACGGCCAGCCGGGCGGTACTTTCACCACCGGACAGACGCTGAACACCTGCACCAACCCCTATGGCGTCGTCATCGCTGACTTCCGCCACACCGGTCAGCAGGACATCGCGGTCACCTGTTTCCAGAACGCGCAAATGGAGGTGTTTCTCAACACCACTCCCATCCTGCCGCAGAACCCCGCGCCGCCGCAGGCCACCTTCGGTACCCCAGAAATGTTTACTACCGGCGTCAATCCGACTTCGCTGGTGGTGGGCGACTTCAACCGCGACGGCAATCTGGACATCGTAACCGGCAACTCGATCGCCAACAACGTCTCCTTCTTCGCCGGTAACGGGGATGGCACGTTCCAGGATGCGGTGAACAGCTTCGCGCTGAACTTTCCCGACTCGATCGCCGCCGGCGACCTGAACGGTGACGGCATCCTCGACCTGGTCACCGTAGCGCCGAACTTCAACCAGGTCGCAATTCTTTACGGCAACGGTGACGGCACCTTCCAGCCGCGGTATGAATTCGCCACCGGAGCCCAGCCGTGGGCGGTCGCTCTGGGAGACTTCAACCGCGACGGCAAGCTCGACATCGCCCTTGCCGATACATTCAATCGTGTCAACCTGACCATTCCCGCCTATCAGCAGATGTACATGAAGGAGTTTCCGCCCGTGCGTGCCGGACACCCCAGCCTGGACGTGCTGCTGAACGGTTCGGGAACGAAGATCACGGTGACCACCAGCCCGCATGGAACGGTCCCCTACAACACGCCGGTGACCTTCACGGCCACGGTGAGCGCCGCGCTGGGAGGCACCACACCAACCGGCAGCGTCATTTTTGAAGACTCCGACGGCGTACCCAGTGCAGCGATTCCCCTGGAGGGGGGAACGGCAACGTTGACCGTTCCCAACCTTGGGACCGGCACTCACCATGTCTCCGCGCTGTATTCCGGGGACACGCTGTACCAGCCCTCGACAGCCGTGTCCACGCAGCAGGTGAAGTTAAGCGGGACCCCCGTTGTCCTCACCTTCGCCGCCAACCCCATCACGCCCAGCACAGTGGTTTCCTTCACGGTCACGGTCGGCACTGCAAAAGCGTCCGCGGCCAACCCTGTCGGAACCGTCACCCTGTTCGCCTATCTTCCCGATGGGTCACTGATCCAGGCCGAGAGCCCCTTTGCAATTGGCTCCGTGGGCAAAGGCGGTGTCAGTACGGTCACGCAGACACCGGGTTCGGGCCTTCCTTCCGGCTCCTACTACTTTTATGCCATCTTCCAGCCCGCGGCTGGTAGTCACTACGCGGCCGGTAGCTCGTCGTTGGTACTGCTGGTTTCGCAATAAGCCGCACAAATGCTGCAGGCCGTCCGCAAATGCGGGCGGCCTGTTTTCTTACGGCAATTTCGGATGCACTGATCCGCGATTCTGCCGGGCTGGCGCAGCCTCTTTCTCCATCACGCCGATCACGCTCAACATGCGTCCGGTAAATCCCTGCTCGGCGCGATGAGAAAAAAATCGCTCCGTATCGCAGGCCGTGCAGAGACCGAGAGAATGGATGTTCTCCGCCGCCAGCCCGGCATCCATCAGTTGGCGGCGGTTCGCCTCGGCCAGGTCGAGATGGATGCTCGGCCCCAGGTTGCTGTGGCCCGGCGCGCGCGCGGTCAGGAACAACATGGGATATTTTTGCTTGATCGGGTCCAGATCGAACACCTCTCCAAACAGCGCATCGGCATAGGCGAACTGCGAGCTGAATTCCATGCGCACTTCTTCTCCCACGGAGTAGCAGCAGCGGCCAATCCCCGGCCCGATGGCGGCGGTCAGGTCACCTGGCAGGCTGCCAAACTCGGCCCGCATCCGGCCTACGCCCCGTTCGACGATCCGCGCCAGCGTGCCGCGCCAGCCGGCGTGAAAGGCGGCGACAATCCGCTGCCGTACGTCCGCCACCAGCACGGGCAGACAGTCCGCCGTCTGGATGGCAAGCATCCGGCCGGGTTGGGCAGCAATCCATCCGTCCCCGCGCAGGGGCAGATCGGCTTCCGTCGAGGCTCCAACAACGAAGCCATGCACCACGCCGGAATGAATCTGCCGCAGCAGCGTCAGCTCCGGCGTGGGCGTTCTTCTACGCCCGGCGGAGTCACCAAGTACGTCGCGCAGAAATCGCTCGCGGTTGGCGACGACGTTTTCCCGCACATCCGCCGGTGTGAACCCTAAATTCAGCTCTCCCGGTTTGCCCTCCCGCCGGTACACGGTGGAAACGCCGCCCATGCGGGTGCTAAAACCATGCGCCAGCCAACCATATTGCCGCCAGGCCGGCACGCGCAGCACAACCGGTGCCGCGGCCCTCCGGCGGTATGGCTGCGCCGCCTTCGGGGGAATGGGCGCGTTTCCGATAGGCTCCGCCCGCTTCCGCCGGTTGCTCCGCAGCCCGCCTACGGAAAATAGCTCGTCGATTTCAGCCAGGGGCGTACCGATCTGCTCGGAGGTTTTGTTCGCGGTCACAAGCTAAATTTTAACTAGGAATTCCGAATGGAGAACGGCTCGCAGGTCTGGAGAGACACTGGAAGGACGCTGAAGGCCCGCGTTGGCGGGCCTTGCATCGAGGCTTTCGAAGGATGGATGGCGGCGAGGGTTTGATCGATGGGAGCCACTCCGCAGAACGGAATGACACGAATATGCGAGAACTTCAAAAAGAGGACTGATAAGTTGGACGCCTCATTACTTGTCCTCTGGATGTGCAAATCACGTGCCAAATACCATCGTTTTACGGAAGTTGCAACCAATCCTTTAAAAATGAGGCCAACTCCTTTGCTTTCAATCTTCGGCTTCCGATCTTTTCTGGCGCCGACTCTGCTCCTCGAAAATACATCCTCAAATTTGCTCTTCCTTGCAACAAATTCCTAAAATAGTGGTATCTACGTACCACTATTGGGTAGATATTTTCCCAGCACTCCTGGAAACGGATTCCTCCTCCAATTGCATTTGCTTAATTTTATTTAACAAAGCCTTATAGCTGACCTGCAGCCGGCGGGCGGCTTCCCGACGGTTCCAACGGGTTGCTTCCAGCGTTTCGACGATGGCGCGCCGTTCCGCTTCCCAGGCGGCCCGGCGACCCACCTCCAGCAGGGAAAGGCTGGAATCCGGAGCGGACGCGGCAGGCGGCTTTTCAGGCCGCACCGGGGCGATCGCCACCTCTTCGGGCCATCCGGAGGCACGGGCGGTGGGATGGCTGGCAAGTTCGCGCAGAATCTGCGTCTCGCTGCCCACCAGCACGAATCGCTTGCATAGGTTTTCCAGCTCGCGGATGTTGCCCGGCCAGTCATACTCCTGTATGCGGCGAGTCACCTCGGCGCTCAACGGTTGCAGCACACGTCCGTACTGGGAGGCGTATTTGCGTAGCAGATAGTCCGTCAGGATGGGGATTTCATCGCGACGTTCGCGCAAGGGAGGCAGAAAAATCGTGACCACGTTGATCCGATAAAGCAAATCCTCGCGGAACAGCCCCTCGCGTACCCGCTCCTCCAGCAGCTTGTTCGTAGCGCACAGGATGCGAACATCCGCGGACACATCGCGCTTGGCGCCAAGGCGAGAAAATCGGCCGTCCTGCAGCACATGCAGCAGCTTGGCCTGCAGGCTGGGGTGCATTTCCGCGATTTCATCGAGAAACAGCGTGCCGTGGTCGGCCAGCTCGAACTTCCCCGGCTTACTTCGCACCGCGCCAGTAAATGCGCCCGCTTCGTAGCCGAACAGCTCGCTTTCCAACAGATCGTGGGGAATGGCGGCGCAATTCACTTTTACGAACGGTTTCTGCCGCCGCCGGGACTGCTCGAACAGCAAGCGCGCTACCACCTCCTTGCCCACGCCGCTCTCGCCGCGGATGAGCACGGTCACATCGGTGCCGGAGACCTTCCGGATGGTATCGCGAATCTCCGCCATTCGAGGATTTTCCCCCATCATCACCGGCGGGGAAGCGGGAGCCTCTGGAATGGAGAGTACGGCCTCAGACTGTGTGGGTGTGCCCCCCACCGAGGCCAGCAGTACTTCGTCGCTGGCTGCTTCATGGGGGTCGAACGGCTCCCGCACCAGTGAGCGTGCCTTCTCGAGGACCGACTGGGCCCGTTCCAGCATGGAATTCTCGTCCAGCGGCAGCGTCCACACATCCTCCAGACCCAGACGGGAGACGGCGAAGGCCGGCGCCTCGGTCGGCCTGGACAGCAGCACTACCACCGGCAGCCGGGGATATTCCGCCCGCAACTGCTCCAGGGCGCTCCAGTCGTGATCCAGTTCTATGACCAGCAACGAGGGGATGTGTCCGCTAATGCGCTCCAACAGATGAGCCGGGGAATGCATCGAGGTCAAGGACACCGTCGCCCCGGCTTGCATGAGTAGCTGCGCCACCGGGGCCGAGTGCGCCATATCGCGCACGGCGAGCAATACCTGGACTTGAGTTGCGGGCATGAAATAGTTAGCTTCGATTCTATAGCGACGCTGGAAATGCGGCTCCCTGAAAACTGTCTTTCGGAGCGAAGGCGTCCCGAAATAAAAATGCAGTTGAAGAACCTGCATTTCTCCTGCGGGAAACCCATCCCTTCCGCTATGTCCCGTCCGGCCGCCTTCCCTATGGAAACGAAGTCAATGCTCAACCGAAGCGGAATCGACAGATCCGATGAATTTCTCCCTTCTTTCAGAATTCTTGTCCCTTTGCACTCAGATGCTTTACCGCGGCCTGGAGTCGATTTGCGAATTCTGCATGGGATTCCTGCGGGGTTTTGCGCGTGGGCGCGCCGATCACTACCGTGAGGCCGCGAGGGCGCACTCTGGGCCGCTCGGCCGCCTCCACCAGTCCCGCCAGCGCCATCGGAACCACTGCGGTCCGCGACTCTTCGGCCAGCAGACTGATGCCGGTCTGGAACGGCTGAATTGCGCCGGTGGTGGTCCGCCTCCCTTCGGGAAACACCAGAACGTTGTAGCCGCGATCCAGGGCTTCGCCAGCGTGGGCGAAGCTTTGCCGCAGGCCCGCTCCCGCGGGCAGCGGAAATACGTTCAGCAGCGCAATGACTGCCGGTGCCTGCAGAGGCGCAAGCCAGCGCAACGGCCCTGGGCCCACACCTGCCGCGGCGGGCGCGCTCTTGCGCCAGGCCGCCAGCAACTCCGCCGACATGGCAATGGTCATGTGGTGGCGCACCCGCGGCGGCAGAGCATAGAGCACCAGCGCCACGTCGATAACGGTGGCGTGGTTGCAGACGAAGATGCAGGGTTCGAGCGGCAACCGGCCGGTACGCTTGACCCGCGGAGCAGCGAAGGCCGCCACCAGCGGGCGTAGAACGGCTTCAATAAACGCAACCCGCGCCGCCTGCACCGGCCTGCTCCACGGCCAGTGCGGATACTTGTGGGGCAATCCCGCCCTTGGCTGCACAAGGGATGGGGTACCTGGGGTTGTTGTGTCTTTCGACTCGATATGTTCCGCCGAAGCCGACACATTTTCGCTCTGCGGCGGATCTGTTTGTCCACGCGAGCGATTTTTTTGGTTCAGCAGCCTTTTCAAATCGCCCAAAGTTCTTGCGCCCGCGATCTGCTCGTCGGCGACCGCGACGCCGAACTGCTCCTCAATCCCCATCGCCAATTGCATGCGGCCCAAGCTATCGAGACCGAGCTGCGTGCTCAGGTCGCTGGAGTCCTCTAGCCCTGCAGCGGACCCGCCGGTCACCTGCTCCAGCAGACGCAGCAGAGGGTCCTGGCTCGCGGATTGCGGCACTTCCGCCGAACCGGCGCCAAGCTCCCGCCGCGCCCAGGCCATAACCTCGCGTCGCAGCAGTTTTCCCATCGAGTTGCGCGGAAACGCCGCTTCCTTCCAGCGCAACACGCTGCGCATCCGCTGAAACTCCTGCAGGCTGCGATTTGCGTTATCCAGGATTTGGTTCAATGAGCGTTCGTCGGCTTGGCGACTCTCTTCCAGAATGACCGCCGCCACCGGCTCCGGTCCGCGGGGACCGTCCACGCCGACCACCATCGCATCCCGTACACCCGGCTGGGCGCAAACCGCCGCTTCCAAATCCGCCGGGTAAATGTTCATCCCCGAGGCGGCCACGATCACGTCGCTCTTGCGCCCCAGAAAATGCATCTGGCCGCTGGCCTCGATCGAGCCCAGGTCGCCGGTGTGCAGCCATTCGTCTTCGCGTGGCTCCAGATGGCCGTTGCGCCATGCCCCGGCGGCCAGCATCGGCCCGCGCACCAGAATTTCGCCGTCGTCGGCAATGCGAACTTCTCGGTCGGCCAACGGCTTTCCGATGCTGCCGCGCGTCGTATGGAAGGGATGGTTCAACGTGGCCAGCGCGGTGGTTTCGGTCATGCCGTAGCCTTGCACCAGCACGAATCCGAGAGTGCTCCAGAACTCTTCCATTTCCGGCGGCAGCGTCGCTCCTCCGGAAACAAAGGCCCAAAACTTGAACCCGAACCGCCGATGCAGCTTTCGCAGCTGCCACCAGCGCACCCAGATGCGTTTATTTTGTATCTGTAACAATTTCGATTGCAATTGCGGATCGGCGGCCAGCAAATACGTCCGCATCAGCTCCAGCACACGCGGAACCACGGCCGCCACCGAGATGCGCTCGCGGTGAATGCGTTCGATGAGATGGCTGGCAGCCAGTTTGTCTTCAAAATGCACTTCGGCGGCAAGCAGAGGAGGAACCCACAGTCCCATAAACTGCCCGAAGACGTGGCTGAGCGGCAGCGTGTGCAGAAATCGCAGAGGATGGAACCAGCGCTCATAGCGCAGATACTTCTTCATCTCACGCTCCAGCACTTCAACGCTCGCCAGCACATTGCCATGGGTGTGGACGATACCCTTCGGTGCGGATGTAGTTCCCGAAGTGTAGAGAATCTGCAGCGGCGTTTCCCGGTTCAGACTGGATTCCGGGGTGAGGAGCGGTTTCGGCGGCAACGTCTGGAGATCCTGTAGCGAAAGTGTTGGCTCGGAGCCGGACAGCATCTGTAACAGTTGCCGATCGCCAACAATAAGGCGGGGCGACACGTCGGCAATGACGCTCGCGGCAAACTCGGCGCTTCCAGCCGCGTCGAGCGGAACCACCAGGATGCCGCGCAGCACGCAGCCGAAGAAAGCGGCCGCCCATTCGGCGGAGTTGACGCCCCAGAGAAGGATGCGATTGCCGGGCTGAATTCCATGCTCCGCGAACGACCGTGAAAAGCGTCCGGCCAGCGCGGCCAATTCCTTGTAGGAAGTTGCTACGCGCCGGTTGCCGGGATAGGTGACCACGGCAATCTGGTTCCCGTGGCGTTCGAAGTCCTGGACGAAAGTGGCCAGATGCTGGCGCATACTCTTGTTGGGATGCGCGAAACCAACATCGACGCGGGTTGGCGCGCGACTGGCGCTACGTTCCAATTTCCGCCTGCCGGGCGTCATCGGCGATGGGCTGTATCCGCACCCGCTCCACGTGGTGCGGCGAGGAGGCCAGCACTTCCGCCCGCAGCCCGGCCAGGTGAATGACTTCGCCGGGAAACGGAATATGGCCCACCTCTTCCGTGATCAAACCGCCGACGGTGGTGGATTCATATTCGTCGGCCTGGGGCAACGGGACAGAGTCGGCAAACAGGTCGCCCAGTTGCGCCAGCTCGAAATTTCCCGGCACGATGTAGGAGCCGTCGGGCTGCGGCTGCGCGGTTTCCTCGAGTGTCGCCGTTTCATGCTCGTCACTGATGGCACCGACAATCTCCTCCACCAAGTCTTCGATCGTCACCAGCCCGGCCAGCCCGCCATATTCGTCGATCGCCAGCGCCATATGCTGGTTATCGCGCTGCATTTCCCCCAGCAGGGTCTGCAGATTTTTCGTCTCCGGGATGAACATGGCCGGACGCGCCATTTTGCCGACGGTGGCGCCCGCGGCATCCATATCGGGGACGTGCAGCAGGTCGTGCATGAAAGCGATGCCGGTGATGTCGTCGAGATTCGCTCCGTAGACCGGCACGCGGGAATAGGCGTGGATGCGAAGCTGCTTGCGGAATTCCGCCAGCGTCATGGTGGCCGGCACGGCGAAAATCGCCGGGCGCGGCGTCATCACCTCGCGCACGATCTTGTCGCCGAACTCGACCGCGGAGCGGATGAGGGCGCGGTCGCTTTCCTCCAGGATTCCTTCTTCCTTGCCGGCTTCAATCAGCGCCTCAACGGCTTCGGAGGGACGTTCTTCCTCGACTGGCTCACCGGACTCCGCCAGGGCGGCGATCGACAGCAGGAAACCGAGCGCCAGCGTAACCGGGAACACAAGGTAGAACAGCACGCGCAGAACGTAGGTGAGCGGCGCGATCCAGCGGCCGCGGGTGCGGGTGAACAACATCTGCGGAAGAAAGCTGCGGAACAGCAGAATGGCGAGCACGATGGCCAGGGCCAGTTGCGCCAGATCGCCCGCGGCCAGTTGGCCCTGCAGGTTGCGGGCCGACAGGGCCACATCTCCAAAAATGAGAACGAGAGCCGCGAGAGAAAGCGGCGTCAGCATCGCGGCCGACTGCGCCGCGTGCCGGCGGCTCATGCCCAGGCGCGGCTCCACCTGCTGCTCCCACACGTCGATATTTTCCTGGAAGTCGCGGGAAAGGAATTTGCCCATTTCCGAATACATCCGGTCCACATAGGACGCAATCGTCTGGATGGCGAGCAGAACGACGACGAGCACCCACTGCAAAATCGTCATCGGCGACCTCGCGCAGAGGCGGCGGTGGCGCGGGCGATCAGAGTGGGGGGCAGCCGAAAGCGGCGACGCAGCTCTTGCTCTCGCGCGGCCATTTCTCCACTGTCTGCTTCGTGGTCGAATCCGGCCAGATGTAGCAGACCGTGGAGCAGAAGAATTTTAATCTCAACATGCAATGGGTGACCGAACCGCTCCGCCTGGCGCGCGGCGGTGTGGAGCGAAATGGCCAAATCGCCGACGACGTTTCCGGGCATCGGCGGCGCCGGAAACGACAACACATCGGTGGCTTTGTCTTTGCCGCGAAACGCCCGGTTCAGGCGGTGAATCTCACGGTCCGAGGTAAGCAGCACGGAAACCTCCCCAGCGAGCGGTACGGCCTTTTTTGCCCGCACAAGAAAAGGGCGCAACGCCTCGACGTTGACCGACGCGCGTTCGGCGGCTTCACCGGGAAGATCGATCGTGATCATCGCGTGCCCATTCTGCCAACGTCGCTTTCCCGCGAAAAATGCGGGGGCGGCGGGGCGTACTCCGAATGGTATCGCGGTTCGGGCTCCCGCATTACTGGGTCTGGACGATGGGTTTGTCCGCCGCTTCGGCAATGTTCCCGTTCTGCGGCATAGGGTCGAGTTCGAGCGGCAGCTCCCGCTGTCCACGGGTATAGCCGTCGTAGGCGACAACAATCCGTTGCACGAGTTGGTGACGCACCACGTCACCCTGTTCAAAGTAACAGAAGCGGATGCCCTCGACGCCCTTCAGCACGTCTATCGCTTCCAGCAAACCGGACTTGCGCGGGTTCGGCAGGTCGATCTGGGTGATGTCGCCGGTAATAACAGCCTTCGCGTTGTTGCCGAGCCGGGTCAAAAACATCTTCATCTGCTCGCTGGTGGTGTTCTGTGCTTCGTCCATGATGATGAAGGCGTCGTTCAGCGTGCGTCCGCGCATAAAAGCCAGCGGCGCGATTTCAATCGCATCGCGCTCCAGCATTTTGTCCACGCGATCGGGATCCAGCAGATCATAGAGCGCGTCGTACAGGGGGCGCAGATAGGGGTCTACTTTTTCCTGCAGGGTGCCGGGAAGAAATCCCAGGCGTTCTCCGGCTTCCACCGCCGGGCGGACGAGGATAATCCGGCTGACTTTTTTCGCGGTCAGAGCGGCGACCCCCATCGCCACGGCCAGATAGGTTTTGCCGGTGCCAGCGGGGCCGATGCCGAAGACCATGTCGGAGCTTTCGATCGCCTCCAGATACATCCGCTGGTTCACCGAACGCGGCTGCACCATGCGGCGGATGCCCGTCGAGCGCTGCTTGCCGCTGTCCACCAGGCTGCGCAGCGTCACCGCGTTGTCCGCAGTCACCAGCTTCAGCATCCCATTCAGCTCGCCATTCTGCAGCGTCACCCCGCCGCGCCGTAGCGACTCATAGTCGGCAAAAATCTGCTCCACGCGCGCAATGGCTTCCGGCTCACCCGTGATGTAGAGGGCTTCGGAACGAAGATCGATTTTTACGTTGAGGGCGGATTCGATCACGTGGAGGTTTTCGTCGCGGGTGCCGAAGATCGGCTCGATGTTGGGGGTGATCTCGATGGTTTTCGTCATCAATAAAATCTTGTGCCTCCCTGTAGGTTTGTGGCGGCGGAGCGGCAGGCAGCGCGAGCTGTCCGAGGGCGATACATATGGTTGGATTGTGCGAGATGGATTGCGGATGGCCGGAAAACTCGGCACGTTTTCCGGGGAGTCAGACTCGACCGCGGCACAGCCCGAGCCCGGGATTCGGTTCGCAGTGCGTGGTGGAGTGCGTCGATAAGCACGTCGATGGGCACAAGCGTAGCGCCGAAAACAAAAAGCGTCAATCGGCAAATGGAAAAAATGTATGAAAGCTCTGCTTCCCTATCACGACCAGCAATATGGCCGCAGTCATTTCGATTTCACGCGATGACATTCGGACCGCATCTTGCCGGCGAGGGAATTGGAAGAGAGACTGACGGTGCGGCCGGCTTCCTCCCACCAGATGTATTCGCCGGCGGCATAGCGCGCGCCGGAGCCGGAAATGACGTTGGCGAAGATCAACGACTTTCCACGGATCGGGAGCACAGCAAGGCTGTTCCCGGCTCCATTGATATACTCGACGGAAAATGCTGCCGCCGGCAGGCCCATTTCCGCGCCCTGCGCGTCGCACCGGTATTGCACCGCCGCTCGGCGGATGGGCGCGGAACCCCGCAGATGGATGGTCAGATCGGTTGCCGCGGCGACCCCACCGACCGCGAACAGGAGCGCTCCGACGACCATGTTCCTCCAGATCGTCCTCATCGCATTGCCTCCGAGAGAGTGTTGTGTTGGTGGCCACATTATCCCAGCCGCCGGTAATGACTCATTTTCACGCCGCTGCAATTTTCGGAGTCTGATCGGGCAGCGAGGCCAGCTCCTCCATGCTCCAAACGTGGTCTGACAATTCCGCTTCCATTGCGCAACGCCACCGCGTGCGTAGGGTTCTCGAACTTCTTGCTGAATGCTACGCACACGCGGTCCCGATCCTGCGGAAGGCATTGTAGCACGGTGTTTAGGGCCATGCCATACATGCGGGATATAGAGCGGAGGGAATTGCCTTCGACCAGTGCGGAGATGAGACGGGCGCGCTCAGACGTGTTCAAGCGACCCATGCAATTTTATTATGCATGACCGGCCCAAGCACGTCAAAAGAAGAACAGTCGTTCTTTCGGTCTATTTGCCGGGATCGCGGCGGCGGTTCATGCACGACGTTCGGCCGACCGTATCCATCGGGGGTAACGTGTATTCCTGTTTCCTGACTAACCCCTCAGCCTTCTTTTCCTCGTAAAATTGCCTGAGACGCTCAAAGCTGGCGTCGGTAGGCCCCGTGCGCTCCGCTAAGACTCTCTTCATCCTCTCCTCGATTGACATAACTCTTCCCTCGCTAGAAAAACAATCTGGTGTGTACGAATAGAGAGGCACTGATTTTGCCAATCCACTCCGTTATCAAATCGTTATAGGAACGTATGATCGGCTGAAGTTTCGGATCATTGGAATAATCTTCAATCTTCAGCCTGATAAAGGAGCGGAGGCTTTCAATCCCAATCATCCTCCCATGCGAGTGCCAGTACTGATTGTTTCCGAGCTTCTCAGCTACGTCTTCAGCCCTGTCCTTCTTTTGCTGATCGGTAACCGGCTGCCCGATTAATGCCGGGGTTGTCTGATGAGTTGTCCAGTCTTTCCACTTGTATTCAACAAGCCATTTTTTAAGCAGAGTGACGGTGAGGTTCTTGGCCTGTTCATATTGGCTGAGCATCGCCAAATCCTGATTCTGAAGCATCAAAAATTCGGCGTTGGAGAGGGTCCCGGCAGCGGACTTTGTCAACATCTCATCGACTTTATCTAAATATCCCCGTGCTGGAACCCACTGTTTGCCGTTGAAGACCTGAGGGTCAATTGGTCCCAATGACGACGAATAGTCCATATAGATTCGATTCCCGGACATGCAAAAAATCGTTCCGGCTGACATGGCAAAGTCAGGGACAACAAAACTCACATCCGTGTAATGGTGACGTATGATATCGACAAGCTTTTCGACGGTCTCTGCCGAACCACCCGGTGTATTCAGGATGATTACAAGCTTCGTCTGAATCGGGTCCGTTGGCAGCACCGGCCTTTTCAAGTCCTCAATCAGATCGCGGAATGGTCGCACAACCGGGGGATGGATTTCCCCGAAGAAAAAGACGACATCTGCCGCAAACTCTTTTTCGAGCTTGTCCAGCTTCTCGTTCATTAGCGTCTTAAGCGATTCATCAAAGAGATTCATTCTTTCCCGCGATTCCATCGCGCCTGCGCAGCCTTCTGCGCAATCTCCTTCTTGCGTTCGGGGGACAAAGCAGCGGCGCGCGCTTTGCCGCCTTTTATACCACCGCGCTGCCCGATTGTCGCCAGGTATTGCGACACTGCTCTTATTGGGGGTACTATCGCTTCGGGTTCTTCCTCCGTCGCGAGCCTTACAGTCAGAGCTGCCGCCTTGTTCGGGTTGGCTGGCATTGTGCTTAAGCGCCTCATGCATTCAGTATGCCCGACATGCAAGCGTCGTGCAAGCGTTGTTCTTGGCGGATTAAGCAAAATGATCCACTTCCTAACCGCCTGCGCAGTTGACCCGGCCTGTCGATTCGCCTAGACTTAAGAATTGCGGTCCGGGGCGGTTTTTGCTTCTCCTTCCAGTGGCTGCATTCCATTCCAACCAAAGCAGTTTTGGTTTTTGCGAGAGAGAATTTCCCAATGGCAAATCATGTTTCGTCCTTGAAGCGCGCGCGGCAGACGGTGAAGCGCACGGCTGTGAATCGCGCCAACCGCAGCAAGCTGCGCAGCGGACTCCGCGCCATGCGCGAAGCTCTAACCGGCAACGACACGGTCGCCGCCCGCGCTCAATACAACAAAACCGCTTCTCTTCTCGACAAGAGCGTGCAGAAGGGCGTTCTGCACGATAACACCGCCTCCCGATACAAGAGCCGGTTGAATGCGCGTTTAAAGGCGCATTCCCAAAAGAGCGCATAGGCTCCGGTTGCGGATGAGGAAGTTACCCTGCTCACGATGCGGCGTCGACTTCGCCGCACAACTCCTTTAGCAAACTGAACCAGCGGTCGCCGTAGTCGGTCCAACCTCCCAAATGACGGACGCGCTCGAGCGCGGCGGCGCGCATGCGTTGCTGCAAGTCAGGATCGTCGGCCAATTGCTGCAGCCGCTCTGCAATGGCATTCGCATTGTGAACCTGCACGATGAAGCCCTCCCGGCCGTCGGTGAACAGATCCTCGCTGCCGGTGTTGGGCGTGGCGATCACCGGGCAGCCGCAGGCCATCGCCTCGCCCTGAACCAACGCCAGTCCCTCTTCAATCGACGGCAGCACCATGACATGGCTGGTGGTGAAACATTCCGCCAGCTGTGCGCGGGACACCGCTCCGACGATCTCCACCTGCTCCATCGGCAGACGGGCAAGTAGCGGCCGCATGTGTGGAAACATGGGGCCCACGATGCGGAGACGTTTGTGGGGATGCCGCAGCCGCGCGAACGCTTCCAGCAGACAGGGAACACCTTTGCGCAGGCTGACCTGTCCGACAAATAACACGTTGAAAGCACCGGCCGGCGGCGGAGCGGCGGCCTGGAAGGCGTCCAGCCGCACGCCGTAGGGAATGACCCGCAGCTTCTCCGCCGGGACTCCTTCGGCGACAAAACTGCGCGCGGCGAAGCTCGATGGCACGGTGATGCAATCGGCCTGCGCGTACTGGATCTCTTCGCGTTCCGTATCGCGAGGGTCGTAGATGTCCAGGGGCACTCCCCAGCGCCGGTGTTCCTCGCTCAATAGCCGCCACTGATAGCGCGCATGGGTAGAGCCGCGGTCGCAGATGAATTTCCCTCCGCGGGCCTGCACCCTCCGCCCCGCCTTCAGCGCCGCGCCGGAGATGGCGATCAAGGCGTCGCACTCCGCGCCCGGCTTTACGATGCGGCGGGCGATCCATTCGTCGAAGGCGATCCCGTTCCAGTAATCCAGATGTTCCGTGGCCGGGGAAGGATAGAGGCCGTAACGGGCCAGCAGCGCCAGGCCGCCGTGGATCCAGGGGAAGGTTTCGACGTAGCTGTGGGGCAGTCCTTCGCGCCGGAGCCGCCGCCAGGGATAGGTGGAATAAACGGTGCCGAGGCAGGCGTGGCGGCGCAGTTGATGCGCCAGCTCAAAGTGGTGGAAGACGCCGAAAACGGCTTGCGAAACGCGCACGAACTTTTCCTTCTATTCAGATTCTGCGTTGGACTCAAAGTACCAGAGTGAACGGTTTCCGTTGTGCTTTCGGGATGACAAACGTTTCTAAGCAATGACCCGAACGGATGCGCGGCAGCGTCAGTCCTCGCGCGAGGCCTGAGCATAATAGCCCTGCCGGGCCTGCGGGTGAAGACGCTTGCCGCCCTGACGGCAATCGATCTGCACGCGGCGATAGCTTCCGGCCGGCCCCGGATCGGAGGGCTTGTACACGGCCCGGTACTGGTGGCGCAACTGGTTTTCAATTTCCTTGAGCGCCGCCTGCATTTTGCGGCCGTTGCTGCCAATCCGGAAGACCTGGCCGCCGGTGGCGCGGGCGAGCTTCCGCATGGGACCCGCGTCCATCTCCTCGGTGACGCCGTAGAGATTGGGAGATTGGACCAGCAGGATGTAGACCGCCCCGTTCGCCTTCTGGGCCGCGGCAATGGCGGTCTTCAGCCGGGTGCGGCTGCCTTTGTCGACGCCTGCGGTAAGCAGCACCACGGCCTTCCGTCCAGATTCCCGCTGCAGCTTTCGAGTGGCCGCCAGATCGACGGCGTCGTAGAGCAGCGCGCCTTTCGGCTTGCCGATCGACGGAATGGTGCCGGTGACGTAGCTGTCCAGGCTGGAGTTGATGTGGGCGCTGTCGAGGGCGCGTTCCAGATTATGCGGGCTGGAGGTGAGGTCAGAGAGCAGGGTGACATCGACATTGAAGCTGATCACGAAGGCTTCGTCCTGTGGCCGCAGCAAGCTGCGCAGGAAGCGGATGACGGCCCGCTTTTCCGTGGGCAGCACGCGCTGCTGGCCGAAACTTGTGTCGAGCAGCAGGCCGAGCGTCAACGGTTGCGCCGTCCGCGCGGTGAAGCTCTTCAGGGTTTGCGGAACGCCGTTGTCCACGACAGTGCAATTGGCCTGGGTCAGGTTTGGAACCAGCTTTTTATGGGGGCCACGAACCAGGAAATACAGATCGATCAGGCCGGCATTCGCCGGAATCGTCGCTGGTGCGGCCGGTTTGGTCTGCGCATTTCGACGGGATAGGGCCTGCGGAGGCGCATCTGGGACGGGGGCCAGTTGCGCGCGTGCCGGGCCGGCCAGCAGCACACATAGCAGCAATATTGCGCATCGGTTCATTTCATTCGGCCCGTGCCACTCTCCACGACGGAAGGAGAACCACTGGCCCTCCACTCCGCTACGCGGAGTTTATCGCTAGATTGCGCACATAGGAGCGGCCGCACAACTCGGCTGGGCACTTTCCGCTTCCCACCGTACAATGGAGAAACAACGAACGGCACGCTAAAACAAGGAAATGTGGCGGGGTATTTTGACGGATTTCGTGGATGGGTTTGTGTGGCTTTCTGAGGGGGTTTCGGTGAGGTGGGGAGCTTTATTTTTGGCAGGCCTGCTGTGGTGGGCGGCGCCGAATGCGCGCGCGCAGCAGAACCAGACGATGCCGAACGCGCCCAGCTCGGCGCGCACCGGTACGAACGTTCCCGCAGCCCCGGCGCCGGAGCCGGATAACATCAACGCGCCATCGTCGCTGAAGCTGAACAATCTGTTGAACAACGTCACTCCGGGAGAAGGCGCGCCGCCGCCCGCCGGCAGCAATTCCAATGGCTCCCAGCCGATCGGACAGGTTGCCGCGTCGCCTCCGACGCAACAACCGGCGCCATCGAATGTTCCGCCGCCGGTGATCGTAGCCAAGGGCCAGAACCCGCTGTCTGCTACCTACACGCTGCGCGCGCGGGTGAATTTCGTGGAGGTCCCGGTTACGGTGAAGGACTCGCACGGCAACCTGGTTGCCGGACTGACATGGCATGATTTCCAGATTTATGAGGACGGCGTGCGGCAACGGATGACGTTTTTCACCGAAGACCCGTTTCCGCTCTCCGTGGCCTTCGTCATCGACCAGAGCCTTCCGTCCGATACCATGCGCAAGGTGAATGAAGCGTTGAGCGGCCTGCAGGGCGCGTTCGCGCCGTACGACGAGGTCGCCGTCTACACCTATGCCTCGCATGTGAGCCAGGCTACCGGATTCACCGGAGCGCAGAGCCATCGACTTATGGCGACGCTGCAGCGCGTGAAATCTCCCGGCAGCTTCATGGAGATTCCCAACAATGTCGGTCCGTTTGTGCAGGGGCCGACCATCAATGGGCAGATGGTGGACCCGAACACGACGCCGATGCACGACGGCAACTTCATCGGCATCATTCCCAAAGAGCAGCATGTGCTGAACGATGCGATTTTCCAGGCAGCGACCGATCTGGCGCAGCGCGGCAAGGGACGGCGTCGGGTGATTTACGTCATCAGCGACGGCAAAAATCGCGGCAGCAAGATTCCCTACAGGCAAGTCGTGCGCTATCTGCTGACCAACAAGATCGCCGTGTATGGAACGGTGGTGGGCGACTCGGCGCTTCCGATCCTCGGTTTCCTCGATCGCTACCACATTCCATTGCAGATGAACGACAACATTCTGCCGGAATACGCACATGCGACCGGAGGAGGGCTCGATGCGGAGATTTCGACCAACGCCATCGAGCGCAGCTTCGCCAAGATTGCCGAACAGGTGCGTGACCAGTACACACTGGGCTACGACAGCCATATCTCGGTGCTCGACAGCCGCTATCGCCACATTGAAGTCCGCGTTCTGCGGTCGAACCTGACCGTGATCGCCAAGCAGGGCTACTACCCAACCGCCACGCCTGAACAATAGGCACGATGACACCGGCTGCCGCGACCAGCGCGCTGGCTTTGAGTTCGGCCGTCGTCTGGGGCGTGGCGGACTTCAGCGGCGGCATGGCGTCGCGGCATCTGCGCGTGTTCTGGCTGCTGGCCATTTCCCATGCCTTCAGTCTGGCGTGCCTGCTGGCCATCGCCGGAGGCCTGCATGAAGTCCCACCCAGCAATCACATCCTGCTGTTGGGACTATGGTCCGGCCTGGCGGGTGGCGTGGCGCTGCTAACCTTCTACCACGCATTGTCACTGGGAGAAATGGGCATCACCGCGGCGCTGACCGGGCTGCTGACGGCCGCGTTGCCGGTGGCCTACACGCTGGCGACGATCGGCCGCCCCAGCCCCCGGCAAATGGCGGGCTTTGCGCTGGCCGCCGCGGCCATCTGGCTGATTAGCAGTCAGGCGCGCAGCCGGAAGCAGGCCGATCCGCTGGAGCGCACCAGAATTGCGCTGGCGGTGGTCTCCGGGTTGGGATTCGGCGCATTCCTCATTTTTCTCAGGCAGGCGAATGCGGGCGGCTTGGTCTGGCCCCTGGCCGCCTCGCGTGTGGGAAGCCTGGCGCTGGCCATTGCCGGCGGATTGCTCTTCAGCCGCCGGCATTTTGTTGCCGACGCAGGGGCGCAGCCGGGGATGTTGCACATCAGCTGGAGAACCGGCGTGGCGTTGACGCTGCTGGCGAGCGCCTGCGACACGGGCGGGAATTTCCTGTTTATCGCCGCTACGCGAGTGGGCCGGTTGGACGTTGCCTCGGTGCTGGCGTCGCTCTATCCGGCTTCGACGATTCTGCTGGCTGCGTGGCTGTTAAAGGAGCGGGCGTCGAGACGGCAGGCGGTGGGGATGGCTGCGGCACTGTTGGCAGTGGCGCTGATTTCCTGATGTTCCCCGCGGTTGAGGAATCCGCGTTTTTCCCCAGAAACCTGTACCGTTCTCGCTCTAATCGAACTTGAGGGTCTTCAGATCCACGGTGGGCTTGGGATATTTCATATCCAACCCTTTCAGCGCATCGACCATGACATCGGAAATGGCGATGTTTCGGTACCATTTGTGGTCCGCGGGCACGATGAACCAGGGAGCATGCTTGCGGCTGGTGCGGCTCAGAGCGTCCTCGTAGGCGCGCTGGTAGTCCGGCCACAGCTTGCGCTCGGCGAAGTCCGACTCGCTGATCTTCCACTGTTTCTTCGGGTCGTCCATGCGGGCGGCCAGGCGGCGGGTCTGCTCCTCATAACTGATGTGGAGAAAAAATTTCAAGATGACGACGCCGTTGGCGGCGAGCATTTCCTCCCAGTCGACGATCTCCTTCATGCGGCGATGCGCTTCCTTGCCGGCGATCTGCTTGTGAACGCGGACCACCAGGACATCCTCATAGTGCGAGCGATTGAAGATGCCGATGACGCCGTGCGGCGGGACAGCCCGGTGGGCACGCCAGAGAAAATCGTGGCGCAGCTCGAGCGGCGTGGGAACTTTGAACGAGGTGACCGTGCAGCCCTGCGGGTTGACGCCGGCAAAGATGTGGCGAATGGTCCCGTCCTTGCCGCCAGTGTCCATCCCCTGCAGGACGATCAGCACCGCTTTCTGAGCATTTGCGGCGAGCAGCGCCTGGAGCAGGTCGAGCCGCTCGACACGCCTCTTGAGTTCTTTATCGGCTTCTTCTTGAGATTTATAGTGGCCGGTAGCGTCGGTCGGCGTATCCGACAGTCGCACCTTGCTATGCGCCTTGACGGGCTGGAGGAGTTCGGATTTCTTCATAGTGAGCGATGGCGTTTGAGAGCGGAACTACAGATCTGGCAGGGACCGGCTTCTCCTCATGTCCCCCACTCGGCTGCGCTTCGTCGGGGTGACAAGCGCAGTCTGGAATTACTTGACTTCGGTGTTCGTGCTCTTGGTCACAACGGGTTCGGGCTTTTCGGGGTCGTCACCGCTGCCTAACCCCTTGATGCCTTCCTTGAATCCCTTGATGCCCTCGCCGAGACCTTTACCGAGACCGGGCAGTTTGCTGGGCCCGAAAATCAGCAGGGCTACGACAAGAATCACAACCAGATGCCAGGGCTGTAGTAAGTCACCCATGATTTTTTCTCCCGCAGGTCTATTTCGGCCCGCCTAACCTATCAGATGCAATTGTCGCACACTCGAACCTTCAACCGGCAACACTGTCTGTTGGATGTACGGGCGAAAGCCGGCTGCGGATTTTCTCGTAAAACTTCCAGACGTTTTCCGCTTCTCCCAGGGTCAGACGCCGATAAACCTTCATCAGCGGATAGATCTGAGAGCCGGCAATGACCAGAGCGGGAACCGCAGCGGCGCGTCCGGGATACTGGATTAGTTTCCACTCGCCGCCGAAATTTCGGCGGACGACCTCGCCCAGGTATCCGCCCCAGCGCTTCAGGGTCAGCTCGGTAGCGTCCTTCTCGGCGACATCGACACGGCTGGAAATGTTGGCCAGCACCGTTTCCAGCGACTCGATACTGCCGCTGGAATAATCGAGTGCGAAACCGAACTGTTCGCGGGCAACGGAAACAGCCTCGTCGGCGGAATCCCGCATCATCTCCGCAATGGAATCGAATCCAGCCACAGTTCCAGCGTATCAGGGGCCCTGACGGGCCTGCAATGCCGGTTTTTCTCCCCCGGATAAAACGATTTTCGACGTATGGCATCCAATGGAACTATATGAAAACAGGCACCGAAAAATCCTCAGAGAAAAGTGCAAAGAAAAAAAGTCCGGAGGAAAAACACTCCCGGATCGACGAATATGCTCTGATCGGGGACTGCGAAACCGCGGCGCTGGTCTCGAAGACCGGTTCGATCGACTGGCTGTGCTGGCCGCTTTTTTCTTCGACGGCGTGGTTCGCGGCGCTTCTGGGCGACTCTTCGAACGGGCGCTGGCTGCTGGCGCCCACGCACAGTTTTCGTGTCCATCGCCAATATCATCCGCACACGCTGATTCTGGAAACGACCTTCGTCACCCGGACCGGCACCGTACTGGTCACCGATTTCATGCCGATTCGTGGGAAACATTCCGACATCGTGCGGATTGTTCATGGCGTCAAAGGCAAGGTCGCGATGAAGATGGAGCTGGCGCTGCGCGCCGACTACGGCCACACCATTCCGTGGCTGCAGAACAGCAAGCCGCAGGAGTATTCCGCCATGGCTGGGCCAGGCGCTGCGTATCTGCGGACCCCGGCGGAGATCGAGCTCAAAGACGGCAAAATGCTGGCCGAATTCGAGGTAAAAACGGGAGAGACGATTCCCTTCGCCTTGACGTACGGATCGTCGTTCGGGAAGACGCCGCGACAGATCGACCCGAAGCTGGCCCAAGAACAGACACGGAAGTTCTGGACCGATTGGAACGCGCGTTGCGTCTACAAGGGCAAGTGGTCGACCCAGGTGGAACGCTCGCTGATCGCACTGAAGGCTCTTACCTATCGGCCCACCGGCGGCATTGTCGCCGCGCCGACTACCAGCCTGCCGGAGCAGGTTGGCGGCTCGCTGAACTGGGATTACCGCTACTGCTGGCTGCGCGACGCCACTTTCACTCTGCTGGCGTTTCTGAACGCGGGCCACACTGACGAAGCCGGGAAGTGGCAGAAATGGCTGCTGCGCGCTGTCGGCGCCGACGCGGCCAAGGTGCAGATCATGTACGGCATGGCGGCGGAGAGACAGATTCCGGAGTACGAACTCACCTGGCTGTCCGGCTACGACGAATCGAAACCGGTGCGGGTGGGGAATGCGGCATCCCAGCAATTCCAGCTCGATATTTTCGGCGAGGTCGGGGACATGTTGTATCAGGCCCGGCGAGGCGGCCTGCAGGCGGAAGATCGCGATCTGATCGTGCAGCATAATCTGGTTGAATATCTGGGCAAAATATGGCAGGAGCCGGACTCCGGAATATGGGAGGAGCGGGGAAAGCCACAGCATTTCGTCTATTCCAAGGTGATGGCTTGGGTGGCGTTCGATCGCGCCATCCGCAGCGTTGCGCGGCAGGACATGATCCCCGGCGTCGAGCTGCCAGTGCAGCAATGGATCGTGACCCGGCAGAAGATCCACGATGAAGTTTGCGAAAAGGGCTTCAACAAGCGGCTGAATTCTTTTGTCGTGCATTACGGCTCGACCCAGTTGGACGCTTCTCTGTTGCTGCTGCCGCTGGTGGGCTTTTTGCCGGGAACGGACCCGCGGATTCTGGGAACGATTCGCGCTGTCGAAAAGGCACTGACCGCAGGCGGCTTTTTGCTGAAGCGCAACCGGCCGTCGAGCAAAGTCGCCCGCCAGGGAGCGTTTCTGGCTTGCAGTTTCTGGCTGGTCCAGGCATTGGTGGCTGCGGAAAGGCGCGAGGACGCCGAGAAGCTGTTCAAGAAGCTGATTCAGCTTGAGAACGATGTGGGGCTGCTCTCCGAGGAATACGACACCAGGCGGCGACAGTTGGTTGGAAATTTCCCCCAGGCGCTATCGCACATTGCGCTGGTGAGCGCGGCCCTGGCCCTGGAGCCGCCTCCAAAGCATCAGCATCGCCACAAAAACGAGTAGACTGTGCAGGCTGGCCTTCGTGCCCTCGGCAACGCCTGGTTTTGGTGCGGCGCAGCGCGAGGACGGTGGCCGCTGTGGCGACTCATCGCATCTATGCAGGCAGAAATCGACCTGGTTGCGACGGGTAGCGCCGGCCTATTTTCTGACTCGGCAAGGAGAACCTGGCCATGAGACTCCCGGCAATTCTCGGTTCCGCCGCAATTCTGTGCGTGGCCCTGACCGGATGCCCGAGCGGCGCGAATGTCACGGTCGACTACAACCACAATGTGAACTTCTCCCAGCACAAGACGTTCGCCTTTGCCGACGTTAAAACGGACAATCCGTTTTTTGAGCAGCGCATCGAAAACGATGTTAGCCAGGACCTGGAAGCGAAGGGACTGCGGCGCGTGAACGACCACGGCGATCTGGAAATAACGGCGGTGGGCGCGGTACACGACCGCAGAATGTACGAAACCTTCTATAACAATCCGAGATTTGGCTACTACTGGTGGGGGTGGGGAGGATACGGAGCCCGGTACACAACCACCCGGACGATTCACTATCGCGTGGGTACCCTGGTGCTCGACATGTACGATGGGCAGTCGAAGCATCTGCTGTGGCGGGGAACGGCGGCCAACGGCGTCACCCGTTCTCCCCAGGAGAATACCGCCCGGCTGCGCCGGGCCATCGACAAGATGCTGAACAATTTCCCGCCGGATTAAAGCCCTTTTGGAATTCACACGCAACAACGTACGCCCCCGCCAATTCCGTCATCCTGAGCGCGGTGTTAGATAGGCAGGAGCCGAGAATCTTCCTGTATGCGCCTGCGCTAGCTTTTGCTTTCGCTCTTCTTCGGAACCTTTGCGCCGGATTTGCGGGCCTCCGAAAGCCCGATGGCAACGGCCTGCTTGGGATTGGTTACCTTGCGACCCGATCCGCTTTTCAGCTTCCCTTTCTTGAAGGCCTTCATCTCGCGCTCCACACTTGAGGAGGCCTTGGGCCCGTATTTCCTGGTGGACTTCTTCTTTGCCGATTTCTTCTTGGTTCTGGAAGTAGCGGACGAGCTGGATTTTTTTGTGGCCATGGCATTCTCCCTAGAGCAATTGGAAGCGGACATAGAAAGAGAGGTTGTTCAAGGTTGCCGCTCGGTCGGCGGGGATCGAATTGATTGGGCTCGATTCAATGCTCACAGGTACGGGGCCTTCTTGCACTTCCGGCACCAGAGACTTCTACCCAGAGTGGCCCATAGGATCAGGTATGTTCCAACGACAGCGGCGGCACCGGCCGACAGTACATACCAACGAGAAATAAAAGCGGCAGGGATGCTGGCAAGCAGCGCAATGCCAACACCAACGAGCAGCGCTTTATTCTTCTGAGTCAGCTCGGATCCACAGTTTGGGCATATCGTCATCTGAAGGCCGCTGGCGCCGTCAGGCGATTTCCGTGGGGGTGACGTGCGGCGAGGTGGGCAACTGCAGCACGCTGAGGAAGCAACTGGCGAGGATCGATTCGACCCCGATCACAATCGCGCAGCTGGAGGGCAGTGTGATGCGGAGAATGGTGTCCGGATCGAGGTTGCCGAAGCCGGCGGAGCGCCAGATGTGAACGCCGTAAAATCCTGCGATCAATCCGGCGACGGTGAGGGCGGTGCCCGCGATCAGTCCCCTTTCGAGGGTAAAAACGCGAAGCACCTTGTCGACCACCGGCCGGCTGGGCAACAGACCATGGGCCACCCCATACGACTTGGCGCAGACCGCGAAGACGATGGCCTGGAACCCGATCAGCACCAGGCCCAACGCATAGACCAGCGTGTCCACATCGAACGAATACGGACCGACCGTTCGCGGCGCGGGCAGGAGCCAAGCCGTGGCGGCAATACCGACCAGCATCATCGCCACGCCGGGATAAAGAAAGAGCCAGCGCGGGCTGTAGAGAAATAGGAAGCGGAGATGCCGCCAGCCGTCGCGCCAGGTGCGCAGGTGCGGCGCGCGGCTGCGTCCATCCGGAGAGAGCGTGGTCGCCGTCTCGGCAATGCGCATGTCGGCGAGCGTCGCCTTGACCACCATTTCGCTGGCGAATTCCATGCCGGTGCAACGCAGGCCCATGCGCTGGAACGCATCTTTCGTCAGGCCGCGCATGCCGCAGTGAAAGTCGCCGCAGTCGGCACGAAAGATGAGGCGGCCGAGGAAACTCAGCACCGGACTCCCGAGATACCTGTGCAACGGCGGCATCGCGCCGGGCTCAATGCCGCCCTGGAAACGATTGCCCATCACCAGGTCCGCACCGCCGCGCAGCTTTTCCAGGAATCGCGGGATGTGGGCGAAATTGTAGCTGTCGTCGCCGTCGGCCATGATCAGATAGCGGCCGCGGGCGGCGCGAAACCCTCCGTACAACGCAGCTCCATAACCTCGTTCAGCAACCGGAACCAGGCGCGCACCGCGGTCGAGTGCGATCTGTTGGGAGCCGTCGGTACTGCCGTTGTCCGCAACAATGACTTCGCCGTCGATGCCTCCCTGCCGCAGCGCCGTCCAGGCTTTCTCGATGCATACCCCGATGGTTTCCGCCTCATTCAGGCAGGGCATGACGATCGAAAGCTCGCAGGATGCCGACGACAAAGGCAACGCGCCGCCTTCTTCCTGCTTGAACGGATCGAAGGAACCGGCCGGGACTGCAAAATCGGATGCCATACCCATACGTTTACCAGAAATTGGCGCGAATTAGAGCAAGAGTAGCGCCAAGGTCACCCCGCCGAGAAACGCAGGTTCTCGTCCAAGCCGCCTTCGGCCGGCTCCGAGCAGACTCCCGACACGTGGTTCGAAATGCGAATCGGTCGCGATCAGCGCGCCTGGACCGTGAACGCAATGTCCCCGCGGGTGATGTGACCGTCGCTGGCCAGCACCTGCCAGTGGACATGGTAGGTCCCATTGCCCAGCTTGGCGGCGAACGCTTTCAGCTCCGCCGGCCTCGACGCGGACTTTCTCTGGAGGGGCCGGTTTCTGCCCGCGGGCCCGGTCAGGGTGAGCGTGGAACGGGCAGCGTCGATGCGCGAATTGTAATCGAGCGTCAGGGTGACGTTGCGGGTGTGCACGACGGAGTGGTCGGCTGGCGTCGAGCGGACAAGAATGGCGTGGGCAAAGGCACGAGGCGCGCCGGCGAGAAACAGCAGCACCAGTGGAAGAACCCATCTTTGATTGCGAAACATCTTTGTCGCCATCCCAGCCGCCCCAAAGAACTTACTTCCCATTTACATCTGCATCCGCACGGAGGCGGCGCGCAGCGAACGTCCGGACAGTTCTGCGGCGCGGGCTTCGGCGTAGGCGGCTGCGCCCATCAGCGCGGCGCGGCTTTCCAGAATAATCCGCACCGGCATCTGCGATACCAGATCGCCCATGCGCCCCTTATCGCAGAAGGCGCGCATGAAAGCGCCGTCCTTCATCTTGTTCAGGATTTTTGGGGCAATGCCGCCTCCAACGTAGACGCCGCCGTGCGCCAGCACCGTCAGGGCGAGGTTGCCCGCTTCCGCGCCATAGGCGGAGACAAAAATGTCGAGCGTTTTGACGCAAAGCTCGCTCTCCCCGGACTCGGCCATCTCCCCGATGACGACGTTTGGGTCTTCCCGCTGCATGCGTTCCCGCAGAGCGGGAGACTCCTCCATTTTTTTCTCATCGCGCAGGAAGGTGTAGATCTTGCCAAGCCCAATACCGGCACAGACCCGTTCCCAGCTCACATGGCCACCAATGCTGGGATCCGCGCGCAGGTATCGCAGAAGCTCGATTTCGAGATCGTTGCGCGGTCCAAAATCGGTATGGCCGCCCTCCGACGCCATGGGGATATGATTCTTGCCGTTCCAGACCAGGAAGCATTGTCCCAGGCCGGTGCCCGCTGCTATTAAAGCGCGGTTACCAACCGCGCTGACATCGCCCTCGCTCAGCACCAGAAGCTGTTCCGGGCTAAGTTCGGCGATGCCGTATCCATTCGCCTCCAGATCGTTAATGAGGAAAAGATGCTCGATGTTGAGATCGTGCGACAGCACCTGCCGATCGAGCGTCCACGGTAGATTTGTGAGGCGAACCACGTTGTTGCGCGTCGGTCCTGGAACGCCGAAGCAGGCGGCGTCGATCTGCTCCGGCGGGGTCTTGGCTCCGCCGTCATTCTTCGCCAGGAACTCGCGCACTACCGCAGTCAGGTCTGGATATTGTGTAGCGGGAAATTTCTGATCGCGCACGTGGCGCAGCACGCCCTGCTCAAAACCATAGAGCGCAAGGTGGACCTTGGTGCCGCCTACATCTCCGGCCAGGATCATCGGGTCACTTCCAGGAGGCCGTTGCCGTCCGCGCCCGGCGGCGGTAATTGGGCGGCGGCGGCGGAATCGAGCAGCAGGTACACGTCGCCGCTTTCCGGGCGAATCAATTGCGCCGGCAAAGCTTCCGGCTGGTAGGGGCCGAGCAGAACATCGTGCAGGACCTGGGCCTTCGACGAGGATTGAACTTGAAACACTACCTTGGCGGCGTGGTTGATGACCGGCCAGGTCAGGGTGACGCGCCAGGGATCTTTCGCTTCGACGTGGGTCGCGACGGCCAGGCGCATCATGGAATCGAGCGCTTCGGAGTGTGGAAACAGCGATGCCGTATGGCCGTTGTCGCCCAGCCCGAGATGGATGAAATCGAAACGCGGCAGCTCGGCGCCCTCCATGCGAAAGCGGTTTCGCAACGCCGACTCATAGCGTGCCGCGGCCTCCTCCGGTTCCAATTCGCCTTCGATGCGGACAATGTTCGTCTCCGGCAGCGGAACTTTTGAGAGCAGCGCTTCGCGAGTCATGTGGTAGTTGGAGTCGGGGCTGGTGGGAGGAACGCAGCGCTCATCCACCCAGAACAGAAGCAGGCGCGACCAGTCGATGCGCCCGCGAAACGGGTGGTCCGAGTCGGCAAGCAGCGTAAAGGTCCGCTGCGGCGTACTGCCACCGGAGACGGCAATGCGGGCCGTGCCGCGCGCGGCAATCGCCTCTTCCGCGGCGGAGGCGATGGACTCGGCCGTGGCCGATGCCAGCGCCTCGCTGTCCGGGCTTACGGAATAGTGGACCTTCGTCGTCTTGGACATGGTTCTCTTTGGGCTATCGTTCTTTATGGTAGCGGACGGCTATTGCTGACGCCACTCTCGGCCGTCACGCGCCAATAACTCGTCGGAAGCAGCGGGCCCCCACGTGCCGGCGGCGTAGTTGGGAAAATCTTTCGGCGCCTCGGCGGCCCAGTTTTCCAGGATCGGCGTCATTAGCGACCAGGTGGCTTCGACTCCGTCGCGATGGGCGAATAAGGTTCCATCGCCCAGCATGGCGTCCAGCAATAGCCGCTCATATCCGTTGGCGGAAGAGACGCCGAAAGCGGTCGCGTAATCGAAGTCCATGATCACCGGGCAGCTTTGCATAGAGGGGCCGGGAACTTTGGCGGCGAAACGCAAGGAGATGCCGTCGTTTGGCTGGATGCGCATGGAAATGATGTTGGGCTGGATATCGCCGCATTTGCTGCGCCCGGCGGCGTCCTTAAAAAGCAACAGCGGCGGTTGCTTGAATTGAATGGCGATCTCCGTCGAGCGCTTGGCCAGGCGCTTGCCGGCGCGGATGTAAAACGGAACGCCGGCCCATCGCCAGTTTTCAATTTCCAGGCGCAGTGCGGCGAAAGTTTCCGTATTCGACTTCGGATCGACGCGATTTTCCTTGCGATAGCCAACGACTTCGGTGCCGTCGATGCTGCCGGCCCCATACTGGCCGCGAACCGTATCTTCCATGCGGATGGGTTGGACCGCTTTCCAGACTTTGATCTTTTCGATGCGGATAGGCGCCGCGCCAAAGGAAATCGGCGGCTCCATGGCCACGAAAGAGAGCAGTTCCATCACGTGGTTCTGCACCACGTCGCGCAGCGCTCCGGCGGTCTCATAGAACGGGCCGCGGCCCTCGATGCCGATGCTTTCCGCCGCCGTGATCTGCACGTGGTCGATGTAATTGCGGTTCCAAATGGGCTCAAAAATTCCGTTGGCGAAGCGGAAGACGAGGATGTTCTGCACCGTCTCCTTGCCAAGATAATGGTCGATGCGAAAGATCTGATCTTCCGACAGCACCTTGTTCACGTTATCGTTTAGCTCACGAGCGGACTGAAGATCGTTTCCGAAGGGCTTTTCGATGATGACCCGGACCGCCGCCTTGTCCGACTTGGCCATGCCCTGCGCGCCAAGCTGATCCACAATGATCGCGAAATGCTCGGGCGCGGTGGCTAGATAGAACAGGCGCCCGCCATTGGTGCCGTATTTTCTGTCGAGGCTTTCGAGCAGGGTCTTCAAACGTGCATAGCCATCAGGGTCATCAAAGTCCATTGGATGATAAGCGATGCGAGAGAGGAACTCTGTGAGTTTGGCATCGGCGACATCCACGCCGCCCCCTTTGACGATGCCGTCGCGCATGTCGTTGGCGAATTCATTCTTCAGGTCGCGGCGCGCCACGCCGACGACGGCGAACTTGTCCGGCAGCAGTCCGCCCTGGTCCAGATGGTAGAGCGCGGGCAATAGCTTGCGCTTTGTCAGGTCCCCGGAGGCGCCGAAGATAACGACGATGCACGGATCCGGCGTGCGTTGCTCGGTGGCGCGCGAAGCCTCGAGATGTTCGGGCGAAATTGTTACTTCCGTTGTTGCCATGGCACTTGCTCCTTCACGGGCGGCTGGTGAATGGACATCCTTCTCAGTACAGCAACCGGCTAGCTCGACTTCTTGACTGCGTGGCCGCCGAATTCATTCCGCATGATGGCCAGCATCCGATCGGAAAAATTATTGTCCTCGCGCGAGCGGATTCTGCGCAGGAGAGATTCCGTGATGACCGGGGCGGAGACGTTGAGGTCGATCGCCTCGGCGACCGTCCAGCGGCCCTCGCCGGAGTCGACAACGTAGGCTTCCAGGCCGTCGAGCTGCGGATTCTTCTTGAGCGCGTCGGCAGTCAGGTCGAGCAGCCAGGAACGCACAACGCTGCCGTAACGCCAGATTTCCGCAATCTGCGCCAGATCGAGATGCATCGGCTCCTTATGCTTCATGATGGAGAAGCCCTCGGCGTAGGCCTCCATCAGACCATATTCAATGCCGTTGTGAACCATCTTGACGAAATGGCCGGCACCGGCGGGACCGACATGGCCCCAGCCCTGGTTTTTACCGGGCGCAAGAGTTTCAAAAATCGGCCGCAGCGACTCGACCGGTTGCTTATCGCCGCCGATCATCATGCTGTAGCCCTCTTTCAGCCCCCACACGCCGCCGGAAGTCCCGACATCGACAAAGTTGAAGCCCTTGGCCGCGACCTCGGCGTAGCGGCGCTGCGAGTCCTTGTAGTTGGAATTGCCGCCGTCGATAAAGGTGTCGCCCTTCTGCATCAAGGGTTCCAGCTTGGCGATGGTCTGGTCGACCGGATCGCCAGAGGGCACCATAATCCAAACCGCGCGGGGCGCTTTCAGGTTTTTGACCAGGTCTTCGAGCGAGGTGACACCAAGCGAGCCGGCGGCAGTGAGCTTGCCGGTGACCTCCGCGTTGAAGTCGAAGCCGACAACTTTATGTCCACCCTGGCGAAGACGCTCCGCCATATTGAATCCCATTTTCCCCAGGCCGATGAGTCCGAGTTCCATTGTCTTTCCCCTTTTAAAATCGGTTTATGTGGCGGCGACTCCCAGCTCGCCCAGTGCCGCAATCGCCTGGCGCGGCGTCTCCAGCCGAATGCCGTGAATGCCCAGGTTGCGGGCCGCGGCAACGTTCTCCTCACGGTCGTCGATGAAGACACACTGCTCGGGCCGGCGCCGGGAAACGTTCAACGCGCACTTGAAGAACTCCTCACCCGGCTTCCGCAGGCCGATGTAGGACGAAACCAGAAATGCGTCGAAAAGATTGGTCAGTCCGAATTGTGGAATGCGATAGTCCATCAACTCGCTCGACTCGTTACTGAGCAGATAGATCAGCGGGACCGCCTGGGAGGTTCGAGCGGCACGCAAATCGCGCACGAACGCGATCATCTCCGGATATAGAGGCTGGCTGACGGAGCGCATGCGGGTGATAAAATCTTCTTCGGAAAATTTACGCTGCGTATAAAACACGGTTTGCTGCAAATAATCGTGCAGGCTGATCTTCCCGCGCTCCCATTCATCGTCCGGCTGCTCGTGGCGCTGCTCAAACTCATCGAAGCTCAGGCCGAAATGTTCCGTCACCTGCCGTCGCGCGATATGGTCCCAGCCGTTCGTCAGCAAGACACCGCCGCAGTCCCAGAACGTGGCGGTGATCTTCGCGTCAGGCCTGGTCATCGTGCCTCACGCCCGCGTCTCCGATGGATTCGACATGTAGCGAGCTTCGATGGCCTTCACCTTGTTGAAGCGGCGCACGAAGCGCTCTTCGTTCGACTGAAAATGCGCGTTGAGGTAGGCCGAAACCAGTTCCAGGGCCAGCGCCGGACCGATGATGCGCGACCCCATCACCAGCACGTTCATATCGTCGTGCTCGACGCCCTGGTGCGCGGAGTAGGTATCGTGACAGATTGCGGCGCGGATGCCGGGCATCTTGTTGGCCGCGACGCAGACGCCCACTCCGGAGCCGCAGATGAGGATGCCGCGGTCGGCGTTTTTCGCCATCAGAGCCAGACCAACCGCCTCGGCAAAATCAGGATAATCGGACGGCTCGGCATTGTAGGCGCCCAGGTCGAGAACGTCGAAGCCGAGATCTGCGACATATTTGCGGACCTGCTCCTTGAGCGCAAATCCGGCGTGGTCGGAAGCAATGGCAATTTTCATTTCTCTTCCCTTCACCTGGTCGCCGCGGTCTTGCCGGCGCGTTCCATAATTTTCGCGGCGCGCCGGATGACGTTATCCACGCTGAAGCCGAGCTTCTCCATGGCAATTTCCCCCGGTGCGGAGGAGCCGAAGCGGTCCAAGCCAAGCACGTCGCCCGAGTCGCCGGCGATTTTCCACCATCCGTAAGGACTGCCCGCTTCCACCACCAACCGCGGAACTCCGCTGAGGAGAACCTTGCGCTGGTAGGCGTCCGACTGCTCGTTGAACAGTCGCCAGCTCGGCATGGAGACCACGCGGGCGTGGGTGCCCTGCGATGCCAGCTTCTCCGCCGCTTCCATAATCAGGCTGACTTCGCTGCCGGTGGCAATCAGGACGACATCCGGCGACGCGCCTCCATCCTGCAGCACATAGGCACCCTGCCGCACGCCGGCAAGGATGTCGACCTTTTCGGGATCGAGCACCGGCAGATTTTGCCGGGATAGCGCGAGAAACGCCGGCTTGCGACGCTCCAGAATCACCCGCCAGGCTGCCGCGGTTTCATTGGCGTCGGCGGGGCGAAAATCGGTGAACTCTGGAATGGCGCGCAGCGAGCTGATCTGCTCGACCGGCTGGTGCGTCGGACCATCCTGGCCGAGGCCGATGGAGTCGTGCGTGAAAACGAACGTCGATGGAGTTTGCATCAGCGCGGCAATGCGCAGCGCCGGCCGGGCGTAGTCGCTGAAGGTGAAGAATGTGGAACCATAAGGGAGCAGCCCACCGTGCGCCGCCATGCCGTTGACGAAGGCGCACATGCCAAACTCGCGCACACCGAAAAAGATGTTGCGGCCGTTCGGATCGACGTGGAAGTTGGGGCTATCTTTGATGGTGGTCTTGGTGGAGGAGGACAGGTCGGCGGCGCCGCCGATCAACTCCGGCACTTTGCCGGCGATGGCGTTCATCACCGTGTTGCCGGCGACGCGCGTGGCGACGGCTTTCGAGCCGGCGGGGAATTTCGGCACGCTGGATTCCCAGCCGGAAGGAAGTTTGCCGGCGAAGACGCGCTCATACTCTGCGGCCAGCTCGGGAAACTGCTGCTTGTATTTGGCGAACAGCGCGTTCCAGTCGCTCTCATATTTCGCTCCGCGCTGTTTCGCCTCGGCCCAGTTCTTTGCCGCCTCGTCGGGAACATAGAAGGTCTTGTCCGCCGGCCAGCCCAGTCTTTCCTTGGTCTTCTTCACGTTTTCGTCGCCCAGCGGTTCCCCGTGCGCCTGGGAGGTTCCCGCCCTGGGGCTGCCATAGCCGATGACGGTGCGAACGGCGATGATGGAGGGCTTATCTTTGACGGCCCGTGCGGCATCGAGTGCTTTTTCAATGGCTTCCAAATCGTTGCCGTCGGCGACTCGCTGCACGTGCCAGTGGTACGCCGCAAAGCGCTCCTCCACGTTCTCGGTAAACGATAGGTCCGTGGGACCATCGAGCGAGATGAGGTTGTCGTCGTAGAGCAGAATCAGCTTGCCCAGCCCCAACGTGCCGGCCAGCGAAGCTGCCTCGTGCGAAACGCCCTCCATCAGGTCGCCGTCACCGCACATCACGTAGGTGGTGTGGTCTACGATCTCGAGCCCCGGGCGATTGTAGCGGGCGGCCAGGTGCCGCTCCGCCGCGGCCATGCCGACCGACATCGCCAGCCCCTGGCCGAGCGGACCGGTGGTCACTTCAACCCCCTCGGTCGCGCCCAGTTCCGGGTGTCCCGGCGTGTGGGAGTCGTACTCGCGGAACTGCTCCAGATCTTCAATGGTGACTTTGTACCCGGCGAGATGGAGCACGGAATACAGCATCGCCGAGGCGTGGCCGTTCGAGAGTATGAAGCGGTCGCGGTTCGACCATTTGGAGTTGGCCGGATTGTGGCGCATATATTTGTGGAACAGCAGGTAGGCCATTGGGGCGTCTCCCAGCGGCGCGCCGGGATGGCCGCTGTTGGCCTTTTCTACCGCGTCCACAGCCAGGAAACGCAGCGCATTGATCGACAATTGGTCCAGATCCGTCATACGTCCTCTTTCAAAACTCGGGGTGTGATACTTCAGGCAGCGCGATTCGTCGCGCAAGGGTCTGCCCACCATTGTATAGATGCAGCGAGGCTTCGCGGGTCGCCGTGGAAAATCGCAAGTCTCCTACATCAGTCATGGTCGCCGCAAGATGACAAACCTTTTGCCGGGCACTGCTTTCCTGAAACCCATCTACACCCGCCGCACAGCAGCGATGGGGATATCGTAATTGCGGCCCTCCCAGCGGTCTTCGGCCGTCCAGTAGAAGGTGAAGGAAACAGCGCCCTGCGCCGATTTTGCAATGGGAATGTCGGCATAGGCGACCACGGAGCCGAGGAGCTTCGATTCGGTCGCACTGTTGGTCTCCCAGCCATTCTGGGTCCAAACCACTCTGAACGGGTCGGCTTCGATGATGCGCAACGTCTGGCCAGGAGCGACCTGAGCGGGCAGATGGTCGCGCTTGGAAATTTGCACCGGCAGCTTGCGCGGCCCATCGCCATAGCGCTTGGCCACTGGCTCAATGAGGTCGAAGACCTTTCCATCCTCGGCCGAGCGCAGCAGCTTGATGTACTCGGAGTGGGACCAGGCCAGCGGCATGGCGGAACCGGATGGGCGGCCCAGAAGCATTCCGCGCTCCGGCAGATCGGGGGCATCCCAGATTTGCTCGGGGAGCATTCCACCGGCGGAGCAGAACCGCTCCATGGCGGTGATGAAAGAACGAACATCCCTTCCGGCGGCAAGCTCATAATGGGCGCGTTCCCCGGTCAAAATCGGCCAGGCGCGGCCTTGACCCCAGCCTTGATAGGGCGAACCGTCGTGGCGCTGGCCGTAACCGTCATGGTTGTAGCGGCGCCAGCAGGGTCCGTTCGGAGTGTTTACCTTCAACACGGCATCGACGACCTTCAGCGAATCCACGACGAGCGGATCGTGCGGGGAACGGACGCCGTAGCGGACGAGTTCCAGGAATCCGCCACCGACGATCTCCCGCGCCTCGAATTCATTTCGCTCGCCGGGCTCACGGTTGGCGAGGCGAATATTTCCCTCCCCCACGCTGGGATCGAAGAAGCGGTCGCCTTTTTGCGGCGGCCGAATGCGCATGTAATGGCGCTTTACCTCCGGGAGAAGAACGCCGTCGTCGGTTACGGTCCAGGCGTCCAGGTTGGATTCGATCCAGTCGGCAAACGCGGCGTAGAAATCCGCCAGTTCCGCCGAGTCGTGGGCGCGGACCAGTTCGCCGGCGCAGATAAGCGCGGAAATGACGGCGGCCAGCGTGGAGGGCGAATAGCCGGCGTTCTCCTCCCAGCGCTCCTGCTGGGTGACGGGCGCGAACTTCATCAGGAAACTGGCGGCGCGCTCCACAAAGGGGAAAACATCGAAGTCGCCGAGGGCGTCCTCCTTCCACAAGCGCCAGGCCAGAATGATGGGAAAGGCCACCTCATCCAGCTGCATGCCGGACCAGTAGGGGGTTCCGTTGACCCAGAAATTCTGCGCAAACCCACCGTCGGGACGCTGGGCGCAGGCCAGGTAAACCAGCGCCCGCATCGGCGTTTCGCGACGGCCCAGAGCCAGCAGCGCGGTGGCGGACTCCACCATGTCGCGGGTCCACACCAGGTGATAGCCGCCGAGATCGTCGTCGCCCATCACCTGCCCCCAGGGGATGGATGCCGAGGCGATGAAAGCTCCTTGAAAGGTCTTGTCCTCATGGGCCAGCAGAACATTGTGGCTGATGTGCAGCAGGCGGCCATTATCGGAGCTGGAGGTGAGACTGCGGGGGAACTTGGCGCGATGCCACTGGGTGAGGAAGCGCTCCTTGTGCGCATCGAACCCGGTTGCAAGCGACTGCATGACTCCGGCCAGAGCGGCGTGGTGTCCTTCGCCGAATCCGACGGCGACGGTAAACTCGCGTTGCGCGGCGATTTCGACCTCTCCCATGAGAGCGATGTTGCCGTTGAGTGCCTGGTCGAATTGCCAGTCCATCCGGAAGTTATCGCTCAGGTCCCTCCAACCATCACTGGTCCCGACATACCCGCACGATGCGCGGGTGAAGCAGCAGTCGGTAGCCATCGCCAGAGAGACATTGTCCTTCCACGCCAGCAGAATCTGTTTACCGGCGACATCGATGATGCGGCCGGAGTTGCCTGCGCCGCCCACCTCCAGATGGGGCGACAGCAGCGCGTAGACCTTGAGCCGGCGCAGCAAATCATCGTCGCCATCGATGCGAACATGAACGAGGACCGTAGATTGATGCGGATCGCCGATGATTTCCTTGATGAGGGTGTAACGGCCCGCGGGGTCGGCTCCGGTGATCCGCACGCCCGGCGCATTGGCGTCGATGTACTCGAACGTGTGCTTCAGATCGCGTTTTTCTTCATGAAAAAACGTTTCTCCGTCGCTGATGAGAAAGCCCAGGTCGCGCACCTGCGGGCGATCGATGGTGGGGTAATAGATTTCATTCAGAATGCCGTGCGAGACCGTGAACCAGACGCGGCTGGAGGCGGAATATGCCGTGCTCACCGCATCTTTTTCGCTGGAGGTCCAGCGCGGTGGCAGTCCCGGAGCGCCGAACGCGGCGCCATCTTTGGTGATCCAGTGGTATTCCGGAGCGGTCTGATTCATCGACAGTTCAACCTCTTTTCGGTGAGGCCGCGTGGCGGACACACGCCGGCGGTCAGCGCACGACAACCTCCTAGAATATCCGTTTTCAGCGGTCCGGGATGTGACGTGCGTAGACCCTCCGGCGTTTCCTTCGATTTCACTCGCTCGCAATCTCCCTCGCGCCGTTGAAGCGCCAAGTCGTTTCTGTGCATCTACATGGAGTAGCATGAGGTGTTGGCCCGCTCGTGCGAAACAAATCCGCCACAACCGTGGGGTGCGTTGCAAAAGTCGCGGGCGCAGACACATCCATCAAAGTTTGACGGGGCGCGACAAAGCTTTTCATCAGCCCAGGTCGGTCGGTCAACCCAACCAAACAGGAGGAGTATCTTGGCACACGAAGTTCCACCGCTTCCTTACGACTACGCGGGGCTTGAGCCCCACATCGACGCCACCACGATGCATCTGCACCACGACAAGCACCACCAGTCATATGTGAACAATCTGAACGCTGCGATTGACAAGCATCCGGAGCTGGCGAAGCACTCCCCCGAAGACCTGCTGCGCAATCTGAGCACCGTGCCGGAGGACATTCGCACCGCGGTGCGGAACAACGCCGGCGGCGACGCCAACCACAGCATGTTCTGGAAGATCATGAAGCCGAAGGGCGGCGGCGAGCCCACGGGCAAAATTGCCGACCAGATCAAAAAAGACTTCGGCAGCTTCGAAGCCTTCAAGAAGCAATTCAACGAGACGACGGCGAAGCAGTTCGGCTCCGGCTGGGGATGGCTGATCCTGGAGGGCGGCAAGCTGAAGATCGTCACTACGCCGAACCAGGACAGCCCGCTGCTGCAAGGCAATTTCCCCATCCTGGGAAACGATGTGTGGGAGCACGCCTATTACCTGAAGTACCAGAACAAGCGGCCGGACTACCTGGCGGCCTGGTGGAACACCGTGAACTGGGACGAGATCAACAAGCGGTTTGAACAGGCCGGCAAATAGGCCCTGCCACCCGCGGTAAAAAGGCCGGACAATTCTCATAATTGTCCGGCTTTTTTCTGTGCCGCAAGAACTCCCGAGGCCCTGGAGCAGTCCGTTATCGCGGCCGAGGAAAGTTAGTTTCGATCAGCGCCAGCGCCTCTTCCCGCGCATGCAGGCTGCCTTCGAGTTGCGCGTCCTCGACCATCGTCAACATGCGGCGAAACTCCGCGCCTGGCCGATAGCCGAGCGCGATCAGATCGTCGCCAGTCAGCAGCGGCGCCGGGCGGATGTGCTCCGGCTCGGCGGCTTCGTAGTGCCGCTTGGCAAAATCATACAGCGACAAATCGCCGTGGCTGGCCAGCGAGTCCATGCGATGCAACGCGAGATGTTCGTCGAACCGCTCCAGCCGGAAGAAGCGCTTCAAGGTGGAGGCACGCATTTTTTCGACATCCGCAAAGCGCATGTGATTGGCGACCAGCGCGGCCACCTGCTCCGTATCGCTGTTGGACATGCGCAGGCGGCGGCAGATTGCCTCCGCCATCCGCGTGCCGATGGCGGCGTGGCTGTCGAAGCGGATGCGGTCCGGCGCGCGGCGGAAGGTCGGCGGCTTGCCGACATCGTGCAGCAGCGTGCCCCAGGCGAGCGTCGGCGAACAGCCGCCGGGTAACTGCTCGAGCAACATTAGCGTATGAATCCAGACATCGCCTTCGGGATGGAATTGCGGCGGCTGTTCCACGCCTTTCATGCGAGCGATCTCGGGCAGAATTTGCATCAGCAGGCCGGTCTCGTCCAGCAGTTCAAATGCCCGCCGGGCAGCGCCTTCGGTCAACATGCGGGTCAGCTCGTCGCGCACGCGCTCCGGACTGACCTGGTCGATTTCATTCGCCAGGCTCTGAATGGCGCGCAGCGTTCGCGCCTCAATGGCAAACCCAAAGCGCGCGGCAAAGCGAACGGCGCGCACCATGCGAAGTTTGTCTTCCGCGAACCTTCGCTCCGGCTCGCCGATGGCGCGGATGATCCCGGCTTTCAGGTCTTCCACGCCGCCGACAAAGTCCAGCACAGCCGATTGCAAATCGCCGGAGTGGGTGGGGTCGAGCATCATGCCGTTGATGGTGAAGTCGCGGCGGAGCACGTCCTGTTCAGCGGAAGTCGTGTAGCGGACGGAATCGGGGCGGCGGCCATCGCTGTAGCTGCCGTCGCTGCGAAACGTCGCCACTTCAGTCAGGATTTCGCCGTCCTCGGTTGCATCCGACACCAGCACCACGCCGAACTGCGCGCCCACGGCAAAGGTCCGCGGGAACGTGCTGAGGACAACATCCGGCGTGGCGCCGGTGGCGACATCGAAATCGGATGGCTCGCGGTTCAGCAGCAGGTCGCGCACGCAGCCACCGGCGAAGAAAGCGGCATGGCCAGCGACGCGCAGGCGCTCGACAATCCGCGCCGCTGCCTGCCGTCGCGCGGATGCTGAAACCGAACTGTCGTTGGCCGCCATACGCCGATCTGCCTTGGACCCCGACCTACCTTTACCATGGTGACATGCATCCTCCCGTTTCTTCCAATTCCGACGCGCCGCCTTCCGGTCTGATTCTGGGGATTGAAAGCTCGTGCGACGAAACTGGAGCGGCGGTGGTGCGCGACGGTGCGGAGGTGCTGTCGAATGTGATTGCTTCACAGATCGGCACCCATGCGCGGTACGGCGGCGTGGTGCCAGAGCTGGCTTCGCGCGAACACCTGCGGAATATCGTTCCCGTGGTACGAGCGGCGCTGGAGCAGGCGGGCTGCGGCTTTTCTGAACTCGACGCCATCGCGGTCACGGAGGGGCCGGGGCTGGCTGGAGCGTTGCTGGTGGGCGTGATGTACGCCAAGGGACTGGCGTTTGCGCTGAAAAAACCGCTGATTGCCGTGAACCATCTGGAAGGTCATATCCACGCGGTGCTGCTGGAGGCGCGGAAACAGCAGGAGGACCTGCCGCAGCCAGCGATGGCGCTGGTGGTTTCCGGCGGTCATACGCATTTGTATCTGGCGGAAGAGGCAGGCGGCGTCTGGCGATACAAAAATGTGGGCCGAACCGTAGATGACGCGGCCGGAGAAGCTTTCGATAAAGTAGCAAAGTTGCTGGGACTCGGCTACCCCGGTGGCCCGTGGATCGACGGTCTGGCGCCGCACGGCAATCCCCGCGCAGTGGCGTTCGGACCGGTGAATGTGAAGCAGAAGCCGTATCGCGCCGCGCAGGAGCAGAGCCCGCGCTTTTTATTCTCCTTCAGCGGCATGAAGACGGCCGTGCTGCGATATGTGCAGACACACGCGCTGGCGGAGAGCATCGAGAAGCGGCGCCGGGCGCTGGCGGGATTGCCGAACGCGAAGTTGGAGGACGCGCTGGCGCTGTGCGACGCGGAAACGCTGAACTTGATCGCTTCATTTCAGCGTGGCGTGATCGACGATCTGGCGCGGAAGACATTTGCCGCCGCCGAGCAGTTCCACAGCGCGAGCATCGTTGCTTCCGGCGGTGTCGCGGCCAATCGGGAATTGCGCACCCGCTTTCTGGCAGAAGGGAAAAAAAGAAAGCTGCCGGTGGCGTTCCCCTCGCTGGCGCTTTCAACCGACAACGCCGCCATGATTGCGGCGGCGGCGTGGCCGAAGTTTGTGGCAGGCGACCGTGCGGGTGAACTTCTGACTGCGGAACCATCGCTTGCCTTGGGTTCGGCGTCCTAACCGGTTTAGAGAGGGCGCCTCGTCCGGCCGCGTTTCAGCGGAGCGCTTTTTCCGTACAATCGAAATTTGCTATGCCACTTCGCCTTTACAACACACTCAGCGGGCAGATCGAGGAGATCCAGCCGCAAGCCGGCAAGCCGCTGGGCCTCTACGCCTGTGGACCTACGGTCTACGACTACGGCCACATCGGAAACTTTCGCACCTTCGTGCACGTGGATATTCTGCGGCGCTTTCTGAAGCAGCTTGGCGTCCCGTTGCGGCATGTGATGAACATTACCGATGTGGACGACAAGATCATGCGCAACGCCGCCGCCGCCGGTCAGCCTATCGCCGAGTACACGGCGAAATACGAGAAGGCGTTTCTTGAAGACCTGGAAGCGCTTGGGGTCGAGCGGCCGGAGTTTCTGGCGCGGGCGACCGAGCATATTCCGCAGATGGTACGGCTGATCGAGCAGCTGCTGGCGCGGGGCAGCGCCTATCGTGGAGAGAACGGTTCGTACTACTTCCGCATCGCCAGCTTTCCCGGCTACGGCAAGCTTTCGAAGAAGGACCTGGCCGGAATGGAGGACGGCGCGCGCGTCGATGTGGACGAGTACGACAAAGACAGCGCGCGCGATTTCGCCCTGTGGAAGGCCGCCAAGGAGGAAGAATTTCATTGGGACACGACGCTCGGCGCGGGGCGGCCGGGATGGCACGTCGAGTGTTCTGCCATGGCGACCGAGTACCTGGGCGATGACTTCGACCTGCACGCTGGTGGTGAGGACCTGATGTTCCCGCACCATGAAAATGAGATCGCGCAGTCGGAGTCAGCCAGCGGAAAGACGTTCGCCCGCCACTGGATGCATGTGCGATTTCTGCTGGTGGAGGGCAAGAAGATGTCGAAGTCGCAAGGGAACTTCTATACCTTGCGCGACCTGCTGCTGCGCGGCTACAAGGCTTCCGCGATCCGGTTTCTGCTGACTTCTGTACCGTACCGCAATCAGTTGAACTTTACGTTTGACGGACTAACGGAGTCGACCAATGCGGTCGAGCGGCTGCGCACGTTTGCCGCGCGCCTCGAAAAGGGGAGCTTTCCGGCAGGGCAAAACGCGGCGCTGCTGGCAGCAACGGAAGAAGCTGGCCACGCCTTTACCGCGGCGCTGGAAGATGATCTGAACACGGCGGAGTCGCGGGCGGCGATCTTCGACATGGTGCGGCTGGCGAACTCCCACGCCGACCGGGGAGAGCTACAGAGCGGCAATGTTGCGCCGATCCAGGAAGTGCTCCGCCGATTCGACGAGGTGTTCGCGGTGCTGGAAGATCGCGACGACGCGGTGACCCGATTTGCGCTGGATTGGGCGGCACGGGAGCAACGCATCGGCGAGGCTTCCGCGGAATTGGTGGCGCGGTTCTCGCTGAGCGACGCGGAGATTGAGGCGCTGGTCGCGGAGCGAAATACGGCCCGCAAAGCAAGAAACTTTGCCCGTGCCGACGCGATTCGCAACGAGCTTACGGAGAAAGGCATTCTGCTGGAAGACAGCGCGGATGGGGTGCGCTGGCGGCGAAAATAGCGCGCGCCGGTTCAAAGAATGTTCCACGTGGAACATAAAAGCAATTGACGCACCAAATGCACGCGGCGAACCAAACCCTATAGCGACGCGGGTTTGGCGCGTTGCGTTTTTTGGCGCAGCGATTCGTCCGGTTGTGCGCCGCTCCCAATTCTGTGCATTCATATGATCACGTTTTTCCGGACTCGCGACACTTATGGAATCTCGGACGGGACGATGGCGGGTTCCGCTTCCAGCACGCCCGCGCCGCGACGCACTTTTGAAGTGGTGACTAGGAATACCGCAACCAAAATCACCACCATGCCGACCCATTCGCTGCCGCGCAGCCGTTCGCCAAGGACCAATGCGCCCAGCAGCACCGCCACCATGGGATTGACATAGGCATAGGTCGCCACCTTGGTAACGGGAACCTGGTGCAGCAGCCAGGAGAAGGCGGAAAAGCCCACCAGCGAGCCGAAAATGATGAGATAGGCAATGGCGAGATAGCTGTTGCGCTGCCAGTGCGCCCGCGGCCACTCCCACAGACCGGTGGCGAGGAGCAGATTGCAGAAGCCGGCGGCGAGCATCTCCCAGCCGGCGCAGACGAAGATATCGAGGGCAAAGCGGCTGTGCCGCGACCAGACGGAACCGCAGGCAAAGGAAAGCGCGCCCAGCAGGAGGACGGCGATGGCGAGGATCTGGTGGATATCGCCGCGCAGGCCGCCGCGGGCGCTGGGCCACGCCAGAATTGCCAAACCGGCGAACCCCAGCACCAGTCCGATCTGGCCGCCGAAACGCAGTCGCTCGCCGCGCGGCAGCCACAGTTCAATCAGAGCGACATAGACGGGCACGATGGCGACCAGGAGCGCGCACAGGCCGCTGGGCAGGTAAAATTCCGCCCACACCAGGCCGACATTTCCGAAGGATAGGAGCAGCACGCCCAAAAAAAACAGACGGCGCATTTCCGGGAAGCTGGCGACGAGGCGCTTTCCGCGCAGGCGCGCAACCAGAAGCATGATGCAGCCGCCGATCGCCATTCGCACCCCGGCCAGCACGGGCGCGGGAACCAGCAGGACACCCACGCGCGCGGCCGTGTAGGTGCTTCCCCAGAAAAAATAGAGACAGCCGAACGCCAGCAGAATTCGATAGCGGGGAGCGGTAGATTGTTGAGCGGCTTCCATCCGGATTCTTGTATTTTATGGGGAGCGGATGGCGGCCGGCAGCTCCAGCGTGTTTCACGGCTCGCAGCTTCTTAGGCATGGAAAGGACACCCTCCTGCGTAAAAATAACTTCCCGCCGTAGGTCGATAGGCGCTTTGGCGATTCTGCGCTCATTGACAGCCCGTGGCAGATCGCGGGCCCCCACCCCGTTTTAGGCCACCCATTTGCTTCCGAAAGACATCCGATCCGCGGACTTATAATTCCTTGGGAGCCCTTCTCCACGCTGCTCCCACGGACGCGTTGCTCTGTCCGCGCTAACCCAGCTACGGAGGTTCTCATGCGCGGCCGTATCGCTGTTCGGAGGATGCTCCTGATATTGAGCGTGGCCGTCTCAGCGCACTGGGCGAGAGCGCAGCAGCCTGCAACGCCGCAACCTGGCGCACCTTCGACGACGTTTAAGGTCAGCAGCCGCATCGTGGTGCTGGATGTTGTCGTTCTGAACCACGACAAGCCGATTTGCGGACTCACCCAGCACGACTTCCGGGTCCTCGAGAACGGCAAGCCCCAGTCGATCCAGCATTTCGAGCCTCATTGCGCCGAAAATGGGAAAGCGAAGACCGAGCCGGAGATGGTGAAGACGCCGCCGCTGCCGCCACACACCTACGAGAACCTCCCGGTAACGCCAGCGACGGACTCGGTGACGGTACTGCTGATCGACGCCCTGAACACCCCAATATCGGATAACCAATATTTGCGCAGGCAAATGCTGAAGTATCTGAAGAACATGCCTCCCGGGCGGCGGATCGCCATCTTCGCGCTCGGCTCCCGCCTACGCCTGCTGCAGGGTTTCACCACCAATTCCGGGCAGTTGCTGGCGGCCATAGCCAGCTCAAAAGCCACTCCCGCAGCGTCGCTGCTGCCGTCGGACAATCAGAATTTCGAGGAGCGGCAGGTGCAGGACTGGCTGACTGAAGTGGGGGCGTCGTCGGGTCTGGCTGGGTTCAACAAAGAGAGCGATATCGAGCAGGCTGGCATGCGCGTGAATGTGACTCTGGAAGCCATCGACGAGCTTGCCCGCTACCTCAGCGGCATTCCAGGACGCAAGAACCTCATCTGGTTTTTCGGCTCGTTTCCCGTGCAGTTTTACGGCGGGCTCAAACCTTTGCCGAACGGCATGGGCATGGGTTCTGTAGCCGCGGCTTACAACGCCCGGTTGAAGGCCACCGCCGACCTCCTGGCTGCCGCTCGCGTAGCGGTCTATCCGGTTAGCGTGACGGGGGCTAAGCAGGAACCCATGTTCAGCGCCGCACAACAGACGGACTACGGAAAAGTGGTCAACGGAGTGCCGGTGGGCACGCAGCGATTCGCCAAGGACGCCCAGACGGCCAATATGTCGATCGACACTCAGCACAGCGCGATGGATATGCTGGCGAAGGATACAGGCGGGCAGGCCGTATACGGCTCGAACGCGCTGAAGCAGGCCGTGGCCGACGCGATGAACGACGGCGAGCACTTCTATACGATCACCTACGCACCCCACGCCGACTTCAACGGGAAGTGGCGAAAGATCCAAGTATCTGTGGATGGGAAACCGGACAAGGGCAAGTACAACCTGCTCTACCGGCACGGATACTACGCGACCAACAGCGTCGCGCAACCTGACACCGGCGAGCAGAGCGCGCGCCGGATTTTCGGAGCCGCGATGCAGGACGGGACTCCTGCGGCATCGCAGCTTCTCTTTCAGGCGAAGGTCGTTGGTAGGAACCTTCCGCCGGGGCCGATCGCTGGGCAGGACCGGAACCTGAAGGATCGAGCCGCCCGATATGTGATCGACTACGCCATTCCAGTGCAAAATGTGGATCTGACGCCGACGCCTCAGGGCATCCACACCGGCAAGCTGTACGTGGAGGCTGTGGCGTACAACGACGATGGAAAGGTTGTGAACGGGACTGCGAGCCTGAATTCGTTCGCTCTGAAGCCGCGGAAGTGGAAGCGGATCGCGCAGGACCGATTGCAGGTCCATCAGGTGCTCGACCTGCCGGCAGGAGCCATCCGGCTCCGCCTGGGAGTCTACGATCCGGCAACGGGAAATGTGGGCACGATAGAGATTCCGCTGCAGGTGACGCCGACGCAATCAGCCGCGGCATCCGAAGCCCCGCGCAGGGAAGCTGCGCCGTCGAAAAAGAAAGAAGAGGAGGCGACAGGAGCAAAGGCAATGTCGATCGGGGAGATGGACCAATTGCTGGATCGTTTGCACGGCCAGCCCGACCGAAAGCTGGTTGCTGAGTTGCACGATGTGCGACTGACGAAGCGGGTAAGCAGCGCGACGCTGGCGAGCTGGGAGGCGGAGTTTCCCGGCTCGAAAGCACGCGACACGCTGATGAAGCTCGCCGATCTTTCCGCTTTCCAGAAGCCTCCCGCGGCGGATGTGATCGGCGATCCGGCGCCTGATCGCCAAACCGAGATCGACATGGTGACGATGGCCGCGCATTATGTCACGGGGACGATGTCGCGTTTGCCCGACTTCTACGCGACCCGAGTCACCACGCATTTCGAGGACACTCTTTCTCGAGTGAGCGGCGTTTGGTTTGGTGAGGGCACAGCGGTGCTGCACCCCGCCGGTGTATACCGCAGGACCGTCACCTACCGCAGCGGGGAAGAGGTTCCTTTGGCGAGTAAAGGCAAGCGGAAAGAGAAGCCTTCCATAGGCCTCACCAGTACCGGTGAATTTGGGCCCGTTCTGGTGGTGGTTCTGGGGGACGCTATCAAAAACGGAATTGGCTTTGTGCGTTGGGAAAAAGGCGTGACTGGCCCGGCAGCCGTGTTCGCCTACAAAGTCCCCGCAAAGGCCTCGCGCTTCCAGGTGCGATTCGTGCAAGGACGCCAAATCCTGACGATGCGTCCCGCCTACCACGGAGAAATCGCAATCGATTCGCAAACGGGCGCAATCCTGCGCCTGACCGAAATCGCGGATATGAGTCCCGCGCATCAGAAATTGCGCGCTGCGATTGAAGTGGATTACGCGCCGGTGAACATCGCCGGCCGCAGCTACATCCTGCCCGTCAGGAGCATTACCTTTTCGAGGCTTCCCGTGGCTCCCAACATCACTGGAGGACCACTACAGGGAACAGCAACGGACCCGAACACGTGGCCGATCCAGACCTACATGAATGATGTGGCCTTTATTGATTACCACCAATTCCGCTCGACGGTACGGATTATCGGGGATTTGAAGGGGCAGACGACGACACCGCCGAAGAGCGCGGCTCCGGCGGGCAGCCCGCGATACTGAACCGAACTGTCTACAGCAGCGAAAGGCGCGCACGGGAGAAATTCTTTCTAATCCTCCTTCGAATTTCAATGAACTGAGAATCGAAGTCGTCGAAAACGGATTCACAGTCGAAAGTTGGGGGAGGGCGGAGCGATCTGCTTGGAACTCGGGTTGTCAACTATTGACTGCAGGCCAACGCACTCATTGACGTGCGACATTTGGCTCCTGTTTCGTGTTCCCCGGGGCCGTCGACCAACAGTAAGTAAGGAATTGACTGCCCAGTCTGGCCTCTGGGTTCATAAGGCAAAGGTCTCAATTTTTTGGCTATTAGGAGCCGTGGTTCAAGCCGGCCCGCTGCGCGGCCGACGATTTCCCTGGGGAAAGCAGGAGAGGCGGACTATACTGGATGCGACAGGTTCTCTATGCGCACAGCGGCACTCTACTTCGCGGCCAGCTACCGCGCTCCCTCCGAGCGCGTGAGCCGCATGTGTCCGCGCCAGCATCTGCGCAGTCTCCCCACCCGCACGCGACCTAGTTTGTTCGGCAGCGACTAAGCTGCCCGTTCGAACCATCGCAGGAACCGGTTCGAACGAATCATGCGCCCGGGCACCGGGGACGCCAAGCCTTTCCAACGCGGCTTGTCTTTTCCCTCAAGAAATACATGCCGCTCCATTGGTTGCGGAGCGCCTGGACCGCCGCAGACGGCGAGGAGATACATCATGCAAAACGATTCCTACAAAAACAGCGCAGCGTACAAGCAGTATGGCCCCAAATTGAAGGGTTCCCTGCCGGGCCCCAAGGCGAAGGCGGTAGTCGACGCGGATCACAAGTGGATTTCCCCAAGCTATACGCGGTCGTATCCGCTGGTGGCCAAGCGCGGCCGCGGCGTGCGGGTGGAAGACGTCGACGGCAACGAATTTCTCGATTTTGCAGCCGGGATTGCGGTCTGTTCGACCGGCCATTGCCATCCGGAGGTCGTCAAGGCGATCCAGGACCAGGCGGCGGAGTTGATCCACATGTCCGGAACGGATTTCTACTACGAAGGCATGATTCAGTTATCAGAGCGGCTTTCCGGGATCGCGCCCATGCCGGGGCCGCACAAATTTTACTTTGGCAACTCCGGCGCGGAGGCAATCGAATGCGCGCTGAAGATTGCCCGTTATCACACCGGACGGCAGAACATCATCGCGTTTTTTGGCGCATTCCACGGCCGCACCATGGGTGCGCTTTCCCTGACCGCCTCCAAGCCGCAGCAGCGGCGGCGGTTCGCACCGTTGATGCCGGGCGTAACCCATGTCCCCTATCCGTATGCCTACCGCGAATGCAGCGGCGGCCCGCAGGAGGAAGAGGCGTTTGCGCTGGGATGCGCCCGCTTTATTGAGGACAAGCTGTTCAAGACGACGCTGCCGCCGGAGGAAGTGGCCGCGATTTTTGTCGAGCCCATCCAGGGCGAGGGCGGCTATGTCGTTGCACCCACTGTTTTTATGCAGGAATTGCGCAGGATTTGCGACCGGCACGGAATCCTGCTGGTCGCCGATGAAGTGCAGAGCGGCGCCGGCCGCACCGGCAAGTGGTGGGCGATTGAGCATACTGGCGTCCAGCCGGACATCGTCTGCATGGCCAAGGGGATTGCCAGCGGGATGCCGCTGGGCGTGTGCATGACGCGCGCAGAGATCATGGACTGGAAGCCGGGATCGCACGCCTCCACATTTGGCGGCAATCCGGTGACGATTGCCGCGGCCATGGCGTCGCTCAACGTGATCGAACGCGAGGCGATGGCCAACGCAGCGAAAGTGGGTGCAGCGATGATGCGGCGGCTGAAGGAGTGGCCGGCGAAACATCCGATGGTGGGGGATGTGCGCGGGCGGGGGCTGATGATCGGCCTCGAGATCGTGAAGGACCGGCAGACGCGGGAGCCCGCAGGCGAGTGGCGGGACCAGCTTGCCGTGCTCGCCTATGAGCGCGGACTGCTGATTCTGGGCTGCGGCGCGAACTCCATCCGCCTGGCGCCGCCGCTGATCGTGAAGCAGGAAGAGGCGGATGTCGCACTGGATATCCTGGAAGACTGCATTGCCCAGGTGGAGCGGGAACATGCGGACGCCCGTGCGGTGCTCCAGGCCTGAGGCATCCGGATTGACAACAGCGGGCGGTCGATTTGCCGCCCGCAAACCCTATCTTCTTGATAAGGTGGGATCAATCACTCCCATGAATATCCCAAGTCTGGAACACACACGGCTCTCTATTTTTGAGCGGACCACAGGTTGGCTCGACCGGCAAGCGACGCGGAAATCCCGGCAGCCGAAGGTCGCGGCGCATTTGACGACCGGGCTGCGCGGCGAAGACGCCGCCTTTTTCCATCTACGCAGGCTGGGATACATTATTGTTGCCCGCCGATGGCGCAGCGCGCGGCTGCATGGCGATATCGACCTGATCGGCTGGGACGGTGAAACGCTCTGTTTCGTTGAAGTGAAGACGCGCAGCACTCGCGAATTTCTGCCGGCAGAGGCCGCGGTCGACAGCGACAAGCGCCGGATGCTCCGCCAGATGGCGCAGGAATATATCCGCCAGATGGAGAACTTCGATCAGATTTCGGCGCGCTTCGATGTCGTTTCCGTTTACCTTGCCAATGGCAGGCCGGAGTTTGAAGTGTTTCGCAACGCGTTCGCATAGCGGGTGGAGAAAAACCGCAGGTCCCTCCACTCCGCTTCCCACCCCAGCGACGAAGACCAGTCGCCGGGGGCCCCGGCAGCGCTTCGGTCGGGATGACAGGTGTTTTCTCGGCCGTAGTTCAAGATGACGATTCGGCTGTTGGCTGTTCGTTACTGCGGCGATAGCTCGCGCAGACTCCCCACGACATCGATGATCCTGGCGGCGACATAATCCACTTCCGCCGTGGTGTTGAACCGGCCCAGACCAAAGCGGATGGAACTGTGCGCCGTGTCGTCGCCGACGCCGAGCGCCCGCAGCACATACGAGGGCTCGATCGACGCCGAGGTGCAGGCGGAACCGCTGGAAACGGCGATATCGTCGAGCGCCATCAGAAGCGCTTCCCCCTCGACATGGAGAAAGCTCATGTTCAGGTTTCCGGGCAGGCGATGTTCCATACCGCCGTTTACCTGGACATGTTCGAGGCCTTCCTCCAGCCGGGCTTTCAGTCGGTCGCGCATTGCCGCCAGCCGCTCGGCTTCCGGGGCCATCTCTTCCCCGGCCAGTTCACAGGCTTTCCCCAGCCCCACAATGCCGGGTACGTTCAAGGTTCCGGAGCGCATGCCGCGCTCGTGGCCTCCGCCATGCATCTGGGCCGCGAGGCGGACACGCGGTTCCCGCCGCCGGACATAGAGAGCGCCGACGCCTTTGGGGCCGTAGATTTTGTGGCCGCTCAACGAGAGCAGGTCGATCTGCATGGCATCGACATCGACCGGAACCTTTCCCACGGCCTGCACCGCATCGGTATGAAACAAAATGCCGCGCTCATGGCAGAGCCGGCCGATTTCCGCGATGAGCTGCAAGGCGCCAATCTCGTTGTTGGCGGCCATGATGGTGACCAGGATGGTCCGGTCGTCGAGGGCGTTCGCGAGAGCGTCGATCTCAATCAAACCGTCTGAATTTACCGGCAGCCAGGTGACGCGATAGCCGTGCGCTTCCAGATACGCGCAGGTATCGAGCACGGCCTTGTGTTCTGTGACCTGGGTGACGATGTGATTGCCGCGGTCCCGGTATGCCTCGGCGACTCCTTTGATCGCGAGATTGTTGCTTTCGGTGGCGCCGGAGGTGAAGACGATCTCTTTCGCGGAGGCGCCGATCAGCTTCGCGACCTGTTCGCGGGCCACGCTGACGGCGCGCTCGGCTTCCCATCCAAAGGAGTGGTTACGGCTGGTGGCATTGCCGAATTTCTTCGTGAAAAACGGCAGCATCGCCTCCAGAACCCGCGGGTCCATGGGGGTGGTGGCGTGGTTGTCCATATAGAGGGGCAGTCGCAACTCTTCGGTGGAAAGTGGACTTTGAGTTGGACTCACGGTGCAGAAACTCCCGGTTTCAAGGGCTCGCGGGCGGGCTGGCCATGCAGTTGGGTCACGTCAATGCGTCAGAGTGACCAAATGGCTTGGATTCGGTTTGCGGGCAAACGCGGCATCTGCTTTCGACTCCTCGCAAAGGTCGGAGATGCGCATATTCATCAGCAGTCCCTGGATGGTGTTGTTCAATTTGCGCAGCGGCTCCTTGACTGTGCAGGAGCTCAGCAGGTCGCAGTCGCCGTGGCTGGTGGTGCAGGAGGCGATGAAAAGCGTGCCCTCGATGGAGCGGATGACCTCAAACGCTGTGATCCGATTGGCTGGCCGTCCCAGGGTGTAGCCACCGTGAATGCCGGCGTGCGAAGCAACCAGGCCGGAACGCGCCAGGGTCTGGAGCACCTTGGCCAGCAGAGGAGTGGGAATCCCGTAGGTCTCGGCGATGTCCTTGGCGCTTTGGGCATGGCCCTCCGGCAACTCCGCCAGATGTTTCAGGGCGATCAATCCGTAGTCGGCTTTCTTGGTAAGACGGAGCATGATTTCGCACCTCTGCGGGGTAACCCCTGTTTCCGAGTGCGTGGGCCAGAACCTTCCTATAGCATAGGACCGCGGCGGTCCGGCTGGCAACAGCGCGCTGCGATTCGGAACTCTGGGTCGGCGTCCTGCGTACCGCGAGTAGAATCGTTCCACAAATCCAATCCGGAGCTGACGCTTCAATTCTTTGCGATGAGAACAAAAACAAATTCCCTGCTGCTGCCCTGCCTCTTCATGGTTGCCCTGTTGTGCACCGCTGCTGTGCCGGCGCAAAACTCGCGGGCGGTACCTTCGCCCGAGCCCGCCTACCGCAATCCGAAGCTGACGATCCAGGAGCGGGTAGCCGATTTGGTTTCCCGCATGACCCTGGAGCAAAAGGTGGATCAGATCAGCGGCGGCGGCGAAGCAACCTACCAGGTGATCGACCCCACCGGCACCTACACGACGGAGTCCGCGCGGGCCATGTTCCGCAAGATGCAAAACCCGGATGTTCATATCACTCCCCGGCAGGCGGCCATCCTGCGCAACGGCGTCCAGCGCTGGCTGCGCGAGAAGACGCCGCTCGGGATTCCGGCACTGTTTCAGGGAGAAGCTCTGCACGGATTTATGGAAGACGGCAGCACCAGCTTCCCCCAGGCCATTGGGCTGGCCAGCACTTGGGATCCCGCGCTGGTGCATAAAGTTTTCACCGCGGCCGGAAATGAAGCCGGGGCCAGTGGCGTAGACCAGGTCTTCGCCCCCGTCCTCGGCATCGCTCGCGATCCCCGCTGGGGCCGAACCGAAGAAACCTACGGCGAGGATCCGTATCTGGTCTCCCGCATGGGCGTCGCGGCCATCACCGGCCTGCAGGGGCCGACGTTCTACATCGGCCGCAACCACGTCATGGCCACCGCCAAGCACTTCGCCGTGCACAGCGACCCGGAAGGCGGCACCAACACGGCTCCCGGCAACTATTCCGTGCGCGTCATTCGCGAAAACTTTTTCCCGCCCTTTAAAGCAGCTGTACAGGAAGCCCACGTCGGCAGCGTGATGGCCTCCTACAACGAAATCGACGGCATCCCCTCTTCCATCAACCGCTGGCTGCTCCAGCGCGTCCTTCGCCAGAGATGGGGATTTCGGGGATTCGTCACTTCCGACGGCGACGGCATTCAGATGCTGTGGCAGGTCCACCACGTCGCCCACGGCAATTCTGATGCCGCCCGCGAGGCCCTGGCAGCGGGCGTCGACTACGACCTATCCGACGGCTCCGCTTACCGCACGCTTCTGTGGCAGGTAAAGGCCGGCATTGTGCCGGTAGCCGAGCTGGACCGCGCCGTGTCCTACGTGCTCGCCGCGAAATTCCGCCTCGGGCTGTTCGATCACCCGTACGTCGATCCCGCCGCCGCAACGAAAATCGTCAACAGCGCCGCGAATCGCGCACTCGCCGAGAAGGCGGCGGAAGAAGTGATGGTGCTGCTCAAAAATCAGAACCATCTGCTGCCGCTCGACCTGACCAAGCTGCACACCATTGCCGTCATCGGCCCCAACGCAGCCGATGTCCATCTCGGCGGATACAGCCGCGCTCCCGGTCACGGAGTCAGCATCCTGCAGGGCATTCGCAGCTACGTCGGCGATAAGGCCACAGTCCTCTATGCCCAGGGATGCCAGATCACCGACGCGCCCGGAGGCTGGAGCGGCTGGTACGCCAACAACGTCCACCTGATTGATCCGTCCACCCAGACGGCAAAGATTGCCGAAGCCGTCGACGCCGCCCGCAAATCCGATATTGCGATCCTCGTCGTCGGGGGAAACGAAGGCACCAGCCGCGAAGCCTGGGCAGAAATCCACCGCGGCGACCGCGATTCCCTCGGCCTGCTCGGGGCGCAGAAGGAGCTGGTCAAAGCCGTCGTCGCCACCGGCAAGCCCGTGGTCGTGCTGCTGATCAATGGCCGTCCGCTCTCCATCAACTACATTGCCCAGGGCGTTCCCGCCATTCTTGAAGGCTGGTATCTCGGTGAAGAAGGCGGCACGGCAGCGGCTCGCGTCCTGTTCGGCGACGTCGATCCGGGCGGCAAGCTGCCAATTACCTTCCCTCATTCAGTCGGCGATCTACCGGATTTCTACAACCACAAACCCTCCGACGAGCGCAACTACGAATTCAGCACCCGCAAGCCGCTCTACCCCTTCGGATACGGCCTCAGCTACACCACGTTTAAGTTCTCCAAGCTCCGCGTCCAGCCGGACCATATCCAGACGGGAGGCAACGCAACCGTCTCCGTCGATGTCACCAACACCGGCAACCGCGTCGGCGACGAGGTCCCGCAGCTCTACGTGCACCAGGAAGTTGCCTCCGTCACCCGTCCGGTCATGCAGCTTCGCGGCTTTCAGCGCATCACGCTGCAGCCGGGCCAAACCCGGACCGTCCAATTCACCATCGGGCCCGCCGACCTCTCGCTCATCAATGCAGACATGCACCGCGTCGTCGAACCGGGAGTCTTCGACATCATGGTCGGTCCCAGTTCCGCAGACACCACCACGGTCCACCTCAACGTCGGCTCGCCCGCAATGGAGCCCAAACCGCCGCTGCCGCCGCCGCCCGCCGGCTCCGCGTCGGGCATCGTCAGCACCTTCGACCAGGGCAAGCCCTCGGCAAATTACGGCTCCTGGGCTGCGGCCTCCGACTCCACGATGGGCGGCAAGTCCACCTCTGCCATCCAGATCGTCTCCCCTGGGGCCGACTCCTCCAAAGGCGCGCTGGAAGTCTCCGGCAACGTCGTCGGCGGATCCCAGTTCCCCTGGGCAGGTGCTGTCTTCAATCCCGGCTTTCATGTCATGGAGGCCGTCAATCTATCTGGCAAGAAGGAAATCAGCTTCTGGGCCAAAGGCGACGGCCATACCTACACGCTGATCCTTCTTACTGCTCAGCGGAACGGCCAGAACGGTATGCCAGGCATGGTCAGTTTCACCGCCGGACCGGACTGGAAGCACTACGAGTTCCCCATGTCGAAATTCCAGACCGATGGCAGCGACATCACTGCCCTGGCATTTGCCTCGGCGCGGAATCCAGGCAAATTCCGCTTCGAACTGGATCAGCTCGAGATACGCTGAAACTCAATGAGGCAGCGTCTTCGCTGCCTCATTCCCCGGCTCGTTGCGCTTCGCCCAAATAGCGCGGCGGCGGCCGCGGACGGAACGATGGTCCGAACCCGCAATGGCAGCGTGCCTGAAAAAAGAATTTTCTTTGACAAACCGATTCTTATATCTGAGACTAGAGCTGTTTTCCTGTTACCGTGCGGTTGAATAGCGTCGAAGTACCGTTCTCCTGAAGGAAAAACGGCATCGAGATCGTCGCTTCGGTCTACACCTACAGGAAAACAGCTCTAACGCCATCGGGAGCTGCCCGCATCTAATCCTTGACCATGGAAGCCTGCAAACACCCCCGCGTGCGCGTGCTGACGCGCGAAGAAGATGCTGAATTTGTCGAGTGCTTGGAATGCGGCGAAGTCTTCGATCCGCACGAGTTTACCGACATGGCGATCGAGGAGCGCAGCCAGGACGAAGGCCCGGACGAAGCCGACCCCGATTCCTGACCGTAGGGGGAGTTTAACTGTTGGAGTTTCCCGAACCGGCCTCGACTGGAGATCCCAGCCTCTGCCCACTGCGCCACAAGTAATGAAAGCCTGACAGAACCGTGAGCCATAGCGTCGCCACCAGCGACCAGTGCCGGATCCACAGCACCCACATGGCAGGGTCGGTCTGCGCCAGCACCACCGAACAGACAGCCAGAATCTGCGCCAGAGTATTGGCCTTGCCCAGCAGACTGGGATGAAAATCGCGCGTGCCGGTGGTTGCATAGAGCAGAGCGGCGATCACCAGGATGCCGAGGTCGCGGCTGAAGACCATGACCGTCACCCGCTGGGAGACCAACCCGACATGCATCAGCACCAGAAAAAGCGTGCTCAGCAGCAGTTTGTCGGCAACCGGATCAAGGTAGGAGCCCAGCTCGGTCCGCTGGCGGAAAATGCGCGCCAGCGACCCGTCCAAACCATCGCTGATGCCGGCGACCACGATCAGAACGAATGCCCGGTGGTAGTGCGAATCCAGAATGGCCAGCACCAGAAACGGTACGATGGACAACCGTAAAAGCGTCAGTTGATTGGGTAACGCGCGTAATTGACGGAGCACAGGAATGACGTATCCTCATTCATCCTAGCGCACTGTCGCGATGTGAGCATTGCGAGTCGGCCAGGGAGCCAAGCAGGCTCCTGCGCCCAGTTGCGCGATGAATCAGCGGTCACCGATGGCATTGAAGGGATCGATGGAGGGATATAGATTCGCTCCCTCTCGATATAAAGGAAGCCGGACGAAACGTCCGGCTTCCTTTGTCATTCCCGGAAAAGCATACCGCCCGTCATTGACCAATCTTGCGCAGCGGTTTGCCTGCCATCAGGTTGCGCTCGATGTGTTCCAGGGTCATGTTTTTGGTTTCCGGCACAAGGAAAAACGTGATGAACAGGAAGACCACGTTGAAGCCGGCGTACAGCCAGAAAGTCTGCGCATGGCCGAAGTTGTTGAGCAACGAGAGGAAGGTGAAGCCGACGACGAAATTGGCAACCCAGTTGGTCAGGGTGGAGATGGCAATGCCGAAGTCGCGGCCCTTGATGGGCTGCACCTCCGAGCACAGGATCCAGATCAGCGGGCCTGCCGACATGGCGAAGCCGACGATGAACACCAGCAGCATGACCACGGTGAAGATCTGCTCGCCCGGGGTATGGATGCCCAGATGCATCATGGTGCCGACGATTCCCAGGCCCACGGCCATGATTGTGAAACCGATGTAGAGAATTGGCTTGCGACCCCACTTGTCAACCAGCCCGATGGCGATCAGCGTAGCCAGCACGTTGGTCAAGCCCACCACGGCGGTGAACCACAGCTGGGCCTGGGTGTGATAGCCCATATCCTGGAAGATACGCGGCGCGTAGTACATCACCACATTCATGCCGGTAAACTGCTGCACAATTTGCAGCAACACTCCCAGCCCGACGGAGCGGCGGAAATTTTTGTTTTGCAGAAACATATGCCAGCCGCGTTGCGGGATGCGAAGCTGCTCGGCAATTTCTTCTTCTTCGCGCTTGACCACTTCGGGGTCGCCGCGCAGCTTGGTCAGCACCTGGGTGGCCTGATCCTTGCGTCCGCGCATCATCAGCCAGCGCGGGCTTTCCGGCAAGGCGAAGATCCCCACGAAGAACAGCGCGCCCGGGATACCGATGATGCCGAGCATCCAGTGCCAGTCGCCCGAATAGCTGAAGGCGACATCGGATAGGAAAGCGAGAAAAATGCCGATGGTGATCATCAGCTGATACAGCGACACCATGGCGCCGCGAATGTTCTCCGGCGCGATCTCCGCCAGGTAAAGTGGCGCGGTGAAGGATAGAATGCCGATCGACACGCCGAGGATCAGGCGTCCGATCAAGAGAACGTCTACCGACCAGGCCACGCCGCATATCGCCGAGGCCACGACGAACACCAGCGAGCCCCATAGCAGCGAACGCTTGCGACCCAGGGTGGCCGACATCCAGCCGGCGCCGATCGCGCCTGCGGCTGCGCCCAGCATCATCCAGCTGACGACGTGTTCCAGCACCGTATCGGAAATGCCGAAGTCTCGCTGAATAAAGTGCTGAGCGCCTGAAATCACGCCGATATCCAGTCCGAACATCAAGCCGGCCAGGGCCCCCAGCAGGCAGGTGAACACGGCAGTGGCCTTGGGATGAGCTTCGGTTGTGGCCGTTGGCGCTGTATCGTTCATGGAGTCTCCATCGAGGGTCTCGTGGTCGTGGTGGACGTGATGCCGTTAACTGACGTAGTTTCGGTGCGATGTATCAAGGCGAGTACGCGGATCCGACTCAACCGATTGTAGTGGCATCCGTCATTCCCTGGCCAGATGATGCACCGAGGATAATCGCGGGGCGGAAAGCAGTTCCATTGCTTTCCGCCCCGATCGCCGCCCGTTCTTCAAGAACAACTGCGTTGCTTATCTTTGGCAGCGCATCGGATTTGCTTCGATCATCCTCGAACGCGGACGCCGGACGCGATGAAGTACGCGATGCCGGAGCTTACTGATGTTCAACGAATCCAGCCAGCGCGAGAAACTCGGGATACTGCGGGAACTTGACTCACGCTTTCGAGAGTTATTGATATCGTGTGAGTAAGAAAAGAGGCTCGATGCCAACTCGCATGAAGGACATCGCCAACGACTTGGGAATATCGGTCGTCACCGTCTCGAAAGTCCTCAACAATCACCGCGACATCAGCGCTGCTACAAAGGAGCGTGTTCTCCGCCGAGTGAAAGAACTGAACTATCGGCCCAGTTTGCGCGCACAGGGCCTTGTATCCGGCAAGAGCTTCATGATCGGCGTCATCGTGCCGGACCTGGTCCATGTCTTCTTTTCCGAGATTGCCGTCAGCATCGCCTCTTCTGTAAAAACCCAGGGATATAACCTGCTTATCGCCTCGACGAATGAAGTTGCGGAGACGGAAGAGGCCGAGATCGACTCGATGCTGCGGCATGGGGTCGATGCTCTCATCGTCGCTTCCTGCCAGTCGAATCCGGACTTTCTGCTGCGGGTTCAAGAATATAAAGTTCCGGTTCTGCTGATGGATCGTCATTTCTCGGAGGTCAAGAGGGGCTTTATCGGAGCGGATGACGGATTGATCGGGCGCATGGCGACCGAACATCTCATCGATATCGGTCGCCGTCGGATCGCTCACATCGGCGGAGGCCGTGTAAGCACATCGTTGGAGCGATTGGAGGGATATCGCCAGGCACTCCAGAAAAGAAAGATACGGGTCCTGCCCGAGTATGTTGTGAAGCGCGATCACATCGACGAGTCGAGTGATGTGACGGCAAAAGCGGCGATGGAAAGCTTGCTCAACCTGAAGCGCAGGCCGGATGCGGTCTTCTGCCATAACGATCCGGCGGCAATTGGGGCAATGAATGCAATTCTCGATCGCGGCCTGCGCATTCCGGAGGACATTGCTGTCATCGGTTGCGGCAATATCCGCTATTCCGAATCACTTCGCGTACCGTTGAGCACCATTGACGTTCCGGCCCAGATGATCGGCGAACACGCGGCGGAAATGATTCTGCGTCAGGTGGCCGATGGGAAAGAACCGAAGTCCATTTTGATCCCCCCCAGGCTGATTCAACGACAATCAACGATGGCGGGATAGCTTCCGCAGAAAATCCCGTCCGCTGCCGCGACACAAGTTTGTTCCGTCGTTCATCTATGCCTCGAGCGACGAGAGATCCTCTTCGCGCGACATCAGGACCCAGGTTCAGGGATTACGATGCGCAGGTCGACGATGGAATACATCAGGATAAAAAGATAGGCCAACAGCGGCACTCCATAGGCGAGGGCCAGACTTCCGAAGCGGACGGAAATCAGACCCATGATCGGCGTGAGCACGGCGCCGCCCACGATCGCCATGACGATAAGCGAGCCGCCGATTTTGGTATTGCTTCCGAGGCCACGCAGTCCCTGGGCAAAGATGGTCGGATACATGAGGGACATGAAAAAGCTGGTCAATAGCAGGGCCCACACGCCAATCCAGCCGGGGTGGACCACGCCCACCGCGACCAAAACGGCGTTGACGACGCAGAAGATGGCCATGAGCAGGCTGGGATGGATAAATCGCATCAGCCATGCCGAGATAAAGCGCCCAATGCCAAAGGCCACCAGGGTCGTCGTAAGCAGATAGCCGGCGAATTTTTCCGGCTCATGAGTGTAGGAGATGATGTACGGAATAAAGTAGCTCCAGGTGCCAACCTGCGCTCCCACGTAAGCAAATTGCGCCAGCACCGCCAGCATAAAATGCGGATATTTCAGCAGTGCGCGAAAGCCGCTGGTGCCCGTTTCCTGTTCCTCGGCCCGAGTTAGCCCGGCAGGGAAGCGGGTGATTGCAATCAGCACCAGCATGGCGAACGTGAGCGCGCCCAGCACCAGGTACGGGGTGACCACCCGCATGGTTTCCGAGTGGAGATAGGTGCCATAGGCATGGTGCGCACGCATGGCGGCGATCTGCGTTGGGTGCAGCTCGACTCCGGAAAAGATGAATACAGTACCGACGAGCACTCCGGTGATGGACCCGATCGGATTGAAAGCCTGTGCCAGGTTGAGGCGGCGAGCAGCGCTCCGTGGATCGCCCAGTTGCGCGATAAAAGGGTTCGATGCCGTCTCCAGAAAAGACAATCCGGCGGCAATGATGAACAACGCCGCAAGAAAGAAAGAGTAGCGGTCGACGATGGCCGCGGGCCAGAAGAGGAAACATCCCAGGCTGAAAAGAGACAGCCCGATGAGAAAGCCGGACTTATATCCCAGTTTGCGCATGACCAGAGCCGCCGGCATGGCCAGCAGAAAATACCCCATGTAGAAGGCAGACTGAATCAGGCCGGCCTCAAAACGAGTCATGGCGAATGACTTCATGAACTGCCGGATGAGGATGTCGTTCAGGTTGTTGGGGATTCCCCACAAAAAGAAGAGCGTTGTAATCAGAATGAACGGAACGCCATAACCGGGTGGCAGCAGCGGAGCGTGCTCATTGCTCTTCGCGCTTCCGGTTGTAGCGTTGCTCGCAGGCAACATGCTCATAGTTTCCTCTTGCCCAATGCGCTGGGTGTGGGCTTAGTCGAGATCGACCATGATCTTGGTGAATCGGGTGGGATCGGCGTTCCACGCGGAGAATATCTCCGGAGCCTCGTCCAGCGGCACAGTGGTGCTCACCGCCGACCCCACCGGGAAGCGTCTCTGTTCGAGCATCTGAATGACTTGGTGGAAGTCCTCAGGAAGCGCGTTGCGGGTGCCCAGAATATCGATCTCTTTTTGAACGAAGAGTCGGGTCTCATACGTTACGGGTTCTTTAGCATAGCCGATGTACACCACCCTTCCGGTAAACGCCACCTCGCTGACGACGGCGCGAAAGGTATCCGGTGTTCCAATTGCTTCGATGATGACGTTCGGACCCAGGCCGCCGGTCAACTCGGCCAAGCTCGCGGACAGGTCCTGCTGCCGCGAGTGAATGGTATGGGAGGAGCCCGCCTTGCGGGCAATAGCGAGTTTCGCATCGTCGATATCGACCGCAACGGTGGTGGCCCCGCGGAATGCGGAGGCAGCGATCGCACCGAGTCCCACGCCGCCGCAGCCAAAGATTGCAACCGTATCCTTTTCCGTGACCCGGCCACGCGCTACAGCATGAAAACCGACCGTGAGTGGCTCGACTAGGCATAGCTCCTGCAGATTTAGATTGGCGGTGTAGAGCTTCTCCATCGGCAGACAAATATATTCTGTCAGCGCGCCGTCCCGTTGCACGCCGAGAGTCTGGTTTTGCTGGCAGGCGTTGGGCCGGCTGTTCCGGCAAGCCGCGCAGCGCCCGCAGTTGGTGTATGGCGAAAGCGTTACGTCCATTCCGACGCGCAGCGTGGCGTGGTCTCCGTTGAGCGCGACAATGGTCGCGGCGACTTCGTGCCCCGGAATTCTGGGAAACGAGACCATCGGGTTACGACCGCGAAATGAGTTCAGGTCGCTGCCGCACAGTCCCACGCGGCGTACGCGCAGCAGCGCTTCTCCGGGCTTCGGTATGGGCTCCGCGACCTGTTCAATACGGGCGGTCCCAGGTTCGCGCATCACGAGCGCCTTCATGATTTGTTCCCTTCCAAACGATAGACTTCAATCGCATTGCCGCCGAGAATGCTTTCCTGTTCGGAGGACGACAACGTTGCGATCAACTCGCGCAGGGTCTTCCACCATCTTCCGTAGGAGGCCGCGACCGTGCAAACCGGCCAGTCGGAGCCGGCCAGCAGCCTTTGCGGCCCGAAGCTTTCAAGAGCTGCTTCCACATACGGACGAAGGTCCTCGATCGTCCAATTGTTCCAGTCCGCCTCCGTCACCATGCCGCTCAGTTTGCAGTAGACGTTGGGACGCTGCGCCAGTCGATGCAGATGCTCGCGCCAGCGCGCTAGTTCTCCGGTGCGGATCCTGGGCTTGGCAAGATGATCGAGAACGAAAACCTGGTTGGGATTTCTGTCCGCCAATTGGGCCGCGTAAGGCAGATGCCGCTCGTGGATGAGAATGTCATAGACAAGGCCAGTGTCTTCGAGGGCGGCGATGCCTCGTTGAAAGTCTTCGCGCAGCATGAATGCGTCGTCGGGCTCATCCTGAAGGACATGCCGCAGGCCTTTCAGCTTTGGATTGGTCGCAAGCGTTTCCAGGTGCATGGGGAAATCGGCGCTCGCGATCGGAGCCCAGCCCACAACACCGGCGATGAATGGATACTGCTGGGCCAGCCGCAGCAGCCAACAGGTTTCCTCAAGCGTCTGGCGCGCCTGCACGGTCACCGCAGTCTGCACCCCCCCGCGTTCCATCTCCGCGTGAAGCTCCAGAGGCAGGTAGTCGCGCCGCAGGCCCGGCATATCATCGCCGATCCATCCATACTCCGTAGAGGAATATCTCCACAGGTGATGGTGCGCATCCACGCATTTAGTCATGGTTTTCCCGGTGGCCAGAGGACCACACCTGATTGAACGCCGGAGCGAGGATCGCGCGGACCTGATGCAGGATTTCCGGATCTGTAGAGGTGGCAAGCGCCTGAAGGTTCCTGCGGACATGCTCCGTTTTCGACATACCGACCAGAGTGCCCGCCACCCGGGGGTGGTCGAAGCAATAGCGCAGAGCCATCGCAGAGAGATCGACACCGTGGGTACGGCAGAATTCCGCCGCCCGGCGCCCGGCTTCGCGTACCTCTCGGGGTGCGGGATGCCAGTCCGGAGCCCCGTGTTCGGTCAAAATCCCCATGTGCAGCCCGGACGCATTGATCACCCCGATGCCACGTTTTTCCGCAACCGGCATGAGAACCGAATCCATGTCGTCGATCAATAAGTTGTACCTGCAATAGGTGAGGATGCTGTCGATCGGAACCGCCTCGGCAATGCGAATCAGAGGCTTTAACGGATATCCAGTGATTCCGATATAGCGTGCCTTCCCCTGCTCCTGAAGCCGCCGCATGGCCGGAATCGTTTCCTGGATGATCTGTTCCACATTTCCGAATTCCACATCGTGGACCTGAAGCAGGTCCACGTAGTCGGTGCGCAAGCGCTGCAGAGACTCGTTCATACTTGACACGACGCGCGATGCTGAAAAATCGAAGGAATCTACGCCATACCGGCCGCACTTGGTTGCCAGAATGACCTTATTCCTTCGCCCTTGAAGAGCCTGTCCCAGCCGTTCTTCCGCAAGTGTCAACCCATAATAGGGAGAAACATCGAAGAGATTGATGCCTTCGTCGATGGCAAGATGGACCGCCCGTTTCGCCTCCGACGGATCGGTGGCGCCAAACACGTCCCCCAGGGGCGACGCGCCGAATCCGATAATAGAAACGGAGAGTTGAGTCCCGCCGAGAGTCCGATATTGCATGGGACTGGGAGCAACTTCCGCTCTCGATACGGACCCGGGATGACGCAACGTTGACCTCATCGTGTCGATGACCTCAATAGAGTTCCCGCAGATACGCATTCGAGTATAGCGCCGAAGCTGCAGGCCGATAGATAACTCGGCAATAAGTTAGCGCTTTCGGACGATTCAAGCAGGACGCCATCGCAAGGAGACTGCCTCAGAAATCAAGGAAAGGGCCGATTCGCCGGGAACGACGTATCTCCAACGGTGGGCATCTCTCATGGCCATCGAGAGCCGTTCATGGCGGTTCCTTTGCTACAATCGGAGTGCGGAACGATGACGATTCCGTGAGTTTCAATCTTCTGGCTATGAGTCGGATGGCACAGTCTTACTGCTGTCCATTTCCATTGGAAATTGGCGTTATCCGGTGGAAACCGTAGAAACAGGCGATAGTAGAGAAAAATAGGCCCGGCCAGTATTTGATTTAACACAGCCGGTTGAAAACAATGCAGGCGCGTAGCTCAGTTGGTTAGAGCGCTACCTTGACACGGTAGAGGTCAGGAGTTCGAGTCTCCTCGTGCCTACCATATTCTTCAATAAGTTACAGAAAAATCTGGGAACAGAAGCTGAGTGCGTGGGAACAGTATGGGAACACTTGCTGCCTCACTGCACCACCACCTGTTGCGGGGTGCGATCGAACAGCACATCTACCGCCTTGCTCTGCGCCTGCCGTTTGGCTGGCGTCAGCGCACGCGTGTAGATGTTCATGGTTGTGGTGATGTTGGCGTGACGCATCAACTCCTGCACCACCTTGACGTCCTCTCCGTTGGCTTTGAGCAGGGTTGAATAGGTATGCCGGAAAGTATGCCAGCCCACCCGCTTCGTGATCCCAACCCTCCTCGCCGCCGGTTGCAGAATCTTCGTGCGAAGACTGTCCGGCCAGACCGGAAGCTTGCCGAAGGCCCGTTCACTGCCGAAGACCCAGTCCTCATCGGAACCGAAAGGACAGACTCTACGCCAGGCCAGTAACCGTCACGGCTGCCCACGAAATAAAGAATGCGATGGCATTGGCCCAAAGCCAGGAGACCACCCTGGCCTGCGGTGTGCTGGTCCATGCGCAACAGGCCGATCCTACTGGAAGAATCATCCACCTTTTCCTCGAAGGCGATATAGATCTTCCGCTGCTTCTGGTGGACCGGGCCGGCGATCTCGCGCCGGTGCGCTATGCCGACCTGGTGCTTTATGGCCGCAACACAAAGATGGTGAATATCCTCGCTGCGCTCGATACGCTTTGCCGACGCAAGCGTGGACCGAAACCGCGGAGCGCCACATGAGATACCTCTCCGTCTGTTCGGGCATCGAGGCGGTCTCGGTCGCGTGGGAGCCATTGGGCTGGCAGCCTGCGATGTTCGCGGAGATCGATCCCTTCTGCTGCTGGCTGCTGCGCTCGCGCTATCGCGCATCGCGGCCCACCTTCATGCCGAGTCCGCACAATGCCCCGGACAGGAAAGAAGCCAAGCGCCGTGCCGCAGTCATTCGCAACGTGGTTGCTTTGCCTGCCGATGGCTCGGTTATGAATGCCGGCGATTTCACAAAGATAGGTAAAGACGATGTGGGAGCAATCGACCTTCTGGCCGGAGGAACACCTTGCCAGTCTTTCTCCGTTGCCGGTAAACGAGCGGGACTGGATGACCCGCGTGGCAACCTCACTCTCGAGTTTGCTCGACTTGTAATAAGCAGCGAGCGGCCACGCGGCTCTTTCCCCGTGTCGCCTATTCGGCAGCTCTGCTGTTTTGCCTGCCGTTGGCCCTGCTGTTTACCGGATGCGGAGACAGCGGCCCAGGCGGGCAAATGGTTC
>Ga0208717_1000033_pt1 | contig 101300 bp, 97 predicted proteins | sample NGESurF53shallow_FD_184489 | JGI IMG/M metagenome (GOLD analysis project Ga0208717, IMG submission 184489) | Arctic peat soil microbial communities from Barrow, Alaska - NGEE Surface sample F53-3 shallow (SPAdes) | ecosystem: Environmental > Terrestrial > Soil > Wetlands > Peat ... | reverse complement strand
CTGGCCCGCGGCACGCCGGTCAACATCGGCGAGGCGGTGGGCGTCATCGCCGCCCAGTCGATCGGCGAGCCGGGCACCCAGCTCACCATGCGCACCTTCCACATCGGCGGGGCGGTGCAGGTGGCCGAACAGTCGTTCTTCGAGGCCGCCAACGACGGCGTCCTCAAGCTGTCGCCGGGCAACACCGTGGTCGCTCCCGATGGCGATGTCATCGTGATGAGCCGCAACCTGGCCATCACCATCCAGATCGATGGGGTCGATCGCGAGTCCTACAAGCCACCCTACGGCGCCCGCCTGAAGGTCAAGGACGGGGCCAAGGTCAAGCGCGGGATGCGCTTCGCCGAATGGGATCCCTACACCACCCCGATCATCACTGAGGTGCCCGGCCGCGTGCGCTTCGAGGATCTGGTGGAGGGCATTTCCGTGCGCGAGGAGGCCGACGAGGCGACCGGCATCTCCAACCGCGTGGTCATCGACTGGCGCGCTTCGACCCGCGGGACCGATCTGCGCCCCAGCGTCGCGGTGCTGGATGAGGCGGGCGCCTACAAGCGCCTGGCCAACGGCGGCGAGGCCCGCTACCTGCTCCCGGTGGGCGCCATTCTTTCCGTCGGCGACGGCGACGAAGCCAAGCCCGGCGAAGTGCTCGCCCGCCTGCCCACCGAAAGCGCCAAGTCGCGCGACATCACCGGCGGCCTGCCCCGCGTCGCCGAGCTTTTCGAGTCTCGCCGTCCCAAGGACTGCGCGGTGATCGCCGAGATGGACGGCCGGGTGGAATTCGGCCGCGACTACAAGAACAAGCGCCGCATCAAGATCACCCCAGAAGAGGGCGAGGCGGTGGAGTTCCTGATCCCCAAGGCCAAGCACATCGCGGTCCACGACGGCGATTCGATCCGCAAGGGTGAGTACATCATCGACGGCAATCCCGACCCGCACGACATCCTGCGCATCCTGGGCATCGAGGCCCTGGCCGACTTCCTGGTCAACGAGATTCAGGAGGTCTACCGCCTGCAGGGCGTGCCGATCAACGACAAGCACATCGAGACCATCGTCCGCCAGATGCTGCAGAAGGTCGAGATCATGGAGCCGGGCGACACCGGCCTCCTGAAAGGCGACCATCTGGACAAGCCCGAGGTGGACGAGGAGAACGTCAAGGCCACGGCCCGCAAGGGCGGCCGGCCGGCGCTCACCCAGCCGGTGCTGCTGGGCATCACCAAGGCGAGCTTGCAGACCCGCAGCTTCATCTCGGCGGCCTCCTTCCAGGAAACCACCCGGGTCCTCACCGACGCGGCGGTGCACGGCAAGCGCGACACCCTCGAAGGGCTCAAGGAGAACGTCATCGTCGGGCGCCTGATCCCGGCCGGCACCGGCTCCTACCTGCGCGGCCTGCAACGCATCGCCGCCAAGCGCGACGAAGTCCTCGCCGCCAGCCGCGTCGTCCCGCTGGTCATGGAGCCCCTCCCGGCCGGCATCGCCGCGGCGGCGGAGGCGGAGAAAGTCGGGGCTTAGGCGTCTGGATTTCTGGCGGAACGGAACGAGGATAGCGAAGCGTCGAACTTGGGTTCGGCCGCTCCAGGCTGGAATCGGCACGATGCGTGACGCCGACCTGCCTGAGCGGCCAACCCGGTTTACCTTTGCGCCGCACTTCAATAAGACACCGCCGCGAGCCTGAGTTCACGCTCCTGTCTACGTGCCGGCGCGTTGAGCGCCGACCACATCCACCTAAAGAGCGATCATCTCCATGAAGCCTTCCCTCCTGGCGCTTGTCTCCCTGATCTCGCTTGGACTTGCGCCCAGTGTCATGGCGCAGGACGCCAAGCCCGCGGCGCCCGCGGCGGCGGCGCCCGCCGTTCCCGATGCGCTCCCCGATACGCTCAGGGACCCCAAGGCTCTCAACGGCTACGCCATCGGCCTGAACATCGGCGCGAGCCTCAAGCGTGATGGCCTGGAACTCGATCCGGAGATGGTCGCGCGCGGGTTCCGGGACGCATACGCCGGCGCCAAGCCGTTGATCAGCCTGGATCAGGCGCGCGCGGCTCTGTCTCAGCTAAAGACGTCCATGCTGGCCGAACGGCAGGCGGCGGCGGCGAAGGCGGCGGCGGCCAACAAAGCCGAAGGCGAGGCCTTCCTGAAGGCCAACGCCGCCAAGCCGGGTGTCGTCACCTTGCCGAGCGGTCTGCAATATCAGGTGCTGAAAGCCGGAACCGGCCCCATGCCCAAGCTCACCGACACCGTCTCGTGCAACTATCGCGGCACGCTGATTGACGGCGCGGAGTTCGACAGCTCCTACGCACGGGGGACCCCGACGCGTTTCCCGGTCGGCGGCGTCATCAAGGGGTGGACGCAAGCGCTTCAGAAGATGCCGGTCGGCTCGAAATGGCGACTGTTCGTTCCCGCGGATCTCGCCTACGGCGAGACGGGCGCCGGCGAGGCCATCGGCCCTAACGAGACCCTGATCTTCGAGGTCGAACTGCTGGCGATCGAGCCCGCCGGCAAGTAGATCCCGCGGCGCGCCCTCCCAGCCGTTGGTGGAGTGGGATGTGACGCCGTCCAAGACCAGGCTTGCGGCCCGCGCGCCAATCATGGAACGTCCCGCCCGCCAACATCGGGGGTACGCAATGTCCATCGAACTGGCGACCTATTGGCTCTGGGCAGCCTGGGCCGTCTCCTGGTATTTCGCCGCCCTGAGGGCTTCGCGCGCCGTCGCCCGGCCGCGTTCGCCGCTGAACGATTTCCATCGGATCATCGCTTCGGCGGGATGAATCGCGGTGTTCGCGTTTTCCTCCAGGCCGGGTGGGGTGGGACGGCGAATCCCGCCGGGCCCCTCGCTATCGTTCCTGTCGCCAGCCCTCGGGGCCTTTCTGGTCGTGCTCGGCTTTTCGATCACCGCCCGTCTCGAGGAGCGCTTCCTGCGGGAAGAATTGGGCCCCGCCGACTATGACGCCTATCGCCGGCGAACGGCCATGCTGGTTCCCGGATTACGCTTCCAGCGCAAATAGGTCCAAGATTTCCGCCAGGACGCGCCAAAGCCAGATCCTCGCCCTTACTTCCCCAGCGTCGGACAGGTATCGCCCAACCGGTGGGCGTCGGTGGAGGCGCTCACCGAGAGCGGAATGCCGATCAGGCGGATAGTGACATCCGCAGTCATCTTCAGTGTGGTGTGGGTGTAGACGCCCCGGCCGGAGAGCTCGACCCTCTGGCCCTTTCTGTCGACGCACTCGCCGCGAAAGGCGATCGCGCCGCCGCCGATCGCCTCGTGGGGATAGGTGCACGCGTAGATGTGGTTGCTGGGCCCCATCATGAACTTGGCGACGTCTCTGGGCGTGATGCATCGGCGCTCGGTCTTGACCCCCACCGGCGATCGGTCGGTGCTCTCCCAATAGCCGGGGAGGATGGAGTCCTGGGCGTGAACGGCTGTCGAGGCGAGCGCCGACAAGGCGATGGTGATGGCGACGGCGGGCGCGGGGAGGGACGGACGCCGCTTCACTTCGGGTCGCCGGCGTTGTGTTTGAAGGTCTCGCTGGAGGCCGGCCCATGGGCGATCCCGCCGGGATCGGAGGGCAGATAGACGCTGTCGGTGGTGGAGTTCCGGTATTTGCGGTCGGCCTCCTGGCGGTCGGCCGCCTTGTCGAACTCGGCGCGTTTGGCCCTCGGGATGGCGTCCAGCACCGGGGCGTGGGCGATGTCCACCCCAAACCGCGCGTTGCAGTGGGCGCGCTCGGCGCCGCTGAGGCGAACGGCGTCGGCGTTGGCGCAGCCGACCAGGGTGCCGCGCAGGCCCGGCCCGCCGCTGGGCATGGCGCCGTAGGGGTAGGGGCTCAGGCCGTTGAGGCGGGATTGACCCGCGGCTCCCGCCGCCGCTGTCGCCGCGGTCGCGCCGTTGGCCGGCGATCCGGCTTTGCCGGCCGGCCCGGCGGCGGGCGCCATGGGCAGGGTCGGAACACCCGAGGGCGGCTGCAGGAGGGCCTTGTGAATATTGAGCAGGCTCGGCCGGGACACCGGGGAGACGAGGGTCGGCTTGGCGGCGGCCTGGATCGGGTTGGGCGCGGTGAGTTTCACGGTCGCCTGGGGTTTGGCCGCGGGGCGCGGCGTCGGGGCGGGGGCCGGCGCGACCGGAGCCGGAAGGGGCGAGGGCCTGGGCGGAGTCGGCTTGGGCGGGGTGGGTTTCGCCGGCTCGGGCCGGGGCTGCTGGGGCTTGGGCGGCTGAGGTTTGGGAGGAGCCGGCTTGGCGGGCGCGGGCGTGGGCAGTTCCTTAGGGGGCTCGATCTTGGGTGGCGTGATGGGCGGCATCGGCGGCAGGGAGACGATCTCGACCTCCATGGCCGGCGCCGCTTCGGGCTCGTGGAAGACGTAGACCGGGGGGGCCTGATTGATGATGACGCCCAGAATGATGACGTGAAAGGCGGTCGAAAGCCCCAGGGCGATCGCGTTGCGGCCGTTGTCCTTCCTGCCGCTCAACGCCCTCGCCTCCGCCCAACCGGCATCGCCCAAGCGCCTCGTGCAGCGCGCCGGCGGTGATTTCATGACCTATGAGTGTCGCCGCGCGGGGCCTTGACGGCAAGAGGCGTTGCGCCTTCGTTTCCGGCGCCTCAAGTGACGCGCTTGGAACCCCTCCTTACCCGTCGCGAATCTGCGATCCCGATCAACGCCGTCAACTGTTCGCGGAAGTCCTCATAGATGTGCCCCTTCCCGGCCTTGAGTTGCGCCAGATTATAGAACCTGTCGGTGTTCGGCGACTTCACCGCCGCTATTTTCAGGTCGAACGGATCGATGTTCACAATGGTCCAACACTGGGTGAAACCGTTTGCCCCGGCTGAGTTGTGGCTCTTTTCCGCTTCCCCCAGGCGATTGTAGATGTTCGAGGCGTCTCGCCCCGCCTTTATCTCGATGGCGAGTTGGTTCTGAAATTGGCCGCTGGGCAGGAATTGTTTGATCGTCACATCGGGGTCGGCGCCAAATTCGACGAGCACCTTTCTGCCGGCCGCGTTCTTTAGCGTCAGCAGGTTTCCGGCGACAATGGCGCCGGCGCTCTGGACGATGGCCGCGATGATGGCCTGAACATCCTTCACGCCGCCAGAGCCCACCGCGTTGTTCGCTCCACCGCGGAAGTGAGGACCCAGGGTGAGCAGGGAGAGATCGGCGAGAAAGGCCGCCGTGAGTTGCTGACTGTCGAGGCCGGCTAGCAGTTCCCCCGCCGAGAAACAAAGGGCCTCGCAGAGTTCGTGGGTCCGCGGCGCCATCTTAGCGCTGATCTGCCCGGCGATTTCGAAGGCCCGGAATGGCCCGGCGCCATACTTGGTGGGTCCGCTGTAGAAGTCCTTCTGGCTGTAGCCGAGCAACAACCTGTAGTAGGCCAAGAGCTTTGGAGCGGCGCCGAGCACCGTGGGCGTGGCAAACAGGAGTTCGCCGCGTAGACCCGCTCCGGCCATCTTCGAGAGTGCGCCCGGCGGCGTCAGCTCGTTCAATTCACGATCGACGGAGCCGACGTCCAGTCCCTGAATCGTCTCCAGCAGGGCTTCCTGCAGGGCCGTTGAACGGAGGGCCTGGAGCTTCAGCGCAAATCCGATTTGAAGATTTGGCGATGGAAACCGCATGGCCGCGATCAGCCGACAGCCTTGAGCCGCCGGCCTGTCCAAAGATGACCGTGCAGTCGCGAGGCGGCAATGGCCACGTAGTCGGGATTGAGTTCGACCCCGACGTAATTGCGCCTCTCCTCGCGGCAAACCACGCCGATGGTTCCCGATCCAAAGAAAGGGTCCAACACGAAATCGTCCGCCTCGGTTGAAGCCAGGATGCAGGGGCGCACCAGTTCCGGAGGAAAGGTCGCGAAGTGCGCGCCGGGGAATGGCCGGGTGTTGACGCTCCAGACGGAGCGACGGTTGCGGTAGCCGCCGCCATCCGCCAATTCGCGCGAGGCTTCCCAATCGTAGTAGTATTTCTCCGACTTGGTGAGCAGGAAGATGTACTCGTGCGACCGTGATGGGCGATCTCTCACGCTCTCTGGCATCGCATTGGGTTTGTGCCAGATCATGTCACTGCGCAGATACCAGCCGTCAGCCTGAAGGGCGAAGGCGAGTCGCCACGGAATGCCGAGGAGGTCCTTGGGCTTCAGCCCGGTCGGCGTGTCGGGGCGGACTTCCATCGCGCGGGCGGGGTTCTTCTTGTCGGTCGCCCGATAGCCGCGATTGCCGCTTGTGTACCCGTCACCGATGTTGAGCCACAAGGAACCGTCGTCGGCGAGCACACGGCGGGCCTCGGCGAACACGCCGATCAGCTTGTTGATGAATTGTGGGAGCGTCTCTTCCGCGCCGATCTGCTCGGCGATGCCGTAATCGCGCAGTCCCCAATAGGGGGGCGACGTGACGATGCAGCGCGCCAGGCCGCGCGGCATCCGGCGCAGCACCGTCAGGGCGTCGCCCATGAAGATGGTCGATCCGTGGATCGCCAGGGTCGCCTCGCCGGGCACGGGTTCGATAACGGTCTGGAAGGTGCCGTTCATGTTCTCTTTATGTTCTAGTCGAGAGAGTTTGGCAACCATGATCGCTTGTTACGCGATTCCTTGGCCGCGCGAAAACAGCGCTTTCGATCGGCGTCTTGACGCGCTCGGCCCCGCCGGGTATGGACCGCCCTCTTTGTTGAACCGGCTGTGCCTGGACAAGTTATCTCCAAGGCAGACGCGGTTCGCGAGGCGAACCCGAGGACGAGCGGCCCTTCCGGTCGGTTTGAGTTGGGTGACGGCCCCCGCGGTTTTCCGCGCGGGCCATTCGTTTTTGCGGGCTTTCGCGTTCGTCCGGCCCTTTTCGGGGCCAGGCGGGCTGGTCTTTGAAATGGTCTGGCGCACGCGGGCTCCTCGAGCCTGAAGGGAAATGTAAGAGCGATATGGATCGTCAGAACATCCGCATCAGGCTCAAGGCCTTCGATCATCGCGTACTGGATCATTCCACCCGCGAGATCGTCAACACCGCCAAGCGCACTGGCGCCACCGTCAGGGGCCCGATTCCCTTGCCGACCCTGATCGAACGCTTCACCGTGAACCGCTCGCCGCACATCGACAAGAAGTCGCGCGAGCAGTTCGAAATCCGCACGCACAAGCGCGTGCTCGATATCGTCGATCCCACCCCGCAGACCGTGGACGCGCTGATGAAGCTCGACCTCAGCGCCGGGGTGGACGTCGAGATCAAGCTTTGAGAGGGAAGGCAAAGCCGATGCGCACCGGCGTGATCGCCAAGAAGCTGGGCATGACCCGTCTCTTCGACGAGGCCGGGACCCATGTGCCGGTGACCGTGCTCAGCCTCGAGGGCTGCCAGGTCACCGCCCAGCGCACGCGGGACAAGGACGGCTACGTCGCTCTGCAGCTGGGCGCGGGGGCCAAGAAGGCCAAGAACGCCACCAAGGCCGAGCGCGGCCATTTCGCCAAGGCCCTGGTCGAGCCCAAGCGGTGCGTGGCCGAGTTCCGGGTCTCCGAGGACAACCTCATCGAGGTCGGCGCCGAACTTGCCGCCGATCATTTTCTGCCCGGCCAGAAGGTCGATGTGGCCGGCGTGACGGTCGGCAAGGGCTTCGCCGGCGCGATCAAGCGATGGAATTTCGGCGGCATGCGCGCCACCCACGGGGTCTCGGTATCGCACCGCGCCCACGGCTCGACCGGCCAGCGCCAGGACCCGGGCAAGGTATTCAAGGGCAAGCACATGGCCGGCCACATGGGCCAGGACCGGGTGACCACCCTCAATCTGACCGTGTTCCGCGTCGACGTGGAGCGCGGTCTTATTCTTATCAAGGGCGCCGTTCCGGGGACCGAAGGGACGTTTGTCAGGATCCGCGACGCCGTGAAGAGCGCCCCCCCCGCCGATCTGCCGACGCCCGGCGCGATCAAGGGAGGCGCCAAAGCCCCCGCCGAGGATTCGCCGGCGCTCGTCGAAGGGGACGAGGCATGAAGATCGATATGATCACCCTGGACGGCGGCAAGGGCGGTTCGCTCGACCTGCCAGACGCCATCTTCGGCATCGCCGAAATCCGCGCCGACATCCTGCAGCGCTGCGTCACCTGGCAACTGGCCAAGCGCCGGGCCGGCACCCACAAGATCCAGGTCCGCAACGAGGTCTCGCGGACCGGCAAGAAGATGTACAAGCAGAAGGGCACCGGCGGGGCGCGGCACGGCTCGCGGCGCGCCGCCCAGTTCGTCGGCGGCGCCAAGGCGCACGGGCCGGTGGTCCGCAGCCATGAGATCGGCCTGCCCAAAAAGGTGCGCGCCCTGGCCCTGCGCCACGCCCTGTCGTCCAAGGTCAAGGCCGGGACCCTGGTCGTGCTGGACGCGGCGAGCTTGGCCGAACCAAAGACCGCCGCCCTGCGCGGTCATTTCGTCGCCATGGGGTTGAAGAACGCCCTGATCGTCACCGGGCCGCAGGTCGAGGCCAACTTCAAGCTCGCCGCCCGTAACATCCCCAATGTGGACGTGCTGCCCAACGCCGGCCTCAACGTCTACGACGTGCTGCGCCGCGAGACCCTGGTCCTGACCCGGGCGGCCGTGGAAGCGATCGGGGCGCGCTTCGAGATCGACCGCCCCAAGGCCTTGTCCGCTGAAGCCGCCGCCCCCAAGGCCCGCCCAGTCAAACGGGCCGCCAAGGCCCGCCTTGCCAAGGTCGAGGAGGCCGCGTGATGGCCGTGACGCCCCGCCAATACGACACCATCCTCGCCCCCCTGATCACCGAAAAGGCGACCGTGCTCTCCGAACAGAACAAGGTGGTGTTCCGCGTCGCCTTGAACGCCACCAAGGACGAGATCGCCGTGGCCATCGAGGAGCTGTTCAAGGTCAAGGTGACCAAGGTCAACACCCTGATCCAGAAGGGCAAGACCAAGCGCTTCCGCGGACGCCCGGGACGCCGTTCGGACATCAAGAAGGCCATCGTGACCCTGCAAGAGGGCCAATCCATCGACATCACCACGGGGCTTTAAGATCATGGCTCTGAAGAATTTCAATCCGACTTCCCCCTCGCGCCGCGCCCTGGTGCTGGTGGACCGCTCCGAGCTTCACAAGGGCCGGCCGGTCAAGAGCCTCGTCGAGGGGCTGACCAAGTCCGGCGGGCGGGGCGGCGGGGGGCGTATCGCGGTGCGCTTCCGCGGCGGCGGCGCCAAGCGCCTTTATCGGATCGTCGATTTCAAGCGCCGCAAATGGGGCGTGACGGCCACCGTCAGGCATCTCGAATACGATCCCAACCGCACCGCCTTCATCGCCCTGATCGAATACGCCGACGGCGAACTGGCCTATATCCTGGCCCCGCAGCGCCTGAAGGCGGGCGACGAGGTGGTCGCCGGCGAGAAGGTCGATGTGAAGCCCGGCAACGCCTCGCCCCTGCGCGGCATGCCCATCGGCGCCATTGTCCACAATATCGAACTGAAGCCCATGAAGGGCGGCCAGATCGCGCGCTCGGCGGGGGCCTACGCCCAGCTCGTCGGCCGCGACGCCGGCTACGCCCAGATCCGCCTGGGCTCGGGCGAGCTGCGCATGGTTCAGGACACCTGCATGGCCACGATCGGCGCGGTGTCCAACCCCGACCACATGAACGAGGTGCTCGGCAAGGCCGGCCGCGTCCGCCACAAGGGCCGCCGCCCGCACGTGCGCGGCGTCGCCATGAACCCCATCGATCACCCGCACGGCGGCGGCGAGGGCCGCACCTCCGGCGGACGCCACCCGGTCACCCCGTGGGGCAAGCCCACCAAGGGCAGCAAGACGAGATCCAATAAGGCGACGGACAAGTTCATCATCCGCAGCCGTCACGCGAAAAAGGCGCGCTAGGCGATGACCCGCTCGGTTTGGAAGGGCCCGTTCGTCGATGGCTATCTGCTCAAGAAGGCGGAAGCGGTCCAGGCGAGCGGGCGCAAGGACGTGATCAAGACCTGGTCGCGGCGCTCGACCATCATGCCGCAGTTCGTCGGCCTCACCTTCGGCGTCCACAATGGCCAAAAGCACGTCCCGGTCCTGGTCGGCGAAGACATGGTGGGGATGAAGTTCGGCGAGTTCGCGCCCACCCGCTACTTTCCCGGCCACGCCGCCGACAAGAAGGCCAAGAGGAAGTAGCATGAGCAAGCAAGCCAAAGAGCGGCGCCTGAAGCCGGCCGAGGCGATGAGCAAGGTGCGCACCCTGCGCACCGGAGCGCGCAAGCTCAACCTCGTCGCCCAATCCATCCGAGGCCTGAAGGTCCAGCGGGCGCTCAACGAACTGCAGTTCAGTCCCCGCCGCATCGCCGGCGACGTGCGCAAGGCGCTCTATTCGGCGATCTCCAACGCCGAGAACAACCATGGCCTCGACATCGACAATCTGGTCGTCGCCGAAGCCTTCGTCGGCAAGAACCTGGTGATGAAGCGCTTCTCGGCCCGCGCCAGGGGGCGTTCTTCACGCATCGAAAAGCCGTTTTCCGAGATCACCATCGTGGTCCGCGAGCTGGGTGAGGCCGCCTGATGGGTCAGAAAGTCAATCCGATCGGCCTGCGCCTGGGCATCAACCGGACCTGGGATAGTCGCTGGTTCGCCGCCGGCCACGAATACGCCCGCCTGCTGCACGAGGACATCCGTGTACGCACCATGCTGAAGAAGCGCCTGGCCCAGGCCGGCGTGTCGCGCATCATCATCGAGCGACCGCACAAGCGCTGCCGGGTCACCATCTACGCGGCGAGGCCCGGGGTCATCATCGGCAAGAAGGGGGCCGATATCGAAAAGCTGCGCCAGGATCTGTCGGCCATGACCGAGGGCGAGGTGCACCTCAACATCGTCGAAATCCGCAAACCCGAGACCGACGCCCAACTGGTGGCGGAGAATATCGCGCAGCAGCTCGAGCGGCGGATCGCCTTCCGCCGGGCCATGAAGCGCTCCATGCAGTCGGCCATGCGCCTGGGCGCCAAGGGCGTCCGCATCGAGGTCTCGGGGCGTCTGGGCGGGGCGGAAATCGCCCGCGACGAATCCTATCACGAGGGCCGCGTACCCCGTCACACCCTGCGCGCCGACATCGACTACGGCTTCGCCGAGGCCAAGACGACCTATGGCATCATCGGCGTGAAGACGTGGATCTTCAAAGGCGAAGTCCTGGAGCACGATCCCATGGCGCTGGACAAGCGGCTGGCCAGCGAGTCGGGCCCGGCCGGCGAGGGCGGCGGGCGCGAAGGTCGCGGCGATCGGCCCGATCGCGCCCCGCGCCAGGGCCGCCGCGAAGCGACGGCGGCCTAGGGGATTTTTGAACCATGCTTTCTCCGAAAAAGACCAAGTTCCGCAAGCAGTTCAAGGGCAAGATCCACGGACTGGCCAAGGGCGGGTTCGCGCTCAACTTCGGCTCGCACGGGCTCAAATCGGTGCAGCCGGATCGGATCACGGCGCGCCAGATCGAGGCCGCCCGCCGCGCCATCACCCGCCAGATGAAGCGCCAGGGCCGGGTGTGGATCCGCATCTTCCCCGACGTGCCGGTGAGCGACAAGCCCGCCGAGGTGCGCATGGGCAAGGGCAAGGGCGCGGTGGAATACTGGGCGGCGCGCGTGGCCCCGGGACGGATCATGTTCGAGGTCGATGGCGTCACCGACGAGGTGGCCCGCGAGGCGCTGCGGCTGGGAGCCGCCAAGCTGCCGGTGAAGACCCGCATCGTCACCCGTCTCGCCGTCGCCACGGAGGCCGCCCCATGAAGATCGACGATGTGCGGCGCCTGACGCCCGACCAGCTCGGCGACCAGCTTCTGTCGCTCAAGAAGGAACAGTTCAACCTGCGCTTCCAGGCGGCCACCAGCCAGCTCGAAAAGACCCATCGCGTGGAAGTGGTGCGCCGCGATATCGCGCGCATCAAGACGGTCCTGCGCGCCAAGGCCCCCCAAGCTTAAACCCCCAGGCCCAAGACAAAGAAATCACGCCAATGCCAAAGCGAATTCTGGAAGGCCTGGTCGTTTCCGACAAGGGCGACAAGACGGTGATCGTGAGGGTCGAGCGAACCCTCCTGCACCCCCTGCTCAAAAAGACCGTGCGCCGCTCCAAGCGCTATCACGCTCACGACGAGGCCAACGCCTACAAGGCGGGGGACGAGGCGCGCATCGTCGAGTGCGCCCCGAAGTCGAAGCTGAAGACCTGGGAGGTGCTGCCCAAGGCCCACGCCTCCAAATCCGGCGCTCCGGTCGGGAAGGGCTAGACCATGATTCAGATGCAGACCAATCTCGAGGTCGCCGACAACTCCGGGGCGCGCCGGGTGATGTGCATCAAGGTGCTGGGCGGCGCCAAGCGCCGCTACGCCGCCGTGGGCGACAGGATCGTGGTCTCGGTGAAGGAGGCCATCCCGCGCGGACGGGTGAAGAAGGGCGACGTGCTGCAGGCCATCGTGGTGCGCACCTCCTCGGCCATCAAGCGCAAGGACGGTTCGGTGATCCGCTTCGACCGGAACGCGGCGGTGATCGTCAACAAGCAGTCCGAGCCGATCGGCACGCGCATCTTCGGCCCGGTTCCGCGCGAACTGCGCGCCAAGAACCACATGAAGATCATTTCCCTCGCCCCGGAGGTGCTGTGATGGCGGCCAAGGTCAAGAAGGGCGACCGCGTCGTGCTGCTCACCGGCAAGGACAAGGGCCGCGCCGGCCAGGTGACCAAGGTGCTGCCCAAGGAGGGACGCGTCTTTGTCGCCGGCCTCAATCTGGTTCAGCGCCACACCCGCCCCACCCAGGCCGATCCCCAGGGCGGCATCAAGACCCGCGAGGCGAGCGTGCACGTCTCCAACGTCGCCGTCGCCGATTCCCACGGCAAGCCGACCCGCGTCGGCTTTCGCTTCGACGGCGAGACCAAGGTGCGTTTCGCCAAGACCACCGGCGAGGTGATCAATGGCTGAGACCGCTTACGAACCGCGGATGAAATCCGAATACCGCCAGCGCATCCGCAAGGTGCTGAAGGACCAGTTCAACTATACCAATGAGATGCAGATCCCCAAGCTCGACAAGATCGTCGTCAACATGGGGATCGGCGAGGCCGTGGCCGATTCCAAGAAGACCGCCTCGGCGATGAAGGATCTGGCCGCCATCACCGGGCAGAAGCCGCTGCCGACCAAGGCGCGCACCTCCATCGCCGCCTTCAAGCTGCGCGAAGGCATGGTCATCGGCGCCAAGGTCACCCTGCGCAAGGATCGGATGTACGAGTTCCTCGACCGGCTGATTACCATCGCCCTGCCCAGGGTGAAGGATTTTCGCGGGTTGAAGCCGACCAGTTTCGATGGCCGCGGCAACTATGCCCTGGGTCTCAAGGAGCACCTGGTGTTCCCGGAGATCAACTACGACGAAATCGATCAGGTCTGGGGCATGGACATCATCGTCTGCACCACCGCCAAGACCGACGACGAAGCCCGCGCGCTCCTCAAAGAATTCCAATTCCCGTTCACCACTCAATAAACGGGACAGAAAGACTTTACACATGGCCAAGAAAAGCGCCGTCAATCGAAACGAAATGGTCCGCAAGCTCGTGGAGCGGTTCGCCGCCAAACGAAAGGCGTTGAAGGACACCGCCGAGAACGAGGCCCTGTCCCTGGAAGAGCGCTTCGAGGCGCGGCTCAAGCTGGCCGCCCTGCCGCGCAATTCCGCGCCCAGCCGATTTCGCAACCGCTGCGCGGTGACCGGCCGCCCCCGCGCCTTCTATCGAAAGCTGAAGATGAGCCGTATCGCGCTGCGCGACCTCGGATCCTCGGGCCAGATTCCCGGCCTCGTGAAGTCGAGCTGGTGAGGAGGGTCTAGAGCATGGTCAACGATCCCATCGGCGACATGATCGCCCGCATCAAGAACGCCGCCATGCGCAAGCGCGCCAAGGTGGTGACGCCCGCCTCGCGGATGCGCGAGCGGGTTCTGGGCGTCCTCCAGACGGAAGGCTACATCCGCGGATTCGTGCTGGTCCAGCACCCCGGAGCCTTCCCCGAGTTCGAGATCGAGCTGAAATATTTCGACGGTGAACCGGTGATAGCCGAGATCGCCCGCGTCTCAAAGCCCGGGCGCCGGGTCTATTCGTCCATCGGCGACCTCAAACCAGTGAAGAACGGCCTGGGCATCTCGATCCTCTCGACCCCAAAGGGCGTCATGTCCGACACCGCCGCGCGCGACGCCAACGTCGGTGGCGAAGTCCTCTGCCAGGTGTATTGAGATGTCCCGGATCGGCAAGCAGGCGATTTCCATTCCGGCCGGGGTGACCGTCGGCCTGGACGGTCAGAATGTCACGGTAAAGGGGCCCAAGGGCGAGCTTTCGTGGACCGTCAGCGACGAGATCGTCGTCCGCCACGAAGACGGAGCGCTTTCCTTCGCCCCGCGTGACGAGTCCAGCCGCGCCCGCGCCATGTGGGGTCTTTCCCGCACCCTGGTGAACAACATGGTGGTCGGCGTCACCGTCGGCTACGAACAGACCCTCGAGCTGGTGGGCGTGGGCTATCGCGCCGCCCTCAAGGGCCAGTCCCTGGCCATGCAGCTCGGCTTTTCGCATGAAGTGAATATCGCGCCCCCAAACGGCATCGCCTTCGCCGTGCCCCGGCCCGTCGAGGTCAGGATCGTCGGCATCGACAAGCAGCTGGTCGGCGAAACGGCGGCCCGCATTCGCAAGATCCGCCCCCCTGAACCCTACAAGGGCAAGGGCGTCCGCTACGCCGGCGAAAAGGTTCGCCGCAAGGAAGGCAAGAAGAAGTAGGTCATGGCGCTTTCATCCCGCGATACAGCCAAACACCGGGCCCGCCGCGTCCGCCGGCGGCTCAAGAGCTTGGCCGGCGGCCGGCCGCGCCTGTCGGTGTTCCGTTCGTCCAAGAATATCTATGCCCAGATTATCGACGATCGGGACGGTGTCACCGTGGCCGCCGCCTCTTCCCTGGAGAGCGGCAAGGACGCCAAGGGAGCGGACAAAGCGGCCGCCGCCAAGGTCGGCGCCCTTCTCGCCAAGCGGGCCATCGATAGGGGTCTCAAGGACGTGGTGTTCGATCGCGGCGGCTACATCTATCACGGCCGGATCAAGGCGCTGGCCGACGCGGCTCGCGAAGCCGGCCTGAATTTCTAAGGGAAAAGAGAAAGCAGCATGGCCCGTGGCGAACAACAGCGCGGCGGCGGCGACCGCCGCGACCGGCGCGACCGCAACAAGCCCGAAGAGCGCGGCGAGGGCGACATCGTCGAAAAACTGGTGCATATCAACCGCGTGGCCGCCACCGTGAAGGGCGGCCGGCGCTTCTCCTTCGCCGCCCTGATGGTGGTGGGCGATCAGAAGGGCCGGGTCGGCTTCGGCCACGGCAAGGCCCGCGAGGTGCCCGAAGCGATCCGCAAAGCGACCGAGGAAGCCAAGAAGTCGATGATCCGCGTGCCCTTGCGCGAATCGCGCACCCTGCACCACGACGGCCACGGCCGCTGGGGCGCGGGCAAGATCATGATGCGCTCGGCGCCGGCCGGCACCGGGGTGATCGCCGGCGGTCCCATGCGCGCCGTCCTCGAGACCCTGGGCGTGCAGGACGTGGTGGCCAAGTCGGTGGGCTCGTCCAACCCTTACAACATGATCCGCGCCACCTTCGAAGCCCTGAAGGTCCAGGCCTCGCCCCGCCAGGTGGCCGCCAAGCGCGGCAAGAAAGTCAGCGAAATTACCGGCCGCCGCGCCGACGGCGCTGGCGGCGCCGGCGACACGGCGGAAGCTTAGAAGGACGCACGCAGATGGCCAAAGCCGCCGCCAAAGTCACCGTCCGCCAGACCGCGAGCCCGATTCGCCGCAAGTCCGACCAGCGCGCCACCCTGGTGGGCCTCGGTCTCAACCGCATCGGCCGCACCGCTGTTCTGGAAGACACCCCCCAGGTCCGCGGCATGATCGCTAAGGTCGCGCATATGGTCGAGGTGGTGGCCTAGGCCGCCACCGCTCATTCATTTCAAGCCGAGTCGGGCGCTCCGCCCGGCGACAGATCTCTTTGGAGGAGAGGCGCCAATGACCAAACTCAATGAACTCTCGCCCAGCCGCGGTTCGACCAGGAACCGCATGCGGGTCGGTCGCGGTCCCGGCTCCGGCAAGGGCAAGACGGCCGGGCGCGGGGTCAAGGGCCAGAAGGCGCGCTCGGGCGTCGCCATCGCCGGCTTCGAGGGCGGCCAGATGCCGCTGCACATGCGCATGCCCAAGCGCGGCTTCAACAATCCCTTCGCCAAGCAATTCGCCGAAGTGAATTTCTGGCGCCTGGAACAGGCCATAGCGGCCGGCAAGCTCGATCCGAAAAAGCCCATCGACGGCGCCGTCCTGGTCGCCTGCGGCATTCTTCGCCGCCAGAAGGACGGCGTGAAGCTGCTCGGCAAGGGCGAGCTTTCCGCCAAGCTCGACATCACCGTCTACGCCGCCTCGGCCAGCGCCCGCGCGGCGGTGGAAAAGGCCGGCGGCAAGCTCACGGTGACGAAACCCGAGCCGAAGCCCTCTCCCGAAGCCTGAAGGTCCGGTTCTCGGCGATTTCGGCCTCGCTTGCCGATCGCCGGCGTCCTATTTGAGAGTTCAAGCGAACCAGCCCAAAGGGAAATGAATGGCTTCGGCCGCCGAACAACTCGCCGCCAATATGAACTTCGGCGCCTTTCAGAAGGCGACCGAGCTTCACAAGCGCATCTGGTTCACCCTGATCGCCATGGTGATTTACCGCGTGGGGACCTACATCCCCATTCCGGGGATCAACGCGCTGCAATTCGCGGCCCTGTTCGGCAAGCAGTCGGGCGGCATCCTGGGCATGTTCAACATGTTTTCCGGCGGCGCGGTGTCGCGCATGGCGATCTTCGCCCTGAACGTCATGCCCTACATCTCGGCCTCGATCATCGTCCAGCTTCTGCAGACCACCTATCCGCCGTGGGAAAAGCTGCGCAAGGAAGGCGGCGAGGCCGGGCGCAAGCAGCTCAACCAGTACACCCGCTACCTCACTGTTTTCCTGGCCGTCTTCCAGTCGTTCGGCATCGCGGTGGGCCTGTCCAACAGCCCCGGCATCGTCGATCAGCCGGGCATCTTCTTCATCCTATCGACCGTGGTGACCCTGACCGGCGGCACCATGTTCCTGATGTGGCTGGGCGAACAGATGACCAGCCGCGGGGTCGGCAACGGCATCTCCCTGATCATCTTCGCCGGCATCGTGGCGCGCCTGCCGGTGGGTGTGTGGAATCTGCTGCAGGCGGCGCGCCTGGATTCGTCCAAGACGGTGCAGATCTTCTTCTATCTCGGCCTGGCGGTCGCGGTGATCCTGTTCATCGTGTTCATGGAGCGCGCCCAGCGGCGGCTTCTCATCGTCTATCCCAAGCGCCAGGTCGGCAACCGGATGATGGGGGGCGAGAACTCCTTCCTGCCGCTGAAGATCAACGTGTCGGGGGTGATCCCGCCGATCTTCGCCTCCTCCCTGCTGCTGCTGCCGGCCACCGCCCTGGGCTTCCTGGCCAGCGCCAAGCTGCCCGACTGGGCGCAATGGCTGCCGCTGGTGGTGGGCCAGATGACTCACGGCAAGCCGCTGTTCATCGTCCTTTACGGCGCCCTGATCATCTTCTTCTGTTTCTTCTACACCTCGGTGGTGTTCAACCCGGAGGACACCGCGGAGAACCTGCGAAAATACGGCGGCAATCTGCCGGGCATCCGGCCGGGCAAGCGGACGGCGGAATACATCGACTATGTGCTCACCCGCCTGACCCTGATCGGGGCGGTCTATGTCGCCATGGTCTGCCTGCTTCCCGAACTGCTGGCCGGATCGAGCGGGACCTACGCCTTTGGCGGCACCTCGATCCTCATCGTGGTTTCGGTCACCATGGACACCGTGGCCCAGATCCAGTCCCATCTGCTGGCCCACCAGTATGAGGGCCTGATCAAAAAATCCAAACTGCGGGGCGGACGGCGCTAGACTAGAAGCGAGGTCTCGAGCGCGAAGCCGAGTCGCGCTGAGGAAAAGGGGGGAAGCATGAACCTGATCCTGTTCGGCCCCCCGGCGGCGGGCAAGGGAACCCAGGCCAAGCGTCTGGTCGAAACGCGCGGCATGGTCCAGCTTTCCACCGGCGACATTCTGCGCGCCGCCATCGCCTCGCGCTCGGCGCTGGGCCGGCGCGTGGAAGGCATCATGCAAAGAGGCGACCTAGTTCCCGACGAGATCGTCATCGGCCTCATTGAGGAGCGCCTGCCCGAACTGGACGCAGCCGGCGGGGCCATTTTCGACGGCTTTCCGCGCACCCTCGCCCAGGCCGAGGCGCTCGACGCCATGCTCTCGCGGCGCGATCACCGGATCGATCTGGTCGTCCGCCTGAAGGTGGACGAGGCGGCGCTCAAGAGCCGCATCGCCGGCCGCTTCGCCCAGACCGGTCGGCCCGACGACAATCCCGCCGCCTTCGAGCAGCGGCTCATCGCCTACAAGCGCGACACCGCCTCCCTGCTCCCCTACTACCAGGCGCACAACAAGCTGGTGGAGGTCGATGGCATGGCGAGCCAGGAAGCGGTCGCCGCGGCCATCGACGCGGCCATGGACGGACGTGTTTTTTAAGCGCGACGCCGAGCCCCGCCTTGACCCGTCGCCAACAATACCTATAACAAGCCTCTTCCGCGAAAGAGGCGCGATTGGCGCGCCGGCCCCGCCCCTTGAAGGGCGCCAGGGCCGGGTGCGCTTTTCGCGCTTATCGGCGTGACCAGGAGAAAACCCGCGTGGCCCGTATCGCCGGCGTCAACATTCCGACCAACAAGCGCGTCGTCATCGCGTTGCAGTATATCCACGGCATCGGCCAGGCCAAGGCCCGCCAGATCGTCGGCAAGGTCGGCATCGACGACGGGCGGCGGGTCAATCAGCTCACCGATCAGGAAGTGATCCACATTCGCGAGGCGATCGACCGCGACTATCAGGTCGAGGGCGATCTGCGCCGCGAGACGGCGGTGAACATCAAGCGGCTGATGGATCTGGCCTGCTACCGGGGCCTGCGCCACCGCAAGGGCCTGCCGGTCCGCGGCCAGCGCACCCACACCAACGCGCGCACGCGCAAGGGCCCCGCCAGGCCGATCGCCGGCAAGAAGAAGTAAGAGAGCCCCCCAAGACATGGCCAAGGAACCGGTTCGCGTCAAAAAGCGCGAGCGCAAGAACATCACCTCGGGCGTGGCGCACGTGAACGCCTCGTTCAACAACACCATGATCACCATCACCGACGCGCAGGGCAACGCCATTTCCTGGTCCAGCGCCGGCGCCATGGGCTTCAAGGGCTCGCGCAAATCGACCCCCTACGCCGCGCAGATGGCCGCCGAGGACGCCGGCAAGAAGGCCGCCGAACACGGGGTGCGCACCCTGGAAGTCAATGTCTCCGGCCCTGGATCGGGCCGGGAATCGGCCCTGCGCGCCCTGCAGGCGGCCGGCATGACCATCACCACCATCCGCGATGTCACACCCATTCCGCACAACGGTTGCCGCCCGCCCAAACGTCGGCGCGTCTAGGGCCGCGCGTCCCCTGATCTTTCATCGCCGGCCCGAGTCCCCGCGGCCGGCGAAGCCGCGTTCTAGCTAGGAAAATTGCCCGTGATCGAAAGAAACTGGAACGAACTCATCCGCCCCGAAAAGCCGATGATCGAGCAGGGCGCGGACGCCGCGCGCAAGGCGCGCATTGTCGCCGAGCCTCTGGAGCGCGGCTTCGGGGTCACCTTGGGCAATTCGCTGCGCCGGGTGCTGCTCTCCAGCCTGCAGGGCGCGGCGGTGACCGCCATCCAGATCGACGGCGTGGTCCATGAATTCTCCTCCCTGGAAGGCGTGCGCGAGGACGTGGTCGATATCGTCCTCAACATCAAGCAGCTCGCCCTGCGCATGCACGCCGAGGGCCCCAAGCGGATGACCCTGCGCGCCACGGGCCCAGGCCCCGTCACCGCCGGCCAGATCGAGGCGCCGTCGGATATCGAGATCCTCAACCCCAAGCATGTCCTTTTGACCCTCGACGAGGGCGCTTCGGTGCGCATCGAATTCACCGTCCAGAACGGCAAGGGCTATGTGCCGTCCGAAAAGAACCGGCCCGAAGACGCGCCCATCGGCCTGATCGCCGTGGACGCCCTCTACAGCCCGGTCAAGCGGGTGGCCTACCGCGTCGAGCCGACCCGCCAGGGTCAGAGCCTGGACTACGACAAGCTGGTCATGGAAGTGGAGACCAACGGCGCGGTCACGCCGGTCGATGCGGTGGCCTACGCCGCCCGCATCCTGCAGGACCAACTCCAGGTGTTCATCACCTTCGACGAGCCCAAGAAGAAGCTGGACGGCGAGGCCAAGCCGGAACTGCCGTTCAACCCGGCCTTGCTCAAGAAGGTCGATGAACTCGAGCTTTCCGTCCGCTCGGCCAACTGCCTGAAGAATGACAACATCGTCTACATCGGCGACCTGATTCAGAAGACCGAGGGAGAGATGCTCCGCACGCCCAATTTTGGCCGCAAGTCCCTCAACGAAATCAAGGAAGTCCTGGCCAATATGAACCTTCACCTGGGCATGGAAGTGCCCAACTGGCCGCCGGAAAACATCGACGATCTGGCCAAGAAGTTCGAGGACCAGGGCTAAAAGTCCGCTATACGGCCCCTCGCGAGACGGCCCGTCTTCTTAAGGAGAGACTGACATGCGTCATGGATACGCGCGCCGCAAACTGGGCCGCACCTCGGCCCATCGCACCGCCATGTTCGCCAACATGTCGGCCAGCCTCATCAAGCACGAACAGATCGTCACCACCCTGCCCAAGGCCAAGGAGCTCCGCCCCTTCGTCGAAAAGCTGGTGACGCTGGCCAAGCGCGGCGATCTGCACGCCCGCCGCCAAGCCATTTCCCAGGTGCGCGATCTCGCCCAGGTGGGCAAGCTCTTCGCCACCCTCGGGCCTCGCTACAAAGCCCGCGCCGGCGGCTACATCCGCGTCCTCAAGGCCGGCTTTCGCCACGGCGACAACGCGCCCATGGCGGTAATCGAATTCGTCGATCGCGACGTGGCCGCCAAGGGCCTGGACAGCGGTCCGGCGACTCAGGCGGGGGCGGAGTAGGCATCCAAGGCGTCGGACTTCACGTTCTCACCGCCTCGAAGGTCAGCACTCGATCGCCGCTCCGGGGCGAACGGCGGCGATCGTAATTGCCGATCGAAACGATCTCGCCGAACCCCGCCTCGCGTAGGGCCATGGTCAGTTCCTCCACGCCCCAGTATCGCAGCGCCATCGGTTCGAGCCACGATTCGACCTGCCTGTTGTCGCGCCAGCGCTCGTAGATTGTGTGATGCTCCTCGCGTTGCGTGATCCAGTCGGCCTTCATCCGCCGCGTCTCGCAGATCATCAGATCGCCGTTGTCGGCCGTCCATGATCGCCGGCTCTCGCCCCCGGCCGCCAGGGCCGAGACGGGTTGGACGTCCAGCACCACCATCCGCCAGGCGTCAAGTGATCGCGGAACCGGCGCAGCACCGCCATCGCGGCGGCGAACTCGTCGATCAGGCCGAACGACCCGGCCGGAACGAAGACGGCCGCGAAGGGCCGCTCGTAGTGGAAGTCCTCGAACCGTTGCTGGCTCAAGTCGGGAGAGAAGCCGCGCTCGGCGCAGCGCGTCTTGCAGTTGTCCAGCATTTCGGCGCTGGCGTCGAAGCCGGTGACCTCGTGGCCAGCCTCCAGGAGTGGAATAAGGGCGCGCCCGGACCCGCAGGCCGGCTCCAGGATCGGCCCCTTGAGTCCGGCCAGCCGGTCGCGATGAAAGGGCGTGTCGAGCATCGAGCCGACCGGCTTGTCGAGATCGTACATTTCGGCCGCGATGGCGCCATAGCGATTGGTGGGGGTGTTGTTCAAGGAAGCCAAGTGCGTCTCGGGTGTTGAGGTCGCCGCTCGCGGGGCGGCCCGTCGCTTCGGGGAGGAAACACGGCGCCTCGCCGATCGCAAGGGTTGACAAGATGGTTTCGTTCATCGTTAAATATTGCGGATATTTGCATTTCTGGATGCGCCCCATGACCGCGATCATGCCCACCGTCTTTTATCGGGACCCGATGGTCGCCCTTCGGTGGCTGGAAGCGGCGTTCGGGTTTGAAACCACCCTGCTGGTGACCGACGAGGTGGGCAAGGTCGGCCACGCGGAGATGGCATGGCGGGACGGGGGCATCGGCGTCGGCGGCGAATTCGCCAGCCCCGCGCTTCTCCGCCCGGCCAGGATGGTCAGCCCGCTGGCGCTGGGCGACCGCGCCAGCCAGTTCATTCACGTGGAACTGGAGGGCGACATCGACGCCCACTTCGCCCGCGCCCGCGCCGCCGGGGCCAGAATCACCCAGGAACCCGCCGACCAATTCTACGGCGCGCGCACCTACCGGGCCCTCGACCCCGAAGGCCATGTATGGAATTTCCGCCAACCGATCGCCGACGTCTCCAGCGCGGCGATGGAAAAAGCCAGCGGCCTCACCATCCGCACATCCCTCGACTAACCGGAGATTGCCCATGCCCATCGCCCGCGCCAGCCTCATCTCCGCTCTCAGCTACCGGGACCCCCGGGCCGCTCTGGCCTGGCTCGAAAAGGCGTTCGGCTTCGAGGTCACCATGCTGATCGAGGATGACGAGGGCGCTGTCGCCCATTCGGAGATGCGCTTTGGCGACTCCGCCGTGATGGTCGGTTCGGAATGGTCGGCCGACCACAAGAGCCCCAAGTCCCTGGGGGCCAAGAACACCCAGTCGATCCATATCCAGATCGAGACGGATGTCGACGCCCATTGCGAACACGCCAGGGCGGCCGGGGCGGAAATCACCCAGGAGCCGGCGACCCAGTTCTATGGCGCCCGCACCTATCGCTGCCGCGACCCCGAGGGCCACATCTGGACGGTCGGCCAGACGGTGGCGACCGTCTCGCGCGAGGAGGCGGAGAAGGTGAGCGGCCTGAAGATCACCGGATGGGTGTGACGGCGAGCCTCGACCGCACCCTCGCCGCCCTGGCCGACCCGCATCGCCGCGCCACGATCGAACTGCTGCGCGAGCGGCCGCGGGCGGCGGGAGAGCTGGCCCGCGCCGTGGGCCTCGCGCCGCCGGCCATGAGCCGCCATTTGCGCACCCTGCGCCAGGGCGGCATCGTCGAGGAATCCCACCCCGCCTTCGACGCTCGCGTACGCATCTACGCCTTGAGGGCCGAGCCGATGATCGAACTTATGCGCTGGCTGGAGGAGACCGAGCGGCTGTGGAGCGAGCAGCTCGCCGCCTTCAAGGCCCATGTCGAACGGTCGCCACAGAAGCGGGATCAAGGCGGGTGAGTTCGCGCGTCCTGGTCGCCCTGCGCGTCAAGGCGCCGCCCGAGCGAGCCTTTGAGGCCTTCACGGCCGACATCGGCGCCTGGTGGCGGCCGAACCCGATCTTCGCCTTCACGCCGAGCGATCCGGGCGTTCTTTCGTTCGAGCCGGGGGAGGGGGGCCGGCTCATCGAGACCCTCGCGGGCGGCAAGGTGTTCGAGATCGGCAAGGTTCACGCCTGGGACCCACCCGACAGGCTGGCTTTCGGCTGGCGGCAGGCGAGTTTCGCGCCCGATCAGACGACGCGGGTTGAAGTCCGCTTCGAGGCGGTGGGCGACGAAACGCGCGTCACCGTCGAACACACCGGATGGGATAGTGTCCCGGCCGCCCATGTGGCCCGCCACGGCTTTCCCAACACCGTCTTTTTGCAACGCCATGGACAATGGTGGCAATCGCTGCTGGCCTCGTACAAACAGGGTCTGGACGGCGGCGAGGGGCGGGAATCATGAGCGACGCGCCGCCGGCTGGAACGAGGAAACCCCCGCGCTCCGCCGCCTTCGGCTTCATCTTCGCCACCGCCCTGATGAACGCCGTCTCCTTCGGCATCATGATTCCCATCCTGCCCAATCTGATCAAGCAGATGGTCGGCGGCGACACCGCTTCGGCCTCCGAGTGGAACACCCTGTTCGCCGCCACCTGGGGGGCCATGCAGTTCCTGATCGGCCCGGTGCTGGGTATGCTGTCTGACCGTTACGGGCGCCGGCCGGTCCTGCTGATCTCGATCTTCGGCCTGGGCGTTGACTTCCTGTTCATGGCCTTCGCCCCCACCCTGGCCTGGCTCTACGTAGGGCGGATCCTCAACGGCATGACCGCCTCCAGCTTTTCCACCGCCAACGCCTACGTCGCCGACATCACCCCGCCGGAACGCCGGGCGCGCAATTTCGGCATCATGGGTTCGGCCTTCGGCTTCGGCTTCATCGTCGGCCCGAGCCTGGGCGGGTTGCTGGGCGAAGTCAGCCTGCGCCTGCCGTTCATGGTCGCCGCCGGCCTTTGCCTGGTGAACTGGCTCTACGGCCTGCTGGTCCTGCCCGAATCCCTGCCGCGCGAGCGGCGCACAGCGGCGATCAACTGGCGGCGCGCCAATCCCCTGGGCGCCCTGGCCTTCCTGCGCGAGCATGGCGAACTCCTGGGCCTGGCCAGCGTCGGCTTCCTCTTTCAACTCGCCCAGGTCGTGCTGCCGACCATCTTCGTGCTCTACACCGGCTATCGCTACGGCTGGACGCCGGCCATCCTGGGATTCACCTTCATGGCCACCGGGGCGGCCATGATCGGCGTGCAGATGTTCCTGGTCGGGCCGGTGGTCAAGCGGGTCGGCGAGCGTGGCGCGGTGCTCATTGGGGCGGCGCTCGGCGCCACGGCCTTCGTGCTCTACGCCCTGGCGCCCAGCGGCCTAGTGTACCTCATGGGCGTTCCCGTGTTCGCCGGCCTGGGATTTCTCCAGCCGGGCCTGCTGGGCCTGATGAGCCGCCGCGTCGGGCCCCAGCATCAGGGCCAGCTTCAGGGCGCCAACCAGAGCCTGCAGGGGATCGCCTCGATCGTCGGCCCGCCCCTGTTCGGCCTGACCTTCGCCTGGTCGGTCCGCCACGAGGCGACACTGCATCTGCCGGGCCTGGCCATCCTGGTTTCGGCGGGATTGCTGGCGATCGCCTTCATGCTCTCCCTGCGCGTGGCCCGGCCCATCGCCGCGGGGACGGCGACCATGGTCGCGTCACCGGCGCCATGATTGCGCCGAACAGTTCGGCGAGGCATGGACGTGAAAATCCACCGTCTGGACACCCCATGAACGCCTGCCGCGCCCTGATCCCCGCCCTCGCCCTCCTGGCCGCCTGCTCCGGGCCGGCCCCCGCCAGCCGCGCCCAGGGCGCCGGCGGCCAGATCGCCGGCCTTTCGAGCAACGAGCCTCTGCCCGCGCCGCGCCGTGTGCCGCCGAATCTGGCCGCCCTCGAGATGTCTTTCGCCCCCATCGTGCGGCGCGCCGCGCCGGCGGTGGTCAATGTCTATTCGCGCCGCGTTGTACGCACCCAGGTCGATCCCTTCTGGGGCCTGTTCGCCGGCGGCGGCCTGGCGCGCGACCGGGTCGAGCAGTCGCTGGGCTCGGGCTCCATCGTGCGCGCCGACGGGGTCATTCTCACCAATCACCATAATATCGAGAACGCCCAGGAGATCATGGTGGTCACCGCCGACCGCCGTGAATGGCCGGCCAAGGTGCTCCTCGACGACGCCCGCGCCGACCTGGCGGTGCTCAAGATCGACACCAAGTCCGAGCGCCTGCCGACCATCGCCATCGACGCGGGCGCCAATCCCCAGGTGGGCGATCTGGTCCTGGCCATCGGCGATCCGTTCGGGGTCGGCCAGACGGTGACCAACGGCATCGTCTCGGCCCTGGCCCGCTCGGACGTCGGGATCAGCGACTATTCCTTCTTCATCCAGACCGACGCGGCGATCAATCCGGGCAATTCCGGCGGTCCGCTGGTGGACATGAACGGCGACCTGATTGGGGTGAACACCGCCATCGTTTCGGGCTCGGGAACCTCGTCGGGGGTCGGCTTCGCCATTCCCGCCGCCATGGCCAAACAGGTGGTGAGCGCGGCGCTGGGCGGCGGCCACGCGGTCATGCGCCCCTGGCTCGGCGTCAAGACCCAGGGGCTGACCGGCGACATGGCCAAGAGTCTGGGCCTGGCCGCGCCGCAGGGTGTCGTCGTCACCGACGTGTGGCCCGGCGGCCCGGCCGCCAGAGCCGGGATCGCCCAGGGCGATGTCATCGTCTCGGTGAACGGCCAGGCGGTCAACGACGACGCCGGCCTCAACTACACCGTGGCCACGCGCGGCGCCGGCGACGCCCTTTCGCTGGCCGTGCGCCGCAATGGCGGCCCGGCGCGCCTCCTGACCGCCCGGGCCGAGGCGCCGCCCGCCAGGCCCGCTCCCGATGCGCGCACCCTCGCCGGCCACAATCCTCTGGCCGGGGCGAGCGTGGTCAACGTCTCGCCGGCCGCCGCCTATCGCTACGGCGTCGATCCGTTCAGCGCCCAGGGCGTCCTGGTCACCGCCGTCGGCCAGGGCTTCGCCCAGCAGATCGGCCTGCAACCCGGCGATTTCGTCCGCCAGATCAACGGCCGCAAGATCACCGACACCGCCGATCTGGCCGCCGCCCTGCGGTCCCAGCCCGGCGCCTGGTCTCTGGTCATTCAGCGCGGTGACAGCATGATCACGGCGAGATTTCAGGGCTAGGGCGGGGCCGGCCCTATCGTCAGACGCCGGCCAGATTCAGAATATCGACGATGGTGAAGGTCCCGCCCTTTACGCTGGGAAGAGTTGGAGTCCACCTGGGATACATGTTGCGATAGGACAGGGCGTCGGCGTCGATCACGCCGATGAACACTTCGGCGACGATCCGTCCGCCGGCCTCCCCCAGACGCTCGCCCTTGTGCTGGTGATAGGCTTCGGCGAGCAGATAGTACCAGAGGTAACAGTCGCGGAGCTGTTCGTCGGTGAGGGGCAGCGTCTTGCCGGCGACGTCCGTCGCCACCTTGCGCAGATCCGCCGGTCCAAGAAGCCCGGCGACGCCAAGGGCGCGGGCGACGTCCTGGCCCGACGGAACCATCAGCGCTTCGCTGCGCAGCAGGTTGCGCGCCGCCAGAGATCGGATCGGCGCCAGTGTGTTCGCCGGAACCACCCCGTTGGGAAGGTCGAGCAAAAGCGGATTGAGCAGCGGCAGGATACGCTTGGCTCTTTGTGGCTTATGCATCGGGTCGCGTTCGAAGAAATTCGACCACTCGACCGCGAAGGGCGGGTCCACCGGACCGCCGCGCAGATCGATCCGGGGCGTCGAAGGCGCGGCGGGATTGGTCGGAAACAGCGGGAACGACGGATAGGCGGCGTTGACGTCGTAGTGGTCGCGAATCGTCGCGTGGCCGAAGCGATAGGCCGCGACGCTGAATTCAACCGGGATGAACGGCTCGCGTTCCTTCGCGGGCCGGAAGAAGCGTGGCCCGTTGGCCAGAACGTCATCGACGACCGGCCTGCCGCAGATCAAAGGCAGGAACTCGTGGATCACCACCCATTGATAGTGCCATCGCAGCAGCTTCTGCGCCGCCAGGAAGACGGTGCTCTCGTCGCCGCTGGTGTCTTCGTTGGTCAGCGCCGGCGCGCCCAGGGCGTCATTGAACGCGCCGGCCCTGAGGCCGTCCACGATGGCGTTGTGACACTTCATGAAGGCCAGTTCGAGCTGCGAGAGGATCATGTTCTCGTCGTTGCGCGGATCGCCGATCAGGGCGCCGCCCTGCGAGTTTCGCGCCAGGTCCGTGCCGTTCACATGCAGCTTCTCGCCGCCCGAGGCGCTGTCGTAGAGGTACGGGGTTGCCCCCGGGCCGGAGCCGTAGACATTGTCCAGATCGAGCACCGGCGTTCGGAAGTTGGTGATCGCGTTCGGATCGGCCTGCCGCTCCAGGCTCGAGGTCGGATCGAAGTCGAGATCGTGATCGAGAAACTGGGCGAGGAAGGTGAAACCGGCGGCGAGCGTCTTGCTGTCGTGCGCGGATCGTCCGGACCGGCGTCCATCGGGCCGGCGGGCGCGCCCATCTGCTCGCATAGCGCTTCTCCAGTGGGTTGGCGGGCGTCGAGGGCGGGAAACAGGCGGCCGAAGCGTCCCTGGGGCGCCAGGATTCCATCCGGGACGTTGCTGCCGCGCGTGTCGAAGCCGTGCATATCGGAACCCTTTCTTGGCTGAATTCCAATTGATTGGACGACGCAAGCGCGCTGGCCGGGATCGACCGAGCCGAGACCTCGGACAGCGCCGACGGGACTGTCTTCGCGTGTCGCGCCGGACCGTGGCCGGGACGCGGACGCCTTACTGAGACCATGCAATTTGACTGAAGTTAAGCTATCCCTGGGGCGCCCGATGCACAAGCGGCCTTCATCGCATGACCTGAGCTACCTTTCGCCGGCCCGCCGGCGGCGATGCGAAACGAGAGGCCGATGTTCGACGCCGCCAATGTCCTGACGTGGATCGTCGCCGCCCTTGCCGTGGCCGGGATGATCGCGCGGCCGTTCAGGGCGCCCGAGGCGGTGTGGGCGGTGGGCGGAGCGGTGCTTCTGGTGGCGGGCGGCCTTCTCCCGCTCTCCGACGCGGTGGGAGCCGTCGGCAAGGGGACCGACGTCTATCTCTTTCTGATCGGCATGATGCTGCTCTCCGAGACCGCCCGTCGCGAGGGCGTCTTCGACTGGGTGGCCGCCCTGGCCGTCAACGGCGCCAAGGCCTCGCCCCGGCGCCTCTTCCTGACCATCTACGCCGTCGGCGTGGTGGTGACGGCCCTGCTTTCCAACGACGCGACCGCCGTCGTGCTGACCCCGGCCGTCTACGCCGTCGCCAGGAAAGCCAGGGTGGCCCCTCTGCCCTATCTCTTCGTGTGCGCCTTCATCGCCAACGCGGCGAGTTTCGTGCTGCCGATCTCCAATCCCGCCAACCTCGTCCTCTATGGCGGACACACCCCGCCGCTTGGCCGATGGTTCGCCAGCTTCGCCCTGCCCTCGGCGGTCTCGATCGCCGCGACCTATGCCGCGCTTCGCCTGACGCAGGGCGCCGCCCTGCGCGGGACCTGCGCGGGCGATGTCGAACAGCCGGCGCTTTCGGCCGGCGGCTGGATGGCCGTCGCCGGGATCGCGGTGACGGCGGCGGCGCTGATGGCGGTATCGGCCCTGGACCTGCCGCTCGGCGCGCCGACCGCGATGCTCGGGGCCCTCACGACCGGCGCGGTGTTGGCGCGCGGGCGAAGGTCACCGCTGCCGGTGTTGAGAGGCGTTTCCTGGGCCATCCTGCCCCTGGTCGCGGGCCTGTTCGTGCTGGTGGAGGGACTGGACCGCACCGGAGTCATCCATTTGCTGGCCGGCGCCCTCGAAGACGCCGCGACAGCGTCGCGGACCCTGACCGCCGCCGCGGCCGGCGGACTTGTCGCCATCGCCGACAATCTGATCAACAATCTCCCCGCCGCCCTGATCGCCGGCACGACCATCGTCCAGGCGCACGCGCCCCAGCCCGTGACCGACTCCCTGCTGATCGGGGTTGATCTGGGACCCAATCTGTCGATCACCGGATCGTTGGCCACCATCCTGTGGCTGACCGCCCTTCGCCGCGAGGGCGAGAAGGTCGGCTTCTGGCGGTTCCTGAAAGTCGGCGCGGTGGTCATGCCGCCGGCCCTCGTCCTGGCCCTGGCGGCGCGGCTTGTCCTAGGGTGAGCGCCGAGTCGCCTCTACGGAACCTCGACAACCTCATCCTCGGGCGGAAGCGTGTCGCGCTCGACCGTCGGGCGCTCACCCGGCGCCGGTTTCCAACCGGTCGGACTGGTCACCTGATCCATGGTTGCCGGCCCCAGCGCTCGATAGGAGTCGAAGACGTAGGGCACGCCTTCGGAGCCCAGGGGCGAGTTGGCGTCGGCCACGTGGAAATGCAGATGCGGCCCGTCGGAATTACCGGTGTTGCCCAGCAGGGCCAGGGCCTCGCCGCGATGGACCTTTTCGCCCACATGGACCTTCTGGCTGCCCGGCTGCAGGTGGGCGTAGAAGGCGTAGCGCCCGCCGCCCAGATCCAGGATCAGATAGTTTCCGCCCACCGTCTCCAGGGTGATCGGGACGGCGCGCTTGTCGGACGGCTCGTTTTCCGGAACGCCGTCATGGGCGGCGCTCACCGTGGCGTCGGCCACGGCCACCACCTCGGTTCCGAAGCCGTACCAGTTGGCGTTGGCGGCCTTGTCGCCATGGAACAGCCGGCCGTCCGGCCCGAGCTTCACCCAGTCGATGGCGTAGCGCTGGGCGATCCGGGCCTTGCCGTCGACGACGATGAGGGCGCGGCGATGGCCCGACGTGTTCGATGGGCCGTTGGCGGCCACCCAGTCGCCGCCCTTGAAGGGAAAGCCGATCACCACCGGAGGGCGCCGGTCCAGCGCCAGCGCGCCCTCGACGGGGCTCAGGTCGTCCAGGGGTTTGCTCGGTTCGCTTGGGCCGGCGTTGGCGACCGTGAGTCGCCAGTTCAGGCTGGCCGGGGCGGCCGCGCCGGCCGGAAGGGTGGTCTCCATATAGAGGATCGCGAAGCTTCCCCCCGCCAGACGACGAGGGTCGGACGCCTCTGTCTTCGGGCCTGGGCGATAGAGGAGGGGGGCCAGCGCCGCCCCCTTGATATCGTTCAGGACCGCGCCGCTCCCCGGGTCGGAAACCCGCAGTTCGTCCAGCGAAATATCGCCGCGGTCATAGTTTTGCAGATGGAATTCGTAGAACAGTCGCTGGGCGCCGCCCACCGGAACCGGCGCCGGCGCGATCGGCACATCCACTTCGACCGGCGTCGATGTCGCCTTGGCGGGCTCGGCGCGCGCGGCGGCGGCGAGCAGGCAGGCCGCTAACACGACGTTCGGCGCGATTTGAGCAGGTTTCCAGGCCATGGGCATCTCCCCCTTGTCTGATACCCTTACTCCCATGAGCGATCTTTTTGAAGCCGCTGGCCTCGCCCCCGAGGCGCCGCGTCCCCTGGCCGATCGGCTGCGGCCGCAAAGCCTCGACGAGGTGGTCGGCCAGGACCACCTGCTGGGTCCCGACGGTCCGATCCGCCGCATGGCGAGCGCCCACCGGCTCGCCTCGATGATCCTGTGGGGGCCGCCCGGGACCGGCAAGACCACCATCGCCCGTCTCCTCGCCAAGGAAGCCGGTTACGAGTTCCAGCAGCTCTCGGCGGTGTTCTCCGGCGTCGCCGACCTCAAGAAGGCCTTCGAGGCGGCCCGCCTGCGCCGCTCGGCCGGCCAGGCGACCCTGCTCTTCGTCGACGAGATCCATCGCTTCAACCGCGCTCAGCAGGATGGTTTCCTCCCGTTCGTGGAGCAGGGCGTCGTCACCCTGGTCGGGGCCACCACCGAGAACCCGTCGTTCGAGCTGAACGGCGCCCTGTTGTCGCGCTGCCAGGTCTTCGTCCTGCGCCGGCTGGACGACGCCGCCCTCGCCACGCTTCTGGCCAAGGCGGAGGCCTTCGAGGGACGCGCCCTGCCCATCGACAGCCCCGCTCGCCAGGCCATGATGGCCATGTCCGACGGCGACGGGCGCTATCTGCTCTCCCTGGCCGAGACCTTGTTCAACATCGCGGCCCCAAGGGAGACCGGGCCGATGGACGCCGCCGCCATGAGCCATGTGCTGCAGAAGCGCAGCCCCGCCTACGACAAGGACCGCGAGGAGCACTACAACCTCATCTCCGCCCTGCATAAGGCCGTGCGCGGCTCCGACCCCGACGCGGCCCTCTACTGGCTGGCGCGCATGCTGGACGGCGGCGAGGATCCGCTGTTTATCGCGAGGCGCCTCGTGCGCATGGCCAGCGAGGACATCGGCGCGGCCGATCCGCTTTCCCTGCTCGTCGCCAGCGCCGCCAAGGACGCCTACGACTTTCTCGGCAGCCCCGAGGGCGAACTTGCCCTGGCCCAGGCCTGCGTCCACTTGGCCGCCGCGCCGAAATCCAACGCCGTCTACACCGCTTTCGCCGCCGCCTCGCGCCTGGCCAAGGAGACCGGCTCGCTCATGCCCCCCGCCCACATCCGCAACGCCCCGACCCGCCTGATGAAGGATCTCGGTTACGGCAAGGGCTACCAATACGATCCGAACACGGAGGAAGGCTTCTCCGGCCAGGATTATTTCCCCGACGGAGTCGAGCGCCAAGTCTTCTACGCGCCCAAGGGCGAAGGCGCCGAGGCGCGGGTCAAGGAACGCCTCGATCGCTGGGCGGCGCTGAGGACAAGGAGGGATGGCTAGGGCAAGGGCTCGCGCTAGGCGAGGGAGGGAGGGGCGGTCCTAGTGATACCGTCGCATAAGCCCCACCAGCCTGCCCTGCACCTCGACCCGGTCGGGTCCGTAGATGCGCGTCTCATGGGCGGGATTGGCGGCTTCCAGGGCGATGGACGCGCCCTTGCGGCGCAGGCGCTTCAGGGTCGCTTCCTCCTTGTCCACCACGGCGACCACGATCTCGCCGGAGTTGGCCGAAGGGGTCTTGCGGATGATCACGAAGTCGCCGTCGAGAATGCCCACGTCTTTCATCGAAGCGCCCTCCACTTCGAGCACGAAATGCTCGCCGGCCCCGAGGAATGATTCCGGCACCGCGATCCGGTCGCGTTCGTACTCTATGGCGGCGATGGGCGAGCCCGCGGCGATCTTGCCGAGCAGAGGCAGTTCGCGCATGTCGTTGGCGGCGATGGGCGGCGCGTCCCGACCCGCCTCGACGAGGGTCGGCGTGAAGGCGCCCCGACCGTTCGCCGGCGCCGCGGTGGTGGCCTGCTGCGGCAACTTCAGCACCTCCAGGGCCCGGGCCCGATGGGCGAGGCGACGCAGAAAGCCCCGCTCCTCCAGGGCGGTGATCAGTCTGTGGATGCCCGATTTCGAGGCGAGATCCAGCGCCTCCTTCATCTCGTCGAACGAGGGCGAGACTCCGCTCTCCTTGATCCGCTCGTGGATGAACATCAGAAGTTCGTGCTGTTTGCGCGTGAGCATCGCCGCCTCGCAAAAGTCCGATCCGCATCGGAACAAATCAAAAACGCCTGGCGATGTTCTCTGAGTGTTCTTCGAAAATGTCAAGCCGAGACGCGGCGACGTCAAACCGGGGCCAGCAGGGCGCGGGTCGCGGCCTCCACGTCGGGCCGCCGCATCAGCGCCTCGCCCACCAGCATGGCGCGCGCGCCGGCCCGCGCCAGACGCGCCGCGTCGGCGGATGTGAATATGCCGCTTTCCGTTACAATCAAAGCCGTTGCGGGAACTTTCTCAACCAGACGTTCGGTCACCGCCAGGTCCGTAACGAAGGTCCGCAGGTCGCGGTTGTTGATCCCGATGAGGTTCGCCCCAAGGGCTGCGGCGCGGTCGAGTTCCCCCTCGTCGTGGGCCTCGACCATAACGTCCATGCCCAGGCGAGCGGCCTCGGCGATGAGCTCCGCGGCCAGCGAATCGCCCACCAGGGCGAGAATCACCAGGATGGCGTCAGCCCCTAGGGCGCGTGATTCGGCCACCTGCCAGGGATCGATCAGGAACTCCTTGCGCAGGCAGGGCAGGGGGCTGGCGGCGCGGGCGGCGATCAGGTCGGCGTCCGCGCCCTGGAAGCTCGGAGCGTCGGTGAGCACCGACAGGCACGTCGCGCCGCCTGCGCCATAGGCCCTGGCGATGGCGGCCGGGTCGAGGTCGGCGCGGATCTGGCCTCTGGAAGGCGAGGCCTTCTTGATCTCGGCGATCAGGGCGAGGGCGCCGGGGGCTTGGGCCCGCTCCAGGGCGGCGCGAAAGCCGCGCGGCGGACCGCGCTGGCGGGCCCGTGCTTCCAGATCGCCGAGGCTCGCCCCGGCGCGGCGGGCGGTGACCTCGCCGCGCTTGTAGTCGGCGATCGAGGCGAGGATGTCGCGCGTCACGGCAAGCGCCTCACGCGGCGTTGGTGATGGCGATCAGGGCGTCGAGGGCGGCGGCGGCGGCTCCGCTGTCGATGGTGGCGGCGGCCAGATCGGCCCCTTCGCGCAGGGTCTCGGCCCGGTCGGCGACCAGGAAGGCGGCGGCGGCGTTCAGGAGGACGACATCGCGGTAGGCCCCGCCCGCGCCGCCCAGAACCTCGCGCAGCGCCCGCGCGTTATCGGCCGGCTCGCCGCCCCGCAGGTCGGCCAGGGCGGCGCGGGGCAGGCCCACCGCCTCGGGCGTGATGTTGAACAGGCGCACGCCCCCGTCGCGCCACTCGGCCACCTGGGTCGCGCCGGCGGTGGTCAGTTCGTCCAGGCCGTCGCCATGCACCACCCAGGCGCGGGTCGCGCCGAGCGCCCCCAGCACCCGCGCCAAGGGCTCGACCCAGCGGCCGTCGTACACGCCCATCACCTGGCGCTTGGCGCCGGCCGGATTGGCGAGGGGTCCCAGGATGTTGAAGATGGTGCGAAAACCCAGGTCCTCGCGCACCGGCATGACGTGTCGCATGGCCCGGTGGTGGGCTGGGGCGAAGAGGAAACACACTCCAGCTTCATCCAGGGCGCGGCGTTCCTGCGCTGGGCTGGCGTCGATATTCACGCCCAGGGCGGCCAGCACGTCGGAAGAGCCGGACTTGGACGATACCGCCCGCGCGCCATGCTTGGCGACCTTCAGGCCGCCGCCGGCCGCCACGAAGGCCACGGCCGTGGAGATGTTGAGGGTGTGGGCCCCGTCGCCGCCGGTGCCGCACACGTCGATCACGTCATAGGGATGATCGAGGATCATCGCCTGGCGGCGCATGGCGCGGGCGCAGGCGGCGATCTCGCCCACTGTCTCGCCGCGCAGGCGCATGGCGGTGACGGCGGCGGCGATCTGGGCGGCGCTCGGCTCGCCGCGCAGGCAGGCGGAGAAGAAGGCGTCGGCGTCCTCGCCGATCAGGGTCGCGCCGTCGGCTAGGCGGGCCAGCAGGGGCTTGAATTCATCGGACATCGGCGGCGCTAATCCTTAAGCGAAGGCCAGGCGCCTGACGCCCGCCAGATCGAGAAAATTGGCCAGCAGGGCGTGCCCGTGCTCGGTGGCGATGGATTCGGGGTGGAACTGCACCCCGTGCACGGGCCGCGAGCGGTGCGCCAGGCCCATGATCTCCCCGTCGTCGGTCCAGGCGGTGACTTCGAGGACGGTCGGCAAACCGTCCCGCGCTATGGCGAGGCTGTGGTAGCGGGTCGCCGTGAAGGGGTCGGGCAGGCCATTGAACACCCCCTCGCCGCGATGGCGGACGGCGCTGGTCTTGCCGTGCATCAGGGTCATGGCCGGCGCCACCACGCCGCCGAACGCCTGGCCGATGGCCTGATGGCCCAGGCACACCCCCAGGATGGCAAGGCCCTCCGGCGCGGCGGCGATCAGCTCCAGGCAGATCCCCGCGTCGTCCGGCGTGCACGGCCCGGGCGAGAGCAGCACCGCCTCGGGACGGAGCGCCAGGGCCTCGGCGACGCTCAGCGCATCGTTGCGCCGCACCACCGTCGCGGCCCCCAGCTCGCTGAGGTAGTGGACGAGGTTGTAGGTGAAGCTGTCGTAGTTATCGATGATGAGGATCATGGCCGGCGGTTCTTAAGGGGTGGGAGAGGCATGATCTAGGTTCTGTTGACAAAATCCGTCCGGGCGGGGCCACGCGCTCGCGGCGCGAATGGCGACATGATCTCGGCGCCTCTTCGCGCCGAGTTCGTGTTGCCGATTTGCGACCCCCGGCGCTCGCAAGCGGCGACACGAACCAAATGCAAGAAGACATTTGGATCATGTCGCCGGTTGCGCCGACCGCCTGACGCGCGGCGGCTCCAAACTTGGCCGCTTGGTGTTTTGTCAACAGAACCTGAGGGGCAACCCCTCATCACTTCTCACCGCCCCGCCGCCGCCCTTTCCTGATTGAGGCCGAACAGGCGCTCCAGCACCGCCTCATCGGCGAGGTCGGCGGCCCAGCCGTAGGCGGCGGCGACGGCGGCGTCGAGGTCGGCGTGGGCCATGGCCAGCCAGGCGGGGCGGGCGTTGTAGAGGTTGGTCAGGGTGCGCGTCTTCAGCACCTTCGCCGCGGCGGCGTCGCGGGGCAGGACGCGGCCCGGATAGCCGGCGACCACCTCGGCCTCGCGGACCACCAGGTCGGGCGGATTGAGCCAGGCCTCGCGCAGTTCGTTCAACCGCCCCGCCGCCGCCGCGATGGCGATGGCCCGCGGATCGTCGGCGTAGGCCGCGGCGGGAAGGTCGGGCGTCAGGCCTTGCGGGAAGGGGAAGGTCTCGAAGGTGGTGGAGGGGGTGTAGCGGGGACGATCCTCCAGGCTCGTCCCCATACGCAGCGACCACAGTTCGTGAAAGCGGGAATGAAGGATACCAAAAGTGGTGTCGTCGTCGCGAGCGATGGCGACTAGCTGACAGTCCGGACAGACAACCGAGGACTGCCAGACAAAAATACGATGCTTCGCAAGCCTCGGTGTTACGAGGAATCGGTCAATGGCGTTGGTAGCCCGACGTAGAGCAGGGCGTGGATCGCCATGCAGCCACCACTTTGTCCGATGCCATTCTCGCCGCAAACCGACGCGGGTCGGTCGGACGTGCGCGGCGACATATCCAAAAGGTTGTTCGAACAACGCGGCGTCCTGTTTCGGCATACTGGTTCCGAAATCGATGATCCAACGGTCGGGATCGTGTTGAACGATCGCTGCACCATTCGCCCAAGGACGGACGACATCTGAGTTGGGACGGCCATTCGGGTTCGTCGGCGCCTCAAGCCACACTCGAGCTAGTTCGCCTGGGACATCGAAGGGGCCATTTTTCTGAGTTCCGATAAACGATTGGCCCGCGTTTTCCGACAATCGGTTCGCTCGCGTGAGGTCTGAACTCTGGGCGGTAAGATCGGGATTGATGACATGGGTGGGTTGGCCGTTGAGCCGCCTTTCGACCAAGCCCTTGCCATATCCCAACATCGAAACGCGAACCGCCGCCCCCTCAAGCACCCAGGGTTCGTCGGCCCACGCTTCCATCAGCGCTCCCGATTCGGCGATCGGATCGATCACCCGCCGGTTCGCCCCGCCGCGAATGGAATTGGTCGCGACGAGTCCGGCGCGTTCCGCCCGCCCATCGACGATCTGCCGCCAGGCTTTCTCGATCCAGTAGCAGACGAAATCCGCCCCGCCCGGCACACGGCCATCGTAGCAATGGCGCAGTTGCTCGACGTAAGATTCGCCGAGCGAGCGAATCATGCGGCGGTCGCCGACGAACGGCGGGTTGCCGATGATGGCGTCGGCCGACGGCCACGTCGCCTCCGTTCCATCGACGTTCAACAGCGCGTCGCGGTTCTCGATCTGGTCGAGGCTGGAAAGGATGGGTTCGGCCCAGGCGCTGTAGCCGTTCTTCTGCAGCCATTGGAGATCGCCGATCCACAGGGTCACCCGCGCCAGTTCGGCGGCGTAGGGTTCGATCTCGATGCCGCGCACCGCCTCCAGGCCAACGCGCGGGGCGGGGACGGCGAGGCCCAGGCGCTCGGCGTCCACCAGGGCCTTCAGCTCGATGTCCCTGAGCGCGTGCAGGGCGACGTAGAGGAAATTGCCGGAGCCGCAGGCGGGGTCGAGGACGCGGAAGGCGGCCAGGCGGCCGAGGAAGGCTTCCAGCCGTTCCTTGGCCTCGCCCAGCGCCGCGTCGCGCGCCTTGGCCACGGCGGTGAGCTTGCGCCGCCGCTCGGCCTCGCCGCGGCGAGCCGCGTCCTGGTCGGCCTTCATCGTCTCGCCGGCCTGATCGAGGATGGCCTTGCGGTCGGCCTCGGCGTGTTTCATCGCCGCCACCGAAGCCTTGATCTCAGCGTAGGCCGCGTCCCACTCCGCCATCAGCGGACGGACGATCACCGGCCCCACGATCTTCAGTATCTTGTCGCGGTCGGTGTAGTGGGCGCCCAGAGCCGGGCGCTCGCGGGTAGCCTTGAGGGCCTGTTCGAACAGATTGCCGAAGATGGCCGGATCGATCTGCGACCAGTCGTGTTCGGAAGCCGTCTGGGCGAGCAGCTTGAGATCGGCTGAGTCCAGGTCCAGCACCGGCGCGTCGTCGAACAGGCCGCCGTTGAACCAGCGGATGATATCGGCCCCGAAGAAGCCGCCGGTGCGCATCTTGGCGAACAGTTCGGCCAGTTGGGAGGCAGCGTGCTCGGGGCGACGCTCGGTGGCCTTCACCACCCGGGTGAACAGGCCGGCCGGCAGGAGGCGGGCGTCCTCGGCGAACATGCAGAAGACCAGGCGGTTGAGGAAGTGCGCCACCTCGCGCGGGTGGTGCTTGCGCTCCTGCAGGCGCCGCCCAAGTTCGCCGAACCGCGCCGCCACCTTGGCGGTCAGTTCCTGCGGGCTGAAGCCGGGCTTGAGTTCGTCGGAGCCGGTGAAGACCTGTTTCAAAATCTGCAGCTTGGCCGGTTCCAGCAGATCGTCGAGGGTGAGCTCGATGCGGCGCGAGACGGTGTTGGTCCAGTTGGTGTGGACGACGATCCGCTCGAAGTCGCAGACGACCAGATAGGGCGGGTTCTGCAGGTTGAGGGCATAGGCCTGAAGCTGGCGCAGGGCGGCATTCAGATCATGGTGCCTACCCTTGTATTCCCAGCCGAAACAGCCCTTGCGCCAGACGTCCGCCCAGCCGTCGCCGCCGCCGACCTTTTCCGCCCCGCGCTCGAAGCAGTAGCGCTCGCCCAGCGGATCGTCTGCGCCCGGCGTCGGCTCGCCGATGAGCTGGCAGAGATCGAGGAAATGCTCATGCGAGCCCTGCCGCTCGCGCAGCCGGCTGTCGCTCCACTTCCTGTTAAATTCCACCGGCGTCATGGGCGTCCCGACTCGCGTGTGGCGAGCATAGCGCTACACCCCTCGCCGTCATCCCGGAAAGGCGCGCGCCAGCGCGGCTTATCCGGGACCCATTGCTCCACATTCAAAACGCCCCGCGCCGCCGCACAGCGCGAACCCAATCATCGCGAGCGCGACTCCAATGGGTCCCGGATAAGCCGGCTTCGCCGTCTTTCCGGGATGACGGCGGTTGGGGTGGGGCGAATGGGCGAACTCCAAGCGTTTGTTTACCCGAACCGCCAAGCCTCCTCCGCCGCGCGGCGCACGGCGAGCGACTTCTGCACCGTCTCCTCGTATTCGGCCACCGGGTCGCTGTCGGCGACCACGCCGCCGCCGGCCTGGACGTGGAGAACTCCGTCCTTGATCAGGCCGGTGCGCAGGACGATGCAGGTGTCCACCGAGCCGTCGGCCCCGAAATAGCCGACCGCGCCGCCATACGCCAAGCCGCGCTTGAGGCTTTCCAGTTCGTCGATGATCTGCATGGCCCGCACCTTCGGCGCGCCCGACAGGGTGCCGGCCGGCAGGGCGGCCATCAGCACGTCCACCGGATCGATCCCCTCGGGCGCGTCGCCCTCGACGTTGGAGACGATGTGCATGACGTGGCTGTAGCGCTCGACGGCGAAGCTCTGGGTGACGCGCACGTTCTGGCTCGGGCCGAGCGTCGCGATCTTGCCGACATCGTTGCGGCCGAGATCGAGCAGCATAAGGTGCTCGGCCCGCTCCTTTTCGTCGCCCAGCAGTTCGGTCTCCAGGGCCAGATCCTCGGCCGGCGTGGCGCCGCGGCGGCGAGTGCCGGCGAGCGGGCGGATGGTGATCGCGCCGTCGCGCAGCCGGACCAGGATTTCCGGCGAGGAGCCGACGAGCTGGAAACCGGGGAAACTCAGAAAGAACAGAAACGGCGAGGGATTGGTCCGCCGCAGGGCGCGGTAGAGGGCGAACGGGTCGCGCGGGTAGGGGGCGGAGAAGCGGTGGCTGGGCACCACCTGGAAGACGTCGCCCGCCCGAATGTAGGCCTTGGCCCGCTCGACCAGGGCGACGTAGGCCTCGCGGCCGACCGGCGAAGCGAAAGGCGCGGGCGCGGGCGGGGCGGTGGCTGGGCCGACCTTGGGCAGGGGCGCGGCCAGATCGGCGGCCACGCTCTCGAGCCGGTCGCGCGCCGCGTCATGGGCGCCCCGCGCGCCCAACGGCGAGGGCCGGGCGGTGGTGACCAGGACGATTTCCTGGGCGATGGCGTCGAAGATGGCGACGATCGATGGCCGGATGAGGATGGCGTCGGGCAGATCCAGCGGGTCGGGATTCACATCCGGCAGGCGCTCGGCCAGCCTCGCCATGTCGTAGCCGAGCACCCCGAACAGGCCGGCCGCCATGGGCGGCAGGCCCGGCGGCAGGTCGAGGCGTGAGCGGGCGACCAGGCCCCGCAGAGAGGCAAGCGCGCCCTCGGCCTGAGGTGTGAAGGCTTCGCGCCCGATCGCCTCGCCCTCGGCGATCTCGGCGGCGTCGCCTCGGCAGCGCCAGATCAGATCGGGCTTCATGGCGACAATGGAATAGCGCCCCCGCCAGGCGCCGCCCTCCACCGATTCGAACAGGAAGGCGTAGGGCGCGCCGCCGGCGATCTTCAGATAGGCCGAGACCGGCGTCTCCAGATCGTCGACGAGACGGGCCCAGACGACCTGGGCGACCCCTTGGTCATAGGCGCGTTCGAAGGCCTCGAAACCCGGTTCGACGATCACTTCGCCTTGCCGGGCCCCGCCTGGCCGGATCCCGCGCCGGGGCCAGCCGCCTGGTTGGGATCGACGCCCAAAGTCCGGCGGGCCAGGGGAAGATTGATCGTCACCTTGATATCCTTGCTCGCCGCGCTTTTCACCGACGCCACCAGATCTTTCAGGTAGTCTTGCGAAATCCGCCCCTCGATCGCCTGCACGGCGCGCGCCATCGTCGCGACGTCGCCGGGGCGAACCGCGTCGAGCTTGCCGATGAAGACCCCGGCCGGAGCGGCGGCGGCGAACGCATCGCCGCTTTTGGCGTTGAACATCGCCACCAGGAAGTCGCGCCCGAGCGTCTTGACGTAACTCTGCGCCTGGATGCGCTGCATGCCGCTCTGGCGCACCACATGGGCGCCGACCTGGGCGGCCACCTGGTCGATGCCGGCGCCGCCGCGAATCTGGGCGATCAGGGCCTCGGCGCGCGCCTTGAGAGCCTTCAGATACTGCTCGTTGACGTAGGCCTTGACGAGTTCGGGGCGCTTGTCGGCGATCGGTGGCAGGGTCGGGGGAACGACCCGATCGACGTGGAGGGCGAAATATTCGCCGGGGCCGGCGTCTTCCAGGTCGCCGTCCTCGCCCGCCGCGTGGGCGAAGGCCGATTTGAGGATGTTCGCGCTGAGCAGGGTGTTCGGCTTGCCGTCGGCATCCAGGCCCTGGGCGGTGACCGGTCCAACGGTGATCGGCGTGACCCCGGCCTTGCGGGCCGCGTCGACGACGTTGGCCCCGGCCTGGCGCGCGTCGTCGAACTTCTGGCTGAGGTCATAGGCCTGCTTCTGGGCCGCCTTGGTCTTGAGGTCGGCCTCGATGGCCGGCGTGGCCGAGGCGAGGCTCGCCACCGCACCCGGCGTGACCTTGCCGATCTTCAGCACCGCCATGCCGAGCGCGCCCTGGACCGGACCGCTCACCTGGCCGGCGGGCAGGGCGAAGGCGGCCGCCGCCACCTTGGCGTCGGCGATCGCCGAACGTGGAGCGTCCACATAGGTCACCGGCTCCACGCCGAACGATCTGGCGATGGCGGCGGGGTCCTCGCCCTTGGCGAGCCGCTGCGCCGCCTGGGCCGCCTGGGCCGGCGTCTTCACCGGAATCTCGACCAGGCTGCGGCGCTCGGGGGTGGAGAGGGTGTCCTGTTTGAAGGCGAACGCCTTTTGCACGTCGGCCGGGTCGATCTTGACCCCCGGCGCCATCGCGGCGGCCGAAAAACGGACGAGGGTGATCACCCGCATCTCCGGCCGCATGAGCTGGGCGGCGTGCTCCTTCATGAAGGCGGTCAGATCGGCGTCGGTGGGCGCCGCCGGCTGGGCGACCGCATGGGGATCGAGGGTGAAATAGCTGACGTCGCGATTCTCCAGGCCGGTGACGGCGTTCATCGCCGCGAAGATGGTTGGGGCGCGAAAACCCGCTTCCAGGGCGGCGGTGAAATGGCGCTGCGCCAGTTCGTCGCCGATCTCCGTTTCGGCCTGGCGGGGAGTAAGTCCCTTTTCGGCCAGGAACTGGGTGAACTGCTGCTCGCTGAATTTTCCGGTCACCTTGTCGAAGGCGAACGGGAATTTCTTGATCTCGTCGCCGACCAGCGCGGGGGACGGCACGATTCCGGCGCGGGTGAGCATCTCCGATTCGGCTTCCTCCTGGGCGATGGCGTTCAGGAGCTGTTGGTCGAAGCCGTTCTGGACCAGCTCCTCGATCGACACCGTCTGTCCCGACTGCTGCTCAAACCGCTGCTTTTCCTGGTCGAACGCCTGGCGGAAGTCGCGCGCGTTCATCGAATGGCCGCCGGCGGTGACCACCGAATCGGCGCTGGCGGCGGCGAACAGATCAGGGAACCGGCCGCCGCCCCCGACGCCGAGAATCAGGAACACCAGGACGAGCAGGCCCATCAGGGCGATGGCCACCGGATTTCTGGCGGTCGAACGAAGGACGCCGGTCATGTGACTATGGGAACCTTCGAAAAGGCGGCGGGCGCCGCTCGCGAAGGCACCCTATAGTAGAGCCCTGCGGCCTGCCGCAAGCACGGGTGACAGCGGGCGCGGCTTGGCCTAGGCCGCAATGCCGGCGCCAACGCACTCTCCGAGGAGATGAACCCCCTTGACTCTCGCCCGTCCCTTGATCGCCGGAAACTGGAAGATGAACGGCGTGGAAGCGTCTCTGGACGAGGCGCGGACCCTGGCCGCCCTGGTCGACGAGCGGCCGCCGGCGGCGCGGGTGGCCCTGTGCCCGCCCGCCACGCTAATCGCCCGGATGGCCGACCTGCTGGCCGGGTCCGGCATACTGGTCGGCGGCCAGGATTGCAGCCGGGAGGCGGGCGGCGCCTTCACCGGCGATGTCTCGGCCGACATGCTGATCGACGCTGGGGCGCGGCTGGTCATTCTCGGCCATTCCGAGCGGCGCGAGCACCGTGGCGAGACCGACGCGGTGGTGGCCGCCAAGGTGGCGCGGGCGGTGGCCGCGGGCCTGGAGCCGATCGTCTGCGTGGGCGAATCCCTCAAGGCGCGGCAAGCGGGCCGTGCGATCGCCGTGGTCGATGGCCAGGTCAGGGCCTCGCTTCCCGACGTCCTGGCCGGCCATCCCTTCGCGGTGGCCTATGAGCCCCTGTGGGCCATCGGGTCTGGCCAGATTCCCGAACTGGGTGAGATCGAAGCGGTCCATGGCGCCGTGCGCGAGACCCTGGCCGCCATGTTCGGGCCGGACGGCGAGGGAGCGCCCATCCTCTACGGAGGTTCGGTGAACGGCGACAACGCCCAGCCGATCCTGAAGGCCCGCGAGATCGGCGGCGCCCTGGTGGGAGGCGCCTCCCTGAAGGCGGCCCAGTTCGCCAGGATCATCCGGGCGATCTGAGGCCTCGAGGCGTCGCCGCTATGGCGCGGGGGTCGGCGCGGTGCTAGAGGGGCGCCTTCTCGCGCCCGCAACCGCAAAGACCGTCTGAGACCCATGCTGCTTGGCCTTCTGCTGACCCTCAACATCATGGTGTGCCTGGCCCTGATCGGCGTGGTGCTGCTGCAGCGCTCGGAGGGCGGCGCCCTGGGCACCGGCGGCAGCCCCACCGGCCTCATCACCACCCGCGGAGCGGGCGATCTTCTCACCCGCACCACCTGGATCCTGTTCGTCCTCTTTCTGAGCCTGAGCCTGGCGCTCACCCTGCTCGGCGGCCGCTCCAGGTCCGACCAGGCGACGATCAACGGCCTCAAAGGGTTGACGGTGAACCCCGACGCCCTGCGCAAGGCGATGACGCCCGCGGCTCCGGCGGCTCCGGCCGGGCAGGCCGTTCCGCCCCCCGTCCAGCTCCCGCCCCTGAGCGGCGCGGTGACCGGCGGCGCGACCCCGCATCCAGCGCCGCCGCGAACGGTCGCCGTGCGCCCGGTCCGCGCAGCGCCCGCCTCGGCGACACCGGCCGCGCCCACTCCGACGCTCGCCCTCCCACCGCTTGCCGGCACACCGCCGCCCCTGGCCGTGCCCCCGGTGACCCCGCCCGCAACGCCGGGGGGGCCCAAGTCTCAATAGCGATTCGCGCGATCGCGCGGCGTCGGCCTCACAAAAGCGCTCACGCCTATGCGAATCGGTGATAGGCTGAACTTCCATGGCCCGGTACATCTTCATCACCGGTGGCGTGGTCTCCTCCTTGGGAAAAGGTCTCGCTTCCGCGGCGCTCGGCGCGCTGTTGCAGGCGCGCGGCTATGGGGTCCGCCTGCGCAAGCTCGACCCCTACCTCAACGTCGATCCCGGCACGATGAGCCCCTATCAGCACGGCGAGGTGTTCGTCACTGACGACGGGGCGGAGACCGACCTCGATCTGGGTCACTACGAGCGATTCACCGGCGTCTCGGCCACCCGGGCCGACAACATCACCGCCGGCCAGATCTACAAGACCATCCTCGAGAAGGAGCGGCGCGGCGACTACCTCGGCGCCACCGTGCAGGTCATCCCCCACGTCACCGACGAGATCAAGCGCTTCGTCCTGGCCGATCCGGGCGAGGGGGTGGACTTCGTGCTGGTGGAGATCGGCGGCACGGTGGGCGACATCGAGGGTCTGCCGTTCTTCGAGGCGATCCGCCAGCTCGGCCAGGAGCTGCCGCGCGGCGAGGCCTGCTTCGTCCACCTGACCCTGCTGCCGTTCATCAAGACCGCAGGCGAGATGAAGACCAAGCCGACCCAGCATTCGGTCAAGGAACTGCGCTCGATCGGCATCCAGCCGGACGTGCTGCTGTGCCGCTGCGAGCAGCCCATTCCGCCCGAGGAGCAGCGCAAGATCGGCCTGTTCTGCAACGTGCGCCCCTCGGCGGTGATCCAGGCCATGGACGCGCCGCACATCTACGCCGTCCCCCTGCAATATCACCGCCAGGGCCTGGACGCCGAAGTGCTCGACGTGTTCGGAATCAAGGACGCGCCCGCCCCGGACCTGACCCGCTGGCGGGAGATTTCCGAGCGCCTGATCCACCCCGACGGCGAGGTGACCATCGCCATCGTCGGCAAGTACACGGTATTAAAAGACGCTTATAAGTCTCTGATAGAAGGGCTTGTCCACGGCGGCATGGCGAACCGGGTCCGGGTCGTGTTCGACTGGGTGGAGAGCGAGGCCTTCGAGGGCGAGGACGGCGCCGCGGCGACCCGCCTGGAAGGCGTCCACGGCATACTGGTCCCCGGCGGCTTCGGCGAACGAGGCTCGGAGGGCAAGATCCGCGCCGCCCAGTTCGCCCGCGAACGCGCCGTGCCCTATTTCGGAGTCTGCTTCGGCATGCAGATGGCGGTGATCGAGGCGGTGCGCAACGTGGCCGGCGTCGAGGGCGCATCGTCCAGCGAGTTCCGCCCAACCAGTGAGCCGGTGGTCGGGCTGATGACCGAATGGACGCATGAGAACCGCCGCGAGACGCGCGGCGAGGGCGACGACCTGGGCGGCACCATGCGGCTGGGCGCCTATGAGGCGGTGCTGACGCCGGGATCGCGGATCGCGCAAATCTACGCTGGGGCGCCGTCGATCAGCGAGCGGCATCGGCACCGATATGAGGTCAATATCGGCTATCGCGACGCCTTCGAGGCGGCGGGCCTGAAGATGACCGGCGTCTCTCCCGACGGCCTGCTGCCCGAGGTCGTCGAGCGCGACGACCACCCGTGGTTCATCGGCGTCCAGTACCACCCCGAACTGAAGAGCCGCCCCTTCGCCCCCCACCCCCTCTACGCCAGCTTCATCGCCGCGGCCGTGGAGCAGAGCCGGCTGGTGTGAGGACGATTGTCCGTGCGCCGCCACCGCCCACGATATAGGACTTAGGGGTGGGTGAAGATCGGGCGTGACCTCTGACTGAAGATCCAGACATTGCACGACTGATGCGGTGGAACGCCGACGGAAGGATCGGGTCGGACAGTTATCTCCGCCTGACGTCCGATCCGGCGTTTCCCCAGGCGGCGCGGGCGCTGGCGACGAACAACCTGGCCGCCGCCGCCGCCGACACGGCGCTCGACGGCATCTTCAAGGACGCTGGCCGCTATCTGGTCGCCCTGTTCGCGATCTACCTGCATGTTTCCGGCGGCGTGACGCTGCCCAGACTCAAGACGCTGTGCGCCGCCTCGGGCTTTCTGAGCCCAGGGCGCGCGCGCGCCCTGCTGATCTATCTGCGTTACCTGGGCTATCTCGAGCTGTTTCCCGCCGGGCGGCGGGGCATGCCGGCGCGCTACATCCCGACCGCCCGATTCCTGACCGCGTGGCGCGCCCACATGCGGGCGATACTGGACGCGGCCCGCCATGTCGAACCGGCGGCCGAACGGGTGCTGGATCGCCTGGATGCGCCCGACATCTTCGACACCTTCGTGCGATTCCAATGCCGGGGCCTCATGGAATCAGCGCGTGACTCCAACCAGGGCGCGGCCTTTGTCCGCGTGTTCCTGCAGCGTCACGCCGGGGCGCACATCCTGCGGCTCCTGGTCATAGCCGGCGAGGCCGATGTCTTTCCGCCCCGTGGTCCCCTGCCGATCTCGCTGTCGGAAGCGGCGCGGCGCTTCGGGGTCTCGCGCATGCATGTGCGCCGGCTCCTGGACGAGGCCGAGCACGCCGGCCTGTTGCGGCGCCCGGACGATGGGACCGTCGTCCTTGAGGAGGAGGGTCGCGCCGGCGTCGAGCTGTTGTATTCCACCCAACTGATCCGGGTGCTCACCGCCGCCGCCAAGACCCTCCGCGAGAAGCCCGAACTCATGTCGGGGCGAACGCCTTCCAGACTGGTGACGCCGGCCGCGTGGGGGCGGCGAGAAGGTCGCGGGGCCGAAGCGCGGCCTTCGTAACCGGCTCCCCACCTGTTCGAGCAGATCGGCCGCGAGATCAAAAATGTTCAATCGCCGCCTTGCCAACCCCTGCTAGTTTCGCGATGGATTTGACTTGAGGGACTGTGCGTGCTCGCACTTGCCCTCTAGGGGCGACTGGCATGACCACCAAGATCCTGAACGGCAACTATCCTTCCGGCTACACCCTTAAGGCCGGCTACTCGACGGTCAGCATCACCCGCTACGCCTATCTCCAGGGCACGGGCCTGACCACCACCGCCCTGGCCACGGTGGTCAACGCCGGCACGATCCGCGCGACGAGTAGCTATGGCGGGACGGGGATCAATCTGGCTTTCGGCGGCCTGATCACCAACACCGGTGGCGTGCGCGGGGGACTGGGCGCGCGGGGGTCGAGCAGCGGCGGCCGTGGCCTGCCGGGCGGCGCCGGCGGGGCGGCGATGAAGGCGAGCGCCAGCGCCAGCGCGACCAATTCGGGGACCGGGTTCATCTACGGCGGGGCCGGCGGCGAGGGCGGAACCTCGACATCATTTTTCAACGGCGGGTCCGGCGGGTCCGGCGGCGCGGGCGTCTTGCTGGCGGCGGGCGGCAGCGTCACCAACAGCGGCGGCACGATTTTGGGCGGCGGCGCGGGGCTGGGCGGGACCAACAGCGGCTATAGCGGCGGCGGCGGCGGTTCCGGCGGCGCCGGCATCCAGCTTTCGGGCGCGGGATCGGTGAGCGTCTCGGGCGGCAAGGTTCTCGGCGAAACCGGCGGCCAGGGCGGATTTGGCAAATACGGTGGCCGCGGCGGTTCGGGTGGCGTGGGCGTCTATCTGCTGGCGGCCGGCACGGTCAGCGATACCGGCGGCGCGATCGTCGGCGGCGCGGGGGGCGCGGCGGGCGTCGGCTCGACGAAGAACGGCGCGGCCGGCGCGGCCGGAGACGGGGTCGTGCTCGCCGCCGGCGGATCGGTGGTCAACCATGCCCAGATCAGCGGCGGTGTCGGCGTCTATGCGCGCGGCTCCTCGGCGACCACGGTGACCAACTACGGCACGATCTCCGGAGCCACCGCCTCGGTGCGGTTCGGCTCGGCGAGCGACCGGCTGATCGCGTTTTCCGGCGCGGTATTCAGCGGTTCCATCGTGGCCGACGGCGGCACGCTCGAACTTGGCGCCGCGACGGGAACCCTGACCGGGCTCGGCGGCGCGCTCACGGCCTCCGACGTGAGCGGAGCCCTGGGCGGCTTCGGCGCCTATGTGCTCGACAGCGGCGGCGCCTGGACGTTGGCCGGCACCAACAACCTGGCGTCCGGCGCGACCCTGACCAGCAATGGATCGCTGACGCTCGCCGGAACCCTGGCCGACGCGGGCGCGATACTTGGCGCGAGCGGGACGACGGCCCTCGTGGTCCAGGCGGGCGCCCAGTTGAGCGTCGCAGGATTGATCACGGCCGGGATTGGCGGAGCGGGGCTGTCGGCGGCCTCGGGCGTGACGATCAGCGGCGCGGGCGCGATCGCCGCGGGCGGCGGCTCGGCCGGCGCGAACGGCAACTACCCCGGCGGAGGCGGCGCGGGCGCGGTGGGGCTCCTTGCCGGCGGCGGCGTCAACAACGCGGCCGTCGCGATCGGTGGCGGCGGCGGGGGCGTCGGCGGCTCGGTCGGCGCGGGCTTCAGTCGAGGCGGAAATGGTGGCGCCGGAGGCATCGGCGTGTCGGTGTCCGGAGGCGGCCTCGTCAACGGCGGCGCGATAACCGGAGGCGCCGGCGGCGCCGGCGGCCGGGGCACGGGATACCAAAACTCGGGCGGAAACGGCGGCGCGGGCGGAGACGGGATCTTGTTTGGCGGCGGCGGAACGGTGGCCAACTCCGGGGCCGTTACCGCCGGCGCGGGCGGTAACGGGGGCTACTCGGGACATTTCCGTTTCGGCGATGCCGGTCATGGCGGCGTCGGCCTGGAGATGAGCGGCGGCGGGGTGCTGGGCAATTCGGGCGTTGTCACCGGCGGCGCGGCGGGCAACCAAGGACCCTCGGGCGGGATCGGCAGCGGCGGGGCTGGCGTCAATCTTGCCGCGGCCGGGACGGTGACCAACACCGGTTCGCTCGTCGGCGGCGACGGCTTCAACTACCTCGGCCGATACGTGAACTACAGCGGCGACGGGGTCGATTTTGACGCCGGAGGCGCGCTGACGAATGGCAGCGCGACCCAGACGACGGCGCTCGTTAGCGGCCGGGTCGGCGTTCGGATGTCGGCGGCCGGCACGGTCATCAACTACGGAATCATCCGCGCGATCGCCGCCGGCCCGCTGCTGAACGGCGGTCAGTACCGGGGCGGCAACGGACAGACCGCTATCCAGTTCAGCTCGACGGGCGTGCTCGTTGATCACGGCGGAACGATCGCCGGCGGGGCCGGGGCCCCCACCAATGCATCCTCCTATTATGGCGGCGGCGGCGGCGGCGGCGGAGCCTACTTCGCCAACAGCGCATCGGTCGCGATCACGGCGGGCGCGCTCGTGCTTGGTGGCGGCGGCGGCACTGGCGGCCGCGGCAACAAGCAACCGGGCGGGGGCGGCGGAGGCGGCGGCGCGGGCCTGAACCTGCACGGCGCCGCGCAGGCGACCAACGCCGGCGTGATCGATGGCGGGTCGGGAGGCGCCGGTGGCTACGCCTACCACTATCCAGGCGGCGGTCAGGGCGGGAACGGCGGCGGCGGCGGGGCGGGCGTCGTCATGGGCGGCGGCGGAACCCTCGCCAATACCGGCACGATCGCGGGCGGCGAGGGCGGCGGCGGAGGAGGCGGGAGCCGCAACGGCACGGCCGGGCTCGCCGGCGTGGGCGTCATGGTCACGGCCGGCGGCCAGTTGACCAATGGCGCGGCGGGAGTCGCCAGCTCGGAGATCATAGGTAGGATCGGGGTCTACGTCGGGGCGAGTGGCGCGGCCACGGTCACCAACTTCGGCACCATAGACGGCGCGGGCGGAATCGCCCTGCAGTTCAAGTCAGCCAGCGACCGCCTCGTCATCGAAGGCGGCGCGGCCTTCGTCGGTTCGATCCAGGGCGCCGGAGGGGTGCTCGAATTGGGTCAGGGGGCCGGGACGATCGCCGGCCTCTACGGTTTCGGAACCCTGGCGGTCGATACCGGCGGCGCCTGGACGTGGGGCGGGTCGAACACCATTACTTCGGGCCAGACTTTGACCGACAATGGCGGGCTGACGATCTTGGGCTCGTTGACCAACGGTGGCCTGGTCAGCGGCGGCGGCGGCCTGACGCTCGGCGCGGCGGGGGTTCTGGTCATTCAGGCGGGCGGCACGGTCGCCCTCGCGGGCGGCGTCTACGCCGCCGCGGGCGGGGCGGCGACGATCACCGAGGCCGGTCTGGTGAGCGCCTCGGGCGGTGGGGCGATCACCTTCAAGTCGGCCGACGACAGACTGATTCTGCAGTCGGGCGCCAGCGTCTCCGGTTCGGTCGCCGGGGGCGGCGGGACGCTCGAACTCGCCAACGGACCTGAATCGATCTCGAACCTGGGCGGGACCGCGACGCTGTCCGGCGCCGCGAGCGCGACGGTGGCCAGCTTCGGCGCCTACACGATCGACAGCGGCGTCTACGTCACCCTGACCAACACCGGAACACTCGGCGCCGCACAGACCCTGACTAACAACTGGGGCCTGACGGTCGCCGGCACGCTGACCAACGGCGGCACGATCGACAACGCCAGTAGCCTCGTCATCAAGGGGACGCTCATCGACAACGCCCAGTTGGTCGATACCGGCAACGTCACCAACTACGGCCTGCTTTCGGTCGGCGGAACGCTGACCAATTCCGGCGTGATCGGGGCGGCCGGAACCGGCAATACCGGCGTGGTGCTGACGACCGCGGGATCGCTCGCCAACAGCGGCTTCGTCCAGGGCGCGTTTGGCGCGACCGGGAAGGTCGCTCCGGGCTATGACGGCTATGGCGGCGCCGGGGGGGCGGGGGTCATCGCCACCGGCGCGGCGAGCCTTTCCAACACCAATCGGATCAGTGGTGGGAGCGGCGGCCTGGGCGCCAGCGCCCGCAGCGGCCTGAGCTACGGCTATGGCGGCGGCCTCGGCGCCAACGGGGTCTATCTCGAGGCCGGCGGATCGATCACCACCAGCGGCTTCATTGCCGGCGGCAATGGCGGCCAGGGCGGCTATGGCCAGCGCTCCGGCGGAGCGGGCGGCCAGGGCGGGGTCGGCGTCTTCCTGGGCGCCCATGGCGGCGCGCTCATCAACACCGGCCAGGTGGTCGGCGGCTCGGGCGGCCTGGGCGGCACAAACAAGAGCAATCAGCGCTATGCCAGCGGCCAGGCCGGCGACGGCGTGTTCATCAGCAACGGCGGGACGGTGGTCAACGGATCGACGACCGCGACCACGGCCCTGATCAGCGGCGCGGTGGGCCTCTACGCCACCGGCGCGGCGACGGTGACCAATTTCGGTACCATCAAGGGGACGGTGGGCGCGGCGGTGCAGTTCCACTCGGCCGCCGACCGCCTGATCGAAGAGACCACCGGGGTCCTGGTGGGTGCCGTGCAGGGCGGCGGCGGCACGCTCGAGCTGGCCGCCGGCACCGGAACGCTCACGGGTCTGGGCGGGAGTTTCACCGGCTTTGGATCCTATGTGGTGGACGCTGGCGGCTCATGGACCTTGACCGGAACCAACACCTTGGGTGCGGGCCAGACGCTGACCGACGCCGGAACGGTGATGGGGACACTGTCGCTTGGCGCCGCCAGCGCTCGGCTGGTGCTCGACGCCGGATCGGCCTTCGGGGCCGCCCAAGGCGGCGGCGGGACGCTGGAACTGGCCGGCGGCGCGGACACCGTCACCGGCCTGGGCGGCGCGGCCACGCTCAGCGGCGCCGCAAGCGCGAGCTTCGGCGGCTTTAGCGCCTATGACATCGACCCAGGCGCCTCGTTGACGCTTGGCGGGGCCAACGCGCTCGCGGCGGCCCAGAGCCTGACCAACGCCGGCGCTTTGACCGTTAGCGGATCGCTCGCCAACCAGGGCTCGATCGCCAGCGGCGCCGGGATCACCCTTTCTAGCGGCGGGGCTCTCACCAACGCGGCCGGCGCGACGATCATGGGCGCGAGCGGCCTCTATGCCGGCGCCTCGACATCCGTGACGGTCACCAACGCCGGTGCAATCGATGCGACAAGCGGCGCCGCGGTGCAGTTCAAATCCTCGGGCGATCGGCTGATCGCGGACTCCGGCGCCACGTTCAGCGGCGCGGTCGCCGGCGGTGGCGGAACGTTGGAGCTGGCGGCATCCTCGGGCACGATCACGGGCCTGGGCGGGGCAGGGACCTTGACAGGGGGCGTGACGGCCAATTTCAGCGGCTTCGGCGACTACGTCATCGACGGAGCGACATCCTGGACCCTGGCGGGCGCCGCGTCTCTGAGCAGCGGTCAGAGTTTCACCCTAGCCAACGGCGCCACCCTGACCGCTGGTGGTCCAATCGCCAACGCCGGGACGATCCTCCTGGCGAGCAGTGGATCCGCGACCAGCCTGACACTCGATGCGAACACCACCCTCACCGGTGGCGGGACGGTCTCGCTTAGCATTAGCGCTGGCAATGTCATCGACGGAACCAAATCGAGCGTCGTGCTCACCAACGCCGACAACACCATCTCTGGCTCGGGCAAGCTCGGCGACGGCAAGCTGACCTTGATCAATCAGGGCGCCGGGACGATTGACGCCTCGGGAACCGTCGCCCTCACCCTGGACACCAAGAGCAAGACCCTGAGCAACGCCGGCCTTCTGGAGGCGACGGGCAAAGGCGGCCTCGTCATCGACGCGACCACGGTCGGCAACGCGACCACTGGGATCATCTTGGCTGGGACCGGTTCCAAGGTGGTGCTGAAAGGCGCCGACATTATCGGGGGTACGCTGGAGACCACTGGAACCGGCAAGATCAGCACTTCAACCGGCGTCAATGTACTGGATGGCACGACGGCCACGTTGAACAATCGGGGCTCGATCACCATCGCCGACAACACGGCATTGACCATCCAGGGGGCGATCGACAACATCGGCAAGATCTCGCTGGCCGCCAAGACGCACGTCACGGACCTGATCGTCGGCGCGACGGGCGTCACCTTGAGCGGGGGCGGCACGGTGACCCTGGGCGACAACGCCTTGAACGTCCTGACCGGCGCGACGTCGGCGGCGACGCTGACCAATGTCGATAACAAGATCTCCGGCGCCGGCCTCATCGGCGACGGCCAGATGACCCTGGTCAATCAGGCCAAGGGGACCATCGACGCCACCGGGACCCTCGCCCTGACCATCGACACCGGCGCCAACACCGTCGCCAATGTCGGGACCATCGAGGCGGCGGGGACCGGCGGGGCGATCATCGCCAGCGCGGTCGCCAACACCGGCATTCTCAAGGCGGCCGGGGGCGTCCTCACGGTCTATGGGGCGGTGAGCGGGACGGGCTCGGCCCAGATCAGCGGTGGGACACTGGATTTCGAATCGAGCTTCGCCGAGAACGTCAAGTTCACCGGGTCGACCGGCGTCCTAGAGTTGGCGCACTCCCAGGCCTACTCGGGCAAGATCACCGGCTTCTCCCTCACCGGCGGAACGTCGCTGGATCTGCGCGACATCGGCTTCATGGCCGGGACGAGCGGATACACCTACGTCGGCAATTCGACCTCCGGCGTCCTGACCATCACCGGGGTGAACCTCAACACCGACCAGCCCGTGCAGGCCAAAATCACCCTGGTGGGCGACTATCTGAATTCCACCTTCACCCTGAGCCGCGACGCCCAGGGGACCGGGACGACCGTGGTCGATCCGGCTGGGGGCGGCGCCTCCGCGAACCTTGCGACAACTGCGTCCGTACCCACTGCTCCCGTCCACCAGTTCGTGGCGGCCATGGCCGGCATGGGCGCGACGTCCGGGGAAACCACCCACCCGCCGATGGCTATCCACACGCCCACGTCGCTGCTGGCCGCGCCAAGACCGGCCCTGGCGTGAGGCGCGGGCAGCCGACCGGATGGGCGATGACACCGCTTGGCCGCCGAATGTCGCGCCCGTGCGCCCGGTTCCCCTGACACCCTTTCTGGAGACCCTCGGATGACCGCCAAGTTTCTGACCGGGACCTACGGTTCCGGCTACGCCCTTTCGGCGAGCGTCTCGATCCTGTCGATCACCGGAACGGGCCTGATCCAGGGCGACGGATTGACCACCAGCGCGGCCGCGGCGGTCTACAACGCCGGCGCGATCGCCGCCGCCGGGGGTTCGGGCGGGTCGCGGAGCAACGGCAATGGGGGCGTTGGGCGAACGGGCGTTCAACTGGCGGCCAGCGGCGCTCTCACCAATAGCGGCTCGGTCGGCGCGGGTCGCGGCGGCGACGGGTATGCCGGGGGCGCCGACTTCACCGGTAGCGGCGGCGCCGGGGGCGTGGGAGTCGTTCTGGCCGCTGCGGACACCCTCACCAACGCCGGTGGCTACGCCTATGGCGCGAACGGCGTCCTCGAGAAGGTGAAGCCCGATCTCAGCAATTCCGGCACGATCACCGGGTTAGCCGGGACGATCGGCGGTAGGGGCCAGCCCGGCGGCAACGGCGGGGCGGGGATTTCGTACACCGGGTCCGTGACCAACGCCGCTACCGGCGTCGTCATCGGCGGCGGTGGTGGCAGCGGGGGCAATGGCATCTATCAGAGCAGTGATGGCGCCCAGGGAGGCGCCGGCGGGGCAGGCGTCGCGGCTAACGGCGAGGTCACCAACGCCGGCCGGATCGCCGGCGGCCAGGGTGGGGCCGGCGGCTTCTATGGCTTCCCTGACGTCCTTTTCGGCGGCGCCGGCGGGGTAGGTGTTTCGCTCGGAACCTCCGGAGGACTGGTAAACTCCGGGACCGTCACTGGCGGGGCGGGGGGCACGGGGGGAACGGGATTATTTGGCGGCGCCCTCGGCGGCGCCGGAGGTCTCGGTGTCGAATTGCTGGCTGGCGGCGCGATCACCAACAACAACGGAGTCATCGCCGGTGGCGCCGGTGGGGCCGGCGGTACGGCCAATTACGGCCCCGATCGCAAGCCCCGTGTCGCAAGAGGCGGCCTCGGCGGCGCTGGCGGCGCCGGGCTTTCGCTCGTCGCGGGCGGCACAGTGACCAACACCGGCGGCACGATCGCCGGCGGCGTGGGCGGAAGCGCCGGACCGAGCGAGGACACGACAACCTACGCCAGTAGCGCCGGCGGCGATGGGATCGACGCGTCGGGGGGCGGGACGATCATCAATGGTGGCGGAATGCTGACCGGTGGCGTGGGCGGCGGTGGCGGCTTGGGAGAGGACGGCGGTGGTTTTGCATACGGCGGATCTGGCGGGGCCGGTGGCGCTGGGATCGCGGTGTCCAACGCGACGGTCTTCGTCAACATGGCCGGAGCTGTGGTCATCGGGGGCAGCGGCGGAGGCGGGTTCAGCGAAGAGGGGTTGCTCGGGAACGGCGGCGATGGCGGCGGCGGCGGCGTGGGCGCCAGGCTCAATTCCACCGGATCGCTCCAGAACGCCGGCCTCGTGCAGGGCGGCGCGGGCGGCGCCGGCGGCACGCTTTTCACTAGCGGCGGCGCCGGCGCCGCAGGGGGCGTGGGGGTCGTCCTCGGCTCCGGCGCAACCCTCACCAACACGGGCTTCATCAACGGCGGCGCCGGCGGCGCTGGTGGGACGGGCATATATACAGCTGGAGCGGGCGGAGGGGGCGGCGTCGGCGTCACCCTCGGCGCCGGCGCGGTCCTCGTCAACCTCGGCACGATAACGGGTGGCAGGGGCGGTGGAGGGGGCCAGTCCGAGAGATCTGGACCGGGCGCGACCGGCGTGACCGGGGGTGGCGTGACGTTGTCCGGCGCCGGAACTTTCATCAACGGTTCGGAAAGCGTGACGAGCGCGTTGGTGAGCGGGCTGTATGGCCTCTACGGTCAACCCGGCTCGACGATCACGGTGATCAACTACGGAACCCTGGGAGGGACCGGCGGCGTGGCGTTGCGGTTCCAGTCCGCGAGCGACCGGCTGGTGGTCGGGGGCCGGGATACCTTCATCGGGTCGGTCCAGGGTGGCGGCGGAACGCTGGAGCTGGCGAGCGCGGGCGGCTCGATCTACGGGTTGGGCGGCGCCATCAGTGGTTTTGGAACCTACACGTTCGACGCCGGTGGGGCCTGGACCCTGGACGGAAACAATTCGCTGGCCGCGGGGGTGAGCGTGAGTCTGCCCGACGCCCTCGGCCTGGCGGGTTCGCTGCAACTGGCCGGCGCCATCACCGGGGGCGTCGGCGTCACCGCCCTGGTCCTCTCCGGGTCCTCGGCGAGCGTGAACGACACCGGCCTGATCACCGCCGGCGCCGGCGGGGCGGGCGTTTACGGCAATTACGGCCCCGGCGCGGGCGGCGCGGGCGGCGGCGGCGTTGCGGTCGGGTCGGGCGTCCTGACCAATACCGGCGGGACGATCCGCGGCGGCGCCGGCGGCGCCGGAACCACCGGCTACGATCAGGCCGGCGCGGGCGGCGCGGGCGGTGCGGGCGTTACGCTGGGCGTTGGCAACCTGACCAACACCAGCGGGACCATCGCCGGCGGCGGCGGCGGCCCGGGTGGCGTTGGCTACTACGGCAATGGCGGCGCGGGCGGCGCGGGCGCCGCCGGAGTGGCGTTGTCGGGCGCGGGAACCGTGGTCAACAGCGCCGGCGTGATCATGGGCGGCGTGGGGGGCGCGGGCGGCGCCGCGGGCCAGCCTCAATACAGCGCCGGATCGGCGGGACAGAGTGGCGACGGCGTCCTGCTGGCGGCCGGCGGCGTGGTGATCAACGGTAGCGCGACCTCCGGCGCGGCCCTCATCGAGGGCCTGGTCGGCGTCTATGCCGGCGCGGGCGGCGCCGCCACGGTGACCAACTTCGGCACGATCGATGGGACGGGCGGGGTCGCGGTCCACTTCGACAACGCCGGCGATCGCCTGGTCGTCGAGTCCGGCTCGACCTGGATCGGCTCGGTGCAGGGCGGCGGCGGGACGCTTGAACTGGGCGCGAGCAACACCAGTGGAACGATAACTGGCCTGGGCGCGACCGTAGTCATTGGTGGTCCCGAAGCCCTGACCGCCAGCGGTTTCGGGTCGTACATGATCGATGCGGGTGGGGTCTGGGCCCTTTACGGAAGCAACACGCTCGGCTTGGGCGCGAGCGTGGTCGTGAACGGCGGCCTGAACCTCGCCGGCTCACTCGCCAGCGCCGGGACAATCCAGGGTGGCCCGGGTGCGGCCGGCGGTTATCGCGCGCCGGGGGGAGCGGGCGAGACCGCTCTGACTCTCTCCACCGCATCGGCGAGTTTGAGCAACACCGGCCTGATCACCGGCGGCGCCGGTGGCGCGGGCGGCGCGTACGGCGTCGGCGGGTCGGGCGGCGCGGGCGTGGCGCTGGCGGGCGGCGGCACGTTCACCAATAGCGGCCGAACCATCGCTGGCGGCGTCGGCGGCGTGGGCGGTTACGGCTATTACGGAAACGACGGGGTCGGCGGGTCGGGCGGCGTGGGCGTGGCGCTGGCGGGCGGCGGCACGTTCACCAATAGCGGCCGAACCATCGTTGGCGGCGTCGGCGGCGTGGGCGGTTTCGGCCATTACGGAAACGGCGGGGCCGGTGGGTCGGGCGGCGCGGGGGTGGCGCTGTCGGGCGCCGGAACCCTGGTCAACAGCGCCGGCACGATCATCGGCGGGAAGGGCGGCGCGGGCGGCCGTACCAATCGGCCCCAACATTACAGCGCCGGACCGGCGGGACAGGCCGGCGACGGCGTGTCGTTTTCGGCCGGCGGGGTGGCAGTCAACGGCAGCGCGACCTCGAAGGCGGCTCTGATCGAGGGCCTTGTGGGCATCTACGCCGGCGCGGTCGGCGCGGCGAGCGTGACCAACTGGGGCACGATCGACGGGACTGGCGGTGTTGCGGTCCACTTCAACAACGCCGGCGATCGCTTGGTCGTCGAGTCCGGCTCGACCTGGATCGGCTCGGTGCAGGGCGGCGGCGGGACACTGGAACTGGGCGCGAGCAAGACCAATGGAACGATGACCGGCCTGGGCGCAACCCTGGTCATCAGCGGCCCCGAGGCCCTGACCGTCAGCGGCTTCGGCGCGTACGCGATCGACGCGGGCGGATCGTGGACGCTGTCTGGAACCAACACCCTGGCCGTGGGGCAGAGCCTGAGCATCGCCGGCGCCCTAAGCCTGGCGGGTTCGCTGAGCACCGCGGGCACCATCGTTGGCGCCGCGGGCGCAACGGGCGGCTATGGCCAGCAGGGGGGGGCTGGGGTGACCGCCCTGACCCTCTCCTACGGCTCGGCGAGCGTGAACAACAGCGGCCTGATCGCCGGCGGCGTCGGCGGCCCCGGCGGAGAGGCGGCCTATGCCGGCGAGGGCGGAACAGGCGGCGTCGGCGTATTGCTCGCGACCGTCGGCGCTTCGATCGGCAATGGCGGGACGATCGCCGGTGGCGCCGGCGGCGAGGGGGGTTATTCGGGCGACGTCGGCGCTGGTGGCGGGGGGACGGGCGGCGCGGGCGTCTGGCTCGCGGCGGCCGGCGCTCTCACCAACACCGGCGCGATCACAGGCGGGGCCGGGGGCGTGGCGCCCGCCACGCCGGTCTATTCCGGACACGGGGGCCAAGGCGGCGCCGGGGTGTCGGCAGCCGCCGGCGGCCTGGTCACCAACAATGGCGGCACGATCAGTGGCGGCGCGGGCGGCAACGCCACCTACGGCGGCATTTACGGCGGCGGCGGCGGCTTCGGCGGCGCTGGGGTCGCGATCTCGGCCGGCGACACGCTCGTCAACAGCTCCGGCGCGATCCTGGGCGGCGCGGCGGGGCAGCCGGGCGGCAGCCCCGGCGGCGGCCACGGGCCGGCCGGAATAGCCGGCGATGGCGTTCTGCTGGCGGCCGGCTGCGTCGTGATCAACGGAAGCTCGACCTCGAAGGCGGCCTTGATCGAGGGCCTCATCGGCGTCTATGCCGGCGCGGGCGGCGCGGCTACGGTCACCAACTACGGCACGATCGAGGGGACCGGCGGGGTGTCGGTCCAGTTCCACTCGGTCAGCGACCGGCTGATCGAAGAGACGACCGGCGTTATCGTCGGGGCGGCGCAGGGCGGCGGCGGCACGCTCGAACTGGCGGCCGGAACCGGAACGCTCAGCGGCCTGGGCGGCGCCTTCAGCGGTTTTGGCGCCTATCTCATCGACGCCGGCGGCGCCTGGACCCTGAGCGGGACCAACGCCCTGGCGGCGGGAGACAGCCTCACGGACGCCGGCGCCTTGACCATCGCCGGGACGGTGACCAGCGCCGGGACGATCGACGGCCTCGCCGGATCGAAGATCACCCTGAAGAAGGCGGACCTGATCGGCGGCACGCTGCAATCGGCGACCACGGTCAGCGTGAAGGGGGGCGGCAACGTCCTCGATGGAACCACCGCGGCCCTGACCAGCCTGGCGAACCTGACCCTCGCCAACAAGGCAGCGCTGACCATCCAGGGGGTCATCGACAACAGCGGCAAGATCTCCCTGGCCGCCAAGACGGCGACGACCAGCCTGATCGTCGGCAAGGCGGGCGCGACCTTGAGTGGCGGCGGGTCGGTGGTGCTGGGGGCCAGCGCCTTCAACACGCTTACCGGCGCGACGGCCACGGCGGCCCTGACCAACATCGACAACAAGATCAGCGGCTCGGGCCTGATCGGAAACGGCAAGCTCGTTCTCGTCAACGAGGCGGCGGGCGTCATCGATCAGACCGGATCGGTGGCCTTGACCATCAACACCGGAACCAAGACGATCACCAACGCCGGAACCATCGAGGCGACGGGGAGCGGCGGGGCGACCATCGCCGGGGCGGTCGCCAACACCGGCATCCTCAAGGCGGCCGGCGGAAACCTCACCGTGAACGGGGCGGTCAGCGGGACCGGCTCGGCCCAGATCAGCGGTGGGACATTGGATTTCGCTTCGAGCTTCACCGAGAACGTCAGGTTCACCGGAACGACCGGCGTTCTGGAACTCGGCGACTCTCAAGCCTACTCGGGCAAAATCACCGGCTTCTCCCTCACCGGCGGAACCTCGCTCGACCTGCGCGATATCGCCTTGCAGGCCGGGACGAGCGGATACACCTACAGCGGCACCGCGACCTCCGGGGTGTTGACGGTGACCGGGGTGAACCTCAGCAACGGCCAGACCGTGCAGGCCAAGATCACCCTGATCGGCGACTATCTGAATTCGACCTTCACCCTGAGCCGCGACGCCCAGGGGACCGGGACCACGGTCGTCGATCCGGCCGGCGGCGCCACGACGAATCTGGCGACAACGGTCGTCGCGGCCGCCGCTCCCGTCCACCAGTTCGTGGCGGCCATGGCGGGCCTGGCCGCGGCGTCGGCGCCATCGGCACAACTGGCGGTCGATGCGCGCGCCGCCATTCCGGCAACGCTCGCGACCGTTCGGCATTCCTTCGCTTGACGAGCGGCGACGAGGCGCATTTTTAGGTCCGCGGACCTCGCGGCCTCTGCTTGGCCGAGATCGAATGGAAGGCCGCCAGTTTGTCTCCCGCGTCGAGGTCGCTCATCTGTCCTTCCAGGCGCCATGGTAACCCCCGCCGACATACGCCGTCTCGCCCTGAACCTGCCCGAGGTGTTCGAGGTGGATCATCACGGCTTCCCCTCGTTCCGCGTGGCCGGCAAGATATTTTGCACCCTGCGTGAGGATCGGCCGCGGATGATGGTCAAGCTCGACCCGGAGGATCAGCACAATTTTGTCCAGTCCCACCCAGGCGCCGTCGAGCCCGTGCCCGGCTACTGGGGCCGCAAGGGCGCGACTTATGTGGACACGTCCAAGGTCGACCAGGGCCTGATCGAAACCCTTCTGAGGCTCGCGTGGTCGCGCGTGGCGCCGCGTCGCCTGACCCGGTCTTGAAGCGGCGGGGCTTTTGAGGCATAGACCGCCGCTCACGTCGGCGGCCTGAAGCATCGGCCACCGCTTCCTTTTGAGCCCGAAGATACCGCCATGGCCGTCCCCAAACGCAAAGTCTCTCCCTCGCGGCGCAACATGCGCCGCTCCCACCATGCCCTTGGCGCCAACAGCTTCATCGAGGACAAGGACAGCGGCGAGCTTCGCCGGCCCCACCACGTCGATCTGAAGACCGGCATGTACAAGGGCCGCCAGGTTCTGGTGGCCAAGGAAGACTAAGAGCGTCTCGGCGGGGCCGCTCGCACGGTCGGGCAAGGGGAATCCGTGCATGACTGAAATCGTCGATATCGTCGGGCGTGAAATCCTCGACAGCCGGGGCAATCCCACCGTCGAGGTGGACGTGACCCTGGAGGACGGGGCGTTCGGGCGGGCCGCCGTTCCGTCGGGGGCGTCCACCGGGGCGCATGAGGCAGCCGAGAGGCGTGACGGCGACAAGGCGCGCTATGGCGGCAAGGGCGTGCTGGGCGCGGTGGCCGCCGTCAACGGCGACATCTTCGACGCCCTTGGCGGGGCGGAGGCCGAGGATCAGCGGCGCCTGGACAACCTGCTCGTCGAATTGGACGGCACGGCCAACAAGAGCCGGCTGGGCGCCAACGCCATCCTGGGGGTGAGCCTGGCGACGGCCAAGGCGGCGGCCCAATCGGCCGGCCTGCCACTCTATAGATATGTTGGCGGGGTCCAGGCGCGCGTCCTGCCGGTGCCGATGATGAACATCATCAATGGCGGGGTTCACGCCGACAATCCCATCGACATCCAGGAATTCATGATCCTGCCCACCGGCGCGGCGAGCTTCTCCGGCGCCCTGCGGATGGGCGCCGAGATCTTCCATGCGTTGAAAAAGGCGCTCAAGGACGCCGGGCACGACACCAACGTGGGCGACGAGGGCGGTTTCGCCCCCAACCTCGCCAGCGCCGAAGCGGCCCTCGCCTTCATCGTCAAGGCCGGGGAGGGGGCCGGCTACCGGGCCGGCGAGGACTTCAACCTGGCCCTCGACCCCGCCGCTACCGAATTCTTCAAAAATGGCCGCTATCACCTTGAAGGCGAAGCCAAAATATTGGATCAGGCCGGCTTGGTCGCCTACTACGCCGACCTCGTCGCGCGCTTTCCCATCGTCTCGATCGAGGACGGCTGCGCCGAGGACGATCTGGACGGCTGGGCGCTGATGACCCGTGAACTGGGCGACAAGATCCAACTGGTGGGCGACGATCTTTTCGTGACCAACCCGGCGCGCATCGCCATGGGGATCGACAAGCATCTGGCCAATTCGGTGCTGATCAAGGTCAACCAGATCGGCACCCTGTCGGAAACCCTCGACGCCATCGATCTGGCCCACCGCGCCGCCTACACCACGGTGATGAGCCATCGCTCGGGCGAAACCGAGGACACCACCATCGCCGACCTGGCGGTGGCGACGGGCTGCGGTCAGATCAAGACCGGCTCGCTGGCCCGCTCCGACCGGCTGGCCAAGTACAATCAGCTTCTGCGCATCGAGGAACAACTGGGCGACCAGGCGGTCTATGCGGGGCGCGGCGCGGTCAAGCGACTGGCGTTATCGTCTCGTTAAGCGAACCAGGACGCAAATGAACTTGCGCGCCGCAAGCCCTTCAAGTCGCCGATGATCTTTCGCCTCCAAACCTATCTTCCCACCGCCATCCTGGCCTGCCTGATCTTCTATTTCGGCTTTCACGCCCTGACCGGAGATCGCGGCCTGCTGTTGTCGCGCCAACGCCAGGAAATGCTGGCCGACAAGCAGAACGAACTGAAGCGCCTGCGCGCCCAGCGCATGGACCTGGAAGCGCGGGCTCGCTTCCTGCGCGACGAGAGCCTGTCGGCCGATCTGCTGAAGGAACGGGCGCACGATCTGCTAGGCTTTACCGATCCCAGGGACTATGTGATCCGCGTCGCCCCCGCCCGCGGCTGAACCATTCAGCTCGGAGATCGGGGCGTTGTCGGAGGATCGCATGGCGCGTCGGGCCGTCGCCACGAAGGATGCCGGCGCCGCCGCCGACAAGGCGGAGCTGCTCGCCTTCTATCGCTCGATGCTGCTGATCCGCCGCTTCGAAGAGCGGGCCGGGCAGCTCTACGGGATGGGGCTGATCGGCGGCTTCTGCCATCTTTACATAGGCCAGGAAGCCATCGCGGTCGGCATGCAGGCGGTGAAGCGCCCGGGCGATCAGGTGATTACCGGCTATCGCGAACACGGCCACATTCTGGCGGCCGGCATGGACCCCAAGTCGGTGATGGCCGAGCTGACCGGCAGAGCCGCCGGCGCCTCGGCCGGCAAGGGCGGCTCGATGCACATGTTTTCCACGGATCTGGGCTTCTACGGCGGTCACGGCATCGTCGGGGCGCAGGTGAGCCTGGGCACCGGTCTGGCCCTCGCCAACCGCTATCGCGACAACGGCGCCGTGGCCTTCGTCTATTTCGGCGAGGGCGCCGCCAATCAGGGCCAGGTCTATGAGAGCTTCAACATGGCCGCCCTGTGGTCGCTGCCGGTGGTCTATGTGATCGAGAACAACCAGTACGCCATGGGCACCAGCGCCGAGCGCGCCACGTCGCAGAGCCGTTTCCATCGGCGCGGCCAGAGTTTCGATATCCTGGGCGAGGAAGTGGACGGGATGGACGTGCTGGCGGTGCGCGAGGCCGGTCTCAAGGCGGCCAGACACGCCCGCTCCGGCAAGGGACCGATCATCCTGGAGATGAAGACCTACCGCTATCGCGGTCATTCGATGAGCGATCCTGGCAAGTACCGCACGCGCGAGGAGATCGACGCGGTGCGCAAGACGCGCGATCCCATCGAACTGTTGCGCGATCGTCTGGAGAGCGCCGGCCTGGCCGACGAGGACGCCTTGAAGGCCATCGACGGCGAGGTGAAGGCGATCGTCGCCGACGCCGCCGAATTCGCCCGCACCACCCCCGAACCCGACCCCGCCGAGCTTTACACCGACGTCCATCTCGAGGCCGTGGCGTGACCGACATCCTGATGCCGGCCCTGTCGCCCACCATGGAGGAGGGCACGCTGGCCAAATGGCTGGTCAAGGCCGGAGACAGCGTGAAATCCGGCGACGTGATCGCCGAGATCGAGACCGACAAGGCGACCATGGAGGTCGAAGCGGTTGACGAGGGGGTTGTGGACGCCATCCTGGTTCCCGAGGGGACGGAAGGCGTCAAGGTCAATGCGCCGATCGCGCGGCTGAAAGGGGAGGGGGAGGCGGCGACGCCCGCGCCCTCCTCCGCGAAGCCCCCATCCCCGGCTTCGCCGGTACTTCCCCCTAAGGGGGAAGAGAAGGGTGCGGCGATCCCAAAATCACTTTCCTCCCCCTCTGGGGGAGGGGGACCGCCCCCGGGTCCGGCCGAAGGCCGGCCCGAGGACAGGCTCCGCGGTGGAGGGGGCGCGGCTTCAGCGAATGGTTCGGATTCATCCCGCATCATGGCCTCCCCTCTGGCCAAGCGCCTGGCGGCTCAACTCGGGGTCGACTTGGCCACGATCAAGGGCTCAGGCCCCCACGGCCGGATCATCCGGCGCGACGTGGAGGGTCTGAAAGGATCGCCGCCCGCGCGCGCCGGCGCCGCCGAGGCGCCGCGCCAGGTGAGATCCCTCGAACAGATGGGAATCGCGCCCGGCTCCTACGACCTCGTTTCCCTCGACGGGATGAAGAAGACCGTGGCGCGGCGGATGACCGACAGCTTCCGCGACGTGCCGCACTTTCCCCTCACCATCGACCTGGAGATCGACGCCCTGCTGACTGGGCGCGCCAAGATCAACGCCCTGCTTGAAGGGGACGGGGTCAAGGTCAGCGTCAACGACCTGGTGATCAAGGCGGCCGCCACGGCGCTCAAGCGCGTGCCCGCCGCCAACGCCAGCTATTCGCCCGAGGGCATAGCCCTGCATCGCCACGCCGACATCGCCGTCGCGGTGGCCATCGAGGGCGGCTTGATCACCCCGATCGTGCGCGCCGCCGAGACCAAGGGCGTGGCCCAGATCGCCCGTGAAATGAAGGACCTGGCCGCGCGGGCACGCGACCGCAAGCTGAAGCCCGAGGAATTCCAGGGCGGCACCTTCTCGATCTCCAACCTCGGCATGTTCGGGATCAAATCCTTCGCCTCGATCATAAACGAGCCGCAGGGCGCCATATTGTCGGTCGGGGCGGGGGAAAAGCGCGCGGTGGCGCGCGGCGATGCGCTCGTGGTGGCGACCGTGATGACGGTCACCCTGACCTGCGATCACCGGGTGGTCGACGGCGCCATCGGGGCGCGCTTCCTGCAGGCGTTCAAAGCGATGATCGAGGATCCGATCACCATGCTCGTTTGAGGAGGCCGCCCCCATGAACGCCTACGATTTCACCCCCCAGACGCTCGACGGCAAAGCCGCGCCGCTCGCCGAGCATCGCGGTCGCGTCCTGCTGATCGTCAATACGGCCAGCAAATGCGGCTTCACGCCGCAATACGCCGGTCTCGAAGCGCTTTGGCGAAAATACCGCGACAAGGGTCTGACGATATTGGGATTTCCCTGCAATCAGTTCGGCGGACAGGAGCCCGGGACCGCCGCCGAGATCGCCAGCTTCTGTTCGCTCACCTATGAGGTCAGCTTTCCGATGATGGCCAAGATCGAGGTCAACGGCGACCACGCCGATCCGCTCTACGCCTGGCTCAAACACGAGAAGAAGGGCCTGCTGGGCAGCGAGGCGATCAAATGGAACTTCACCAAGTTCCTGATCGGCCGCGACGGCGAGGTCGTCGCCCGCTTCGCCCCCAACACCGAGCCCAACGCCCTGGAAAGCGCCATCGAGGCGGCGCTGTAGGATGGCGCCCCCCGACTTTGCCAACGCCTTCGACCTCGTGGTCATCGGGGCCGGCCCCGGGGGCTATGTGACGGCCATCCGCGCCAGCCAACTGGGTTTGAAGACGGCCATCGTCGAGCGCGAGGCCCTGGGCGGCGTGTGCCTCAACTGGGGGTGCATTCCCACCAAGGCGCTGCTGAAATCGGGCGAAGTCTACGAACAGCTTGGGCATCTGGGCGACTATGGGCTGGCGGTCGAGGGCCGGTCCTACGATTTCACCAAGCTGATCGAGCGCTCGCGCAAGGTCGCCAAGCAGCTCTCGGCCGGCGTCGCCTTCCTGATGAAGAAGCACAAGGTCGAGGTGGTGGACGGGACGGCGAAGCTGGAAAAAGCGACGCCCGCGCCCAGGGTCGTCGTGACCCAAAAGGCGGGCGGCGCGCGCACCCTGACCGCCAAGTCGGTGATCCTGGCCACCGGCGCGAGAGCCAGGGTGATCCCGGCCATCGGGCTCGCGCCGGACGGTGAGCGGGTGTGGACCTACCGCGAGGCCATGGTCCCCAAGAAAGCGCCCGCTTCGCTGCTGGTCATCGGTTCGGGTGCCATCGGCATCGAATTCGCCAGCTTCTACCGCGCTCTGGGCAGTGAGGTTACGGTCGTCGAAGCCCTGCCGCGCATTCTTCCGGTGGAGGACGAGGAGATTTCGGCGACCGCCCAGAAGGCTTTCGAAAAGCGGGAAATCAAGTTCCGCGTCGGCGCCAAGGTCACCAAACTCGCCAAGTCAAAAGGAGGCGTAACCGTAGAACTCGACGCGGCCGGCAAGACCGAAATCCTGAAGGCGGATGTGGCCATCGTCGCGGTGGGCATCGACGGCAATGTGGAGGATCTGGGCCTGGAGGCGCTCGGGGTGAAGATCGATCGCGGCCACGTCGTGATCGACACGCACGGCGCCACGAACGTCCCAGGCCTCTACGCCATCGGCGATGTCGCCGGCCCGCCCTGGCTGGCCCACAAGGCGAGCCACGAGGGCGTCCATTGCGTCGAGCACATCGCCGGCTTCGCGGATTCCAACCTTTCCGCCCCGATCCCCGGCTGCACCTATTCGACCCCGCAGGTCGCCTCGGTGGGCCTGACCGAGGCCCAGGCAAAGGAAAAGGGCCGGGAGGTCAAGGTCGGCCGCTTCCCCTTCCGGGTGAACGGCAAGGCCATCGCCTCGGGCGAGACCGAGGGCCTGGTCAAGACGGTGTTCGACGCCGCCACCGGCGCCCTGCTCGGCGCCCACATGATCGGCGGGGAAGTGACGGAAATGATCCAGGGTTTCGCCCTGGCCATTACAATGGAAGCCACCGAAGCGGACCTCTTCGCCACCGTCTTCCCCCACCCGACCCTGAGCGAAGCCATGCACGAAGCCGCCCTCGATGCGTTCGGACGGGTGCTGCACCTTTGACGGAGTGTCAGGTCTTCTTGCGCAGCGCCGCGTCGAGGCTCCAGGGGCCGGCGCCGGCGAACACCAGATAGAAGAAGACCCAGCAGTAGAGGATCGCCTCGCCGCCCTGGTTGACGCCGGGCCAGGGGCTGTGCGGAAAGTGGGCGGTGAAATAGGCGACGGCCATTTCGCCGGCCAGGATGAAGGCGACCGGCCGGGTGAACAGGCCCAACGCAAGAAGGACGCCGCCGCCGATTTCCAGGCAGGCCGCGATAAGTTCGATCGGCGGCAGAGGGTTCGGGACGCCCGGTTGGGGAATCGGGAAATGGATGAGCTTCATGGTCCCGTGCTCGATGAACAACAAAGCCGCGACGATGCGCAGCAGGCTGAGCACGCGCGGCGCCCAGACATTCAGATTTTCCATGTTCCGCTCCCCTTTTCGCCTCAGGTTTCCGCCATGCGCTGGATGGCGACGTAGTCGGTCTTGCCCGAGCCCAGCACCGGCACTTCGGGGACCTTCACGATTCGCCGCGGCACGGTCAACTCCGAGGCGCCGACGCTCTGGGCGTGGGCGATGAGGGCGGCGACCTCGGCGTCCGGCCGGTCGGTGACCAGGATCAGCCGCTCGCCCTTCTTGGGGTCGGGCAGGGAAATCACCGCGTGACGCGCGTTGGGCCACAGGGCGGCGGCCAGATCCTCGGCGGCGGCCAGCGAGATCATCTCACCGCCGATCTTGGCGAACCGCTTGACCCGCCCCAGTATGGTGATCCAGCCGTCGTCGGTGATCTCCACCACATCGCCGGTGTCGTGCCAGCCGCCCGGCGGCGGCTCCAGCTCGCCCGGCGCATTGAGATAGCCGCTCATGACGTTGGGCCCGCTCACATAGAGCCGGCCACCGCGGGCGATCCCGGGCACCGATTCCAGGCGCGTCCGCATGCCTGGCACCAAGCCGCCCACCGTGCCGCGCCGATTGTCGCTGGGCTTGTTGACGGCGATCACCGGCGAGGCCTCGGTCGCCCCATAGCCCTCCAGCACCGGGATGGGGCCAAAGCGTTCGGCGATCAGCGCGTGGGTCTCCTCACGCACCTTTTCGGCCCCGCAGACAATGAAGCGCAAGCCCGACAGGTCGCCCGATTCGGCTGTCCGGGCGTATTGACCCACGAAGGTGTCGGTGGCCAGGAGGATGGACGCCCCGCAGTCGCGGATCAGCGGCGGGATCAGCTTGACGTGAAGGGGGCTGGGATACTGGAAGGCCTTCATGCCGGTGAAGATCGGCAGCAGCGCTCCGCCGGTCAGGCCGAAACAATGGAAGACGGGCAGGGGATTGAACATCACCCAGTCCGGATCGAGATCGATGTGGGCGGCGATCTGGGCCACGTTGGCCAGCAGATTGGCCTGGCTGAGCACCACCCCGCGGGGCGCCCCGAAACTGCCCGAGGTGAAGAGGATCACGCCCGGATCGGCCGGTCTCGTCCGCGCCCTGAACTGGCGGGGCAGCAGCGAAGCGGTCAGGGCGAAAACGCGATCGACCGCGCCGATCGTCTTGCGAACGTCCTCCAGATAGGTGATCTCGCATCGGTCCTCGAGCGCGTCCACCAGGTCGTGCAGCTTGCCCTGTTCGATGAAGCGGTGCGAGGTCAGCACTCGCTTGACGCCGGCCAGCGTGACGGCGGCGCGCAGATTGCGGATGCCGGCGGTGAAATTGAGCATGGCCGGGACGCGCCCAAAGACGTGCAGGGCGAAGAAGGTCACCAAGGCGGCCGAACTCGACGGCAACAGCAGCCCGACGGCGTCGCCGCGCGAGGTGATCGCCGCCAACTTGCGCCCCAGGGCGAAACTGGCGCGGATCAGGTCGGTGTAGCTGAGAGGGTGGCGCTCCTGATCTTCGAGGATCGGCCGTTTGGCGCCATGGCGATGGGCGGCGTCGAGCAGGGCGTCGAACAGGTTCCGGTCGAGCTTGGCGGGGTCGAATGCGGGCGCCATGACGGCCAATAGCCTTCCACTGGAGAAATCAACGCGGAGTCGGTGGCGCTGACGCTATAGGCGGGGGACCCGCTTGCAAAGCGCCCTTCGATTCGTCGCCGGCGAGGCGGCCGCGCAGGAAGACCGAGATCGCCGCCAGCCAGGCGTCGCGCGCCGAGTCTGTCTCGAGTTCAAGGGCCGAGCCCGCGCCCGGCAGCCGGATCGCCGAACAACGGGCAAGCGTGAGGCAACCCTCGCCGCGATCGCCCTCGACGACCAGGGTCGGGACGGCGATGGCGGCCAATTCCCGACGGGCGGTCAGCTGCGCGGCGTGGAGGGCCGCCTGCCAGCGCAGGCTGGGGCCGCCCATGCGCAGGTCGGGATTGGCGTGCTGCCAGGCCAAGGTGACCGCGCCGCGCCGCCGATCGTGGGTGGCGCGACGCGCGAAGGCGTCCTTCATGGTCCCCCGCCAGGCGCTCGTCCCAATCACGCGCAGACGGTCCAGATGAAGCAGGCGTACGCGCGCCAGGGCGCCCGGCGCGCCAGGCAGGCGTGGATCCAGACTAGGCGCGCTCAGGATCAGGGCCGCCGGCTCGAGGCCTTGCCGGACGGCCAGGCGGGCGATCAGCGCCCCGACGCCCTGACCGACGATCGCCAGCGGCGCTCGCGCTCCTGGCCGGATCACGGTTGAGACCATGGCCTGGACGGCGGCGACGTCCGGCGCGAAGCTTTCCGCGTAGCCGAGATCGCGAGGAAGGACGAGACGGCCGGAGCCGCCCTGCCCGGCGCCCTCGAGAATCCACACCACGTAGCCGCGGCGATTGAAATCGCGCGCGGTCTCGAACCACGTTTCGGCCGTCTCGCCATAGTCGGGCAGGATGAGAATGTTCGCCCGGGGCACGCTGGCGGGCGCCCCGACACCATAGCGCTGGGCCGGCGCATCGCCGACCTTCACCAAGCCCCAGGCCCAGCCCTCCGGTGGATAAAAGCGTTCGGCCAGGCCCGGGGGTGTCCGGCTCTCGGCGAACGGCGCGGGATCGCCGCCGCCGCAGGCGGCCAGCAGTCCGGCCAGAACGATAAAAATAGCACCCCGCCGCATGGCCCATTTGTCTTCGCCCGCGACGCCGATCCGGGCAAGGCGCTTGATCCGCGCGCCAAGAGCGACGATCTAGACGCCATGACCACGGTCATCGAACGAACCGACCCGCGCGCGGCGCGCCATCCGGAAAAGCAGGGGCGACCCGACACGCCGGTGCTCAAGAAGCCGCCATGGCTGCGCGTCCGCGCCCCCGGCTCGATCGGCTACAACGAGACGCGCGCCATCGTCCGGGCGCACGGCCTGACCACGGTCTGCGAGGAGGCCGGCTGCCCCAACATCGGCGAGTGCTGGTCCAAGTCGCACGCCACCATGATGATCATGGGCGATGTCTGCACCCGCGCATGCGCCTTCTGCAACGTCGCCACCGGCCTTCCCGGACCGCTGGACCCCACCGAGCCGGCGCGCGTGGGGCGGGCCGTCGCCGCCATGGGCCTCAAACACGTGGTGATCACTTCGGTGGACCGCGACGACCTGGCCGACGGCGGCGCGGCGCATTTCGCCGCGACCGTCCGCGCCATCCGCGCCGCCGCGCCATCAGCCACTATCGAAATTCTCACCCCCGATTTTCTGCGCAAGCCGGTCGCCGCCGCGGAGCGGGTGATCGACGCCCGCCCCGATGTGTTCAACCATAATCTGGAGACGGTGCCGCGCCTCTATCTCTCCATCCGGCCGGGCGCGCGCTACTACGCTTCCCTGCGCCTCTTGGAGCGGGTGAAGGAGCGCGCGCCGAACCTGTTCACCAAGTCCGGCCTGATGGTCGGCCTGGGCGAAACCAAGCCGGAGGTGATGCAGGTGATGGACGACATGCGCACGGCCGGCGTCGATTTCATCACGATCGGCCAGTATCTTCAGCCGACCCGCAAGCACGCCGCCATCGACCGGTTTGTCAGTCCCGAGGAATTCGCCGCCCTGGAAACCATCGCCCGCGCCAAGGGCTTTCTGATGGTGTCGGCCAGCCCCCTCACCCGCTCTTCGCACCATGCGGGCGAGGATTTCTCCCGCCTGAAGGCCGCGCGTCTGGCGCTCGAACCCTTGAGCCCGCTCGCGTGCGCCACGGCCTGACGCGCGTTCTGCCCTACACGCCGGCGCAACTTTTCGATCTGGTCGGCGACGTGGAGCGCTATCCTCTGTTCGTGCGCTGGGTCACCGACCTTCGCACCTGGAACCGCCGCCCGGCCGGAGAAGGCGTGACCCTCCTCGACGCCGAGGCCAAGGTGAAGTTCGCCATCGTCCGCGAACGCTTCTCCACCCGTGTGCGCCTGGACGAGCCGGCCATGGCCATCGATGTCGATCTTCTTTCCGGGCCCTTCCGCAAGCTCGAAAACCGCTGGCGCTTCAAGCCCCATCCCGTCGGCGCCGAACTGACTTTCGAAATCGACTTCGAATTCGGCTCACGAATTCTGGAACGGCTCCTGGCCGCGAACTTCGAGAAGGCGGCGAACCGGCTGGTGGGATGCTTTGAGCGTCGGGCGAGGGAACTTTATGGATGAAGCGTTTTGAGGCGACCCAACCTTCAGGGGGTCAGGTTCGCGGAGAGTGTCACGCCCAGCGCCCGTGTCACGCCCATGAGTGTCGTGAGCCGCGGATCGCCGTCTTCACTGAGGGACTTGTACAGCGCCTCGCGGGTCACGCCGGCCTCGCGGGCGACCTCCGTCATGCCGCGGGCGCGGGCGATCACGCCAAGAGCATGGGCGATATAGGGGGCGTCGCCGCTGGCCAGGGCGTCGTTGAGCAGTTCCGTCTGGGATTGCGGCGAGACGAGGTGGCGCGCCGCATCGAAGGGTTCTGTCTTGACCATCTCTCTAGTCCTCCAATTCCGCCGCCAACACCTTGGCGCGCTTGATGTCCCGCAAGCACGGCGTCCTACCGCAGCCTTTCCCTCAACATCTCCAGCGCCGTCTGGACGGCGGCCATCTGGATTTCCCAGCGCGAATCCAGATCGAACACCTCTATGCGGTGGCGCACCGACTGATTGGCCCGCGAGGTCGCCAGATGCACCGTTCCGACCGGCTTCATCGGCGTTCCGCCGCCGGGCCCGGCCACACCGGTGACGGCCACGGCGAGGTGGGCGTGGGAGTTTTCCAGGGCGCCCTCGGCCATCATCCGCGCAATCGGCTCGGAGACGGCGCCCAGATCGGCGATCAGATCGCCCGATACGCCCAGCAGTTCCTGCTTGGCGCGGTTGGTGTAGGCCACGAAGCCGCGCTCGAACACGTCCGAGGCGCCGGGGATGGCGCAGATCGCCGCCGCCACCAGGCCGCCGGTGCAGCTTTCCGCCGTGACGATGCGCAAAGACCGTTCCCGAGCGTCATCGATCACCAGGCGGGCGAGGGTCTCGATTTCAAGCGAAAACACTAGGCGGGCACCTCTACGCTCGCCACCGCCTGGGCGGCGAGACCCTCCCGGCGGCCGGTGAAGCCCATGGCCTCGGTGGTGGTGGCTTTGACGCTGACCTGCCCGACTTGCAAGCCGAGGAGTTCGGCCACGCGCTCGCGCATGGCCATGCGGTGGGGTTTTATCTTCGGTCGTTCGCAGATCAGGGTGATGTCCACATTGATGACGCGGCCGCCGCGCGCGGCGATCAAGCCGGCCGCGTGGCGGAGAAAGGCGCTGGACGCGGCGTCCTTCCAGCGCGGATCGGTAGGCGGGAAATGATCGCCGATATCGCCTTCGCCGACCGCGCCCAGCAGCGCGTCGGTCAGGGCGTGCAGGCCGGCGTCGGCGTCGGAATGGCCGATCAGGCCCTGGTCATGGTCGAGCTCGACCCCACACAGCCACAGACTCTTACCCGGCCCGAAGCGGTGGGCGTCGAAGCCCTGCCCGATCCGGGTCACGCGCGCGGCGCCGGCCAGATGTTCGGCCATGACGAAATCCTCTGGATAGGTGAGTTTCATCAGCATCGGATCGCCGTCGACCAGGACGACCCGCCCGCCTGCCCGCTCGACCACGGCCGCGTCGTCGGTCGGGATCTCGCCGGATGGCCAGGCGGCATAGGCGTCGCGCAACACCCCGAGGCGAAAGGCCTGCGGGGTCTGAGCGCGCCACAGCGCGTCGCGCCGGACGGTCGAGACGGCCCCGTCCGCCTCGTCCCGCCGCTTGAGCGTGTCGGCCAGCGAGAGGGCGGGAACAGCGCCGTCGGCGCCGCGCAGCGCGCCCAGAAGCGCCTCTACATGCCGCCGGGAAACGAACGGACGGGCCGCGTCATGGACCAGCACGGCTTCGTCGCGATCGGCGTTCAGGGCGCGCAGGCCCGCCTGGACCGAGAGGGCGCGCGTTGCGCCGCCGGGGACCGCCAGCCAGCCGGAAAGACCGCTGAACGCCTCCGTCGCCCGCGCCTCGTCGTCCGCCGGGACAACCACCACGAGCCGCCGCGCGCCCGCCGCCGCGAGCGCCTCCACGGACCAGCGGACCATCGGCTTGCCGGCCAGGAGCCGCCATTGCTTGGCGCCGCCCAGGCCGGCCCGCGCTCCGGACCCGGCCGCGACGATGACCGCGGAAAATTCCATGAGGGTGTTTAGCGCGGCGGCTCGGCTTGTCCACGGTTTACCTGGGGCTCGCGGGGCGCCTAGAAGTGCGGCGACATGGTTGAACGCAAATCGGGTCGCGGGCTGGAGATCGGGACGGCGCACGTGCCGGGGCGGGTGTGGATCGCGCCGATGACCGGGGTCTCCGACCTGCCGTTCCGCCAGACCGCCGCGCGGCTGGGCGCGTCCTACGTCGCCACCGAGATGGTGGCCTGCGCCCAGTTCGCCGCCAATCGTCCCGATGTGGTCCGGCGGGCCGCCGTCGGCGAGGGCCTGGACCTCATGGTCGTCCAGCTGGTCGGCCGCGAGGCCCGCTGGATCGCCGAGGGCGCGCGCCTCGCCGCCCGCGCCGGCGCCCAGATCGTCGACCTCAACTTCGGTTGTCCGGCCAAGGCGGTCACCGGCCACCTTTCCGGTTCGGCGCTGATGCGCGATCTGGATCTGGCGCAGGCCCTCATCGCCGCCGCGGTGGACGCTGTCGATACGCCGGTCACGGTGAAGATGCGGCTGGGGTGGGACGATGCGATGCGCAACGCGCCGGAGCTGGCCGCGCGCGCCCAGGCGGCCGGCGCGGCCGCCGTCACGGTTCACGGGCGAACGCGGCGCCAGTTCTATGGCGGCGCGGCCGACTGGGCGGCGGTGCGCGCGGTCAAGGCGGCCGTGACCATCCCGGTGCTGGTCAATGGCGATGTGATGGACACCCAGTCGGCGCGGGCGGCGCTCGAGGCGTCCGGCGCGGACGGCGTGATGATCGGCCGCGGCGCCACTGGCCGGCCGTGGATCGCGGCGGCGATCGAATCGGCGCTGGCCGGTCGGGAGGCCCGCGAACCCGGCCGCCGCGAGCGCGCCCACATCGTCGCCGAACACCTGGGCGCCAGCCTCCGCTTCCACGGCGAGGCCTTGGGGCTTCGCCTGTTTCGCAAGCACCTGGCCGCCTACATCGACTTCGCGCCTTGGCCGTGCGCGCCAGGCGAGCGGCGAGCGGCGCGATCCCGCCTGTGCCGATTGCAATCGCCACGCGAAATTCGCGACGCCCTCGGCGATCTTTGGTCGCCGCGACCCTCCAGCCTCGCCGCGTAAGCGCCGCCGGGTTGGAACTATCGGACCCGCGTCCAGGTCTGCGTCTGGCAAAGGGGCGCGACGATGCAGCCCTGGAGACGCAGGCGCCCGTCGCCGGTCAGTTGGACGGCGCCTTTGTAGGTTCCGCCGTCCTGGGGATTGTAGACCCAGCCGTCGCCCCAGCGGTTCGGCCCCAGGGGCCGCAGTTTCAGGATCAGCAGCCCGGCGATCGGCCGGCCGCGCAGGGCCGTGTCGCGGTTGCGCGCGTCCTTCTGATCTGGAAAGGCCGTCAGGCGCGGCGAACCCACCACCCGCCCGCACACTGCCTCGCCACACGGCTCGATGCGGATCGTGCTGCCCCCATCCACCGGCGTCTTCCATACCCCGACGATGCCAGGGCTGGACGGGGCGGCGGCCAGCGCGGCCGCCAGAGCGAGGGCATATATCATCGACGATCTCCCCGAGCGGCCGGGCGCCTGGAAGGTTCGAGTTCGACTCTATACCGTCTGGCCGAAAACGGGTGGCTCGAAACCATCGATCGAAGGATCGTCGCATGACCCTCACCGTGGATGGCGTGTTCAAGCATTTCGGACGCTATCCGGCCCTCGCCGGCGTATCTCTGGAGGCGCGCGACGGCGAGTTCCTGGCTTTGCTGGGACCATCGGGTTCGGGCAAGACCACCCTGCTTCGCGTCCTGGCCGGCCTCGAGAGGCCCGACAGCGGCGGCGTGTTCGTCGATGGAACCGACTTTCTCGGGCTCAGCGCGCGGGAGCGTCGGGTGGGGCTGGTGTTCCAGCAGTACGCCCTGTTCCGTCACATGACGGTGGCCAGGAACATCGCCTTCGGCCTGGACGTGCGTCCCGCTAGGTCGCGGCCGTCCCGCGACGCGATCAGGGGGCGGGTCGAGGCCCTGCTCGCCCTGGTGCGGATCGAGGGGCTCGGCGGTCGCTATCCCGCCCAGCTTTCCGGCGGTGAGCGTCAACGGGTGGGCGTCGCCCGGGCCCTGGCGGTGGAACCGCGCCTGCTGCTGCTCGACGAGCCGTTCGGCGCCCTGGACAGCAAGGTGCGCAAGGAGCTGCGCGGCGAACTGCGCCGCATCCATGACGCCACCGGCGTCACCACCATACTGGTCACCCACGATCAGGACGAGGCCATGGCCCTGGCCGACCGGGTGGCGCTGATGAAGGGCGGGCGGATCGAGCAGATCGGCACGCCGCGCGAACTCGATGACCGTCCCGCCACGAGTTTCGTCTTCGAGTTCCTGGGCGAGTGCAATCGCCTGCCCTGCGAAGCCGCTGGCGGTCTGGCCCGATTCGACGGCTTCGCCGCGCCGATCCCGGGTCAGGAGGGTGAGGTCGGTCGGCGAGTCGGATTGTTCCGTCCCTGCGACACCGAACTGGGCGTCGAGGCGTCCGGCGACGGCTTGCCGGTGCGCGTGGTCCAGATTCGCGGCCGCGGCGCGATGCGGGTCATCGAATGTGAGTCCGCGGCCGGCCACAGGCTCACCGCCGAAGTGCCCGAGCACCTGGCGGCGGATTTTGAAGCGGGGCAGCGGACGCGGCTGACCGCCCGGCGCGCCATGGTCGAGGGCGTGGCGAGATCAGGCCTTCGTGATATCACCTTTCCCCGCTCGGGCGGTGTGAGGGCGTGTTCTGGCGCCCGCCTTGGGGAGCGCTAGGCAGAGGTTCCGTGTTAACACGTCAACGTGCTGACGCGTTGGGCGTTGACACCTGCGCTGGCCGCGATCGGGCGGCTTGTATAATTACGAAACCATAATTATATGAAGCCATGACCAGCGTCCGGTTTGAATGGGACGAGGCTAAGAACCTCTCAAATCAGCGCAAGCATGACGGTGTGAGCTTCAAGGAAGCCCGGCAGGTATTTCAGGATCCGCTGCATGTCTCGGCGCCCGATCGCATCGAGGGCGGCGAGCAACGGTGGCAGACCGTTGGGGCGGTCCAGGGCTTGGTGATCCTCGTGGTGGCGCACACGGTCACAGAGGAAGACGCCGACGGCGGATCGGTGGAAATCATCCGCATCATTTCAGCGCGACGGGCCACGCCGCGAGAGAGGCGACGCTATGAAAACGAAGCTGGATAACCACAACGCGGAAACGCCGCCGCCGCTGACCGACGCGCAGCGCGAGCATGTGGCCGAACTGACGGCGCTGCCTGACGAGTCGATCGACACCAGCGATATCCCCGAGCTGTCCGAGGAGGCATGGGCCGCCGGCGTCCGAGGACGCTTCTACCGGCCCGTGAAGCAGCAAATCACCGCTCGCGTGGACGCTGACGTGCTGGATTGGCTCAAGTCGCAGGGGAGGGGATACCAGGGCCGCCTGAACGCCATTCTGCGGCGGGAAATGCTGGCTTCGCTTAAGCCGGCGAGGCGGGCGTAAAGGGGCTCTATAGGGGGCCCGTCAAATTCCGAGAAGGAGGGCGAGCGGTCCTATTGGGTCTTAAGCAGGATCAAGCTCTCGACCCGCTCCGCCAGCACGTTTTTCGCGGGGTCGCCTAGCCACCTGCTCTTTTCAGGGGTGGCGGATCTCCGCCCCATAAAGTCGATGGCGAAGAGCCCCCATTTGTCGTGAGAGCCGTTAAGCGCCTTGATCCGCGCCAGCTAGTGGATGGAATCTAACACTTGATGGCCCTCGTTTGACGGCGGCGATGATTTTGTCGGGATCGGCGGTCCATGTGAATGGCCGTGGGTCGTCATTTGTCTCGGCGACGAAGCGGTTGATGGCGGCCTGGAGGTCGACGATCGATTTGAAGACGCCTCGTTTGAGCCGTCGGCGGGTCAGCTTGGCGAAGTAGCCTTCGACGGCGTTGAGCCAGCTGGCCGAGGTGGGCGTGAAGTGGAAGACGAAACGCGGATGGCGGGCGAGCCAGGCGCGCACTTTGGGGTGTTTGTGGGCGCCGTAGTTATCGAGGATCACGTGGACGATCTTGCTCATCGGGACTTCGGCTTCGAGGGTGTTGAGAAAGCGGATGAACTCCTGATGGCGATGACGCTGCATGCAGCGGCCGATGACCTTGCCTTCCAGCACGTCGAGGGCGGCGAAGAGGGTGGTCGTGCCGTGGCGCTTGTAGTCGTGTGTCATGGTCCCGGCCCGGCCCTTCTTCATGGGAAGGCCCGGCTGGGTGCGGTCCAGAGCCTGGATCTGGGACTTCTCATCGACGGAAAGGACGATGGCGTGGGCCGGCGGATCGACATAGAGGCCGACGATGTCGCGCACCTTGGCGGCGAACAGCGGGTCCTTCGACAGCTTGAATCGCCGCATCCGGTGAGGCTGGAGCCCGTGCGAGCGCCAGATGCGCTGAACCGAGCTGACGCTGATGCCGCTGGACTTGCCCATCGCCGGCGCCGTCCAGTGTGTGGTCTCCCCTGGCGGGTCTTCCAATGTCAGGGCGACGACCCGCTCGATGATCTCTTTCCCCAGGGGCGCGACGCGAGAGGGCCTGGTCTTGTCGCGAAGCAGGCCGGCGACGCCCTCCTCCATGAACCGCTGCTGCCAGCGCCATACCGCCGGCTTGCTGATCCCCGCAGTTCGCATGATCTGCGCCGTGCCGGCGCCGTCGGCGCTGGCCAGCACGATCCGGGCCCGCCAGACGTGCTTCTGCGGGCTGTTGCGATCACCGACAACCGCTTCCAGGCGTCGGCGATCGGCGGAACTGACCTCGAACGAGATACCGGTGCGCATCCCCCAGATTCGCACCAAAAGGCCGACGGGAGAATCCCAAATCGGTATCAACCGTCAGATTTTATCCACTAGGGTCGGTGCAGGCGCGGGGCTCGCAACTCAAACCGTAGCTTTTCGCGGACCCTGCCCAATCACGACACTCGCCCTTCTTTGAGTCGCACAGCACAAAGGTACTGTTCTCGAAGTTCGTAAAGTAGACGCCCGAAAGATGCTCGGTAGCTCCGAATGTAATGCCATCTCGCACGATATTCGGGCTTGAGGCCGCCAAGGCCGCAGAAGCCGCTAGGGCGGATGCCAGCACGAACATGACAACGAGGCGGCCAGAACCTTTCATCCCGCGACATTAGCTAAGCGTTTCCGCAGTGTCACCCTTCGTGCCCGCCTGCCCAAAGCGCGGACGCCGCCCGGATTTCCCGCCTTTCCCGACTCGCCAAATCACCGCAGCCTCGCCGTTTGCGGCGTGGAGAGTTACGCCGATTCGTCGCGCTATGGATTCGGCTCTTTTGACGAGGGGCAGGGGCCAGAAACGACGAAAGCCCGGCTTGGCGGCCGGGTCCGTCTAAATCTCTAGGGCCTTGGTGAGGTCCGAATTCTGCAATCCGAACCTCACCCCGCGACAGGTCCGAGGCGCCTGCGACCCATCGGCCACAAGACTGTTGAATTTCAGGCACAGTCAGCCTTAGACTCCGGACCATGCCCGCCGAGCCCAGCGTGATCCCGACGCCGCCCGCGTCCCGCGCGGGCGATGTGCGTCTGGGCCTGTTGATGGGCGGCGGCTACGCCCTGGCCGCCGCCTTGACGGCCATCTCGGTGTTCCTCGGCTCCTCGCCCAATCTGAGCGGGGCGCTGGGGCCGGCCAGCCCGCTGGTCCTCGCCTTTCTCGGCCTGGGTTTCCTGCTGATCGCGGCGCTCGGCTCGTTCCTCGCCTGGCGGCTGCTGCGGCTGTTCGGCGCCCAGTCCAGTGACGCCGGCGCCCGCCTGCACCTGCGATTTGTCGCCCTGTTCTCCCTGGCGGCCGTGGCGCCGGCGGTGATCGTCGCCTTGTTCTTCGGGGTGTTGGTCACGCGCGGGGTGGACAACTGGTTCAGCGCCCGCGTCCAGAGCGTGGTGGAAAACTCCGCCACGGTGGCCAGGTCCTATGTCGAGGAGCAGAAGAACTACATCGGGACCCATGTGGCGGCCATGGCGCGCCAGCTCGATCAGGCCGCCCCGACCCTTTCCGACACACCGGTGGCGTTCGCTCACTTCCTCAAGGACATGGCCGCCGACAACGGCTTTTCGGCCGCCTATCTGATCGACCGGGAGGGCCGGGTGCTGGCGCGGGCCGAGCCCCCCGGCGGCGCGCCCCTGCTGATTCCCCCCCCTTCCACCTTCGAGGCGGCCGACGAAGGGGACGTTTCGGTGGGCCCCTTCGAATCGGTCGATCTGTTTCGCGCCATCTACCGATTGCGCGGCTATTCGGACGCCTACCTCTATGTGGTTCGACCGGTCGATCGCGGCATCTTCCGCCACCTGCGCGAGACCGAGGCGTCGCTGGCCGCCTACCGCGAAGCCAAGCTCCGCCGCGGCCGCATCCAGGCGGCGTTCGCCCTCAGCTACCTAGAGACGGTGTTGCTGGTGCTGATCGGCGCGGTGTGGCTGGGCATGGCGGCGGCCAACAGCATCGCCGCGCCGGTGGCCCGTCTGGTCCAGGCGGCCGGCCGCGTGGCCGGCGGCGATCTGACCGCGCGCGTCGACGCCGAGAACGATCCCGAGGAGATCGCCGTGCTGTCGCGCGCCTTCAACCGGATGACCCGCGATCTGCGCGAGCAGCAGGAGGCCCTGCGCGCCGCGCATGTGGACGCCGAATCCCGGCGGCTGTTCATGGAGACGGTGTTGTTTGGAGTGAGCGCCGGTGTGGTCGGGCTCGATCCGCAAGGCCGCGTTTCGGTGGTGAACCGCCAAGCCGCCAAGCTCCTGGGGTTGGCGACGCGCGACACTCAGGGCCGCATGCTGGCCGACATCGCGCCGGAACTGCAAGCCGTGGCCGCCGGCGCCTCGCGTCAGGGCGGGGAAGCCGAGGCGGAGATCGACATCGCCCGCGGCGGCGAATCACGGCGCCTGCGGGTGCGCGCCAGCCACGACGCCGAAGGTCTGGTGCTGACGTTCGACGACATCACCCGCCTGGTCGCCGCCCAGCGCAACGCCGCCTGGAAGGACGTCGCGCGCCGCATCGCCCATGAAATCAAGAATCCTCTCACCCCGATCCAGCTTTCCGCCGAGCGCCTGCGCCGCAAGTATCGCAAGGAGATCACCAGCGATCTGGAGACCTTCGACCGCTGCACCGACACCATCATCCGCCAGGTGGAGGACATTGGCCGCATGGTCGACGAATTCTCCGCCTTCGCCCGCATGCCCGCGCCGATGTTCGCCGCCCACGACGCGGCCGAGCTGCTGCGCCAGGCGGTGTTCGCCCAGCGGGTCGCCGACCCGGAGGTCGCGGTCGAGATTCTCGATCCGGCCCGCGAGGCCACGCTCATCTGCGACGGGCGCATCGTCGGCCAGGCCCTGGCCAATGTGCTCAAGAACGCCGGCGAGGCGATCGCGGCGCGGCGCGCGGTGACGCCGGAGCCGCCGGGGCGCATCCGCGCCCGTCTGGTCGTTCACGGCCGGAGTCTCGACTTCGAGATCGAGGACAATGGCGTCGGCCTGCCCGCCAAGGACCGCGACCGCCTGACCGAACCCTATGTCACCACGCGCGAGAAGGGCACCGGGCTGGGCCTGGCCATCGTCAAGCGCATTCTGGAAGATCATGGCGGGAGCCTTGTCCTGGCCGACGCCGCCGGCGGCCACGGCGCGCGGGTCGTCCTGACCTTCCCATTCGGCCAAGCCGCCCCGCGCGAGGCGGGATCCCGGAGCGATGAGTTGAAGGTGCGAGCATGACCGGCGACGTCCTGGTGGTCGACGACGAGGCCGACATCCGTGAACTGGTGGCGGCCATCCTGGAGGACGACGGCTACGCGGTGCGCACCGCCAAGGATTCGGAGAGCGCCCTGGCGGCCATCCGCGCCCGCAAGCCTTCCCTGTTGGTGCTCGACATCTGGATGAAGGGGGGCGGGTTGGACGGACTGGAGTTGCTGGACGTCGTCAAGAGCCTCGATCCCGACCTGCCGGTGATCATGATTTCCGGCCACGGCAACATCGAGACGGCGGTCAGCTCGATCAAGCGCGGCGCCTACGATTTTCTGGAAAAGCCCTTCAAGTCGGATCGCCTGGTTCTTCTGGTCGCCCGCGCCCTGGAGGCGGCGACCCTGCGGCGCGAGAATCAGCGCCTGCGCACCCAGGCCATCGTGCCCGACGGCATGGTCGGCGCCTCGCCGGCGGCGCAACAGCTTCGCGCCATGATCGCCAAGGTCGCGCCGGCCAACAGCCGAGTGTTGATTTCCGGCCCGCCGGGATCGGGCAAGGAGACCGCGGCGCGCCTCATCCACGCCGCCAGTCCCCGGGCCAAGGGCGAATTCGTGGCCATCAGCGCCGCCGGCATGAGCCCCGAGCGCATGGATCTGGAACTGTTCGGCGAGGAAGGGGAGGGGGGGCGTCCGCGCAAGATCGGCGTCTTCGAACGCGCCCATGGCGGCACCCTCTACATCGACGATGTGGAAGGCATGCCGCGCGAGAGCCAGAGCCGCATCCTGCGCGTCCTGGTCGATCAGCGCTTCCGGCGGGTCGGCGGCGACCTCGATGTGCAGGTGGACGTGCGGGTGGTCTCTTCCACCTCCCGCGATCTGCGCGAGGAGATCGCCGCCGGACGGCTGCGGGAGGACCTCTTTCATCGCCTGAACGTCGTTCCCCTGCGGGTGCCGGGCCTGGCCGAGCGCCGCGACGACATCCCCGAACTGATCGGCTACTACATCGACCGCCTGAGCGTCGCCTCGGGCCTGCCCAAGCGGCGCCTCGCCGACGACGCCTACGCCACCCTTCAGGTGCAGTCGTGGCCCGGGAACGTGCGCCAGCTTCGCAACCTGGTGGAGCGCATCCTGATCCTCGCCGCCGGCGATCCCTCGCAGCCGATCACCGCCGAGATGCTGCCCGCCGATTCCACCGCCGCGCCGCATGCCGGGGGCCTGGGCGCCGAGCGGATCATCGCCCTGCCCCTGCGCGAGGCGCGCGAACTCTTCGAGAGGGAATATCTGACCACCCAGATCATGCGGTTCGGCGGCAACATCTCGCGCACCGCCGCCTTCATCGGCATGGAGCGCTCGGCCCTGCACCGCAAGCTCAAGTCGCTGGGTTTCGGCCCCGGCCGCATGGACGGTCCGGAACCAGCGGAAAAGGATCGGGCGCCCCGATGACGAGGGTCGCCTACGTCAACGGCCGCTTCGTCCCCCACGCCCGGGCGGTCGTTCACATCGAGGATCGCGGCTACCAGCTCGGCGACGGCGTCTATGAAGTGTGGGCAGTGTTCGGCGGGCGCCTGGCCGACGCGGCCGGCCACTTCGCGCGCCTGGCCCGCAGCCTGGGCGAACTGCGCATCGCCGCGCCGATGGGCGAGGCGGCGCTGAACATCCTGCTGGCCGAGACGCTGCGCCGCAACAAGGTGACCGATGGCCTTATCTATCTGCAGGTGACGCGCGGCGTCGCCCGCCGCGACCACGCCTTTCCCGATCCGCCGGTCGCGCCGAGCCTCGTCATCACCGCCAAGGCCGTGGATCACGCCGCCGCCGAGGCGCGGGCCGCCAAGGGCGTCGCGGTGATCACCGTGCCCGAATCGCGCTGGTCGCGGTGCGACATCAAGACCGTGAACCTGCTCCCCAACGTGCTGGCCAGACAGGCCGCGCGGCAGGCGGGCGCCGCGGAGGCCTGGTTCGTCGACGAGCTGGGCCTTGTCACCGAGGGGGCGGCCAGCAATGCCTGGATCGTCGATGCCAACGGCGCCCTGCGCACCCGCGATATCCAGGCCAACATCCTGCGCGGCGTGACGCGGGGATCGCTTCTGGCCATCGCCGCCGAGATCGGGCTGACCCTGGAGGAGCGCCCGTTCACCGTGGAGGAAGCCAGGGGCGCGCGGGAGGCCTTCATCACCGGGGCGGGAAGCCTGGTCACGCCGGTGGTGCGGATCGACGATCGGCGCCTGGGAGTGGGCGCGCCCGGCCCGGTGGCGAAACGCCTGCGGGAACTCTATATCCAAGCCGCCCGGCGGACGACCGCCGACGCAACCCAATAATCAACCAGGGAATTCAACCCGTGCCGAGCGAAAAGCGACCAAACCTTCAGGACACGTTTCTCAATAGTGTCCGCCGCGACAAGACGCCCCTGACCCTCTTCCTGATCAATGGCGTGAAACTGCAGGGCGTGGTCAGCTGGTTCGACAATTTCTGCGTCCTCTTGCGCCGCGACGGTCAGGCCCAACTGGTCTACAAGCACGCCATCTCGACGATCATGCCCGCCCAGCCCGTGCAGCTCTACGAGCCGCCCATCGACGAAAACGGCGACGATTGAAATCGAGGAGCATCGATCTGCGCGCGGCCACCCAGACCGCGCTCGTCATCCATCCCGCCCGGGCCGGGCATGAGCCTTCGCGCGGCGCCGCTTCGCGCTCATCGGCCGCCCGGCTCGAGGAAGCCGTCGGTCTGGCCCAGGCGCTCGACCTGCGGATCGCCGAGCGCCTCGTCGTCCCCTTGCGCGCCGCCGCGCCGGCGACCCTGTTCGGCAAGGGCAAGGTGGCCGAGATCGCCACCCTGTGCGAAATTGAATCCATCGACGTGGTGGTGGTCGACGGCGCCCTGACCCCGGTGCAGCAGCGCAATCTGGAACGCGCCTGGCAGGTCAAGGTGATCGACCGCACCGGGCTCATCCTGGAAATCTTCGCCCGCCGCGCCCGAACCCGGGAGGGCCGCCTGCAGGTCGAACTGGCCCGTCTCGACTATGAGCGCTCGCGCCTGGTGCGCACCTGGACCCACCTGGAGCGCCAGCGCGGCGGCTTCGGCTTTCTGGGCGGTCCGGGCGAGACCCAGATCGAGGCCGATCGGCGCCTTCTTCTTGAGCGCATCGTCAAGCTGAAGGGCGATCTGGCCGAGGTGCGCCGCACCCGCGGCCTTCAGCGGACGGCCAGAGGGCGCGTCCCCTATCCCACCCTCGTTCTGGTCGGCTACACCAACGCCGGCAAGTCCACCCTGTTCAACGCCCTGACCCGCGCCAAGGTGGAGGCGAGGGACATGCTGTTCGCCACCCTCGATCCCACCCTGCGCCGGCTCGACCTTCCGGACGGCCGGCCGGCGGTGATTTCCGACACCGTGGGTTTCATCTCCGACCTGCCCCATGAACTGGTGGACGCCTTCCGCGCCACCCTCGATGAGGTGCGCGAGGCCGACGTCATCGTCCACGTGCGCGACATCGCCAGCCCCGACAGCGACGCCCAGTGCGCCGACGTCGAAAAGGTCCTGGCCGAGATCGGCGTGGAGGCCGACGCCGGGCGCCGTATCGTCGTGGTGTGGAACAAGGCCGATCTGCTGGACGGCGCCGCCCGCGCGGACGCGGACGAGGCAGCCCGCCGCGCCGGGGCGGTGATGGTTTCGGCGACGACCGGCGAGGGCCTGGACGCCCTGCGCGCCGCCCTGGCCGCCCTGATCGACGACGCCCCCGAAGTCGTCCTCACCCTCGACCCCGCCGACGGCGAGGCCCTCGCCTGGCTCTATCGCCACGCCCGCGTCACCGCCCGCGAGGAGGGCGCCGGCGCGCTCATCCTGCGCGCCCGCCTCGATCCCCAGGCCCTGGGCCGTTTCGAACAGATGCGGCCGGGGCATATCCGCGAATCGACTCCCGAGACGATTGTGACGCACCCGCCCCCTCCACCCCTTCGGGGTCCCCCTCCCCCATGAAACCATCCATGGGGGAGGATAGTGGCGCTTAAATCCTCCTCCGCGCAGCTGTACAGACCGGGGAGATAACGAACTGGCGTTCGGGGACATGACGAACACAACTGGCGTGAGGCGGAGGGAAGCCCATGCCATTTCGGGAGTGTTCGATCGTGGACGATCGGGAGGAGTTTTGCCGGCTGGCGCTGGCGCCGGGGACGAACGTGAGGGAGCTGTGTCGGCGGTGGCGGATTGGCTCGGCGACGGCGTACTTGTGGCTGGGTCGCTATGCGCGGGTGGGCCGCGAAGGCCTTGGCGATCGCTCTCGCAAGCCGCTTTCGAGCCCTCATCGCAGTTCGTCGGATGTGGAGGAGAAGGTGCTGGCGGTTCGCGCCGAACATCCGGCCTGGGGCGGACGCAAGATACGGCGCGTTCTGACCAACGCGGGCATGGCCGCCGCGCCGGCGGCCTCGACGATCACCCAGATCCTGCGCCGCCACGGCAAGCTTGCCGGTCCAAGAGCTGGCCAGGCGCGGGACTTCGTGCGCTTCGAGCATGCGGCCCCGAACGATCTTTGGCAGATGGATTTCAAGGGCCACTTCGCGCTGGCTCGGGGCCGCTGCCACGCGCTCACGGTTCTGGACGACCACTCGCGCTATTCCCTGGAGATCGGAGCCTGCGCCAACGAGCGCGGGACCACCGTTCAAGCTCGCCTCGAGGCGGTGTTCGAGCGTTATGGTCTTCCCTTGCGCATTCTGGCCGACAACGGCTCGCCCTGGGGGACCGCCGGCAGCGATCAGAAACACACCCCGCTCACCGTCTGGCTCCTCGATCTGGACGTGGGCGTGGGCCATGGCCGGCCGCATCACCCGCAGACCCAGGGCAAGGACGAGCGCTTCCACCGCACGCTCAAGGCCGAGGTCCTGGATGGAGTCCTTCTCGCCGATCTCCAAGCCGCCCAGAGAGCCTTCGACATCTGGCGCGAAGTCTACAACTGCCGCCGGCCGCACGAAGCCCTGGACATGGAAACGCCCGCCAGCCGCTTCGCCGTGAGCCCCAGGCGCAAGCCCGAGGTGATCGAGCCCCCCGCCTACGAACCGCAGGCGCATGTCCGCAAGGTCGATCCCGGAGGATGGATCAGCTTCAAAGGCCGCGTCGTGAACTGCCCCAAGGCCTTCGCCGGCCGCCGCCTGGCCCTGCGCGCCACCAACACCGACGGGGTCTTCGACCTCTGCTATCGCCGACATGTTCTCTCGCAGGTCGACCTGCGAGAGAACATCGTCAAAACCGTTCGCCATGTCCCCGAACACCCGCTCGGCTTGACCCCCGTCTGAACATCCCTTCGGGAGAGGTGTTCTGGGCCTACTTTCGAGATGTGTGAATCCGGTAGCCATGAAGGGCAGGGAGGCAGACGCTTCAAGCAATCGCCCTGGGGCGCCTTGCAGGGCAATCGCCCCAGGTTAGCGAGCGGTTAAGAAAGGGATTCTTCTCATGGTGTTACGACCGATAAAGCGCTCTCAAGCCGCTCGCCCGTCTCGAAATGAGCAAGGTGGATGCGGCTCGCAGCGAAAAATCCTTCCGTCGCCCGCCAATTTCGCCGTTCATTAACACGCGTTAACCTGAAGCGATTCCCCTGGGGCGCCTTGCGCCTGATTGTTGAGCCGGCGTGCAAGCTCTATGGTGGGTTGGAGCGTGGAGGCCATCGCCATGAATTTCGGCATTCGGGATTGTCTGATCGGCGCCCTGGCGACGCTGGGCGCGATCGTGGGAGGATCAGCCGCCCGGGCCGGCGCGCCGGTGGCGATTTACACTTTCCAAGGCGGAAGCGACGGCTCTTTCCCGGTTGGTAATCTGGTCGCCGATCCGGCGGGAAACCTCTATGGCGCCACCGAGGCGGGTGGCACAGGCGGCAGCGAGTTCATAGGGTATGGCACTGTGTTCATGCTCTCACCTCCGGCCATCCAGTCCGGGTCTTGGACAGAGGCCGTGCTGTATCGTTTCACCGGCGCCGCCGATGGCGGGATCCCTCTGGCCGGGCTGGCGCGGGACGCCTCCGGCAACATCTATGGAACCACCCTCGCTGGGGGTTGCCTGCCAACCTGCAACGGCCAAGGCTACGGCACGGTCTTCAAGCTCGCGCCCCCAAAGCTCGGATCGAAGAACTGGCAGTTCACCACGATCTGGCGCTTCCAGCCTAGGTATGGGGTCCAGGATGGAGCGGAACCCGCAGCTCCGCTGACCTTGGACGGCTCCGGCAACCTTTACGGAACGACAGGCAGTGGGGGAATACGGGTCGGCTGCTGCGGGACGGTGTTCGAACTCACGCCGCCGCCCCCCCCTGGCTCGGGTCCATGGGGGGAGACCCTGCTCTACGCCTTCGGCGGCAATAGCGACGCAGTTAGTCCTGCAGCTGGGGTGACCTTCGACGCCTCGGGCAATCTCTACGGCACCGCCGCCTATGGGGGATTGTTTGGAGATTGCTGTGGTGTGGTGTTCCAGCTTTCGCCGCCGGTCGGTCATTCGGGACCCTGGAACGAAACCATCCTCCACCGATTCTCTGGACGGGACGGGCGCCGCCCCGTTTCGAACCTCGTTTTCGATGCCGCCGGCAATCTTTACGGCGCGGCGGCCTTGGGCGAGGGGAATGGCGACATCTGTCAACAGGGGTGCGGCGCCGCGTTCGAGCTCTCGCCTCCGGCTGGCGGTTCCACAAGCTGGAGCGAACAGACGATCTATCGCTTTCCTGGCGCCACAACGGCCACCAGCCCGCTCTGGGTTCTCTATCAGGCCGGAACGCTTTATGGCGCCGCCGGCGAGCTTTTTGCGCTGACCCCCTCAGGCAAACGTTACTGGAACATCGTAGTCACGCCCTTTGAAATCAACCAAGGTGCGCTTCCCCAATCGTTGGCGACCGATCCGGCGGTGAGCGGCGACAGTTCATTCTATGGTGTCGCCTTTAAGGGGGGAACGAGCGGCTACGGCACGATCTTTAGCTGGACGCCGTGACCGTGTAGGAAACAGAGTTCCGATCGCGTCGGGGACGAATCTCCCCCACGGCGATCCCTATTCAACCGCCTTCGCCGCCCGCCACAACGCCTCCATCTCCTCCAGGCTCGACTCCGCCGGCGAGCTTCCCGCTTCGCGTAGCCGCGCTTCGATGAACTCGAACCGCCTTGTGAATTTGGCGTTGGCGCCGCGCAGGGCGGCCTCGGGATCGACGTTCAGTTCGCGGGCGATGTTGGCGCAGACGAACAGGATATCGCCCAGTTCCTCGCCCGCCTTGGCGCTCTCGCCGGCCGCCAGCTCGGCCTTCAGTTCGGCGATTTCCTCCTCGAGTTTCTCCAGCACCTCGCCGATGGAGGGCCAGACGAAGCCGACCCGTGCGGCGCGGCGGGAGAGTTTCACCGCCCGGGTCAGGGCGGGCAGGGCGATGGCGACGCCGTCCAGCAGGCCGGCGGATTTGGCGGCCCGTTCCTCGGCCTTGGCGGCCTCCCAGGCCGAGGTCTGTTCGATCGCCGTCCCCACGACGGCGTCGCCGAACACGTGCGGGTGGCGGCGGATCATCTTCTCGGCGATCCCCGCCGCGACATCGGCGAAATCGAAGGCTCCAACCTCGGCCGCCATCTGGGCGTGATAGGTCACCTGCAGCAGCAGATCGCCCAGCTCCTCCTTCAGATCGGCGAGATTCCCGCGCGCGATGGCGTCGGCCACTTCATAGGCCTCTTCCACCGTGTACGGAGCGATGGTCGCGAAGGTCTGTTCGAGATCCCACGGGCAGCCGCCTTCCTTGTCGCGCAGGCGCGCCATCACCTCGATGAGGCGGAAGATCGGGTGGTCGGGAGACTTCGGAGGCGCGGGCATGGGGCGTTTTAGAGCCTCCGACGCCCGCGTTCCTACTTGATCTTGCCTTCACGGAATTCGACGTGCTTGCGCACCACCGGATCGTATTTCTTGACCACCATCTTCTCGGTCATGGTGCGGGCGTTCTTCTTGGTGACGTAGAAGAAACCGGTGTCCGCCGTCGAATTGAGGCGGATCTTGATGGAGGCGGGCTTGGCCATGACGAGGGAGGAACCTTAAGGGAGGCGGCGCGCGCGGCCGGGCATTTTCAAGAAGGGGCGGACAATACGAATGGCGCGCCATAAGTCAACGACGGGACCCCCAAAGACGGAGTATTCTGTTGAAGATACGGCACATCGGAGCGCGGGCGTCCCGCCCGCTTCTCTTCCGGCTCGCCGGGTTTGACGCGAAGGAGCGGGCGGGACGCCCGCACTCCAAGGATCGTTCATGCCGCCCCTCAAAGATGCCGCACCCGCTGGCGTCCGCGCAGGAATTGCAGCGACGGCGCGGGTCGGGAGGGGTCGGCCAGGCGGAGAGGAATTTCGCGCAGCACGAAGCGGGTCACGCTCGGCAGGTCCAGGGCGAGCGCCTCGGCGAGGCTCACCCAGGCGATCTCGTCCAGCTCGCCGCAGTCGCCCTGGCGCTGAAGGCTCATCAGGCGACCGGCCTCGGCCATGAAGAAGCGGGCGTCGAAGCGTCTGGGCAGCATGGGCGGGGTCACCGCCCGGGCCACGAAATCGAGCGCCTCCAGATCGGGCGCGGCGCCTTGGCCGAGGAATTCGCGCCACGGTCCCCCCGCCGGTCGGCTGGGCGCGGGCGTGGCCAGAAGCAGGCCGGCCTCCTCGAAGGTCTCGCGGATGGCGGCCAGGGCCAGGGCGCGGGCCCGCGACGGCGAGGCGGTCTTTTCCAGCCGCGCGGCCACGGCCGGGCGCAGCTCGCTCCCGGAGGGGGCGCGAAAGTCCGCCCGGTCGATCCGCCCGCCGGGAAACACCCATTTGTCGGGCATGAAGGCGTGCCCACCGTGCCGGCGGCCCATCAACACCCGAAGCCTGGGGCCGTCGCGTCGGATAAGGATCAGGGTGGCCGCGTCGCGGGCGCGAACCGGTCTGGCGACGCCTGGCCGTTCGGCGGGCGGCGGGACGCCCAGATCGTCAAACGCCGGTTCGGTCATCGGACGACCTTAAGCCGGACCCGCTGCCCGATGAAAGGCTGTCGTCGGGGAACAAGATCGGCCAGGGCGATCGGATGAACGACATATGGCCAGACAACCATGGCCGAAGGCCGAGAAATCAGGCCACGAACGGCACGAACTCCACGAACTTGCGCGATTTTGCACGAGGAGCGCCCGCGCTTCGCGCAGTGGCCGTTGCTTTGTTCGTGACGTTCGTGAGGTTCGTGGTTGAGATGACGTGTTCACCATTGCCCTGCAAGATCGGCGCCTTGCTCTTGGCGCCGCCAGCCAGCGACGTAAAATGAACCCGCGAACCCGTTGGGGAAAGGAAGGCGCGATGGCTGGCGTGACACAACTCCTGGTCGGCACCCGCAAAGGGGCCTGGATCTACCGCGGCGACCCCGGGCGGCGGTCGTGGACGGTGCGAGGGCCGATCCATCTGGGCGAGATCGTCGATCACCTGGTCGTCGATCCGCGCGATGGGCGCACCCTGCTGATGGCGGCCAGGACCGGGCATCTGGGGCCGACCGTCTTCCGCTCCGCCGACGGCGGAGAGACCTGGACCGAAGCGGCCCGGCCGCCGGCCTTCCCCAGGACCGACTATCCCGCGGCGGCGCGGGCGGTCGATCACACCTTCTGGCTGGAGCCCGGCCATGCCAACGAGCCCGGCGTCTGGTGGGCCGGCGCCTCGCCGCCCGGCCTCTTCGTCAGCGGCGACGGCGGCGACACCTGGGACAGCGTCGCCGGATTCAACGACAATCCCATGTATGACAAGTGGGTCCCCTCGGGGGCCGGCACGCCGGATGGCCCGCTCCTCAATCAGATCGCCATCGACCCGCGCGACGCGCGCCACATGTATATCGCCACCTCCACCGGCGGGGTGTTCGAGAGTCTCGACCGGGCCGCGTCATGGGCGCCGCTGAACAAGGGCGTGGAGGCCAACTTCCTGCCCGACCCCTATCCGGAGTATGGCCAGGACGCCCATTTCATCGCCGTCCACCCGGCCAATCCCGACCGCCTCTATCAGCAGAACCACTGCGGCATCTATCGCCTCGACCGGCCGGGCGACACCTGGGAGCGGATCGGCAAGGCCATGCCGGCCGAGATCGGCGATATCGGCTTCACCATCGTCCCCCACCCGCGCGACGACGCCACCGCCTGGGTGTTTCCCATGGACGGCACGAGCGTCTGGCCGCGCACCAGCCCGGGCGGGCGGCCGGCGGTCTATCGGACGCGCGACGCCGGGGCCAATTGGGAGCGGCAGGATGAGGGATTTCCCCGCGACCAGGCCTGGTTCACCGTCAAGCGTCAGGCCTTTTGCGCCGATTGCGCCGATCCGGTGGGGCTTTATCTCGGCGCCACCAACGGCGAGCTGTGGATGAGCGACGACGAGGGGGCCGCTTGGCGCCGGATCGCCGCCCATCTGCCGGAAATCTATTCCGTCGTCGCCGCGCCCGCGCCGTGATCCGGGTTTTCGTCCCCCCCCAGCTCCAGTCCTATTGCGCCGGCGCCACCCATGTCGAGGCGGCCGGCGCGACGGTCGATCTGGTGCTGCGCGATCTGGATCGCCGCTTTCCCGGCCTCCGGTTCCGCGTCATCGACGAGCAGGATCGCATCCGCCGGCACATGCGGATCTTCGTCGGCGGCGAGGCGGTGAGGGGCGTTGACGCGCGCGTGGGCGATGGCGGCGAGCTGCTGATCTTCGGGGCGCTCAGCGGAGGCTAGTGGTGCGACTCAAACCGATGCTCCCGCATCCGATTTGAAAAGTCGCACCACAAGTGTTTGATTCTAGCGGGGCGGTTGACAACCCACCGCGATGCCCTAGGGACTGAGAAACATTCTCATTAGCACTCGCAAATCCCGCAATTCGCCGCAATTTTCGATCGTGAGCCCTTCGCTTGGCTGAACTTCAGGCTGTCCCTCGACGTGCGTTGGCGCCCGGCCGCGTGGCCCGTTTCCTGGCCGTCCTCGGCCCGGGCCTGGTCGTCATGCTGGCCGACACCGATGTCGGCAGCATCATCACCGCCGGCCAGAGCGGGGTGCAGTGGGGCTACCGGCTGCTGGCCGTCCAGTTCGTCCTCATGCCGATCCTTTACATGGTTCAGGAGTTGACGGTCCGGCTCGGCATCTTCACCGGCCGCGGCCACGGCGAGCTGATCAAGGAGACCTTCGGGCGGGCGTGGGCCTGGGTGTCGGTGGCCGGCCTGGCCGTGGCCACCGGCGGCGCCCTGCTGACCGAACTTTCCGGGGTGGCCGGCGTGGGCGAACTCTACGACGTGCCGCGTTATGTGACCCTTCCCCTGGCCGCCGGCGCGCTTCTGCTGATGGTGCTGACCGGTTCGTACCGGCGGGTCGAGCGCGCCGCCATCGCGGTGGGCCTGTTCGAACTGGCTTTTTTCGGCGTCGCCTGGGCCGCCCATCCCGACCTGGCTGCCATCGCGACCCAGTCGGTGCAGATTCCCTTCGCCGACAAGGGCTATCTCTATCTGGTCGCGGCCAATATCGGCGCGGTGATCATGCCGTGGATGGTCTTCTACCAGCAGTCGGCGGTGGCCGACAAAAAGCTGGGGCCGCAGCATTTCAAGGCCGCCCGCTGGGACACCGCCATCGGCGCCGTCCTCACCCAATTGGTCATGGCCGCCGTGCTGGTGGCCGCCGCCGCCACCCTCGCCACCCATGGGGCGAAGACCAATTTGACCTCGGTGGGCGATCTCAGCGCCGCGCTCACCCCTTATCTCGGCGTCGGCGTCGGGCGGGCGGTGTTCGGCATGGGCATACTCGGGGCCGGCATGGTCGCCGCCATCGTCTCCTCCCTCGCCCTGGCCTGGGGTCTGGGCGAGGTGACCGGCTACAGACACTCGCTTGAGCACCATCCCCTCGAGGCGCGCTGGTTCTACGGAATCTACGCCCTGGCCGTGGTCGGCGGCGCCGTCCTGGTCGGCGTCGCGCCGAACCTCGTTTCGCTCAACGTCGGCGTGCAGGTGATGAACGCCCTGCTGCTCCCCATCGTCCTGGGCTTCCTCATCGCCCTGGCCGCCAAGGCCCTGCCGGAGCAGCATCGCCTGCGGGGCTGGTATCTGTGGCTGGTGGTCGCCGTCGCCGGCGCGACCTGCCTGCTGGGGGTGTTCGGCGGTCTGACGGGGGCGGGCCTGTTTTCGTGAACCGGGCGTCGGGCGTCCCCCTCCCTCACGCACTCACCACTCCCGGCCGCGCCAGCATCGGCGAGGGCGAGCGCCAAGCCTCGGTCGCCATACTCATCGACCCGCCGCTCCCGGCCCTCAGGCTCGCCGCCGCGGCGATGAATCGGTGCGCCGCCGCCGGATCGTGGACGATCACCCCGCCGTGCCCGTCGCTGGCGGCGACGAAGGTCGAGGCGAGATAGTCGCCGGCAAGGTTAATGTGGGCGGTGTGGGTTCCGTCGGTGACGGTGAGGACGCCGCCGCTGGCCGCACCGCTGAACGTCGCCTCCCCGGCGCTCACGAAGCCGATGTCCCGGAGGTCCAGCGAGGTCCCGCCGGTCGTGGAGAAGCCGGTGATCACGCCCGCATAGGCTTGCGACTGGGCGAGCGAGAGAACCCCGCTCGTGCCGCTGAACGTCACGTTCTCGCTGAACGCCGCGTTGAAGACCAGGGCGCCGCTGGCGATCGCCCCGGAGCCTGGCCCGCTCACCGCGCCGTTCACCGTCAGGGTCCCGCCGGCCGCCTCCAGGCCGCCGCCGTTGAGGACCGCGCTCTGGATAACCACGCCGCCCGCGCCAGTCGCCTCGATCAGGCCGGAGTTGGCGATCCGGTTCGCGCCGGTGTCGACGATCAGGGCGTTTCGTCCATTGCCGTCGATGGTGGCGGCCGAGCGGTTGATCAAAGTCATAACGCCGCCGCCCAGCATCCCGGCCCCGGAAATGGTGGCGCTGGCGTTGCCGAGGGCATCGCCGGACGCCACGCCCCTGACCTTGTTGGACGGGCTGTCGCCGAGCGCCCAGGTTCCGCCGGCCAGCGTCGCCCCGCCCGCGCCGATCAGCAGGGCAGGGGAGGTGATCGCCACCGTCCCGCCGTTGGTGATCGTTCCGATCAGCGTCACCCTCGCCCCGCCGATCGCCATGTGCGCCGCCGCCAGGGTGGTTCCATTGAGGGTGTCCGCCCCGCCGGCGAAGGCCACGCTGCCGGCCCCAAAGATCGTGCCCGCCAGGACGCTGCCCACGCCGGTGAAGGTGATGGCGGCGCCCGAATTGACACTGATCGTCGCTCGCGCCGACTCCCCGATCGTTCCATCGACCGCCAACGCCCCGTTGTCGGTCAGACTCTGGTGGGCGGCCAGGACGTTGCCGCCGCTGAGCGCCCAGGCGCCGGTAGTCCCGATCACATAGGCCCCGAACCCAAAGAACGTCGCGCTGTCGGTTCCCGCCAGCACACCCGACACGCCCAGGCCGCTGATCGTCCCCGCCCCGCCAACGACCACCAGCGTCCCTCCGCCGCCGGCGATCTGGCCCTCGAACTGCGCGCCCTCGTCGGCGATCAGCACGTCGGCGGCCGAGCCGAACTCAACGGAATCCGTGGCCCCGGCGATCGTTCCATAGTTGATCACCGTCGCTCCCGCCCCCTGGGCGTAGACCCCGACGCCGCCGGAAATCAGCGCCGAGCCGCTGACGCCGGAGCCGTTGGTGAGCACGCCGCCGGAGGTCAGGAGGACGGCCGAACCGCCGTGGGCGCCGGTCGCCTCGATCGTGCCGAAATTGCCGATCGTCCAGGCGCCCTTGGCCTCAATACCGGTATAGCCATAGATCGAAGCGCCCGCGTCGACCGCCGACCCGTTGCTCAGGCTGACGCCGTTGAGCAACACGCCCACGCCGTAGCTCGCGGTTTCCCGATTCTCGATCGTGCCGAAGTTGGTCACCGTCCCGGACGAGGCGATATTGACGCCATCGAAGGGCGCCACGGCCAGGATGGTGGCGGTGGTGTCGATGGCGCTGCCGTTGGTGATCGTGCCTCCGTTCGGGAACAGCACCTCGCCGGCGATCGTGCCGAAATTGACCAGTGTTCCAGCCCCGCCGGAAATGCCGACGCCCGCCGTCTGGCCTTCGATGAAGGCGCCCGTGTCATGGACGCCGCCGTTGGTGACGACGCCGCCAGCGGTGAGAAGGACGCCCGAGCGGACGTCGCCGATGATCGTGCCGTCGTTGGTGACCGCGCCGCGATCGTTCTTGATCCACACCCCGCGCCAGCCCTCGATGCGGGCCGATCCGTCGGCGGCGCTTCCGTTGGTCACGCGACCGCCATGGGTCAGGTAGACGGCGTTGGCCAGATAGCTGTCGGCTTCCCTGATCCGTCCGTCGTTCGTGACGGTGTAGGACGCGGTCGCCGCGATCGCCGTGGCGACCCCGCGGCCTTCGACATAGCCGCTGGCGGCGATGCTCAGGGTGGTGATCGGGGCGGCGAGGGCGTAGCCGGAGGAATAGGTCCCGGTCAGGACTTTGGTCGTCATCGGGGTGTCTCCGCTCGAGCGCCGCGCGTCGCTTCGCGTCGTGAGCGAAGTGAGCGACGAGTATGCGCCAGCCTCGCCGCCAAGACAAAATGCCCTCGCGCCAGCTGTTCTTACCCCTTCACGCCGCCATCACCCCCGGCTTGGCCAGCATTGCCGAAGGCGGGCGCCACGTCTCATGCGCCGGGCTCGCCGCGCCGCCCCCGCCGGCGCCGAAACTCGCCGCCGCCGCGATGAACCGGTGCGCCGCCGCCGGATCGTGGATGATTACCCCGCCGTGCCCGTCGCTGGCGGCGACGAAGGTGGAGGCGAGATAGTCGCCGGCAAGCTTGATGTGGGCGGTGTGGGTTCCGTCGGTGACGGTGAGGACGCCGCCGCTGGACGTGCCGCTGAACGTCGCCTGCGTTGAACTCACGAACCCGATGTCTCGAAGGTCGAGGAATGTTCCGCCGGTCAGGGAGAAACCGGAGATGGTTCCGGCGTAGGCCTGCGACCGGGCTAGTTGGAGCGTTCCGGATGATCCGGTGAAGCTGACATTCTCGCCGAACGCCGCGTTGAAGACCAGGGCGCCGGCGGCGATCACCCCCGTGCCTGAGCCGGTCACCGTCTCGTTCACCGTCAAGATCCCGCCGTTGGCTTCCAGCTTGCCGCCATTGAGCACGGCGCTCTGGATCGTCACGCCGCCCGATCCGACAGCCTCGATCAGGCCGGAGTTGGCCACCCGGTTCGCCCCGGTGTCGATGACCAGGACTTTGACCCCATTGCCGTCGATGGTCGCGGCCGAGCGGTTGATCAAAGTCATCACACCGCCGCCCAGCATCCCGGCCCCGGAAATGGTGGCGCTGGCGTTGTTCAGGATGTCGCCGGCCGCGAGCCCCATGACCCGGTTGGCGGCCCGGTCGCTCAGCGCCCATGTTCCGCCGCTCAAGGTAGCCCCGCCCGCCCCGATCAGCAGGGCGGTGGTGGTGACCGTGACCGTCCCATCGTTGACGATGGTCCCCTCCAAAGTCAGGCGCGCCCCGCTGACGGCCATGGTCGCCGCCGCCAGGGTTGTCCCGCTGAAGGTGTCGATCCCGCCGACGAAGGCGACGCTCCCGGCCCCCGCGATGGTCCCAGCCAGGATGCTGCCCACGCCGGTGAAGGTGATCGCCGCGTCCGTGGTGGCGCTGATGGTCGTCCCCGCCGCTTCGGCGAGCGATCCGTCGACGATGAAGGCGCCGTGGTCGGTGAGACTCTGGCCGGCATTGAGCGCGTTGGCTCCGGAAAGCGCCCAGGCTCCCGCGGCGCCGATGAGATAGGTTCCGAAGCCGGAGAAGGCGCCGCTGTCGGTTCCCGCGAACACCCCCGAGCCGCCGAGGCCGCTGATCGTGCCGCCCCCGCCGCGCCACCCCAGCGTCCCGCCGCCGCCGACGATCTGGCCGACGAACTGCGCGCCCTCGGAGGCGATCAGCACATCGCCGGCCGAGGCGAACTTCACCGAGTCGGTGGCGCCCGCGATCGTCCCGTAGTTGGTCACGGTCGCGCCCGCCCCTTGGGCGTAGACGCCGATGCCGCCCGATATCAGCGCCGATCCGCTGATCGTGCTTCCGTTGGTGAGAACCCCGCCTGCGGTTAGGACGACGCCATCGCCCGCAGAGCCGTTCGCGCCGTTTATGCCATTCGTCCCGCCGAAGTACCCAATTCCCGCCGCGCCGCCGAGACCTGCCGCCGCCGCCAGGATGGTCCCGGTGTTGCCGATGGAGCCGCCCGCCAGCAGATCGACCCCGTCGCCGCCGTTGCCGCCCGCACCGCCGTTGCCGCCGTTGCCGCCGCTTGTGTAACCGCTCACCCCACCTACTCCCCCAGCGCCGCCTGCGGCACCGACGATGTCGCCGCTGTTGGTCAAGGTTCCCGGGGCGCGGATGACCACCCCGGCGCCGCCCGCTCCACCGGCATTGCCGTTAGCGTCCGGCATAGAGACGTAGTAGCCGTGAAAAGAGAGGGGGACTTGACCTGCGCCGCCCGCGCCGCCTGCGGCGCCCGCGATTGTGGAGGAATTTGTCAGAGCCCCACCCGCAAGCAGGTCGACCCCGTCGCCGCCGCGCCCCCCCATGCCGGCGTAGAATATAGTGCCAGGTGGTGTCGCTCCTATGTAAAGGTACGCGTCGCGACCTCCGCCGCCGACGCCAGCGGCGATCCCGCCAGTGTTGGTCACCGTCCCCGCCCCTTGCAGGACAATACCGGCGCCACCCGCTCCACCGTCAAAGGCGCGGTAAGTGTAGTGCAGCGCGCCCGTCCCGCCCAAGATCGCTCCGTAGTTGACCTGGACGCCGCCGCCGGAAAGCAGGACGCCAGCGCCTGTGGTGGAGGCGATAGTCCCATAGTTGGTAACTTTTGCGGCCACCGCGCCGGCGACGTCAACGCCCGTGCCCCCCTCGACCAAGGCGGTCCTGTCGAGCGTGCTTCCGTTAATGAGACTCCCTCCGATCGACATCAAAACGCCGTTGCCCACGGTCGCGTAGCCTGGCTCGGTCGCACCGCCCGCGATTGTCCCCAGGTTGACGATCTGGCCCCCCGCCTCCAGATCGACTCCATCGCCGCCAAGACCCGGGCCGAGGCTGGGGTAGTTGCCGCTTCCGCCGCAGCCGGCTCGACCGCCCGCGATTACGCCCCCGTTTGTCAGCGTCCCAAATCCCACAAGAACGACGCCGACTCCTGCATCGCCGCCTTTTGCCCCAAAACTTCCAGTACTGGATGATGAGTTGCCGCCGTTACCGCCCGCCCCGCCTTCGATCGTCCCATGGTTGACGATCCCGCCGCCCGCCAGAAAATCGATGCCGTCGCCGCCGTCGCCTCCGTAACCGCCGTAAGCGGTCGTCGCGCCGCCTCCACCACCGCCAGCAGCGATTGTGCCGCTGTTGGTCAGTGTGCCGACCGCTTGCACGACGATTGCCGCGCCGCCCGCGCCGCCGCCATAGCCAAAGCCGCCAGAGTCCTCTCCGCCGCCGCCACCCTGGCCACCCCTGATCGCGGCATGGTTGACGATCGAGCCAGCCCCCGAAATCATGATCGCCGTGCCGCCGCCGCCGCCCGCGCCGCCGTGATATCCATTGGCGGCGTGATAGCCTCCACCGCCAGTTCCGCCGGCGACAGTGTTGAAGTTGACCACCCCACCGCCGCCGGTCAGGTCGGTGGCAATGCTCCCAGCCCCACCCTGATTGTGGCCCGCGCTTCCCGCCGCGCCCGCCGCCGCGAGGATTCGCCCCTGGTTGGTGACCTTGACCACCGCGCTCGCCAGGACGCCCGTCCCGCCGACGTAGGCCGAGCCGGTGAGGAGGAGCCCGGCGAAGCTCGGCGAGACCATGTAGCCGGCGCTGTAGGTTCCGGTCAGGGTCTTGGTCGTCATCGGGCGTCTCCGCTTCACGCCGCCCATCGCGTCGCGCCGCGGGGGGGGGTGAAGCGATAACTATGCGCCCAGCGCGCGGTCCTGGCTATCCAAGCGCGCCGTTTACCCCTATACGCGCGCCGTCACGGCGCTTGCGGCCGTTGGCGCGATAATCCTTCAAGGGGGTCCTTCGATTATGAGTCTAGTGCTCGAGCTGGTGATCGTCGCCGGCCTGCTGGCGGTGCTTTATGGCGTCGTCCAGACCGCGAGCCTCATGCGCGCGTCGCCCGGCAATGAGAAGATGCGGGAGATCGCCGCGGCGATCCAGGAGGGGGCGCAGGCCTATCTGCGCCGCCAGTACGCCACCATCGCGGGGGTGGGCGTGGTGATTCTGATCGCCATCCTGTTGCTGCTCGGCTGGCGCGAGGCGCTGGGCTTCTTCATCGGCTCCGTCCTCTCGGGCGTGGCCGGGTTCGCCGGCATGCTGATCTCGGTCCGGGCCAATGTACGCACCGCGCAAGGCGCGTCGGAGAGTCTGGCGCGGGGCCTCTCGCTCGCCTTCCGCTCCGGCGCGGTCACCGGCATGCTGGTGGCGGGTTTCGCCCTGCTGGGCGTGGCCGGCTACTACGCGGTGCTGACCGCCGGCATGGGTCTTGCGAACACCAGCCGCGATGTGGTCGATTCCCTGATCTCGCTTGGCTTCGGCGCTTCGCTGATCTCCATCTTCGCGCGTCTCGGCGGCGGCATCTTCACCAAGGGCGCCGACGTCGGCGGCGACATGGTCGGCAAGGTCGAAGCCGGCATTCCCGAGGATGACCCGCGCAACGCCGCGACCATCGCCGACAATGTGGGCGACAACGTCGGCGACTGCGCCGGCATGGCCGCCGACCTCTTCGAGACCTATGCGGTGACCACCGTGGCGACCATGGTCCTGGCGGCGATCTTCTTCCGCGGCCTGCCGGTGGTCGGAAACATGATGCTGCTGCCTCTGGCCATCTGCGGAGTGTGCATCGTCACCTCCATCGCCGGCGCCTTCGCCGTGAGGCTGGGCAGGAAGAACAACATCATGGGCGCCCTCTATCAGGGCCTGATTGTCACCGGCGCCCTGTCGGTGGTCGCGGTGTGGTGGGTGATCCATAATCTGGTGCCCGCAGAGGGGGTGACGGTGCTCGGCAAGATGGTCAGCCCCAATGCCCTCTTCTACTGCGGCCTGGTCGGCCTGGCGGTGACGGCGGCCATCGTGGTGATCACTGAATTCTACACCGGCACCAACTTCCGCCCGGTCAAATCGATCGCCAAGGCGTCGGTCTCCGGTCACGGGACGAACGTCATTCAGGGCCTGGCCATGAGCCTGGAATCCACTGCCGCGCCGGCCTTGGTGATCATCGTCGGCATCGTGGCAACCTACCAGTTCGCCGGCCTGTTCGGCGTCGCCATCGCCACCACCACCATGCTCTCCCTGGCCGGCTTCATCGTCGCCCTGGACGCCTTCGGGCCGGTGACCGACAACGCCGGCGGCATCGCCGAGATGGCCGGGCTGCCGCCCGAGGTGCGCATCTCCACCGACGCCCTGGACGCGGTCGGCAACACCACCAAGGCCGTCACCAAGGGCTACGCCATTGGCTCGGCCGGCCTGGGGGCCCTGGTTCTCTTCGCCGCCTACACCCAGGACCTGAAGTACTTCGCCGCCAATCCGGTCCAGTTCCCGTTCTTCGCCGGCATGGGGGGTGTCGCCTTCGACCTCTCCAACCCCTACGTCGTCGTCGGCCTGCTGTTCGGCGGCCTTCTGCCCTTCCTGTTCGGGGGACTCTCGATGACCGCCGTGGGACGCGCCGCCGAGGCGGTGGTCGCCGAGGTGCGCCGGCAGTTCAAGGAGAACCCCGGCATCATGACCTATGAGGTCAAGCCCGAATACGGCCGCGCCGTGGACATCCTCACCCGGGCGGCGATCAAGGAGATGATCGTCCCGTCCCTCCTGCCGGTCGCTTCGCCGATCGTCCTTTTCATCGTGATCGACCTGATCGCCGGCAAGTCGCAGGCCTTCTCGGCCCTGGGCGCCATGCTGATGGGGGTGATCGTCACCGGCCTCTTCGTGGCCATCTCCATGACCTCGGGCGGCGGGGCGTGGGACAACGCCAAGAAGCTGATCGAGGAAGGTCACTATGGCGGCAAGGGCTCCGAAGCCCACAAGGCCGCCGTCACGGGCGACACGGTGGGCGATCCCTACAAGGACACCGCCGGTCCGGCGGTGAACCCGATGATCAAGATCACCAACATCGTCGCCCTGCTGCTGCTGGCCGTGCTGGCGCACGGCGCGTTCAAGTAAGGCGGGCGCGGACGACGTCTAAGCAGAGTTTCCCTGGCCGGCGAACGGATTTGGATCGCTTCTCGCAAGGCTCGTGACGTTCCCGCCCCCTCCACCGCTTCGCGGTCCCCCTCCCCCGCAAGAGGGCTACCGGATTCACACATTGTGAGAGCCACGGCTGATGATGGCTCCGTGCTTGGCGGCTTGGAAGTAGAGCCAGCCCTCGAGGATGACGATGGGGCCGGGTTTTCCATAGTATC
>Ga0208717_1000032_pt1 | contig 101945 bp, 93 predicted proteins | sample NGESurF53shallow_FD_184489 | JGI IMG/M metagenome (GOLD analysis project Ga0208717, IMG submission 184489) | Arctic peat soil microbial communities from Barrow, Alaska - NGEE Surface sample F53-3 shallow (SPAdes) | ecosystem: Environmental > Terrestrial > Soil > Wetlands > Peat ... | reverse complement strand
CCTCCAACAAGCCATCTCCGAGGCCATCCCATCCATCTCATCCAGCAACGCCCAAGCCTGGTTCCATCACTGCGGTTACGATATACACCTATAGGAGAAATGCTATAGCCAAGGCGGAACGCAGGTCCCTCGACTTCGTCATTGCTTTGCAATGACTTCGCTCGGGATGACTGTGGTTTTATGGAACAGGCTGTTCCGATCCGATATAGCTTAGGTGGCGATTGGAACGGAACGCTCCGCATCGCCGGGCGCTGGCGCTGCCGGGCGGCTGCGCTGCGCTTCGAGGAAGGCCACGACATCGTCCATTCCCAGGCCGGTTTTTGAGGAGACTTCAAAGATGTGCATCCCCGGACGCACGCCCTGAATGTTCGATCGTGCCGCCCCGACGTCGAACTCCGCCGCTGCCGCCAAATCCATTTTGGTGATGATGGCGGCATCGGAGCTGTTGAAGATGGTGGGGTATTTGAGCGGCTTGTCTTCGCCTTCGGTCGCCGAAAGCAGCACAAAACGAAGCTGTTCTCCCAGGTCGTAGCTGGACGGGCAAACCAGATTGCCGACATTTTCAATAAATAGAAAATCGACGGACCCGATGTCCCAGGACGCGAGCGCCTTTTCCACCATCTGCGCATCAAGGTGGCAGATGGTGCCAGTGGTGATCTGCTTTACATTCGGCGTTGCCCGTTGCAGCCGGGCCGCGTCGTTCTCGGTGGCGAGGTCGCCGACCAGTGCGGCCACGCGGTACTGGGACGCCAACCGGCCAAGCAGCTTCTCCAGGAACGCGGTTTTGCCGGAGCCGGGGCTCGATACCAAGCCCACCACACAAGTGCCCTGACGCTCAAAATTTTCCCGCAGCGCACGGGCCAGCAGATCGTTCTGCTTGAGCACCTTGGCCCGCACTTCAACGATGCGCGTGGTCATGCGGCGACCTCCAGGGATGCGACTTCAATCTCGCGGCCGGTGATGATTTCCTGCGCGGGAACCAGGCACTCCGGACAGCAAAGCTGGTAAGGGGAAACCGGCGTGCGTTGTCGGTCGCATTGCGGGCAGTGGATGAGAAGCGGAACGGACTCGATTTCCAGACGCGACCCTTCAAGCGGCGTGCCGGCGCAGGCAAGCTCGTAGGAAAACAGCAGGGCATCTTTGTCCACACCGGCAAACACGCCGAGCCGAAGGTGGACAACCTCAACTTTGAGGCCGCCGCGGCTTTCCGACTCTTCCACGATTCGGTCGATCATGCTGAGTGCGATCGACAGCTCATGCATGCAAAATCCTTTTTGCGATCCAAGCTGCTACATGTTTCTCAGTCGGAAGTAGCGTTTCAGGTCCGGGGCTACAGCGACCACGATCGCAGTTGCAAATACGCCGAGTGCACACAACACAGCAATACCGCTCATATCGAGTTTGGTCATCGTGTCACCTCTTGAGTTTTTTCCGCTTCGTCTTGCCGCTCTACAGCACCACATACGCTTTTTTTCTCGCAAAGGATGTTTTTCGCCAATGCTTCCGCCATATCGGCGCCCGCTTCGATCGCATTCTGTACGGGCTCCGACAAACCCATTCTGCCTTCCAGTTCATCGCCGAAATCCTTCGGCTCGCAGCCGACGACAAGCACTCGCGCCGCGATGGTTCCCATGGAAGCCGCCAGATACAGCACCCGCACCGGATCCATTCCGTGCGGATTCATCGTCATATCGGGCGATGAAGGATTCGCGAGTCTGGCGAGATCAGGTTCCATAGTATACAGCGTCCCCGGAGCATCGCCGCGGGGCAATGCGTCCACAAGGATCACGGCGTCCCAGGGATCGAGCAGGGCATAGGCCAGATCGAAGCCGCGAATGCCGAAATCGCGAACCGACACCCCCTCGGGCAGGGTTCTCTTCGCGAGCGTACGAGCAACCTCGACGCCGAAGGCATCATCGCCCAGAAAGATGTTTCCAATGCCCGCAATGAGGACGGTTGCGCTCATGCGCTGCTTTCCTCCAGCACCGGTTCGATTTCTTCTGGGGAAAAGAAGAAGCGGTGTCCGGGCTGGCGCATCATGCCAAATTCCCGGCCCGGATCGTCGTCGAGCACCACGGCGAAATGGATTTGGTCGTCGAAATCCTGCTCGATGGCTTCTATGACGGCGACCTTCCCGGCCAGGGCCATGTCCATGATGTCCGCCTGCTTTTGCGGCCACAGCCGAACGCGGTCGCCGACGCGCAATTCGATACCGAAAACGCGCACACTCTGCGGCCCCTGCTTGGCCTCTTCAAGCGGGTTCCATTCGCCATTTCCGAACTCGCCGTTCCCAAACTCGCCATTCACGACGTGCCTCCGCGAATTTCCCGCATGCCGCGGATGACGCCATGCGCCTTGATCATATTTTCCGCTGTCAGCGACTCAGTCCGCTCCAGGATGCGCCGCGCCAGGGGATCGCCGTGGCGCATCTCCTCTTTTTCCGCGTCGCTCAAGGTCAGCACGCGCAAGGCGAGCATCTCGTCCATCTCCGTGCCGTCGAAGAAATCTCCCTCACTCTCCGGGGCGATTTTCGGATAATCGTACAGAATGATGGGAGAGCACAGCATCATGCTGCGATCGGGTTCGTTGCCGGCCAGCACCGGAAACACACCGACATTTTGGCAGCTCGCGACCGCCTCGCGATAGCTCTCCGGCGGGTCCAGCAGAGAAACGAAATTGCCCCGCTCGATCCCCAGTAAAACGTGGGCAGAGACAAACGACAACGGGAGGGCCTCTTCGCGCGTGGCGTCCGCACCGCTCGGAAGCGGATTGTCGTTCTCGATTTCGATATGGATTTTGCGGGCCCCGTCCGGCAGCGCCGATACCTCAGCACGCAGTTCGATTTGCAAGTCGGCCGGGCGCCGACCCTCCGGCACAGTGGCCGCTGCCTGCACCGCGAACGAACGAGCCAGAGGCTGTTCGAGCAGTTCGTCCAGTTGCAGCGTACAAATGGTGCAGCGCTCGATGGCCTCGTCCCATTCGAGCGACGGATCTGAGAGCCCATGCATACCGTCACTCGCAGAAGATGCTTCCTTCTGCTGGCGAAGAAGCTGGAGGAACTGAATCTTCAAGTCGAGACAGGCATTCTCCGGCCCTGCTTCCGCCACGCACTCGGCGACCAGACGGAACGGCTCTGGCGGACGCTGGGCCTCCGCGTAGATTCGCGGATAAAGGGTACCGAAATTCCAGCGCTGGCGATTCTTGATGGAGCTCGCCCGGTAGGGATAGAGAATGTATCCCTCGTAGAGAATGGCGGCGGCAATTTTTTCCACTTCGGCGAAGTTCACGCCTCCACCTCCGCTTCCTTGTCCGCCGCCAAAGCGCGGGCAATGGCCTGCTCCCAGGTAGGCAGCCCGTGGCGCATTTTGTATTCATAGAGCTGATTGAACGCATCCCGCTGCAGGCAAAGCCAGGCTGAGTTGGGATAATGCAGGTCGATCATCTCCTTCCACACGGAGACAGGCAGTCGGAAATTCGCCTCCCGGTTCCACGGGACCTGCGAAATCTGGAGGGCGCCCTCTTCGTCCTGGTAAAAGATGGTTCCGCTGAACATCACGCACAACGGAATCTCACCGGAGTCGAGGCCATGGAAATACTTTGTCACGGCAACGTTGAAATCGAACGTGCACGGTAGCTCGAGATCGACCCGCGCCTCGCCGGTGAATCCCGGCACGGCAACGCTGGTGTTCATCCACAGCATGGGGCGGACAGTACGGCCCCAGCGCTCGGGCTCGCCGAACAGGTCGTGAAGCCGTTCGCGTTCCCTGGGAACATAGCTGCGCCGAGCGGGTTCAATCTGCACCTGGCAGCGGAGCGTGAGGGAGTGGACCGCCTCAGTCGCCGGAACATTCTCGATGCGCATCTTCAACGCAATCAGCGGCACGGCGGCATGCGGCACCGCCTCCGCGCCATCGATGGAAAAATGTAGCTCAGGCACGGGCAGGCTCCCGCACATCGGTGCTGCGCGCCTTCAGGTCCGCAAAGAAGCGGTGAATTTCCTTCCACACTTCCGTGCCGCCGGAAAGACCGCGCCAGTGCATCCGGATCAGGCCGACCAGCCGAAAACACTCGTCGATAGTAACGATGTAATATTCCGGTGTCTCCACGCGATTGACCAGAAACGTTTCCACATCCGGCTCCATGGTTTCGAGCGCCGGGTGGGCGGCGGCGATCTCGGTCCAGGCATCGAGGCTAAGCAGCGATTCAATGGCCCCGGCCGGGCTGGGATACATGGCCATCATCTTGCCGGCCGCGCTGTCGCGATAGAAAAATGCCAGGTTGATGGGAATCATCAACGATTCCCATTGCAGGTCGGCCATTTCAAAGTCCACCAGTGCGCGAATGCGACGCGGCACGCGCAGAAAATGCGCGCCGGCCTGGCCGCAGAAGAGAATCGCGCAGCCGTCGCAGGAGCACAGAATCTGCCGCTTCTTCGGATCGAGCAGGTGCGGATGTGACGGGTAAAGCTCGGCACTGCACAACTCGCAACGCTCCGTCGCCGAGCGTTTGCGCGCGAACTGGCGCAGGAACGAGGGCGTCGGCTGGCGCTCCCCCCCATTGCCTGGAGCGTCTTCGCTCATTGGAGTCATGCGGGAGGCAGGCTCGGCATCCGCGGATCGATTGGGCCGCGGTTATCCACATTGATGCCGGTGGCGTCGCCGGCTTTGCGCGTCGCGCGTTGCGCCAGCGGCTTGGCGCGCTCTTCGCCTTTGGCTACGCCTTTTTCGTGGGAGTCGCGGGTCGAGTTATCCATCGAAATTCTCCTTGTGCTGCGAAAACTACTTTAGGACGACAAGTTCAGGGCTGCCTTTTGGAGCGGCGGCGGCGTTCTCGGCGACAATTTCCACGATGTCCGGCGCCGCCTCAAAAAGAGCGTCTTCCACGGCGGTCTTCAGCGTCAGAGAGGAAGAAGGACAACTGCCGCAACTGCCGCGCAGCCCCAGCCGAACGATGCCGTCCCGTACGCTCACCAGGTCGACATCTCCACCGTGCGACTGGAGATACGGCCGCACTTTCTCAATCCCACGCGCGACCCTTGTTTCCATGTCGTCCGGATGCAGACCATGCAGGAGCAACATGCTCGACACCAGATCGTCCGCCAAGGCCCGATCCAGCGCCTGCTCCCCTTCCGGGGTTGCAGCGATGGCGGTGAGCATGCGCTCGAGCGCGGCGCCATGCAACTCCACCACAGACTGCACCAGGTCGAGCGCGGTGGCGCGCAGTTCCGGATCGCCGGCGCTCTGAAGCCGCGCCGCCAGCTTCTCGACGCGCTCCGTCTGCACGCGGAACTCTCCCCGCTGCGGCGCAGCGATCGAATCACTGCCCGCCGTCTGCGCGCTGGCCGCCATTAATCCTGCCCTGCCACGCCGAACATAGGCGAGTGCTGAGTCTCGAGAATCTTCCCGTCGCCAAGGTACATATGGACGCCGCACGGCAGGCACGGATCGAAACTGCGGACGGCGCGCATGATGTCGATACCCTTGAACTTATCGGGCCCGTTTTCTTCAAAGATCGGGGTGTTCTGCACCGCGTCTTCATACGGCCCCGGAGTGCCATAGATATCGCGCGGGTTCGCGTTCCACGGCGTCGGCGGATAGGGGTGGTAGTTGGCGATCTTTCCCTCGCGAATAACGACGTGGTGCGACAAAACGCCGCGAACCGCTTCATGGAAGCCGCAGCCGATCGCTTCTTCCGGCACCTTGAAGTCCGACCAGGTCGCGCTGCGGCCTGCCTGCAGCTCCGCCAGCGCTTTCTCGACAAAATAGAGCGCTGTCGCCGCCGCGTAGGCCTGGAAGTAGGTGCGCGCGCGATCGCGTTCGATGGCGTTGCTCCACTTGGGGATCTTCCATTCGAACTCGGTTTCCGGCAGCATGGCTGTCTTCGGCAGATTGATCTTGACGCTGTGGCCGGTGGCCTGCACGTAGCCGATGTCGACCAGCCCGGAGAGGGCCGTCGACCACAGCCGCGCGATGGGTCCGCCGCCGGTGTCTAGCGCGAGATGGTCTCCTGTGCGCTGGTCGAGCCAGCGCGGCGACATCACCCAGGTGTAGTTGCCGCCGAAGTCGCGCTTTTGGGGCCGCGGAATCGTCGTCTGGTTCCACGGGTGGCGCTTGTCGACGGGATTGCCCAGCGGGTCCTTGGGGACAAAGGTCTCCGAACTCTGCCAGTCATCGTAATAGGAGCTGCCCAGCAGAATGCGGATGTTCAGATTGATATCGACCAGGCTGTTCGTCACCAGTTCGCCATCGACGATCACGCCGGGAGTGACGAACATTTTCCGTCCCCACTCGGCCATATTTTTGTAGGTGTAGTCGCAGTGGTCGGGATCGTTGTAGGAGCCCCAGCAGCCGAGAAGGACCCGCCGCTGGCCGACCTTCTCATATCCGGGTAACGCCTCATAGAAGAAGTCGAACAGGTCGTCGTGCAGCGGAACGACCTTCTTCATGAACTCAACATACTTCATCAGCCGGACCAGGTAGTCGGTGAACAACTGGATGGTTGCCACCGTGCCCACACCGCCGGGGTACAGCGTGGAAGGATGCACATGCCGCCCTTCCATCAGGCAGAACATTTCCCGCGTCATGCGGCTCATGGCCAGGGTCTCGCGATAAAACGATCCGGTGAAGGGATTCAGCGAGGTCATGATGTCGGAGATGTTGCGGAAACCGTGCTTGTCCGCGTTGGGCGATGGCGTCGATTGCGCCTTGTCCCACACTCCGGGATTGGTTTCCTTGACCATCTGCTCGCAGAAGTCGACGCCGACCAGGTTGTCCTGAAAGATGTTGTGATCGAACATATACTCGGCGGCTTCGCCCAGGTTGACGATCCATTCCCCCAGGGCCGGCGGGCGCACGCCGAAGGCCATGTTCTGCGCGTAACAGGCACAGGTGGCGTGGTTGTCGCCGCAGATGCCGCAGATGCGGCTGGTGATGAAGTGGGCGTCGCGCGGATCCTTGCCCTTCATGAATACGCTGTAACCGCGGAAGATGGACGAGGTGCTGAAGCACTCGGCCACTTCCCTGTTGGCAAAGTCGATCTTGGTGAAAATTCCCAGGCTGCCTACGATCCGGGTGATCGGGTCCCAGTTCATCTCGACGAGATTGCGGTTGTTGCGCGCGACTTCCGACATCGGTTCCTGGATCGTTGCCATAGCATTTCCCTTTCGTCAGTAAGTGGTCGGCCGATAGCCGGTGGTGAGCCTGGTACCCGTATGACGCCATCTCGGCTCTTTGTTGACAGTCGCGTTGGTAATGCCGCGCAGCGCACGAATGGTGCGGCCGTAGACGCCGATGACGGTCGAGGACAGAGTACCGCCGGGCGGCTCGTCCATGAACGGCATGAACTTGTCCGGGAATCCCGGCATGGTGCAGCCGATGCAGATGCCACCCACGTTGGGGCAGCCGCCGATGCCGCGCATCCAGCCGCGCTTGGTCACATTGCAGTCGACCACCGGTCCCCAACATCCCAGCTTCACCAGGCATTTCGACGAACCGTATTCCGAGGCAAAATCGCCCTGCTCGTAATACGCGCCGCGGTCGCAGCCCTCATGCACGGTCTTGCCGAACAGCCATGTGGGTCGCAACTGCTTATCGAGGGGAATCATAGGAGCCAGGCCGGCGACCTGGTAGAGCAGATAGAGGACCGTCTCCATGAAATTGTCCGGCTGCACCGGGCACCCGGGAACGTTGATGATCGGCAGGCCGGCCTTGGAGCGCCAGTCCGCGCCCAGATAGTCCATCAGACCCATGCACCCGGTGGGATTGCCGGCCATAGCGTGGATGCCGCCGTAGGTGGCGCAGGTTCCGGCGCCGATAACGGCCGTGGCGTGCGGCGTCAGACGATCAATCCACTCGCAGGTCGTGATGGGCTGGCCTGTATCCGGGTTGGTCCCCATCGCGGCCCAATAACCCTCCGATTTGATCTTCTCGTTTGGAATCGAGCCTTCGACCACCAGCACGAACGGCTCCAGCCGGCCTGCCTCCGCTTCGTAGAAGAAGTGCATGAACTCATCGCCGTTTTCATACGCCAGCACCGGGTTATGCAGATGGACCTTGGGCAGTCCCGGGATGGCGCCCAGCAGAACGTCTTCAATGCTGGGCTGCTCCGCCGCGGTAACCGACACGCTGTCGCCATCGCAGCCCAGGCCGGCTGTGATCCACAGGATGTGAACATCGGAAACGGCGGGCGGCTTGGTGATCTTGCTAACTTTCTCCGGCATAGAATTCTCCTTCGACCCGAAATTCTGCGCTTTTCGTTGTGATGCAAAGCTTGCGACCCGCGGACACGCAAATGTTCGCAGACCCAGGAGGAGAGACGGGGAGACACAAAAATCGACGGGTGGGAAATGGCAAAGCGGGATGGTGGAAACAGGCCAAGGGATGAAACCTCGATCCTTCGGACAAGACGCCCGGACGCCCAACTTCAAATACGGGAAAACGTTACGCCCGCCGCTTGGGCCATGTCAAACCTTGTTGTGGCCTTAAAAAATCTCCGCTTCTACGAGGTGAAGGAAAATTTCAAGCGGGTGAATCCGGACATCGAAATCAAACGTATATGTCTGGACAGCGACGACGGCAGGCACGTCGACGGCCTCGAAAAACGCTACAATTCGCTCCATATCAGTCTCAATCGACAAGACAGATCATTCTTCCCCTGCTTTGGAGGCATCCATGTGTTTTTCAGCGACGGCAAATTTTACCGGCAGCGTGGTGATCGGCGCGGTCGGTGTAGCCACCCTTCGGGAAGTGCGCCATCGGCGCGCGTTTCTGTTCGGGTCAATTCCGCTCCTGTTTGCCCTGCACCAATTCATCGAAGGCTTCGTGTGGCTGGGGCTCGACGGCCGCATGTCGGCGGCCACGGCGCACGACATGGGCGCGGCCTTTGTGTTGTACGCGCAAGGGCTGCTGCCCTTCCTGCTGCCGCTTAGCGTGTATATCATTGAGCCGACGCCGCACCGACGAAAACGTATGCTTCCCTTCGTGCTGCTGGGAGGCGGCCTTACGCTCTATACCCTGTGGGGGCTCACGGCGTTTCCGCTTTCCGTCTATGCCCGCCATCACGGCATCGTCTACAGCAATCCGGCCACCACCGTCGCGGCGGTCGCGGTGCTCTACGTGATCGCCACTTGCGGAGCGCTCTTCTTCTCCGGCTTTCGCTATCTGATTATCTTCGGGATCGCCAACTTCATCGGACTCACGGTGGTCGCAATCGTGATGTCCTACGCCTTCACGTCGGTGTGGTGCGCGTACGCAGCGGTCGCCAGCGTCATCATTTATTTCCATTTCCGCCACCGCAGAGACATGCCGCCCGTGGCGTATCCGGCGCGCGCCTAAGAGAAAACTTCGTATCGCAAGATGGCGGCGTGGAAATACCTTTAACAGATGCGCGGCAACTGCTCGCCGAACATGACATCCAGCACCCGGGTTCCACCGACGCTGGTGGTCATCAGCACCATGCCTGGGTGTTCTTGAATCACTTCTCCGATGAGGACGGCGTCCCGCCCCAGCGCATGGTTGCGCATCTGCTGGAGCACGTCTTCCGCCATCTCCGGCGCAACGATCGCGATCAGTTTGCCTTCATTGGCGACATACAGAGGATCGAGGCCAAGGACTTCGCATGCGCCCTGCACGGTCTCCCGCACGGGAATCGACTGCTCGCGCAAGCGCATCCCAACACCGGCTCGCTTGGCAATTTCGTTCAGCGTCGTCGCCACCCCACCCCGCGTGGGGTCGCGCAGGCAGTGAAGGAAATCCACTCGGCCCTCGGCGGATGGAATGTCCAACATCGTCGCCACAAGCCCGTTCAACGATGCGCAATCGCTCTCGATCACACCTTCGAACTCCAGGCCCTCGCGCTGGGACATGATGGCCATTCCATGGTCGCCGATATAGCCGCTCAAGATGATCTTGTCCCCCGGGCGGGCACGATCGGCAGAGATATGGACGGCACTCTCGATGACACCGATGCCGGTTGTGGTGATGAAAATCTGGTCGCCCTTGCCGCGATTCACCACCTTGGTGTCGCCGGTGACAAATTGGACACCAGCCTCGTCGGCGGCAATACGCATGGACTCGACGACCTGGCGCAGGTCATCGGTGGCCAGGCCCTCTTCCAGGATGAATGCGGCAGAGAGATACAGCGGGCGGGCGCCGCTCATGGCAAGATCGTTCACTGTTCCATTGACTGCGATTCGTCCGATATCGCCGCCGGGAAAGAAGATCGGAGTGACGACAAAAGAGTCGGTGGTAAAAGCGAGCCGCGCGCCGTTGATGGTAACTACGGCCTGGTCGTCCAGCTTGTCCAGAACGGGATTGGAAAATGCGGGAAGAAAAACCTTATCGATCAACTCGGAGGTGAGCTTACCGCCGCTGCCATGCCCCAGCACAATCTCCTTGTGGTGGAACACGGGAAGGGGGCAGGAACCGAACAAAGCGGAGACATCTCCGTTGGCCGCGGGATCGATCGCAGCGCCGTGCTTGGTTTCGTCGATGTCAAACCCACTCATCAGGTAATGTCCTCTTCGCCCATCGAGATGTGAATCAGGTCCCACAGAACATGCAACAGGATGACGTGCGACTCCTGGATGCGATGGGTACTGAAACTTGGCACAGTAAAGCAGTACTCGGCCGCGCCCGCCAGGCGACCTCCATCCTTACCGGAAAATGCGATGGTTAGGATGCCTTTCCGCTGGGCGGCTTCGAGAGCGTAAATCAGATTGGGGGAATTGCCGCTGGTCGAGATGGCAATTGCCATGTCGCCGGGCTTGGCCTGCAACTCAATCTGATCAACAAAAATGCGCGCGTAGTCCTTGTCGTTGGCAATCGCAGTAATCACCGCCATTTGGCTCACAAGGTCGATCGCCGGCAAGGCGCGCCTCTTCTCGTGGATGGGATGGATGAACTCCACCGCAATATGTTGCGCATCGCAGGCGCTGCCGCCGTTGCCCATCACCCAGAGTTGATGCCCTGCGAGAAAGCGCTGCCCCATTTTCTCAGCGAGCTCGCCGATCGAGGCCGCATATTGATCGAGAAATTTCTCCTTGACCTCGACAGACTCCTTGCATTTATGCATCACGATGCCGTGCCAGTCATGGTGTTGCCCCGCCCCATTTCCGGAGACAGTGCTGAGACTGGGATTTTCCGTCATGCCGCACCTCCTGCCAGGGAAGCGACCTCAGTGTGCTGGGTCGTCTCCCTGTGTTTTTCGAGATGCCGACCGTACGCATAGTAGGCGGCACACGCGCCCTCGGCGGAGACCATGGTTGCGCCCAGCGGTTGCTGGGGCGTGCAGATGGTTCCAAACACCGGGCAATCGTGCGGCTTTTTAATTCCGCGCAGAATCTTGCCGCTGATGCAGACTTCGGGCTCTTTGGTGTCGATTTCCTTTACATCGAAGAGCTTCTCCGCATCATGCTCGCGGAACTCCCATCGCAGCTTGTAGCCGCTCTTGGGGATGATGCCGATGCCTCGCCATTTGCGATCGGCTATTTCAAACACGCTGGCGACCAGCTTCTGCGCCGGCACATTGCCGTCGCGGTTCAGAATGCGGGAGTATTCATTCTCCACCACCGCGCGGCCCTGCTCCAGTTGGCGGATGGTCATTAGAGTTCCCTGAAGAATATCGAGCGGCTCGAATCCAGTGATCACGATGGGCACCTTGAATCGTGCGCTCAGCGGCTCATACTCGCGGTATCCCATCACCGCGCAGACGTGGCCGGGGCCCAGAAATCCCTGCACGCGATTCAACGGCGACTGCAGGATGGAGGCAATCGACGGCGGCACCATGACATGCGACACAAGAATGGAAACATTCTTCACCCCTTCCTTCTGGGCGCGATAGACGAGCATCGCATTTGCGGGTGCCGTGGTTTCGAATCCGATGGCGAAGAAAACAACCTTTTTGTCGGGATTGGCGCGCGCGATTTTCAAGCAGTCCAGCGGGGAGTAGACGATGCGTACATCGCCGCCCCGCGACTTGATGGTGAATAAATCTCCATCCGATCCCGGCACCCGCAGCATGTCTCCGAACGAACAGAAAATGACATCCGGCCGTTGCGCAATGGCATGGGCCTTGTCAATCATCTCCAGCGGGGTCACACAGACAGGGCAGCCGGGGCCGTGAACCAGCTCGATGCCCTCCGGCAAAAGATGATCGATGCCATGCTTGACGATGGAATGAGTCTGGCCGCCACAGACCTCCATCAGCACCCAAGGCTTGGTTTGCGTGCGTCGTATCTCGTCCACAATTTTCGCGGCCACGACGCCGTCGCGGTATTCATCCAGATATTTCATCGCTGCCCCTTTCCAGGCTCGATCTTCTCGGGCTCGATTTCTTCCACCACCGGCGACTCCAGCTCGGTCAACTGGTTCAGTTCGCTCAGCGCCTGATACGTACGCGCCGCCTCTTCCTCATCGATGCGGCTGATGGCGAAGCCCACATGAACAAGAACGTAGTCGCCCACCTGCGTCTCCGGAACATACTCCAGGCAGGCCTCGCGGACGATGCCGCCGAACTGCACCTTCGCCATGCGCATGCCGCGTTGATCGAACGCTTCCACCACCTTGCCGGGTATTGCCAGACACATATCAATCTCCCCGCCGCAGCCGCTCGTTGGCGATCACAGCCTGACCTAAAGCGATGCCGCCGTCGTTAGCAGGCACCGTGGCCTGTAAGAATACTCCAAACCTACGGCGCTCGAGTTCCGCCGCCGTGCGCTCCAGCAATGTCACGTTCTGAAATGTCCCTCCGGTCAGGCACACGCGATCCAGCCCGTCGCCGGATCGGATGCGCTCGCAGACTTCAACAATTGCAGCGCTCAGCGTGTTGTGAAAGCACGCCGAAATCTCTCCTGCCTTTCTGCCGCGAGCCAGATCGGCCGCAATTTCTGCAATCATCGGGCGAAAATCGAGCACCAGCGGCTCGCCGTCGGCAATCTCGAATCCATAGCGCCGCTCGATCCCCTTGGTGGCAATGGTCTCCAACGCAATCGCGGCCTGCCCTTCGAACGTCACTTCGCCGCCAATGCCGACCATCGCGGCGACCGCATCGAAGAGCCGTCCGCAGGAAGAAGTCTCCACGGTCTGCAGTTGGCGCGTTAGCATCCTGTCCACCACCGCCATCTGCTTTTCCGGGATGGTTTCAAAGCATGCCATTTCCTGTGGCAACTGCGCGCCAAACGTGTCCCGCAAATAACTGAGCGCCATCCGCCAGGGCTGTCGCACCGCTGCGTCACCGCCCGGCAGCAGCACATTGCGCAGATGGGCGCGGCGCTCGAACCCGGCAAAGTCCGCAACCAGAAATTCTCCGCCCCAGATGCGGCCGTCCGTCCCATAACCAGTGCCGTCGAAGGCCACGCCAATCACTTTGCCGCGCAGATGGTTCTCCGCCATGCAACTGGCAATATGGGCATGATGGTGCTGCACGCCGATTCTTCGCTCTAACCCACAGGCGAGCGCCATTCGCGTGCTGCGATATCCCGGATGCAGATCGTATACGGCCGCGCGCGGTTCCACTTTGAATAGATGCATCATGCGAGCCAGCGTTTCCTCGAAGAACCGCTGCGCCTCATAATTTTCCAGGTCGCCGATATGCTGGCTGAGAATCGCATACTGTCCCTTGGTCAGGCAGAAGGTGTTCTTCAGCTCGCCGCCGAAGGCCAGCAATTCTGTCATGGGAATTCCAAGATCGATCGCCTGCGGAACATAGCCGCGCGAACGCCGCAGCACCCGCTCCCAGCCGGCGAAGACGCGCGCCACGGAATCGTCGACCCGCATTGCGATATCGCGGTTGTGCAGCAGAAACCAATCCGCAACGCCGCCCAGTCGCGAGAGCGCCTCCGCATTCGAAACCACGATGGGCTCCTCGCTGCGATTGCCACTGGTCATCACCAGCGCGGCGAATTCCGAGTCGTCATCCGGCGAATCGCTGAACAGCAGGTAATGCAGCGGCGTATAGGGCAGCATGATGCCGACCGTGTCGTTGCCCGGTGCGATGGCCTCGGGCAGTTCCGCCCCCGGCAGCCGCCGCAGAACGATGATTGGCCGGCGCAGGTGCACCAGCGCCGCTTCTTCCTCCGCGGAGACAGCGCACAGTTTTCGGATCGCCTCCACATCCCGCGCCATTAAAGCAAACGGCTTGGCGGGACGGCGTTTTCGCCGCCGCAACTCGGCGACTGCCGCGGCGTTCCTTGCATCGCAGGCCAGCAGAAATCCGCCCAGCCCCTTCACCGCAAGAATTTTTCCTTCGCGCAGCAATTTTCTTGCCCGATCGAGAACCGGTAGCGAATCCCTGTCCCCAAACGAGACGTCTTTGAGCGATGCCCCCGTGGGAACCAGCGCGAGTGACGGCCCGCACACCGCGCATGCATTCGGCTGGGCGTGGAACCTGCGGTCTGTGGGATCGTGATATTCCGCCGCGCATTCGGCGCACATGGTGAACTTCGACATGGTCGTCGTCGCGCGGTCGTAGGGGATGTCCTGAATGATGGTATAGCGCGGGCCGCAGTGGGTGCAGTTGGTGAAGGGATATCCATGGCGGCGATTCGCGGAGTCGCCAAAGTCGCGCCAGCAGGGCTCGCAGGTCCCCGCGTCGGGAGACACCAGGACGAACTCGCCCGCCTCCTGCTGGCTATGGAGGATCAAAAATTCCGCTTCGCCGCGAAGATCGCAACCGGAGACGGCAACGTTAGCCACCTCCGACAGCGCGGGTGGGCCGGTTCGCAGCGTGGTGAGGAACGCTTCCACGGCGGACGCCGGGCCTTCCACTTCGATCGTCACACCGGCGGACGAGTTGAAGACGAAACCCGCGAGGCCGAGCGCCTTGGCTGCGTTATAGACGAAGGGACGGAACCCCACTCCCTGCACAATCCCGCGCACCTGAATGTGCTTGCGAACATGCATCGCGGAGGGTGAACTCACCGTGTCTCCCTTCAGCCGTTCAATTCCATCTCATCGTAGCGCCGCCATTTATAGATGGAGACGGACACGATCCAGCTCAACGCGAACAACCCGACAATGCAATAGCCGAGCGTGCCGAAGTTTTCATTTAGCTTGCCGATGGTGTCCCAGAACGCCCCGCGGCCGTGAAACTCCACCGCCAGCAGGCCCAGGGCTTCAATGCCGCCCACCAGGATGGCCACCATGGCCGAGACCACGGTGATGGTCATGTTGTAGTAGAGCTTGCGGATGGGCTTGACGAAGGCCCAGCCATAAGCGCCCAGCATCAGGATGTTGTCGGTGGTGTCGATTAGGGACATACCGGCGGCAAACAGTACCGGGAAGACCAGGATGGACACCATTGGAAGGCCCTTCGATGCCTCGGCCGCAGAAATTCCCAGCAGGCCGATTTCCGTCGCGGTGTCGAACCCCATCCCGAACAGGATTCCCAGCGGATACATGTGCCAGCTCTGGCGAATCATAGCGAACATGGGCCGAAACAGCCGCGAGAGGAATCCCCGGCCGCCCAGGAGCATGTCGAAGTCTTCTTCCACATATTGGCCACCGCGGCGCACGCGCCGAAAGGCCAGATAGACGGACCGCGCCACCACCAGGTTGACGATGGCGATGGCGAACAGGAAGAGCGTCGAAACCAGCGTACCCACCAGCCCGCCGATGTGCCTCACCGCGTCCAGCCGGTGCTGCAGCGAAAGCGCGGTGACGGCGATGGCGGCCGAGCCCAGTACCACCACCGTGGAGTGGCCGAGCGAAAACATAAATCCCACCGCGACCGGGCGCTTGCCTTCCTGCATCAGCTTGCGGGTCACGTTGTCGATGGCGGCGATGTGGTCGGCATCGACGGCATGGCGCAGTCCGAAGCTGTAGGCAAGAAACGCAGTCCCAAGCAGCACTGGAAAATGGCGGAACGCAACCACCGCCCACAACCATGCCACCACGTTGAAGGCCAGCAGGATGGCATAGATCGCCAGCACTTTGGCGCGGGTCCTTCCCGCACCGTCGCCCAGCCAACGTGAAATCGATCGCCTCATCTGTACAAAATCATGCGCCCGCGATGCGCGATCGCACGCTCGCCTTCCTTGTCATCGGCCGTTGGCGCAGCAGATGCACGCACATTGGCGCCACTGCCCACTCTAGCAGGCCGAACGGAGACCGCTCGCGATGCTGCTCATCCTGGATGAGACAAAGGACCGTTTTCAATCGTTCGAAAAAGAAGGGCACGGACATCAGCGGTTCAGGGCTGCAGCGGCTGCACCTCGCAGGATTCGGCGGCGACTGCAACCGGATGCTCCAGCGCTTCCTCTTCTGACTCCGAGGCTTTGGCGATGTTGCTCAAGGAAACATGCTCGAAGCGCGCCAGAATCAGACCAGCGGGAATGACGCTCAAAAACGTCACCGCATACAGCGTCAGGCCGCAGGCCGTGGCTGCCTCCGGCGACACGGCGAGGATCTTGATCAGCACCTGGATGATGGCCATTTGCGAGCCGCCGCCAACAACAGGCAACTGCAGCACGGAGCCCGCCAGACTGGCCGCCATCAGCACCACCGTCTGCGCCGCGGGAATGGAGGCGAGCGACGACAGACGGAAGGAATGCACGATCTCGACGTAGGCCAGCACGACCATTCCCCACACCAGGAAGGAATAGACCAGCACCAGGAGCAGATCCACCCATCCGCCGATGGCGTCCAGGCCAGTGCTGAAGGCCAGCACTTTTTCTTCCGCTGCCGCGCCGAACTTTTCCGAGATCGCACCGCCCACGCGCCGCACCACGCGCCCGATGCCGCCCCCGGCGACACGAATGGCAACCGCCAACACCGCCAGCCCCAGCGCTACGGCAATGCCGAGATATCCGAAGCGGCGAAAATCCGCGTGATAGGGCAGGTTGCGCACCGACGCGCTGAACGACAGCGTTCCCGCGATGATGGCCGCCGCCGCCAGCAGGTCGAACACGCGCTCCACCGTGTAGACGCCAAGCTGCGAGGTGAAGGTCAGCCTCTGCCGCCGCGCGACCAGATAGGGCCGCACAAATTCCCCCAGCCGGCCCAGCACCGCGACCGAGGTGAAACCGATAATCTGCGCCGGAATCATCTGCGCCGGCGTGGCTGGGCGGGAGCGGCGCAGGAACACGCTCCAGCGAAAGGCACGCGCAACGTAGGCGCCATAAATCAGTGCTACGCCGGCGGCAATGCGCCACCAGTTAATGGAATCGAAGGCACGGGCGAGCGCCGACCACTCGAAGCTCCTCCATGTGCGGAACTGGATGTAGACAAGGACGAGAAGCACGGCAGAGACCACCGCCATCGCCAGCCATCGGTTTCGTTTCATGGAAGTTTGTCCGCTGTCCTTGCTCGAATTTGTCGGTTACGGGCGCGCGGCGATGGCCGCCATCTCGGCATGCGACGAAAGCCGAGAGTGCCGTTGCCGCGCCTCCCGGAGTTTGCGCCGGTTGTAGTCGTGGATCACTCGCTCCACATAACGCCGCGTCTCCGGATAGGGTGGGATGCCGCCAAAGCGATTTACCGCCGCCGGACCGGCGTTGTACGCGGCCAGCGCCAGCGCAAGATTGTCGTGGTAATACATCAGCAGCGCGTCGAGGTACGTGGTGCCGCCGGCCACGTTCTGCGCCGGGACAAAACTGTTGCCGACGCCCAGGTCCTTCGCCGTCGCCGGCATCAACTGCATCAGCCCCCGTGCGCCTACGCGCGATACCGCGCCGGGATGGCCGCCGCTTTCCGCATGCACCACGCTGGCCAGCAGGTCGGGGTCGAGATGGTGCTCCGCGCCAGCCTGGTCCAGCAACGCCGCCAACTGCGCCGGAGTCGGCGCGGCCAGAGATATCGGCGATGCCGGTTTTGCCGGAGCAACTGCCGGCTTCGCCTGGACGGCGGGCACCGTGGCTCTGCCGACGATATCCGTAGCGGCCACATCCAAATAGTTGTCGTCCGACGGCGTCAGATAAAGCCGGACCTGCCCATTAAGATTTTTCTGGTGATCGCAAACCAACTGGGAGCCGTTCCGCAGGGTGACACGCTCGGCGCCATACAGGGCCGGAGGAGAAGCCGCGAGCAGCAGCCCGATCCCGCTTACCAGCGCGCTCCTGTGCAGTCGATTCATGCCCGTGCCTTGATGGAATTCAATCCAGTTCAATCTCCCGGAACAGCGACCGGTTCCAGCTTGCCGGCCCCGTGCGCCGACCCTTCCAGCATACGCAGAATGGCCTGCGCCGCGCCATCTTCCTCGTTGCTGCTAGTCACCGCCCAGCCCCGCATTGCCGCCATTTCCAACAGGGCGGCGGCGGCATTCGCCATGACCACCGGCCGGCCGGCGAAGGCCAGCATGTCGGCATCGTTCATGTTGTCCCCGATGCAGACAATCTCCGCTGCATCGATTCCCCGCTCGCGAGCGAGCGCGGCCACGGCGTTTCCCTTGGAACAACCGGCCGGCATCAAATCCACGATCGAGAGATCGCGCGCCGCGTATACCGTTTGATGGACCGCCAGCCCCTGCCGCAACCGCGCCGCCATGGGCGCGGGATCGTCGAGCACGGCCATCGCCTCTTCCATCTGCCGCAGGGTGCCGCAGATCATCGCCTGGATTGGCTCCTCGCCCGCGTCGAAGGCGCGCTCCAGCGGCAGGAAGCATTCGATCTCGTGGGCGTTCGAGTCCACCCAGCGCGGAATCCGGCGATGCAGCGCGTCGATGTCTTCGACCACCAGCGCGCCCGGGCCGGTTCGATCGAAAGTAAAAATGAGCGAATCGCGGCAGGCCGTGAGCTGACGACATAGCAGCAGAGCGGTCGCGACCGGCATACTCAACCGCTGCTTGCGCTCCCCGGCGACGGTGCAGGCAATGGCGCCATTCGAACTGATCAGAATGGTCTCGAGATCGAGTCCAGAACCGAGCGCCATCGGCTGTAGAACGGATGCGGCAAAGCTATGCCGCCGTCCGGTGGCGAACACGATCTCCACTCCTTGCTCGACCGCCAGGCGTAGTGCGGCGACCGTCGCGGCAGTCATGATTCCCTGTCCGTTCAACAGCGTCCCGTCCAGGTCGCAAACCAGCATTCGAGGACGTTCCAGCAGAGGTTCAAAGGTGGGAAATGGCATGATTCCAGTGTAATCGGCGAGAATGAAAGGAGCGGAATATTCTTCCCCTCGGCACAGGTGGATGGAACTCCCTGGAAAACGGGTCAGGAGGCAATCGCAATGAACCAAGCATCGCCGGAAACCTGCCCCCATTGTGGGCAGCCGATCCACCGGAAAAACGCCGAAGAATCTCCCGCGCAGGAACAAGGGCGAGCGCCGGAGATTGACCATCGCGGAGTTCCCCTGCCCAGCCGGACGCTCCTCGGCGGCGTCATCGTTCCGCAGTAACGGAAAACATATTCCATGACAGAACGCCTCTATCCCGCCGACTCCTTCCTGAGAGAGTTCGACGCCACCGTGACGGAAATTCAGGAATTGTCCCACCGCGACGGCCGGTCGCTGTGGCGGCTGGCGCTCGACCGCTCCGCGTTTTATCCCACCGGCGGCGGACAGCCGCACGACATTGGCCACCTGGTCGCCACGGCGCGCAGCGGCGCGGAGTTAACTGCGGAGATCATCGGCGTGGAGGAAGACGAGCAGGGCGAGGTCTGGCACCACACGGCCAAGCCCCTTGCGCCCGGCACATCGGTGCGCGGAGTCGTCGACTGGACGCGGCGGCTCGACCACATGCGGCAGCATTCTGGCCAGCATCTTTTGTCGGCCACTTTTTTTCAGGTCTGCGGCGCGCCCACGGTTTCCTTTCATCTGGGCGAGACGGTTTCGACCATCGATTTGGCAACCGAAAAACTGCCGGCCGAAACCTTGCTGCGGGTTGAGTCGCTCGCCAATGGGATCATCGCCGACGATGTTCCGTTTACCGTCGCGATCGTCCCCCACGCCCAGGCGGAAGCGTGGCTGGCATCGGGGGATCTCCGCAAACTTCCGCCGCGCGCCGGAGATTTTCGCATCGTGCAAATTGGGGTGGGCAACGACTGCGCCCCGTTCGACCGCAACGCCTGCGGCGGAACGCATGTCGGCTCCAGCGGCCAGATTGGCGGACTGCATCTGCGCGGCATGGAAAAGGTGCGCGAGGGCTGGAGGGTCGAATTTGTCTGCGGACTGCGGGCAGTGCGAGCGGCACGTGGCGATTTTCAGGCGCTCACCGAGGCTGCGCGGAACCTCTCCGTCGGACTGGAGGAGGTTCCGGAGGCCGTGGCGCGAATGCAGACGGAAGGAAAGCAGAGCGCGAAAAAAATTGAGGCGCAGGGTTTGGAGCTGGCGCAGTTCCGCGCGGCGGAGCTGGTCCGCCAGACCCCGGTTGAAAACGGTCTTCGGGTCGTCCGGCTGGTTCTCTCGCCGCCAGGTGCGGACAGCCCGGCCGAGGCAAAATTGCTGGCCAGCCGGCTGACCGCGCAGGCGAAATCGACGGTGGCGATCTTTGCGTGGCAGGCGGTTGAGGGAACCGCGCCGGCCACGGTGATTTTTGCCCGCAGCGCCGATGTAGCGCTCGATTGCGGCGCGGTTCTGCGCCAGGCGCTGGCTGAAAACAACGGGCGCGGCGGCGGATCGAAGGAAATGGCGCAGGGATCGGTGGCGCGGGAACAGGTGGCGTCCGTGATGGATGCGCTGGCGGCGCAGGCCAACTCCGCGAGATAAAGTTCCCGGTCAGCGTCAGGGAGCGGAGTGGATCCCGACAGCGGAGCGGAAGCTGAAGATGGCCAGCACCACGGTGATGGCGGCGATGGCGAGCACTGGGAAATCGAGTCCCCTGGCGAGGACAACGCCGAAGGCAATCACCAGAGCCAGCCAGCCCAGGCAGCCGCAGAAACTGATCCACGCCAGCATCCTGTCGCGCGGACGGCCCACCCGCAGCAGGTTCAGCGCCGCCAGCAACAGCCCCGCCAGTGCGGCGGATAGCGCCCACACCAGCGTAACCGGCTGTCCACTGTATTGGCCGACGGCGCCAATGATATGGAACAGGCTGCCGAGAACGAGCAGCCAACCGAAGGTACGATCCGCGGCATTCATCTAATTTTTTCCGACTCCCTCGCGCTTGACCGGCGGCACAAGCGTCTTCCAAAGCAGACTCACGCCGGGTCCCGCTCCCAATGAATCCCTATATGACGCCCGATCCTGAAGTGTATGACAGCGACCCGGGCCGCGGAGTGGGAAAACGCCACGTCTCCCAGTGAAGACCTGGCGTTCCCATTTCGTTTTCTCGCCACTGCACGAATGGTACCGCGTGTGTCGAGAGCATTGCCTCAGCGGCGGTGGCCGCCATCGTGCCCACCGCCGGAGTGACCGCCGCCGGCGCGGCCACCGCCGGAAGACCTCCCCTCGGAGTGGACCTGCTGATTGCCTCGATTGGAGTGCTGCGCCTCCTGGTTGCCGCGTTGATTGCCGCGATTGACGTTCTCTCTTTCGCGATTGCCGGGTTGCGTGCCGCGGTTGAAATGCTGCGCATTGCGATTGACGTTTTCGCCACGGTTTGCGTTCTGCACGCCGCGGTTGACATGCTGATTGCCGCGGTTCACATTCCGGCTGCCGTGATTGACATTCCCACGGTTGAAGCTGCCGCCGTGGTAGTTGGCGCCTCGGGAACCGGGCCGTCCCTGCGCGCCTCCAGGGCGGTTCCAGCCCCGGTTGACGACGGTGCGGCTATGCGTGTAGTAACGGCGGTTGTCGTAGCGCACATGGCGGTTCCGCCAGTCGGTGTTCCAGTGGTGATACCCCCAGCCCCAGCGGGAAAAGACTCCGATTCCGATTCCGATTCCGAATCCGATGGCCAGACCGGAGCCGAAGTAGACTCCCGCCGGCGGGCCGTAGTAATAGCCGGGGAAGGCCGCGACCGGCGAGCCGTAGACCAACCATGGGTCATAGTAGGGAACATAAACCTCGTCGGGATTTGACGGCGCGATGGCAATGTATCCGTTGTCGTCGGAGACCTGCAACTGCGAGGTGTTCTGCAGGCTGCCCGCGGACTGCGCCCGCCCACGCATGGCCTGCACGGCGGACATGACATCGTCAGGCTGGTTGTAATACGCGTTGCCCAGGTCGGTTGTCCACTGGATGTTCTTATCCATCTGCGCCAGCACGGAAGGGAAAGCAACCAGCGCCTTGACGCTTGGGTCCCAGTTCTGCCCGTTGGCTTCCGCGCCTAGTTGCTCCGCCGAAACATTTCCCTGCGACTGTACCCAGCGATCCGCTTCCACCACCTGCGATGGATACGTCGAGGCAGCAAGAATCTGGGCCACCAGCGCGTCAGGATAGAGGGCGATGGGTGCGACCAGTTGATTCAGTTCGTCCGGACTCATCGGCTGTCCTTGCGGCTCGCCTGGAGGAACGCCTTCCTCGTTGTTGGGAGGAGCACCGGGGCCAGAATCCGTCCCGTTCTGCCCATCCTGCGGCGGCGGGGGAGGAGGAGCCTGCTGTTGCTGGGGCGGCGGCGGCGCATACGACTGCCCCAGCAACGGGGCGGTCGTCATAGGGACAAGAAGAACGACCAGCGCCAGAGCACAAACGGGCCGAAGCTGCCGCGTGACCCGTCCGATCGCGTCCAGCCGCGTCGAAGGTTCCGTCGTGGCGTGCAGGCCCCTGACGAACGAGGCCAAGGGGGATTCATGCTGCGGGTTGAATTTATTTCGTTCCGATATAAATTGCATGATTTCTCTCCATCGTTCAATGGTTCGGCGTCGATCCAACATAATACCGGTACGCGGGAACCCGTCCGGGGCAGCCGATCTTTTTTACCGTCCTGCTCCAAACGAAGAAACACCGCGTCCGGGGAATAGTTGCCGCGACCGCCTGCGCCGGAGGAGGCGCCTTCGACGCCTCCTCCGATAGACTTTAGCTATGATGCGCTGGCTTGTCTCCTCCCCCGCTCTGGCTTTCGTGGCAGTGTTCGCGTTCGCTGTCTCTCCGATATGTGGACAGGCAAATTCCCTGCCTGACAATCCGCTGCCCGCGCAAGCGACAGCCATCAGCTACCCTCCAACTTTCTCGCGGATGGCATGGTTCCGCAGCCGACGGGCCGGCGCTCAGCCAGTCCAGCCGAACGAGTCGCCACAGAACCGACAGACCATCTGCGGCATTGCCCATCTTGGACGCTGCATTCTCGACCTGGGCGAGGACGACAAGGGCAACTTCACCAGTCCGCTGCGCTTGCAGCCGAAGGACGCCGACTGGTTGGCTCCGCTGGGCGCAGCCACTGGGCTGGCGTTCGCCTACGACGCCGACGCCGCCCAGGCCGCCGGAGTGGACCCGGGCCGCGCCGACACCGCCAACACCATCGCGGACTTCGGCTCCTTCTTCGCCACTGGCGGCGAGAGCGCGGGAATCTACTTCCTGGGACTGGCGCGTACTAACCCCAAGCTGGCCGAGACCGGACGGCTGGGCGCGGAGGCGGTCATTGACTCCGGGACCGTGACCCTGGTGCTGAAGCTGGCGACCAATCGCCAGCGCCCACGGCAGGGCAACGGTCGCGGTGACTTCTGGCCCTACGGCACCGACCACTGGGAGTGGGACTCGTCGTTCCCCTCTGACCACGCCACCGCATCCATGGCTCTGGCGCGAGTACTTGCCGGGGAGTATCCGCGTTGGTATGTCATCGCGCCTGCTTACGGCTTTGCCGAGACCATCGGCATCTCGCGGATTCTTGCGAACCAGCATTTCCCTTCCGACGTTCTCATCGGCCAGGCCATCGGCTTCTTAACCGGCAGTTACGTGCTGGACCATCGCTCCCTCTATCGCCCGGGAGCGAGAGCAACCATGGCCGCGCGGCTGATCGGCTCCGTCGATCCGATCGCCGATCCGCGGACCCGCACCGTAGGCGCGTCGATGCGAATACCTCTGGGGCGGTAGCGATGTCGCTTTCACGCGGAGAGTTTTCGCTCTACTCTGGACAGGTGTATACCCCGATTTTGAAGTGCCCGCGGATTTCTCCGGGACGGTTTCTCGCGGCGATCGCGCTGCTCAGCCTGCTGTCGTTGCGCCTGGCCGCGGCGCAGACGCCGCGCCTTTCGCAGCCAATTTTCCCTTTGTCGCAGGTGCATCGCGGCGAGCTTGGAATCGCCTACACAGTCTTTGAAGGCAGCAAACCGGAGGCGATCCATCTGGAAATCCTGGGGGTGCTGCGCGACGCCATTGGCCCCGGCAAAGACATGATTCTGGCGCGGTTGACCGGGGCGAAGCCGGAATACATGGGAGTCGTGGCCGGGATGAGCGGCAGCCCGGTTTACATTGACGGCAAGCTGGCGGGGGCCATCGGATATCGTATCGGCGAGTTCACCAAGCAGCCGATCGCAGGTATTACGCCGATTCAACAAATGCTTGAAGTATTCGATACAAACTATTCTTCCAGAAATAATTCCATTAGCTCGATTCCGATCTCTCAACCTTCATCCCAGGCTGTCTCCGCCTGGTCCGGGGAAAGCGCCAACGCTCTCCAGCCTATTGAGACCCCGCTGGTTTTCAACGGCTTTTCCCCGGCCGCGATCGACCTGTTCAAGCGCCATGTTCCCGGCCTCGGGCTCACCCCTGTCTCCGGCCTGGGAGGCGCGAGCCCGGACCAAACGGACACCGCGCCGGTGGTTCCCGGCTCCGCCATCAGCGCCATCATCGTCTCCGGCGACTTCAACATGGCGGCCACCTGCACCGTGACCTATGTGGACCCCAAACGGCTGCTGGCCTGCGGGCATCCCATCACCCGCTTCGGCGACATTTCCCTGCCCATGTCGAAGGCCGTGGTCGTGACCACGATCGCCTCGCCGCTCGACCCAATAAAGGTCATCCAGACCACCCGGATCGTGGGGGCATTTACCGAGGACCGCGCCTCGGGGGTTGTCGGGGTCTTCGGCAAGACCGCCAGGATGATCCCGGTGACGCTGACGATTCGCGGCCTGGCGCCGCCGCATACCTACCACTTCTCCATCGTCGACCACGCCCGACTCACCTCCGGCGCGCTGATCGCGACGCTCTATCAGGCCATGCAGGACACCAACGGGTATGAAGACCCATCGACCTACGCCTTGACGGGAGACATCGCTCTCGACGGATACCCCGCGGTGAAGATCGACGAATGGATCGCGCCGGCGGCGGGCCAGACCTCAAACCTGGCCGCGGTGACGACGATCTCCAGACGCTTCGACAGCATTTTTCAGAACCCCCGCGATCTTCCCGACATTCGCTCCATTTCGTTCACGCTCGACACGCTGGCCGGCCGTCGCACCGCCCGTCTGGCGGAGGCGCACGTGCCCGACGCGACCGTCCATGCCGGGGACCGCATTACCGTCGAAGCGGTGCTCCATCCCTATCGCCAGCCGCAGCGCGTGATACGCATGTCGGTGCGGCTGCCGGACACGCTGACGCCGGGGCCGGTGCGCCTGCTAGTCTCTGGCGGCAAAACGCTTGACCACACCCTGCACCTGATTCCGAACCCCAAGGAGCCTCCACTCAACCTGGCCCAGACCGTCGCCGGATTGAATCGTCTGCATCCCAGCAACCGGCTGTACGTCACCTTGCTCGCGCCGGCGCCGCAGGTTTCGCTCCCCGGGCGGAGTCTTCCAGCCGTCCCGCTGACCATCGCCAACGTGCTGGAGCCGGCTGAGGAACGAGCCGGGTGGAAGATCGACGGAGAAACGGCGATTCCGTTAGCCTCGAAGCCCCTTGACTTCGAGTTGAGCGGGTCTCAGGTTTTAACGCTCACCGTGCGGCCGTGATGGTGGAGCAAGTTGGATACACTCGAAGACACATGCGTACCCGCCTGCTTGGGTTTCTGCTTCTTTCCGCTTCGGTCTTCGCACACGCCCAGGGCACCCGTCTCTGGAAACAATCGAGCTACGCAAGCTTTGAAAAAGGCACGCCGCACGGCGTCGCCATCCTGAGCGACGGCCGCCTGGAAGCTTCTCCGGCGGCGGCGCTGGTCGCCTCAACATCGGCCTCCGCCGTCTGGTCGGTAGCGGCGGGCAAACACGGCAACGTGTATCTGGGCACCAGTTCTCCGGCAATGGTGTTGAAGATTGCGCCGGACGGAACCTCGACCAAACTGCTGGAGACGAAAGACCTCTCTGTGCAGGTGGTGCGGATGGGTCCGGATGGAATGCTGTATGCGGCCACGCTACCGGATGGCAAGGTGTATCGCATCGACCCGAACGGAGGCGCCAAGACAATGGTCTTCGACTCTACCCAGGTCGCGGCAAAACCTCGCTACATCTGGGACCTGACCTTCGACCATGCGGGCCGTTTGTACATCGCCACCGGCAGGCCGGCGGCGATCTATCGCGTGAATCCGAAGGACCCATCCGCCCGGCCGGAAAAATTTTTTTCAAGCGATGAGCAGCATATCCGCTCCCTGCTGTTCGCCAGGGACGGCACGCTCTACGCGGGCAGCGACGGACGCGGACTGGTCTACCGCATCACACCCGATGGCAAGGGCTTCGTGCTTTTTGAAGCGCCCCGGCAGGAGATCCCCGCCATGGCGCTCGATCCCGCGGGCAATCTCTATGTGGCCGCGGTGGGTAAGAAAGGCGCCAGCAACTTGCCGCAGCTTGACGTCCACAGCGCGCCAACGTTGACCGCGACCATCCGCATTGTGACCTCAGGCGCGAGCGCTTCGGCCAGCGACAGCAAGCTGATTCCAGGCGGTACGGTGATCTACCGGATCGCGCCCGATGGCGCGCCGCGCCAGCTATGGGCCTCGACGCATGATGTGGTGTATGCGCTCGCCTGGCAGCAGGACGGCAACCACGGCGGCCTGCTTGCCGCAAGCGGCAACCTGGGTCATCTCTACCGCATCGCCGCCGACGGCACCTACGCCGATCTGGCGCACCTGGCAGCGATGCAGGCGACGGCCCTGGCGCTGAACGGAGACACGGTGTATGTGGGCACCAGCAATCTGGGCAAGCTCTACAAACTGGCGGCGGGGAAAAATGACCGCTCCACCTACGTGAGCCGGGTGTACGACGCGAAGTTCTTTTCGCGATGGGGAAAGGCTCAGGTGCGCGGTACCGGCCGATACGATTTGTTCGCGCGTGTGGGCAATATCGAGCAACCGACGGAAGGCTGGACCGACTGGCGGAACGTGACCCCTGGCGCCAGCACGGCAACGTTGCCACAAGCTCGCTTTCTGCAGTGGAAAGCAGTGCTCCGCCCCGGCGCAAGTCTGGATGAGGTCGGCTTTTACTTTTTACGGCAGAACATCGCGCCAGTGGTCGATGACACGGTGGTGCGACTGCATGCCCGCGCACCGGACCAAGCGACTCCAGACTCGCAGACCACGCCGGTGTCTATCAATTTTCCACCCAGCGCCAACGCGAGCTTTTCCTATGAAATATCCTCCGGGTCCTCTTCCCCGCTGCTGGCGCTACCCGCCCGCAACTGGGCCACGGTGCGGTGGAAAGCGCATGACGCGAATCACGACCGGCTGCGCTACTCCGTCTACTATCGCCAGGATGGCGAGGCCAACTGGCAACTTCTGCGGGCGAACCTGCGCAGCACCTATACGTCATTCGAGATGTCGCGGCTGCCCGACGGAGGGTATACGCTGCGCGTGGTGGCCAGCGATGCGCTTTCCCACCCGGCCGGCGGCGGACTGACGGGCTACAAGGACACCCGGCATTTTCTCATCGATACGACGCCGCCTGTAGTTTCGGCGTTGCGGGCGACGCTTGCGAACGGCTCGATTCACGCCGTTTTCGACGCCCACGCGAAACTGTCGACCATCGCCCACGCGTATTATTCCGTCGATGCCGGACCGTGGCGCTATGTCGAGCCGGTCGGTCATCTGAGCGATTCCACCGAGGAACATTACGATTTCACAGCTTCCGTGCCAAAACCGGAGGCAAACCTGCCGGCCTCGGTTTCGCCAGCCTCGCCAAGCCAGCATGTGATCGCGGTCAGGGTAGAGGACCGCGCCGGCAACATGACGACGGAGAAGGCAGTAGTCGAGTAAAAAGTGTTTTTAGGGTTCGCTGAGGAATACACGAGCACTCCATGCGCTTCGAGCTTTTCATTGCCAGCCGCTATCTTCGCGCCAAACGCCGCCAGGCGCTGGTCGGCGTCATCACGACGATCTCCGTCGTGGGCGTGGCGGCGGGCGTGGCGGCGCTCATCATCGCGCTGGCCATCACCAACGGAATGCGCCAAGACCTGCAGCAGCGTCTGCTGGGCTCGACCGCGGATGTCGAGCTGATGCGGGTGGCCAGCGACGGCATCCAGCACTGGCGTTCGCTGACCGACCGGCTACGGCATCTGCCCCACGTTACCGCGGACGCTCCCGCGCTCTATGGGCAGGTGCTCGTCTCGCGCGGCGCGCTTTCCGGCGGCGCATTGATCAAAGGCATCCTCCCCGCCCAGGAGCGCACGGTCAGTACGTTGCTAAACAACGTAAAGCAGGGTAGCGCGGCGGCGCTGGCCCCGGACGCAATCCAGAATAAAGAAAAACCGCCGCCGCTGGTGCTGGGCTACGATTTGGCCGACCAGATTGGCGCGTCGGTGGGCGACACGGTGCTGGTGACCAGCCCCCAAGGCGAGCTGACCCCTTTTGGCCTGGTGCCGAAATACCGGCGGTTTCGCGTAGTCGGCATTTTTCATTCCGGCTTCTACCAGTACGACTCTTCCTTCGCGCTGGCGCGGCTGGCGGATGTCCAGCAGTTGTTCGGCGAGCCGAACGTTGCCTCCGTTATCAGCTTCAAAGTGGACGATCTGTACCACGCCGACCGCATCGGCCGTGAGATTGAAAAGGCCGCGGGCAAAGGCTTTATGACCACCAACTGGATGCAGCAGAACCAGGCGCTGTTCCGCGCTCTGCGGCTGGAGCAGGTGACGACGTTTATCGTGATCGGGTTGATCGTCTGCGTGGCGGCGCTGAACATCCTGATCGCGCTGACCATGATGGTGATGGAGAAGACCCGCGATATCGCCGTGCTGATGTCCTACGGCGTGCGCCCGGCACAGGTGCGCCGCATTTTTCTGTGGCAGGGAATGCTGGTCGGCATTCTCGGCACGGCGATCGGCCTGGTGGTGGGCTACGGACTGTCCTGGGCAGGCGGACATTACCGTTTGATTCACCTCTCGGCCCAGGTCTATTCGCTGGATTATCTACCCTTCGCTCCGCGCTGGCAGGACGGCCTGATCGTTGCCGCCGTCTCGCTGGGCGTATCCCTGCTGGCCACGCTTTATCCATCCTCCTCCGCAGCCAAGATTCTGCCTGCTGAGGCGCTGCGCTATGAATAGGGGGCGCGCCTTTGGGTGCACCCTCCACCTTTGCGGAACATCCTCTCCGCGACGGGACAGGGGTCGCAATGCGAAAATCGTAGAGACATGATGAATCGCCGCCAATTCAGCCAGGTGATCGCCGCCGCCAGCCTCGTGCCGGCGTTGCAGAAGATCGCTGCTCAGCCTTCATCCACACCGGTTCGCTTCTCCATCATGCTTTGGACCATCGACAGGAAATTGCCGTTCGAGGACTGCCTGCACATCGCCTCCGCGGCCGGGTACAACGGGGTGGAGCTGGTGGATGAATTCGCCGGCTGGTCTCCCGCGGAAACCGAGCGCATGATGGCGAAAATTCGCTCCCTGCGCCTCACCGTCGACGCCATCAGTGGAGTCCATGCCGGATTCTCGTCGCCCGGCGGCGCGGCCAGTCTTCTGGCGCAGCTCACGCGGCAGTTCGCCATCGCAGACAGCCTGGAATGCCCGGCGATCATCCTGCTCTCGGGAAATCGCAACCCCGGGCTGCCGCGTTCCGTGCAGCACTCTGCATCGATTGAAAACCTGAAGCGCGCCGGCGAACTGGCCGCGCGGCGCAACATCCAACTACTAATCGAGCCCATCGATCCGCTGGAAAATCCCGCCAGCTATCTCACCTCCGTCGCGGAAGGATTTGAGATTGTGCGCGCAGTCGGAAATCCAAAGGTGAAAGTGCTCTACGACTTTTACCATGAGCAGCGGGCAGCCGGAAATCTGATCGAAAAGCTCGAAAAGAACATCAACTGGGTCGGTCTGGCCCACATCGCCGATGTCCCGGGACGCCATGAACCGGGAACCGGGGAGATCGACTACCGCAACATCTACCGGAAACTTGCGGAGTTGCGCTACGACAAATACATTGCCATGGAATATTACCCGACCGAAGATCCAACGCAGTCGTTCCGGGACCAGCGGCTGGTGGCATTGCAGGCGATGCGTAGCTCCGCCAGGCCATACCGGCCTTAGACAAGCTGTCCGGCGGAAAGAGATGCGAGCACGGAGGCCATCACCCGGCGCGCGCACGACGGTAAGGCACGCGCCTCCAAGGCTGTCGAGCATAACAACTACATCCTCATCGTTCTCGATAGCTGCCGCTACGGCTCCTTCGTCCAGGCGCGTCCACGAACCATGCGCAAGCTGGTAAGGTCGGGCGCCGCTGGTCCTATGCCTCCTGGACCGCTCCGTCGCATTTCAATCTGCTGATGGGATTGATGCCACACAGCAGTCCCAAAAACATCTATGCGTCGGAGTATTACAAGAATGAATTTCTCCGCTTTAATGAACGGCTGGGATTGAAAGACATTGCGTTTGCTTCTCTTGCCTGCAGATCTATCTGCCGCCGTTCTTGAAAAACACACTGGGCTACGCCACCGATGCCCGCGTCTCGCTGCCGGTACTGAATCCGAAGACCCCCATCAACTTCGGCTTCGACAGTTTCCGCCTGATGGACAAGCACAACGACATGCGCGCCATGGTACGGGAGATGCACTTTTCCGAAGAGCGTTCGTCCTTCGGGGTGCTGAATATCGGCGGCCAACATTTCTGTCCCTTTCAGCCGGGAAAAACAAGGCTGCTCGGGCGAGACTCATCTCTGCCAACCTGTGCCCCCTCCAAGCCATCCCACTCAGCATCATGATCGATCCGGCGAAAGCGAACCATGCCTTTCAAAAGCTCGACCAATCCCTGACGCCGCTCTGGAAGCACCCCACCCCACGCCAGATCCATAAACTGCGCACGCGCACCCGCCGGGTGGAAGCTTTGCTGGATGCCTTGATGCTCGACCGCCAGCGCGACGGCAAGCTCCTGAGGAAATCCCTGACTCCCATCCGCAAGAAAGCTGGCCGGGTGCGCGACGCCGACGTGCTCATCGGCTTTGCCGCCACGCTTTCCAGCAGCGGCGAAGAAGAATGCCTCATCCGGTTGCTGGAGCATCTCGGCAGAGTGCGCGACAAATCCGTCCGCAAGCTCCGTGACACGTTCTCCGCCCATCGGAAAGAGGCCCGCGCTCTTCTCCGGCAATGCGCAGACTCCGTGGGAGGCCAGCTGGCGGTCTCCAGAAGAGACGATGCCGCCGCACGCGAACGCTCTGCCGAATCGACGGCCGCGGCGATCACACTGTGGAGCGAATTTTCCGAGTGGCCGCGCCTCACAGACGCGAACCTGCACTCCTTCCGCCTCAAGGTGAAAGAGCTGCGCTACATCCTGCAATTGGCGCCAGACGGCGACACCGAACTCGTCAAAATCCTGGGGCAGGTAAAAGACGCCAGCGGCGCATGGCATGACTGGAACGAGTTGGCCGGCATTGCCGCCGGTACACTCGACCACGGCAGTCGATGCGCCATCCTGAAACAAATCCGCTCCACGACACAGACAAAGCTCGAAGAGGCGCTGGCCGCGGCCAAATCGATGCGCAATAAATATCGCGCCAACGATGAATCCGGCTTGCCGCGCCAATTCCCTTCCGAGATCGAGCGGCCGGGCTGACTTGCTGCACCGCAACCAAATCATCCTTGCGCTTTTTCTCTTCTGCTCCTTTGCACGTTATACCGATTGAAAGTGTTTGCCGTCTGAAATATACTCGCCGAGGACTTTTAACAACCTGAGGATTCCGCATGAAATCAAGCGCTCTCTCCTGCCTCTGCCTGCTGCCGCTACTCTGTCTGCCTGCCACATTGCTCGCCCAGACCAGCAGCTTCCCGCCCGGCCAGTTCGATCCCACGCGGGCCGTCGCCTCTCCGAGCCACATGGGTCATACTTCGCTGCCCGAGCAATATATCTGGAACCCGGATGTGTACCCGTCCGGGATGACCAGCGCACGGCAAAAGGCGGCCCACAATGCGCCCCGCTACTTCCGCGCCAACTTCCAGCTCCAGTCCGTTCCGCAACAGGCCACGCTCTATATTGCCGGCCCGGAAACGCTGGAAGCCTACATCAACGGCAAGCTGGCGGAGAAGATTGAGAAAAATCCCGCCTCGCCGCTGCAGATGACTGTCTTTGCAACTCCGGTCCAGGCGCTGCTAAAAACCGGCGCCAACACCATCGCGCTTAAGATGACTCCGCAGCCAAACACCAGCCGGGATGACATGTACTTCGTCGCCAAGATCCTTCCCCGTGCGCGTGGCATCGACGCCCCGGCATTGCTGATCAGCGGATCGCAATGGCAGTCCAGTCTTAACCCCGGCTCCGGCTGGCAGATGGGTAAATCAAACGATGCCGCGTGGTATCCCGTCCATGCCTTCGGCCCGATTGAAAGCTCGATGGAGTTTTATCAGGGCAACGTCGACGCCGGCCTTTACCGCTGGCCCGGCTACATCGGCGCGTCTCCGTTCCTCGCTCACATAACCCTGCCGGTCCATAGCGTTGAACAGATCTATGCCGGTCGCGGCAGCTACAGCAACCTGGACACCCTCACCCAGCCCACCAACGGCCAGGACTTCACCGTCCATCTCGCATCGACCAACGTGCCCGAGCAGGAAGCCCCCAGCCTGCTGCTCGACTTCGGCCGCGAGGTCACCGGGCGGCTTCAACTCGTCTCGGCATCGGACCATCCCATCCAGGTCACCATTCAGTCCGGAGAATCGAAGGACGAAACTCTCATCCAGCCCTATCTCGGCGTCGATCCGCTGACCATTCCGCCGCACGCGACGGTCTACGGTCCCAAGTCCGCCTTCCGCTTTGCCAAGGTGCGTTTCCTCGGCGGCGGGAAGAATCTGCGCTTCCATTCGATCGCGCTCGACGACATCTACTATCCGGTCAAATACCTGGGCTCGTTTGAATCCTCTGACCCGCTGCTGAACCGCATCTGGGAGGTCGGCGCCTACACCTCGCACCTCTGTATGCAGGACGACATCTGGGACGCACCCAAGCGCGACCGCCGCCGCTGGGCCGGCGATCTCGATGTCAGCGGGCGCGTTATCAACGACACCTTCGACGATCATTTCCTGATGCAGGACACCATCACCAACTTGATCGGCAAAGCCCCCGTGCGCCAGCACGTCAATTCCATTGCCGGGTATTCGGCCTGGTGGATCGACGTGGTCGATCAGTATTACCTGCACACCGGCTCGCTCGCCTACGTCCAGAGCCTGCACACCCGTCTGCTGCAGTTGCTGAACTACATGGACACGGACGTGAACGCGGACAATCTTTATGCCGACACCACCCATTCCTGGCCCTTCGTCGACTGGTCGCCGGAACTGTACGACGACACCCCGGAGGCACGCCGGGCGACGCAGTTCGAGTATTACCTCGGCTATCGGGATGGAGCCCAGCTTTTGCGCGCTGCCGGGGATGACGCCAACGCGGCCCACTTCGAACAACGCGCGCAACAACTGAAGGCGGCTTCGCAGAAGTATCTGCTCGACCCTACCAGCGGCACCTTCGGCCTCCGCTGGCAGACCAATGCCGCCGCCGTCTTCACCGGGGTGGCCAACCCGTCGCAGTACGCACCCATCTGGAATCGCGTGCTCTCGACGGTCTCCACTACGAAATACACGGCTTTGTTTATGAGTCCGTACTACAACTACTACATCATCTCGGCGATGGCCGAAACCGGCCATCGCCCGCAGGCGCTCGACTGGATTCGCGCCTACTGGGGCGGCATGCTCAAGGAAGGCGCAACCTCCTTCTGGGAGGCCTACTACCCAAGCTGGCCCAAGCAGAATTTCCACGCGTCTCTGCAAGCCGACGGCGGCACCGGCTACTTCGTCAGCCTCTCGCACGGCTGGTCGAGCGGTCCGACGGCCTGGATGATGGAGCAGATTCTCGGCATCCGGCCGACCGCCGCCGGATTCTCCAAAGTGACCATCCGCCCCGACCTCGCCGGGCTGAAATGGGCCCGCGGAGCCGAACCCACGCCCCAGGGTTTACTGAAAGTGAGCCTGAAACAGAACCATGGTCTGCAGACGACGCTTGACCTGCCGCCGCATGTCGTGGCCACCGTGCTGGTGCCGGTCACGAATGCAAATCAACAGGTCCTCGTCAACGGAAAGTCGGCGGAAAACTCCCGGCCGTTCAACTCCACTCGCACCGCCATCACGCTGAGCCAACCGGGACACTACGTGCTGGAAGCAAAATAGGCGGATCACAGCGAAAACGGCATACGTAGATTCGCAAGGAAACCGCGGTTCCCTACGCTCGCGGTGAACCTCGCGCGGCGGCGGTGAAACGCCTGCGGTTTTCGCCATTTTTCACCATGCTGTTACCCTCCAAGACAACTGTGATCCCGAGCGCAGGTCGAGAGACCCGCGGTTTCCTGCGCCGTAACAGCCAGCCTATTTCTCACTCCATTCATCGCCCATGAAGCCAGCTGACTCAGCACCGAAGCTCTCCCGCAACGCCCTGGCCCATCTGCTGATGTTCGCCATGGTCGTCATCTGGGGAACGATGTTCGTGCTGGTGAAGGAGGCGCTAGCCTACATCGGCCCGCAGTGGTTCAACGCCCTGCGCATGGCGCTGGCATTTCTCTGCCTGGCACTCGTGTATCGCCGGCAGTGGAGCCGGCTGACGCGGGCGGCGTGGATCGCCGGGGCCGCCGCCGGGGGCGCCATGGCCGCTGGATTTTTCTTCCAGACCCAGGGGCTGCTCTATACCTCCGCCACCAACTCGGCGTTTCTGACCGCGCTGGTGGTCGTCTTCGTTCCCTTCCTGGCTAGCATTCCCGGACTGCGCCCCGCCGGCGGCGGACTGCCCTCAGCGCCGGCCTGGGCGGGGGCGCTTTTGGCGTTGCTGGGGGTGGCGCTGTTGACCACCCCCGCCCACACCCCCTGGCTGCGCCTGTTGCATAGCCTGAACCACGGCGACGTGCTCAGCCTGGCCTGTGCGGTGGGCTTTGCCTTGCAGATCATCGCACTGGACCGCGCAGCCGTCCGGGTACGCTTCGACCAGCTCACTCTGCTGCAGGTCGGCTTCGCCATGGTGTTTTTGACCGTGGCCGCACTGATCACCGAGCCTCCAGGAGCCCCCGCTCATTTCCTCGCCGCCGCGCGGCCGCTGCTCCATCCCATCGTGCTGCTGGCGCTGGCAGCGTCCGGAATCCTGGCCACCGCGCTGGCCTTCAGCGTGCAGACCTGGGCCCAGCAGGTAATCCCAGCCACCAACATTGCCATCATCGTCACGCTGGAGCCGGTCTTTGCCTGGCTGACGGCATTGCTCGTTCTCGGAGAGGGGCTGGATCTCCGCCGCACGCTGGGCGCACTGCTGGTAGTCTCCGGCATTCTGGCGGCGGAAATACTGCCCCGCTGGCGCGCGCGTCTCCAGCGAAGCTGACTTGACTGCCAGCGGCCCATTGGCGGAATTTTGCTGGCGTGAAGGGGAAAGTCTGGGAATATTGGCGGCTGCCTGCTACGTTTTCCCGCAATCCAGCGTCTAATCACTTGAGTCCCCCGGTGCCAGGTATTGCCGGGGCATTTTCATGAAGTCGATATACTGTTCTATTGTGGTTCCAACCAAATTTCTCACACGGCACTCCTACGAGGTTCGATCAAATACATGAAAGTCTGGCTAGATAAATTCCGCACGCGTCGACTCGCCTTTACCTTCGCCATTTTGGTGACACTGTCCGCCGGCATCCTCATCGGGTCCGTCATGGCCCACGGAGTGGATGGCAAAGAGGTACAGGTGGACAGCTCCAACGCCACGCCGCTACAGGTACCCAGTGCCGTCAATCTGTCGACGGCATTCACCAAGATCACCAAGGAAGTGGGTCCGGCAGTGGTGAACATCAACACCGTGTCGTACCCCAAGCAGCACGAACAGGGCGAAATGCAGGGTCCGGGCGAGAATGCGCCCGGCGGCGGGGAGAATAACCCCGACCAGGGAATGCAGAATTTCTTCAATCATTTCTTTGGCTTCGGCGGCCCTATGGGCCCCCAGGGAGAAGCTCCCGGCGGCGGTGAGCGCGAGGCGCTCGGCTCCGGTTACATTGTCAATTCCAACGGCTACATCATCACCAACTACCACGTCGTCGATAAGGCCAATAAGATCTGGGTCAAGCTGACTACCGACCCGATCGGCGATCAGGGACACATCGCCAAAGTGGTCGGCTTCGATAAGGCCACCGACATTGCCGTGCTGAAGATTAACGTTGGCCACCCGCTGCCGACCGTCAAGATGGGCAACTCCCAGGGCGCTCAAATCGGGGATTGGGTGCTGGCCATCGGCAGCCCGTTCGGGTTGAACCAGACCGTGACTGCCGGCATTATCTCCTCGAAAAACCGCTCCATCCAGGAAGGCCGCGGAGGTCCGGGCTCCGGCGAATTCCAGCACTTCCTGCAGACCGACGCCGCCATCAACCCCGGCAATTCCGGCGGACCGCTGCTCAATATGGACGGCCAGGTCATTGGCATGAACACCGCCATCTACACGCAGTCGGCGGGCAATGAGGGCATCGGCTTCGCCATGCCTTCCAACACCATCATCAGCGTCTATAACCAGCTCATCGGGCCGGAACATAAGGTCATCCGCGGGTCGATCGGCATCACCTTCCAACCCAACATTTCAAGCGCGGTGGCGCACGTCTACGGCTTCAAGAGCGGCGTCATCATCAGCTCCGTCCAGTCTGGGTTTCCGGCCGCGAATGCCGGCTTGAAGCCGGGCGACATCATCACCACGATCGACGGAAAGCCCGTCAACAGCGACAGTTTGATCCCGGACATTGCCGACCGCAAACCGGGCTCGACGGTCACGATCGGCTACATCCGCAACGGCAAGCATGAGACCGCCAGCGTGACCATCGCCAACCGCGCGAAGATGATCGCGGCGCTCAATGGCGGGGAGCAACCCGGCGAGTCGAACGGTCCCGGAGCGAACTCCAGCAGCAAGCTGGGCCTGACGGTCACCAACGTGCCGCAGGAAATACAGGATAAGGCTGGCATTACCGGCGGCGTTCTCATCCGTCAGGTCCGCACGGGATCGTTCGCTGACGGCCTGCAGGCGCTCACGCCTGGAATGGTGATCGTGCAGCTAAATAAACAGCCGATTGCCAACGCGCAGCAGTTCCAGCAGATGGTTTCCAAGCTGAAGTCGGGCGATGACGTGGTCTTTCTCGTGATCGATCCGCAACAACCGCAGGGCGGGAACCGTTATATCGGCGGCACGCTGCCCTAGTCGGTAATTCTTCGGCGGAAAAAGAGAACCTGGCGGGGAAGACAAGGCGAAACAGCCTCATTTCCCCGCTAGAGCCGTTGCTTCCCGGCACTTTAGTAATGCGCGAAGGGAGGTTTTTGAAGTTGCAGTTGATCCGGATAGGGTCTATTTTGTACACCATGCCGCTTTTTCGCCCATTCCGCTCTGTCTTGGGTGCCGGAGTTCTGGCGCTGGCTCTCCTGCTGACCGCGGGAGCGGCCACCCGCGCCAACGCGTCCCCCACTCATCGTCATCATCATGTGACGGTGCGGCATGGCAGACACCGCAGCGCTCACTACCGCCACACGCGGTATCGCCATCACCGGCGTCGGCATTCGACCATCGTGGGACAACGGGTGATGGATGCCGGACGCGCCACCCAGATTCAGCAGGCGTTAATCCAGGCCCATTACCTGAGCGGTAGCCCCAGCGGACAGTGGGATTCCGCAAGCCAGGCGGCTATGCGGAAATATCAGGCGGACAACGGGTGGCAGATCAAGATCACGCCCGACTCCCGCGCCCTGATCAAGCTGGGGCTCGGCCCGAAGCAGGACGAAGGCGAATATCCCTCGACGATTTCGGCCGTTTCCCGCCCTTCCGGCACCGCCCCGGCCGATCCGCTCCGCACCATGGCCAACTCGGAAATGCCATCGACCAATCAGGAGTGAGCGGTTTAGCAAACCTGCTATAGCAGCACCCGCTCCGGACCGACAAGGTCGCGCACGGTTTCCCGCCGCCGAATCAGGCGGTGCGTGGTCCCGTCCACCAGAACCTCCGCTGCGCGCGGGCGGGAATTGTAATTCGAGCTGAGCGACATGCCGTAGGCCCCGGCATCGAGCAACGCGAGATACTCCCCGGCGGCCATCTTCGGCAGTTCGCGGTCGCGGGCGAAAAAGTCTCCAGTTTCGCAAACCGGACCTACCACATCGACCCTGCGAGAGCGGGCCTTTTCCACGCGCCGCAACGGCAAAATAGCGTGATAGGCCTGATACAGCGCCGGGCGGATCAGGTCATTCATACCGGCATCAGTCACGACAAACGTCTTGCTGCCGTTGCGCTTTTCATAGAGCACGCGGGCCACCAACGCACCCGCCTGAGCGATTAGAAACCGGCCCGGCTCGAGCAGCAACTCGCCTTCGAATCCGGCCAGCGCAGTTTGAATGGCAAGCGCGTACTCCCGGACCGCCGCCGCCGGATCGAATCGTTTTATCTCTTCAAGTTTGTAGGAAATCCCCAGGCCGCCTCCGGCGTCGATGTGGCGAATCGAAATCCCCTGTGAGCCGAGTTCACGCACCAACTCACCAACCCGACGCAGCGCCTGGCCGAAAGGCTCGGCGCTTTGAATCTGCGAGCCGATGTGGACGCTCACGCCTACCGGATCGAGAAATTTGCTGCGAGCCGCATATTGGTAGAGCGCGTCTGCGGAGCGCATTTCGACGCCGAACTTGTGCTCGCTCATGCCGGTTGAGATATAGGGATGCGTCTCGGCAAACACATCGGGATTGACCCGCAGCGCAATGGAAGCCACCTTGCCAAGATGCCGCGCCCGCTGCTCCAGCAGGTCGAGCTCGCTCGCGCTTTCGACATTGAAGGCCAGGATTTGTGCGGCCAGCGCCGCGTCGATCTCCGCCACCGTCTTGCCGACACCAGAAAAAACCGTCCTTCGCAGGGAAGGCTTGGCCGCCAGGCGTACCCGCTCCAGCTCTCCCCCGGAAACAATGTCGAAGCCGGCGCCAAGCTCCCCCAGCAGGCGCAGAATCGACAGATTGGAGTTGGCCTTGACGGCATAGCAGACGGTATGGCGCATGCCGCGGAAAGCGTCGGCGAACAGCCGCAGCCGCTGGCGAAGGTTCGCCGCCGAATAGACATAGAGCGGGGTCCCGTATTCCCGCGCCAGCAGCGCCAACGGGACGCGATCGCACAACAGGTCGCGCTGTTGCGCGCCGCCATAATGAAACGGACGGACGGAGCTCATTCTGGCCGCCCTCAACGAGACTGCCCCGCGGTTGCGCTCAGGTGCTTCCGCCCGAGAAAGTTTCTCAAAATATCGGCGACCGTTCGCGCTTGTTCGAGCGGGGCGTAGTGGCCGGCATCAGCCAGCAGATGAAACTCGGAGCCGGGGACCCGGTCGGCGATGACACGCATCTCCGCTGGGGTGCTGCTTTGGTCTTCTCCGCCCGCAATCGCGCATACCGGGACACGGATGGTTTCGAGCGTCGGAACGGAGTCGGGCCGGGCCGCAAGGCCGCGTTGCACCGCCAGGATGGCGTCGAGCGTCACCGGCTCCATCATGGCCCGGGCAGCGGCCCGAATCTCCGGTTGTCGCCGCTGTGCCGTCTGTCCCACCAGCGTGTCCGCCATTTGATCGAAGAATTTCTCCAGGCCGCCCGGCTGCTGCGCCGCCTGCATCCATTCCTGGCGCTTCTCGCGATTGGCCGCCGAGTCCGGCTGGGGCTTGGCGCAGATGGGCGCCATCGCCTCGACGTCGGTAGGAAAACGGCGCCAGTATTCGTAGAGCACATAGCCGCCGATCGAGCAGCCGACAAACGCCGCGCGTTCGACCTGCATCGCTCGCAGCACGGCGTGAACATCTTCCGCCAGCGTTTCCATGGTGATGCCCCCGCCTAGCGTAGAGCGACCATGCCCGCGGAAGTCCATCAAAATGAGCCGATAGCGATCCTCCAGCAGACTGGCCACCGGCAGCCAGAAGGCGTGATCGGCCGGGGTGGGATGCAGCAGGACGACATCCGGCCCCCTTCCGATAGCGGTCGAAAACAGCCGCGCTCCGTCGCGTTCGATCTCCACGTGCCGCACCCCGAAAAGGAAACGTCTTTCTCGAATGATAAACGGAGATTGCAAACGGAAAATGCTGGCGGGCGACTGGCGACTGGAACCAGGACGGTCCGTTGCCGCTGGACTTGAAAAAGCAGGGCACCGGCGCGCCAGTGGAGTAGCGGGGCCGCAGTGGAACGCAGCCCCTCGGTTGCGTTCTTGCTCCGCAAGAACTTCGCTCCGGATAACAGATGTTTTCGCGTTGCAGAATCGCTTCAGCGCGGCTGCGGATTCTGGTTTACCGGAAACGGCTCGACCGGCATCGGAAAGACTTCTTCCGGAATCAGCAGCCAGGCGATGACGTACGCGATCTCCGTCAAGGGGAACAGTACTACCGCAAGAATGACCGCCAGAATGCGCGTCGCCGTCAGATCCCATCCGTAGCGCAGATAAATGGCGGCGCATACACCACCGATCATCCGCAGGCCGCGAGGCCGGTACATGGTGCTGAAGGGCGACGCGGTATAGAGATTCGGGTTCGCCGGAGCGCCGCAACTGGCGCAGAAGTTTGCGCCCGCCGGCAAGGGCTGTCCGCATTTGTGACAAAACATAATCGTTCCTCCTGATGGCGCGCCGCCAGCCTGGGATGGCTTGCCATCGTCGAATTCCGCCTGCACCACTGTATACGAAAGCGGCTGCCGGGGGGTTCCCTGGGCGAGACGGCGGCGGGGGACTATTTCCCCTTGTATGGGGATTGTTCATATTTTTGGGCCGTCTCAGCCTGGCTGGAGTCCGGGCCCATCGCGTCGACAGCCTGGTACTGGTGTTTCGCCGCGGCGCGGTTGCCCAGCAGGTCTTCCATCTCCCCGGCACGCAAGTGGGCGCGGCGCTGCATCAGCGGAGAGGCAGTCGGCTCAGCCGCCGCCGACTGGTATGCCTGGGACGCCAAACCGATCTTGCGCTGTCCTCGGGCCGCCTCGGCCAGGCCATAATAGGCCATCTCCAGATGCGGATTGAAATAGTAGCCGGGCGCCTTGGCCCGGGCGACCAGCGCCTGGTAGGCGGCGACGGCGCGCATTCCCGTACCGGAGTCTTTCAGCAGATTGGCCTGCTCGAGCGAGAAGAGGAAGTTGTGCGGATACTGCTGGTGCAGTCCGTCCATGACCTGGATCGCCTGCCGATATTTCGCTTCGCGGCGAAGGAAAATAGCCAGCGCGGTGCGAGCGGCGACGGAATTGATGATGCCCTTGCGACCGACCCGGCGCAGATCGCGAATGCCTTTCGATTTCGAGCCGTGAATGCCCACAATGCCGGCCAGCAATTTGAAGGGGAACGACAGGTTGCCCAGCACATAATCGTGAACCCCAACCACCAGGTAACAATCGATGTATTTCGGGTCATGCTTCAGCACCTGGTCATCATCGTTGCGCGCCGTCAAGGCCATTTTGAGCGCGGCGATATATTTCTTTTCGACCATGCCGACGTAGACGGTCTCGAGGCTGGTGGCGTATCCGCGGGCAAACAGCGCGTCCACATCGTTGGGGTTGGCGCGCAGCTTGTCATTGCTTAACTGGATGGCGCGGTTGTAGAGCGCCGTTATCCGCGTCCGCACCTGCATGTTTTCGACCGCCGGATGCTTGCCCGACAGGAACCCGTCCTGCACGTACAAGGTGGTGTTCAGCAGGTCGAGCCGGTAGAGTTCCTGAAACACGGCATTGTTCAGCAGGTAGCCGGCGGCCATGGGATCTGTGGGATGCACGGCGGCAATTTTCTGAAAGCGCTTGGCCGCGCCGGCATAATCCATATCGTAGAAATGCTGGAAAGCGTCCTGGACCGCGGGAGTCAGATTCAGGGGATCGGTGTCGGTGCCGTTCGGCGCGGTGACGACAGCGTGGGCGCCGAGAACAACGACGCAGAGGAAGGCGGCCAGCAGGCAACAAAAACGGTGTCGGGTTGAAAACGCTGGTCGCTCGACTGCCTCCTTGCTGCGCAAGGACAGCGCTGGGGATGAAAATTGTTTCCCTACCGCGATCGATTCCGGAAAATTGCGGCGACGCGATCCATTCCTGGCAAAAAGAAACATAGTCGTTGGATGAACCATACCAGCTTTGGGTTCCGCCGTTCCAGGCTTTCAGGCTGCGGCTGCATGGTCTAAGCTGGATGGCATGACGCGAGTCGAACTATTGCGTTCGCTAATTCGCCAGGCGAAAACCAACGGATTTGAGTTTCGCCGATGGTATACATCGCGAATGGCGCTGCCCTGGATCAGCTTCGATGCCGCCACCCAGGCACTGGCCAATCAGAGGCGCTACTATGCGCTGCTGTTCGAGCATGAATTCGCCCAGGCCTTCTGGCGCGAAGGCACCAACATGACCTTCGTCGTGCCCAATTCCAGTTTTGAGCGAGTGTCGAAAGATGGCACCGTCAAGGTGGTGACGCGACGCGGCCATACTCGGCGCGCCGTCAAGGCCGACGCCTGGCGCTACCATCTAAAGGCGATGGCGGTTACCGACGAGCCCCTGCGCTACATTCGTCGATTTCTGCTGATTGAGGAGGACCTGAACGGCATTCAGCCGGTCAGCGACGAGGAGATGGCGCCCGCATCGCTCTCCCCGGCCCACGACGGCTTTGAGGAAGACGGGGAAGAGGATTTCGGAACCGGCGCCTGACGTGTATTTCGCCGCGACGGCTCACTAGGCGGCGATATCCGACATAGCGGGCATCACTCCCACTCGATGGTTCCCGGCGGCTTCGATGTGATGTCGTAAACGACGCGATTGATGCCAGGCACTTCATTGACGATGCGGGTGGAAATTCTTTTCAGCACGTCATACGGCAGCGGCACCCAGTCGGCGGTCATGCCATCCTCAGAATGCACGGCGCGAATTGCGCAGGTGGTCGCGTAGGTGCGCTGGTCGCCCATTACGCCCACGCTCTGAACCGGCAGCAGCACGGCGAAGGATTGCCAGATTTGCCGATACAGCCCGGCAGCCTTGATTTCCTCGACGACGATCTCGTCCGCATTCTGCAGAATGGCGACGCGCTCCGGTGTGATTTCGCCGACAATCCGCACCGCAAGGCCGGGACCGGGAAACGGCTGGCGCTGCAAGATCTCCTCGGGCATGCCAAGGTCGCGGCCGATGCGGCGGACTTCATCTTTGAACAGGTCGCGCAGCGGCTCGATCAGCTTGAGCTTCATCGCCTTCGGCAGACCACCGACGTTGTGATGACTCTTGATGGTCTGCGATGGGCCTTTCACCGAGGACGATTCAATCACATCGGGATAGAGCGTTCCCTGCACCAGCCAATCGACGGAGCCGGTTTTCTGGGCGATCCGATGGGCCTCATCGTCGAAAACGGAGATGAATTCGCTGCCGATGATCTTGCGTTTGGATTCGGGATCGATGACGCCCTTCAGTCGCGAGAGAAAGCGCGGACCGGCGTCGACCGCCACCAGGTTCAGGCCAAGTTTGCCGCGCAGATTCTCCTGCACCTTGCGGAACTCATCCTTGCGCAATACGCCATTGTCGACGAACACGCAGGTGAGTTGCTTGCCGATGGCGCGGTCAACCAGCACGGCTGCCACCGAGGAGTCGACACCGCCCGACAGCGCGCAGATCACATGACCTGCGCCGACCTGGGCGCGAATGCGCTGGACGGTCGATTGGATGAAGTGTTCCGGGGTCCAGTCCGGCGCGACTTCGCAAATGCGGAAGAGGAAATTCCGCAACAGCTCGGTTCCCTGTTTCGTGTGATGGACCTCGGGATGGAACTGCACCGCCCAGATGCGTCGCGCTTCGTCGGCGATGCCGGCGACCGCGTTGGACGTCTTCGCTGTAAGGGAAAATCCCGGCGGCAGCTCCAGGGCTTCGTCGCCGTGCGACATCCACACCGCCAGCTCGCGCGGCAGGCCCTCGAACAGAGCCGTGTCGCGAACGATCTGGACGTCGGCATGGCCGTACTCGCGCTTCGTCGCGGGGCGCATCTTGCCGTCTAAATGATGGGTGATGAAATGCAGCCCGTAGCAGATGCCGAGCACCGGGACGCCCATTGCCAGCACCCGCGGATCGGCCGGCGGCGCGTCGGCATCGTAGACCGAAGACGGACCGCCGGACAGAATGATGCCGGCAGGATTGGTCTGCTCGATGTCGCCAAATGGCGTCGTGCAGGGCAGCACAATCGAAAACACATTCTGCTCGCGAATGCGGCGAGCGATCAACTGCGTATACTGCGAACCAAAATCAAGAATGACAATCGTCGAAGGATTCACAGGCGGAAAGGCTTTCGGTAGAGTATTGCCCAGTGTATCGCAGTACATCTATCCGGGTGCCGGAGTGAGGCCGTGACGCCGCATCACGGCGACTATCGCCGCCGGGTCGGGCGGGCCGCCGGCCGCGGCTTTGAGGACAGCGGCCATCTCACGAAAATAGGCCGGACCGAGGATGCCGGGGGTAACGATTGCGAGCGTCGTCGCGTCGGTCGAGTGAAGGTTATCGAAGCGATGAACCACGCCGCGAGGGATGCAGAGCACGTCACCCGGGCCGATCTCATTCGCGCTCCCGTCCACCGTCATGGTGAGCGTGCCCGCAAGACCATAGATCGTTTCCTCGTAGCCATCATGGCTGTGCGCGACAGGCACTTTGGCCCCGGCCGCGACGTCGAATTCAAACATCGCGATAGAACCTCCCGACGCCTGGCCCTCGATCAGGAATCGAATCGCGATCCCTCCGATCCGAATCTCTTCCAGTTTTACCGGTCCCACGAATGCACACTCTTTCTGTTCTTTTGAGTTCCGATTTCAATGCATCCGCTTCGTCCAGGAATCTGCTACGCGGAGACGCCGGAACCAGTATGGATCGCCGAAGGCCGGTTCGCCCCACGCCAGAATTCGATGAAGCCGATGACACGCGCGACCTGGAAAAAATCCGACCCGGCAAGGTACAGCACCGACACAAACGCCCACCAGCCGTAGAGCCATAGCCCGTTGATATCTTCCTTGAACGGCACCGGCGAGACGCAGAAGACCATGGTGAGCACCAGCAGCGCCATCTTGACGACGCCGAGCACCAGGTTGATCTCCACCAGCTTGGCGCGCAGACCCTTCAAGGAGCCGTGACCCAGCCGCAGCGAGGCACGCAGGCTGGAGAACATTCCCGTTCCTTCCAGCAGCGCCAGCAGCGGCGCAATGCTGAAGATCCAACTGACCAGCGCCCAGACGCCAAAGATGGCGAAAGAGAGAAAGATCGCCTTGACGAAATAGCCAACCAGATCCGGAACGCCGTTGCCGAGCGAAGATATCGCCGCCCAGTGCAGGCACAGCAGCCAAAGCGCGAAACTGCCCAGCAACATGACGATGCGCAGCAACTGCATGCCCACCAGCAGCCAGGGAGCAGAGCGCAGCGTACGATCGTAGCGGCGCAGCATGAGCCAGCGGCCCAGGCCGGAGGCGAGCGCCCAGGTCACGATCAGCAGCGGAACCAGCCAGACCGCAACGGCGAGGACCGGCGGCAGCAGAACGTCAATGGTTGCGGCAACGGCCTGCGCAGCAGAGAACGTGTCGATTAAAGAGAACTTATAGATGCCGGTATGCGCCAGCGAAACGCTCGACAGGATTCGATGGGCTTGCCAGGCGATCAGAGCCAGCGCCGGGATGCCGAAGCCCCAGCGCCAAAGCAGCTCCAACCCCGTCAGGGACGGCCTGCGCCAGCAGCGCGCGATGCTGCCTAGAAACGATTGCGTGCCGCGCATCGGCGCCACCGACGACGGCGGGGTCGCTACTTGTTGCCCGGATTCGAGCTGGGTTGTCATCGGCGATCCCCCAATGCTATACGCCTTCCGTCGCAGGAGTCGACGGGACCGCGGCACGCACCACCAGGTTCACCAGTTTGCCCGGCACAACGATCGCCTTCACCACCTCTCTTCCCGCGACAGCGGCTCGCACCCGGGCATCTTCCAGAGCAGCCGCGCGGAGCTCCTCTTCCCCGGTTCCGGCAGGCACTGAAATCAGCGATCGCAGTTTCCCGTTGATCTGCACAGGGATTTCGACGGTGTTCTCCGCCGCCAGCGCTTCGTCATACGTAGGCCAGGCGGCGCGCAATAGCGGGGTTTCTTCACCCATCTGGGACCACAGCTCCGCCGCCAGATAGGGGGCAAAGGCTTCGAGCATCAGGACCAGATCGCGGGTGATGGAATAGAGCACCGGCGGGCGAATCTCGCCGCTCGCGATCGCGCTTTCCTCTGCCGTCAGCTCGTTCACCAATTCCATGATCGCGGCAATGCAGGTATTGAAGTGCCAGCGCCCTTCAAACTCCTGTGTCAGCCTCCGAATGGTCTGGTGCAGCTTTCGTAACAGCCGCTGCTCGATTTCCGTCAGTTGAGGCGGCATCGTCTGGGAGCGGCCTGCTCCAACCTGCGGTATGGCCTGCATGGCGTAGCGATACACTCGGCCCAGGAAGCGGCTGATGCCGGCCACACCGTCCTCCTGCCATTCCATATCGCGGTCCGGCGGCGCGGCGAACAGCACATACATGCGCGCGGCATCCGCGCCAAAGCGGGCAATCATTTCATCGGGCGAGACGACGTTGCCCTTGGACTTCGACATCTTCGCGCCGTTCTTAATAACCATGCCCTGGGCGAAGAGCCGCTCCACCGGCTCGTCATTTTTCACCAGCTTCATGTCGCGCATCACCTTGGTCCAGAAGCGCGAATAGATCAGGTGTAGAATCGCGTGCTCGACTCCGCCGATGTATTGGTCGATAGGAAACCAATATGCAACTGCATCTGTGTCAAATGGTGCGTGGGAGTTGTGCGGGTCCGTGTAGCGATAGAAATACCAGGAGGAATCGACGAAAGTATCCATGGTATCGGTCTCGCGCCGCGCCGCGCCGCCGCACTTCGGGCAGGCGACGTTGACGAACTCCGGCATCCGGGCCAGCGGCGAGCCACCCTCCTGGGTGATCTCAATCTTTTCCGGCAGCAGCACCGGCAGTTGATCTTCCGGCACCGGAACCAGGCCGTCCTTTTCGCAGTAGATCATCGGAATCGGCGTGCCCCAGTAGCGCTGACGGCTGATGCCCCAATCCCTGAGCCGATAGGTGACCGACGGTTTGCCGAACCCATGCTGCTCGGCGAAAGCTGCCATTTTCTGCTGCGCCTCCTGACATCCCAAGCCGGTAAATTCGCCGGAATTGATCAGCAGGCTGCTTTCCTCCGTATAGGGCAGCAGCGGCTCCTTCTGCGCTCCCTCGGCGTTGTTCACCTGGCGCGGCAAAACGACGATCCTGGTTTCAAGCTTGTATTTCTTGGCGAATTCAAAATCGCGCTCGTCATGCGCAGGAACCGACATGACCGCGCCGGTGCCGTAGTCCATCAGGACGTAATTCGCCACCCAGATCGGAATCTGCTCCTGGTCGAACGGATTGATGGCAGAGCGGCCGGTCGGAAAACCGCTCTTTTCCAGGTCGTTCAGCACGCCCATCTCCCGTGCGCGCTTCTGCTCCTCCGTCATGGCGCGGATGTGTTGCCTCAGTTCGCTGTTGACCCTGGCAAACTCCGCCACCAGCGGGTGCTCCGGCGACAGCACCAGCGAGGTGGCGCCGTAGATCGTATCGATGCGGGTGGTAAAAACGGTGATCTTCTCGCGCTCGGGTTCAGGCTCCAGAAATTTCTCCGTCAGGTTCAGCTTGACAGGGTGGAACAGGCGCGCCCGTTCATCCTTTTCGTGCGGCACGACGGTAAAGTCGACCAGCGCACCCTCGCTTCGGTCGATCCAGTTGCGCTGCATGGTGCGGACCTTTTCCGGCCACTCCGGCAGCTTGTCCAGGTCGCGCAGCAGTTCTTCGGCATAGTTCGTGGTGCGCAGGAACCATTGCTCCAGCTCCCGCTGCTCGACACCGACCAGCTCATGGCGCCAGCAGCAACCGTTCACCACCTGCTCATTGGCCAGCACCGTGGCGCATTCCGGGCACCAGTTCACCTTGCTCTTCTTGCGGTAGGCCAGACCGCGCTCGTACATCTTCAGGAAGAACCACTGGTTCCAGCGGTAATACTCCGGCGTGCAGGTGGCGATTTCGCGACGCCAGTCGTAGCTGAGCCCCAGCCGGTTGAACTGGCGGTGCATAGCGGCGATGTTCGAGAGCGTCCAGTCGCGCGGAGGGGTGTTGTTCTTAAGGGCGGCGTTTTCCGCCGGCAGACCGAAAGCATCCCAGCCCATCGGGTGCAGCACGTTGTAGCCGCGCATCCACATGTGCCGCGCCAGCGCGTCGCCGATGGCGTAGTTGCGCACATGGCCCATGTGCAGTTGGCCGGAGGGGTACGGAAGCATCTCCAGCACGTAATATTTCGGTTTGCCGCTGCTCGGCGGCTCGGCGGCGTAGAGGTCCGGCTGCGCATCCCAGGCGGCTTGCCAGCGCGGTTCAATTTCCGCGGGGTCGTAACGCGGCGCTCGCCCGCTGGCCACGTCGGGGGATTCCGTGGGGGTTGCGGCGGCCCTCATGCTGAATTTTTTTATCGACATACTGGTTTGATTCTAAATGCGTGGCTCAGATGAAGTGAATTGTTCTGCAATGTTGCAACGTAATCCCACGTCTCAGAAGCGAGACGTGGTGCACCCAATGTTGCGGAGTTAATTCGCGAAGTGGGCTCCCGGCCGCAGACGTAACCATGCTTGGCGTGTTCATGTCGAATGATAGGCTTGCTACGGCATGAAAATTCTCCTTGTAGCCATTACTCTTTTTGTCAGCGTTCTCCCCGCCCAAGCCCGACAAAGCAAGCCGAATACGGCGCGCATGGATCAGATTGTTTCCGAATACTACGACCACAAGCAGTTTATGGGGTCGGTACTGGTCACTCGCGGAGACCAGGTGCTGTTCGATAAAAGCTATGGTTACGCCAACCTCGAATGGGATACCCCTTTTACCCCAGATGCGAAATTTCGGATCGGGTCGCTCACAAAGCAATTCACGGCGGCTAGCATCATGCTTTTGCAGGAACGGGGCAAATTGAAGACGAGCGATCTCATTTCGCTGTATCTTCCCGACACACCCAAAGCGTGGAGCAAAATCACCATCCGCAATCTGCTGACCCACACCTCCGGCATCCCGGACTACACCGATGCGCCCGGTTTCGGAACCAGGGTGGCGCTGCTGCCCACAACGCCAGAGAAGCTATATTTGAGTTTTCGCGGCAAGCCGTTGGACTTTCAACCGGACGAAAAGTTCACCTATAGCAATTCCAATTACGTTCTGCTCGGTATGATCGTGGAGAAGGCGAGTGGGATGAAATATGCCAACTTCCTCCAGCAAAACCTGTTTGGGCCGCTGCATATGGACAACACCGGCGTGGATTCCAATGCGCCCATTCTGCATCACCGCGTTTACGGTTACAGCCGCACGGGCGGCGATCCAGTCAACGCTGCCTACGTGGACATGACAGTTCCCTTCGCCGCGGGCGCGCTCTACTCAACAACACACGATCTGGTCACATGGAACAATGCGCTCTATGGCGGGAAGGTGCTGAAGCCGGAATCTCTGACGGAGATGACAACCCCATACAAGAGCAATTATGCCTACGGGCTTTTCGTAAAAGCTGTGGACGGCCATAAGGAAATCAGCCATGGCGGCGGAATCAATGGTTTCAACACATTTCTGTCCTACGACACAGCGGACAAGTTGTCCGTTGTCGTACTTAGCAATTTGGAACAGGGGGCGTCGGGCGCAATCGCATCGGAGCTTGCCACCGTTGCACATGGCGAGAAAGTGGTCCCGGTTTTCGAGATGAAGGCGGTTCCAGTTTCGCTGAAGGTGCTGGCGCAATATGTCGGCACCTATACGTTGTCACCTGCATTGTCACCCAAACTTGGCGTCATCATCACACGGGTGGGCGATCATCTCGCGGAGCAAATAATCGGTGGGCCGCATAAAGTAATCCTCTCGGCTGAGTCGGAGACCAAGTTTTTCTCGACATCGACCGATGCACGATATGAGTTCTTCAAAAACGAAAATGGCGAGATTGACCGCTTAGTCCTACATGAAATCGGTATGGAATTTCAAGGAAAGAAGAAGTAGAAGTCCCCCCCACCGCAACGACTACAACAACTCTCGCAACGCCCGCACGTTGCGCTCTTCGTCGCCGGGGGCGTCGACCGGCGTCTCCGCGATGAAGGCGGCGTGGGTGAACTTCGGCTCGTGCAGCAACCTCTGGAAGGGCCCAGGACCTATCTGGCCTTCGCCGATGTGCTGGTGGCGATCGAGCTTCGAGCCGCGCGCGGCCTTGGCGTCGTTGCAATGCCAGACGCGCACGTTCTCGCAGCCGATCGTTCTCTCAACCTCGGCCAGAGTCGCCGCCCATCCCGCCTCGGTCACAATATCGTATCCGGAAACGTGGGTATGGCATGTGTCCAGGCAGGCGGCCACCGGCGCATGTTGCTTCAGACAGTCGATCAGCTCCGCCACCTGCTCGAAGGAGCCGCCGAGTGAGTATTCCGCGCCCGCCGTATTTTCAATCAGGATATGAAAACCGCTTCCCTGCCACGGCAGGCCATCTATAGCAGCGGCAATCGATTCCGCCGCCAGCGCAAGGCCTTCCTTGCGCGTCATGCCACGGTAGGAACCCGGATGGACGACGAGATACTCCGCGCCCAGCGCCAGAGCACGCTCGATTTCGCCGCGAAAGGCGACCACCGACTTCTCGCACACTTCCTTCGACTGACTGCAGAGGTTAACCAGATAGCTGGTGTGGATCACCAGCGGCGCCACGTTCAATTGGGCGCGGGCGGTGCGGGTTTCTCGCGCCTGCTCGGCGGAGATCTTCGAAGCCCGCCACATGCGTGGGCTGGAGGAGAAAATCTGTAGCGTGTTCGCGCCGATTGTCGGCACTCGACGCACGGCCCCAGCCACGCCGCCGGTGGTCGAGAGATGAGCGCCGATCCGTTGTCGCGAAGCAGGGGAATTTGTCTTTGCGGATGACGATGACGATATCGCGCCAAGGTTTTCGTTAATAGAGTTTTCCATATTCGATTGCAACGCATCCTATACGGGTACGGGGGCGGGCGCGAATGCAATCGGAGGGTGCTACTTGCCGGGTACGGGATTCGCCACGAGAAAATCCTCGATGCGCGCAATCTCCTCCGGCTGCAGCCGAAAGGTGGCCGCGCCGATGGTCCCGTCCACCTGCGACGCGCTACGCGCGCCGACGATGGCCGCCGTCACCCCTGGATGCCGCAGCGTCCACGCAATCGCCACTTCTCCGGGCGAGCGTCCATGGGGTGTGCCGATCTCGCGCAACAGATCGGCGAGCCGGAGATTGCGACTGAGCTGCGGCTCGCGAAATCGCGCATTGTTGCGCCGCCAGTCGTCCTCGGGGAGCTTCGCTATCCGCTCGTACGTCATGGCGCCGGTCAGCAAGCCAGAGACCATAGGAGAATAATTGATGACGCCGATATTGTGCTGTTCGCAATACGGCAGAATCTCCTGCTCGATGTCGCGCTTCAGCATGGAGTAGGGCGGCTGCAGCGAGGTGATGGGAGCGATCTTGGCCGCGCGCTCCATCTGCGCCACGGAAAAATTGGACACGCCAACGTAGCGGACCTTGCCTTCTTCCTTGAACTGCGCCAGCGTTTCCCAGCCCTCCTCGATGTCCGCTTCGGGATCGGGCCAGTGGATCTGGTACAGGTCGATCGCGTCTACCTGCAGACGACGCAGGCTAGCTTCCAGTTCCTTGCGAAGGGAGTCGCGCTTCAGGCTGTGGCTGATCGTGCTGCCCTGACCGATCAGCTTCTTGTGCCACACCATCGAGCATTTTGTGAACACGAACGGCTTTCTCTCGCGGCCCTGAAGCGCACGAGCGACTACTTCCTCGGAATGGCCCAGGCCGTAGATTGCCGCCGTATCGATCCAGTTGATGCCGAGGTCGATCGCGTGCTGGATGGCTGCGATTGAGTCGTTATCGTCCTGAGGACCCCAGGAAAACTGCCAGTCGCCGCCGCCGATCGCCCAGGCACCAAAGCCGATGGGAGTCAGATCCATGTCGGAATTGCCAAGGGTCCGGGTCAACCGGGATTCACCGCCTGTACTCTGCATAGATTCTTGGATGCCCATGGAAAGGAAAAAGACGCGGAAAGCTGTCTGCGCCTTTTCAAAAAAAATTCGGAGAATCCTCGCAAAAGCTATCCAGCTTTTTCTAGCAGCAGAGAAACCGAGAGATCTCGCTTCTGCACCATATCCGCAGTGATTTCGATCTCTCTCACCTTCTTGTTGCTGGGCAGGTGGTACATCAGATCGAGCATCAGCTCTTCGAGAATCATGCGCAGTCCGCGTGCTCCTACTTTGCGGTGCAGAGCCTCGCGCGCGATGGCCGCTACCGCGTCGCCGGCAAAGTTGAGCCGCACATTCTCGTACTCGAACATGCGCTGGTACTGCTTCATGATAGCGTTGCGCGGCTTGACAAGAATTTCAACCAACGCCGCTTCGTCCAGCTCGTCGAGAATTCCGATGACGGGCAGACGGCCGACGAACTCCGGGATGAGGCCGAACTTGATCAGGTCCTGAGGTTCGGTCTGGCGCAACAACTCCGTATCCCGCTGCGCCGGAACACCCGTCGGCAGCGTATCCTTGTCGGAAATCGCCTTGAAGCCGAGCGCCTTTTTGCCGGCGCGGCGCCCCACAACGCGCTCCAGCCCGACGAACGCTCCGCCGCAGATGAAGAGGATGTTGGTGGTGTCGACCGGCGTGAATTCTTGATGCGGATGCTTGCGTCCACCCTGCGGGGGAACGTTTGCCACCGTGCCTTCGAGAATTTTCAAAAGCGCCTGCTGCACGCCCTCGCCGGAAACGTCGCGGGTAATCGAAGGATTCTCGTCCTTGCGCCCGATCTTGTCGATCTCGTCAATATAGATGATACCGGTCTGGGCACGGGCTACATCGCCGTCGGCGGCCTGCAGCAGTTTCAAGATGATGTTCTCGACATCCTCGCCGACATAGCCGGCCTCGGTCAACGTAGTCGCATCGACAATGGCGAACGGGACATCGAGCATCCGCGCCAGCGTCTGGGCCATCAGCGTTTTGCCGCTGCCCGTCGGCCCGATCAGCAGGATGTTGGACTTCGTCAGTTCTATGTCGCTGGTGCGGGCGCGGTTCATGTGGATGCGCTTGTAGTGGTTGTAGACGGCAACCGCCAGCTTTTTCTTCGTCGTCTCCTGCCCGATCACGTACTCGTCGAGAAACGCCTTCACCTCAGAAGGCTTGGGCAGGTGGGCCGGGGCGGTGGTAGGCCGGACCTCGGTCTTATCGTCTTCCAGGATGGAGTTGCAGACGGCGACACACTCATCGCAGATGTAGGCCCGCGGATAGTCGCTCGGGGAAGAAATCAGCTTGGCCACCGCATCCTGCGATTTATGGCAGAAAGAACAACGAAGTGCGTCCTCGGAACCCACACGTGTTTTCATCTTGCGTCTCCTGAATCCACTGCCGCCATCGGTCCCAAGTTTACTCCGGATTGGATACCGGTATCGTCCTGGCCGATTCCGATCTGCGTTCCGCCCTGTTTTGCAGGTTCGGTTCCACGCTAGGATCTGGGTCGATCGATGATTTCATCAATAATGCCATATTCCTTCGCCTGTGGCGCATTCATAATAAAATCCCGCTCCACATCGCGTTCTATTCTCTCTATCGGCTGTCCGGTGTGTTTCGACATCAGACGATTGGTAATTTCCCGAATCCGCAGAATCTCGCGGGCATGGATGTCGATGTCCGTGGCTTGCCCTGACAGCCCCCCCATGGAGGGCTGGTGGATCAGAATGCGCGAATTCGGCAGCGCAAACCGCTTTCCGGGCGTGCCGGACATCAACAGAAACGCGCCCATGCTGGCAGCCTGGCCGATGCAATAGGTCACCACATCGTTCTTAATGAACTGCATGGTGTCGTAGATCGCCAGACCGGCGGAGATCGATCCGCCCGGCGAATTGATGTAGAGCTGCAGGTCCTTTTCCGGGTCCTCGCCGGAGAGGAACAGCATTTGCGCGATGGTGAGGTTGGCGATCTGATCGTCGATCGGAGTGCCGAGAAAGATGATGTTGTCGCGTAACAGACGGGAATAAATGTCGTAGGCGCGTTCGCCCCGGCTCGTCTGCTCCACCACCATTGGAACTAAACCCATACCTATGTCCCTGTCTGTGCCTGCCTGTTAGGCCCTTCGAACTCGCGTCAAAAAAGCTAGGCCGCAAGCCTTTCAAAGAGCTGGTCCAATATTTTCTCTCTGCGGAGTTGTTCTCGGATTCTAGCGAGCCCGCCATCTTCCGTCAAACGCTTCCGCAGTGTCTCCACGGGTTCCCGTGCCTGATACGCCAACAGCTGGAGTTGCGTCTCAAAGTCCTCGTCGGACACCTGCACATTCTCCTTATCCGCAATGCGGTCGAGAATCAGAGAGCTCTTCACTTCGTTCAGAGCGGAGTCGCGCTGCGCCGCGCGCAGACGGGGAAAATCCAGCTGCCGCATCTGCTCGGTGGTCATGCCCTGCTGCGCCAATGCGCGCAGGCCGCGATCCAGGCGGGTGTCGATCTGCTGCTGCAGCAGCGATTCCGGCACTGGAAACTGGAAGCGCTCGATGAACTCCGCCAGCATTTTGTCCTTGACTTCGGACTCGCCGCGGCGGCGCTTGTCGTTCTCCATGTGCTCGCGCAACTTGTGCTTGAACTCGTCCACCGTCTGATATTCGCCCATCTGTTTGGCGAACGAGTCGTCCAGGTCCGGCAGATTTTTTTTCCGGATCTCCTTCACCTCAACGTCGTACGCGACCGTCTTGCCCGCCAACCGCTGCTCGGTAAAGTCCGGTGGATAGGTCACGGAGAACTGCATCTGCTGGCTCTTTTTCGCCCCACGCAGCGCATTGGTAAAGGCCTCGACCGTATTCGCCCCACCCACTTCCACGGTGGCGTCGTCGCCTTCAATGGGTTTCGGTGCCTGGTCGCCCTCGGTTCCCGCGGGCGCGTCGTCGTGGACCAGCCCGGTGAACTGGATCTGGGCAAAGTCTCCATCGGTCAGCGCACGGTCCTCTTCCACCGTTTCCATGGTGGCGTGCGAATCGAGAATCTGATTCAGCTCCGCCCCAAACTCCTCGTCCGTAACGCTGGTGTCCGGCCGCTCCAGCTTCACCTGGTCGTAGCCGGTCACGTCGATGGCGGGGAGCGCTTCAAAGGCCGCCTGGAAGCGCATCGGCTCGCCGTCGACAAGATGCAGGCTGGTCACCTGCGGCTGCGACACCGGCTGCACGCCTTCTTTTTCGATGGCGGCGCGAAATTGAGCGGGGAGAATTTCCTCCAGAACTTCCTGGCGAATGCCGTCGGCAAATTTCCTGCGGATTACCGTCTCCGGGACCTTGCCGGCACGAAAACCGGGAATGCGCGCCTGCCGCCGGTACTGCTTGACCACGCGCGCAAAGGCGCGGCTGACCTCTTCGGCCGGCACTTCCACGTCGATCTGGCGGGTGCATTCCGGGTTCAGCGTGGGCTCGTGCGTGTGGCCGGCCTCGGAGTGGTCGTGGTCATGCTCGTGATCGTGCGCAGCGTCGCCAGCCAGGCTGGCTTCAAGAGTTTCCGGAATGGCGGACGCTTCCGTCGGGGGAGTGTCCCCATCGATTTGCGGGGTAGGTACAGAGTCAGTCGAACTCAAAGGGCGTGTGCCTTCCAATACTGAACGTTCCGCCTCCAAATACCCGAAAATGCGGCAAACAAAGCCGCCATGGGCCAGAAAGCGAGACGATGTTTCTACAAGTATGGTAGGTCGTTCCGGAGAGCGGGTCAAACCCGGGAGAAACGCGCGTGGGGTGGTTTCGATTTTCTACTCGTCCATCACTCTTCCCGAGCAATGGCAGCAGCATGAGCCAACTCCAATGAGTGTTTTGCATTGATCCTTCCATCCCCACCCCGAATGTCGCGACATTTGGGGTATCGATTACGCCATGCCGCGCGAGCAGGAGTGGGGGCACCATTCATCTGCCACACCCCGCGGTTCCGATCTCATCCCGGCCATGTCTCGCTGCAAGGGGAGTAAAAGGGGAGTAATCAGATCGCTGCATTTCCTTACCCGCTCCTTTCTGAACCGCAGCCGAGTTGCCATTATTTTCACGATTTGCTTTCCTGCTGTTTCGCCGCTCTCGCCGGCTAGCGGGACCGCCGGAGGATTGCTTTTCCAACTTCAAGCTTGACGCGCCAACCGAGAACCGTATCATTTGTGTACTGTGAAAGCCAAAAGATGAGAAGAGTAGGCAATCAACTCAAACCCAGGACGCGGCGTGCTTCGGATTGCATGGTCGTTCTCGCAAGCACACTGGTTCTTGGGTTGGCGGCGTGCAGGAGGACGTCGCCTCTGGCAACGCGTGCCTGCCAGGCCCCCACTCTATCCACACCACGCGGCTCTTCCACCACCGCGGCCGGCAACGCCGCCGTCAATGAAGTTTCCGTCGATCTCGTGGTTCACACCAAACACCATAAGCCGATCTGCAACCTTCAGTCCTCACAACTCGCGGTCACCGACGACGGCTCGCCGGTTCGGCTCTCGTCCCTTCGCGTTGTCGACCCTGCTTCCGGATCGCAGCACCTCGTCACTTTTGTCTTCGATCGCCTGAACCCAACCGCCGCCAAATCCGCGCGCAGGATGGCAGAGAAGATCCTGGAAATCATCCCCGGGAAGGGTTACTCCTTGGCTGTTCTCGAGGTCAACGGCCGGCTCCACCTTCTGCAGCCCTACAGCCCGAACCCTCACCTGGTCGAGGCCGCAATGCTGGACGCGACCCCCGCCACGCCCATTCCCCCCTCCGCCGCTCTCACCCGGGCCGAGAAAACGGTGATCGCTTCTGGCCACAGTGACGCTCTCGCCCTCAGCTCTGCCGATCGCGCCGAGGGGAAGATGCTCCTCTCCGCGCTCGAGCAGTCGCAACGTATCCTCGAGCAACGCCGCAGCTATCCATCGCTGGCTGCCCTGCAGGCTCTGGTCGATAGCCAGCGGCGCCTGACCGGTCGCAAATTCATCTTCTATTTCGCCAGCGGTATTCCTTCGAACTCGGACGCCCGCCCGATTCTCCACTCCATCGTCGAGTCGGCCAACCGCGACGGCGTCACCATCAACGTCGTCGATACCAGTCCGTTCAATCCAAAGATGAACTCGGCTCTGCAGGGCGCAGTGGCCGCCTCCATCCTCGGCGAATCCGGCGGCTTCGGCAGCGGCATCAGCGGCGCCGGCGCCGCCGGGGGTGCCGGCGGCTTCTCGCCCGGCGGGGTAATGAATGACGTCCACGTGAAGGACATCGCCGGTTTCCAGTTCGGCTACATGGATGCTGGCCAGAAGCCGCTCGTCGCTCTGGCTTCCGGAACCGGCGGCGTCTATATCGGCGCCTCCACCGGCTCCAAACGCCAGTTACGGCAGGTCCGGGAGGACCTCACCAACTGGTACCGGGCCTCCTGGGTGCCTCCGATCAAAAATTACGATGGCCAGTTTCGCCCCATCCACATCCGCTCGCTGCGCAAAGGCCTCGTCGTTCGCGCTCGCTCCGGCTATTTCGCCGTGCCGCCTGCAGAATCGGCCGAGATTCACCCCTTCGAAATGCCGCTCTTGAACATCCTCTCCAGGCCCGCGCTTCCCACCGATATTGCATTTCACGCGGAAATCCTGCATCTCGGCGCGTTGCCTGACGGAAACGCAGCCGAGCTTGCGGTCCAGGTTCCCATTTCGCAGCTCGAAGTTCACCAGGATAACAACACCCACATCTCCTCCGTGCACGCCACCATCGTTGCCGTCATCAAGAACAGCAAAGGTGCCGTCCTGCAGCGCTTCGGCCAGGATTTCCCCCTGCAGGAAGCCCCCGACATGCTCCGCGGCGATTCCGGCCAGACCATCACGCTGCAGCGGCAGTTCTCCGCCGCTCCCGGCGTCTACACGCTGGAGACCGCCGTCATGGACCGCCTCGCCAACAAGGCAGGCGCCCAACGGACCACCTTTACCATCAAGCCTCCCGCGCCGGGCCCCGCTCTCAGCGACATCGCGCTCGTGCAAAGCGTAGAGCCCACCGAAGAAGATAACCAGACCTTTCAGCCGATGCGCTACCGCAATGGCCGCATCATCCCCAACCTCTACACCGATCTGCCTCAGGACACACGCTCCCTCTCGCTCTTCTTCCTCATCCATCCGGTTGCCGGCAGCCAAAGCCAACCCACGCTTCATCTGCAGATCTTCCGCAACCACCAGTTGTTTACTGAAATGCCCATGGACCCGAAGAAAGTCTCCGGCACCGGGGCCGCCATTCCGTACCTCGCCACCATCCACGGCGACGCCTTTCCTCCCGGCGCATACCAGCTCAAAGCCCTTCTCAACCAGGGTGGCGGAACCGCTTCCAGCTCCGTCTCCTTCCGCATTGAAGGCGGTGCCGTTGCCTCGAACTCGCCCAGTTCCTCTCTCGCTGGCGGCAGCTTCGTCAGTTCCGATGCACCAGATTCCCATCTGATCTCCGAAGCCTCCATCACCAACAGCCGGTTCGTCGTCACCAGCCCCTCAAATCCCGTGCCGCCTCCCACGGACGCCGAGGTCCAGGCCATGATCGAGGCGACTCGCCAACGGGCCCTCGCCTGGTCCAACAACCTGGTGAACTTTGTCTGCCTCGAAATGACCAATCACTTCGTCGATACCACCGGTCAAGGCGACTGGAAGCACAAGGGGACCCTGGTCGAACTGCTCAAGGACCTCAACCACGAGGAATCTCGCAAGACTCTCCTGCTCAATGGGGAACGCAGCACCGTCCAGCCGGATCGGCTCCAATTCGCTCATTCCACCGGAGAATTTGGCGGCATGTTCCACGTCATCTTCGATCCCTCCGCCAAGGCCGTTTTCACCTGGAAACGATCCGGCTTCGTCGATGGCGAGCCGGTTCAGGTCTTTGCCTTCCGGGTCGCCCGTGCCAACTCCAGGTTCAGCCTCTTCGATCGCGTCGGCGAGGTCGGCGCCGTGGGCTTCCACGGCCTGCTTTATCTCGAACCCGCCACCGACAGCGTCCGCAGAATTGACCTCGATGCCGACGATATTCCTGCCCGGCTACTGATCCGCGCCTGCAGCATGTCCATCGACTACTCCTGGATTACCATGCAAAACCACAATTTTCTCCTGCCGGTCCGCGGAGCCGTCAGCATGCAGGAAACCAAAAAGAGCCCAGTCCTCAATGAATTCGAATTCCGCAACTATCACCGCTACGGTTCGCACGTTCGCATCCTCACAAGCGACGACCTGAAAGCTCTTTCGAAGAACTGATTTCCTCTCGTGCCTGCGCCGGGCGCGCAACACTCCGGCCGATTACCGCAAGGAAGCGGGCGGACCAACCGATGGAAATGACCTTTTATTGGCGACGTAGTTGAGCAGTGGTCTGGCAGTACCCCATTCTTGGCGACAACGCCTTCTATGGAAGAGCTCGCCAATTCTCAAAGGGCAGTAATTCGGAAAGCGAGCGTCGGACTGGACGGCGGCCGGGAAGGCGCTCGATCGAAGGAATAAGACTCTGTTACTGCACCGGCGGGTGCGGCGGGGTGCCCATCATCTCACTTGCCGGCTGGAAGAGCTGCAACTGCACCTCCCAGGTCACCGACTCACCCGGTTGCAGCGTCACCATGCCGGTGTCCACGTCCTTCGGCCATTCCTTGCCGAACGGATCGGTGTAGTTGAACTGCGCCTCCAGAGCGATGAAGGCTTTGTCCACCGGAGAGTACACCTGGAACTCGCGGATCCTGGGCGTCATCGCGGTGAGCCGCATTCCGTAGTTGGCGCCCAGGTCGCGGATCGCCGCCGCCGCGTGCCCTTCCGGGTCGCGTTTCAGGTGGACGAAGGAGTCGTCCACCAGCACGTCCGGCAGCGGAGCGCCTTCGGCAGCGGTGAAGTCGTAGGCAGTGCCGTCGACCGGCACCAGCTTGCCGGTCGGAAATACGTCGTCGTAGTTGTTCACCGTCGCCCGCTCCGTGGCGGGAATATGCAGCCGCGCGTTGGCGCGCCCCCCGCTCGGCAGGTGGAAGTAGGGATGCCAGCCGATGCTGATCGGCTCCGGCTCCTTGCCGGTGTTGGTGGCGGTGACGGTGCTGGTCACCGTGTCCCGGGCGAGCTGGACGTGAATCTTGATCCGATTGGAGGAGAACCACTCGCCCCAAGGCCCTTGAGCGGGCAGATCGTATACCGCCGTGGCCTCGCTGCCGTCGGGCTCGGACCTCACCTCTACGTTGGCCGCCTTGGCCGCAAGGATATCGCCATGCATCGCCACCCAGGGCGCACCCGGCTGTTTGCCGTGCCAGTTGGCCACCATCCGAATCGTGCGGCCATGCCAGGTCGCCTCCAGATAATGCGCGCCGGTGTTTCTGTCGAGTGTCACCGGCCCTAGAATGCGATTGGCAAAGGGAAACAGGAACGCACCGCCAAAGGAGAAGCTCTTGTTGCCGTGCATATCTTCGGGACCGCCGTTCAAGACCTTTTGCGCTTCAGCCAGGGACGGAGAAGCGAGCAAGGGAATTTCTCCCTTGCCCGGCAGGAATGCCGTGATCTGGAACGTGTTCATGCCGCGCCCGGGAAACAGCGTAACGCTTAAAAACTCGGGCTTCACTCCGGTGCCGCTTTGTAGGCGTCGCAGCTCGATCGCTTTTTGGCCGCCGACTTCCGGCAGGTGCGCGGAGGCGACCGCGGTGGGCGATGGAGGTTTCGGCGCTTGATGCGACTTACATCCCAGGTTCAAGCTCATAAGTGATAGTGATACTACATTGATCAACGCCAATTGCCCGAAGCTCTTCATTCTGAATCGATTCCCCAAAATTCTTAGATGACCGGACACCTGCGGCATCACGGGGCTTGCTCGATTTTACGCCGTTCTCCTTGCTCCCTAACCGCGTCCGAACCGTACAATTTCCCTGTGCCCCGTTCGTCACCCCCGGTTTCGCTCGACGATCTCGCCTCCCGCATCTTCGCCTGCGAACGCTGTCCGCGCCTACGCGCCTACTGCGCGGAAATCGCCCGCACCCGGCGGCGTGCTTATGCGGACCAGCAGTACTGGGGAAAACCGGTCCCCTCCTTCGGCGACGCCGACGCGCGCGTGCTGGTCGTGGGCCTGGCGCCCGGCGCGCATGGCTCCAACCGCACCGGCCGGCCGTTTACCGGCGACGGCTCGGGAAATTTTCTCTATCCCGTCCTCCATGCCACCGGATTCGCCTCGCAGCCGCTGGCGCTGTCGCGCGACGACGGAATGCACCTGCGCAGCCTGTGGATTACCGCGGCGGTACGATGCGCGCCACCCGGCAACAAGCCCCTTCCGGCGGAGATGCAAAACTGTGCGCCGTTTCTGGACGAGGAGATTTCGCTATTGCGCGAGCTGCGCGTGGTGGTGTGCCTGGGGAAAATCGCTTTCGACAGCTACGTTGCACACCTGCTGCGGACGGGAAAGGTCGCGGACCGCAAGGGGATTGTATTCCGCCACGGCGCCGAGTATGCGGTGCCCGGCGGCCTGCATTTGCTGGCTACCTATCATCCCTCACTGCAGAACACCAACACCGGCTTACTGACGCGGAAGATGTTGAACGCTGTATTCGAGCGCGCCAGAACTCTTGCCGGACTCCCGGCATAAGTTCTTCGCGCGCGCCGGTTCTTTCAGGATGCCTTCTGGATCGTTCCGGATTGCACCACCGCGCCCAACTGCTTCATCAGGCCCAGTTCGTCGGAGCTGCCCCAGCGCTCCACGATTTTGCCACGCTGGAAGCGGGCGATCTGCACCCCGCGCACGCAAAACTTTTTTCCCGTCGCCGCGATGCCCTGGAACATCCCCTGGTGGGTGCCGGTCAGGATGTAGGCGATGGCGACATTGTCCTCATCGGCAACCATGTGGTTGACGGCCACGTTCAGGTCGGGAAAGGCATCGCGCAGCGTGCGAAAGTACTCGACGAATCCATCCGGTCCGGCGGCCTGGCCAGGCGCCGGATCGTGGTCGCTTACATCTTTGGCAAAGGCCATCTTCAGCTCGTCGAAATGACCGAGGTTGATGGCTTGGCCCATGTTCTTCTGCACGGCGATATTTTCCTGCTGACCCATCGTGTTTTCTCCTGGCTGTTGCGATGCAGCCGGAAGAAACACTCAGGAAACGCTACGCCAGCGCCTTCTCCACCGCCGTGCGCAACAACTTCAGCCCGGCTTCCACGTCCTTGCCCACATGCGCGCGCAGGGCCCGCCGTCCGCGTTGCTGCAGCACCGCCAGGTCGCCGGCGGCCTGAGCGTCGATGACCACGCCGAAGGTATATTTCTGGTCTGGAATCGCCAGATCCTGGGCGTGGTCGGCGGTGATCTGGAGAAACACGCCGGTGTTGGGGCCGCCTTTGTAGTCCTGCCCGGTCGAGTGCAGAAAGCGCGGTCCGAATCCCAGGCAGGTGGCCACTCGCTTCTTGTCGCGGACGGCATGGCGCAGCTCCTGCAGCGTCTTTTCATGTTCGCAATCGCGCTGGATGAATGCCAGCGCGGCAAAATAATCCCTCGGTTTCAACTGCGCCAGGTGCGCCCGCAGATAGCCGACCAAATCCGGGTTGCCCATGCCCTGGCTCCCGTTCAGCACGGCGGCGTAGGCCAGGTCGGCGAACAGCTTGATTTGCCCGTCGTCGAAGATCGGCGTCTGCGTGGGCAGCTTGCCGGTCTTTTCGTATTCGTCCGTCAGTCGTCGCGCCTCTACCTTGGCCGCTTCCACATCCGGCTGATTGAAGGCGTCGATGCCAATCACGGAACCAGCCACAGCGGTGGCGATCTCCCAGGTAAAGAACTGCGCCGCGGCGTCGTACACATCGCGCATTCCCAGCCGCACCACCGGCTGCCCCGCTTTTTCCAGCCTCTCGACGCCCGCATCGAGATGGGCATTTTCCGCGCCCTCTAGCCGCACATAAGCGAAGACGCGATCGTCGCCGTATTCCTCCGGCGGGGCCATCGCCTCCAGATCGACCGGAGTGATCCCCTTCCCCTGCTTGCCGGTGGACTCCGCGATCAACTGCTCAAACCAGGCGCCCATGTCGTAGATGGCAGGAGAGGTGAAAAACGTGATCTTGTCATGGCCGGCATTGGCGGCGACGCCCAGCACCAGACCCAATTCCACGCCCACGTTTTTCTTCAGGCTGCCCTTCGCCTGGCACATTTCGACGGCGGCTTTCGCCCGCGCCAGCAGTTTTTCGACATCCAGTCCCATCACCGCCGCCGGCACCATGCCGAAGTTCGACAGCGCCGAGTAGCGCCCGCCAATCTGCGGATCGCCGTAAAAAATGTGACGAAATCCCGCCTCCTTTGCCACCTGCTCCATGTGCGAGCCGGGGTCGGTCACGGCAATGAAGTGTTTGCCCGCTTCGTCACCAACGGCTTCCTTCATCTGCTTCAGAAAATACTGCTTCAAAATGTTCGGTTCCAGCGTCGAGCCGGATTTGCTGGAGACGATAATCACTGTCTTTTTGAGATCGACACTCTGCTCCGCTGCCCGCACCTGCGCCGGGTCGGTCGAATCGACGATCGAGAGACGGGGAAATCCATCCTGTTTGCCGAAGGTTTCGGCCAGCACCTCCGGACAGAGGCTCGATCCGCCCATGCCGAGCAACAGCGCGTATTTGAATCCAGCCTTCCGAATGTCCTCGGCCAGCGCGCGAAACGCGCCCAGGTCCTTCTGCTGGCGCTCGACGATGTCAAGCCAGCCCAGCCACTTCGCCTCGTCGGTGTTCGTCCACAGCGAGGCGTCGCGCGCCCACAGGCGGTCGATTTTTCCGTTGCGCCAATCCGCGGCAGCCGCGGAAAAATCCTGCTCTAGTTTTGCCGGAAGCGTACAGCGAAATTCCATGGGTCACTCTCTCTTTTCTTGTCGGGGATTTGTTCGCACCGCGCGGTTTTCACGCATTTGCTTGGATGCTTCCGGCGTCGGGCGGGCCACCAGATTCGTTTTCAGTATCGCACTCCCTGGCGGATGATCGCGCCCCTGGATACGCAACGGTAAAATGGAGCCAGACGCCAATCAGGAAGGAAACCGTATGGACGGACAGACTATCGACCAGCAGTACGAACTGTTGCAGAACGCTTCGCAGCAGGTGGAGCAGGAGTTGAAGGAACTTGCCGCCAAGCTGCAGGCGGAATCGGCCGGCGGCAATCAGCAGGCCCGGGAATGGGTGCTCGACCTCAAGGAGATCGCCCTCGCCATCCAGTCGCAGCAGCAGCAGACCACTAGCCTGTTGCAGGCGATTCACGGCTTTGTCGCCAATCAGCAGCAGGCATACGGCGGCGGTGCTCCGGCTCAGCAGCCGACCTATATGCAGCCGGGCTACGCGCAACCGGGGTATGCCCAGCCCGCGTACGCGCAGCCGCAGCAGAGTGGCATGGGTGGATTTCTGCATTCCGGATTCGGCCGCGCCATGGAGATGGGCCTGGGGTTCGGCCTTGGCGACGACCTGATCAACAAAATTTTCTAGGAAATTGCCGCAGCGGGCACCGCCCTTGCGATGCGGTGGCCAAATCGAGGCAGGTCTTGACGCTTCGCTGTGATGCCGTACACGGCGGCGTTCCGATAGCTGCGGATGGTGATCTATTGGCCGGGTTGAAGCTCAACTCTGTCACCGGACCGCCTTGCGGGGCATTCTGCTGCGGCGTTGCAACTCAGGTGTGCGAGCTGTTTGGATGACCTTGTTATCTACTTCTCTACCGCACCGAATTGTTCGCGCAGCAGCTTCAGTATCTCGCCTGGGCACTCTTCGAGGAGCCAGTGCGACTTACCTTTTAACTGCTCGAATCGATAGGGTCCCCTGCAGAACTTCGCCGTGTTGACCGCTGACGTCTCGCCGAGAGCCTGGTCCTGGTCGCCCCACACGTACATTGCCGACACCCGAACCTGCCCAAACGGCTTGCTCAAACTCTTTGCCCGGTACCAATTGAGTGCAGCCGTCAGGGTGCCATCCTGCTCGAATCGGCAGATATTGGAACTGACTTCGGCTTCCGGAACTTTGCCCATGTAGGCGCCGCGCAGCATGTTCGCGTTATTCGCAAGCAGGATCTTCTCGGCTGCATGGTTGGGCGCCTCAAAGAGCTGAAAATAGGACGATCGTTTCTGTTGGTCGGGATCGCTTTTGAGCGCCTCCATCAGCGCGTCCGGGTGCGGTGTCGAAAGCGAGGTAAGAGTTGCCAGACGATCGGGCGAGTGCACCGCTGTGACCCATGCCACCGCGCCTCCCCAGTCATGGCCTACGAGATGAAAGCGCTTTGCCCCGAAGAAGTCGGCGAAACCTAGTGCGTCGGAGGACAGCTTGTCGAGAGCGTAGTCGTCGATCGCGGTGGGGCGGGCTCCCGGAGAATATCCTCGCTGGTCGACCGCGACCGCATGAAAGCCCCATGAACCGACTGGGCCGAGTATGTTTGCCCAGGCATCGGCAAACTCCGGAAACCCGTGCAGGAAAAGCACCAGTTCGCCGTTTTCAGGACCGGAAGAACGGCCGTTGAATCGAAAACCATTGGCTTCTAGCGAAACTCGCCGAAGCCCGTCGCTGGCTGCGCGCATTTTTTTCCCAAGCGACGAGCGCTCCCGCCGCCAACCCACTCCGCACCAGCCGGGTCGCGTTGGCTCAACAGAGTGTTCCCCTTGCGCTCGGCTTCAAGTTCTTTGACAGATTAGCGGTTCCGCAAAGCTCAGAGGCAATGCGCTTTCGCAGGGAAGGCCGATTGCGGCCGGCGGGACACAACTCCAGCACAGATACGCCAAAGCGGCGAGATCGAGGCGTCCGTGAAAGGTGCGTTCCCGGTCTTGCAGCCTAAGCGCGCCGGACTAGTTGCCGTACCCGGGTACTCTGTTCGCTCACGCCTTCCAGTACGCCCTCCAGGCGGCCTAGGAGTTCATGGCCGTCCTGCAGATATTCCGGGACCGAGTGCCACAGTTCTTTCATCCCGTCCGGATCCTCGGCCAGAATGACCGCGGCGCCCAACCCGGACGCCGTCAGCGCAGCCTTTCTCCGTCCGGTCAGCAGCAATGCCGCTCCTGCAACCAGAGAGCCGGCCGCCAATGCCCGCATCCAAGTGATTTCCTGTTCCATGGGTTTGCTCCTTATCGCAAAACTGTACCAGAAATAAGACGCCTCCGGCTGCAATTTGTTATTGCGGAAAACCGGTCCGGTTTTCCCGCTTGGCAAGCAGCCTGTGTGGGGAAGGTTATCCGGCTTCGCCTGGCCTCCGCCGCCAGCACCACAGCCTCCAGGCGTAAATCACCAGGTTGACCGCGCAAACCGCCCCGCCGCAGATGGTGAGCAGCCGCCAGGAGATATCGGGATAAACGATTCGGTTCAAATAATGGAGCATGAAGCTGCCGTGCCACGGGGCCAGGCCCGCCCTCCGCTCGAACCAGTCTTCCGTCAGGGTCAGCGGACACGGCCACGGCCCCGTCTCCACGACAATTCCCCAGACCAGCGAAGCGATGTGGAACGCCGTCAGCCATCGCCGCCCGCGCGTCCACAGCGCGCCGAAGATCACCCACAGAATCCACGCCAGATGAAGCGCCAGCACGGCGCTCGCGGCCATGTCGTAAAAGCCGGCCATGTTTCATTCCCATTGCGTTCAATTTTGCCATGCGTGAACGGCACCTGCTACGCTCAGGCATTGGCCCAGTTTCCCGACCAGGAGAGCCCTACTATGAAAATGATTGCACGCAACGCTTCCACCCTCGCCGCGGCCATCCTGTTCGCGGCCATCGCCGTCGCCCCAGCGCCCCGACTGCAGGCACAGTCGAAGATGCATTCCACGGCGTCCACCCGGCCCGCGCAGGTGGTCGATCAACTCCTGACCAAGGTCGAGCAGGAATTTGTCCCGCTGGCCGAGGCCATGCCCGCGGACAAGTATAACTTTGCGCCCACCAACGGAAACTTCAAGGGAGTGCGCACCTTCGCCGAACAGGTGAAGCACGTGACCATGGCCAATTACTATATTTTCGGCGCCGCCTCTTCCATCCATCCGGAGCACATGCCGAACATGAAGGATCTGAAGACCAAAGCCCAGATCATGCAAGCGCTCAAGGATTCGTTCGCCTTCAGCCACCGGGCCATCGCCACCCTGAATGCACAGAATGCGCTTGAGAAGGTAAAACCTGTCAATGGCATCGACACCCGCGCCGGAATCATGGTGTTCGCCATCATTCACATGAACGACCACTTTGGTCAGATGGTCGAGTACGCCCGCATGAACGGGATCGTGCCGCCTTCCAGCCGTCATCACGGGAAGAAATAGAGAGCCCATCCGCGGGCAGGTTCATTTTGGCCGAACCGGTCAACTCGATTCGCTTTTCAAGCGTCCAACATTAAAGACACACTCGTTCCCAGAATGCTCGCCTGGAGATTCCCATTCGCCGCTCGATCCACCGAAGCTGGTTTTCTTACCCGCTTCAAAAGGAGTTCCTCCAAATGGTCAACCATTGCGCTAACCCGAAGTGCAACAAGCCCCTGCATTACCTGCGGGACGGGAAGGTATTCCTGTTCTCCCGCAAAAACCTGTCTGACGACGGCGCCAACCCGCACGGCCCGGAACACTATTGGCTCTGTGGAACTTGTTCGAAGCAATGGAAGGTGATCTTCGATCCCCAAAGCGGAGTCCAATTGGTAGAAACCGGGCACAGGCGGAAACGTGCAAATTACGTGGTGGCCTCCGTCCCGGCAACCTGATTGTCGTTTCGCGAAAAATCTCCGATTCTTAGCGCGCTCCGGTTCAGGCTTTGACCACCGGAGCGTTTTCTTTTGCGCACGCGGTGCAGGTGCAGGAGGCGTTGTAGCGCCCGGCGAGCGAGTAGCAGCGCACCAGCAGCAAATCTTCCAGCATCTTGATGCCGTCTTTGACATAGCTGATGCGGGAGCGATCGTCGTGGCCCCAGGTTACGGCAACTTCTTTCACCCGCATTCCCAGGTGGAGCGCGATGTAGAGAATTTCCGGGTCGAAGCCCCAGCGCTCGATCCGCTGGCGAACAAAGATCGTCCGCGCCGCCTCGCGCCGAAACGCCTTAAACCCGCACTGGGTGTCCGCCAGGGGAAGATTCATCACCAGCCGCGTCAGCCAGTTGAAACACCGTCCCAGAAATCGCCGGTAAAACGGCTGCCGCAGCGTCTGGCGAGAGCGGTCCAACCAGCGGGAACCGATGGCCACGTCCGCGCCCTCGGCGATGGCCGCGAACAGCCGCTCCGCTTCCTCGATGGGAGCCGACAGATCGGCATCGGTAAACATGACAATCTCGCCCCGGGCCTGCAACATGCCGTTGCGGACGGAGTAGCCCTTGCCCCGATTCGTGGGATTTTCAATCAGCCGCAGCGCCGGATAGCGGGCCGCCATTTCCGAAACGATGGCCGCCGTGCGGTCCCGGGAACCGTCGTTGACCACCAGAATCTCGGCCTTCCAGGCACGGGTTTCCACGCATTCCATTATGCGATCGAGCGTCTCGCCAATGCGCGCCTGCTCGTTATACGCCGGAATCACGATGCTGTATTGAGGGTCTTCCATGAAGAAGCTGGCTCTCCCGTCTTCCCAAAGTAAAAATCTATGTATGGGATGCCGATTGCCTGCCCTAATTATGGCGGCGCGTTCACTTTTCTGCAATGTAAACGTTCCAAAACCGAACAAGTTCCCCGTTGCACTCCTGGACACCGGCGGCGACCCCCGGAGTGCTACACTCCCCCCATGGAAGGTGGGACGGAGACAACCAGGCGTCATTCGTTCTGGTTCTGGCTAAGCTGGGCCGGCGGCGCATTTCTGGTCGTCGTCGCGCTGCTGTGGATCGCCGCCTGGTATACGTTGCGCTCCTCCGGCGCACGGACCACGGGGTTCGACGGCTTCGGCGGCGGCAATATCGCCGTGGTTGAGCTGAAGGGCGTTATTATCTCGCCGGACAAAATCGACGCGCAACTGGAGAAGTTCTCCCGCGACGATTCCGTGAAGGCCATCATTCTGCACATCGATTCGCCGGGCGGAGGGGCAGCGGCTTCGCAGGAGATCTATCACGAGGTACTGCGGATTCGCCAGCAGCATAAGAAGCGCATCGTCGCCTCCATCGGGAGCGTCGGCGCCAGCGGCGCCTATTATGTGGCCAGCGCGACCGATCGCATCTACGCCAATCAGGCCAGCATTGTCGGCAGTGTCGGCGTCATCATGGAATGGATCAATTACGGCGATCTATTGAAATGGGCCAAGCTGAAAAGCATCACCATCAAGGCCGGAGCGCTCAAGGACGCAGGCTCCCCGACCCGCGCTCTGACTCCCACGGAACGCGCCTATTTCCAGGGCTTGACGGACAATATGCACACCCAATTCATCGACGATGTGGCCGCCGGCCGGCATCTGCCGGTCAAAGAAGTCCAGGCTCTGGCGACCGGCCAGGTGTGGACCGGGGAGCAGGCGCTGCCGCTGCACCTGATCGACCAGATCGGCGGCTATCGCGTCGCTCTCATGGACACCGCCCGCGCGGTCGGCATCCGCGGCGAGCCTCGCGTCATTCGACCCCGCGTGCGCCATCCCGGCCTGATCGACCTGCTGGCGGGCGGCAACACCAAGCTGTCGTTCCCCGATCCCAGGGAGGCGCTGCAGTCGGTGCTGGAAAAAAGCCCCGGCTTTTACTTTCTCTGGCAATAAGTTCCCCCTCAAAGCGATTCTTTATCCCCGGCCTGCATCCTATACTGTTGAAAGTGAAGGTGCCCACGCTATGACAAAAGCCGACCTGGTCCTGGATGTAATGCGACTCGGAGACCTGACCCGCACGGACGCGGAGACCATCGTTGAAACCATCTTCGACTCCGTCGTGGGAGCGCTGCGCTCCGGCGACAAGATCGAAATTCGCGGGTTCGGCAGCTTCCGCACCCGGCAGCGCAATCCCCGCATTGGGCGCAATCCAAAGACCGGCGAGCGCGTGGATGTGCCGGCCAAGCGCGTTCCCTTCTTTAAGCCCAGCAAGGACCTGCGCGATCTGGTGAACCGGGAAAACGGAGCGGCCGGCAAATCCGCGGCCTCGCCCGCGGTAGATACACAAACGGAAAACGGTTAGTCAGCGCGTCACAGCGTGGAGGGAGCTTCGGTTTCCTCGCGGATATACCTGTTTCTGTTTGCGCTCTCGACCGGCGGTGCATCATGATGCCGAGGAAACGGACGCACGCGACGCTGGCGTCCGTTTCCGTTCCACTCTGCCTCGCTGAATTATGGCAGCAGAAGTATTTTGCCGATGCTGCCTTTTTCCGCTCGGGATTGAGCGTCGCGCACTTCGGACAGCTTCATCCGTTTCGAGATGGGGATGGAAAACTCGCCCGCCGCTACTGCTTCGGCCAGCTTGTGCAGCCGCTCCGGGTCCGGGTGAACCTGGACGTCGCGCACGGTGAAGCTCTTCCCGTCCGAGCCTTGCGGCTTGCCCAGCACGCTGGCCAGCACGCCGCTGCGGCGAATGTACGGCATCAGCTTGTAAATCAAATCGTGGTCGACGGTGTCGGCAATCGCGTCCACCTCGCCGAGCGAGGCAATCTCCCCTTCTTCATCGAGCGCCACGATGCGGTCCGCCCCCAGGGATTCAGCCTCCCGGCGCTGCTTGGCGCGGACCCCAGCAATCACGGTCATCCCATGTTTTTTGGCGACGTACACCGCGGTGCGGCCCACGCCGCCAACCGCACCGGTGACCAGCACGGTCATCCCCACTCTGGGCTGAACGCCGTCTTCGATCAACTGGGCGCCGGTCGTCACCACCAACGGCAGGGCGGCGGCGTCCTCGGTTTTCAAGCCGTCGGGAATCTGCGTCAGCACGGCGGCTTTAGCCACCGTAAATTCCGCATAGGTCCGACTGACAAAGCCCATCACCCGGTCGCCGATCAGGAATCCAGGTGTGTCCGGACCGACCCGCACCACGGTTCCCGCCAGGTCGTGGCCCAGGATGGCCGGAAAATCCAGCGAGAACATGGACTTCATGTCTCCGCGCCGCGTTTTCAAGTCCGCCGGGTTGATGCTGGTTGCTTCCACCTTGACCAGCACTTCCCCCGGACCCGGGTCGCGCTGCGGCGTGTCCTCGTACGAGAGTTGGTCCACTCCACCATAGCCGTGCAGCAGGACGGCCTTCATAGCTGCACCCTGTTGGCGGAACGGCGACGATACATCAGGATGAAGTGGATCGAAAGAATGGCCAGCAACGCGTAGGTGACGGCCCAGCCGACGGTGTAAAAGAAGCAGTTGGCCAGCAAGATCACAAAAAATAGAATTCCAATCACAATCAACATGGAGAACGCCTCCCCTTCATTCGATTGGAGGGCGGTATAGGCCGCGCCGTTGCTTTCGCGGCGATAGATTGCTTCCAGCGATTTCAGAAACACCCGGGGAAGCGCTTTCCGCCGCACACCGCGTTCGCCGGTATCATTCTTCCATGTTCGTGGCCGTCCTGACGGTGGAGATTCGCCTGGAGTATGCGCGTTCGCTCAAGGACCGGCGGCAGTGCGTCCGCAGTCTAAAGGACACGCTACGCCACAGCTTCAACGTCTCGGTGGCCGAACTGGACGAAGGTGTGGTGTGGCAGCGGGCGACACTGGGCATCGCGGCCATTTCCGCCTCCCGCGACTACCTGGCGGGCCAGATGCAACAGGCTGAGCAGGCCTGCATTCGAATTGCGGAGAACCATGGCGGCCAGGTGAGCGACAGTTTTGTAGAGTTTTTTCCAGAAGAATAAAAGCTGCAAAACTCCCCAGACTGGCGTACAAATTTGATATCCTCAACAGTTTGATCGGTTCCTTCCAGGCAGCTTGTATTTTGCCGCCGGGCGGGGGAGCCGGATGTTTTTGCAGGGGCATCATGCCAGAGCAACGCGGACGCACGTATCACCGGGACCGGGTGGCGGAAACGCTGCGCGAGGAAATCAGCGCCATGCTGGAAGGCCAGTTGAGCGATCCTCGCATCAATTTCGGCTACGTCACGGAAGTGGTGCTGGCGCCGGGTGGAAAGTCTGCGCGCGTGTATGTCGCGGTGGAAGGCGGCGACCGGGAAGAGGAAGAAATGCTGGAGGGCCTGGAGGCCGCGCGCGGCTACATCCGCCATCAACTGCTCGCGCGCATGGGCGTTCGCCACATTCCGGATTTGTTTTTCCACGTGGACCGCTCCCAGCCGATACAGGCCAGGATCGACGAATTGCTGGGCCGCGCCGAACGCCGGAACAAGCGCAAGCAGCCGGCGGCCCAAATCGAGCCGCAGCAGGAGACGCCGAAAGCGGAGTGACACAGCAGACGCCAACCCGATTGCTGGACGCGCGGAGCAGCAACGCGCGCGTGCTGGAACCGTTGAGCGGCGCGGACCGGACGCGGGACTTGCGGCTTGCCGACCGCAGTCGTTGGCCGGAAGCGGCGGTGGTCGACGCCATTCGCCGGCATCGAAGCTTCCTGGTCACAGCGCACGCACGACCTGACGGCGACGCCGTGGGTTCCGTGCTGGCGCTGTGGATGGCGTTGAACGCCCTGGGCAAGCGGGCGGACATGCAGCTTTACGACCACGTTCCGCTCATCTATCGCACGCTGCCGGCCGCAGAACGGATCCGTACTGCGCCGTCGATTGCCTGCGACTTTGAGCCAGATGCCATCATTCTGCTTGAATGCGACGGAATCCAGCGTTCGCGGCTGAAGGGACTGGAAGGAAGGTTCCTGATCAACATCGACCACCACGCCAGCGGTCGCCACTTCGCCGACGTGAACTGGATCGACACCGGAGCCAGCGCGGTGGCGGAGATGATCTACCGGCTGGCCGTGACGGTCAACGCATTCATCACCGCCGAAATGGCCACCTGTCTGTACACCGCGCTGCTGAGCGATACCGGCTCGTTCTGCTACGAAGGCACCGGCGTGCATACCTTCGCGCTGGCCCGGAACCTGGTCGAGCTGGGAGCGCGGCCGGCGCGCATTGCCCAGGACGTTTACTTCAGCAATCCGACGTCCAAGATGCGGCTGCTGGGCGCTGCGCTCACCAACCTGAAGCGGGAAGGCCGGATCGCGTGGCTTTGGGTGACGCACAGCGATATGGTCCGCCTGGGCGCCGCGGAAGAGGACTGCGAGGGCATTGTGAACTACGCCGTCGGGATTTCCGGAGTGGAGGTCGCGGTGTTTCTGCGCGAGCTGCCCGATCACCGCGTGCGCATGAGCCTGCGCAGCAAAGGCGACGTCCACGTGGACGAGGTGGCGGAGTATTTCGGCGGCGGCGGCCACCACAACGCCAGCGGCTGCACCCTCGACGGCCCGCTCTATTCCGCCATGGACCGGATTCTCGATGCGATTCGCATCCACCTGCGACCCCGGGGCGCGATCAGCATCGCCTGATCGCTGCACGAAGCTCCCCGTTTCATTTACCCTGTCAGCCATGCCAAAGAAACTGCTTCTTGCAGCCCTGGGAATCATTGCCGGTTGCCTTGCCCTGCTGTCCGCCGCTGGCCATGCCCAAAGCCTGAGCGCGGCGGGAAGAAACTGGCCAGTGTTCGGTGGCACCCCCGGAGGCACGCATTACTCCAGCTTGAAACAGATCGATCGCAGCAACGTTGCGCGCCTGAAAGAGGTCTGGCGCTACGACACGAATGAAGCAGGGGGACTCGAAACCTCTCCGATTGTTGTCGACGGCGTGGTCTACGCCTACACGCCGACCCAGGAAGTCATCGCGCTCGACGCGGCCAACGGCAAGCTGAAGTGGGAATTCAAGTCGGGCATCGTCGGACTGCAACCCGCTCGCGGGCTGGCCTACTGGAGCGACGGCGCAAAAGGCCAGGGTAAGGACAAACGCATTCTCGCCGGGATCATGAATTACGTCTATGCGCTCAATGCGGCCACGGGCAAGGTGATTCCCAGCTTCGGCGACCACGGACGAATCGACCTCCGGGACAATCTGGGCCGCGACCCCAGTCTGCAATCGATCGCGCTGACCAGCCCCGGCGTCATCTACAAGGATTTGATCATCGTGGGCGGCCGCGAACCGGAGACGCTGCCCGCGCCGCCCGGCGATATCCGCGCCTATGACGTGCGCACGGGAAAGATGCGCTGGATCTTCCACACCATTCCACATCCCGGCGAGCCGGGCTACGATACCTGGCCGAAGAACGCCTGGAAAACCGGCGGCTCGGCGAACAACTGGGCCGGGATGTCGGTGGATGTGAAGCGCGGCATCGTGTATGTACCGACCGGCTCGGCGGTGCCGGATTTTTATGGAGCCAGCCGCATCGGCAACGACCTGTTTGCCGATAGCCTGATCGCGCTCCATGCCGAAACCGGCAAGCGCATCTGGTCATTTCAGGATGTTCATCACGACCTGTGGGACCGCGATCTTCCCGCAGCCCCGGCGCTGCTGACGGTGCGACGCAACGGCAAGCAGATTCCGGCTGTCGCGCAAACCACCAAGCAGGGTTTTGTGTATGTGTTCAACCGCCTGAATGGAAAGCCGCTGTTTCCCATCGCGTACCGGAAATATCCGCCCAGCACCGTACCCGGCGAAGTGGCGGCCAGCGAGCAGCCGTTGCCGACCCTGCCCGCACCCTACGCGCGCCAGCGGCTGACCGCGGACATGTTGACGGACCGCACCCCGGCGGCGCACAAGTGGGCCCTGGCGCAGTTCAAAACCTTTCGCAGCGACGGCCAGTTCGTTCCCTTCAGCTTGGGATTCAAAACGGTACAATTTCCCGGCTTCGACGGCGGTGCGGAATGGGGTGGCCCGGCCGTCGATCCGCAAACCGGCGTCGTTTATGTAAACAGCAACGACGTCCCCTGGACCGGCGAACTGGCTAAACACACCGCCGCTCCCGGTCCACGAGCGACCTATCTGAGCCAGTGCAGCGTGTGCCACGGAGAAAACCGGATGGGTTCGCCGCCGCAGTTCCCATCTCTGGCGCAGATCGGCCAGCACATGACCCGCGAGCAGATCGCGGCCACCATCCACAACGGCCGCGGACGGATGCCCGGCTTTCCCAATCTGAAAGGTCCGGAGCTGGCGGCGTTGCTGACCTATCTGCAGCGCGGACCGGCGAAGGACTTCACCAGCGTTGACAAGCCTGCCGCTCCGACGCAGTACGTGTTTACCGGGTATGAGAAATTCCGGGATCCCGACGGATACCCGGCCGTGAAGCCGCCCTGGGGCACGCTGAACGCCATCGACCTGAACACCGGCAAGTACGTGTGGAAGATTCCCTTCGGTGAATATCCCAGGCTCGCGGTCCAGGGAATCAAGAACACGGGCACGGAGAATTACGGCGGCCCCATCGTCACTGCGGGCGGTCTGGTCTTCATCGGCGCGACCGACTTCGATAACAAATTCCACGCCTATGACAAAGCCACCGGCAAACTGCTGTGGGAAGCAACCCTCCCCTTCGCCGGAAACGCCACCCCGGCGACGTATGAAGTGAACGGGAGGCAGTATGTGGTGATTGCCGCCGGCGGCGGCAAGGACCTGAGTACTCCCTCGGGCGGGGTATATGTGGCATTCGCGCTGCCGCAATAGCGCCGCGGGACTTCCACGGTCCGCATCTAGGTTCGTCGTCATTTCCAGCAACAGGTCTAGCGGCGAACTCGACGAAAAGCTCAACCCCTTTTGCCGCATTGGCGTTGATTACAACCGTAGGAGCGAAAGGCTAAAGCAGTCTCTGAGAGAGTAGAATTCGCGGCACACGAACGCCTGGCAAAGAATCGGGCCTTCGCTGTGCCGGGCGCGGCTCAGGCTGTCTCGTGTGGAGTCTCGACACGGGAGGTTTTATGCGCAAAAGAGCAGTAGGGTTCTTGCTTGTACTTCCGCTGGCGCTTGGTTCTCTTACCGGTTGCCAGGAGCATTCCCATTCTGAGACCTATTACCTGATCTCGAATAACATATCCCTGCCTTACTGGCAGACGGCGATCGAGGGCTTTGACAACGCGGCTCATCAATACGACGTGCAGGGTGTGGTTGCCGGACCCAATACGTTCGATCCGCAGGCTGAGCTCCAGGCACTGGAAAAGGCGGTGCAGGCCAAGCCGTCTGGAATTCTGATCTCAGTCGCCGACGCGGAGCTGCTGCAGCCGGAGATCAACAAGGCGATCGATGCGGGTATCCCGGTCATGACGTTCGACTCGGATGCGCCGTTCAGCCGTCGCCTCTTCTTTATCGGCACGAACAACCGTAAAGCCGGCAGACTGGGAGGCCAGCGTGTTGTCGACAGACTTGGCGGCAAGGGCAACGTGGTTTTTTTCACCATGCCGGATCAGCCGAACCTGGAAGACCGCCTGAACGGCTATGAGGATGTCTTCGCATCTCATCCCGGGATCAAAACGGCGGATATCTTCAATATCAAAGGCAACGCGGGCAACGCCTTCGACGCCACACAAAAATACCTCGCCCTGACGGGGCCGAACAAAATTGACGCCTTTATTTGCCTGGAAGCATCCTCGGGAAAGGCTGTCGCCGAGGTGCTGAGGCGAGACAACATTACAGATCGCCTGGTGGTAGCGATGGACGTCGATCCCGGCACCCTGCAGGATATAAAAGATGGCGTGATCGACAGCACTATCGCCCAGAAGCCATACACGATGGCCTTCTTCGGTCTGAAAATGCTGGGTTTGATTCACCTCTATCCGCCCAAGCCCATTCTGACGAATTATGCGGTGAATACCTTCTCTCCCTATCCCGCTTTCGTTGATACCGGCACCGCCCTGGTAGGCAAAGACAACGTGGACATCTACCTGCAACAGGCCGCGCAAGCAAAGCCGAAAAGAAAATGAGGGCAATTTCCGGCTGACGGAGAATTCAAATTTTCAGGGCGAAGATAGATCTGCCAGGGTCTGTCAGGAACTTGCGTCGAAAAGCCGGAGGGTTGAGCCGGCATGCAGCGTACGAAGGCAGGATACGAGCAAGCGGCCAGTGCTGCGGAAAACCGTCTGTGGCCTCTGGACAACCGTTGAAAGCGTGCGCCGAGACTGAACTGCGCTTGCTGATCCAGCGGCATTAAGCCGGGGATGATTCGTGATTGCCGGCCCGGTTTGGTAGGCTGGGGAAGGTTTGTGCCCGGATTCACTTGCGGGCGGAACATTTCAAACGGAAATCTGTGACAGCCAACCTGCGCGAAACCTGGAAACAGTACCAGCCTGGCGGAACCTTCTGGCAGCAGCTCACGACCGCGATGATCGTCGAGTTTGCGATCATGATCGGCTTCACCACGTTCTTCATCGGCTATGGCCTGATCCCTTACCTGGGCGGCTCCGTGATTGGGCTGGTGGGAGCGGACGAGCCGCGCTATGCGCAGGTGGCGCGGGAAATGCTTGCGCGCCACGACTTTGTCACTCCGGTGCTCTACGGCAAGCCCTGGCTGGAGAAACCCGCCTTGTATTACTGGCGGGCGATGTTCACCTTTAAGGATTTCGGCGTCCACGACTGGTCGGCCCGCATCCCTTCGGCGGAATTTGCCTGGATTCTGGTGTTCCTGATCTATCTGCACATGCGCCGGTTCCGACCCGGCGGTCAACTGGACGCGGCGCTGATCACCGTCTCCTCGGCTGCCATCATCGGCTTCTCCCGCGGCGCCTCGACGGACATGCAACTGGCGGCGCCCTTCTGCATCGGGATGCTGGGCTGGTATGCCTGGTATGAGACCGACCGCAAATTCTGGCTGTTCGATTTATATTTTTTCGGCGGCACGGCCACGCTGGCCAAGGGCCCCGTTGCGCCTTTTTTAGCCATCTGCATCATCATTCTGTTCGCCGGGTTGCGGCGGGAGTGGTCCCTGCTGCGCCGCACCATCTGGATTCCCGGCCTGCTCCTGTATTTTGCAATGGTGCTGCCCTGGTTCATCGCTGTACAGCATCGCAACCCACAGTTCTTCCGCGTCTTTTTCTGGCAGCACAACCTGGAACGCTTCGCCACCAACCGCTTCCACCATGCCCAGTCCGACTGGTATTACATCCCGGTCATGGCGCTGGCGGTGATGCCCTGGCTGGCGCTGGCCTGCAGCGCCATGTGGGACGCGGTGCGCAACTCGATCGAGGAATGGAAGGTCCGCCGCAACCCGGACCGCTACGTCGGCAATCCGCGCCTGGGCGATGCCTTTCCGGAATTTCTGGTGCTATGGGCGCTGTTTCCGGTCGTCTTCTTCAGCTTCTCGGACTCCAAGCTGCCCGGCTATATTCTTCCCTCCGTACCGCCGATCACCATTCTGTGCGGAGATTATCTGAACCGGATGCGCAAGCGCGGCCTGTCTTCACGCCTGCTGGTCATCCATTCCCTGCTGGTGGGAACTCTGGTCGGCGGCGCGCTGATGCTGCCGCAGATCCTGGCGCATTCCGGGACATGGCCTCCGGCGCGTGTGATCGCCTCCGCGGTCATCGTGGGGTTCGCGGTCGCCATCGCCGTGCTGGTGACCGTGCTGCGCTTCGGAATGGCGCGGCTGCGCATCGCCACGCTGGTTCCTGTGGCGCTGATTCTGGTCTTCCTGCTGGGCACCCACAACGGCGTGCTGCTGGACCAGGAGTACTCCGCGCGACCGCTAGCGCACGAGCTGGAAAAACTGCCGGATGCGCCGCATAAGGTTGCCGTGTTTCAAGCTCGGCGGGACATCCAGTACGGGCTGGGCTTCTATCTGAATGAGCGCGTTCCAAACTACCAAGAGAGCGGCGTGCCGGCGCAGGCGCATCTATTGGTGGCGCGAAATTACCGTTCCGTCCCCAAGGAACAGCAGGCCAAAGCGGAAATGGCCAAGCTGCTGGCTGGGCGGCAGTATGAGCCGTTGTTTGTCTACGCGCCACGGAACCTGACCGTCTATCGGGTCGATGCGGTGGGGGACGCGGGCAACGGCACGGCAGAAACGCAGCCGTAGTCCAGCAGGTTCTTCCCTGGATTCAGTCTTTCGATTTCCGCGACGATGCCGTACACTCGCGCAATACACGATTGCACCCATCCCGGCGGATGTATTTTCAAGCGGCGACCTGGGTAGCCTCCGGACATGACCTCGGCCCTCCAACTCGAATTCCTCGATCTGCGCCATTTTTCCTCGCAGCATCTGCACCCGCTGCTGGACGAGGAAAGCGGGTTGTGGAGCCGCCGTCTGCGCTGGGATTACAGCAATTCCGCCAGCCTGGTGCTGCAGTATGTCGAGTCGCACTTGCTCACCGGGTACGTGGCGCTCGACCAGGGCCATGTCTGCGGCTACATTTTCTGTGTCTACGAAGGCCACAAGGCGGTCATCGGAGATGTGTTCGTCTCGCGCCAGCACCTCGACGAGGAAGCGGCGGCTTCCATCGAGGCGCGGCTGATCGATCGCCTGTTGGAAACCTTGCAGAACACTCCCGGTCTGACGCGGATTGAAGCGCAACTGCTGTTGCATCCTCATGGGCTGCATCGGGAATCGTTCGAGCGGGCAGGCTTCCGCATCTTTCCACGTCTATTTATGTATCTCGATCTGGGTGCGCGGATGGGTTCTCCGCAGCTCGACTTGTCCCCGGGGCCAGAAATCGAAGGCCCGGAAGGAGCGCAGTACCGGAAGTGGACGGCGCAGGACTTCGAGGTCGCCCCGCACGTGATTACCGGCTCTTATGCCGGCCATATCGACAGCGAGATCAACGATCAATACCTGTCGGTCGGTGGGGCGCAGCGCTTTCTGCACAACATCGTGCACTTTCCAGGATGCGGAATTTTTGAGGAGCCCTCCTCCTGGGTGCTGGCGCCGCCGGGCAGCCACAAACTGCTGGCGCTCCTGCTTTGCTCGCGCGTCAGCGCCGGCGTGGGGCACGTGACCCAGCTCTGCGTGCTACCGCGGCTGCATCACCGCGGAGTGGGAAAAAAGCTGATGGAGCTATGCGCGGACTCGCTGGCGGCGCAGGACTGTGACGCGATCACCCTGACGGTGACGGAGCGGAACACGGCCGCCGTATCCCTCTATGAGCGCCTGGGCTACCGGGTGCGGCATCGTTTCGACGCCATGTTGTGGGACAGGAATCTACGCTGAGATCGGGTGTCAGTGCTTGATCAGCCACATGATCCAACTGGCGGCGATGGTTCCCACTACAAAAAGACAGAAACAAAAGACGCCGTAGCGAATCATCGCGCGCGTCTCCGAGCGTTGCGTGATGCCAAAAACGATCGAGGCAAAAAGCGCGAACAACAGTACCGCGGTAAAGTGCGACGGCGTGAACACGCTAGCTCTTCCTTCCCAACCGCAGGCTGTGGGCGTCAACGGCGGAAATAAAGTTCAGCAGACCGGCGACCACCAGGAATTTGCTGCCGTAGTCGGCGGTGACCACCTGCACGATGTTCTGCCCCCAGCCGAAGAACGCAGCAAGCAAATAAAGCACGCCGTTGCCCCAGTCGCCAAGAAATCCCAGCATGTCCAGGCTCACGAGATGGGAACTGGGAGGATAGATTCTTCCATGCATCGCCAACCCCAGGGAAAACATGGCGACGATGGAGACGAATAGCAGCAGGGCCCGCACCCAGCGGCCGACCAGCAGATGACCCAGACCCGGAACCAGCCAGCCGGCGAGCAGAACGATGCCGGCGGGAAATCCCTGCGTGCCAGCCTTCGATCGCGCCGCATTCCCTTTGACTTTGACGTTGGCTCTGGTGGTGGGCATCTCTCCACGAATATATCAGGATAGGCGGCGGGTACAGGACGGGTACGAACTCGGCCGCCCTCGATGAAAGCCTCCCGTATGCAACCGCGATCGCCTAAATCCGCACCAGCTCGCGCTGCACGCGGCCGGTGACGCGGGCTTCGCCGGGGCGGGTCATCATGTCGATCTCGCTGCGCACGCCGAATTCGGGCAGGTAGATTCCCGGCTCGACGGAGAAGCAGGTATTCGGCAGCAGCAGGCGCTCGTCGTGGGTTTCGAAATTGTCGAGATGGGCGCCGTTGCCGTGGATGTCGGTCGCGATATTGTGCCCGGTGCGGTGGGTGAAATACTCGCCAAAGCCGGCGGCGCGAATCACCTCGCGCGCGGCGTCGTCGGCCTGCCACCCGGCAATGGGCTGCCCGGCGGAAAAGGCACTCTGTACCGTGCGGATTGTCGCATCGCGAGCGGCCGCGACAATCTCGAACACCTGCCGCTCCCGCGCGCTGGGCTCGCGGTCGACCACTCCGGTCCAGGTGATGTCATAGAAGACGGTGCCGGGAACATTCCTGCGCGCCCAGATGTCGATCAGCACGAAATCACCCGGCCGGATCGGCAGCGTGCGCTCGGCAGTCGGCTCATAATGGGAATCCGAGCTATTGTGGTTCACCGACACATTCGGCCCGTTGTCGCAGATCAAATTTTCCCGGGTCATCGCCTCCTGCAGCCAGGCGACCATGGCGAACTCCGTGGTCCCGGCGCCGCGCGCCCGCCGCCCAATCTCACGAAAACCTTCAGCCAGAATTTCATCGAGCGCCCGCTGCGCCTGGTAATGGCTGGCGATCTGGTCTTCCGTCAGCACCGCCTCGAAATGACTCACCAGGTCGGCGGAGCTGACAATTTCCTTACCCATGCCGCGCAACACTTCCACCGTTCCGGCATCGACCAGCGAAACATACATGATGGCGTTGCGCGGGGAGTACTGCATGGCCAGCCGCGCGGTCCCCGCCAGTATGGCTTCCAATTGCGCTTCCAGTTCCTGCCATGTCGAATACACCGCCTTTGAGCCCGGCAGAGTGTCCAGCCTGCCCTGCTCGATGCGATGCACCAGCTTCTTCGGCTCGCCATGCGCCGGAACCAGATAGAACCAGCGCCGCGTGATGTGCAGCGAATCGCTCAGGCCCAGGATGCGATAGGCCAGCGAGTCGCGGTGATGATGGTCATAGAACAGCCAGCCGTCAAGGTTGGCGCTCCGCAGCGCGGACTGAATCGCTTCAAGCTTCATTGCGGCGTGCTCCCACATAGAACGTTCGATTGTAGCCGCTCCGTCAGCAACCTGGTTAGCAGAGCGCGAGGGTGAAAGCATAACGGCCTCCATTGAGTTTTTCTGCCCGAACGTGGCTTTTCGAGAGGATAATGGGTGGACAAAAAAGGAGAAGTTTTGTGACCCGCTCAGATCGCCTTCTCAAGGCTCTCTTATTCCCATCGATCTTTGTCATACTTCTGGCCGGCGCCAGTTTCGGCGCGTGGATTCTATCTCCAAATCAGGATGTACTGGCGTCGCCACGACAGTTGAATGTTTCAGCGCAAGCTTGCGGCGGCAACAGCACGGTCGATATCCTGGGCGCCCATACCGCAGCCGGCGCCCGCAACTTTCTTGTGCACCTTCAGACCGCCGTGAAGTCGAACGACAGAAAACGGATCGCGGGCATGGTGAACTATCCGTTGCTAGTCCTGCATTCGGAACGGAGGATGCATATCCGCAGGAAAGAAGCGTTATTAGCCGATTACAACCGGATCTTCACGGCGACCGTACGAGATGCCATTCTGCATCAATCGGCACAGTGTCTTTTTGGCAATTCCTCCGGCGCGATGATCGGCGAGGGGGAGGTCTGGTTTCGTGAGCAAAAAACCAACGAATGGAAGATCATCACCATCAACGAGTCCATCTCTGGACATTAGTACGATGGTCTAGGCCGCATTCAGGAACTCGGGGATTTGTTGATTCCGACACATTCCAAATGCGGCAATGCCAAAGCGGCGCCGCGAACATCACGGCTCCCGGTTGACACCCGGCGGGCAGCCGGTTAGCGTCGAAGTTTGGCCTCCTTCCACAAGCCGTTCGCATTTGCCAACCGAGGACTCCGCATGATGAAGCATCGACTCCCGCGCATTTCCCTTGCGCTCGTATTGTTTGCCGCTTTCTGCTCCAGCCCCGTCTTCGCCCAGCAATTCCAGACCATCGAAAAGAAATTCGCGCAGAGCGTTACTGTGAAAAAGCTGCCCAACGGGCTGACGCTGATTGTCTGCAACCGGCCCGAGGCTCCCGTTTTCAGCTTTTTTACTATCGTGAACGCGGGCAGCGCGCAGGACCCCAAGGGTGAAACCGGCCTGGCGCACATGTTTGAGCATCTCGCATTCAAAGGGACAAAGGACATCGGTACGACGAACTATCCCGAGGAAAAGATCGCCCTGGCGAAAGTGGAAAAGACCTATGCCGCCTACGATAAGGCGTACCGCACCCGCGTGGGCCGCGACCCGGCCACGCTGAAGCAATTGCACGCACAGTTCGAGGATGCCGTGGCGGCCGCGGAAAAATATGTGATCCCCAACCAGTTCACCCAGATTGCACAGTTGAACGGCGCCACCGGCCTAAACGCCGAGACGGGAATGGACGCCACGCAATACTACTGGAGCATGCCCATCAACCGGCTGCAGCTATGGGCGTACATGGAGAGCGATCGCATTGCCAACCCGGTACCGCGCGAGTTTTACAAGGAGCGCAGCGTGGTGATGGAGGAGCGCCGCATGCGCATCGGCTCCAACCCCATCGGATACATGGAGGAGCAACTCGCGGCCACCGCCTTCACTGCCCACCCGTATCGCAATCCCGGCCTGGGATGGATGTCCGACGTCAGCCAGCTTTCTGCCACCGAGGCCGACGCATTCCACAAGAAGTATTACGTGCCGGCGAACATCGTGGTCACCGTGGTGGGCGACGTGAACGCAACTAAGGCGATGCCGATGCTGGAGAAATACTTCGGCAGCATCCCCGCCGGGCCGACTCCGATGCCGCTGGCCACAGTCGAGCCGCCCCAGCAGGCGCAGAAGTCGATCGTGTTGGAGGAGCCGACGCAGCCACTCTACATGGAGGGCTACCATCGTCCGTCGTATCTGAATAAGGACGATGCGGTCTACGATGCGATTCAAGACATCATGTCGAATGGGCGCACATCGATGCTCTATCGCAGCATGGTGCGCGACCAGAAGATCTCCGCCGATGCGGGTGGCTTCAGCGGATTTCCCGGCGACAAATATCCCAACCTGTTCGTGTTCTACGGCGTCCCCACACCGGGCCATACACCGCAGCAGATGCGGGCCGGCATTCATGCCGAGATTGACAAGCTGAAGACCCAGAACGTGACTGACGCGCAGTTGGAGATGTTCAAGACGCGGGCACGCGCCGGCATCCTGCGCAGCCTGGACAACAACCAGGGACTGGCCGAAGAACTGGGCACCTACCAGTTGCGTTATGGAAACTGGCGGATGCTGTTTCAGCAGTTGAACAAGATTAACGCCGTCACCAAAGCGGATATCCGGCGCGTGGCGAACCAGGTGTTCACAGCGAAAAACCGCACCTACGCCATGATCGAATACGCACCGACGAAACCCGCGCACCCGAAGGTCAGCGGACCCGCACAGCCTCAACCGCACCCACATCCCCAGCCGCACACCCAGGCCCCGGCGCCAACGCAGCCGCAAAGTCAAAGCTCGCAGAAAGGCGGCCGATAATGCGCTCCCATTCGCTCACCATCGCCATTGTCGCCGGACTGCTTGTTGCCGGAAATGCTCTCGGCCAAAGCGCAACGCCCACCGCCCGTACTATCCACGCGCCCGGCTCGCCGGCGCCCTGGACTTCCTGGAAGAACGTACCCATTCCACCGCTGCCGGCTTTTCATCCTAAACAGCCGACTCGGATCAAGCTAAAAAATGGCATGACGATTCTGCTGCAGGAGGACCATGAGCTGCCCTTCATCAAGGGCTTCGTCATCATCCACGGCGGCTCCAGCAGCGAGCCCGCGGCCAAGACGGGAATGCTCGATCTCTATGCAATGGCCTGGCGCAACAGCGGCACGGCGAAAACCGACGGCGACAAAATGGACGACATGCTGGCTGAGAAAGCGGCCAGCATCGAAACCGACGACGATGACGAATCCACCACGCTGAGCTGGTCCAGCTTCAGTAAGGACTTCGACCAGGTCTTCGGCATGTCCACCGATCTGCTGCTCCATCCCGAGTTCCGCCAGGACAAGCTGTTGCTGGCCCAGCGGCAGGAGGACACCGGCATCATCCGGCGCAACGACGACCCGAGCCAGATTGCCGAGCGCGAGGCCGAGATTCTTGCCTATGGGAAAAACAATCCCTACGCGCGGGTGCCGGAATTTTCGACCGTGCAGGCGGTGACGCTGGCCGACCTGAACGCCTGGCACAGCCGCACCGTGACGCCGAACAACATGATCGTCGGCGTCAGCGGTGACTTCAACACAGCGCAGATGGAAGCCAAACTACGCGCCGCCTTCGGCGGCCTGCCGCGCGGGCCAAAGTTCGTTCCCGCGCCAGCCACCTTCCCCGGAACCGCGCCCGGCGTCTACCTGGCGCAGAAGAGCGATGTGAACCAGAGCAACATCTGGATCGTCGGGCTGGGCACCCAGCGCAACAATCCGGACTACTACGCGCTGAGCGTGATGAACACCATCTTCAGCGGCGGCTTCGGCTCGCGGCTGTTCCAGTCGGTGCGCACGCGCCTGGGACTGGCCTATTCCGTGTTCGGCGCCTATGGCGCCAGCTACGATCATCCCGGCATCTTTTACGTTGCCGCGGGAACCAAGAGCGCCAGCACGGTGGCGGCCACGAACGCCATGCTGGCGCAGATTCGCGATCTCCGGAAAGATCCTCCCACCGCGATCGAGCTGAAACATGCCAAGGACCAACTGCTGAATTCCTGGGTGTTCCACTTCGATTCGCCGGATAAGATTCTGCGCCAGCAGGCGACGCTGGCGTTCTACGACTACCCGGCGGATTTCATCGAGAAGTATCGCGCCGGCATCGAAAAAGTAACGGCGGCGGATGTTTCCCGCGTCGCCGACAAGTACGTGCATCCGTCGAAACTGGCAATTCTGGTCGTTGGAAATCAGACCCAGTTCGTCACTCCGCTTTCGAAACTGGGCCCGGTTCACCAACTCGACATCGCCATCCCCATGCCGGCGGGAATGCAGGCTGGCGGCTCGCACTGACAGCGTTACGGCGGCGTTGCTTCCTACTTATTGTCGAATTTCAATGAGGCTGAATTGATGCAGTAGCGCAGCCCGGTTGGCTTGGGGCCATCGGGAAACACGTGGCCCAGATGCGCGCCACAGCGGGCGCAGGTCGCCTCCACGCGCCGCATTCCGTGGCTCACGTCCTCGTGGGTTTCGACCGCGGTTGGGCTAACGGGAATCCAGAAGCTCGGCCAGCCTGAACCGGACTCGAACTTTTCGTCTGAGCGAAACAACTCGGCATCGCAGGCCACGCAACGATACATGCCATCGTCATGGTTCTTGTAGAGCGCGCCGGAAAACGCGGGCTCCGTCCCCTTCTGCCGGATGATGGCATACTGTTCCGGCGTCAATTGCTTCCGCCACTCGGCGTCGGTCTTCTCGATCTTTTCAGGCTTCTGTACGGTTTCGGTCATCTTGCACCTCTGTCTCCAGAGTAGGACAGTGGGGCGTGGCTATTCAATCAGCCGCGCGCTTTACGCGATGCATCGGAATTTTGCACTCCGCATTCCCATTGGTATACTCACGGAGAAGCATCCCAGTTGCAGTCTTCCACGCGTGTGCAGAATTCCCCTCCCGGAAAATCTCCACGGCCAGGTAGCTCAGTGGTAGAGCGCGGCCCTGAAAAGGCCGGCGTCGGGGGTTCAATTCCCTCCCTGGCCACCACCATCTGAACCCGCAATCCAAGCACAATCGAAGTTCAGTTTGCCGCCGCCGCCCTCATCTTTCCGGCAGACTGGCAGACGCGGGAGCCATTCCGCCGGTAAAATTTCCTATGCCTTCACGAGCGTCGTCGAGGGGTCCCCGAATGTTGTTGCGCTCCCATGGAACCCTGCCGGTCGTCTGCATTGTCACCTCCGACGCTGCGTTTCTGGCTGAAGTGCTGCCGGAGCTGACTCCGTGGTTTCAGGTCGTTGTCCGCGAAACCTACGACAACCTCGCACGCTGGACGCGGGAAGCCAATGTCGCCGGAGTGGTGGTGGACATCGACACCGAAGGAGAAGAGTCCTACGGTGGCCTGCCGGTACTTGAGGAGTTGCGAAAGCTGAACCGGGACTTCGCGCTGCTCTCCCTCAGTCGTTCACGAAAACGTTCGGTGGAAGACCAAGCGCTTTCGGCAGGGGCCGATGCTCATTTTCGCAGCCCGGTGGATCTTTCAGAACTGCGCGTGACGCTGGCGGAAACCCTGCGACGGCGAGAGGACGATGCGGCCCGCGAAAAAATGCTTCGGCAAGCCCTGGAGGTCAGCCGCTTCCAGGACTTTGTCGGGGCGAGCGCACCGATGCGGTTTGTATACGACTCCATTCAGCAAGTGGCCGACAGTAGCATCAATGTGCTGGTACGGGGCGAAAGCGGCACGGGGAAGGAATTGGCCGCACGCGCGATCGTCGCTCTGAGCCGCCGCGCCGCCAAGCCGTATATCCGTCTGAACTGCGCCGCGCTGCCAGAGAACCTGATTGAGTCGGAGCTCTTCGGCAGCGAACGCGGCGCGTTTACAGGGGCCACGGAAGCGCGCCCCGGACAGATCGAGCTGGCCGATGGAGGCACGCTTTTTCTGGATGAGATCGCCACCCTTACGCTCCCGCTGCAGACCAAGCTGCTGCGTGTGCTGGAAGACCATCAGGTGCAGCGCCTCGGCGGGCGCACGTGGCGCAAGATCGACTTTCGACTGATCTGCGCCACCCACGAACCGCTGGAAGAGATGGCCCGCACCGGCCGCTTTCGCGAGGACCTGTATTACCGCATCCACGTCGTCCCCATTCAGTTACCTCCACTGCGGGAGCGCACCGGAGACATTCCCCTGCTCTGCGACTACTTTCTGCAGATCCACTGTGTGGCCAATGGCCTGCCCCCCAAGCGCTTCGCCGCCGACGCCTTGTCGGCGCTGGAAGAGCATACCTGGCCGGGGAATGTTCGGGAGCTGGAAAATCTGATTCAGCGGTTGGTCGTCACGGTCCGCGGCGAGGAAATTGACGCCAGTCATCTTCCGCCGCGCATGGTTGCGACCAGCGTCGCAGCGCAGGAGGCGGTGCTGGTGCCGGAAAGCGGGGCAGACTTCGACGCGGAGGTGCGGCGGGTGGAGACGGCTATGCTGACGGCGGCGCTGCGGCGCACCGGCGGCAGCAAGGCGGCAGCGGCGCGACTGCTGCGGCTGGACGGCCAGCGGATGAAATACCTTTGCCGCAAATACTCTCTCTAAATCCTATTTAGGTTAATTATTAACCCTATATGGGTTTATTTATAACCTATTCGGACGAATCCCTATTCTCTGCTTCTTTGAAGGCGTCCGCATCAATCGTTTTGGAATCAGAAAGTTATGTCGTTCGAGGATTGCCTTCCGAGTTTGGCACGCTGGATGCAATATAGAAAGTCGTAGCAGGCAAGATCAAATTCAGAAGCGAGGAATAATGCAATGGCTATCAACAAGAAATCTCTGATCAACAACTCCGAGTCCACCAAGACCGCCGCTCGCAAGTCCGCCCCCGCAAACGTTGAGAAGCCAGTGGCAGCCGGCAAAATGGCGACCTCCATGCGGACCACCATGCGCACCACGATGAGAACGACCATGCGGACCACCAAGGCGGCCGGTCTGAAGACCACCAGGATTGTGTTCTAACGCGCACGCGTCGTTGAGCGCCGCGTAGACAGCTCCCTTCGAGAATTGGCAATCTGTCCCGGTTCTCTCAAATGAGCGAAATGGCGGCCATCGCGGCCGCCATTTCGCTTTACCGGACGTGGGCCCTTTACCAGACATGGGCCTTGACGAGATCGATGCCGACTCGGACAACTCGGCCTGCCAGGCTGCGTCTTCTCCCAAAGATGGTGGCGTTTCCGTCCAGCCCGAGTGGCAGGTCCGCCTCAGAGGGCGGAAGCACCATTCGCGCGCAGTAAAACTCCGGCAGCACGATGCCCTTGTAATTCTGCCGTGCCACCAGGCCGACGGGCAGTTGAACCGCGTCCCCGCCCAGCGGAGCAAGCGTTACATGCACCGGCGAAAAACGCCCGGGAACAGAGAGAGCAACAGTATCGCCGGCACGGATGCGATCGAGCGCGGCGGCGGGAACAAAAACGCGGGCGATATGCGGACCGGCATCGGCAACCGTCAGCAGGCGTTCACCCGACGCCACTTCCTGTCCAGCGAGAGATTTAGGATCGACCGTCAACACGGTTCCGTTCGCCGGTGCGGCTAAAACGAGGGAGTTCTGAGCTTGGCGCGCGAGGTCGGTCGCGCGTGAGGCTTCGCTCTCCGCCGCCGCCGCTCGACCGATGCTGTGACCATGGAGTTCCGCGCCATAGGCGTCGAAGTCCGCGCGACCGGTCTGTGCGATGGCGGTGGCATGCATGGCGGCTGCGGCCGGACTGTTCATCCGCAACAATGGCTGGCCGGCGCGCACCCGTTCGCCTTCCTCGACCAGCACTGCGCCAATCCTTCCCGGCACGGCCGCGTGCAAGGTGCTCAAATGCGCCGGTTCGACGACAAACATCGCACTTTCGCGATCGCGCCAGAACGGAACGAACAGGACCGCCAGCAACGCAACGACGGTAATGACATGGGTGGGTCGCCAGCCAAAGCCGGAACCGAAGTGCTGGGTCCAGAAGCGCGCTGCCAGGTCGCGCAAGGAGCGCAGCCGAGAACGAAAAACGGCAAAGGCCAGCACACCCGCGGGAATCAACGCGAACTCGGCCATCCATTTCGAGGCGACGTTGTAGGAGAAACGAATGGCGAAGAAGAGCAGCAGATAGCTGTACAAGCCCGACAAGCATGCATAGATCACGAACAGAGCCACGCGACGTCGCGGTACAACTGGGGTTTCCACCGGCACACCGAGGGCATGGGTCTGAAACCAGCCGGAAAGAAACGCCGTCGAACGCTCTTTCAGCTCGGGAATGCCGATCGACTCGGTGAGAAAGTAGTAGCCATCCAGCTTGATCAGCGGATTCATGTTGATCACGATCACAGCCAGCCCCGTGATCAGGATCATCTGGTAGGAGAAATTGTGGATCCACTGGCCCGGCTGCGTATTCAACCAGACGATCATGGCAAATCCGCAGAAGACCATCTCAATCCAGATGCCCGCGAGAATGGTGGCGAGCCGTTGCATTTTCGTGGCCGAAATCCAGATCTCGGTGACATCGCAATAGAAACATGGTGCCAGGTAGAGGAACAAAAGACCCATGCTGTGGACTTCCCCGCCGTAATGTTTGCAGGTAAGCCCGTGGGCCGACTCGTGAAGGAACCCAAGCACAAGAATCAGCAGCCAGAACTGGACGAAATCGAGTAGGGTCTTGTCGGTGAAGTTGTAATAGAGAAGAACATCCGGCGCGATGGTATTCCATTTGGCCAGAAACACGGCGGCCTCAAACAGGAACAGCACGACGGCGGCAAGCACGCACCAGCGGCTGTAAATGAACCCGCCGACGGTACGATCCAGCCATCCCAGATACCGATCGGGGTCCCACGCGGAAAAGCTGATGTGGGCGACGTCGATCTTGGACTTCCGTTGCGCGCGCCGGGCACGCTGTGCCGTCAGCTTCTCGCTGAGGGCCAGATTCTTTTCCTGCGGGGTCTTGTACCAGAAGTCGGACTCGTCCATATTCTCCGCGAAGGTCTGAACCTCCTCGGCGGCGAGGACGGAACCAGTTTGTTCCCTGTAGAGTTCAGCAATCTCCTCATAGGAGCGGACGCCGTCGAACAGTAATGCAAGCTGCCACTGGGCGGGCGGAAAGCGGAAAAAGTTGGCGGTGTCGCGTTGCAGCACCCCCATGATCGGCTCGCCGTCCATCTCGTCCTCGCGAACGATAAGGTTCGGGTCCAGTTGCGGAGGCCGGCTGCGAGCCAGACGCGTTCGTGGAATCTCCGGGAGGGCGGCGTCGAGGGCTTCGCTCAGGTTCATGGCGCCAGACGCACCCGCATGGACATGCCCGGCTTCAGCAACGGCGAAGGGTGGGCGACAGCGCCGATCACCTGCACGCTGCCGCTGGCGGGGTCAACCACTGGGCTGACGCGCAGAATGCGCGCGGGCTGTCGCAACCCGGGATAGTCGGCGGTGGTCAACTGCAACTTTGCGCCGGTGGAGAAGGAGGCCATCAGCGACTCGGGGACAGTGAACAGAACTCGCAGGGGAGCTTCGGCGGTGATCCAGAAAAGTGTTTCGCCGGTTTTTACCTGCTGTGCCTCCTCGACGGAAGTTCGCCCCACCACCCCGGCGAACGGGGCAACAATGCGCGATTGCTGCAACGCGAGATTGGCGGCGGCCAGTTCTTCCTGGGCGGCGGCTTCATCGGCCTGATAGCGTGCCACCTCGGCGACGGTCTCGTCCCGTTTGGCCTTGTTGTACTCCCACCTCTCCTTGCTCATGATGTTATCGTCGCGCAGGATCGTGGCGCGACGCAGATTGGCCTCTACGCTGCGCTGTTCCGCCTGCCATTCCCGTACCTGGGCCTGCAGCGACGCTACCTCGGCTTGTTTCGCCTTGCATGCCAGACGCAAAGTGCGGTCATCCAGCACGGCCAGTACTTGTCCGCGGCGTACACGGTCGCCAATCTGAACCGCGACCTGAACCACGCGACCGTCGCGCTCGGCAGAGATGTCGGCCTGCTGCGTAGCGACCAGGGGGCCGGTCGTGACAAACGATTTTGCCGGTGGTACAGAGGTGGAAATCGGCGGCGGAGCGGCTCGCGGTGCGGGAGCAACTGTCGAGGCAGGCTGCATGGCTCGATTCGTCGCCGCCGCCTGTACGGCGGGATGATGTCCGCAACCGAGACAGAATGACAACAGCGGCAACATCAGCAGCGCGGGGAGAGCGGACACGACGCGGGCAGATCGCATGTTCATACGCTACCAACCGATCCAGTTCCATAACGTTTGCCACGCCCACAAAGCCGGCCGTCGCAGCAAGACATAGCCCGCGGGTCGAAATCCGATAAAGATCTTCGCCCGCCCGGTCATGCCGGCGCGCAGCAGGGCGTCCCCATTCGGCAGCGGGATGCGCGCGGCAAAGGAACGTTCCCCATTGCCCGGCTGTGCCTCGGGACTGACGATGGCGACCGCATCGTGCCACGACCGTTGCGGATAGCTGTCGAGCTTGATTGCCGCATGCTGGCCCACGCGCAGCAGGGCAGCATCCGCTTGCGAGATGGCGACGTTTACCACCGCCGAGGAGAGATCGAGCACCTGGGCAAACGACGCCCCGGCGTCCAGGTGTTCGCCGGCTGCGTTCTGCAGGTTGGGCGTGACCACGATGCCAGCAATCGGGGAGCGCAATCGCGCATTGCCGACGCGCATTCGCGCGCGCTCAGTTTGCGCCCGGAGATACTCCACCTGCGCGCGATCGGCTCCCGCCGCGGGGGAGCCGTGTGCCAGATCGGATTCCATCACCAGCACAGCCTTCTGGTAATTCGCTTCTGAAGAAGCCAGCTCGCTGCGCCACTGCCAGTCGTTCATCGCGCCCAGCACCTGACCGGCGGCGACGCGCTCCCCTTCCTGCGCGAACACAGCCTCGACGTTTCCATCCACCGGCGCGGCGATCGTCACCAGATGTTCGGGAGCGACAACGGCAACGCCGGAAACCCGCATGGGTAAAGGGCAAAACACCAGAAACAGCACGACCGCCACTAGCACGCCGGCAAAGATCAGGCGGCGACTGCGGCTGCTGCGCAACAACCTCTGCTTTCGCTGCACCAGCGGCTCCAGCAGGCTGATCAGCGGCATCTCGCGATACAGCAGGGCATTGCGGATCGCGACGGTCGCCTGGCCCGCGAGGATCTTAATCATCTCGGTATGCGGAAGGTCGAGAAAATCAGGATCGCTGCTCTCATACAGCAACAGGCCGACCCGTCCCTGGTCATCGGTAAGCGGCAAGGAATACAGTGCGTGATAGCCGGTCGCCTCGAAGTGGCGCGCCACCTCGGAAGGAAGATCGGAGTCGGTCTGTTCACCCTGACGAATGTGTCGTGGTCCCTCCTGAGAGGAAAGCCAGTGCAGCAATCCGCGAATCTGATCTACCTTGGCGTCCCCCAGTGGCAGGCTCGCCATTCCTGAGACGGACTTCAATTGCAACCGTCCGCGGTTGTCCAGGGCAATCGCGCAAACTTCGAAGGGCAAAACGTTCTGCGGGCTGTTCACGATGATCTGCAGCAGACGATCCAGCCGCAGGGTCGAGGTGATCTCAGAGCTGACGTGCACCAGCGCTTCAAGAATCTCCAGCTTGCGCTCCGCCAGCATCAGGCTGGCGTTTTTCAGCGCGCTGCTCACCGTCTCCGCCATGGAGACGAGCAGGAATTCGTCATCGTCGTCGAACGGCCGACCGGTCTTATTGATAGCCTCCAGGACTCCCACTTCCGAACCATCCTGCAGCAGCGCCACAACCAGGGCGTTGGTGACCGGCAGCGCGGCGCCACCTGGATCGGCGGCATTGCGGCGGCGCAGCCGCTCATCCTCGGCATCGGCAATCAGGAGCGGCTCACCCTCTTCCGCCATATCCGCGACATACCCTTCTCCAGACTGCTGCCGCATTCCCGGTTGCACGGTAGGGTCCGCTCCGCTGCTGGAAGACAGAGTGAGGATGCCGCCGTTGAAAAGCCAGAGATGGATCGCCTGACAGTCCACCATGATCCGGACTTTATTGGGAATCAGGGCAATCACGGCGTCCAATTCGAGTGTCGAATTCAGCGATTTCTCCAGGTCGTACAACTGCGTCATCCGGTGAACGGAATCCAGCAGATTCTGGCGCTCCTGCTCAGAGCTCTCGCCCGCCAATATCGCTGGTGCGGCCAACCGCGTAATCGGCGCCCGCTGCTCCAGGTCCTGGAGCCGTAATTCTTTGGAGTAACTCAGGATTTCCACCGCGCCGACCAGTTCGCCTTCCCACAGCAGGGGAAGATAGCCCAGCGAAGCCACGGAGCGGGTTACGTGCAGATGGGAATAGTCTTCGCGTCGTATGTCGGCGTTCGAATAGATGAGCGGCTGGGGCGATGGGGATAGCAACGGACGCAACAGCGGGCTATCGGCTGGCAAGGACGTCCGTTCGACGGAAACGTCTCCGGCCGCGGCCAGGGCATTCCAGACCGTCTGGCTGCCTTCTCGATATAGGCGATGGACAATGCAACCGGAGTCCGGCAGGGATTGGACAATCGCTGAAGCGACCAGCCCGGCACGCGCCATTGCATCCCCCGCCAGCAGGAGCGCGGCGAGATCGAGACCGGCATCGTCTTCGAGCAGGGTCGTCATGGAATCGGCGCTCTCAGCGCGGTCTACATCTTGACAGGGGGGAGGCGGCGAATAGATTCTGAAACAGCATTGAGCCTAGCAAGCGCGCGCTTCCAGTGTAAAGCGCGTTCTTGCGGCTCGCGAAAGGTATCCCATGGATCTCGACATTCGACAGAACGGCAACATTTGCATTCTGAAAGTCAAAGGGCCGCTCAAGCTGGGAGACGGGGTCGATCAGTTTGACAGCGCGGTTGAGTCCGCTTTTGCCGGCGACCATAACTTCCTGGTCCTGGATCTGGAGGCGATGCCGTATATCGACTCTTCCGGCATCGGCGCTGTCGTCAGTGCGCTTCGGCGGGCAAAACAACTCGGCGGAGATGCCAAGCTGGTAAATCCCTCTACTTTTGCCGCGAAGACGTTCAAGATGGTCGGCATCCTGAATTTGTTCGCTGTCTACGCAACGGAAGCCAGCGCGGTGGATGCCTGCGGCGGATAGAGCCGTTCTTGCCCGGCTCAATCCGCGCATTACGCCCTTGGCAACGCCCAGGCCTCCGCTCCCGGCAGCGGGCGCCGACACAAACTGATCTTGCCTGTGTCGGTGACATGGAATTCCGGCAAGCGCTGCAATCCATCTCAGGGGAATCGTCGTCTTACCCCGGATTGAGGGACTGCCGCGGGTACGCTACTTGGCCTTGGCCTCGGGAGATGACTTCGTGCTCAGATACCAGGCCTCGATATTCGCGTTCTTTTGATCGCCACTGTCGATGCGCTCTCACGATCCCCGCGCGTTTGGCCTAACTCGCCCGCACCGCCGCCGGTGCATGCAGACGCTTTTTCCTACCGCGATGCACATGCTTTCAACAGGCCGCACAGGCCGCATAGCCCGCATTCGCGGGGCGATGCTCACGGGCAGTGGAAGGCGGGTCCAAAATGGCATCAGATTCACTGGATATTCGCCGTTTACTTGTCGCTGTTCTTTCCCTACTCTGGGCGAGCGTTGCTGGAAACAGCGATGCGCCTCTTTCGCCGATTTGGATTGATAAAAAATTGACTTTGGAACGGGTGGCCCGGCGCAAACGCTGGGGCTCGCCGGATCGGGATTGCTCCGCCTGAGCTAAAGGGCAGCGCCCGTTTCGTCGCGCCGCGGGCGGCACCGGCAACGATGCGCCGCGGCTCCGTTCCCCCGCAGCCCGGCTGTCCAAGACAGCCGAAATGCCGTTGTGTGCCACAGCGGCCGGAGATGTGTTTTGTCTGCGCAAACCCCGGCCCGGCACGCCACAGGTGTTCCGTGTTCTTTTTTTGCAGCCGGGCCGCGGTTGAAAAAACAGTCCTGCTCTCCGTCGCCTTGGCGGAGGCGGGCGAGCACGCGCAAGCAGCAGGGAGAAGGAATGCGGCCGAAGAAAGTGATTCTGTGCGTCGACGACAACGATCAGGTGTTGTCGGTGCGGAAATTTGTACTGGAAACGCGCGGCTATCGCGTACTGACGGCAAACAACGCGGAACAGGCGATCGAACTCTACGACAGCGGCAAGGTGGACCTGGTGATTGCCGATCTGGTGATGCCACATTGCAACGGTAGCGACTTGATCTCGCGTTTGAAGGAGATTGCTCCCTGGGTGCCGGCCGTGCTGGTCAGCGGCAGCATCAAGCAGTTCGACCCCGCCAGCCGGGCCGACGCCTTCCTGCCCAAAGGCGCGTCCAGCCCGCAGGAACTGCTGGAGCGGGTGCGGGTACTGCTGGTGCGCAAACGCGGCCCCAAGAAGACGGTTCCCGCCGCGGCGGCCTCCGCACTCGGGTCGAATGCGGTCTCCGCCCACGGTGCGGCATAAGCGCAGCGGCATGGGACGATTTTCCGCGCGCTGAACCAGTACAATAACTTCTGCATGCCGCCCGTTATTGTCGCCGATCGTCTCGGCAAGGTTTACCGTACCGGAAAAGTTGCCGTACAGGCCCTCCGCGATGTTTCGTTTCAAGTGGAGCCCGGAGAGTTTGTCAGCATCGTGGGGCCATCGGGCAGCGGAAAATCCACGCTGTTCTACAACCTGGGCGGCCTCACCCGGCCCTCCTCCGGTCGGCTGCTGATCGACGGCGTCGATTTCGCTTCCCTCAGCGATGCCGAGCGCACCCGACTGCGCAAGCACAAGATTGGCTTCGTGTTCCAGAAGTTCAACCTGCTGCCGACCCTGAGCGCGATGGACAACATCCTGCTGGCGCATGAAATTGCCGACGGCACAAAAAAGCTGGACCGGGGGTATTTCGACCATCTGACGGAACTGCTAGGGATTCGCGGAAGGCTGGAGCACCGGCCATCGGAGCTTTCCGGCGGAGAGCAGCAGCGGGTGGCGATCGCCCGGGCACTGATCGCGCGTCCGGCTATTGTGCTGGCCGACGAGCCCACAGGCAACCTCGACACCCAAAATTCCGACGCCGTGCTCGCTGTTCTGCGCCGCTCCAGCCAGGAACTAAAGCAGACGGTGATGATGATTACGCACAACCCGGAAGCGGCCGCCATCGGCGACCGCATTCTTTATATGCGTGACGGCCAGATGGTGGGCGCTCCGGCCTAGCTTTCCGCAAGTCTGTCCGGTTATGGACACCCTTGTCCGAAAGTGGACAGATTCGAGCGTTCCAGCCCCTCCACTGACGCGCTATTCCCTTGATTCCACGCCACTGCCGCTGGATCACATTTCGGCGTAGTACATGCATGTGTTTTCTGCATACCTGTTGCTCAAGGGGAGACGCCTGCCATGCGAAATCTGTTGCGGGATCTGCGTTATGCGCTGCGGCAACTGCGAAAGTCGCCCGGTTTCGCCATCACGGCCATCTTGACGCTGGCGGTCGGCATCGGCGCGAACGTGATCGTGTTCGGCGTGCTGAATGCGCTCATCCTCAAGCCGCTGAACGTGCCGCAGCCGCAGAACTTATACCAGGTCGTCCATAAGCGCCACACGGGCAGCGGGCAATCCTACCTGAACTACGAAGATTACCGCGACCGCAACACAACTTTCAGCGGCATGGCTGGGTACTATGGCATGTCGAGCGCAGGCCTTAGCACAGCGGCTTTCTCAAAGAAAGTCTGGGGCTACGATGTTACCGGCAATTACTTCGATCTGCTGGGAATTCGGCCCGAACTGGGCCGCTTCTTCCATGCCGCCGATGAGCATGGGCCCGGCTCCGCTCCGTATGTTGTTTTGAGCAACCGGCTGTGGCGCACCCAGTTCCACGCCAATCACAAAATCATTGGTACCGCCGTCGATCTCGACAAGCATCCGTTTACCGTCATCGGAGTTGCGCCGAAGAGCTTTCATGGCATCGATCTGTTTTACTGGCCGGACTATTGGATTCCCATCGTCAATGAGCAGCAGATCGAGGGATGGGACTTTCTGAGCCAACGTGGCTATAACCCGATTACCGCCTTTGGACGGTTGAGGCCGGGCGTGACGCCGCAGCAGGCGACGGACAACTTGAATGCGATCGCAAGCCGACTGGCCAGGCAGTATCCGGTTGCCGATGAGGGACTGGCTGTCCGGTTGATACGGCCAGGATTGCTGGGAGATTTTTCCAGTGAGGTTCGCGCATTTCTGCTCGGCATTATGCTGCTGGCGTCGTTGGTGCTGCTGGCTGCCTGTGCCAACCTGGCCAGTCTCTTCGCCGCCCGCGCCGCAGACCGCGGCCGCGAGCTGGCCATCCGGTTGGCGATCGGCTCCAGCCGCTTGCATATGCTGCGCCAGCTGTTGACGGAAGCTGTGCTCGTCTCCATTGCGGGCGGTGCTGCGGGAGCGTTCTTCGCCACCGCGCTCTTGCAGGCTTTGAGCCGATGGCAGCCCTTCGGAGATTCCCCTACTCGTGTCCTGGTTGCTCCGGACGCACGTGTCTATCTCGTTGCCCTGGCATTGTCCGTGGCCAGCGGCCTGTTGTTCGGGCTGCTCCCGGCCCGGCAAATCTGGCGAACCGATGCGGTGCAGGCCATGAAGAGCGGTTCTGCCCAGGTCGCAGCCTTCCGGCGCTTCTCTCTGCGGGATCTTCTGCTGGCGGTCCAGATTGCTCTCTGCACTCTCCTGGTCACGGCTTCTCTCGTGGCTGTACGCGGCATGATGCGTTCCTTGCATGCTCCTCTGGGCATCCAGCCGCACGGAGCAACGCTGGCGGAGATGGACCTCACCATGGTGGGACAAAACGGCGATGCAGCGGTCGAGACGGAACATCGCATGGTGGAAGAAGCCGGGCGCATTCCCGGTGTGACGGCTGCGGGAACCATCAATTTCCCGCCGCTCAGCGGCATGGGTTCGAGCAATTACGTCTATCGACCGGGCACGGTAGACTTTCGACCCTCCAACAGCGTTTTCAGCCCAAGGTTATATTCCATCTCGCCGGGGTACCTGCGGGCTGCGGGAACACGATTGCTGACGGGTCGCAGCTTTACCTGGCACGACGGTAAAAAATCTCCCCGGGTGGCAATCGTAAATGAGACGTTTGCCCGCGGAATGTTCGGCCGGGCGTCAGCCATCGGACGTCGCTTTCTGCTCTGGGGCAAGACGTATGAAGTTGTCGGCGTGGTGGAGAACGGTAAATACAGCTCGTTGACGGAAGCTCCGGAGCCGGCGGCGTTTTTCTCGCTGCCGCAATTTGCCCAAAGCACGGCCACTCTTGTCGTGCGCTCGCAACGGCCTCAGGCCGAGATTGCCGCCGCGCTGCAAACCATGCTCTCCGGCATGGAACCCAATCTTCCCTTCACCATCGAGAGTTGGTCCGATGCATTGGGCATGGTTCTGTTCCCGGCGCGGGTGGCAACGATTGCGCTGGGGATTATGGGATTGCTGGCGGCCATGCTGGCGATCACCGGCATTTTCGGTATGGCGGCCTACAGTGTGTCGAAGCGGATGAAGGAGCTGGGCATTCGCATCGCGCTTGGCGCGCAGCCGCTGCAGTTGTTGCGCTCGGCGCTGGGCAGGCCGCTGATCCTGTTGCTGGGCGGCTCCGCAGCGGGGCTGGCGCTCGGCATCCTCGCCAGCCGTCTGCTCGCGCAGATTGTCTATCAAGCCACACCGCGCGACCCGCTGGTGCTGGGCGGCGTGATTGCGACCATGGCTCTGCTCGGCCTGCTGGCTACGTGGATTCCGGCGCGCCGGGCGCTGCGTATCGACACGGTGAAATTGCTGCGTCAGGATTAGGAAATGCCGCTCCTGCCAGCATGCGCACACCTCTCTGGTTGCGCACCGCTCCCGTCCGAAGCCGCCGCAGCTACCGCACGAACGCCCAGAGGTCGTTGAGTTGTCCCTGGGCTCCCCCCGAGTCGTAACCGGTGCCGCCGAACAGCCACAGATTACCCGACCCGTCCGTCCAGCTCACCGCGTCCGCTCGAGATCCGGGCACGTTGCCGGAAGCGGTCTTCCCCTGCGTGCCGTACACGCCGGACTGGCCGACGGTATCGGCGCCATTGACCCACACCCATTGCTTACCGTTGAACGCCCACAGATCGTTTAGTTGACCCTGGGTTCCGGCAGAATCCAAGCCGGTTCCACCGAACAGCCATAGATTGCCACCGCCGTCGACCCAGGCCACGGCGTTCGACCTGGCGCCCGGCACATTCCCGGCCGCGCCCGTTCCCTGGGTTCCGTAGGTCCCCGCCTGGTTGACCGTGTTCGCGCCGTTCACCCAGGTCCACTGCTTTCCGTTGAACACCCACAGATCATTCAGTTGCCCTTGCGTTCCGGCAGAATCATAGCCGGCCCCCCCGAACAGCCACAGATTGCCATAGTAGTCCGTCCAGCTCACCGCATTGGATCGGGCGCCCGGCACGTTCCCAGCCGCCCCTGTTCCCTGAGTGCCGTAGGTTCCTGCTTGGTTGACGATGTTCGAGCCGCTCACCCACGTCCACTGCCTTCCGTTGAACACCCATAGATCGTTCAGTTGCCCCAGGGTTCCCGCCGAGTCGTAGCCATAGCCGCCGAACAGCCACAGATTGCCATAATTGTCCGTCCAGCTCACCGCGTTCGATCGCGCTCCGGGCAGGTTGCTGCCCGCTCCCGTTCCCTGGGTGCCGTAGATTCCCTTCTGGTTGGCGAGGTTCGAACCGCTGACCCAGATCCACTGGCTGCGGTTAAAGACCCACAAATCGCTCAGTTGTCCCTGGATTCCCACCGAGTCAATGCCGGAGCCGCCGAACAGCCACAGATTGCTCTGGTAGTCTGTCCAGCTCACCGCATTCGATCGTGCTCCGGGCGTGTTGCCGGTCGAACCCGTTCCCTGGTTTCCGTAGCTTCCCGGCTGGTTGACGGTGCTCGAGCCGCTCACCCACGTCCACCGGTTGTTGCTGTCTACCCACAGGTCGTTCAGTTGCCCCTGGGTTGCCGCCGAGTCAAGCCCGGAGCCGCCGAACAGCCAGAAGTTTCCCCAGTTGTCCGTCCAGCTCACCGCATTCGATCGCGCTCCGGGCACGTTGCCGGATGCCGGCGTTCCCTGGGTTCCGTAGGTTCCCGCCTGGTTGGCAGTGTTCGAGCCGCCCACCCATGTCCATTGATTCAGCGGTGTGGCCGGATGATAAATGCTGGAGCCGCAACCCAGCATCGTGAACAACGCCACGGCCCCGACAAGGCACACAATGGATTTCATCCCTTTTCCCATAGAACCTCCGTGCAACCTTGGGGTCGGCTACCACGAACGAATGTACGCTTGCAGACCGACATGCTCTCGGCCCATTCCTACGGAAAAATCTGCCGCGTTAGACGCAGGTATCCCGTGAACGTCTCACCAGGAGAGTAAACCACGTTCGCCTCAGAATGTTTCGCAACCTGACCAATGTTTTCTCAGAGTGATCTTCCCGCACCAACGGCAGGCATACAGAAACGCGAGCGAACGCACTCGGCCTTTTGCGTTTCAACAAGCTGTCGATTTTGGCAATGATCGGAACCGGCCGCACGCTCACCCGGCATACCGCTCAGCTCGTTGACCGTGCGGGCGGCGTGCCGATATACTGCAATCCAGTAAGGGCGGGAGTAGCTCAGTGGTAGAGCGCGACCTTGCCAAGGTCGAAGTCGCGGGTTCGACCCCCGTCTCCCGCTCCAGCGGCGATTCGCTGCAACCCTCCGATACGCCAGCAACCGCTGTTCGCAAGTTCAAATTGATTTCCCAGGCGCGGTACCCAAGTGGTAAGGGAGAGGTCTGCAAAACCTTTATGCGTCGGTTCGATCCCGACCCGCGCCTCCAGTCTTTTCTGATAGTTAGCTGCATCTTTCGAAAAACAATAAAGCGGCTGCAGCGGAAGTTGTAGCGAGTGTCTCTCTTTTCATCCTTATTGGCGTCATCATCGTCGTAGCTTCTAGGCTACAATCGCCCTGTGATTGAAATTCGGCAAACGGAGATGTTCTCCGCTTGGTTGCAAGCGCTTCGGGACAGTACCGCCAAAGCAAAAATTGCAGCCAGGGTTCAAAGGCTGGCCTTCGGCAATCCCGGCGACGTGCGTCCTGTGGGCGATGGTGTAAGTGAAATGCGTATCCACTATGGCCCCGGCTATCGGGTCTACTATGTACAGCGGGGAACTGTTCTAATCGTGTTGCTCTGCGGCGGTGACAAGGCGACTCAGAGCAAAGACATCGAGGCTGCCAGGAAACTGGTAAAGGAAGCGTAATGGGTACCTTGAAAACAAAGCCGTTCGATCCGTCTGAATTTCTGGACAACGATGAGGCAATCGCAAGCTATGTGACGGATGCCTTGGAAACGGGCGATCCGTCGTTTGT